>Ga0255338_1000285_pt1 | contig 194902 bp, 184 predicted proteins | sample MeOH1_35cm_T4_19_FD_203715 | JGI IMG/M metagenome (GOLD analysis project Ga0255338, IMG submission 203715) | Sandy soil microbial communities from University of British Columbia, Vancouver, Canada - MeOH1_35cm_T4_195 | ecosystem: Engineered > Artificial ecosystem > Sand microcosm >... | reverse complement strand
GCGCTGGCAAGCCGGCTGGCCCTGTGCCGCGACGGCGACACCCGGCTGATGGCCCAGGTCCTGCGGACGCAGCCGCAAAAGAAGAAGTTCGAGATCGAGCAGATGTACCTGCAGGCGGTGAACAACGTCTCCCGGTTCATCTACATCGAGAACCAGTATTTCCGCTTTCCGCCGCTGGCCGAGAAGATCAAGGCGGCCGTCCAGGCGCAGATTGCCGGGGGCCGCGATCCGGGCAAGCACGGGCCCATCTATCTCTTCGTGGTGACCAATGCCAATGACGATGGCATCGGCCCGGGCACGGTCAACACGTACCGCATGCTCGAGGCGCTGGGGCGCGCCGACACGATGCCCGGCGTGGCCAGCCTCGAGCGCAGGGATGCCCACGAGGCGAAGTTGCGCCGCGAGCGCGAGGCGGCCATCGCGGACGCGAAGCAGGCAGAACAGACGCTGGCGAACCTGTACCACTACACGCACCTTGGGCAGGACTATGTCGACCGTATGCGTGCCGACGCCCAATCCGCGCTGAAACGGGCGCAGGCGATACAGCAGGCGGTGGAAGCAAAGATGAACGAACTGCCGCAGGCCGTGGTGCCGGAGGACATTCCCGGGCTGAAGGTGCACGTCTGCACGCTGGTGGCGCCCGATTCGCAGCCCGGCAATTGGGATTATGTGTACGTGCACTCCAAGCTGATGATCGTGGACGACGTGTTCATGACGCTGGGGTCGGCCAATATCAACACGCGCAGCATGATGGCCGACAGCGAACTGAACATTTGCCACGAGAACGCAGCGGTGACCGCGCCGCTGCGCCAGCGGCTGTGGGAAATCCATACGAACGGGTTGGGGGCGCAGGAGGACGTGGGGAAGGCGTTTGGCGAGTGGACGAAGGTCATCGATGAAAACACTCGCCGTCAAGGCGAGGGAGGAAAGACCCCGTATGCATCCTTGGTCGGCTTCCTCCGCACAGATCCCGCACGTAGTCATCTGGATTGAAAACATGCGCCTTCCACACCTGATCTTCCCGATCGTTATTGTTTGCTGCGCCTGCTCGAATAAGGAGAACGCCGTGTTTGCCATCCCAAACCTCAATGCCGTACGGGCCAATCTGGCCTTCACCTGCATTCATGAGGCCGCCTCCTTGCCCCCTCTGAATCCAGAGGCCGACAGTCTCTTCCGTTACGCCCGTCACTTGCACAAGGTCATCGGCCCCAAGGACTTCAATGAAATGGCGCGCTATTACCGCATTGCCGCAGCCCATGACCATCACAAGGCCAACCGCAACCTGCAGTTGCTGCTCTCGCGCGGTCAGGCGACATCCCCCAATGCCCAGAAGGAAACCATTGACCTTGCCGCGCGACTGATCGAACAGGGCATTCCTGGTGGCTATTTCGACATCGGCTTTTACCTCGGACTTGGCTACGGTCTGAAACAGGACCGGGAGATGGCCTTGCGGTATTACCGCAAGGCAGCCGACCTGGGAAATCCCGAGGCACAGTTTTACATTTCCGAACAACTGGCACCTTGGGACAAGGCGCCGACGATTGCCGCACAAATGCGTGCCTGCGCCGCGGACCAAGGTCACGGCAGGGCAGCCAATATTGTGGGCATATATATGAGAGGGGACTCCAATTTTCCCGAAGCCATGCGGGCCTTCCAGAAGGGAGTCGCGGCAGGAGACTCTCTTTCAGCCTCGTATCTGGAACACGCCTTCAACGGACCGCCGCCATATGATGAATTGAACTACCTCGCCCTTCCCCCCGATCTCGAGCGTTCCCGCCGCTACGAACTGATCGGGGCATTCATCGATCGCCACGACGGCCGCAACCCCAAAGTCCCCGACATCGACCAGATCGTGCCCCTTCCCCCCGCCAAGCTGCCCCCATGGGACGGCACCTTCCAATGGGAAAAGGAATACGAAGCCGCCGTGGCCTCGCCGCCGCCCAAGCCGTCCGACGAACTGATCAACCGGCTGTGCAAGGCCAGGAACCTCGACCCCGCCACAGGACTTCCCATTCCGCCCCCGCCCAGGGCCGCGCTCGGCACGCTGGCCCCCACCGGCGAACGCTGCCCTGAATCCGGCAAATGGTGCGTACCCGAGTTCAAATACCTGTACGAACACGCCACCCGGCACTTCCGTAAAGGCGACCCGATGCCATCGCTCATTACCTACAGTCCGCGAGTTTTTCTGTGGCTTGACGACTGGCTCGGTATGCGAACAAAGGAGTGGGCGGTCAGGTGGCAGCTGATTGCCTACGACGATGAAGCCTGAGCGGCTCGCGCTTTTCTTCGTGGCCCCTATTTTTCGTGCTGGCCGCGGTCAGTCGTCCGACGGCGCTACCGCCGGCAGTCCGAACGCTGATGGATGACTATATTCACGACTCGCGCGGTGGATTCCACGTGGGCAGGGCAATGGAGCCGAGGCGGCTGACGGGTGGCTATTTTCGGTACCGGGCAGTATTCTGAAATCGGCGATCCATTGCCACCCGCGAAAGGAGGCGCCATGCAGACCGAGGACCAGGACATCACCCAAACCAGCCCGGACGAAGAAGACGAACTGCTGCGCGAGCGCGTGGGCACGTGCATCGCCGAAGCCTGTGGCGGCGACATGCCAGACGGCGTGGCCGTCCACGTGGTCAAGCGCCACGTGACCTTGAGCGGCCAGGTGGAGGACATCGATCTGGCCCGGCGGATCGAACAGGCCGCCGCCACGCCGCCGGGCATTCTCGGCGTGTCGAACCAGCTGACCACGCGCGTGCCGCCGCCCAATCGGGCTCAGGCCCACGGATCGTAGCGATCCTTCTCCCAGTACGGGGAAATGCCGTAGTACTCGTGGATGCTCGTGGCCCACTCCGAGTTGGCCATCGTGGGCCATTGCCCCTTGTCGAACCCCGGCGCAGCCTTGATGCGCTCCTTCTCCACGCCAAGCACAAAGCACTTGCGACGCGTATCCAGCGTCAGCGCCGACCATGGCAGTGCATGCAATTTCTCGCCGATCCCCAGAAAACCGCCCATCGCCAGCACCGCATAAGCGATACGCCCGCCCAGCACATCGAGCATGATGTGATCGATAGTGCCGATTTCGTCACCCGACGGGTCCACGACCTTGTTGCCTTCGAGCGTGTCCGCGGCCATCACGAACGGCCCGGGGCCGTTGCTGTGCTGCTCGGCGTCGCCAATGATGGCGGCGCCCTTCGGCGGCGCGCCAGGTGGCGTGCTCGGCGGTTCAGGCGTGTCGATGCGATGCATGGCTGCTCCTTTTCCTGGTCTGGAAGCTACCGTCAACGATGAAATCGTCCTGCGATGATCGTAGCCATCATGATGCGCCGTTCAAGGCTTTGATGCGATACATGCCGATACATGCCGGTTGCGGCGCCGGCGGCACATCAGGCAGCCGGCTGGCGGGGAAAGCGCACGGCGATGCAGACGCTGGCGTGGTCGGCGCCGGAGTTGTCGCCCTCGGCCCCCAGGTTCTCGGCCGTCATCTGCGCGCCCTGCAGTTCCACCATGCGCCGCGTCAGCAGCAGCGCCGTGCTTTGCCGGGGCGGGTGCGAGCCCGGCCCGGGCACGCGGCGGCCGAAGAAATCGGTCAGCACCGCCAGCCGCGCCGCGCCGCGCGAGCGATCGAGCGGCGGGCTCTCGGAAATGCGGAATTTCACGTACCCGGCGTCGGCGGTCAGATGTACGCGCACCGCGCCACCCGCGGCGACGCGCCAGATGCAATGGATCAGCAGATGGTGCAGCAGCGGCGCCAGCCGCAGTGCATCGCCCAGCACAAAGTAGTCCTGTCCGCCCGGGCTCTCGCATTCCAGCGTTGCGAGCATGACGCCCCGCGCCTCCGCCGCCGGCCGCCTGTCCGCAATCACCTGTTCGGCGGTGGCGCGCAGGTCCGTGGCGACCCATTCCGGGCTGCGCCCGTCGGCCAGCAGTTGCACGGCCTCCTCCATCTGCTCGATCAGCGCCAGTTGCTGGTGCATGCCGGAACGGATGCCGTCCAGCGCACGCTGCGCCGACGCGGCCGGCGAATCGATCGAGCGGTCCAGCACATAGCCCCAGGTCTGGATGGCGTTGAGCGACGAGCGCAGATCGTGCGCCGCCTGCTCGATGAGCGCGGCCACCTCGCCAATGCCGTGGACAGCCGGCGCGGCGGCGCCGTCCGGCAAGGAAGGGTCCGGGTTGGAGCGGGGTGTGTCGGCCATCGCCATCGTTGTCTGCCAGGCCAGCCTCGTCAGGGCGCGGGCGGGCTGGCGTCGCCGTTGCGCGATGCACGCAGCCATTCGGGCAGTTCGCCCCTGGCCGCATAGTCTTCCAGCCGGTTGTACAGCGTCTTCAAACTGATGCCGAGGATCTCGGCCGCATGCTTCTTCACGCCCGCGCACTGCTCCAGCGTGGCAAAGATCAGTTGCCGGTCCGCCTCCGCCAGCGACATGCCCACCGGCACCGACACCACCGCCGTGCTGGCCGACGGCGCGGCGGCCACCTGCAGCGGAATCTGTACCTCGGTGATCACATCCTGGTCCGCCAGGATGTACGCGCGCTGCACGAAGTTGCGCAACTCGCGCACATTCCCCGGCCAGGCATGCATGCGCAGGCTTTCCAGCACGCTGGACGCGAAGCGCCGCTGCGTGCCCTGCTCGCCGTTCAACTGTTCCAGCATCGTGTTGGCGATCTGCACCACGTCGTCGCCGCGCGCGCGCAGCGGCGGCAGCTCGATCGGGAATACGTTCAGCCGGTGGTAGAGGTCGGCGCGCAGCTTGCCCTCGGCCACGGCTTCCTCGGGGTTGCGGTTTGTGGCGGCCAGCACGCGCACATCGGCGTGCTGTTCGCGGTTGGTGCCCACGCGCATGAAGGTGCCCGCCTCCAGCACGCGCAGCAGCTTCACCTGCAGCTCCAGCGGCATCTCGGTGATCTCGTCCAGGAACAGCGTGCCGCCATCGGCGCGTTCGAAGTAGCCCTTGTGCTGGCGGTCGGCGCCGGTAAAGCTGCCGCGCTCGTGGCCGAACATCTCCGTTTCGATCAGCGTGGGCGAGATCGCCCCGCAGTTCACCGCCAGGAACGGCTGGCGGCGCCGCGCCGACAGCTCGTGCACGGTCTGCGCGGCCAGTTCCTTGCCGGTGCCGCTCTCGCCTATCAGCAGCACGGTGGCCTCCGTGGGCCCCACCTTGCTGAGCTGGTCATAGACCGCCTGCATGGCCTCGGAACTGCCCAGCAGCCGGCCGAAGCGGCCATAGCGGCGCAGCTCGCCGCGCAGCGAATGGATCTCGGCCTTGAGTTCGCCGGTGGTGGCAATGCGCTTGAGGACGGTCTGCAGCCGCGTGACGTTGATCGGCTTGACCAGGTAGTCGGTGGCGCCCAGCCGCAGCGCCTCCACGGCGCTCTCCACGCTCGCGTAGCCGGTGGTCAGGATGACATCCACGCCGGACGCGCCAACCTCGTCGAAGAGCTCCATGCCGCTGCCATCGGGCAGGCGCAGGTCGGCCAGCACGGCATCGGGCATGCGCCAGCCGATCTGCAGGCGCGCTTCACGCAGGTTGCCGGCGGTCGCGGAAGTGAACCCCACGATCGCGACGATCTCTGCCAGCGCGGCGCAGGCGTTCTCGTCGTCGTCAACGATCAGGATGTGTGGCATAGGGGGCGTGGGCGTCCGTTGGCGCGGGATTTCTGGCGGCAGGCAAGGTATCTTCAAGTCTAGTGGGGTCGACATCGCCGATATGCCGGTGTCCGTCTGACACAGGCGTCGGACCTTTCCGCGACCACCGTCCGGGCGGTAGCCACCCGCCGCGCAAGCGGATAGCATGAGAGCCATCATCGACTGCCCAGACGCCGATGGCGCCCCTCTTCATCGTAGGATGGCGGGCGCGCCTCGGCCACACCGAGATCCGTGTCAACGACCGTTCCGCTTCCTGACGGACGTCCTGCGGCGCCCCCGCCGCGCGTGCCGGGCCGCCGGGCCGCACCCGCGCAGGTCTCCCTGCTCTGGCAAAGTACCGCGCCGGCCATGCAACGGCTGATTGCCCAGCTCAATCGCGTGGCGGCCACCGATGTCACCATGCTCGCCGTCGGCGAGAGCGGCAGCGGCAAGGAAGTGGTGGCACGCGCCGTCCACGAGCGCAGCAGCCGCAGCGGCGGCCCGTTCGTCGCGGTGAACTGCGGGGCGATCTCGCCCGCGCTGATCGAGTCCGAGCTGTTCGGCCACGAGAGGGGCGGCTTCACGGGGGCGCTGGAGCAGAAGGCCGGCTATTTCGAGCAGGCCCAGGCCGGCACGCTGTTCCTGGACGAAGTCACCGAAATGCCGTTGGAGATGCAGATCAAGCTGCTGCGCGTGCTGGAGTCCCGCACGTTCCACCGCGTGGGCGGCGACACGCCGCTGGTCAGCGACGTGCGCATCCTGGCGGCCACCAACCGCGACCCCGTTGAAGCGGTGCGCAGCGGCCATTTGCGCGAGGACCTGCTGTACCGGCTGGCGGTGTTTCCGCTGCATATTCCGCCCCTGCGCGAACGCCCCGAGGACATTATTCCGCTGGCGCGCCATTTCCTGGCCGAATTCAACGCCATGGAGCAGACCGGCAAGACGTTTTCGGCCAGCACGCTGGAACGGCTGGTGCGCTATGACTGGCCCGGCAACGTGCGGGAACTGAAGAATGCCATCTATCGCGCCTATATCCTGGCCGATAACCTGGTCGAGATCGGCAATCCGAACCTGGCAAGCCAGCCGATGCGGCCCACCACCGTGGATGGCGTGGTCAGCGTGCGCGTTGGCACGACGCTCGCGGACACGCAGCGCGAGATCATCCTGGCCACGCTGGCCCGCTTCGAAGGCGACAAGCGGCAGGCCGCGAAGGCGCTCGGCATCAGCCTGAAAACCCTCTACAACCGGCTCGATGTCTACCGGGCGGGCTGACCCACCCCCATCCGACCCCAGCCGGCGACAACGCATTCCTTACTTTACATTCGCCGCGCACCGTGTATTTGTTACATAGGCGGCTTCCCGGCGCAGCCGGCGCCCTTCGCCGCCAGCCCTTGCTGCGCCACTCGTGACGGCAAGGCCAGCGGATCGGCGGCGGCGTTGGCACAGCCTTCGCGTGCCCGGTCAGGATCATAGCCAAGGATCCCTGAAGTGCGCATCTGCCAACTGAACCTGACCGATTCCCGAATGGTGGATGCCGATGCGCTGGCGCGCGTCGCATCCCTGGGCTTTGACTGCGTATTGCTGGCCGGCTGGACCGTGGCGCATACGCACCCCGATGTGCTGGCCACGACATTCCAGGCATGCCAGGCCCATGGGCTGCTCCCGTTGCTCGACCTCGCACCGGACCGCTTTCCGGCAGACGCCGCGGCAGTGCATCACGGATGGGTGGACCACGCCCGCCCGGCCGGCAGTCCCGATGCCACCGACCATCACCTGCCCGGCGTGCGCCTGCGCTGGCACGACAGCGCCGTGGTGCCGGCACTGGTGGCCTGGTGGAGCGCCCAGATCCGCGAGGCCATCGATACCGGCGCGGCAGGCTTCTGCTGCCGCGCGCCAGCACGCATCCCTGGCCAGCTCTGGGCCGAAATGATCGAGACGGCGTCGCGCAACGGCCACAACGGCCGTGGGCGCCCGCGCTTCCTGGCCTGGACGCCCGGCTGCACGCCGGGCCAGCTCGACGACCTGGCCGGCGCGCCATTCGACGGCGCGTTCTGCTCGCTGCCCTGGTGGGACTATCGGAGCACATGGCTGACCGAGGAAATGGCCCGCCTGCGCCGCTTCGGGCGCGTGCTGGCCACCCCGGCGCTGGCACCTGACGGCGTCGATGTACTGACCGCGCGGCGCGCGCTATGGACCGCCGCCGCCATCGGCGACGGGCTGCTGGTGCCGGCCGGCTTCGAGACCGGCGCGGCCCATGCCGGAGCCCGCTTCGACACCACGCTCGCCGCGCAGTGCGATGGGCATCCGAACGGCCTGTCCGACGATATCGTCGATGCGCCATACGACCTCACCCACGAACTGATGCAGTGCAATACGTGGCTGGCCACGCGCGATCCGGCGCCGGCCGTCGCGGTGCGCCAGGTCAGTGGCCCCGACGCCGCGCTGACGGTGCTGGCGCGCGTGCCGTGCCATCTGGCCAACGGCGCCACTGGCCCCGCCGCGCTGGCCGTGGTGCTCAATCCCAGCCATCTCGAGCCCGCGTCGTTCGGCGCCGACCGCGTGCTGAGCGCACTGCCACAGGCCGCCGCCACGCTCACGCCCGCCAGCGGCGGCCCGGGCGGCACGCTGACCACGCTCGAGGCCGACGGCCAGCTTGGGCCCTGCAGCACCATCACGCTGGCGCCGGCCGATATCCGGCTCTATGACAGCGTGCCGGCGACCACGCAGGCCAGGGCACGGCGCAATGGCAACGGCCGCAAGGCCACCGATCACGACCTGGCCGCCGCCATGCAGATCCCGCGCATGGCGATTGAAAACCTGGCCCCTTCGACTGACAACGGCCGCTTTGCCGTGCGCCGCACGGTGGGCGAGCGCGTGGAGGTCAGCGCCGACATCTGGATGGACGGCCACGACAAGCTGGCCGCCGCCGTGCTCTGGCGCGCGCCGGGCGAGCAGGTCTGGCGTGCCTCGCCCATGACCCACATCGTCAACGACCGCTGGCAAGGCAGCTTTCCGATGGTGGCGCTGGGCCGGCACGAGTTCACGGTGGAAGCGTGGCGCGACACCTTTGCCAGCTGGCTCGACGAGATCGCCAAGAAGCGCAAGGCCGGCGTGGACATCACGCTCGAGATCGAGGAAGGGGCGCGGCTGGTGGCCGCGACCCTCGCCACCCCCGAGGGCAGCGCCATCCCCGATGCCGCCGCCCTGCTGGCCGACCTGAAGCGCGCCATCGGCGACGATGCGCTGCGGCTGGAGATCCTGCTGTCGGCGCGCACCGCCGCCACGATGCACGCCGCCATGGACACGCCGGCCGGACGCCCGTTCGTGAGCCGCTACCCCACGCCGATGCCCGTGGAGGCCGACCGCCTGGCCGCCCGCTTCGCAAGCTGGTATGAACTGTTTCCGCGCTCCGAGAGCGGCGACGCGCACCGCCATGGCACCTTCGACGACGTGATCCGCCGGCTGCCGGCGATCCGCGCCATGGGCTTCGACGTGCTGTATTTCCCGCCGATCCATCCCATCGGCCAGACCCACCGCAAGGGCCTCAACAACAGCCTCAAGGCGGAACCGGGCGATCTGGGCAGCCCGTACGCGATTGGCGGCGCCGAAGGCGGCCACGACGCGATCCATCCCCAGCTGGGCACGCTGGACGACTTCCAGCGGCTGCGCCGTGCCGCGGCGGCCCATGGACTGGAACTGGCGCTCGACTTCGCCATCCAGTGCTCGCCGGACCATCCGTGGCTGCGCGAGCATCCCGAGTGGTTCTCGCACCGGCCCGACGGCACGCTGCGCTACGCCGAGAATCCGCCCAAGAAGTACGAGGACATCGTCAACGTCGACTTCTACGTGACGCCATCCGCCAGCGAGCAGCTCTGGCGGGCGCTGCGCGACGTGGTGATGTTCTGGGCCGACCAGGGCGTGCGGATCTTCCGCGTGGACAACCCGCACACCAAGCCGCTGCCGTTCTGGGAATGGATGATTGCCGACGTGCGCGCGAAGCACCCGGACACGCTGTTCCTGGCCGAGGCGTTCACGCGCCCCAAGATGATGGCCCGCCTGGCCAAGCTCGGTTTCTCGCAGTCATACACGTACTTCACGTGGCGCAACACCAAGGCCGAGCTGACCGAGTACATCACCGAGCTGACGCAGACGCCGCTGCGCGAGTTCTATCGTCCGCATTTCTTCGTCAACACGCCCGACATCAATCCGTTCTTCCTGCACGACGGCGGCCGCCCGGCCTTCCTGATCCGCGCGGCGCTGGCGGCGCTGCTCTCGGGCCTTTGGGGCATGTACAGCGGTTTCGAGGTCTGCGAGGGCGAACCGCTGGTCCTGAATGGCGTGGAGCGCGAGGAATACCTCGACGCCGAGAAATACCAGATCCGCGTGCGCGACTGGAACCAGCCCGGCAACATCGTGGCCGAGATCTCGCGGCTGAACCAGATTCGCGCCAGCCATCCGGCGCTGCAGAACCACCTGGGCGTGCGCTTCTACCACGCCAGCGATGACGCGGTGCTGTACTTCGCGCGCTTCATGCCGGCCAGCGCCGGGGGCACCGGCGCGTTCGGCGACGACGTGCTGCTGGCCGCCATCAGCCTGGACCCGCGCGCGCCGCGCGAGGCCGACATCGAACTGCCGCTGTGGGAATGGGGCCTGCCCGACCACGCCGCCCTGCTGGCCGAAGACCTGATGTCGGGCAAGCCCTTCACCTGGCGCGGCAAGCACCAGCACATCCGGCTGGACCCGCATGCATTGCCGTTCGCGCTCTGGCATGTGCGGCCTTCGCCACAACCTGGAGACACGGCATGAAGCGCCTTTCTGACCGCGTCAACGCCGCCCTGCTCAACGCCGACCCGCTCTGGTACAAGGACGCGGTCATCTATCAGTTGCACATCAAGTCGTTCTACGACGCCAATGGCGATGGCGTGGGCGACTTCGCCGGGCTGCTGGCCAAGCTCGACTACCTGGTCAGCCTTGGCGTGGACACGATCTGGCTGCTGCCGTTCTATCCGTCGCCGCGCCGCGACGACGGCTACGACATTGCCGACTACCGCAACGTGCATCCGGACTACGGCACGCTGGCCGAGGCGCGCCGCTTCGTGTCGGCGGCCCACGCGCGCGGCCTGCGCGTGATCACCGAACTGGTGATCAACCACACCTCCGACCAGCATCCGTGGTTCCAGCGCGCGCGCAAGGCCAAGCCCGGCTCCGCGGCGCGCAACTACTACGTCTGGTCCGATCACGACCAGGCGTACGCGGGCACGCGCATCATCTTCTGCGATACCGAGAAGTCCAACTGGAGCTGGGACGCCGAGGCCGGCGCCTACTTCTGGCACCGCTTCTACTCGCACCAGCCCGACCTGAACTTCGACAACCCGCAGGTGCTGAGCGGGGTGCTCAGCGTCATGCGCTTCTGGCTGGACATCGGCGTGGACGGCATGCGGCTGGACGCGGTGCCCTACCTGGTGGAGCGCGAAGGCACCTCCAACGAGAACCTGGCGGAGACCCACCACATCATTCGCAAGATCCGCCGCCACCTGGACGAGCGCTACACCGGGCGCCTGCTGCTGGCCGAGGCCAATATGTGGCCGGAAGACGCCCAGCAGTACTTCGGCGGCGCCAACGGCGGCCCCGGCGGCGGCACGGCCGACACCACGGGCGCCGCCAGCCCCGACTGCGGCGTGATGGGCGACGAATGCCACATGGCGTTCCACTTCCCGCTGATGCCCCGCATGTACATGGCCATCGCGCGCGAGGACCGCTTTCCGATCACCGACATCATGCGCCAGACGCCGGAGGTGCCGCCCAATTGCCAGTGGGCCATCTTCCTGCGCAACCATGACGAACTGACGCTGGAGATGGTGACCGGCAGCGAGCGCGACTACCTGTGGGAAGTCTACGCATCGGACCGGCGCGCGCGCATCAACCTCGGCATCCGGCGCCGGCTGGCGCCGCTGATGGAGCGCGACCGCCGCCGCATCGAGCTGATGAACAGCCTGCTGTTCTCGATGCCGGGCACGCCCGTGCTCTACTACGGCGACGAGATCGGCATGGGCGACAACATCCACCTGGGCGACCGCGACGGCGTGCGCACGCCCATGCAGTGGTCGCCCGACCGCAATGGCGGCTTCTCGCACGCCGACCCCGAACGCCTTGTGCTGCCGCCGCTGCAGGGGCCGCTGTACGGCTACGAGGCGGTCAACGTGGAAGCGCAGAACCGCGACCCGCACTCGCTGCTGAACTGGCTGCGCCGCATGCTGGCGCTGCGCCGGCAGCATCGCGCGTTCGGACGCGGCACGCTGCGCTTCCTGTTCCCCGGCAACCGCAAGATCCTGGCATACCTGCGTGAGTTCGACGGCGAGCACATCCTGTGCGTGGCCAACCTGTCGCGCGCGCCGCAGGCCGTGGAACTGGACCTCTCGCAGTTCCAGGGCCGCGTGCCGGTGGAAATGCTCGGCGCCACCCCGTTCCCGGCCATCGGCCAGCTGACCTACCTGCTCACGCTGCCGCCGTTTGGCTTCTACTGGTTCATGCTGAGCGAGGATGCGCAACCCCCTGCGTGGCACGTCGATGCTCCCGAGCAAATGGCCGACCAGGTCACGCTGGTGCTGCAAGGCAACGCCGGCCGCTCGGAACTGACCGAGGCCGCCCGCCGGGTGCTGACCAACGAGGTACTGCCGGTCTACCTGGCGCGCCGGCGCTGGTTCGCGTCGAAGAGCGAGAAGATCGAGCGCGTGGCGGTGGCCTATGCGCTGCCCATCACGCGCGTGGGCAACACCGAGGAGATCTTCCACTGCGAGGTGGAAGTCACGCTGCCGGGCCGCACCGAGTGCTATCAGTTGCCGGTGGCGCTGCTGTGGGACCGCGAGACCACCGAAGGCATGCCGCAGCTCGTGCACGGCCTGTCCATGGCGCGCGTGCGCCGTGGCAGCCGCGTGGGCGTGGCCACCGATGGCTTTGTCGTGGAAGCCTATGCGCGCGCCGTGGTCAAGGCCATGCGCGACGGCACCGAGGCGGAAACCACCCGCGGGCGCATCCGCTTCCTGTCAGAGCCCGGCCTGGCCGACGTGCTGCTCGAGGAGCAGCCCGTGCAGTGGATGTCCGCCGAACAGTCGAACAGCTCGCTGGCCTATGGCAACCACGGGGTGCTCAAGCTCGTGCGCCGCGTGGCCGGCGGTATCCATCCGGAAGCCGAGATGACGCGCTACCTGACCAGCCACGGCTACGCCCATTCCGCCCCGCTGCTGGGCGAAGTCGTACGCACCGGCGCCGACGGCACGCCGCACACGCTGATGCTGCTGCAGGGCTACATCCTCAACCAGGGCGATGGCTGGGACTGGACGCTCGACTACCTGAGCCGCATGATCGACGACGTGCTGCCGGCCGAGGACAACGCGGCCGAGTTCACCGAGGCCATGGCCGGCTATTCGGCCATGGTCGGCACGCTCGGGCGCCGCCTGGCCGAATTGCACGCGGTGCTGGCGCAGCCCACCGACGACGCCGCGTTCGCGCCCCAGCCTGCTGGCGAGGCACAGGCCGCCGAGTGGGCCGACGAGGCGATGAAGTCGCTGACCGAGGCACTGGACCTGCTCGCGGCGCAGCGCCAGAGCGCGACCGGCGCGTTCGCGGACGATATCGAAACGCTGGTCGCCGCGCGCGACCGGCTGCCGCACCTGGTGGCCGGTCTCGCCACGGCCGCGCCGGGCAGCCTGCAGACCCGCATCCATGGCGACTTCCATTTCGGCCAGATACTGATTGCGCAGAGCGACACGTTCATCGTCGACTTCGAGGGCGAGCCGCGCCAGCCGCTGCCGTTCCGCCGCCGCAAGACGTCGCCGCTGCGCGACGTGGCCGGCCTGCTGCGCTCGCTCGACTACGCGGCGGCCACGGTGGGCACCGACCGGCAGGAACGCACCCATGCGACGCTGCCGCCGGCGCAGGCCGACCGCCGCGCCGACCTGCTCGAACGCTTCCGGGACGTTGCCGGCGAGGCATTCCTGCGCGGCTACCAGCAGTCGATGCAATCCGCGCCACGGCAATGGGCCGAGCCGGACCAGATGGCACAGTTGCTGGACCTGTTCCTGCTCGAGCGCGCCGCCTATGAAGTGAGCTACGAGGCCGCCAACCGCGTGGCATGGATCGACCTGCCGACCAGCGGGCTGGCCCGGCTGGTCCGCAAACTGCTGGGAGACCACGATGGCCGGAACTGACAGCGCTGACGGCGTCACGGCGGCGACCGCAGTGCCTACGCTGCCCGCCGCCGTCATCGACGCCCTGCTCGCGGGCCGGCTGGCCGACCCGTTCGGCGTGCTGGGCCCGCACCGCGACGACCACGGCATCGTGGTGCGCGCGATCGCGCCCGGCGCGGAGGCGGTATCGCTGGCCGATGCGGAAGGCGGACCGGTGGCGCCGATGCACATGCTGCATCCGGGCGGGGTATTCGCCGGACGGCTGCCCGGCACGATGCCGGACCCGCCCGGCCCCGGCGCCTATCGGCTGCGGATTCGCTGGCCCGACGGCAGCGAGCAGTGCAGCGCCGACCCGTATGCGTTCGGCCTGTTGCTTGGCGACCTCGACCTGCACCTGCTCAACGAAGGCCGCCACCTCGAACTGGGCAACTGCCTGGGCGCGCAATGCCTGACCCTGCACGGCGAGGCCGGCGTACGGTTCGCGGTGTGGGCGCCCAATGCGCAGCGCGTATCGGTCATTGCCGACTTCAACGGCTGGAACCCGGTGCGCCACCCGATGCGGCTGCGCCACGGCGCGGGCATGTGGGAGCTGTTCATCCCCAACGCCCTGGGCGCGAACAGCGGCAGCCGCTACAAGTACGACCTGATCGGCGCGCACGGCCACCAACTGCCGGACAAGGCCGACCCGGTGGCGCTGGCCACCGAGCCACCGCCCGCCACGGCGTCGGTGGTGGCGTGCCGCGGCCGTGGCGCGCCGCCGTTCGCCTGGGACGATGCCGCCTGGATGGCGCAGCGCGCGGCCACCGATCCCTATGCCGCGCCGATGTCCGTCTACGAGCTGCACGCCATGTCGTGGCAGCGCGCGGCGAATGACACCGAACGCGGCTGGGAGATCCTGGCCGAGCGGCTCGTGCCCTATGTGCGCGACCTCGGCTTCACGCATATCGAACTACTGCCCATCACCGAGCACCCGTTCGGCGGCTCGTGGGGCTACCAGCCGCTGTCGCTGTTCGCGCCCACCGCGCGGCTCGGCCCGCCCGCCGCGTTCGCCGCGTTCGTCGACCGCTGCCACCAGGCCGGCATCGGCGTGATCCTCGATTGGGTGCCGGCGCATTTCCCCACCGATCCGCACGGGCTGGCGGCGTTCGACGGGACCTCGCTCTACGAGCACCAGGACCCGCGCGAGGGCTTCCACCAGGACTGGAACACGCTGATCTACAACCTCGGCCGCAACGAGGTGCGCGGCTTCCTGCTGGCGGGCGCCGTGCACTGGCTCGAGCACTACCACGCCGACGCGCTGCGCGTGGATGCCGTGGCGTCGATGCTGTACCGCGACTACAGCCGCCAGCCGGGCCAATGGGTGCCCAACCGCCTTGGCGGCCGCGAGAACCTCGAGGCGGTGGCATTCCTGCGCGACCTGAACACCGTGGTGCACGAACGCTGCCCCGGCGCGCTGACCATCGCCGAGGAATCGACGGCCTGGCCCAGCGTCACCGGCAGCGTGGCATCGGGCGGGCTCGGCTTCGACTTCAAGTGGAACATGGGCTGGATGCATGATTCGCTGCGCTACCTGGGCCACGAGCCGATCCACCGCCCCTGGCACCACAACGACATGACGTTCGGGCTGGTCTATGCGTGGTCCGAGGCGTTCGTGCTGCCGCTCTCGCACGACGAAGTGGTGCACGGCAAGGGCTCGATGATCGGCAAGGCGCCCGGCGACGACTGGCAGCGCTTTGCCAACCTGCGCGCCTACTACGGCTTCATGTGGACGCACCCCGGCAAGAAGCTGCTGTTCATGGGCGGCGAATTCGCGCAGTGGCACGAATGGAACCACGACGAGGAGCTGGACTGGCCGCTGCTGGACCAGCCGGCGCATCGCGGCGTGCATTCGCTCGTGCGCGACCTGAACCGGCTGTACCGCGAGCTGCCCGCGCTGCACGCGATGGATCATCGGCCCGAGGGCTTCCAGTGGGTCGTCGGCGACGACCACCAGAACAGCGTCTTCGCGTTCCTGCGCCGCGCCGCGCCCAACAGCCGCGAGGTGGTGCTGGTGGTCATCAACATGACGCCCGTGCCACGCGAGGGCTACCGCCTTGGCGTGCCCTTCGCGGGCACGTGGGAGGAATGCCTGAACACCGACGCCGCCTGCTATGGCGGCAGCAACGTGGGCAACGGCGGCCGGGTGGAGGCCGGCGCCGCGGCCTCGCACGGCCAGCCGGCCTCCGTCACGCTGACGCTGCCGCCGCTTGCCACCCTGATCCTGCGCTATCTGCCAGAGCCAGCTTGACGAGGACACCAGCCACGACGAGACAGGCCGCAACGAATTGCCCCGAATAACCAGAATAAAGGAGCCCTATGGCGCGCGCGCAGATCGACCGGCTGCTGCCCGGCAAGCCCTATCCGCTTGGCGCGCGCTGGGACGGCCTGGGTGTCAACTTCGCGGTCTTCTCCGCCAACGCGACGCGCATCGACCTGTGCCTGTTCTCGCCCACCGGCCGCAAGGAGATCCAGCGGCTGCCGCTGCCCGAATGCACCGACGAGATCTGGCACGGCTATCTGCCGCTCGCGCAGCTCGGCACGCTGTACGGCTACCGCGCCTTCGGCCCCTACGAGCCGGCGCGCGGCCACCGCTTCAATGCGCACAAGCTGCTGCTGGACCCGTACGCGCGGCGGCTCAGCGGCCCGGTGCGCTGGTCCGACGCGCTGTTCGGGTATCGGCTGAACAGCCCGCGCGCCGACCTGACGCAGGACCGCCGCGACAGCGCGCTGATGATGCCGAAGGCCGTGGTCGTGGACGAGAGCTTTCACTGGGGCGACGACCGTCCGCCCGGCGTGCCGTGGCCGCAGACCTCGATCTACGAGGTCCACGTGCGCGGCGCGTCGATGCTGCGCGAAGACCTGCTGCCGCACCAGCGCGGCACCTTCGCCGCCCTGGCCGATCCGCGCTTTACCGATCACCTGCACAAGCTTGGCGTCACGACCGTGGAACTGCTGCCGGTGCAGGCGTTCCTGCAGGACCGATTCCTCGTGGAGCGGGGCCTGCGCAACTATTGGGGCTACAACACGCTGGCATTCTTCGCGCCCGAGCCGCCGTACGTGTCGGCCGGCCAGTTGCACGAGGTCAAGGTGGCCGTGCGCCGGCTCCATGCGGCCGGTATCGAGGTCATCCTCGACGTGGTCTACAACCATACGTGCGAGGGCAATGAACTGGGGCTCACCACGTCATGGCGCGGACTCGACAACGCCAGCTACTACCGGCTGGTTCCGGGCGACGAGCGCCGCTACGTCAACGACACCGGCTGCGGCAACACGCTGAACCTCTCGCATCCGCGCGTGCTGCAGATGGTCATGGACTCGCTGCGCTACTGGGTGGAAGCCTTCCACGTGGACGGTTTCCGCTTCGACCTGGGCACCACGCTTGGCCGCGAGGCCACCGGCTTCGACCCTGGCGCGGGCTTCTTCGACGCCATCCTGCAAGACCCGGTGCTGGCGCGCGTGAAGCTGATCTCGGAGCCCTGGGACCTGGGCCCCGGCGGCTACCAGGTCGGCAATCAGCCGCCCGGCTTTGCCGAATGGAACGACAAGTTCCGCGACAACGTGCGCCGCTTCTGGCGCGGCGATCCCGGCCAGCGTGGCGAACTGGCCGCGCGGCTCACCGGGTCGGCCGACCTCTTCGACCGGCGCCACCGCAAGCCATGGGCGAGCGTCAACTTCATCACCGCGCACGACGGCTTCACGCTGGCGGACCTGGTCAGCTACCACAGCAAGCACAACGAGGCCAACGGCGAGGAGAACCGCGACGGCACCGACGACAATGCCAGCGCCAACTGGAGCCCCGATGGCAGCGTGGAGGGGCCCACCGACGACGAGGAAATCCTCGAGACACGCGGGCGCGTGGCGCGCGCGATGATGGCCACGCTGCTGCTGTCGCAAGGCACGCCGATGATCATGGCCGGGGACGAATGGGGCCGCAGCCAGCAGGGCAACAACAACGCCTACTGCCAGGACAGCGCGCTGTCCTGGTTGAACTGGGAGGACGCCGCGCATCCGTCCAACGCGCCGATGATGCAATGCGTGAGCCAGCTGGTGGCACTGCGCAATCAGCTGCCGATGCTGACCGAGAACCGCTTCGTCCATGGCCGCTCGCGCCCGGCGCCCGGCGTGCCGGACATCGCCTGGTTCGGCGCCGATGGCAACGAGCTGTCGCCGGAGCAATGGGCCGATGCGGAGGACCGCACACTGGCGTTGCGCCGCGCCACGCACGGCGCCGGCGACGACGAGGTGGCGGTCATGCTGCTGTGCCTGAACGCCGGCAACGACGACGTGGCATTCCGCGCGCCCGAGCCCGGCGAGGACTGGCGCGTGCTGTTCGACAGCGCCGCGCCCGATGCCGGCGAGTGCCCCGTGCCGAACGGCGACGACGGCCAGCCGGCCTACACCGTGGTGGCGCACAGCGTGGCACTGCTGCTGGCCGAAGTGCCCAGGGCGGAGAGAAGCCAGGAGTCCGACACATGAGCCGCGCCGCTGACACGCCGAGCCTGCGCCGCCTGGCCGAGCGCGCCGGGCTGCAAACCCGATGGCGCGACGCCTGGGGCCGCCCGCGGACGCTGTCGGCCCACGCCTTGCACAGGGTGCTGGCGGCGCTGGGCCTGCCCTGTGACACGCCCGGCGCCTGCGAGGCCTCGCTCGCCCGGCTGGCCGCCGACGACGCCGCGCAGCCGCTGCCGCCGCTGCTCACGGCCGACCAGGGCAAGCCCGTGGCCGTGCCGTGGACGCACACCCTCGCCGCGCGCCCGTACCGGCTGGAACGCGAGGACGGCAGCGTCATCGAGGGCGTCGCGCATCGCAACGCGGCCGGCATGATGGAGATCGCCCCGGTCGATGCCTGGGGCTACCACCGGCTGCGGCTGGGCGACCTCGACACCACGCTGGCCGTGGCCCCGCCGCGCTGCTTCGGCGTGGCCGACGCGCTGGCTGCGCCGCATCAGGCCACCGGTCAGGCCACGCATGCGCGCAAGCCGTGGGGGCTGTCCGTGCAGTTATATGGCCTGCGCCGCGGCGCGCCAACGGGCCTGGGCGACCTGACCACGCTGGCGCTGTGCTGCGAGGCCGCCGCGCGCGCGGGCGCCGATGCCGTGGCCATCAACCCGCTGCACGCGGGCTTCGCGGCGCTGCCGGCGCGGTACAGCCCGTATGCGCCGTCCAGCCGCATCTTCCATAACGCGCTGTACGCCGATGCTGCCGCCGTATTCGGCCAGGGCGTTGTCGATCAGGCCATCGCGGCGCTGAATATCGGCCACGCGCTGGCCGCCGCCGAGGCGCGCGACGAGATCGACTGGACATCGCTGTCGCCCGTGCGCTTTGCGCTGCTGCGCTGGCTGTGGGATCGCCACGAGACACTGCTTGGCGCCGACGCCCGGCAGGCATTCGCCGCGTTCCGCGCGCGCGGCGGCAACGGGCTGCTCGCGCACGCGTGCTTCGAGGCGATCCAGGCCGCGCAACTGGCGGCCGCCACGGACGCCGCGCAACGACAGGCGGCGGCCGACTGGCGCCGCTGGCCCGTCACCCTGCGCTCGCCGGACAGCCCCGCCGTGGCGGCGTTCGAGACCGCGCACCCGCACGAGATCGGCTATCACGCCTTCCTCCAATGGCTCGCCGCGCAGGGGCTCGAAGCGGCCCAGCGCCGCGCGTGCGAGGCCGGCATGGCGGTGGGCTTGATCGCCGACCTGGCCGTGGGCACCGATCCCGGCGGCAGCCATGCGTGGATGCGCCCGGCCGAGATCCTCGACGGCGTTCACGCCGGCGCGCCGCCCGACGTCTACAACCCGCGCGGGCAGGACTGGGGCGTGGCGGTGTTCTCGCCGCGCGGACTGCGGCGGCATGGCTACGGCGCCTTCATCGAGACGCTGCGCGCCAACCTCGCCCACGCGGGGGGGCTGCGCATCGACCATGTGCTGGGGCTGGCGCGCATGTGGGTCGTGCCGGCCGGCGCGCCCGCCACGGCTGGCGCCTACCTGACCTATCCGCTCGATGACCTGCTGCGGCTGGTGGCGCTGGAGTCGTGGCGGCATCGGGCCATCATCGTGGGCGAGAACCTCGGCACGGTGCCGGAGGCGCTCAACGGGGCGCTGGCAGCGCGCGGGGTGATGGGAATCGACGTCCTGTGGTTCGAACGACAGCCTGCCGAGGACGACGACGCCCCGGCCAAGCCAGCGCCATTCCTGCCGCCCGAGCAGTGGCCCGCGCAGGCCGTGGCCACCACCACCACGCATGACTTGCCGACCATCGCCGGCTGGTGGGCAGGCCACGACATTGCCTGGCGCGCGCGGCTGGGCCAACTGGCGGGCAACGAGACGGAGGACGGCCTGATGGCCGTGCGCGCCGCCGACCGCAGCGCGCTGTGGCAGGCGATGTGCGATGCCGGCGTGGCGAGCGGCCCCGAGCCCGATACGTCGGCGGCGCCGGTGGAAGCGATATTGCGCTGGCTGGCCCGCGCCCGCACCCCGCTGCGGCTGGTGCCGGTGGAAGACCTGCTTGGCGTGGCGGAGCAGCCCAACCTGCCCGGCACGGTGAGCGGGCATCCCAACTGGCAGCGCAGGCTGGATGCCGATGTGCGCGAGCTGTTCGACAGCGCGGGCGTGCGCGCGCGCGTGGCGGCGGTGCGGGACTGATCACGATGCAAACGCCCGCCCTCTCCCCCGGCCCCTCTCCCGCAAGCGGGAGAGGGGAGCGAACCACCGGTCATTCCAATGCCGTGGGTGGTCTCCCCTCGCCCTCCGGAAGAGGGGCGGGGGAGAGGGCCGGCGCATCCATCGCCGGCACCGCATCAACCTGCCCCATCCCCCGCCAGCGCCCGGGACAGCGCCTCGATGGTCAGCGGCTTGACCAGGTGCTCGTCGAACCCGGCCGCCAGCGTGCGCTTGCGGTCGTCCGGGGTGCTGCGCCCCGTCAGCGCGAACACACGCAATGCGCCGCAGGCCATGCCGTCGCCATTGCCGCGCAATGCCTCCAGCACCTCGAAGCCGGTCATGTCGGGCATTTCCAGGTCCAGCAGCACGATATCCGGCGTGAAGCTGCGCACCATTGCCAGCGCCTGCATGCCGCTATAGGCCGGCCTGGCATCATGGCCGAGCACGGTCAGCAGTTCCGCCATGCTGTCGGCGGAATCCGCGCTGTCGTCCACGATCAGGATGCGCTGCCCCGCGCTATCGGCCACCATGGCACGCGGCACGCTGGCGCCATCCATCTCCACCTCGGGCAGAATCACCGTGAACGTGCTGCCGCGCCCCACGCCGCCGCTGCTGGCCTGAATGGCGCCGCCGTGCGCCTCGACCACCGCGCGCGCCAGCGCCAGGCCAATGCCCAGGCCGCCCCGCGCGGCGGCGTCGTCCTCCTGGGCAAACAGATTGAAGATCCGGTCGAGCGCCTGGGGGGCGATGCCCTTCCCCGAATCGCCAATCGCCGTGATGACGTTGCCACCCTCGGTGGCCACCTGAATCGAGATCGCCCCGCCGCGCGGCGTGTACTTGGTGGCGTTGCTCAGCAGGTTCGACAGCACCTGGCCAACGCGCCCGGCATCGGCGTTCACGAACACCGGGCCCTCGGGCAGCGTGACCGTCAGGCTTTGTCCGGCAGTGTCCAGCGCGGGGCGGATCGCCTCCACGGCCGCTGTGACGATGTCCTTGTACATGGTGGGCACCGGCTGCACCTTCAGCTTGCCCGTGGTCACGCGGCCCACGTCCATCAGGTCGGTCACCAGCCGCGTGAGCAATTGCAGCTGGCGGCCGATGATCTCGGCGCAATGCTGGATACGCGTGTCGGCCGTGGGCGTCAGGCGGATCACGTCCACCGCGTTGCGCATGGGCGCCAGCGGATTGCGCAACTCGTGAGCCAGGATGGCGAGGAAGGCCTGCACGCGCCGCCCGGTACCCTCCGCCGCGTGCTGAACCGTGATGTCGCGGCAGACCACGGCAAACCCCTCGAGCACGCCATCCGCGTCGTACATGGCCTGCACGACCGCGCTGGCGTAGAACATGCTGCCGTCGCCGCGCACGTACCAGCCCTTTCCCTCGGCGCGGCCCAGCGCCCGCGCGGTGTCCAGCAAGCGCGCGGGCTCGCCGGCCGCAAGGGCTTCCGGCGTGTGGAAGCGCGAGAAGTGCCAGCCCGCTACCTCGTCAGCGGTGTAGAGCACGGCGCGCTGCGCGGCTGGCGTCCACGTGCGCACCTCGCCGTCGGGCGTAAGATCGAAAATGGCGGTGTCGTCCACTGCGGCGAGCAGGGCGTTGGCACGCGCCGCATAGGCCAGGGCATCCTCCATGGCACTCGCGGCGGCAACAGCCCCCACCGGCGTGGACGCGGGGCCCGGTGGCTGCCGCTTCGGCATAGGAACTCCCTCGCTTATGGCGCTTTCATCATAGACGTTGCGCGCGCCCGCCATGACACATAACGATGGATATGACGCAACCGGCTCATGTGCGCAGGAACCGCCGCCGCCGGGCCAGGGTCCGATGTTTCAGTCGTTTCCGTTTATCAGGAGCCAAGCGATGAGCGATGCATCCCGGCTGCGGCCCGCCCCGGCCACCGAACATGCGGACGATACGCGCACGGCCATGTCCAGCGCCGCCATCCGGCGCGCGTTCCTCGATCACGTCTTCTACACCCAGGGCAAGCTGCCCGGCCACGCCAGCGGCAACGATCTCTACCAGGCGCTGGCCCATACCGTGCGCGACCGCCTGGTACAGCGCTGGATCAGCACCGCCGAGGCCTACCAGGGCCAGCCGTCGCGTACCGTGGCCTACCTGTCGGCGGAATTCCTGATGGGCCCGCACCTGGGCAACAACCTCGTCAACCTGGGCATCTTCGAGGAGGTGCGCGCGGCCATGGCCATGCTCGGCATTGACCTCGACGACATCCTGGCGCAGGAAGAGGAACCCGGCCTCGGCAACGGCGGCCTTGGCCGCCTGGCGGCGTGCTTCATGGATTCGCTCGCCACCCTGGAGATCCCGGCGCTGGGCTACGGCATCCGCTACGAATACGGCATTTTCCACCAGAGCATCGTCGAAGGCGTGCAGGTGGAGAGCACCGACACCTGGCTGCGCAACGGCAATCCGTGGGAGATCCAGCGTTCCGAATGGGCGGTGCAGGTGCGCCTCGGCGGCCATACCGAGCACTACACCGACGACCGGGGCCGCTACCGCGTGCGGTGGGTGCCTGCCAAGACCGTGGTCGGCGTGCCGTTCGACTCGCCGATCCTGGGCTATCGCGTCAACACCGTCAACACGCTGCGCCTGTGGCGCGCTGAAGCCACCGAGGCGTTCGACTTCCACACCTTCAATCGCGGCGACTATCTGGGCGCCGTGAGCAAGAAGGTGACGTCCGAGAACCTGACCAAGGTGCTCTACCCCAACGACGAGACCCGGCAAGGCAAGGAACTGCGGCTGGAGCAGCAGTATTTCTTCGTGGCGTGCTCGCTACAGGACATGCTGCGTCTGCTGTCCACGCACGGCATTCCGGTCACGCGCTTCCACGAGAAGTTTGCCGTGCAGCTCAACGACACCCACCCCGCCGTGGGCATTGCCGAGCTGATGCGGCTGCTGATCGACGAGCACGACCTGGCCTGGGACGAGGCCTGGGGCATCACGCGCCGTGCGTTCGCCTACACCAACCACACGCTGCTGCCCGAGGCGCTGGAGCAATGGCCGCTGCCGCTGTTCCGGCGCATCCTGCCGCGCCACCTCGAGATCATCTACGAGATCAACGCGCGCTTCCTGGACGAGGTGCGCATGCGCTTCTATGGCGACGAGTCAAGGCTGGCGCGGCTCTCGCTGATCGGCGAGCACGGCGAGCGGCACGTGCGCATGGCCAACCTCGCGTGCGTGGGCAGCCACACCATCAACGGCGTGGCCGAGCTGCATTCGCGGCTGATGCGCGAGGATGTGCTGAAGGACATCCACCAGATGTGGCCCGAGAAGTTCACCAGCATCACCAACGGGGTCACGCCGCGGCGCTGGCTGGCGCTGTCCAACCCGCGCCTGACGCGGCTGATCACCGAGGCCATCGGCGATGGCTGGATCAAGGACCTGGACCAGCTCCAGGCGCTGGAGCCCTATGCCGGCGACGCCGGCTTCCGCGCGCGCTGGCAAGCCGTGCGCCACGCCAACAAGCAGGACCTGGCGCGGCTGGTGCGCGATGCCACGGGCGTGGTGGTGGACCCGTCGTCGATGTTCGACGTGATGGTCAAGCGCATCCACGAGTACAAGCGCCAGCACCTGGCCGTGCTGCACATCATCGCCCTCTATCACCGGATCAAGTCCGATCCTGACGCCGACGTGCAGCCCCGCACGTTCCTGTTTGCCGGAAAAGCGGCGCCGGGTTATCACCATGCCAAGCTGATGATCCGCTTCATCACCTCGGTGGCGGACGTGGTGAACCGCGACCCGCAGGTGCGCGACCGCCTGAAAGTGGTGTTCCTGCCCAACTTCAACGTGACTTATGGCCAGAAGATCTATCCGGCCGCCGATCTTTCCGAGCAGATCTCGCTGGCCGGCAAGGAGGCGTCTGGCACCGGCAACATGAAGTTCGCCATGAACGGCGCCATCACCATCGGCACCATGGACGGCGCCAACATCGAGCTGCGCGACGCCATCGGCGCCGACAACTTCTTCCCGTTCGGGCTCGATGCGTCGGAAGTCTATGCGCTCAAGGCCGCCGGCTACCATCCGTCCACGTTCTATGACAGCAGCCCGGACCTGCGCGCCGTGGTGGACCTGATCCAGCACGGCTTTTTCTCGAAGGGCGACGCGGCCGTCTTCCGCCCGCTGTTCGATGGCCTGCTCCAGCATGACCCCTACCTGCTGATGGCCGACTTCGCGTCCTACCTCCATTGCCAGCAGCAGGTGTCCGCCACCTACCGCGACACCGACCGCTGGCAGCGCATGTCCATCCTGTCGAGCGCGCGCTCCGGGAGGTTCTCGTCCGATCGGGCGATCCAGCAGTACTGCCAGCGCGTGTGGCACGTGGACCCCGTGCCGGTCTGCCTGCTGCATCGCTCCAGCGGACACGTGCAGGGCGCCCGGCGGGCCGGCGCCGAAGGCAACGCCGGATTCAGCGAGCGCTGCAGCGGATAGTTTCTACAATCAGGAAGAACCAAGTCGCCAGGGAGGCAGCGCACCATGATGCATACCATGCCCACGCCCGGCAACGGCGTACCACCGTTTCCACAATGGCAGACACTGGGCGCCGACGCGCGCCTGCTGCCCAGCGGCGAGGCAGGCGCCGAGGCGTATCGCTTCGGTCCGGTCCGGCTGGCCGACGGCCGCGTGCGGTTCCGGCTCTGGGCGCCCGACGCGGCCGCCCAGGATCACGCCGTGCGGCTCGAAGTGGCCGGCATGGCACCGGTGCGGATGGTCCACGCGGCCAATGGCTGGTTCGAGGCCGTCACCGCGTGCTGCGACGGCGCGCGCTACTGGTTCCGGCTGGACGACGGCACCATCGTTCCCGACCCCGCCTCGCGCCTGCAGGCCGACGACGTGCATGGCGCCAGCGTGCTGTGCCAGCCGGCCGAGCCGTTCGCGTGGCGGCATACCGAATGGCGCGGCCGCCCCTGGCACGAGGCAGTGATCCATGAGCTGCACGTGGGCCTGGCCGGCGGCTATGCCGGCGCGGCCACGCAACTGCCGCGCCTGGCCGCGCTGGGCTTCACCGCGATCGAACTGATGCCGCTGGCCGAATTCCCCGGCGCGCGCAACTGGGGCTATGACGGCGTGCTGCCCTTCGCGCCCGAGTGCAGCTACGGCGCGCCCGACGACCTGCGCGCGCTGGTCGACACCGCGCACGGCCTGGGCCTGATGGTGCTCCTGGATGTGGTCTACAACCACTTCGGCCCCGAAGGAAACTACCTGCATCGCTACGCCAGTGCGTTCTTCCGCGTGGACCGCCAGACCCCATGGGGGCCGGCCATCGATTTCCGGCGCCCCGAGGTCCGGCGCTTCTTTGGCGAGAGCGCGCGCTACTGGCTTGAATCGTTCCGCTTCGATGGCCTGCGGCTGGACGCCGTGCACGCCATCGAGGACGAAGGCTGGCTGCCGCAGCTAGCCCACGATCTGCGCGCGTGCCTGCCTGACCGCCATCTGCACCTGGTGCTCGAGAACGACCGCAACGATGCCGCGCTGCTGTCAGCCGGCTACGACGCGCAGTGGAACGACGACGCGCACCACGCGCTGCATGTGCTGCTGACGGGCGAGCACGACAGCTACTACAAGGAATTCCACGGCGACCTGGCGGACGCGGCGGCCACCTGCCCCGGCACGCCCCCGATCCGCCACCTTGCGCGGGTGCTGTCCGAAGGCTTCGCGTGGCAGGGCGAGGTGTCGCCCCACCGCTCCGGCGACAGGCGCGGGCAGCCGAGCACCCAACTGCCGCCCACGGCGTTCGTCATGTTCCTGCAGAACCACGACCAGACCGGCAACCGCGCGTTTGGCGAGCGGCTGGCAAGCCTGGCCGATCCCGACGCGCTGCGCGCGGCCGTGGCACTGCAACTGCTCTGCCCGCAGATTCCCCTGGTGTTCATGGGAGAGGAGCATGGCGCACACACGCCGTTCCTGTACTTCACCGATCATCCGCCCGCGCTGGCGGACGCCGTGCGCGACGGACGCCGCCGCGAGTTTGCCGCGGCCGAGGCGTTCCGCGACGAAGCCTGCGCCGCGCAGATCGCCGACCCGAACGCGCCCGAGACCTTCGAGGCATCGCGCCCGGTCTGCGACGACACCGACGGCTACTGCCGCGCGTGGAACCACTATTACGGCGAACTGCTGTCGATTCGCCGCCACGAGGTGGTGCCGCGCCTGCGCGACAGCCGCGCCGAAGACGTGACCGTGCTGGCCGACAAGGCGCTGGTGGCGCGTTGGCGGCTCGGCGACGGCAGCCGGCTGTCGATCTGGCTGAACCTGGGCGAGACCCCCGTGCTGGTCGATTGCCAAGGCGGCAGGATGCTCCACGCGAGCCAGCAGGGCGCCATCGCCACGCTCACCGCCGGCACGCTGCCCGAACGCTGCTGCGTGACCTGCCTGCAGGCGCCATGACCGGCCCCGGCGTGCCGCGCGCCACGGCGCGCCTCCAGCTTCACGCCGGCTTTGCGTTTGCCGATGCGGCGGCGCTGGTGCCCTACTACGCGGGCCTTGGCGTCAGCCACCTGTACCTGTCGCCGGTCACCACGGCGCGCCCCGGCTCCACGCATGGCTACGACGTGACCGACTTCACCCAGGTCAATCCCGAACTGGGCGGCGAGGACGGCCTGCTGGCCTTGGCCGCGCGCGCGCAGGCGGCAGGGCTCGGGCTCGTGGTGGACATCGTGCCCAACCACATGGCCGCCAGCGCCACGCACAACGGCTGGTGGCGCGACGTGCTCGCACGCGGCCCGGCCAGCCCATACGCGCACTATTTCGATATCGACTGGCACCCCGCCGACCCCGCGCTGCAAGGCAAGGTGCTGCTGCCGATCCTGGGCGAGCCGTACTGGGACGCCGTGAGGTCTGGCGCCATCACGCTGGCGCGCCCCGCAGACGCCGCCGCCGCCGTCGATATGCCGGCCACGCTGCGCTATGGCAACCACGACCTGCCGCTGGCCGAGCCCATGCCCGGCATGGCCACGCCCGCCGATCCGGAGCGCCTGCATGCGCTGCTCGAGCGCCAGCACTACCGCCTGGCATGGTGGCGCACCGGCGCGGCCGAGCTGAACTGGCGGCGCTTCTTCGAGATCACCGACCTGGCCGGCGTGCGCGAGGAATGCGAGGACGTGTTCGAGGCCGTGCATGCGCTGGTCTTCCGCCTCTATCGCGAAGGCTGGATCGACGGCCTGCGCGTGGATCATGTGGATGGCCTGGCCGATCCGGCTGGCTATTGCCGGCGCCTGCGCGAGCGGCTGGACCTGCTGCGGCCCGGACGGCCCGCCACGCGCGCCTACGCGCACCCGTGGATCGTGGTGGAGAAAATCCTGGGCGAGGCGGAACCGTTGCCGGCCAACTGGCGCGTCGATGGCACCACGGGCTACGACTTCATGGACGCGGTAAGCGCCGTGCTGCACGACGCCGGCGGCGAGGATGCGCTGAACAGGCTCTGGACGCGCATCAGCGGCGATGGCAGGCCCTATACCGCCCACGTGACCTCGGCGCGTCATCGCGTGATCGCACGGCACCTGGTGGCCGAAATGAACGCCGTCTGCGCGCACCTGCACGCGCTGGCGCGATCGGCACCGGCCACGCGCGATCTCAGCGCGCACGCGCTGCGCCATGCGCTGACGGCGTTCCTGGCGGCCATTCCGGTCTACCGGAGCTACTACGTGGGCAGCGGCCAGCCAGGCGATGCGCGCGACACCGCGTTCGACGATGCCATGGTCCAGGCGGCGGCCGATACGGCGCGCGCGCACCTGGCCCCCGATGAACTGGCCGCGCTTGGCTTCGTGCTCGGCTGCCTGCAAGGCGACGCCCTGGCCGATACGGCGCCCGGCCAGATCCGTACGCGGCTGCAACAGCTCATGCCCGCGCTGGCGGCCAAGTCCACGGAAGATACCGCCTTCTACCGCTACGGCCGGCTGCTGTCCCGCAACGAGGTGGGCAGTGTGCCGGGCACGCTGGCGCTGGCGCCCGAACGCTTCCACGCCCGCATGGCCGCGCGCCACGGGCAGGCGCCCAACGCCATGCTGGCCGTGGCCACGCACGACCACAAGCGGGGCGAGGACGCGCGCATGCGGCTGGCGGTGCTGAGCGAGATCCCCGGGACGTGGGCCGACGCCGTGGCCGGCTGGGAGGCGCAGCTGGCGCCGGTGCTGGCGGCCTCGCCGGCCTCGACCAAGGGGCCCGACGGCACGGACCGGCTGATGCTGTACCAGACCCTGCTGGGCGCGTGGCCCGCCGCGCCGGGCGCGCTGGAGCGCGAAGACGCCCGGCGCGCCTTTATCGGCCGCATCCTGGCCTGGCAGAGGAAGGCCATTCGCGAAGCCAAGCGGCACGGCAGCTGGACGCATCCGGACATCGCGTACGAGGCCGCCTGCGAAGCCTTCGTGGCCGCGCTGGCCACCGCCGGCCCGGATGGCCCGGATGGTGTGGATGACGCGGATGGCGCGCTGAGCGTGCTCGCGCGCATCGGCCGGTTCGCCGACCGGATCGGACCCGCCGCCGCCATCAACAGTCTGGCGCAAGCGCTGCTGCAACTGACGGCGCCGGGCGTGCCGGACCGCTACCAGGGCAACGAGGGCTGGGACTTCAGCCTGGTCGATCCCGACAATCGCACGCCGCCCGACTACGCGCTGCTGCAGGCCCGCCTGGAATGCCGCGCGGGCTGGGCGCACTGGCTCCAGCACTGGCACGATGGCCGCATCAAGCAGCAACTGATCCGCGCCGTGCTGGCGGCGCGCCGCGCACATCCCGCCGTGTTCGCCGAGGGCAGCTACGAAGCCCTGCCTGCCCAAGGGACGCTGGCGCCCCAGGCGCTGGCGTTTGCGCGCCGCTGCGGCAACACCACGGCCATCGTCATCGTGACGCGCCTTGCGGCACGGCACGCGGAGCCGGCGCTGCCGCGCATCCCCCCGCATTGCTGGGGCGATACCGCCCTGCGCGCAGAGGGGGAATGGCTCGATGCGCTCACCGGCCATGCGGTGCCATCGCACGCCGGCTACCTGCGCGTCAAGGATGCGCTGGCGAGCCTGCCGGTGGCGCTGCTGGTGCGCGGATGATGCCAAGGACCGCGCACACCGGCAAAGCGGCCGCCATGACGCTGCCCGAGGGGGCAAAGCGGGCCGCGCTGCCGCAGGCGCTGTCGCCGCAACTGGCCACGCTGGTGGATAAGCCCCCGGCAGACAACGGCCAGTGGCAGTACGAGGTCAAGTTCGATGGCTACCGGATTCTCGCGCGCGTGGAGGGCGACGACGTGCGCCTGTTCACGCGCCAGGGCAACGACTGGACCGCCAAGCTGCCCGGCCTGGCCGGCGAGATCCGTACGCTGGACCTGCCGGACGGCTGGCTGGACGGCGAGATCGTTGTCGTGAATGCCCAGGGCATCACCGATTTCCAGGCCCTGCAGAACGCGTTCGAGACCTCGCGCGCGGACGCGATCCAGTTCTACGCGTTCGACCTGCCCTACTACGCCGGCCACGACCTGCGCGCGGTGCCGCTGGCGGAGCGCCGGATGCTGCTGCGCCGGCTGTTCGCGGCCAACACCGCGCCACGGCTGCGCTTCAGCGAGGGCTTCGAGGCCAGCCCCGAGGAGACGCTCCGCGTGGCGTGCCGGATGAAGCTCGAGGGCTTGATCGGCAAGCGCCTGGACGCCCCATACGTCAGCACACGCGCCAACACGTGGATCAAGCTCAAATGCACGCTGCGCCAGGAATTCGTCATCGGCGGGTTTACCGATCCGAAGGGCAGCCGTGGCGGCCTGGGCTCGCTGCTGCTGGGCGTGTACGACGCGCAGGGCAAGCTGCGCTACGCGGGCAACGTGGGCACCGGGTTCGACGCGGCGACGCTTGACAGCCTGCGCAGCCAGCTCGATCCGCTCGTCACCGGCACGCCGCCGTTCGACGATCTGCCGCGCGGCATTCATGGGCATTGGGTCAAGCCCAAGCGCGTGGCCGAGGTGTCGTTCGGCGCCTGGACCCAGGACGGGCGCGTGCGGCATGCGGTCTTCCATGGCCTGCGCACCGACAAGCCGCCCAGCGCGGTCCTGAAGGAGCAACCGGCTATGGCACGATCATCCAAGGGCAGCGCCGGCAGGATCGAGATCAGCCACGCCGACCGCGTCATCGACCCGTCCACCGGGCTCACCAAGGGTGACCTCGTGCGGTACTACGCCAGCGCGGCCGGCCTCATGCTGCCCCACCTGAAGGGGCGCCCCATCGCGCTGGTGCGCGCGCCGTCCGGCGTGGACGGCGAGCAGTTCTTCCAGCGCCACGGCGACACGCTGCGGATCGACGGCGTGAAGCCGCTCGACCCCGGTCTCTGGCCCGGCCATCCGCCGCTGCTCGAGATCGCCACCGAAGCGGCCATCGTAGCCGTGGCCCAGCTCAATGTGGTGGAGTTCCACACGTGGAATATGCTGGCCCGCCATATCGACAAGCCCGACCGCATCATTTTCGACATCGATCCGGGCGCGGGCGTGACATGGCGGCAGATCCAGGAGGCCGCCGAACTGACGCACAGCCTGCTCGACGCGCTGGGCCTGCGGAGTTTCCTGAAGACCAGCGGCGGCAAGGGCCTGCACGTGGTGGTGCCGCTGGCGGCGCGCGCCGGCTGGGACGACGTGCGCGATTTTTCACAGGCCGTGGTCCAGCACATGGCGGCAACGATTCCGGATCGCTTCGTCGCCAAAAGCGGTCCGCGCAACCGGGTTGGCAGGATTTTCATCGATTACCTGCGCAATGGCATCGGCGCTACCACCGTGGCGGCGCTCTCCGCGCGCGCGCGGCCCGGCCTCGGGGTGTCCGTGCCGGTCGCCTGGGAAGAACTCGGCACGCTCACCTCGGCGGCGCACTGGACCGTTGCCAACGTCGGCCCGCGCCTCGCGGCCATGGCCAAGCGCGATCCATGGGCCGGCCATGACGCGGTGCGGCAGACGCTGACGCAGGCAAGCAAGCGGCTCGCCGGCGCCTGAAGCCGCCATTGAAGCCGCCATTGGCGGCGTGCCGGCATGCGCGGCACGCTTCTTGCCACTCCTTATTGGAGAACACAGGCCGCCAGGCCCTCGCAACTTGAGGCATCACTTTCACGCCTGGCCCGCGCATGTCAAAACTACGTTGGATGCGGCCTGCATGCAGGTAATTACTGCAACACGATCTTTGCCACCGACTCCTGGCCAGCCATGAACGCCTCGACCGCTCCCTCTTCCCGGCGCCCGCTGATCCTCAACGTGGAGGACCGCGACGGCGCGCGCTACGTCAAGAGCCGGATCCTGCACCGGGCCGACCTGTCGGTGCTGGAAGCCTCGAATGGCCAGGCCGCGCTGTCGCTGGTCCGGCAGCATTCGCCCGACCTGGTGTTGCTGGCCACCAGGTTGCCCGACGTGGACGGCCTGGAGGTATGCCGGCGGATCAAGAGCGATCCGCGGAACGCCCGCACGCTGGTGCTGCTGACCTCGGCCGGGGTCTCCGACCCGCATCGGCGCGTGAAGGCGCTGAACGGCGGCGCCGACAGCTTCCTGGTGGAGCCCGTGGAGCCGGAGGAACTGGTCTCCATCATTAACGCGCTGCTGCGGCTGCGCGGCGCCGAAGACGCCTACCAGCGCACGTCGCAGGCCCTGCACGAAAACGAGGACCTGTTCCGCCAGCTTGCCGAGGCGCTGGCCGATGTGGTCTGGATCCTCGACGCCACCACGCAACGGTTCCTGTTCATCAGCCCGTCGTTCGAGGCGCTCTGGGGCCGCCCCGCGCAGGCGGTGCTGCAAGACCCGCACCGCTGGCTTGAGTGGATGCCGCCGGAAGCGCGCCCGCGCATGGAGGACGAATGGCGGCGCATGCTGCGCGATGGCCGGGTGGATACCGAATTCCAGCTCGAGCGCCCCAACGGCGAGATCCGCGAGGTGCATATGCGCGCGTTTCCCGTGCACGGCGCTGACGGCCAGTGCCTGCGCGTGGCGGGCATCTGCCACGACGTGACGCGCTACAAGCGCGCCGAGCGCACGCTGCGCAATGAAGAGCGGCGCAAGGACGAATTCCTCGCCATGCTCGCCCACGAGCTGCGCAATCCGCTGGCGCCGATGCGCAGCGCGGTGGACATGCTCCAGCAGTGCGCGCCGAGCCGCGAAGACATGTTCCGCGCACGCGACATCATCGGCCGCCAGCTGCATCACCTGACGCGGATCGTTGACGAGCTGCTCGACGTGTCGCGCTTCAACCAGGGCAAGATCACGTTGCGCCGCGACCTGGTGGAATTGCGCGGCGCGCTGAACACCGCCGTGGAAACGGTGCGCCCGCTGCTGGAGGCGCGGCGCCACGCGCTGCGGCTGGCGCTGCCGGAGCAGCCGCTGCCGATTCGCGGCGACATGGTGCGCCTGACGCAGATCTTCGCAAACCTGCTGCACAATGCCGCCAGGTACACGCCCGAGGGCGGCGAGCTGGCCGTGGAGGCCGCCGTGGAAGGCGGCAAGGTGATCGTGCGCGTCAGCGACAACGGCGCCGGGCTGTCGGCGGCGCTGCGGCGGCAACTGTTCGATCCGCTTGCGCCCGACGCGGCCAGCGCGGCCGGGGGCGCGGGCATCGGACTGACGCTGGTGCAGAAGCTCGTCGCCTTGCACGGCGGGCGCATCAGCGCGGCCAGCCCGGGACGGAACCTGGGCAGCACCTTCGTCGTCGAACTGCCGGTGGAGCCCTGGCAGAACTGGCATCCGGCCACCGGCAAGGCACGGCTGCAGGCCGGCACGGCGCACACCATCATGCTGGTGGACGACAACGCCGATGCCCTGGAAGCCATGACCATGACGCTGGAGGCGCTGGGCCACACCGTGGTGACGGCCGCCGATGGCCAGAGCGCCGTGGCGCGCGCGGCGAACGTGCGGCCCGACGTGGTGCTGCTGGACCTGGGCATGCCGGCGATGGATGGCTTCGAGACGGCGCGCCGCCTGCGCGAGATTCCCGAGCTGCGCCATGCGCGGCTGGTGGCGCTGACCGGCTTTGGCCAGCCCGACGACCGCCAGCGCACCCGCGCGGCGGGCTTCGACCTGCATCTGGTCAAGCCCGCCGACCTGGAGGCGCTGGCCCGCATGCTCGATGAACTGGATGCCTGAGCCATCCGGTACCGGACAAGGAACCCCATGCATATCACGCCCGAACCCGACATCGCCCCGCCGAAGCCGGAGACGCCGCCGCCCGAGCCGCCACCCGGCCCGCCGGAGCCGATCAACGACCCGCCTCCGGGCGACCTGCCACCCCCGCCACCGCAGCGCGCCTGAGCGCGTCGCGACGCATGATCATGTCTCGCATCATCTGGAAAGGGGCCATCAGTTTTGGCCTCGTCAATATCCCGGTCGTGGTGAAGCCCGCCGCGCGCGCGCACGCGCTTGACCTCGATCTGCTCGACAGGCGCGACATGGCGCCCGTGGGCTACCAGCGCATCAACAAGCACACGGGCCAGCCGATCGACGCCGAGGACATCGTCAAGGGCTACCAGTACGAGAAAGACGAGTACGTGCTGCTCAGTGACGAGGACTTCAGGCAGGCGAACGTGGAAGCCACGCAGACCGTGGATATCGTCAGCTTCGTGGAGGCGGCGGCCATTCCGCCGTATTACTTCGAGACGCCCTACTACCTGGAGCCGGACAAGCGCGGCGAGCGCGGCTATGCGCTGCTGCACGAGACCATGCGCCGCACGGGCCGCGCCGCGCTGGCCCTGGTGGTATTGCGCAACCGCCAGCACCTTGCCGCGCTGCTGGTGGTTGGCAAGGCGCTGGTGCTGAACACCATGCGCTTCGCGGACGAGGTCTTGCCGATCGAGGGCCTGAGCCTGCCAAAGGGCGCCAAGGGCAGCAAGGACGGCGGCGCCACGCCGCGCGAAGTGGAGATGGCCACCAGGCTCGTCAAGGACATGAGCGAGGACTGGAAGCCGGAGCAATATCGCGACACCTATCGTGACGACCTCATGGCGCGCATCGAGGCCAAGATCAAGGCCGGGAAGACGCACCTGTTGACGCCGGCATCCGCCACGGCGGAACCGGCCCACAGGGGTGGCAAGGTCATCGACATGATGGCGCTGCTCAAGCAGAGCCTCGGCCAGCATGGCAAGCAGCGTGCCGCGCGCCCCGCTACGCAGAACGCCGATCTCGGCGCCGGCGCCGACGCCGACGCCGATGAGACTGGCGGCAAAAAGGCGCCTGCGCGCAAGGCGGCGAAGAAGGCGCCGGCGAGGAAAGCCCCGGCAAGGAAGGTGGCTGCTAAGAAGCTGGCGGGAAAGACGGTGGCAAAGACAGCAGCAGCCAGGAAACACCAGGCCGCCTGAGTGGAACACGCTGAAAAAACGCCGCGGCTCGTGTGAGAGGCGCGGCGTAGCGCAGCGCGGCAGAACGTCTGCCGCGCCTGCTTTTCAATCATCAGTGCGACGACACCTTCAGGTTGTCGCGGACCGAGTCCACGCCTTCCACCGCCTTCACGGTGCTCAACGCCAACCGGTGCTGATCCTCCGTGGGCACCGAACCGGTCAGGTCGACCACGCGGTCCTTCGTCTTCACGTGGATATCGGTGGACTTGAGGTCTTTCGTCGCCAGCAGCTTGGTCTTGATCTTGGTGGTCAGCGCGCCATCGGTGACGGCCTGCTTGGCCTTGTCGGGGCTGCCGTCCGTGGCCGCCGCCGGGCGCTGTTCCTTGTCGCCCTCGGTATGGCCCGGCATGCCCGGCGCATTGTTGGCGGGCGGCATGTTGGCATTGTTGCCCGTGGTGTTGGTGTCGGCCACCTTCATGAAGCCGCCACCCGCGTCGAGCGCATGGGCACCACCGGCTGCCGCCAGCGCGGCGGCCATCAGGGCGATTCTGAGGGTCTGTGCTGTCTTCATCGCTCAATCTCCTTGCGGGAAGGTTCCAGCATCACGCAGCAAGTTGCGTTCCAGCCGGGCAAAGCCCGATACGGCACCGCCTGGCCGATGAAGTGACGCGCGGCCGGGCCGCGGCGCATGTAAAAACACGGCATGCGTTGTAAAACACGGCACCTTGCATGGCGCGCCGGCGTTACCGATGCGATACCTGCCGGTCCAGCGGATGCCAGACGGGCCACATTCCTGGTGCCAGCCGGCTGGCACGGCCATTGCGGCTATCCGCTTGCGGCACCCTCGCCGCGACATGGAGACGATCAATGGGACAGCAGCAACCGGGGCAGCGCGGTAGCCAGCAGGGCAGCCAGCAGGGTAGCCAGGATCCACAACGCCAGCAGGGTGGGGGCCAGACGGGCAACCAGAACCAGCGTGGCGGCCAGCATCAGCAGCAAGACAGCAGCCGTCAGCAACAGGGCGGCGGCTCGCAGCAACAGCAACAGGACAAGAGCCGTCAGCAGTAATGCAAGTCAAGCAGCGGCCATCTCGCCGGGGCATCCGCAAGGGTGCTCCGGCGTCCTGGTTTACACGGGACGCGGATTCTGCACGGGCAGCTGGCGCGGCAGCAACTCCCGCACGCACGCCTCGCGCGCCTGCGCGCCGGCCGTGACCACGTAGGGGTAGATCGACCTGATCAACTGCTGGAAGCCGTCGCCGCTCAGGAACTGCGCGATCTCCGGCGTCTGCCCGAAGCGGTTCGCCTCCGCGATCTCCGCCGGCGTGAACTCGGCCTGCTCCACAGGCTTGTTCTCGATCACCAGCTCGATGAGCTTCATGCCGAAGCTGGATTCGAACACCGCGGCCAGCTGGATCATCAGCGCGGGATCGGTAAACGTCATCGCGAACGCGGGACGCACCACCTGCTCGAGCACGTCGGGCGAGAGCCGCGCATAGGTGCACGCCTTGAGCTTGTCACGCGGAATCGGGCCGATCTTCTCGGGCATGCGCGCGAAGGCGCGCTCCATGCCGATGGTCATGAGCCGCGCGAAGTTCATTGCCCGGATCAGGCGGGTCAGCGCGGCGTTCAGCGCGGCGCTTTTCTCCAGGCCCTGATCGGCGTTCTTCCCGGCCTCCGCCGCGCTGGCCGGCGCCACGGGCTGGGCTTGGGCCAGGCCCGCCGCTGGCGTGCCGGCGATGACGGCAGCCATTGCGACGGCGCCCAGGGCAATGACCCGACGGCGGCAAGTGACCCACATGACGATTTCCCTGTAGTCGCAGCCCCGTCATGACCGAGTGCCGGTACGCGGGCTTGCGCCGATTGTAGAGCGGAAATGGCGCGCATGCCGGCACCGTGGTGCGCCGGCGCACCGAGTCGTGCACCGAGTGGCGCGCCCCGGCAGTGCCGTGCGGGCAACCCCGCGCCGCCCGGGACTCAGCGCAACGGCGCCCGGCAGGCGGCGCCCGCCGCATTGGCCGCAGGGTCCATGCCGAACACGGCCTGCGCGCCGCATTGCGAGCCGAACATCCGCGCCTGGTCGTGGCCCACGCCCACCACTTCATACGCCTGGTGCCGAATGGCCTGGCCCGGGCTGGCCAGCCATTGCTCGTACCGCAGGTAGCCGCGCGCGCGTTGCAGCCGCGTGGGGCCTTCCGCCTCGGCGCCGCAAGCCTTGTCCAGCACGCGGTGGTTCGGGTCGTTGTCCTCGGTCCCGGCCAGGTAGGTCACCTGGCGCTGCGCATGGCGCCGGTACAACGCCATGCCGGTAGCCCCGCTGGCGTAGGCCACCATGTCCTGCATGCCGTAGCGATACTTGTCGTAGTCGGCGCAGGCCGCGGTGCTGTACGGGGCAAAGCGCCGGTAGTCGGGCGCGGCCGGGCGGTCCGGCGTGAAGTACAGGTAGGACGACGGATTGGCCACCACGTAGCGCAGATCAATACCGCGCGCACGCACCTGCTCGTCCACGTTATTGAGCACCGCATAGCGATGGACGATCTGGGCACCGCCCGAATGGCCCGCCACCGTGACATTGCGCACCGCCGGGAAGCGCGCCGGGTCCGTGACGAAGGCGAGCAGGTCGTCCAGCACCTGCAGCGAACTGACGCCAGCACCCAGGCCGGACACCGCGCCCTCGCCGCCGATCCAGCCCTGCACGGTCCATACCGGCATGTTGTCGAAATGCTTGGCGGCATCGGGCGTGCCCGGGAAGTTCGGGGCGATCAGCAGCACCTCGTCCGGATTGCGCCCGCTGGCCTTCAGCAACGCGACGCCGGCCGCGAAATAGTCATCGCCATTGCGCTGCAGGCCGTGCTGCACGAACACCACTTCGCGGACCCCGCGCAGGTCCGACATCAACGGGTGATTGGCGTAGACCGGAAAATCGTAGCCGGCGCCGCTGCCCAGATGAACGCGCTGCCAGGGTGTCGAAGGGGGGGTGGTGGCGGTGGTGGCGGTGGCGCCTGCCTGCGGGGCCGGGGGCTGCCCGGCGCAGCCGGCGGCGAGTACCGCCGCGCCGGCCAGTATCGGCATGAATCGGGCTAAGCGGGGCGCGCCAGGCATGGGGTCTCCTTTTTGTAGGTCTGTATCAGGCAAGGCGCCAATACTAGGCCGGCATGGCCGGCTCGTAAAATATATGCATCACGCCATATTCATATTCCTACGATATGGATCACCATCGCGACTACCGGTCCATCTCGGCAAAGACTTCCTCGGCCATGTGGAAGGCGGCATTGGCTGCCGGCACGCCGCAGTAGATTGCCGTCTGCAGCAGTACCTCCTGGATCTCGTCGCGCGTGACGCCGTTGTTGGCGGCAGCGCGCAGATGCAGCTTCAGCTCGTCCGGCCGGTTCAGCGCCACCATCATCGCGATCGTGAGCAGGCTGCGCGTGTGGCGCGGCAGGCCCTCGCGCGTCCAGATCTCGCCCCACGCGTAGCGCGTGATCAGGTTCTGGAATGCCTCGTTGAGGGGCGACAGGCGTTGCAGCGAACGATCCACATGTGCACTGCCAAGCACCTCGCGGCGCACCGAGAGGCCGGCCTCGTAGCGGGCGGCATCGTCGGTCACGGGGCGGCGGCCATGGATGAAATCGAGCAGCGCGGCAGTGAAGCGGCCCGGCTGCTCGCGATTGGAGAGGTGCGCGGCGGGCAGCACTATATATATAGCACCCGGGATCGCATCGGCCAGTTCGCGGCCCTGCGCCGCCGTGGTGGACGGGTCATCGACGCCCGCGATCACCAGCACTGGCACGGGGATCGTGCGCACGGCCTCGCGCAGGTCGGCGTCGCGCACGGCGGCGCAACTGCCCGCGTAGCCGCGCGGGTCCAGCCCGGCGAGCACGGCGCGCAGGTCGCCGAGCGCGTGGCCGGCGGTGGCGAGGAACCCCGGCGTGAACCAGCGCTCCAGCGAGGCGTCGGCCAGGCTGGCCATGCCGTCGCGCAGCACGGTCTCGATGCGGCTGTTCCAGCCGTCGGCCGTGCCGATCTTCGGCGCGGTGTTCGCCAGCACGATCTTCGAGAAACGCGCCGGCGCGTGCGCGCCGAGCCACATGCCGGTGAGCCCGCCCATCGACAGTCCGCAGAACACGGCCTGATCCACGTGCAGGGCGTCGAGGATGGCGAGCACGTCGCGGCCGAGTACTTCCACCGTGAATGCCCCCTCGGGCGCCGTGGAGCGGCCGTGGCCGCGCACGTCGTAGCGCACCACGCGGAAACGCCCGGCCAGCGCGTCGGCCTGCGGCTTCCACATCGTGTGGTCCGTGCCCAGCGAGTTGGAGAAGACGATGACGGGCGCGGTGTCAGGGCCATCGACGGTATAGAACAGCCGGGCTCCGGCATGATCGAGATAGGGCAAGCGCGTCTCCTGTGGGAATCTGGACTCAGTGCAATGGTTTACGGGTGCCGCGCGGCCTGCCATGCGGCCACGGCGGCGTCGGCAAAGCGGGCCGATTGCCCCGCGTACCGGGCCGGATCGCTGAGGCGGTCCAGCGCGGCATCGTCAAGCAGGCCGGCGTGCGCGGGGTTCTCGGCCAGCGTGCGGGCCAGTGCCTCGCGCAGCGTCACGCCTTCGGACACCGCGCGGCGCGAGGCGCGCTCCACCACGTGATGCGCTTCGAGGCGCCCGATGCGGCCGCCAAGCGCCAGCATGGCGGCCTCGCCGAGAATCAGCCCGTGCGTAAGGTCGAGATTGGCACGCATGCGCGCCGCATCCACCTGCAGGCCGGCCACCACATCGCCCATCTGGCGCAGCGCGCCGGCGGCCAGCGCCACGATCTGCGGCAACGTATCCCACTCGGCCTGCCAGCCGCCGAGCGCGCGCTCGTGCTCCTGCACCATGCCCGCGAGCATCGTGGCCACCAGCGGCGGCACGCGCACGGCGGCGGTCAGCACGGCGGCGCAGCCCACCGGATTGCGCTTGTGCGGCATCGTGCTGGAGCCGCCCCGGCCCGGGCCCGATGGCTCCGCCACCTCGGCCACTTCGGTCTGCATCATCAGAGACAGGTCGCGCGCCATCTTGCCCAGCGTGCCGGTAAGCGTGCCGAGCGCCGTGGCCACCTCCACCAGGCGGTCCCGGTGCGCGTGCCAGGGCAGCGCGGGCAGGTCGAGCCGCAACGCGCGCGCGAACTGCGCGGCCACGTCGGGCGCCTGCTCGCCAAGGCTGGCCAGCGTGCCGGCCGCACCGCCGAATTGCAGCACGCGCGCCTGGGCGCCCGCGTGGCGCGTGCGGGCCAGGTCGCGGCGCAGCGCGTCGAGCCAGCCGGCGGCCTTGAGGCCGAATGTGGTGGGCAGCGCGTGCTGCAGCCAGGTGCGCGCCACCATCGGCGTGGCGCGATGATCGGCCGCCAGCGCGGCGCAGCCATCGCCAAGCCGCTGCAGGCCGGCATCGATCTCGCGCAGCGCATCGGCCAGCTGCAGCACGGCGGCGGTATCGATGATGTCCTGGCTCGTGGCGCCCCAGTGCACGTAGCGGCCGGCCTCGGCATCGCGCTGCGTTACGGCCGCGGTCAACTGCTTCACAAACGGAATGGCGAGATTGCCGGCCGCCACGGCCGACTGCGCCAGCGCGCCAGGATCGATCACGGCGGCATTGGCGCAGATTTCGGTGATGACGGCGGCGGCCTGCGCGGGAATCACGCCGCAGTGCGCCTCGGCGCGCGCCAGCGCGGCCTCGGCATCGAGCATGCGGCGCACGGTGCCGGTATCGGAAAAGATCTCCAGCACGGCGGGGCTGCCGAACATCGGATCGGTCAGGCGGGACAGGGTGGGCATCGTCGGTGGGGGCGGACCGGTGGGAATGCGCCGATTGTGCGGCAAATTGCCGGGCAACGCGCGGCGCGTGCCGCGGCTCAGATATCGAAGAACACGGTCTCGGCCGCGCCCTGCAGCACCACGTCCCAACGGTACGTGTCCTGGCCCGCGGGCTGGGCGATTAGCGTGGCGCGGCGGTCGGCCGGCACCCGCGAGAGCACGCCATCGGCGGCATTCGCGGCGGACTCGTCGGCGAAATACAGCCGCGTGGCCACGTGCTTGACCAGTCCGCGCATGAACACCGACACCATGATGTGCGGCGCCTGCGGGCCGCCCGCCGTGTCCGGCACGGCGCCGGGCTTGACCGTGACGAAGCGGAAACCGCCGTCCGGGCCGGTCGGCACCCGGCCAAAGCCGGTGAAGCCCGGCACCAGCGGCAGGTCGCGCGTGTCGTCCGGATGGCGATAGCGGCCGGCCGGGTTGGCCTGCCAGATCTCGACCATGCCGTCGGGCACGGGCTCGCCCTGCCCGTCGGTGACGCGGCCTTCAATGACGATGCGCTGGCCGGCCAGTTCAGGGGCCTCGGCAATCAGGTCGGCGCAGTCCAGGCCGGACAGGCCGATATGCAGGTAGGGACCAACAGTCTGCGAAGCGGTGGCGTACAGCATGCTTTACTCCATCGGCGTGGCGTCGCGGCCACGCAGCACGATATCGAAACGGTAGCCCAGCGCGTGCTGGGGCTGCGTGGTCTCCCAGTCAAGGGCGGCGATGAGCCGGTTGCGCGCGCGTTCGTCGGGCACGCAGTTGAAGATCGGGTCGAACGGCAGCAGCGGGTCGCCGGGGAAGTACATCTGCGTTACCAGGCGCGTGGCGTAGGCGTTGCCGAACAGCGAGAAATGGAGGTGCTGCGGCCGCCAGGCGTTGTGGTGGTTGCGCCAGGGATAAGCGCCCGGCCGGATGGTCTTGAACTGGTAGTGGCCATTGGCATCGGTTGCCGTGCGGCCTTCGCCGGAGAAGTGCGGGTCCAGCGGCGCGTCGTGCTGGTCGCGCTTGTGCAGGTAGCGGCCTGCCGCATTGGCCTGCCAGACCTCGATCAGCGCGTTCGGCACCGGGCGGCCGTTCTCGTCCAGCACGCGGCCCGTGACCAGGATGCGCTCGCCGATCGGCTCGCCGCCGTTGCCAACGGTCAGGTCGTTGTCGCCTTCGCGCACGAATTCCGCGCCGAACGCCGGCCCGGTGACTTCGGACAACGAGTGCGGCAGCGCGATCAGCGGCTGCGCCGGGGAACGCAGTTGCGTGGAGACATACGGGTCGAAACGGTACGGCGGCTGGGTGTCCCAATACGGGCGGCGGTATGGGTCTGGGCGTGCAGGGCTTGGGGGCATCGCGCTGTCTCCGATGGAATGTATGTAGCGATCCGTGGACTGTATGCAACGCAAGAAGTCATGTAAATTGAGTTTTTGCGTAATTAAGATGAATTTTTGTTATGGAAAACAGCAACCGCTCGCCCGAGTCATTCCGCAACCGCATCCGGCTGCGACACCTGCACTGCTTTGTGGCCGTGGCGCAGACGCAGCACCTGGGCCGCGCCGGCGAGCGGCTTGGGCTGACGCAGCCGGCCGTGTCGAAGACGCTGACCGAACTCGAGGAACTGGTGGGCACGCGCCTGCTGGTGCGCCAGCGCGCCGGCACCGACCTGACTGCCGCCGGCATGCGCTTCCTGCGTCACGCGTTGCGGATCATCGAGGACGTGGATGCCGCGGCGGACAGCCTGGCCGGCGCCGATGCACCCCGGCATGAGCGGATTCGCGTGGGCGCGCTGCCGAGCATCGTGCCGGCGCTGCTGCTCGACGCGGTATCGCACTTTCGCGCCGCGCATCGCGAGGTGGCGCTGGCCGTGCAGACCGGGATGAACCGCACGCTGATCGACCTGCTCAAGGCCGACATGCTCGATCTCGTGATCGGCCGCATGGATGACCCGGCCGCCATGGAGGGGCTGTGGTTCGAATCGCTCGGCCCGGAGCCGCTGGTGCTGGCCGTGCGCGCCGGCCATCCGCTGGCGGACAACGCCCGCCCGACCCTGCGCGACGTATTGGCCTGGCCGCTCGTGATCCCGGCCGTGGGATCGATCCCGCGCCACAGCACCGAAAGCCTGCTGGCGCGACACGGCGCGGCCCTGCCCGAGGGCTGCGTCGAGACCGCCGACGCCTACCTGGGCCGATTGCTCACCGCGCAGAGCGACAGCGTCTGGGCCGCGCCGCTCTCGGCCACACGCCGCGCGGTGGCGGCGGGCGAGATGGTGCTGCTGCCCGTGGACACGCAGGGCACCGAGGAACCGATCGGCCTGCTCCGCCGCAGCGACCGCACGCTCGAGCCGGTGGCCGAGGCATTCGCCGAAAGCATCCGCGCCCTCGCGGCAAGTCGCTGAGCCTCGATCCTGACCGCGCTGTTCCCGCTCGGCGGCGACATTGGCACGATCGCGGCCGGCTGGTTCACGGATCGGCATCGGGGCACTGAGACCGGCTTGACATCACGTATCGCCTCGTACCCAGCCTGTCGCCATCGAACAACGGATGACATCAGAATTCGCACACTTCTTAACGAAAGCGCGCGCGTTTGCGCCATAAGCGCTCGCGGACAGAACTGAAGCCTCGTTGATGCATCGAAGCGATTCTCCGGACTACGGGGAATCGCTTCGTTTTTGTGACTGAGGACGACACCTCAGGCGATACCCGGTCCGGCTCACAACAAGCCTTGCACTCCGTATAGCAAGGCTAACAAAGGACTCGGCATGACTCGAATGCACAATCCACCTCATCCGGGCACCGTGCTGGCCGAATGGCTGGATGGCCTGGATTCCATGACGATCTCGGCGTTCGCCCGGCATATTGGCGTCACCCGCGCGACGTTGTCCCGGATCATCCATGGCCACGCGGCCATCACGCCGGATATCTCCATCCGGCTGGAGGAAGCGCTCGGCGCCAGCCGCGAGATGTGGAGCGGCATGCAAACCACGTATGACCTGTGGCAGGCCGCGCAAAAGCCTCGCAAACGAATCCGCCGCATCGCGGGGTTGCCGGAGCAGATCTCCCCCTAGCCCCCACAAGCGCTGGCGGCGATTTCTGCCGCTCAAGTCGGAACTTCGTTCTTTTGTTCAGAATTCCGCAGCGCAACACCGCGATCTGCGCGCTTTGGCTCCGATCCCGCATTACCTCAGCTGAGTTATTGGCGTGCCGGATCCTGCACGGCACACTGGCCCTGGGTCACGCGACACGACCCGAATCGACTTGGCAGCTCTTACTACCCCGACGATCCCGCGCGTCGGGGTATTTCTTTGTGGCGGCCGATTGTCAGGCGTCTGGCCACATCGCCGGTCGGCCCCTTGTCGTCGCCATGTCCGGCATATCGATCCACGATCTTCTTCGTTGGCGCGCGGCGGCCGGCGTCCTACGATGTTGCCTTCGACAAGCGCCCCGCAGTCGGGTCAGGCACTGACCAGCCCGCGCTGCAGGGCCGTTTTCAGCATCGAGAAGACATGCCGTGCAACCGGATTGACCGCATTGGGACGCGCCCAGAGGTAGTAAGTGACATCGGGCAGGCGCGGCAGTCCGTCGTTCTCGCCCAGGATGCGCATGTCCGTGCCCAGCAGGTCGATGCTGCGCGCCGTGATGCCCAGCCCGCCGCGCAGCGCGGCCTTGATGCCAATCAGGCTCGGGGCCAGATAGGCGATGCGCCACGGCACGCCGGCCTGCGTCAGGGCTTCCAGCGAGAGCTTGCGAAACAGGCTCGGCTCGTCCGCCAGGATCAGCGGCACCGGCGCGCCACGGTCGTAGACGAAGTCCGCCGCGCAGACCCAGATCGTGGGCGTGGTGCGCAGCACGATCCCCTCGAGCGTGGTGTCCTCGCGCGTGGACACGGTCAGGTCGATCTCGCCCCGCCGCAGGGACTCCATCAGGAACGGGCTGCGTCCCACATGGATCTCCAGCCGCAGCGCCGGCCAGGTCCGCGCGATATGCGACAGCAGCACCGGCAAAATCGTGTCCGCCACGTCGTGCGGCGCGCCAATGCGCACGGAGCCGGTCAGATCCCCCTCTCGCAGCACGCGAAGCGCCTCATCATTCACATTCAGCAGTTGCCGCGCGTACTCCACGAGCTTCTTGCCGTGGCGCGTGAGCTGCTTGCCACGTCCTTGCCGCTCGAACAGCGTCAGCCCCAACTGCTCTTCCAGCCGCTGCATCTGCTGCGTGACGGCCGACTGCGTGCGCTGCACGGTCTCCGCCGCCGCGCCAAAGGTATCGTGGTCCGCGATGGCCACCAATGTGCGGAGCAGGTCCAGATCCAGGTTACGCATTCATTAGCTCGGCTAATGATTTTTCGTCAGGCATTAAGTGGTTTTTAGAACAGGTGTTCATTACAGTGAAACACGGAACTTCGACGAAACATCGTTCTACCCCCCAAAAACAGAGATTGCAAGGATCAAGCGCACCATGTCCATCGCAGAACAACGCCAGGCAGCCGTGGGAGACACCATCGGATTCATTAGGAACGTCGTAGCCAGCGAGGGCGTCACGCGTGACGCGCTGGCCGATGTCCTGACGCGGGTGGAAGACCTGGCGGCGCGCACCGAACTGTGGAGCGAGGCCGATTACCCGCCGCCCGAGCCGGGCGAGCGCCAGGCACGCTACCTGATTGCCGAGGATGCCGACCAGACCTACGCGCTCTACCTGAACGTGATGCGGCCCGGCAAGCGCATTCCGCCGCACAACCACACCACGTGGGCCTGCGTGGCCGGCGTCAGCGGCATCGAGTTCAACGACGTCTACGTGCGCACCGACGACGGCAGCCAGCCCGGCGTTGGCACGCTCGACCATGTGCGTACCGTGGAAGTGGGTCCGCGCCGTGGCATTGCGCTGTTGCCCGACGACATCCACGCCGTGGAGATTCGCGGCGACAACATCATCCGCCACCTGCACATGTACGGCCGATCGCTGGAGACGCTGACCGAGCGCCTGGCGTTCGACCTCGAGACCGGGCGCTGCCAGATCATGGCCGTGGGGGTGCAGACGCGCCGCTGAGCGCCACCTGAGCCCCGCCTGAGCCGGGCGGCCGCGCCGCCCTCCCCTGACAAGCCGACACCGCCACCTCCCCGATTGCCTGCCCGCACGGGGGGGGACGGCCCCCTTTTTGCCCGAATTTCCTGAATGTTCATGACAAACCCCTCCTATACCGCCGTAGACGCCGTCACGCTGAAGGGCTGGCTGCACGATGCCGACGAGATCGCGCTGTTCGACGTGCGCGAACACGGCCAGTATGGCGAAGGCCATCCGTTCTACGCCGTGCCGCTGCCCTACAGCCGGCTGGAGCTTGACGTGGGCCGCCTGGCGCCGCGTACCGGCGCGCGCATCGTGCTGGCCGACGACGGCAACGGCGTGGCGGAGGCCGCCGCCGGCGCCCTGGCGCGCCTGGGCTACACGCGGCTGTTCGTGCTCGCCGGCGGCATGCCCGCCTGGCGGGCCGCCGGCTACACGCTGTTCGCGGGCGTCAACGTGCCCTCCAAGACGTTCGGCGAACTGGCCGAGCACCACTACAACACGCCGCGCATCTCCGCCGCCGAACTCGCGGCCATGCAAGCGGGCCCGCACGCGCCGGTCGTGCTGGACGGCCGTCCCGCCAGCGAATTCCGCAAGATGAACATCCCGGGCGCGATCTGCTGCCCGAACGGCGAGCTGGCCTACCGCGTGCGCGACCTGGTGCCCGACGCCGACACGCCTATCGTCATCAACTGCGCGGGCCGCACGCGCAGCATCATCGGCGCGCAATCGCTGATCAATATTGGCGTGACAAACCCGGTCTATGCGCTGGAAAACGGCACGCAGGGCTGGTACCTGAATGACTACCGGCTGGAGCATGGCGGCACGGCGCGCTATCCGGACAACGCCGCGCCGCGCGGGCTCGATGCCGCGCGCGACGCGGCCCAGGCGCTGGCACGGCGCTTTGATGTGCCGCACATCGCGCCGGCCCAGGCCGCCGCGTGGCTGGCCGACCGCGCCCGCACCACCTTCCTGTGCGACGTCCGCACGGCCGAGGAACATGCCGCGCAAACACTGCCCGGCGCCCAGCACGCGCCCGGCGGCCAGCTGATGCAGGCCACGGACCAGTACGCCGGCGTGCGGCGCGCGCGGCTGGTGCTGTTCGATGCCGACGGCGTCCGTGCGCCCGTGGTGGCGAGCTGGCTGCGCCAGATGGGGCATGACGCCGTGGTACTGGACGGCGGCCTGCAGGCCGGCCTGGCCGCCGGCGTGCGCGCGCCGCACGGCCCGCATGCCGAAGTCGTGGCGCTGCCGGCCGTGCGGGCCGCGCAACTGGCCGCGGGCATCGCCGACCGCTCGATGCTGGCCCTGGACCTGCGCGGCAGCATGGCGTTCCGCGCGGGCCATGTCGCCGGCAGCCGGTGGTCGATCCGGCCGAGCCTGGCGCAAGACCTGGCCGGCGTGCCGCGCGACACCACGCTGGTGCTGATTGGCGACGGCGAGGCCGAGGATGCGGCCGAACTGGCCGTCGCCGATCTCCAGGCGCTTGGCTTCCGCGACGTGCGCCGCCTGCACGGCGGACTGCCGGCGTGGCAGGCCGAGGGCCATGCCGTGGCGCAAGGCGCGCAGACCCTGCCCGAGGCGCGCTGCATCGATTTCCTGTTTTTCGTCCATGACCGCCATGACGGCAACAAGGCGGCGGCGCGGCAGTACCTGGCCTGGGAGACCAACCTGGTGAGCCAGCTCGACGCCCAGGAACTGGCCACATTCCGCTTCCCGCCCGCTGCCTGATTTGCGCTTTTTCCACTGACTCTGCCCATATAAAAAACGAGGTCGCCCCCATGTCACGCATTCCGCAGTCCCTGGCCGCATTGGCCTTCCTTGCCACGCTTGCCACGGCGCCCGCCGCGCAGGCCCAGCAACCGCTGGCGCCGGTAGGCGGCTTTCCGTCGCAGCCGCTGCGCATGGTGTCGCCGTTTCCCGCCGGCGGCGGCAACGATGCGGTCACGCGGATCGTTGCCACGCGGCTGTCGCAGGTCATGGGCCAGAGCGCGGTCACCGACAACCGTGGCGGCGCCGGCGGCAATATCGGCACGCGCTTCGTGGCCGAAGCCAAGGCGGACGGGTACACGGTGCTGACCTCGCAGGTCTCGATCATGGCCGTCAACCCCACGCTGTACCGCTCGCCGGGTTTCGATCCCGTCAAGCAGTTCGTGCCGGTCACGCAGATCAACGCCGCGCCGCTGGCCATCGTGGTGGCGGCCAACGCGCCGTGGAAGACGTTCGCCGAGCTGGCCACGCAGGCCAAGGCGCAGCCGCAGAAGATCACCTACGCCACGCCCGGCAACGGCACGCTGTCGCACCTGGTGGGTGTGGTGCTGGACAAGGACAGCAGCGTCGCGCTGCAGCACGTGCCGTACAAGGGGGCGGGTCCGGCCATCAATGACCTGCTCGGCGGGCAGGTGGACGTGCTGATCACGTCCACCTCCTCGGTGGCGAGCTTCATCCAGACCGGCCGCATGCGCGCGCTGGCCGTGACCAGCCCGCGCCGCCTGGGCGTCTTCGCCAAGGTGCCCACGCTGGAGGAACTCGGCTACCGCAACGCGCGCTTTGAAGACTGGTATGGCTTCTTCGTGCCGGCAGGCACGGCGCCCGAGCGCGTGGCGCTGCTGAACCGCGCCATCGTGCAGGTGCTGCAGATGCCCGAGGTGGCCAAGCTCATCAACGACGGCGGCAGCGATGTGATTGCCAGCAGCCCCGACGCCTTCGCCGCGCAGATGAAGCAGGACATCGCGCGCTGGTCGCAGATCGTGAAGCTCTCCGGCGCGCACGTCGACTGAGCCCTGAACCCCTTGGGCGCCGCGGCACGAACCTTGCGTTCCCCAGGCAGCCCCAGCCACTTTGCAACAGGCCCAGACATGACGTATTCGCTCCCTACCCGCCTGGCGCACGCCGGCCGCACGTCCAGCGTGCCCGGCGGCCAGCCCGTCAACCCGCCCGTGGTGCGCGCCAGCACCGTCCTGTTCGATTCCGTGGCCCAGCAGCGCGAGTTGCGGGCACGGCGCGAGGGCGAGCGGCTGTTCACCTACGGCGCGCGCGGCAACCCCACCAACTTTGCGCTGGAAGACATGGTGACCCTGCTCGAGGGCGGCCATCGCACGCGGCTGTTCCCCACCGGGCTTGCCGCCGCGGCGATGACCATCCTCGCCTATGTGCGGCCCGGCCAGCACGTGCTGCTGCCCGACTGCGTCTATGAGCCCGTGCGCAACCTCGCCAACGGCTTCCTGCGCCAGCACGGCATCGCCACCGATTTCTACGCGGCGGACGGCGCGGACCTCGCCCGGCGCCTGCGCCCCGAGACCCGCCTCGTCTATGTGGAAGCTCCTGGTTCGCTCGCCTACGAGATGTGCGACCTGCCCGCCATCGCGGCGCTGGCGCACGCCCACGGTGCGCTGGTGGCGGCGGACAACACCTGGGGCTCCGGCCTGCTGTACCGGCCGCTCGAACTGGGCGCCGATATCTCGCTGATGGCCGCCACCAAATACCTGAGCGGACACTCCGACGTGATGATGGGCACCGTCTGCACCACCGAGGCCGCGTGGGGCGAACTGTCCTCGGTTGCCGATGCGTTCGGCATGACGGTCAGCCCCGATGACGCCTACCTGGTCCAGCGCGGCATCCGCTCGCTCGGCGCGCGGCTTGCCGCACATCAGGAAAGCGCCGTCACCGTGGCCACCTGGCTGCGCGAGCGGCCCGAAGTGGCGCGGGTCTTCTGCCCCGCCCTGCCCGACGACCCGAATCACGCGCTGTGGAAGCGCGACTGCCATGGCACCAACGGCCTGCTGTCGTTCACGTTGCGCACCGGGGCGCCCGTGGCGGCCGAGCGCTTCGTCGACAGCCTGGCGCTGTTCGGCATCGGCGCGTCATGGGGCGGCTTCGAGAGCCTGGCCGTGCTGGCCGACATGCGGCGCGCGCGCAGCGTGACCGACTGGTCCGCGCACGGCCAGATGATCCGGCTCCATATCGGGCTGGAAGGCGTAGAGGATCTGCTGGCGGACCTCGAACAGGCATTCGCGGCCATCGCGGAAACCACCACGGAACAGGAGCGCGCGGATGTCCATCATCGGTGACTGGCTGCACAAGAGCGAAGGCCCGGCCCGCACGAGCGGGCAACTGCACGTGGGGTCGATGGCCTCCGGCATGGCGGTGACGCTGCCCTACGTTGCCGTGCGCGGGGCGCGGCCCGGCCGCACGCTGTGGCTGCACGGCCAGGTCCACGGCGACGAAATCAATGGCATGGTGGCCGCGCTGCGCTTTGCGCGCGCGCTGCGGCCGGAAGCGATGCAGGGCAACGTGGTGGTCACGCCCACGGGCAACCCGCAGGCGCTTGATGCGCGCCGCAAGCGCAATCCCTATGACGAGCTCGATCTCGACCAGACCTATCCCGGCAACGCCTCGGGCCTGATCTCGGAACGGCTCGCCCACGCGCTCATGGCCGAGGTGCGCGGCGTGGCCGACGTGCTGATCAACCTGCACACCATGAACCCGCTGTTCGACGCGCGCCCGTACACCGTCTACAAGGTGCACCCGGACAGTCGCGTGACCGAGGCCGACGTGCTGGCCGCGATGGCGCCGTTTCACCCGCATGTGGCCTGCCAGCAGGACGTGGGCGGCAAGGGCGAGCTGCCCGGCAACATCTCCGGCGCGCTGGACTACCAGTGCCTGGCGGCCGGGATCTGCGCATTCATGCTCGAGCTTGGCAGCGGCAGCCGCTTCGAGCCCGAGAACATCGCCGTGGCCGAGCGCGGCTTCCACGCGCTGGCGGCCCAGATGGGCATCCTCGACGGCACCTCCACCCCGTCCGCCGCGCCGGCCCGCACGCTGCGCCGCGTGAAGCGGCGCGGCTGGATCACCGCCGACGGCGGCGGCCTGTTCCTCCCGGCCGCCCGTGCGGGCGACCTGGTGCGCGAAGGGGCCTCGATCGGCGACACCATGCGGCTCGATGCCTCGGTGACGCCGGTCAGCCCGTTCCCGCGCGATGGCGTGCTGATCGGCCTGCGCAGCGACCCCGTGGTCCACACCGGCGAACGCCTCGCGTTCGTCGCGTGGGAATGGGACACCGTGAATATCGCCTGAATGTCGCCTGAATGCCGCCCGAACCTGTATCTGTCCCTTCTACCCGTCCTGCCCGGAGTCTCACCATGCCTGCCCCGCGCGCGCTGCGCCCCCTAGCCTTCTCCATTCCCCGCTTCCTGTCGGCCGCCGCGCTGGCGCTTGGCGCCGCGGGCACCGCCCATGCGGCGTGGCCCGATCCCTCCCATCCGATCCGCGTGGTGGTCGGCTTTCCGGCCGGCGGCGGCGCCGATGCGCTGGCCCGCGCGGTGGCCCCCGCGCTCGGCGCGGAAATCAAGGGCAACGTCGTCATCGACAACAAGCCCGGCGCGGGCGGCCTGATCGCCACCGACATGGTCGCCAAGTCGGCGCCGGACGGCTATACGCTCTACGTGGCCACGCCGGGATCGTTCACGATCTGGCCCAACCTGCGCAAGCTGCCGTATGACCCGCAGAAGGACTTCGCGCCGGTCAGCGTGCTGGTGACCATGCCGAACGTGCTGGTCACCAGCGCCAACGCGCCGTTCAAGGACCTGCCCGGCATGCTGCGCGCGGCCCGCGCCGCGGGCGGCGGCTTCACCTACGCGTCCGGCGGCAACGGCACCATCGGCCAGATTGCCGCCGAGCAGTTCAAGATGCTGACCGGGCTGCAGATGCAGCACGTGCCGTACAAGGGCACCACGCCCGCGCTGACCGACGTGATGGCCGGCATCGTGCCGATCACGTTCTCCGATCCGTCGGCCAAGCCGTTGATCGCCGCCGGCAAGCTGCGTGTGCTGGCCGTGACCACGGCCAGGCGCTCGGCGCAATTCCCGGACGTGCCCACGGTGGCCGAAGCCGGCGTGCCCGGCTACGAGGTCACCAACTGGTACGGGCTGGTGGCGCCCGCGGGCACGCCCGCCGACGTCATCGCCCAGTTGAACAAGGCGCTGGTCAAGGTGATGGCCGAACCCGAGATCCGCCAGCGGCTGGCGCAGTCGGGCATGGACGCCACGTCGAACACGCCGCAGCAATTCGCAAAACTGCTGTCGTCGGAACGCTCGAAATGGGGCGATCTGATCCGCAAGGCCGGCATCCAGGGCGATTGAGCAAAACACGCCGTGACGCTCCGCCACTATCCCCAGCTCGCCCACTGGGGCGCATTCACGGCCGTCGTGGAAGACGGCCGGCTCATCCGATGCGAACCCTTTTCCGCCGACCCCAACCCTTCGCCGTTGCTCGATGCCATCGTGCCGATGGTGTACTCGCCCACCCGCATCCGCACGCCGATGGTGCGGCGCGGCTGGCTGGCCAAGCGCGAGGCGGCCGACGGCGCCGGGCGCGGCCGCGACGATTTCGTGGCGGTGCCGTGGGACACGGCGCTTGACCTCGTGGCCGGCGAGATCGCGCGGGTACGCGCGGAGCATGGCCCGGCGGGCATCTTCGGCGGCTCGTACGGCTGGTCGTCGGCGGGCCGGCTGCATCATGCGCGTTCGCTGATCCGCCGGTTTCACTTCGCCGGTGGCGGCTGCGTGGACCAGGTGGGCAACTATAGCTGGGGCACGGCGCAGTTCCTGCTGCCGCATGTGATCGGCACCGATCGCCCGCTGACCGGCCGCGTGACCACGTGGCCGAGCCTGATCGCCCATACCGAGGTGTTCCTGGCATTCGGCGGGCTGGCGCTCAAGAATGGCCAGGTGTCGTCGGGCGGCGCGGCCGAGCACACGCAGGAGGGCTGGCTGCGCCAACTGGCCGCCAGCGGCGCCACGGTCATCAACGTCAGTCCCACGCGCGACGACTGCCCCGCCTTCCTGCACGCCGACTGGATACCGATCCGCCCCAACACCGACGTGGCGCTGATGCTGGCGCTGGCGTATGAAATCCGCCGCGCGGGGGCGCACGATGCCGCGTTCCTGGCCACGCATTGCAGCGGCTGGCCCGAACTGGAAGCCTACCTGCTCGGCACCACCGACGGCACGCCGAAAACGCCCGCATGGGCCGCCGCGATCACCGGCATCCCGGCCGGACGGATCGCCCGCCTGGCCGCGCAACTGGCCGGCAAGCGCAGCTACCTCACCTGCAGCTTCGCGGTGCAGCGCGCCCATCGGGGCGAACAGCCCTACTGGATGGTGATCGCGCTGGCGGCCATGCTGGGCCAGGTGGGCCTGCCCGGCGGCGGCTTCGGCTTCGGGCACGGATCGATGAACGGGGTGGGCAATCCGCGCGTGGCCACGCCGGGCCCCGAGATGCCGGTCGGCCGCAATCCGGCACAGCTCGACATTCCCGCCGCGCGCATCGCCGACATGCTGCTGCATCCCGGCACGGCCTACCGCTTCCGGGGCGAGACGCGGCACTACCCGGAGGTCAGGCTGGTGCACTGGGCCGGCGGCAACCCGTTCCACCATCACCAGCAGCTGTCGCGCCTGCGCGAGGCGTGGGCGCGGCCCCAGACGGTGATCGTGCAGGACATCTGCTGGACCGCCACCGCGCGCCACGCGGACATCGTGCTGCCGGTCACCACCGCGCTGGAGCGCAACGATATCGGCGGCTCCTCGCGTGACCGCTTCGTGCTGGCCATGCACCAGGCCATCGCGCCGCTGCACCAGGCGCGCAGCGACCTCGCCATCTTCACCGACCTGGCCGCGCGGCTCGGCTACGCCGACGCCTTCACCGAAGGCCGCGACGAGCGCGCATGGATTGCCGCGATCTACGCACGCTGCCGCGATGCGCAGGCGCAAGCCGGCATCGACCTCCCCCCGTTCGAGCAGTTCTGGCGCACCGGCCATGTGGCCCTGCCGCCACCCGATGCCGATTTTGTGCTGTTCGACGATTTTCGTGCCGATCCGGTGGCGCACCCGCTGCGCACGCCGAGCGGCCGAATCGAACTGGCAAGCCCCACGCTTGGCGCCTTGTCGGACGATTGCGGCACGCACCCGCACTGGCAGCCGCCCGTCGAATGGCTCGGTGCGCCCGAGGCCGTGCGCCATCCGCTGCACCTGGTGTCGGTGCAGCCCGCCGACCGCCTGCACAGCCAGCTGGACCCCGCGCCGCTGGCGCAGGCCGGCAAGGTCGCCGGCGCGGAGCGCATCACACTGCACCCCAGCGAGGCGGCGGCGCGCGGGCTGCATGCCGGCATGCGTGTGCGTGTGCACAATGCCCGCGGCGCGCTGGCGGCGGGGCTGGCGATCAGCGACGGCGTGGCGCCGGGCGTGGCCGTGATGGCAACCGGGGCCTGGTACGACCCCGACGCCGACGGCATGGACCGCGCCGGCGCGGCCAACACGCTCACGCTCGACATCGGCACCTCGGACCTCACGCAGGGGCCCAATGCGATGAGCTGCCTGGTGGAGGTCTCGCGCGAGCCCTGACCCCCGGCGCGCCATTCACGACACGCCTCCGGTCACTCACGAAGCCGATCCGTCGATTCGGCTCCTCATCCTGGCAGGTGGGCCGACTACGGCATATATCTATCGCTACCGACCCTGTTCAATGAGGATTTCGATGCGACACGACCACTGCCCTAACAACCCCACCGACGACAACGCCATGGCGTACTGGCGCGCGCGGCGCATGGTGCGCGCGCTGCGTGGCTGGTACCTCCACCTGCTGGTCTACGCGGCGGTCAACGGCTGGCTCTGGTTCCGCTTCCTGTTCCTGCCGTCACCGGGCTGGGCGCATCACGCCATGGAGGCCGGCCGGCCGTGGCCGCTCACCACCACGCTGGCGTGGGGCCTGGCCCTGGCCGTGCACGGGCTGCTGGTCTGGTGGCGGATCTCGCAGCGCGGCCGCGACTGGGAAGCCCGCAAGATCGAGCAGTTCATGAACCGGAAATAGGCGGCCTCCGGGCGGCCTCCGGCTACATCTGCCGGAAGCGGTGCACGTACGCGCGCGAGACCGGCAGTTCGGCCTCGCTGTCGCGCAGGCGCACGAACAGGCGGCCCGTGTCGTCGCGCCGCGTGCCGGCCACGTATTCCATATTGACGATGGTCGAGCGGTGGACCTGCCAGAACGTGTGCGGGTCCAGCCCCTCCATCAACTCGGCCAGCGGCGTGCGGATCAGGTGCTCGCCGTCGCGGGTATGCACCACCACGTATTTGTCGTCGCTCTGGAAATACAGCACGTCCTGGATCGGCACATGGCGCGTGGTGTTGCCCCGGCTGGCGCGCACCCAGCGCAGCGGCGCCGCGCCCCCGCCGGCCTCGGTTCGCGCCTGGCCGCGCGTGAGCTGGCTCAGCAGCTGGGCCAGTTCGGGCAACGGCGCCGACTCCTGCAACGCCTTGCGCAGCCGCTCCACGGAGCGCGCCAGCCGCTCGTCGGTGACCGGCTTGACGAGGTAATCCACCGCCTCGCGCTCGAAGGCATCGAGCGCGTACTGGTCGAACGCGGTCACGAACACCACGCGCGTATCGGTCTCGATGCCCTGCGCCACCTCCAGCCCGGACAGTCCGGGCATCTTGATATCGAGGAACGCCACGGCCGGCGCGTATTGCGCGATGGCCTGCGCGGCCTCCACGCCGTTGGCGGCTTCGGCGACGATGCGCAGCTCGGGCCACAGCCGGGCCAGCTTGCCGCGCAGATGCGCGCGCAGGTGTTCCTCGTCATCGGCGATCAGCGCGGTGGGGGGCGGCATCATGCGGCGTCTCCGGTTCTGGACTGGCCTGGCAACGGAATATCGATCAGCACGGCGGTGCCCGGCGAACGCTCCTCGATGCGCACCTGGGCCTCGCCGTCGTAAAGCACGGCCAGCCGGTCGCGCAGGTTCGAGAGCCCCACGCCGGCACCGGCCGATGGCCGGAAGCCCATCCCGTCATCCTCGATGGTGGCCAGCATGCGATGTCCGCGCCGCGCCAGGCGCACGGTCAGCCGCCCGCCTTCGATCTTCGGTTCCAGCCCGTGCCGGATGGCGTTCTCCACGACCGGTTGCAGCAGCATCGGCGCCAGCGGCACCGGGTTCAGCGCGGGGTCCACGTCGATCAGGTATTGCAGCCGGTCGCCCATGCGGATCTTGATCAGCGCCAGGTAGTCGCGCAGCAGCGTGGCCTCCTGCGCCACCGTGCCCTGCGTGGCGCGGCTCGCGGCCAGCGACGCGCGCAGGTAGGCGATGAAGTGTTCGAGCATCAGCGTGGCCTTCTGCGGCGCCGGCTCGATCAGGCTGACCACGTTGGCCAGCGTGTTGAACAGGAAGTGCGGCTCGATCTGGGCCTGCAGCAACCGCATCTGCGCCTCCACGAGCTGTTTCTCGGTGGACAGCGTGCGCACCTGGTCGCGCGCCATGTACTCGGCGATCTTGCGCTCCTCCCAGCGGCGGCCCAGCAGGCCCACGCGGCTCCAGACCAGGATGCCGTGCGCGGCCAGCGCCATGCCCCAGCCGGCCATCGGCGCCCCGGCCCAGGGCCGGGGCGGCGCGGTCAGCAGGTTCACGGCGATCAGGATCGCGTTGACGGCCACATAGAGCATGGCGTGCATATAGAAACCACGCAGCGCGCGCACGCGGCGGCGGGCATCGTCATAGGCACGCTGGTCGGCGGCGGACCGCCACATCTGCGGATCGGGATGGCGCACGGGTCGTCGGGGCTGGTCGGGGGCAAGTTGCGAGGTTACCACCGGCCCACGCCACGGCGACAGCCCGGCGCGGCGGAACGACGGCGGCGCGGCGCCAACCGCCGGCCGGCGGCGCCAATGCCTGGTTTTCTCCCCTCGCCCGCTTGCGGGAGAGGGGCGGACTGCGCTGAACGCGTGATATCGCTTCGTGGATACGCCGTCCCTCTCCCCCTGCCCCTCTCCCAGAGGGAGAGGGGAGAAAAAAGGTTCATCGCCGATCGTTTTGCTAGCGGGTCTTAAAGCTTGTAGCCGATGCGCCGCAGAAGATCCTTGCGGTTGGCGATGTCGGCCGCGGTCTCGATGCCGAGTGGCGGCTCGCCATCGACCACGCCGAGCACGGCCCGGCCCAGTTCCGTCTGCGCGACGATAATTTGCGTAGGGTTCGCGGTGGCGCAGTAGATGCGGCACACCTCCGGCACGGCGCGCACGGCGCCCAGCACATTGACCGGAAAGAACCCATCCCCAAGAAAGATCAGGAAGGTATGTCCGGCCGCGATCGCCATCGAGTTCTGGCAGGCCAGGTCGATCATCGCCTCGTCCGTGCCGGACCATCGCACGAGCCGCTTGCCGGACGCCTCGCAGAAGGCGATGCCGAATCGGATGCCGGGAACCGTGCCGACGAGCGCTTCGTGCAGATCCTCGACGGTCTTGATGAAATGCGACTGTCCGAAGATGAAATTGGTCGCTTCCGGCTTCGACACCCGCACCACGCTGAGTTCCATGACCTTCTCTCCCGAGTTGTTCCGCATGCAGACAATGGTAGGTGGCGAGCCTTCGAATGCAAGCTGAGCCAGGTGCGGCGAGTCTCTAGCCGGCCAGAAGCAGCCGCTCGACACGCATCTCTAAATTGCACACAATTTCAAGGAGTTTCAGTGCCAAGCGCGGCACTGCCCGTGTCGCCGACGGGTTAGTTAGTACGTAACCGGGCCGAAATGTCCTCGATAACCAATTTGGGTTAGAACCAGCCTGTTAATGCACTCTACGCGTACCAGTAAATTTTCGAGTGGTCTTCCGAAGAGCGCAAAATTCTCGATAGTGAATGCTTTTGCGTATTTTTCCGCTTCGGGATGAAAACGGCGGATTGAAAGCCCATATGCGGTTTCGAAGGGATGGCCGCCGGTACGGATCAAACTAAAGAAAGATGGATAGATTAATCCATCGAATCCAGCGTCCCTTGCTGCAAGCGAAATCGCTCGTGAAATGTCATAGGAGTGGGAGCGCGCCAGAAACAACATGTGGACCGCCATATCCAAGCTCTCAAATTCCGTTACGTCCTCTTTGAGCACGTGCGTTAAATCAAGCAGCCGCAAATCTCGCTGCGGCTTGAGTGTGGCGACATAAATGTCATCCTCGGTAGTGACTCGACATTCGTGAATACAGACATCGATGTCTTGTGAGCCATACATGACAGGAAAACCCGGCGAGTCCAGACGTCCTTTTCCCGCTAGATCGACAGGGGGACTATCGTATTCTTGGGGGCAATCGGGATACCTAGGACAAACGCGAATTCGGTAAAAGGCAGTATCCTTGATTAAAGCTTTTTCAGGATATTCATTCAATATGCGCTGGATGACGCGCGAACGCTTCATCGGATCTTGTAAGTCTTTAAGCGGCTCGACTTCACCCACCATCCAGAGCCGAGGGCCATAGTGAAAAAATCCAACTTTCGCAGCATCCTCTAACAATCTAATGTCATTCTTGAGCCACGGCGATGGAGAAATATCACTCTGACCGTAATGGTGCTCGTTGAACTGAATAACCGGAGCGGCGCCATATTCCGAGCGGATTGTCGTTCCACCCACAAAGAAGTTCCGAGCGAGTTGCAAGACATGTTCCTTTGTCAACTTCCTGCCGCGTGGACTCTTGCAGTTTGGACAATTACCTTCCTGTTCAAGGCCGCCCTTGAATGCATCAATCCTGAGCCCTTCATCCACAAAGCAATCGGAACAGAGGAGGGGGTGAACATCGTCTTCCGTATTCGTCGTCATGTCAGGATCGTAGGAATCGATTGGTCGGTCGAATAAACGTAAATATACCCGTCTATTCAAGTCGCGAAGCACCTTGGCTGCTATCGAAAACAGAAAGAGTCGCATATGGATCGACATCAGCCGAACGCATCGCGCAGTGGCCGGCCGGAGGTGGAAACTCACTGCTATTCCTCATTCTCCCTGGGAAGCGAGAGAGCGTGATGCCTAATGTTGTGGACATCGACGGTCTGCCTGATGTTGTCTTGCGGGAAGATCAGGTAGAGCACTTCCATAGCTCCAAGAATAGCAGCAATCGCAGCTGAAAAGATATGTTCAAGACCCCCTCGTTGAGGTGAAAATCTCAGCTTTTCAACGCGTCCTGTTGCATTTCGTACCAAATGTCGATTCATAGATTCTAAAGAGGCATGAGCCGAATCCCCTGACAGCTTTCTATACACCACCTGATATAACGGATCGAGCCCAACTTCTTTCGCCAACTGAAGGAGCTTAATATCCTTTAGAACATAACCTTTAGCCTTGACGTCCTCTACCAGCGCGCGCATATCCGCAGCTGCTTCCGGGTCTCGCCTGTCGACCTCAAGATGAGTTGCTAGCGCTGCAGCCATCGAAGCAAAGTGAGCGTTATTTGACGCAGCCATTTTTTGGGGGAAATCTGCAACCATGGCGAGTCCGCCAAGATAAATTGCGCTCTCTACGATATTGCGTGCAAGTGCACCGGCGTCTGCCAGCATGCCACGTTCCGTCAGCAAAACCACTGCCTCGAAAGACTGTAATGCTCGAGCAAACATAGCGGCCGCCCCCAACTCACGATCTGAGCCACTTGAGGGCGCCAAGGTAACTAATATGGCTACTGAAGCACGGTTGATGTCCTCAGCAAGAGCGAACCAGTCCGCAGCATTTTCGCGAACTTCCTGCCGCCAAGCATCTACGTTGGGCGACAGAAATCCGACTGGCAGTAGGCTCCTCATGGAGCACTCCAATAAATTGGTAAAGCGCCGATTTTAGAGGAAGCGGCCATGGTGCGTGGGATGTGGGTGCCAAAACGGTCGAACGGCCGCTTTCCATCAGAAGCAATGACCGAAAAGGGTCGTTCTGCGACCCTCAGTCGCCCCGCAGATCGGCGATGAACCAAAAAAGCGCCACCTCACGCCCCGAACCGGCGCGGATCGTACGGCGCAGGCTCCACGCACGGCGGCTCGCCGTCGAACACCTCGGCCAGCAGCCGCGCCGTGGCCGGCCCGAGCGTCAACCCCTGGTGGCCATGGCCAAAATGGAACCACAGCCCGGCATGGCGCGGCGCGCGGCCCACTACCGGCAGCATGTCGGCAACGCACGGGCGCGCGCCCATCCATGGCGTGGCTTCCACCGGATCGCCCAGGCGCACCAGTTGCGCCGCCAACTCTTCAGCACGCTCGGACTGCACCGGCGTGGGCGGCGCCTCGCGATGCGCGAACTCGGCGCCCGTCGTCACGCGCAACCCCTGCCGCATCGGCGCCAGCAGCACGCCGTTCTCCGAATCGAGCACGGGCTTCGACGGCATGGCCTCCGCGCCATAGTGACGGTGATAGCCGCGCTTGACGAACAGCGGCAGCCGATAGCCAAGCCGCGCGGTCAGGTCGGCCGCCCACGGACCCAGCGCGATCACCGCGTGCGCGGCCTCGACGACGCCATCCGAGGTCGACACCTGCCAACCCGTACCCGACGCGCGCAGCGTGGCCGCGTCGCCGTGGCAAAACGTGCCGCCCTGGCGCGTGAACAGGTCGGCATAGCGCGCCACCAGTTCGCCGGGATCGGTCACGGTCCACGGATCGCGCCAGTGAATCGCGCCCGCCAGCACGTTGCGCAGCGCCGGCTCGGCGGCGGCCAGGCCCCGGCGGTCCAGCAGCGCATGGTCCAGCGCGTGGTCGGTCGCCACGGCCGTGGCGGCGCGGGCGGCCTGGTCGAACGCGGCATCCGTGCGGTAAGCCTCGAGCCAGCCGGTCTTGCGCACAAGGTCTTGCGCCCCGGCGCGTTCGATCCACGGCGCATGTTCGTCCAGGCAATGGCGGATCAGCGCGCTGTAGGCCGCCACCGTGCCCGCATAGCGCGCGGGCGCCGACGCATGCCAGTACCGCGCCAGCGCGGGCACCAGCGACGGCAGCGCGCGCAGGTGGTAGTTCACGTCGTTGCCCCGCCGCGCCGCCACCCGGATCAGCGCCTGCCACGCGCGCGGAAACGCATACGGCCGTACGGCCTCGCGCTGGATGATGCCGGCATTGCCGTACGACGTGGCGCGGCCCGGCGCCTGCCGGTCGACCAGGCACACCGCGTGGCCGCGCTGCTGCAAGGCCAGCGCGGTGGAGACGCCGACAATGCCGGCCCCCAGGACGATGACATCGGTGGACGGACGGGCGCCGGAGGCAGACGGGAGGGTCATGGCAAGTGGAGGCTCAGTGGAATGGAGGATTGGGGGAACAGCCCGATTCTGCCAAGCGCCGCACGGCGGCGGCACGGGCAACGCGTGCCATGAATCGAAACCATGATTGCGATGATGGCAATCGCGGCAATCATGGACGGATGGCCACGCTGGTCATGGCCGCCGTCACCTGCTGCAGGAACGCGCGGGCGGCCTCGGGCAGGTTGCGCTTGGCCAGCGTCTGGATCTCGATGTATCGCTCGTTCATCTCGCGGTCGCGCAGCGGCACGGCGGCGATCATGCCGGCGCGCAGCCGGCTGCGCACCGACAGCTCGCCATAGAACGTGACCACGCCCCCGCCGGCCGCCGCGAACGACACCAGCGAGTCCAGGTAGTTGCTAGAGAACACCGTCTCGTAGCGCAGCCCCTGGCGGCTGCAGCTGGTGTCGAGCAACTGGCGCAGCGAGCTGTCGGCCGGCGCCAGCGCCAGCGGATAGGCGGTGGCCTGCGACAGCGAGATCTGGCGCTGGCCGGCCAGCGGATGATCGGGCGCCATGATGGCCAGCACCGGCGCCGGGTGCCGCAGCTCCACCTCGATGCTCGGCTCGGGCAGGCCGCTCAGCGTGACGCCGATGTCGGCCTCGCCATCGCGGATGCGGCGCGCAATATCGCCCTGCGGGCAGACATCGAAGTCGAAGCGGATGCCCTCGTGCCGGGCGCGGAAGTCGGCCGCCAGCGACGGCAGGAACTCGTGCGCGAGCCCCGCCACGCTGGCCACGCGCACGCGGCCGGCCCGCAGGCCGCGCAACGCCTGGATGTCGCCGGTCACGCGCTCGATGTCCTGTTGGGTGCGCTTGGCATAGGCTGCCAGCAATTCGCCCGCCGCATTGGGCACCAGCCCGCGCGCGCGGCGGTCGAACAGCAGCGTGTCAAGTTCGGCCTCCAGCCGGGCCACCTGCCGGCTCACGGCCGATGGCGCCACATTGAGCTTCTGCGCGGCATCCTTGACCGAGCCCGTGCGCACCACTTCCAGAAAGTAGCGGACCGCGGTTTCCTGCAGGATGCGATACGACATGGGCCCTCCCAGGCGCAAACGATGACCGGACACAGGCATCAGTCTAATCATGATTGCCGATTTGGCAATCGAATATTCGAAAGATTGCTCCCTGCGCAAGCATGGACGGGCATAGGATTTCACTGACGAAGCCGTTCCCGCGTCCCTTCCCCTCTACTGCCGGAGCCTTGTTCATGCGTTTCCCCGCCCCACGCGCCCCTCGTTCCCCGCATCGCATCCCGCTGGCCGCGCTGGCCGGCGCCATCGCCATTGGCGGTGCCGCCGCCACCCCGGCCGCCGCGCAGGGCGGCTATCCGAGCAAGTCCATCCAGTTCGTGATTCCGTTTCCGCCGGGCGGCTCCACCGATGTGATCGGCCGCATCGTCGGGCAGAAACTTGGCGAGCGGCTCGGCCAGACCGTGGTGGTGGACAACCGGCCCGGCGCCGGCACCATCGTCGGCGCCAGCTATGTGGCCAAGGCCGCACCTGATGGCTACACGCTGCTGGTGACCTCGGGCACCACGTTCACGGTGAATCCGGCCATCTACAAGAAGCTGCCCTATGACCCGATCAAGAGCTTCGAGCCGGTGGCCCAGATGGGCGTCACCGGGCTGATCCTGCTGGCCAACCGCGATGCGCCCGTCAACAACCTGAAGGAATTCGTCGCGGCGGCCAAGGCCGCGCCGGGCAAGTACTCGTATGGCTCGTTCGGCACCGGCACCACGGCGCACTTCGCGGGCGAGGCGCTGCAAACCCTCACCGGCACCAAGCTGCTGCACGTGCCGTACAAGGGCAGCGCCCCGGCCATGACCGACCTGATCGGCGGCCAGATTCCGTTCAGCATGGATACCGTCACGGCCGCCATTCCGCAGGTGAAGGCCGGCAAGATCAAGGCGATTGCCGTGACCACCGCCAAGCGGTCGGCGTTGCTGCCCGACGTGCCCACGGTGGCGGAGAGCGGCTTTCCCGGCATGGATGCCGCCACGTGGCTCGCCGTCGTCGCGCCCGCCGGTATTTCGGCCGACGTGCGCGCCAAGCTGGAAAAGACGCTGGCCGAAGTGGCCGCCGATCCCGCCACGCGCCAGAAGCTGATCGACAACGGCTTCGAGCCCACCTTCGCCACCGGCGCGCAGGTGGCCGCGAAGATCGTCAAGGAGGCGCCGCAGATGCGCAACATCGCGCGCGCCGCTAACATCCAGGCCGACTGACGGCCTGCTCAGGAGACATCGGACCCATGCCTTTGCAAGACAGCCTGCCGCACCTGCCGGCCGTGGAACTGCGCCGCCTGATCGGCACCAAGGAGATCTCGCCGGTCGCGCTGCTCGATGCGTGCATCGCGCGCATCGAGACCTATAACCCGCTGATCAACGCCATCACGGCCACGGGGTTCGAGCGTGCCCGCGAGCAGGCGCGCGAGGCCGAGCGTGCCGTGATGCGCGGCGAGCCGCTGGGCCTGCTGCACGGGCTGCCGCTCGGCGTGAAGGATCTGGAAGCCACGGCGGGGCTGCTGACCACGCTCGGATCGCCGCTGTTTCGCGGCAATGTGCCCGAGCAGGACAACGTGCTGGTGGCGCGCCTGCGCGCGGCCGGCGCCATCGTGACGGCCAAGACCAACGTGCCCGAGATGGGCGCGGGCGCCAACTCGCGCAACGTGGTCTGGGGCGCTACGGGCAACCCGTTCAATCCCAATCTCAACGCGGGCGGCTCGTCGGGCGGCTCCGCGGCCGCGCTGGCGGCCGACTTCCTGCCGGTCTGCACCGGCTCAGACACCGGCGGCTCGCTGCGCATTCCGGCCGCCAAGTGCGGCGTGGTCGGCTTCCGCCCGTCGCCGGGGCTGGTGCCCAGTTCGCGCAAGCTGCTGGGCTGGACGCCGATCTCGGTGGTAGGCCCAATGGGCCGCACCGTGGCCGACGCCTGCCTGCAGCTGGCCGCCTCGGCGGGGCTCTCGGTGACCGACCCGCTCAGTTTCGAGAGCGATCCGGCCGCCTTCCTGGTGCCGGCCCACGTGGACCTTGGCACGCTGCGCGTGGGCTATACCGAGGACTTCGGCTGCTGCGACGTGGACGACGACATCCGCCGCGTGTTCCGCGCCAGGATCGCGGCGATGAAGCACCTGTTCCGCACCTGCGACGCGGTGCGCTTCGATCTCGGCGATGTGCACCGCTGCTTCGACGTGCTGCGTGCCGAGAGCTTCGTGGCCGGCATGCACGACGCCTACACGCGCGATCCGTCGAGCCTGGGCCCCAACACGCGCGCCAACTACGAGATGGGCGCGAAGATGTCGCTGGTGGACAGCGCCTGGGCGCAGGCGGAGCAGACGCGCATCCTGCAACGCTTCCAGGCGGCCTATCGCGACTACGACGTGATCCTGTCGCCCACCACGCCGGTATCGCCGTTCCCGTGGACGCAGCTGTACGCCGAGACCGTCGGCGGCAAGCCGCAGGCCAACTACTACCGCTGGCTGGCGCTGACCTATGTGGTCACGCTGACCACGCATCCGTCGATCGCCCTGCCGTGCGGCACCGACGAAGCCGGCATGCCGTTCGGGCTCCAGGTGACGGGACGCTTCCGCGCGGACCGCCACACGCTGGGCGTGGCGCATGCGATGGAAGCCGCGTTTGCCGCATCGCCGGCCCTGCGGCGCCCGGTGCCGGACCTGGCCGCGCTCCGGCCGGCCGAACCGGCGCTGCGCTCCATCGTCACCGCGCCGCCGTTGTCCGGCGATGCGCGTGCGCCGGCGCAGGGCGGGTCGGCGCGGGGTGGGTCGGCGGTCTGATCGTGCCGATGGCCTGGGCCTCCGCGCGCAGGCCATCGATCAATTGCTCCACGCTCGGGGCCTGCCGGCGCTCGCGCAGCCGGATCAGGCCCACGGGCGGCAGGTCCACCTCCACGTCGAGCGGCAGCACGTGGAAGCGCCCTTCCGCCTCCAGTTGCCGCCCCACGGACCGCGCCACGAACCCCGCCGCGCCGCGCTGCGCCACGAACGTGGTCACGGCCAGGTACGACGACGATTCCATCACGTCGGCCGGCGGCTGTTGCCCATGCCGGAAGAACGCCTGCTCGATCTTCACGCGCAGCGAGGCCCACGGCGGCGGCAACACGCATGGCATGGCGGCCAGATCGGCCCAGCCGGGCGTGCGCTGGTCCGCCAGCGGATGCCCGGCGGCGACGATCGCCACCATCGGCTCTTCATATAGGGGCTCGGTCACGAGGTCCGGCGCCGCATAGGCCGGCTCCAGCCGCCCCACGATCACATCAAGCTCGCTGAGCCGCAGGCGCGGCAGCAGGTGCGTCAGGTCGCCCTCCTCGATCAGCACCGTGGCGCGCGGCGAGTGCGCCTTGAGCCGCGCCACGGCGCGCGCCAGCAGCACGGGCAGCGCCGCGCCCATCGACCCCACGCGCACGCGGCCGGCCGCGCCGCTGGCCACGGCCTCGATCTCGTCGCGCGTGACCTCGTACTGCGCCAGCACCGACCGCGCAAACCGCACCATCGACTCGCCGGCCGGCGTGGGCTCCGTGCCGCGCGTGGAGCGCGAGAACAGCGTCATGCCCAGCATCTTCTCCACCTCGGCCAGCACCTTGGAGACGGCCGGCTGGCTCACGGCCAGGAACTCGGCCGTGCGCCCCAGGTGGCGGAATTCGTCCAGCGCCACCAGCAACTGCAGGTGGCGAAGCTTGATATTGGAGCGCAGCGCGCGGTCGATATGGGCCATGCCGGCCAGTCTATCTAACCTTCCGGTTATGAAGCAATGCCAATTCTTGATTGGATTGTTATGGCCCGCATGACCACAATGCGGGCATGGCGATGGCAAAGCACCACGCCGCTTCATTGCATACATAAATAGGACGGAGACAACATGACGCACGGTATCCCCACCAACCCCATGCGCCGCCGCCTGCTGCTGGGCGGCGCCGCCGCCACCGCCGGACTGGTCCTGCCGATGAGCGCCCGCGCCGCCGCGTATCCCGAGCGGCCCATCAAGTTCATCTGCCCGTGGCCGGTGGGCGGCACCGCCGACCAGTCGATGCGCGCGCTGTGCCAGGTGGCGGCCGGCATCCTTGGGCAGTCGGTGGTGGTGGAGAACCAGGCCGGTGCCTCGGGCATGATCGGCACCAAGGCGCTGGCGCGCGCCAATCCCGACGGCTACACGATCGGCCAGATCCCGATCTCGGTCACGCGCTTCTCGCAGCTTGGCATGCTGCAGCTGGACCCGCGCACGGAACTGACCTACCTGGCGCGCACGTCGGGACAGACGTTCGGCATTGCCGTGCCGGCCAACTCGCGCTTCCGCACGCTGCAGGACGTGGTGGCCGCCGCCAAGGCTGATCCGGGCCGCATCACCTACGGCCATGCGGGCATCGGGGGCGCCACGCACGTGGGCATGGAGCAGTTCGCCATGGCCGCCGGCATCAAGTTCAACGCCATCGCCTACAAGGGCGGTTCCGCCGCGTTGCAGGACGTGCTGGCCGGCCAGGTGGACCTGCTGGCCGACTCCAGCTCGTGGGCGCCGCACGTGGAGGCCGGCAAGCTGCGCCTGCTGGCCACCTGGGGCGAGCAACGCACGCCGCGCTTCGGCAACACGCCCACGCTCAGGGAGCTTGGCTACAACGTGGTCGTGGAAGCGCCCAACGGCATCGGCGCGCCCAAGGGCCTGCCGCCGGCCGTGGAAAAGACGCTGCGCGAGGCGTTCCGCGCCGCCGTGGCCAGTGCCGAGTTCAAGGCCGTGGCCGCGCGGATCGACGCGCCCGTGATGTACCTCGACGGACCGGACTACAAGAAATACGTGGCCACGGTCTACGACCAGGAAACCCAGCTGATCCAGCGCCTGAAGCTCAAGGAATTGCTCCAGCAGGGATGATCGCAACCGCATGCTTTCCACGGCAACCTCCAACGTGAACCCGAACCCCGTCATCCGGCTGCATGCCAACGACAACGTGCTGATTGCCCGCGCCGACCTGGCGTTGGGCCAGCACCTGGACGAACTGGGCGCCCGGGCCCGCGCGCAAGTCCCCGCCGGCCACAAGATCGCCGCGCGCGCCATTGCCAGCGGCGAGGCCGTGCGCAAGTACGACACCGTGATCGGCGTGGCCGGCCGCGACATCGCCGCCGGCGACCACGTGCACAGCCACAACCTGCGGCTGGTGGACTTCTATCGCGATCCCGCCTTCTGCCGCGACGTGCGCCCGGTGGACTACGTACCCGAAGCCGAGCGCGCCACCTTCATGGGCTACGTGCGCCCCGGTGGCCGCGTGGGCACGCGCAACTTCATCGGCATCCTGTCGTCGGTGAACTGCTCCGCCACCGTGATCAAGCATATTGCCGCGCACTTCACGCCCGAGCGCATGGCCGCGTATCCCAACGTGGATGGCGTGGCCGCCTTCGCGCAGAGCAGCGGCTGCGGCATGTCGTCGCCGAGCGAGCACTTCGACCTGCTGCGCCGCACGCTGGCCGGCTACGCGCGCCACCCCAACCTTGCCGGGGTACTGATCGTGGGACTTGGCTGCGAGCGCAACCAGGTGGCGTCGCTGGTCGAATCGCAGGGCCTGGTGCCCGGCGACAACCTGCGCACGCTGGTGATGCAGGACACCGGCGGCACGCGCGAGACCATCGCGGCCGGCATCCGCGCCATCGAGGCCATGCTGCCCGCCGCCAACGCGGCGACGCGGCGGCCGGTGCCGGCCAGCCATCTCAAGATCGGCCTGGAATGCGGCGGATCGGACGGCTTCTCGGGCATCACGGCCAACCCGGCGCTGGGCGCCGCCATGGATATCCTGGTGCGGCACGGCGGCACGGCGATTCTCTCCGAGACCCCCGAGATCCATGGCGTGGAATACATGCTCACACGCCGCGCCGTGACGCCCGAGGTGGGCCAGAAACTGCTGGACCGCCTGGCCTGGTGGGAACGCTACACCGCCGGGCACAACGCGCAGTTCAACGGCGTGGTGGGCCACGGCAACCAGCAGGGCGGCCTGGCCAACATCTTCGAGAAGTCGCTCGGCTCGGCCATGAAAGGCGGCACCACGCCGCTGCGGGCCGTGTACGAGTACGCCGAGCCGATCGACCAGGCCGGCTTTGTCTTCATGGACTCGCCCGGCTACGACCCCGTGGCGGCCACCGGCCAGATTGCCAGCGGCGCCAACCTGATCTGCTTCACCACCGGGCGCGGCTCGATGTTCGGCTCCAAGCCGGCGCCGACCATCAAGCTCGCGTCCAACTCGCCCATGTACCGCCGGCTCGAGGAAGACATGGACATCAACTGCGGCCTCGTGCTCGATGGCGAACTCAGCGTGGCGCAGATGGGCGAGCGGATCTTTGCCCATATCCTGCGCGCCGCCTCGGGCGAAGCCACCAAGAGCGAACTGCTGGGCCTGGGCGACCACGAATTCGTGCCCTGGCACCTCGGCATCGTCAGCTAACTTCTACCTTCTTCCACACATGCTTGACACACTCGCCCAGGCGGACCTGTTGCGTTCGCAGAATTTAATCGGCCAGGAATGGTCCGATGCCCGCGCCGGCCAGCGGCTGGCCGTGACCGACCCGGCCACCGGCCGCGTCATCGCCAGCGTGCCGGACAGCCACGCCGAGGATGCCGCCCGCGCCGCTGACGCCGCCGCCGCCGCGTTTCCGGCCTGGAGCCGGCGCACCGCGCGCGAGCGGGCCCAGATCATCAAGCGCTGGCACGCGCTGATCCTGGCACACGAGGCCGACCTGGCGCGCATCATCTCCGCCGAGCAGGGCAAGCCGCTGCACGAGAGCACGGGCGAGGTGCGCTACGGCGCGTCTTACGTGGAGTGGTTTGCCGAGGAAGCCACGCGCATCCGTGGCGATGTGGTGGCCGAGGCGGTGCCGGGCCGCAAGATGATCGTGCTCAAGGAACCCGTGGGCGTGGTGGCCGCCATCACGCCGTGGAACTTTCCGCTGGCGATGATCGCGCGCAAGATCGCCCCGGCGCTGGCCGCGGGCTGCACCGTGGTGGCCAAGCCGGCCGAGGACACGCCGCTCACCGCGCTGGCGCTGGTGTGGCTGGCGCGCCAGGCCGGGCTGCCCGATGGGGTGCTGAACATGGTCACGGCCTCGCGCGGGAACACGCCGGCCGTGGTGGACACCTGGCTGGCCGATCCGCGCGTGCGCAAGATCACGTTCACCGGCTCCACGCCCGTGGGCAAGCACCTGGCGCGCGAATCAGCCGGCACGCTCAAGAAGCTCTCGCTGGAGTTGGGCGGCAACGCGCCGTTCATCGTGTTCGAGGATGCCGACCTCGATGCCGCCGTGGATGGCCTGATGGCGTCGAAGTTCCGCAACGGCGGCCAGACCTGCGTGTGCCCGAACCGCGTGTACGTGCATGACGCCGTGCACGACGACTTTGTGGCACGCCTGGCGGCGCGCGTGCGCGCGCTGCACGTGGGGCCGGCCACCGAACCCGCCGCGCAGATCGGCCCGATGATCAACCTCCGCGCCGTGGACAAGATCGCCCGCCACGTGCAGGACGCCGTCTTGCACGGCGCGCGCGTGGTGACGGGCGGCCAGCGCGTGCGGACGGCCGACGGCCCGCACTACTACGCCCCCACGGTGCTTGTGAACGCCACGCCCGGGATGGCGCTGGCCGGCGAGGAGACCTTCGGCCCGGTGGCGCCGGTGTTCCGCTTCCACCACGAGGACGAGGTGGTGCGCCACGCCAACGACACGCCGTTCGGGCTGGCCGCGTACTTCTATTCGACCGATGTGCGCCGCATCTGGCGCGTGGCGCAGGCGCTGGAGACCGGCATCGTCGGCATCAACGAAGGCGCGCTGGCGTCCGAGGCGGCGCCGTTCGGCGGCGTCAAGGAATCCGGCTACGGCCGCGAGGGTTCGCGCCACGGCCTGGACGACTACATGCATACTAAGTACCTCTGCCAGGGACAACTGGCCTGAGACCCCCCACGGAATCGAACAGAGGAGACAGCCGGATGCCCGCGAACAACCCCTTCAAGGCCGCGCTGGCCGCCCGCCAGGCGCAGATCGGCCTGTGGATGTCGGCCGCCACGCCCTACCTGGCCGAGATCACCGCCACCGCCGGCTTCGACTGGCTGCTGGTGGACGGCGAGCACGCGCCCAACGACGTGCGCAGCATCCTGCAGACGCTGCAGGCCCTGGCGCCGTACCGCTCGCAACCCGTGGTGCGCGCCGTGGCCGGCGAGACCGCGCTGATCAAGCAACTGCTGGACGTGGGCGCCCGCACGCTGCTGGTGCCGATGGTGGACACCGCCGAGCAGGCCGCGGCGCTGGTGCGCGCCACGCGCTATCCGCCGTTCGGCGTGCGCGGCGTGGGCAGTGCGGTGGCGCGCGTGTCGCAATGGAGCGCGCGCACGGACTACCTCGACATCGCCGACGACGAAGTCTGCCTGCTGGTGCAGGCCGAAACCGTGACCGCGATGCGGAACCTGGAAGCGATCTGCGCCGTCGATGGCGTGGACGGCGTCTTCATCGGCCCGGCCGACCTGGCCGCGTCGATGGGGCATCGCGGCAAACCCGGCCACCCCGAGGTACAGGCGCAGATCGAGGCCGCTATGCGCACGATCATCGCCAGCGGCAAGGCCGCCGGCACGCTGACATCGGACCCCGCGCTCGCGCGCCGCTACCTCGAACTGGGCTGCACCTTCGTCGCCACCGGCGTGGATGTGCTGGTCTATGCTGGCGCCGCGCGCAAGCTGGCCGCCGAATTCCTGCCCGACACCGCCAACGCCGCCGCTACCCGCCCCGGCGCCGCCTACTGATTGCCTGCTGATTTCGATCCGATGACTGCCCTGCCCTCCCCCGACCGCATCCTCGCCGCGATGCAAGACATCGTTGGCGAGACCGGCTGCCTTGCCGCCGCTGCCGACATCGAGTCATACGTCACCGACTACCGCCGCCTCTATCACGGCAAGTCGCCCGTGGTGGTCTTACCCGCCGACACGGCGCAGGTCAGCGCGGTCATGGCGTGGTGCTACGCCCATGACGTGCCCGTGGTGCCACAGGGCGGCAACACCTCGCTGATGGGCGGCGCGGTGCCCGACGACAGCGGCACCGCCGTGGTCGTCAACCTGCGCCGCATGAACCGCGTGCTGGCCATCGATCCGGTGAACGACACGATGACCGTGCAGGCAGGCGTGACGCTGGCCGCGGCGCGCGCGGCGGCCGAGGACAGCCAGCGGCTGTTTCCGCTGCGCATCGGCTCGGAGGGTTCGTGCCAGATCGGCGGCAACCTGTCCACCAATGCCGGGGGCACCGCCGTGCTGCGCTACGGCAATATGCGCGACCTGGTGCTGGGCATGGAAGTGGTGCTGCCGGACGGCCGGGTGTTCTCTTCCCTGCGCGGCCTGCGCAAGGACAATACGGGCTATGACCTCAAGCACCTGTTCGTCGGGGCCGAGGGCACGCTCGGCATCATCACGGCCGCCGTGCTGAAGCTGATGCCGCAGCCGCGCGCGTCGGCCGTGGCCTTTATCGCCGTGGAAAGCCCCGACGCCGCCGTGAAGCTGCTTGGCCAGGCGCGCCAGCTCTCCGGCCAGGCCGTGACCGCGTTCGAGCTGATCTCGGCGCCCGCGCTGGAGCTGGTGCTGGAATACCTCGGCGATACGCCGTCCCCGCTGCCCGAGCGCCATGACTGGATGGTGCTGATCGAGCTGACCTCCGGGGCCGACGAGGAATCGCTCAACGCCACGCTGATGCAGATCCTCGAAACGGGCCTGGAGCGCGGCTGGGTACGGGACGCGGCCGTGGCGTCGAGCGTGGCGGACGCCCAGGCGTTCTGGCGCATCCGCGAGGAGATTTCCGATGCGCAGACGCGCACGGGCGGCAGCATCAAGTGCGATGTGTCGGTGCCGCTGTCGCGCATTGCCGGGTTCATCGGCGATGCATCGGCGCGGGTACTGGCCCTGGAGCCGGCCACGCGCATGGTCATCTACGGCCACATGGGCGACGGCAACGTGCACTTCAATCCGCTGCGGCCGAAGGATCGCGGCGCCGCCGATTTCCTGGGCCAGTGGTACAAGCCGGTCTCCGATCTCGTGGACGGCCTGGCCCATGCCGAGAACGGCTCGATTTCGGCCGAGCACGGTATCGGCGTGGCCAAGCGCGATGACCTGCGAAACTACAAATCCACGGTGGAACTGGAACTGATGTGGCAGGTGAAGCGGGCGCTGGACCCGAAGAACCTGCTCAATCCGGGGCGGGTGCTGCCAGAGCTGGACGACCCGGCGCGCTGACGGCGCGCACGGCGTTCCCGCCTTGGGTTGCGATACGGCGGCCACCTACAATGATGCATCAGCATCGCGGTTGCCACCATTGGAGGTCATCATGGGCGAAGACACTGTGACCGTTACCGTACAGGACAATGGACCCTATCGGATCAAGGGGCCCGTCACCATCGTGACCCCGGCGGGACAGGCGTTTGCGTTCGAAGGCGAGCAGGTCTGGCTGTGCCGCTGCGGCCATTCCGAGAACAAGCCGTTTTGCGATGGTTCGCACAAGCGCGTCGGCTTCGCCAGCACGCCGCAGCCGAAACCCTGATCCCGATCCGCCTGCCGCACTGCCGTCGTCCGCGGCAGGCTTCAGTCCGCGCCGCGCCTCAGCACCAGCGCCAGCCGTAGCGCCGTGGCCGCCACCGTCTCGACATCGGGCGAATAGCCATGGCGGATCCAGTGCAGCGCCACGTGGATGATCCCGCCGGCCACGCCGGCCAGCAGCATCGGATCGGGCTCGGCTTCGCCCGGCAGCAGCGTGCGCGCCAGCAATCCGCCAAATTCGCGCAGCGACAATCCCAGCGCCTCGTCCACCGGCCGGCTCACGCCACGGATTTCCACCAGGAACACCCGCGCCGAGCGCGGTTCGCATTGCAGCGTGCCGAAATAGGTGCGCAGCATCGCCAGCGCGCGGTGCTGGTCATCGCCCCCGGCCGCCTCCCCCGCATGCTCGATCTTCTGCAGCAACAGGCGCGTGACCGTTTCAAACGATGCCAGCAGCAGGGCCTCGCTGTTGGCAAACGACTCGTAGAAATAGCGTTCGGTCAGCCCGGCGGCCTCGCACACGGCCTTGACGGTGGCGCTCTGGTAGCCGCGCTCGCCATACACCTGCACGGCAGCGGCAATCAACTGCGCGCGGCGCTGGGCGCGGCGCTCGTCGGCTTCGGCACCGCGATAGCGGCGGGCGGGGGATAGCTCGGCAGTCATGGGCGCCATTATGACATTCCCTATTGTCAGATGGCTTCTGACAACCTATGTTGTCAGAAGCACCCCTGATACACCACTCAGCCGGATTCCCGTCATGACCGCCCCCTCCTCCGATGACGCAGTCCTCGATGTCCTGATCGTCGGCGCCGGCCTGTCCGGCATCGGCGCCGCCCGCCAGCTCCAGCAGCGCTGCCCCGGCAAGCGCTACGCGACCCTCGAAGCCCGCGCGTCGCTGGGCGGCACCTGGGATCTGTTCCGCTATCCGGGCATCCGGTCGGACTCGGACATGTACACGCTCGGCTACCGCTTCAAGCCGTGGCGCGGCGCCAAGGCCATCGCGGACGGTCCGTCGATCCTGGCCTATATCCGCGAGGCGGCCGAGGAGGCGGGCATCACCCGCCACATCCGTTTCGGCCACAAGGTCGTCAGCGCGGCCTGGGACAGCCGGGAAGCCTGCTGGACGGTTGACGTGGAACGTGCAGTGGACGGCACACGGCTGCGGTTGCGCGCCCAGTTCCTCTACGTTTGCGCCGGCTACTACAGCTATGCGGAAGGCCATCGTCCAGCCTTTCCGGGCGAGGAGAACTTTCGCGGCCAGTTGTTGCATCCGCAGTTCTGGAACCCTTCGCTCGACTATGCCGGCAAGCGCGTGGTGGTGATCGGCAGCGGCGCCACCGCCGTCACGCTGGTACCGGCCATGGCGCAAACCGCCGCGCACGTGACGATGCTCCAGCGTTCACCCACCTACATCGTGACCCGCCCCGGCGAGGATGCCATCGCCCACAAGCTGCGGCGCGTGCTGCCCGAGCGCCTGGCCTACCGCGCCACCCGCTGGAAGAACGTACTGCTGGGCATGTTCTTCTTCCAGCTTGCGCGCCGCCGGCCCGAACAGGTTAAGCAGCGCATGGTCGGCATGGCCGCCGCGCAGCTTGAACCCGGCTTCGATGTCGGCACGCATTTCACCCCGCGCTACAAGCCGTGGGACCAGCGCGTCTGCCTGGTCCCCGATGGCGACCTGTTCCGCGAAATCCGCCATGGCCGCGCGTCGGTGGTGACCGACCAGATCGAGCGTTTCACCGCCGATGGCATCTTGCTCAAGTCCGGCAAGACGCTGCCTGCGGATATCGTCGTGGTAGCCACCGGGCTGAAGCTCAACATGCTCGGCGACATCGCGCTCAGTGTGGACGGCCAGCCGCGCCGGCCGTCGGAGGCGATCGCGTACAAGGGCATGATGCTGAGCAACGTGCCGAACCTGGTGCTGGCCTTCGGCTATACCAATGCGTCATGGACGCTGAAGGCCGACCTGACCGCCGAATACGTCTGCCGCCTGCTGAAGTTCCTGGACCGGCGCGGCTACCGCTACGCCATGCCGCTGGTGGACCCCGGGGTGCGGGCGGTGCCGTTCCTCGATTTCACCTCGGGCTACGTGCAACGCGCCGCCACAGTGCTGCCCCGGCAGGGGCATCGCAAGCCGTGGCGCGTGTATCAGAATTACCTGATGGACATGCTGACGATCCGCCATGGCCGCATCGACGATGGCGTGCTGCGGTTCGACACCACGCAGGCGGCCACGATGCCGAACAACGATCCCAACGATCCCAACAATCCGATTGCCGAAGCCCAACCATGAACGCCCTGCTGATTCTCGCGCTCCTTATCGCGGTGCCGCTGCCGGCCCTGCTGGCCTTGCTCTTCCTGTTTACGTGGCGCACCACGCGCAAGATCGAGGCCGCGATGCCGCCAACCGGCCGTTTCGTGGAGGTGCCCGGCGCGCGCCTGCACGTCGTCGAGCGTGGCCAGGGCCCGGCCGTGCTGCTCGTGCACGGGCTTTCGGGCCAGCTTGGCAACTTTGACTACGGGATGATCGCGCCGCTGTCACGCGACTTCCGCGTGATCGCCGTCGATCGTCCCGGCGCGGGCTATTCCACGCGCGAGCCCGGTTCGCCGGCCGACCTGCGCGCGCAGGCCGACACGCTGGCCGCACTGATCGGCAAGATGGGGCTGGAAAAACCGCTGGTGGTTGGCCATTCGCTCGGGGGCGCCATCTCCCTGGCGCTGGCCACCTATCATCCCGAACGCGTCGGCGGCCTGGCGCTGATCGCCCCGCTCACGCATCCGCCTGAAGAAGTGTCGCCGGTATTCAAGGCGATGACGGTGCAAAGCGCGCTGATGCGCAGGCTGATCGCCTGGACGCTTGTGATCCCGATGTCGATCCGGCGCCGCGAGCAGGTCATGCATATCGTCTTCGGCCCCGACGCGGTGCCGGCGGACTTCCCCACGCGCGGTGGCGGCTTGCTGGCGCTGCGGCCCAGCCATTTCATCGGCGCGTCGGAAGACCTCATCGGCGTGGCGCACAGCCTGGCGCCGCTGCTGCCGCGGTATGGCGAGCTGCGCGCGCCGGTCAGCATCCTCTTTGGCCGCGAAGACCGCATCCTCGATTACCGGATGAACGGTGAGGCGTTCGTCGCCAAGGTGCCGGCCGCCAGGCTGACATTGGTCACCGGCGGGCATATGCTACCCGTGACGGCGATCGACGCCAGCGTGGATTTCGTGCGCGCCGCCGCGGCAAGCCTGCGCGAAGCGGTACCTGCCTGACCCGGATTGCCGAAAGGAACTGCCATGGCCACTTCGACCGGTATCGATCCCTACAGGCGCGACCTGCCCACGGCCTTCCGTGCCGTGCGCAAGCTGCTGGCGGACGGCCACGACACCGAGCAGGTGTTCCGCATCATGCGGGCGCTGAACGGCCCCGCCATGCCGAAGAACTACCGCCGGCTGCTGAGCACCGCCGAGGGCCGGCGCCTGGCCTATCAGCGCATCGAACTGGCCGAGCGCCTGTCCGATCCGGCCTACATCGCCGGCTTCGCGCCGGGTACTGTGGGCGCCGCCTATCGCGCGTTCCTCGATGCGACCGGCTACAGCGCCGATGGGCTGGCCAAGGTGTCCAACCTGAACCAGGAGCCGCTGATCGAGGACGCCTACATGTGGTTTGGCCGCCGGACGCGCGACATCCATGACATCTGGCATGTGCTGACCGGCTATCGCGCCGACGAGAGCCTCGGCGAGGCGGCGCTGGTCGCGTTCAGCTACGCGCAGACCGGCGGCACCGGCTGGGCCTTCATCGCCGCCGCGGCCTCGCTGAAAAGCCTGCGCGTGACCGGCAGCACAGCCTTCGCCCGCGCGGTGCTCGAAGGCTGGCGCCTGGGCCGCCGGGCAGGCTGGCTGCTCGGCGAGGACTACGAGAAGCTGCTGAACGAGCCGATCGAGGCGGCGCGCGCGCGGCTCGGCATTGCCCAACCCGCCCGCTACCTGGCCTGCAATCCGGCGCGGGAGTGGACGGCTTAGGGGCATAGAACGAGGGCAGTTCAGACTCCGGCTGTTCCCCCCCTCTCCACCGGCCCCTCTCCCGACCCCCTCCCGCTTCGTGGGCGAGGGGCGCGTCAGCCCGGTGCATGCCATGCCCCGCCACGGGGCCAATCCCGCCGCCTTCCGCGCATTTTCCCGCGCACCCTCCCCCTCCCGCTTTTCCCAAATCCGCCCCCAAATCCACGCCTGGAGCCGGATTCCGGGCGTCCCGCCAATCAGGGTTTCCACTGGCATTGCTCTTGCTAAAGCAATGCTGGAAGATATCGTAAATATATTAAGAGAATATTTGCGCGTCTGGCGATCCGCCGCAAGGCCCCGGGCGCCCCCCCTTTCCCAACCGAGGAGTTCTCATGAGCAATCCCCGCTGGACCGGTATTTTCCCGGCCGTTACCACCAAGTTCCACGCCGACGAGCGGATCGACGCGGAAGGCACGATCCGTCACATCGATTTCCAGATCCGCAACGGCATCAGCGGCCTGGTGACGTGCGGTTCGCTGGGCGAGGCCAGCACGCTGACGCTTGAGGAAAAGCTCGATGTCGCGCGCATCGCGCTGGAAGCGGCTGACGGCCGCATCCCGGTGCTGGCCAACGTCTCGGAGACCAGCACGCGCGAAGCGCTGCGCTATATCGACGGCGCGAACAAGCTCGGCGTGGCCGGCTTCATGGTGATGCCGTCGGTGATCTACGTGGCCGACGCCCGCGAGGCGATGCGGAACGTCCGCGCCATGGCGGAGGCCGCGCAGCAGCCGGTCATGGTCTACAACAACCCGGTCGCGTACCGCGTGGACCTCAAGCCCGAACACATGGCCGAGCTGGCCGACTGCAAGTGGGTGGCGGCGATCAAGGAAAGCACCGGCGACATCCGCCGCGTGACGGACCTGCGCAATACGGTCGGCAACCGCTACCAGATCTTCATGGGCGTGGACGATCTCGCCTATGAAGGGCTGGCGGTCGGTTGCGACGGCCTGCTCGCCGGCGTTGGCTGCGCGTTCCCGCGCGAAACCGTCGCGCTGTTCGAGCTGATGCGCGCCGGCAACTTCGCCGAGGCGCTCAAGCTTTATCAATGGATGACGCCGATGCTGCACCTTGATGTGTCGAACAAGCTGGTGCAGAACCTGAAGCTGATCGACGTGATCGTTGGCGTGGGTTCCGAGTTCATGCGCCGCCCGCGTCTGCCGCTGGTGGGCGAGGAGCGCGCGTTCGTCGAGCGGGTGGTACGCCAGGCGCTGGCCACCCGGCCCGCGCAATACCAGTCGGTGGCATGACGCGCGCCTGCGGCGACCCAGCGCCGCCGCAGGCAACCCTCGCCCCGACTGGCACCCAAATTGCTCGCGCCGTCGCGGCGGCACGCGGATCTCCGCGGCCCGAAACGCATCTTCGTCCTGGAGCCTTTCAGCAATGCCTGACCTTCCTTCCCTCGCTGCGGCCAATGCGGCCGGAGTGCCCGCCACGGCCGCAGTGGCGCGGCCGGTACGCTGGGTGCTGCGGATCTCGGACGCCGTGCTCGTCATCGAGCGCCATGCGCTCGGCGGATTGATGACGCTGCTCGTATTGCTGATCCTGCTCAATGTGGCAACGCGCTACGCAGGGCTGCCAATCTACTGGGTGGACGAAGCATCGGTCTACGCCGTGGTCTGGCTGACGTTTGTGGGTGCCTCGATCATGACGCGGCTGCGGCTGGACTTCGCGGTCGGGCTGCTCACCGAGCACCTTGCGCCAAAGGCCGCGAAGGCCGCCAAGGCCCTGTCCACCGCCGGCGTGCTGGTGTTCGGCCTGTCGATGCTGGCCATGTGCTGGATCTGGATGGACCCGGTCGGCATCGCGCGCCACCACTTCGACGCCCGCGAATTCGCGGCCGAGACGTTCAACTTCCTCTATACCGAACACACGCAGACGCTGGAATGGCCGGTCTGGGTGCTCCAGCTCATCATGCCGCTGTTCTCGCTCACCCTGAGCCTTCACGCGCTGGCCAACCTGCTCGAGGACCTTGAACTCGCGCCGCGCCGCACGTATCCAGAATTCCACGTGGGCTCCTCCGAGACGGTGAACTGACATGGCGACAACGATCTTCTTCTGCGCCGTCATGCTGGTCGGCGTGCCGATCGGCATCTGCCTGTGCCTCTCGGGCCTGGCGTTCATCTTCAGCACCGGCAACACCGTGCTGCTGCAATCCTTCCCCACGCAGATGTTCGCGGGCGTGGACAGCTACGGCCTGATTGCCATTCCCCTGTTCATCCTGATCGGCGAGATCATGAACAGCGGCGGCATCACGCGCCGGCTGGTGGACCTGTCGATGGCGTTCGTCGGCTCGATCAAGGGTGGCCTTGCCTACGTCAACATCCTTGCCAACATGCTGGTGTCGTCGATCATCGGCTCGGCCACCGCCCAGGTGGCGATCATGGCGCAGGTCATGGTCCCCCAGATGGAGAAGCAGGGCTACGACAAGACCTTCGCGGCCGGGCTGACCGTCTACGGCGGCATGTTGGGGCCGATCATCCCGCCCTCGGTGATGTTCGTGGTGTACAGCGTGCTCGCGCAGGTCGCCGTGGGCGACATGCTGATCGCGGGCATCCTGCCGGGCCTGCTGCTGACGGTACTGTTCTTCATGATCATCGCGATCATGGGGCTGTTCTACGACTACCCCCGCAGCGAACGCAGGTCGTTGCGCGAGCGGGCGCTGACCGTGTTCCAGGCGAGTCCGACACTGCTGATCCCGGTGGTCATCGTCGGCTCGATCCTCGGCGGCGTGGCCAACCCCACCGAGGCGGCAGCCGTCGGCGCGCTCGCGGCGGCGCTCGTCGGGCGCTACGTCACGAAGGAATTCGACCTGCGCATGCTGCCGGCGATCCTGCTGCGCGCCGCCATCTACTCGGCCATCGTGCTGTTCCTCGTGGCCGCGGCCGCCGTGTTCTCGTGGCTGCTGATCTACGGGAAGATCCCGCAGATGGTGGCGGCGTGGATCCAGACCATTGCGCACAGCCCGATCGCGTTCCTGCTGCTGGCCAACGTGATCCTGCTGATCATCGGCACGGTGATCGACGGCATTCCGGGCCTGATCATGACGGTGCCGATCCTGCTGCCGGTGGCCACCGAGGTCTACCACATCGATCCGCGCCACTTCGGCGTGGTGATCGTCATCAATCTCGTGCTCGGGCTGATGTCTCCACCGGTGGGGCTGAGCTTCTTCGTGGCATCGGCCGTCACGGGCGCGAAGCCAGGCAAGATGTTCATGGTCACCTTGCCGTTCTTCCTGATCAGCTGCGTCAGCCTGGTGCTGCTCTCGCTGTTCCCGAGCCTGTCCATCGGATTGCTGGACTAGCCGATCCGACCAGGACCATCGCATCCGTTTCACCGTCATCCACCCGAACGCACAGGAGCCGCCATGTCCCGCATTTCCCGCCGCCGCTTTCTCAAGACCACCGCGCTGGCCACCGTTGCCGCACCAATGGTGATCACGTCCACCACGCGCGCCGCCACCACCAAGGAATTCCGCCTCGGCCTGATCACGCCCGCCGGTCATTCGTGGAACCGCGCCGCCCTGGCGTTCGGCGAGTCCCTCAAGAAGGAAACCAACGGCCGCCTGAGCGTCACCGTGTTCCACTCCGGCCAGCTCGGCAATGAATCCGCGATGATGCAGCAGCTCCAGTCCGGCGCGCTGGACATGGGGTGGATCCAGGCCGCCGAACTCGGCTCGCGCGTCTCAAGCGTGGCGGCCATCAACGCGCCCTACCTGGTCCGCTCCACGAGCAGCGTGGCCAGGCTCGTGCGCACGCCGGCCGCGCTGAAGCTGCTCGACGCGCTGCCGCGCGAGACCGGCACCATCGGCCTGGGCTGGGGCATCACGGGCATGCGCGTGGTGTTCGCCACGCGCGACATCAATTCGCCGGACGACCTCAAGGGCATGAAGCTGCGCATCAACCCGACGCCGGTCTATCGCGATTTCTACTCGATGCTGGGCGCCGCGCCGACGCCGATCCCCACGCCCGCCGTGTTCGATGCGATGACCAATGGCCAGGTGGATGGACTGGAGGCCGATATCGAGCTGTCCTGGAACCAGCGCTACGACAAGATCTCGAAGTCGCTGCTGCCGATGAACGCGCTCTTCATGCCGTTCGCCCCACTGGTCTCGGGCCGCATCTGGCAGGGCCTCGACCCGAAGGACAAGGATCTTGTGCGCGCGCTGGTCACGCAATCGCTGACCGCGCAGATCAGCGATATCGTCACCACGGAAGCGGGGCTGATCGACAAGCTCAGGCAGTCGTCGGTCAGCTTCAAGAGCGCCGCCGGCTACGACCCGCAACCGGCCATCCAGAAGTTCGACGCCCTGTGGGTGGCCAAAGCGCCGGCAATCCCCGAACTGCGGAAGATCGGCGCCACGCTCTGAGCGCGCGGATGTGCCTGCCGGCGGCGGTCACGGCATAATGTCGTCCGCCGCCCCCTGCTGGCGGCGCGTGCCCGGCCCCTGCCTGCACGCGTGCGCCAAGCTGCCAATCAGTTCGAGATGCCTACGCTTCCCCAAAACCAGAGCCCCGCGGCGCGCCGCCCCGATAACGACAAGCGGCGCGCCGCCGATGTCGCCTACGACCGGATCGAGACGCTGATCTCCAAGCTCGTCATCGCGCCCGGCAGCCCCGTGGTGGAGGCCGAGCTGGCGGAGATGACGGGACTTGGCCGCACGCCCGTGCGCGAGGCGCTGGTGCGCATGGTGTCGATGGGACTCGTGGTCCAGCAACCCAGGCGCGGACTGATCGTATCGACCATCGACGTCATGGACCATCTCGACGTCCTCGCCACGCGCCGCGTGCTGGAACGGCTCATCGCCGCCCACGCCGCGCGCCGCGCCACCGACGTCCAGCGCAAGGCCCTGATCGCCAGCGCGCAGAAGATGGTCAAGGCCGCCCAGCGGGGCAACCTTGACGACTACATGGCCGCCGACCAGGCGCTCGATCACGTGAACCACGCTGCCTGCCGCAACCGCTCGGCCGTCAAGGCCGTCATCCCGCTGATCGTGCAGTGCCGGCGCTTCTGGTACGCATACCAGCACGAAGGCGAGATCACCGAAGGCGCCCAGGCCCACATGGCCATGGCGCAGGCCATCGCCGGCGGCAATGAAAGCGAAGCCGCCCATGGGGCGGACTTGCTGATGGATTATCTGGAGCGGTTTGCCCGCCGCGTGATCGACGCCTGATCGGCGCCTGATCGACGTGTGAGGGCGCTCGCGCGGCGGGCGCCGCTGTCAATGGCCCGCAGCCTCCACTGCGCCGATCCCGGTCTCGGAGCGCAGCTGCTGGGCTTCGAAGCCGGCCCTGTCAAGACGCGCCCTTGCGGACTTGTCGGTGACCGAGACGATCCAGATGCCAAGGAAGCCAATCGTCATCGAGAACAATGCGGGGGAGGTGTAGGGGAAAGGCGCGCTCTTGTAGTGGAATACGTCGACCCAGACCGCCTGCGACAGGATGGTCAGGATCACGGCCGAGAGCAGCCCCATGAAGCCGCCCACCGTCGCGCCTCGCGTGGTACAGCCCTTCCACAGCACCGACATGAACAGCACCGGAAAGTTGGCCGAGGCGGCAACCGCGAAGGCCAGCGACACCATGAACGCAATGTTCTGCTTCTCGAAGACAATGCCAAGGACCACCGCGACCAGACCGAGGATGACGGTTGTGATACGCGATACACGCAGTTCATCGCGGCTGCTCGCATTGCCATGCTTGAATACCGTGGCATAGAGATCGTGCGAAACGGCTGATGCCCCGGCAAGCGTCAGGCCGGCAACGACGGCCAGGATCGTGGCAAACGCCACGGCCGAGATGAAGCCGAGGAACATGTTCCCGCCGACTGCGTTGGCAAGGTGTACGGCCGCCATATTGACGCCGCCAAGCAGCTTCCCGCTCCCATCCTGGAAGCTCGGGTTCGTTCCCACCAGCACGATCGCGCCGAAGCCGATAATGAAGGTCAGGATGTAGAAGTAACCGATCCAGGTAGTCGCCCAGAACACCGACTTGCGTGCCTCCTTGGCATTGGGCACAGTGAAGAAGCGCATCAGGATGTGCGGCAGCCCAGCCGTACCGAACATCAGGGCAATGCCAAACGAGATGGCCGAAATGGGGTCCTTGATGAAGTTGCCGGGACTCATGATGGAGTCCTTCTTGGCGTGGATCTCGACGGCTTTCGCGAACAGCACCTCAGGGCTGAAGTGATGCTGGGCGAGCACCATGAAGGCCATGAACGACGCGCCGCCGAGCAGCAGGCAGGCCTTGATGATCTGTACCCACGTCGTTGCGGTCATGCCGCCGAACAGCACATACACCATCATGAGCGAACCCACGATGACCACCGCGATCCAGTATTCCAGCCCGAACAGCAACTTGATCAGTTGCCCGGCGCCCACCATCTGCGCGATCAGATAGAACGCCACCACCACCAGCGTGCCCGACGCCGCGAAGGCACGGATCGGCCCCTGTTTGAAGCGGTACGCCGCCACGTCGGCAAAGGTGAACCGGCCAAGATTGCGCAGTCGCTCCGCCATCAGGAAGGTGACGATCGGCCAGCCGACCAGGAAGCCAATGGAGTAGATCAGCCCGTCATAGCCATTGGTGAAAACCGCCGCCGAAATGCCGAGAAATGAAGCCGCCGACATGTAGTCGCCCGCAATCGCAAGGCCGTTCTGGAAGCCGGTGATGCCGCCTCCGCCCGTATAGAACGCCGCCGCTGATTTTGTTTTCGTTGCCGCCCACTTTGTAATGAACAGCGTGCCAACGACAAACACGACGAACATGCCGATTGCCGTCCAGTTGGTTGGCTGCCGCACCGCCTGTCCAAGGTCTCCACCGGCCGCGAGCGCGGCCGATGCCAGAAGCATCGCCCCGCAGGCAATGATTACGTGATTCGCTTTCATGCCACATCCTTCTTGATCTGCTCGGTCAGCTTGTCGTACGAGCCGTTGGCATGGCGTACATAGAAGCCGGTGATGGCAACGGTAAAAGCAATCACGAACAGGCCGATCGGCATACCCCACGTCATCACGCCGCTTCCCGTCCTGGTGGCAAGGAGTTCCTTGTCGAACGCAATCAGCAGGACGTATCCGTAGTAGACAACGAGCATGATGGCGGTCAACGACCAACCGAGCCTTGTGCGCTTGCGGACAAGCTCGCGATAGCGTGGATTTGCCTTCAGTCTTGCGACCAGATCTTCATTCATTGATGTCTCCTGCCATTTATGTCTTTGCATCGCCGGCCTCAGTCGATGCGGGGCCGGGCGCGATAGCCGTTCGCGCCAACGTGCTGATAAGTTAATGGCTCCCGCTTACCCACGTCTTACACGGCGGGTCGAATTGCCCCTGGGTAAACGCGTAGCCGGCACATGCGAAGGACGGATACGCCACCGCCCTCAGCGGCCGAGCCCGCTCTTGCCATGGCGCGCGGCAACCGCAAGCAGGTGTTCGTTTCTATGGCCGCGTCACTGCGTGGCGACGGCCACCATGTCCGCTGTGACGTGCAGCAGCTCGCGCACGCGCTGCCTGTGCGCGGTGAGTGGTATCGCCTCATGCTCCGGCATCAGCGCGCGGGCGGCCGTCGCGCGGGCCTCGCCGCTTCGCACGTCGACTTCCCGAACCACCCTGCCGCGCTCGACGACGAATGCGACATGCGCCAGCGCAAGTACATCGTCGATGTCGTGCGTGATCATCACCACCGGTATCTTCCAGCGGGTGAATACCTCGGCGAGTTGCCTGCGCAGATCGTCGCGCAACAACGGGTTCAGCGCCGCGAACGGTTCGTCGAGCAGCAGCAGGCCCGGCCGGCACGCAAGCGCGCGCGCCAGTGCAACGCGCTGCTGCTGCCCGCCCGACAGCGCAGCCGGCCGGCTGGCCGCCAACGCAGCAAGCCCGAAAGCCTCCAGCAGTTCCTCGACGCAGCGGGCGTCATCGCGCGAAAGCCGGCGGCGGTGCCAGCTTGTCAACCCGAATGCGACGTTCTCCCGCACCGTCAGATGCGGGAACAGCGCATAGTGCTGGAACAGATAACCGATGCCGCGCTGCTCGGGCAGGAGATCGATGCCCCGTGCCGAATCGAACAGCACGCGTCCCCCGATCCGCACATGTCCGCGTTGCGGCCTGAGCAGCCCCGCGATGGCCTGCAGCGTCATCGACTTACCGCCGCCTGAAGGCCCATAGAGCGCAATCACCGCCGCATCGGACACGAAACGCGTGGCGAGCGTGAAACGCCGCGCGCCGTCCGAAACGGTTGCATCAAGATCGATATCGATCATCATCCGGCATTGTCAGGACTGCGAAAAGCCATGGCGCTTCAGGATGTCCTGGGCAGGTGGCAGCAGCAGGTAGTCAATGAACGCCCGGGCGAGTGCCTGCTGGAGACCCGCGCTGACCGCGACGACCGGGTAGGTCACCGGATCGTGGCCACCGACTGCCTGCACGATCCGGACCTTGCCCGGCGTGAGCACCGCATCCGTGCGATAGACAAAGCCTGCCTCGGCCTCTCCCCTGGACACGTAATCGAGCACCTGGCGCACGCTGTCGGCCTGCACGAACTTCGGCGCGAGAGCATCCCAGAGTGCCGCCTTTTCGAGCGCCTGCTGCGTGTAGCGACCCACCGGTACGGTCGACGTCTTGCCGATCGCGATTCGCCGCACCGCCTGATTCGACAGATCCACCATGCTTTTCACTGGCGAGACCGGCGCGGCCGGAACGATCAGCACCAGCGTGTTCGCGGCGAAGCCGCGACGCGTGGAGGGGTCGAAAAATCCGGCCTCGATGCCGCGCGTGATGGTCTGCTCATCGGCGCTGGCAAAGACGTCGACTGGTGCGCCCTGCCGGATCTGCTGCAACAGCACGCCGGAGGCCGCGAAATTGAAGCGCACGGTCACGCCCGGATGCGTCGCCTCGAACCTCGCGCCGACTTCGCTGAGCGCCTCGGTCAGGCTCGCCGCGGCGGACACGGTGAGCTGCTGCGCCAGCACGGCGGACGGCAGTGCCGCGAGCAGGACGGTGAATAGGGCAGGCAGAAGACGTCTCAAGGAAGGCTCCAGGGAATCAGCGAAGAGAGAGGAAGCGCCCGGACAGCACGAGCACCGCGACAGACAGCACCGATGTGACCAACACCAGCAGGAAGGCGGCCTGGTCATGGCCGCCTTGCATCGCGTCGTAGATCGCCATCGACAGCGTCTGCGTCTGATGCGGGATATCTCCAGCCACCATCAGCGTGGCGCCGAACTCGCCCATCGCGCGCGCAAACGCGAGCAACGTGCCGGCCAGGATGCCAGGCCAGGCAAGCGGCAGCGTGACGCGCAGGAATACCGACCACGGCGACTGGCGCAGCGTGCGCGCCGCGGCCTCCAGTGAACGGTCCACGCCCGCGAACGCCGCGTTGGCGGACTTCAGCACCAGCGGCAGCGCGACCATGGCGGAGGCGAGCACCGCGCCGTGCCAGTTGAAGACAATGGTGTAGCCGGTCTGCTGGAACAGCCAGCCACCCACCAGGCTGCGCCGCCCGGCCGCCACCAGCAGCGCGTAGCCGATCACGGTAGGCGGCAGGACGAGCGGCAGCATGAAGACCGCTTCAAGCACGGTGCTGCCGGGAAAACGCTTGCGGGCGAACAACCACCCCAGCGCGATCCCCGCAAAGAGCGCGAGCGCCGTGGCCAAGGCCGCCACCTGCAGCGACAGCCACAGGGGCGACCAGTCCATCTGATGTAGGGAATCCGACATTACCGACGATCCGCGTTATGAAACAGGCTACACATCGCCCGGCGCAAGATGCGGACCATACGCTGTAGCGTTGTGGGGAAATCCGACATGTCAGGTCTGTCCATTCAAATAATCGGACGCCGGTGCAAGGTTCGGCCCGGCAAATCCGCAGGTGGGATCATCCCTGCCGGCCGCCCGCTCAGCGCTGCCATGACGTACCGTTGTCCGGCGGGCAAGCCCGCGAGACAGGCGTCGTGAACCAGCTGCGCACCGTGTCGTACGCATAGCGGGTGAGTCCGTCGCGGCGCGCCCGCGGGGCAAGCAGATACACCGAAAGCGGCTCGGCCCAGCTCCAGAAATCCGCCCGCAGCGCCTTCGGGAAGTTAACGTCGTCGAACGCGTGCCACAACTGCACCAGCCACAATTCCCGCCCTTCCTCGTCGAGCAGCAACGGCAGCCCCGCCCCTGCCTGCAGGTGCGCGTGACGCAGGCTGTAGTAGAGCGGTCCGCCGCAGGCCTCGACCACATAGTCGGCCACCCGCTCGGCCACGCAGTCGAAGCAATCCCCGGCATGCGCGAAGAGCGGCGTCGTTCTCAGCCGCCACATGTGCTGCCGGACCAGTTCGCGCAGGCCGGCTTCCGCACAGATGGCGAGCAGGCGGTGCGGCGGCGGCAGGAGCGGCGGGCAGATGGCCTGTGCCCCGTGCACAGGCCGATCGCGGGACGATTGCGCCGCTGGCCAGTGCAATGTCCGATAACAGGCGCGCGTGCAGGGTGTCCAGCGCGCACGCGGCGCGGCCGCGGAGGTCGGGTCCATGGGCGTGTCGGATTCCATGTTCGGTTTGTCGGTTATATACCGATATACATAACGGTCTGCATGCCAAAGCAAGTCCCGCGCCTGAGCGAGCCACCTCCCCCGCCCCCGCGCCACTACTCCGGGCCGAAACAGTGCGCGTAATCCGAACACACGCCGCAGCTTGGCGCCTTGCAGACAAACAGCCCTTCCCGCTCGCACAGTTGCTTGTAGAAGAACTTCTTCCACTTCATGTCATGGACGTTCTTTGCCGCGAGCCGGGGGAACCAGTAGCCCAGCAGCGCGGAAAGCTCACGCCGCGAGGGCAGTCTCAGGTCCTGCCACAGGTGGTTGGCGCCAAGGCATGCGCAGGCCAGCGCGTGCGCAACGCAACTGGCCTCATCGGGCGTGCCGGCGCCGGAATCGGCGTGCTCCTTGAACAGCACGACCAGGTCTTCCACCTCGTCGTAGCCCGACTCGCGTCGCGACGCGCCGGCCGGTTCCTCCCATGCGAGTGACAACGCGGCATCGGCCCCCGGAAACCAACGCGCAAGGAGCCACAAGGTCTCGGGCGCGTCCAGGCCGCGGATTGGCAGCGCATCCACGCCGTCCTTGTCGAATGCGGACGACAGCACGCCGGCAAGCGCCAGCACGGTGGGGTCGCCGGGATTCACCGCATGGCGCATCAGGATGGCGTGGAAATCCATGGACGGACGCTCAGATCTGCGCTGCCGCGTGCGTGTAGCACTTCTTCGGGCAGATCTTCGCGCACGCTGTGCAGCCGATGCATAGCTCCCTGTGCGCGATGGTCATGACTTTCTTTTCATACTCGTCGTCGTCATCGTCGTCATCGTCGAGCACGACGTGCTCGCCCTCCTCGTCGAGTCCCACGAGCGCCAGTACGCCGCGCGGGCAAACCTTGAAGCACCGGCCGCAACCGATGCATTTCTCCTCGTCGAGTGTGGACACGAAGGTCGGTGTCCAGGTCTCGCCGCTTGGCAGCTTCACGCTGAAGGTATCGCTCATGTCCGCCTCCGGCCCGGTTATGCGGATGCCGCGGCAGCGACCTTGCGGGCTTCCATCAACGCCGCGTGCGTGTCGTGGCAGCGCTGCGCGACCGCCAGGATCTGCTCCCAGTTGGTCGGCAGTTCCTCTGACAGGTCGTGGAGGTCCATCTTGGCCTGCGTCGCCTGCGCATTGAGCTTTCTCAGGCGAACCTTGAGTTCGTCAGCATCGGTCATGGTGTTCTCCCCGGTCAGGCGCCGTACTGTGCAATGGCCGGATACGCGCGGATCATTTCAACCGCCTCGGTCAGGAACTTGCCCCCCGCCTCGGCCAGCTTCGCGAGCGACGGGAACCCGAAGCGGTGCACGTCGCGCAACTGCTTGTTGACGACCACGAGCCGCCCCGCGATCAGCACCATCCGGCCAAAGCCTTCATGGCTCATCTTCATCATCGGCGACACCATCTGCCCCGTTTCACGCTCGATGGCCACCGCGATCGCGTTGTAGAACAGTTCCAGATGCCACAGCGTCTCGGGGTCCGGGTCACCCATGATCGGGATCGCGCGGCGCTCCTCCGGCGTCAGGATGTACGGCTTCAGAAGCTGCAGGTCGGTCTTGCCCTCCCACGTGCCGTGGGTGTCCTGCGCACGCATCTGCCTGACGAGCTGCTGCACAAACGGTGTCGCGAGCAGCGCCTCGTCGCTGGCCGCCCCCGCGGCCTCCTTGTGGGTAACGGCTTCAGCCATGAGATACCTCGTCGTCTTCGAAATCGTATGCACGCTCGCCGTCTTTTGCCAGCGCCTTGCGCAGCCATGGCGGCGGCGTGCCCTTGAGCACGTTCTGCAGTTTGCCGAGAATCTCTTCGATCGGCTCCGGCTGAGGCACCTTGATGGGGTGAATCTTCAACGCCACCACCCGTGCGGCGCCCGAGCCGCCAATTGCGGCGACGTAGAGGATCGCGCAATCCCTGACGGCGTCGAGCTTCGGCGCGAGCTTGTCCTCGTCGCCGTCTTCCTCGAGCTTGCCGCCGAAGTCGAACGCCTCGACGAACTCATATCCATCGGGGGTGACGTTATATGTCACGATGCTCTTCGCCCAGCCGAAGTGCGCATCGACGTACTGCCTGTCCTGGGTCGCGAAAGCGATTTTCATGCTGTGTGCTCCTGGTGGGGTTCCGCCGCAGCCGCGACGACCGGAATGTTCACGATGCGCGCCGGATCGCGCGCGGCCAGATCGACCGACGCCTGCGGCAGCGGCCAGTCGTCCGAATGGTGATGGGCAATCTGCTCGATCATCACGTTCGCCATCTCGAAGATCAGGTTCATCGTGCCGCGATAGCCAACCTGGCAGCGGTGCGCGTTGCCCACCCGGTCGAACACCGGAAAGCCAACACGCAGCAACGGCTTGCCAAGGCGCTCGGCCATCTGCCGTCCGTGCGAATGCGTGATCAGCAGATCGCAGCCACCCGCCGCGCGCTCCATGTCTTCGAGGTCGCCAAGCACGACCTCGCTTGCGGGCAGCAGCGCATGCGATGGCGACGCGGTGGTACTGACACACACGCTCAGCGACGCGCCCATCTCGTGCAGCAGCGCGCCGAGCGCGAGCAGCAGATCTGGCTCGGCGCCGATCGCCACCTTGACGCCGCCGGTGTAGAAATGACCGTCGAGCATCGCATCGAGCAACTGGCTGCGCTGCCGGCGGTACTTCGCCGGCACGGGCCGGCCCGACAGTTCCGCCAGGCGCTGCAGCAGCCGGTCGTTCGGCTCGAGCCCCGTGAGCCGCTCGTATATGTCAAACGGCGTACCGGCAATCGCCCGCAGCGCCTCCGCGCCTTCACGGGTCTGCTCGCCAACGCCGATCGTCAATGCCGACGCGCCCGCCGCCCGGATCTGCTCGAGAGTCGTGCCGCCGAGCGTCGTACCGCGCCAGTCCGGCGCGATGTGGCCATCGAGCGAGCCAGAAAGATCCGGCAGCACGATCACATCGAGCCCGAACGCGGTAATGATTTCCCGCAGCTCGTCGATGTCGCCCGGCGACAGATGGCTGCCAGGCAGCAATGTGACCTGCCCGGCAACGGCTGGCAACGGCTTGACCAGCGCCTTTACGATCGCGGTAACCGCATGTTTGTAGCCGTCCTCGAAACCGCCGATGTAGTCGGGCGTCGACACGTACACGATTTCGGTATCGTCGAGTTCCGGCTTGCGCTTGCGTACCGTCGCGAGATACCCGAGCACGTCGTCGCCCTTCGTTTCGGTGAGGCCCGTCGAACAGATGGCGATGATCCTCGGCGCCGCGCGCTTGCGGATGTTCAGCAACGCCGTCTCGATGTTCTCGTACCCGCCGAGGATGGTGGTGACCTCGTTCATCGCCGTGGTCTGGAGCGGAATCGCCTCCTTGAAGTGGCGTACCAGCAGCACGAGCCCGAACGACGTGCAGCCCTGCGAGCCGTGCATCACCGGCATGCAGGCGTCGAGCCCCATGAACGCGAAGCTCGCGCCGAGCGGCTGGCTCATCTTCAGCGGATTGACCGCACAGGCTTTCCTGGATTCGACGACGGTGGCCATGATGTCTGCGCTCCGCCGCGTTCAGGCCGCAACGCCGGGTTCGAGCCCCATCGCCCGGGCCCGCACGCCTGCCAGCGGCGGCGCGGCCGGCAGGATCGACTCGGCAGGCGCGCGCACCGCGCCGAGCGTCTCGCCGTCGTCGCCCCACGGCGCCGGAATGCGCACCTGCTGCCACACCGGGTTGTGGATCGCACGGTCGATCTCGTGGACGAGTTCGACGATGCCTTCATACCCGCCATACGGATGATGACGCTCCTGATTGATGTCGAGCCATGGCATGCGCGCCTTCAGTGCGACGAACTGCGAACGCCCGCCGGAGAGCATGATGTCTGCCCTTGCATCGCGCAACATGTTGTACATCTCGCGCGGCGTCATGTCGTCAATCATGTGAGCATCGTCGCCCATGATCTCCTTGATCTTCTCCTTGTCTTCCTTGGTGCTCTTCTTGATGCTGGTGCCAACGATCTCGAGCCCCGCCTCCTGCAGCGCGGCAACCACCGACCACGACTTCACGCCACCGGTAATCAGCAGCACGCGCTTGCCCTGGAGGCGCTCGCGGTAGTGCGCGATCCGCTCCCATGCACGGGCCTCTTCCGCCGCGATGAGGCGTTCTGTCCGATCGATCAGATCGTCGGGCGCGCCCTGCTGCACCAGCAGGCTCGCGATCTGGCGGAGCGTGTCGCTCATGTCGCCGATGCCATAGAAGGAACCTTCGAAATACGGAATGCCGTAGCGCTGCTGCATCTTCGTCGCGATGTTGATCATCGACTTCGAGCACACCATCATATTGACCTTCGCGCGATGCGAGCTGGCGATCTCGTTGTAGCGGCCGTCACCGGAGATGCACGACAGGATGCGGATGCCGAGCGCATCGAGCAGCGGCTTCGCCTGCCACAATTCGCCCGACAGGTTGTATTCGCCGATGATGTTGATGTCGTACGGCGTGGTGTACTCCGGCTCGCGCGTGCCGATCACGTAATCGAGGATCGCCTCGCCGCCGAGCTTGTTGCCAAGGTTTTTCGGCCCCGCGAAGCCGGGCGAATTCACCGGAATCACCGGCTTGCCGAACTTTTCCGCCGCACGCTTGCAGACCGCCTCGATGTCGTCGCCAATCAGCGCGGTCACGCAGGTCTGGTAGACGAACACGGCGGGCGGATCGTACTTCTCGATGATCTCGCGCACGCTTCTGAACAACCGCTTCTCGCCGCCGTAGATGACGTCAAGCTCGTTGATGTCGGTCGTGAAGCCGGTGCGGTAGAGCGTCGAGCCCGATGAGGCCGCGTGCCGGTTGTCCCACGCGTTGCCTTCGCATGCGATCGGCCCGTGCACCAGATGCGCGACGTCGACCACTGGCTGCAACGCGATCTTCGCGCCGTCGAACGCGCAGCCGCCCGCCGCCGCGCCCGGCGACAGCTGCTTCGTGCAGCCCTTCTTGCGTTCCTTTTCGCTTTTGCCCTGGTTCTTGTCGCAACCGGGTTCGTCAAAGACTTCGGCGATCTTGGCCTTGAGCGAGGCTGACATGGCAGGCTCCTGACGATGTGGGGTCCATCACGACGCGCAAGTTCCGTACCACGGCTGCGGTGCGCGCCTGCCGGCCCGCCCTGCCGCCGACTGTCGTTATCGACGCGCGTTTTGGTGGAATTGAATGAATTGCGACACGGTTCCGCGGCGCAAACGCGACAGCGAACGCCCAGCCGCGCGTCAGTTGTCGTCCGCAAGGACTTCGAGCGCCACCAGTTGCTCGTACAGCGCCCGCCGCGCATGCCAGTGCGGCACGCCCGCGAGGCGCGGGTCGGCGCCTTCGAACGCGCCGATGGCATCGCGGTCGGTCCAGTAGACAAGACAGTCGCCGCGCGCCTTCAGCGCAGCCTCCGACGCGTCGCGCTGCGTGACCGGCTCGGGCTGGCACAGGCCGCGCCCGAGCAGATAGTCCGCCCGGTAGAGCAGCGTATCCCAGCCATGTGCGTCACCGATTGCGCAGATCGACGGGTACTGCGCCCGCACGCCGGCATCCGGCGACGGCCCGCTGAATTCGAGCAGTTCGCGCGCCGTCGCCGTATCGTAAATTTCCTCCGGCCGCAGCGGATCTGACGCCGCCACCTTGCGCGCGAAATCCGCCTCATCGTAAGCAAACCACGCTGTCGGCTTCCCGGCCGCGGGCAGTTCCACCACGTAGATCACGAGTCGCCCCTGGTTATTCCACACCTTCGGCGGCGGTCTTCTGCCACACCGCGAGACGGATGCGCTGGGCAATGCCTGCCGGGCTCGCATCGAACGCGCGCTGCGCGGCGGACATCGCCCCCTGCGCGACGGCCGCCTCTTCGTGCGTGAGCGGGAGCCGCCCCGCGACGTGCGTGGCGCCCGGCACGCTGCGCGCGACCGCCTGCCGGTTCGGGTGCTCGAGCAGCGGAACCAGATGGTCCGCCTCCCGAACGCCCCCGAGACAGACCCAGCCGTCGATCACCTCGACCCTGCGGCCGTCCTGCGTCTGTTTGATCAACACCGGATCTGTCATGGCCGCGCTCCGCTCAACGGATGATGTCGTAGCTGTAGTCCGTCTTCGCCGCCACGATGGTGTTGGCGTCGAGCGTCTCGAAGAACTCGTCGAGCAGCATGACGAGCACGCGCAACGCACCGTCGTAGCCCCACGTCGGATAGCGGTGATAGTGATGGCGGTCAAAGATCGGGAACACCATCCGGATCAGCGGGGTCTTCGTGTCGCGCTCCAGGTACTTGCCGTACGTGTTGCCGATCAGGAAGTCCACCGGCTCCGTGAACAGCAGCGAGCGCATGTGCCACAGGTCGCGCTTCGGATAGACCTTGCAGCCCGCACCGTACGGCGATGCGTCGAAGAGCGCCTGCACCTTGGCGGCCCAGCCGTCGTTGCCGTTGGTCGCCAGCACGTGCGCCGGTTCCGCGCCGAGTTCGAGCAGGAACTGCGTGTAGCCGAGCATCTGGTCCGGATCGCCGTAGAGCGCGAACCGCTTGCCGTGCAGATGCGCCTGGCTGTCGGCCATGGCGTCCACGAGCTGTCCGCGCTCCTTCTCCAGTTCCGCCGGAATCGGCTTGCCGGTCACACGCGAGATCTCCATCAGGAAGCGGTCGGTGCCGGCCACGCCGACCGGCGCGTTCAGCACGACGACTTCCTGACCGTGCTCCGTGATGAACTTGGCAGTCTTCTCGCAGCAGAACTCCTGGAACACGAACGTCGCCTTGGCGTTCAATGCGAGCTCGACCTCTTCCTTCGTGGTGCCGCCCTCGTACATCCGGAACTCGCCGTCGGTCGGGGTGTTCCACGTCTCTGACGGGTCGCAGATGATGTTGACCTTCACGCCGAACAGATCGAAGATCCGGCGAATCTCCTTCATGTTGCCGACCACGAAACCGTCGAAGCCGCCGATGAAGTTCACGCTGTCGTCCGGCACGCGCACGCGCGGCTCGGCGATGCCCGCCTTGCCGTCCCAGAAGTGCTTGAGGATGCCGAGCAGCGCGTTGTCGTAGCCGGTGACGTGGCTGCCGACGAACGCAGGCGTGTGCGCGAACGGCACGTCGTAGTCTTCCGGCACGCTGCCCTTCTGCTTGCTGTTCTTGATGAACGCGTCGAGGTCATCGCCGATCACCTCGGCCATGCACGTGGTGGATACCGCGATCATCTCCGGCTTGTACAGGTTGTACGCGTTGGCAAGGCCGTCGATCATGTTGTTCATGCCGCCGAACACCGCTGCGTCCTCGGTCATCGACGAACTGACGCACGACGTCGGCTCCTTGAAGTGGCGCGAGAAATGCGACCGGTAGTACGCGACGCAGCCCTGCGAGCCGTGTACGAACGACAGCGTCTTGTGAAATCCGTTCGCGACGTAGACGGCCCCCAGCGGCTGGCACGCCTTCGCGGGATTCACGGTCAGCGAATCGCGGGCGAAGTTCTTCTGTTTGTAATCTTCCGTCTTCGTCCATTCGACGATCTGCTTGACCGTCTCGTCCGGGTGGTTGAACTCAAAGTTCTCTTTCTTGCTGCGAAAGATCTCCTGGTACTCCGGCTCTCGGAAAAGCAGCTCATGATCGAGAATCTTGTCGGCGGATTGAGGCATGGGGAAACTCCTGAAGCAATATCGATGGGGTCGGCGACCGAAGCGGCGGCCTCGCCGGCCGCCGACCGCTTGCGCCTGATGTATGGTTTATGCGGCGCTTTTCCACGGTGCCTTTGTGAGGCTCCACACCGGGCTTGAAATCGCCATGTCCATGTCGCGCGCGAAAATGGCAAAGCCGTCGTAGCCGTGATACGGACCGGAATAGTCCCAGCTGTGCATCTGCCGGAACGGCACGCCCATCTTCTGGAACACGTACTTCTCCTTGATGCCCGAGCCGACCAGGTCCGGCTGCACCTGCTCGACGAACTTCTCGAATTCATAGCCGGTCACGTCGTCATAGATCAGCGTGCCGTCCTTGACGTAGTGCGTGGTGCGCTGGTAGTCGTCGTTGTGGCCGAACTCATAGCCGGTGCCGACCACATCCATCCCCAGATCCTCGTACGCGCCGATCACGTGGCGCGGGCGCAGGCCGCCGACAAACAGCATCACCTTCTTGCCCTGCAGGCGCGGCTTGAACTTCGCGAGCACCGCGTCCATCAGCGGGCGGTACTTCGCAATCACTTTCTCGGCGTTCGCCTTGATCGTGTCGTCGAAGTGGCTGGCGATCTCGCGCAGGCTCTTCTCGATCATCGTCGGGCCGAAGAAGTTGTATTCGACCCATGGAATGCCGTACTTCTCTTCCATGTGGCGGCTGATGTAGTTCATCGAGCGGTAGCAGTGCAGCACGTTGAGCTTCGCCTTCGGCGTGTTCTCCAGCTCGGCGATCGAGCCGTCGCCAGACCATTGGGCGATCACGCGCAAGCCGATTTCCTCGAGCAGGATGCGGCTCGACCACGCGTCGCCGCCGATGTTGTAGTCGCCGATGATCGCCACGTCGTAGGGCGTCGATTCGAACTCCGGGCGCTTTTCCGGATCGACCTTGTCGAACACCCAGTCGCGGATCGCATCGTTCGCGAGGTGGTGCCCCAGCGACTGGCTCACGCCGCGAAAGCCTTCGCAGCGCACCGGCACGATCGTGTGCCCCTCGTACTCCTTGCTCTTCTTCTTCGACACGGCCTCGATGTCGTCGCCGATCAGGCCGATCGGGCATTCGCTCTGGATCGAGATGCCCTTGTTCAGCGGGAACAGCGCCTGGATTTCGTCGACGATCTTGTCCAGCTTCTTGTCGCCGCCGAACACGATGTCCTTCTCCTGGAAGTCAGACGTGAACTGCATCGTGACGAACGTGTCGATGCCCGTGGTGCCGATGTAGTAGTTGCGCCGGGCGGCCCACGAATACTGGCCGCAGCCAACCGGGCCGTGGCTGATGTGGATCATGTCCTTGATCGGCCCCCAGACGACCCCCTTCGAGCCCGCGTACGCGCAGCCGCGAATCGTCATCACGCCGGGCAGCGACTTGATGTTGGATTTCACGCCACAATCGGGCTTGCCGTCTTCAAAGGTGCCCAAATGCTTGGCGCGCCGCTTGGCCATCTTCTCCGGATAGGCCTTCAGTACTTCATCAATCAGGGCCTTGTTCGCGGCCTTGCGCTCTTCAACCGTGGCGGTCATGAGATGCTCCGTTTGTGAGGAATATGCATCGCTGAAGACCGGCTCGGCGCATCACCCTGCGCGCCGAGCCGGCGGTTCAGCGCTCGTTCAGGCAGTCAGTTCCACGGCGGTCTTGCCGACCTGCGACTCGTCGACGGCATTCATGATGCCGTGCTCCATCAGCAGGTCTTCGAGCTGGTCCATCGTGATTGGCGTCGGGATCGTGCCGTTGCCCGCGTTATTGTGGACCTTGCTCGCCAGTTGCCGATACTCCTCCGCCTGCTTCGAATCCGGCGCGAACTCGATCACCGTCATGCGGCGCAGTTCGGCGTGCTGCACGATGTTGTCGCGCGGCACGAAGTGGATCAGCTTCGAGCCCAGCATGCCGGCGAGCGCTTCGGCCAGTTCCAGTTCCTTGTCGGTCTGACGCTCGTTGCACACCAGGCCGCCAAGGCGCACGCCGCCGCTGTTGGCATACTTCAGAATGCCCTTCGAGATGTTGTTGGCCGCGTACATGGCCATCATCTCGCCCGACATCACGATGTAGATCTCCTGCGCCTTGTTCTCGCGGATCGGCATCGCGAAACCGCCGCACACCACGTCACCGAGCACGTCGTACGACACGTAGTCGACACCGTCGTACGCGCCGTTCTCCTCGAGAAAGTTGATCGAGGTGATCACGCCGCGGCCGGCGCAGCCGACGCCCGGCTCCGGGCCACCCGATTCGACGCAGCGGATGTCCTTGTAGCCGATCTTCATCACGTCCTCGAGTTCGAGGTCCTCGACCGAGCCGGCTTCCGCCGCAAGCGACAGGATCGTGTCCTGCGCCTTTGCGTGCAGGATCAGGCGGGTCGAGTCGGCCTTCGGGTCGCAGCCGACGATCAGGATCTTCTGCCCGAGGTCGGTCAGCGCCGCGAGCGTGTTCTGCGAGGTGGTGGACTTGCCGATGCCGCCCTTACCATAAAAGGCGATTTGCCGAAGTTGAGCCATTGCTGTTCTCCATTCAGGAAAAGTAATAAACCAGGGTTGCGGGGTCGCGACCATGTCAGCCTGTGGTGTCCGTATGGTCTTCTTCTGTCGAGTCACGCATTGGCCGGAGTGTGTCCGCGCGGTCCGGTGTGGTGCAGCTTTCGTGCCATGTCCGCCGGCGCCCCGGAAACCCCGGTAAATCGGGCCTTTGGCGCTATTTCAGCGATCGCGGTGGCTGACGGCAACGGTGTCGGCTTCCCGACAAACCTTGCGCGCTTCGTCGCAAACAACACCGACGCCACCCCGGCCGGCCCCCGCTTTTATGTCGGATTCGGCCAATTTGTCGCTGGTACGTTTGTTGCGCGAAGGGCAGCCATGAACCTGTCCGCGATCCCCGTCATCGATGCCCGCCCTCCTTCGCCCCACTTCGAGCGTATTGGCGGAGAACCAGCCGTGACACGCCTTGTCGATGCGTTCTACCGTCACATGGACACGCGCGCCGACGCGCGCGGCATCCGCGCGATGCACGAGCCCGACCTCACGCCGGTGAAGGCGGTGCTGGTCAGGTACCTGTGCGAATGGCTCGGTGGGCCGAAACGCTATTCTGCCGAGCGCGGTCATCCGCGGCTTCGCATGCGCCATGCGGCGTTTCCGATCGGCGCCGCCGAGCGTGACGCATGGCTCGCCTGCATGCGCGCGGCGCTCGACGAGACCGGCACCGATCCGGCGCTGCGTGACGAGCTGATGCTGGCGTTCTTCAAGACCGCGGACTGGATGCGCAACACCGACAGATGAAGTGCCAAGTTTCCCAATGAAGTACGAACTGGCGCGCTGCGACGCAGCCGCGCCCCGATGCCATGAAGTCAAGGAATCCGTCATGACCGATACCATTACCCGCAAAGAACTGGACGACACCGCATTTGCCCGTCTCGACCAGGAAGGCCGGCTGCTCAACGCGGTCTTCAAGGGACTCACGAACCAGTTCGGCCGGGTCGGATTTCGCGGCGAACTCGCGCTGCGCTTTGCGCCGAAACTCGCCGACGAGGCGCGCCCGCCCGAGCTTTCCTGCGAACAGGTGATGGCGGTAGCCACCGTCGGCGAGCCGCATCTGCCGTTCTTCGCCGGCTGGCTGCTGAGTTTCGAGCATCTGAAGGATGTGGCGGAAGTGCTCGGCGGCGCGCTGTCGGCCGGCGGCAAATACTTCCTGTTCTGCGACAACATCGACCTGAGCAAGCGCTACCAGGTGCCGTACAAGGGGGCGATGTTCTACGTGCTGCCGATTCTCGAATCGACGGTCTACAACGAGATGCTCGAACTGCTCTACCTCGAGAAGAACGATCTGAAGAAGAAGGACACGGCCGGCAAGCTTGATGCGGTGGCCAACGCGGCAATCAAGTTCGACGTGACCTTCGACACCATCACCTATGCGGAGGGGCTCGAACTGATGGGGCCGGTGCGAAACCCCAACGAAAACCGGCCCGTTTGAAGGCTCCGCCAAACCTGCCTTGATCATGACACTGCACACCGACACCGTTCCCGCCATGCGCGAAAGCGCCGGGCGCCGCGTCGTCCAGTCCGCCGACGCCACCCCGCGCGCAGCCATGCCCGCCGCGCTGGGCACGTGGCTCGCGTGGCACGACTTCCCTGACCCGCATTCGCGCGGCATTGACGGCATCACGCCGCTGATGCTGGCGGCACTGCACGGCGAAGACCATCTGGTCGCCGCGCTGCTGGACGCGGGCGTGCGCATCGATGCGCTCGACGATGACGGCAACAACGCGCTCTGGTACGCGTGTGTCGCCGGCGCCCCCGCGCCGATCCTGCAACTCATCGAGGCGGGCATCGGGATCGATCACGCGAACGACGGGGACATCACCTGCCTGATGCAGGCGGCAGCCAGCGGCCGGGTGGAAATCATGCAGTTGCTGCTGTCGCAGGGTGCGAGCGATGACCTGTACGCGCCCGACGGACGCAGTGCGCTCGACATGGCCGCCGACCGCGGATTCGAGCTGCTCCGCACGGCGCGCCGGCTGGCCAGCGGCGAGAACAAAACGGGCCCGGCCCCGGATCTGCAACTCGGCGATCAGGGATGCGCCGTCATCGAACAGGACCATTGCCATGCCGCTTTATGACTATCAATGCAGGGATTGCCACCTGCAATTCGAACTGCTGGTGCGATCCGGCGCGAGCCCCGTCTGCCCCCACTGCGGCGGTTCCGCCCTGGACAAGCAGGTCAGCGCGCCGGCTCCCCCAGGGCGCAGCAAGGCCATCATCGCCTCGGCGCGCCGCCAGGCCGCGCGCGAAGGGCATCTGAGCAACTATTCGGCGGCCGAACGCAGCAAGCTGCTGCGCCAGGGCTGAGCGGGAGACGCGATATGGATTTCGTCTACAAGACCACCATGCTGACCCAGGGCGGACGCGGCGGGCAGGTGCAAAGCGACGATGGGCGGTTCAAGCTCAAGCTCGCCGTGCCAGCGGAAATGGGCGGAAAGGAAGACGGCGCCAATCCCGAGCAACTCTTTGCCGCCGCATTTGCCGCGTGCTTCGAACATTCGGTGCGCCATATCGCCCGGCAGGACAAGCTGCCGCTGCGCGGCTGCTACATCGAATCGACACTGTCGCTGTACGTGAATTTCGAAGGTGCGTACAGGATGGCGCTCAGCCTGACGGCGTTCATGGCCGGCGCGCTCGACCAGGCTACCGCGGACAGCCTGACGGAGCGGGCCAAAGGCATCTGCCCGTATGCGGACGCGACGAAAGGCAACATGACGCTCAACCTGAAGGCCGTGCTCGACACACCGGCGACGGCATGAGCAAAGCCACCGCCGGGCCCGCAGTCATGCCCGCGCCGTCATGGCACCCGCGCGGGTGGCCGCCTCCACGAGGCGCCCGTTGAGCTCCAGCGCAAACTCGCGCCACGCGGCAGCCAGGTCAAGCGCAATTGCGCGCCGCAGTTCGGCATCTGGCCGATGGTCGTACGGGAAATTCGACAGCGCGCACGATGTGCCGTTGAACGCCAGCGCCTTGTCCAGCAACGCGTGGTTCCAGCCCTGAAACGGCGTGAGCAGCGTCGGCGTCAATCCGTGCCGGCCGAGATGCACCGGGCCGGCGTCGTCCGTATTGAGCGCCGGCATCAACGCGTCGAGCACCGCCAGCGCCTCGCTGTAGACCTGGCCGACTGTCGCGAGCAAGGCGTGTTGCGTCAGTTGCTCGGTGCACTGGCTCGACAGCAGGCGAGTGACGTGCTGCTGGTAACAGGCCGGCGCGGCTTCGCGGGATGCGGCCACGGCGCGCGCAAAGCACGCAACCGCGTCGTCCGTTGTTGCCGGCACATTAGCCGCCCCGTTCCGGACGTCAGCCGGACACAGCGCCCGCGCGATGCGCGCCGCCGACTCCAGCGCCCCCTCCATGTGCCCCGCACCATGCAGGGCCGTCTCGGTGCCGCCGAAGTAAAGCCGGCCGCCGAACCAGCTGCCGCGCAATGCCGTATCGGCTTGCGGCCATGCGGGCGGATGTTCGCGGTCCGCGCGGCTGCAGGTCCAGACTTCGTCCGCCCAGTCAAGCAGGTACTGACGGCCGCCTTCCGCCTCCGGGCCATACAGTTGCGCGAGCTGGCTTTCGATCAGCAGCGGCAGGCCGCGCGCAAAGCTCTTGCGCTGCGGCGCGTCCAACGCCAGGAAGCCACCCAGCGCGCCAGGCCGCGACAAGCCGCCGCCCGCTTCGTCATCGCTGGCGTCGCTGGCGTCGAACACCTCCCCCAGCATCGCCTGAGGGTGCCGCACGAAGGCATTGCCCGAGTGCCCTGCCGCGCGCCAGAACGGCCGGGCATAGGCTGTCAGCGATTTTGCCGTCGCCGCCATCCACGTGGATGGCGCCGCCAGCATGTCGGCCAGCGGCTCGGGCAAAGGCGGATCGAACGCGACATGCTCGCGAACGAGCCTCGGCGGCAGCGCCAGGACGACCCGGCGAGCCCGCAGCGTCGACGTCCGGCCGTCGTGCCCGACCTGCAGCTCGAACCACGCGCCCCGATCAAGAATCATGCGCAGCGCGTGCCCCGTCAGGACCGACCCGGCCGGCAGCGCGGCAGCGAGCGCTTCCACCAGCTGCGCCGCGCCACCGGCAATGCGACGCGCGCCCGCATGGACGCCGCCGGGCTCGTTGCGCCGCTCGGACTCACGATTCGGATCCGTCAGCCACAGGGCATCGCCGGGGTCGTGCTGCGGCACGCTCGCGAGCCCAAGCTCCGTCAGCAGCGCGGCGATACGCGGCTGTGTGTCAGGCCAAAACCATGTGGGGCCCAGATCGAGCGCCTGGCCCGTCGCGCCGCAACGCACGGTCAAGGCACGGCCGCCCAGCCGATCGCGCGCCTCGACGAGCACGAACGGCAGGCCCCGGCCATGCAGCGCCCGCGCCAGCGCGAGCCCGCACAGACCGGCGCCTACGACGGCCACCTCGACCAGCGGGACTTCGTTGGCGGCCATGACGCCTTCTCCGTCAGACGAAGCTGAGCAGCTCGACGGTAACAGGCTCCCCGCCGAGGACCGCCTGGCACGCGAGGCGGGATTTCGACCCGATCCCGACGATGGTGTCGAGCTTCTCGTTCTCCGTGCGCTGAATCTTCGAGAGGCTCTTGCGTCCTTCCTGGACGAACAGGTGGCACGCGCCGCATTCGGCCTTGCCGTCGCATTTGTGCGCGACAGGCTCTCCGGCATCGAGCAGGGCCTTCAGCAGCGTGATGCCGGCGGTTACGTCATAGGTCTTGCCAGAAGGCAGTACGGTCAGTGTCGTCATGATGGTTCTTGTGGGACGTAGTGAATAAATCGGAAACTGGCTCAGGCGGCCAGCGCGGGTTGCAGGGCGCTCACGAGTTCATCGGCGAACATCGCAAGCGGCATGGCGATACGGGTGATCTGCTGTTCGTCCAGAAAGCGCGCCTCCATGCGGGTGGGCTCGTCGGGCAGCACCGCCCAGTGCGTGCCGGAAGAACGCTTCATGATCTGGCGCGCGAAGCTGCGCGTGAGCTGATCGTCGAAACGGCAGCCGAGAAACAGGAAGCTGCGTCCGCTGCGCCACGCCTGCACGGCGGGCGGAATCGGGGTCTGGATGTCGATCTCGGTAAGCACCTCAACGTAGTCGCTGTCCGACACGAGGTAGTTCGCACCCGGTGCGTGCGAGCCGATGGGCTTGTAGAGCAGCGTGCCCGCCGCGGGCACTTCCGCGAGCGGCAGGCCGTGCGCGTCGTATGCGCCGAACCACTGGCCGAAGTGCTCCGACTGCGACAGGCCCTGCACCTGCGCCCAGTTTCCGCCTGGGCGCGCCTCGGCCAGCGCAGCGGCGAACGTATCGTCGTACCAGCTGTCGACAAACAGCCCCGCACCGCTTGCCGCCAGCGCGCGATGCAGCGCCGAGGGCGCCGGGGTGGCAGCGAACGCATCGTTCATGAGGCTCACCACCGACTTGCGGTGCTTGAAGTTCTCAATGAACTGCGCGGCCTGCGTGAGCCGGTTGCGGATCTTGTGCGGCACGCTGACCTTCGCGGTCATGATCTGCGCCAGCGCACCCGGCGTCGCGGGCACGTCCGGGCCATCGCAAAGCGCCAGCATGCGCGGGCCAAGAAAGGGAATCACGTTGCCGGCCTGAAGCCCGCTGGCGAGGGTATGGACTGAAGTACTCATGGGGTCACAACCTCAAAGGTAGATGGCGGCGCCGGCACCGACGTTGGTTGCGGTGTCCTTGAGCGTCTTGACGATGTACTTGACCTGGTCCGCATCAAGCTGCGCATGCAGCGGCAGCGCCAGGGCACGATCGCCGATGCGCTCGGTATCGGGCAACACGCCGCGCTTGCGCCCGATACCGTCTCCGCTGTTCATGTAATGGAACTGCTCGTGCAACGGATGGCTGTAGGCCGCCGTCTCGATGCCGCATGCCTTCATGTCGTCGATCATCTGCGTACGTGCGCTCTGGGTGAAACGCTTGCCCAGGTGCACGACATAGAGCATCCAGTGCACCTCCTCCACGTCGTCGGCAAGGTATGGCGGCTTGATGCCTTCGAAGCTCTGCATCTGCTCGTGATACCAGGCCTCCACCTGCTTGCGCTGCGCAAGCCGCTCGTCAAGCCCGGCCAGTTGCGCGAGGCCGAGCGCCGCGGTCAATTCGCTCATGCCGGCCTGCAGCGGCACACGGGACCCGACCGAAACCGATTCGCGGTCGGCGACCCGCCGCTGCCGCAGGTAGCGCAACTCGTGCGCGAGGCCCTCGTCGTCCGTGACGACAATCCCGCCTTCCCCCGTGCACAACGCCGAGGGCGCCGAGAAATCGAACACCGACACGTCGCCGAACGACCCGACGCTGCGCCCCATATAGCGCGAGCCGAGCGCCTCGGTGCTGTCTTCGATCAGCCTGAGACCGCGTGAATCGGCCAGCTCGCGCAACGGTCCCCAGGCGGCCGGATGCCCGTTGGTGTTCCCCGCCAGGATCGCGCGCGTGCGAGGGCCGATCTTCTGCTCTGCCTTCGTGACGTTCAGGCACCCGCTCCAGTAGTCGATGTCCGCGAATACCGGCGTCGCGCCGGCCAGCGTGATCGCCTGTGCGACCTGGTGCCAGGTATGCGATGCGCAGATGACCTCGTCGCCTGCGCCGATGCCGAGCGCGCGCAGCACGATCCACGTGCCGAGCGTGCCGCTCGCGACCGCGACCGCATGCGCGCGGCCGCTCCAGCCGGCAAACGCGGTCTCGAACGATTCGAGCATCGGCCCGTCACTCTATCGCGACGACTGCAATACGGCGCTGACCAGTTCGACCTCGTGCGCGCCGCACTCCGGTTCGCTCAGCGTAATCTCATCGATCTCCATCGCCAGCCCCGCCTTCGGTGAAGATCAGCATGTCGGCCTCATCGGCCTGCCGCGTGACGGAGACACACATCCCGCCCGACATGGCGAAATAGACCTGGCGCCCGCCGAACTGCAATGCGGGAATTTCGTCGCGCATGTCGGCGGCGCTGAGCCGTATGATCCGTACGTCCGGATAACGCTCGCGCCAGCGTGCGGCGGCGTCCGACAGTGTCGGCGCGGTGCGGATCACATCGGCAATGGCGCTCAGTTGTTCGTCGTTCAGGCACATCTCACTCCTCCACGCCGGCCACTCGCCGCGCCTCTACCGTGATGGGCAACACGGTGTCGGCCGACATTGCCGGCAGTTCGAGTTGCCAGCCATTCGCGAGGGTCACGAGACCGCCCCACATCTGAGGCGACGCCATCGCGACAATCGGCTCCTCCAGGTCCTTCTTCGGTACATAGGCGGTCAGCGCGCCCTTGCTATCCTTGCGGATCATGACTTTCACGGCGGAAGCTCCCGGGTTCTTGGGGGGTTATGCCGCTTGCGCGGCGTAATTGTCGAGCAGCGGCGCAAGCAACAGCGGCAACGCGGCCAGCAGGTATTCGATGTCACGCGCGGTGGTGGCTTCACCCAGCGACAGGCGTACGGCGCCGAGCGCTTCGTCACGCGGCACACCCATCGCGGTGAGCACGTGCGAAGGTTCGCTGCCGCCCGAAGAGCAGGCGGCGCCGGACGACGCCGACACGCCCAGTTGCGCCATGCGCTGCAATGCCACCTCCGCCTCCAGCGGGCCGAAACGCAGATAGCTGGTGCCCGCGATGCGCGGTGCCTGCGCGGAGAACACATGCACCCCCGGCAACGCGCGTTGCAGCCCCTGTTCAAGCGCGTCGCGCAACTGCGCGATGCGCACCGCCGCCGCCGCGACGTCGCCAAGGTCTTCGAGCGCCGCGGCAAAGCCTGCGATGGCAGGAAGGTTTTCGGTCCCACCGCGCCGCCGCCGCTCCTGGCTGCCCTGCACCTGCTGCGCCAACGCCACGCCCTGGCGCAGCAGCAGCGCGCCGATACCCTTGGGCCCCCGCAGCTTGTGAGCCGACAGCGACACCGCGTCAGCACCGAGCCGGGCGAAATCGAACGGCGCCTTGCCAACGAGCTGCGTCGCATCGACGTGCATCCGGGCACCGGCTGCATGGGCGAGTGCACACACTTCATCCACCGGCATCAGCACGCCCGTTTCGTTGTTCGCCGCCATCACCGACACGAGCGCGACATCTGGACCGATCAGGCTGGCCGCGCTGTCGAGATCCAGCGTGCCGTCCGCATGCACGCCGATGAAGTCCACCGGAACGCCTTGCGCCATCAGCGCCCGCGCGAGCGCAAGATGCCCGGCATGTTCGACCGCGCTGAACACGATCCGCTGGCGGCCCGCTTCCTTTACAGCCGAATGGAGCCCCAGCACGGCGAGATGGTTCGCCTCGGTCGCGCCGCTCGTGAAGATGACCTCCGATGGCTTGCAGCCCAGCACGCGGGCCACCGTCGCACGCGCGGCGGAAAGGGCCCGTTTTGCCTGCTGCCCCTGGGCGTGCTGCGACGAGGCATTGCCCCAGACATCCGTCATCGTCGCCAACATGGCCTGCACGACGCCAGGAGCGGGCGGGGTCGTCGCGTTGTGGTCGAGATAGATCATCGCGGGCTCCGTGGTTCGCACGTCAAGGCCAGAACACGCGTGCGGCGTCCACGCAAAGAACGTCCAGCAGCGTCTGCAGATCCTGGCTTGCACACTGCTCCACCCAGCGGCACGCGGCGTGGTCGCGCGCATGGAGGTGCCACACGCCGTCCGTATCCTGCTCCAACCACGCGATGTCGATCATGCCGCCCCCGGGGTCCACGTTGCGCGAACAGCACGGGCTTTCGATCCGATATCCTTCCGCCTCCCGTACGACTTGCGGGTGCACGTAGCGATAGCGCACGCGGTTTCGCAACGCGCGCTCGAGCTGGTGCCGCGTGAAATCCGCAACGCGCCGGCTGCCGGCGCGCTCGCCGGGCGGCGCAAATACCCATTTCCGTGCGGCGCGTCCATTGCCTCGGGTCATGCCGCTGCCTCGCCTGGTCGATGCCGTCATGGCGCCACCTCGTCTTCCGGCAATAGCCCGGCAGGCGCCGGCGCGATCTCGTCCTCGGTACAGCCGACCACCTGCCGGCCGAACTCCACGAGGTACACCGGCTCGCCGGTCTCGACCACCTGCCCCACATTGACAATCTCGCCGAGGGCGCCCGCCGTTATCAGGCATTCATCGGCAGCGCGGTCGGGATAGCTGCCATCGTTGGACAGATCGTCCAGCGCGACGACGCGCATGCCCCACGCATAGGCTGGCTTGATCGGTTCGATGCTCATCGCGCAAAGCCCTCCATTTCCTTCGACACATGGGCATCACTGCCCGCCTCACGCACGCTGCCGGTGCCGATCGTGCGCAGCGCGGCAGCACGCTCGCCAAGACCTGCAAGCACGTCGTCAGGCAGGTTGTCGAGCGTGCAGAGTTCCTTTGCGCGCATGCCGACCCGGTATCCGCTTTCGACAAAATCGACCGCGTAGATATAGAACTGCTGCAGGAACGTGTTGATGCTGGTGACATAGCCGATGTCGCCCTTGTTCACCAGCACCTCGCCGATGTCCTTGCCGTTGTACGTGCCGTCGTTGCGGATGGCCGAGCGCGCGATCACGCGCTCGCCAAAATTGAAACGCGGCGGAAACGCGACCTCGAGCGCGTCGTCGTCCCGGTTGATGTCACCCATGGCCAGCTCCTGCGAAGGGTCGTTCTCCGCTGCTTCCGCCACCAGCGGTGTCAGCCGGCGGCCATACGCGGGCGCGCTGCCGCGCGATTGCGCGTACTTCTTCATCGGGGTCGGACAGCAACGGTGTCAGGGCGTCCGGGTGGGCGCGCTGCGCGGCTTCCCAGCGCACACGCCAGTCAGGATCGTCGAAGAAGCGCGTGACGAGCGCGGCCGGCAGGCGCATCGCCACAATGCGCCTGACCTCGGCCTCCCCGTCGTCCGCCATCCGCAGCAGGGCCGGCATGTCGATGCGTTCGGCCACGCGCATTCTCACCACGCGATCCGGGTCGCTCGCCATCAGCGGCAGCAGCGCGGTGGGCAGACGCCGCGCCACCCACTCGCGCACGCCGTAGTCCGGGTCCGTGCGCAGGTGTGCCAGCGCCGCCGGCGCAAGCCGTTGCGCGACGCGAATTCGCACTTCGCGATGCGGGTCCGTCACCATCCGCGCGAGGTACGCCTGTGGCAAGCGCACGGCTATCTGCAGCCGTACCGTTTCGTCGGGATCGTCCAGCAGCACGGGCAGCTTGAACACGTCGGCATGGCGCGCGGCAATCGCCCGCACCTCGAAATACGGATGATCGAGATGGACGTTGCCAAACTCGGGATGCCAGCGAAAGAAGCGGTCGATCCGCCGCGCGTATGCGTCCTGCATGCAGGCGTGGCCCGGCTCGCATCCCGCCTCGTCCGGCAGCGCGCGCAATGCGCGATGTTCGCAGGCTTCGCAGTCGACCGACCCGCCCTGCCAGTGGCGTGGCGGAGTATCCCCCGACGGCGCGCGTGCGGTGCGGCGCGCATTCATGGCTGCACCACCGCGTTGTCGATGGGCACGTCGGACATGTTGTGCCACGCCATGATCGCGCTCCGTCTCAGGACGCCTGCGCGGGCAACGGCGGACGCCCGCGCCCGATCGCGCCGACGTCGATTCTCGCGACGCCGGGATCGCTTGTCCCCGAACTGCTGCATGCGCATGACGCCTGGTTCGGGTTCACGAACGTGAGGCCGGATTGCGTCGGCGTATCGACGAAATCGATCGTGACGCCCTGAAGCAGCAGACGGCTCTCCGCCGGCAGGAACAGGCGCAGCCCGTTGACCTCCAGCGCCTGCTCGCCCGGTTGCGGTGCGGCCTCGGCGCTGAATTCCGCGTTATAGCCGGAACAACCGCCGGGGCTGACAAGCAGGCGAAAACCGGCGCTGTCCGGCAATCCCGAGAAACGCACGACACGGCGGATGAACTTCTCGGCGGCGGGGGTAAGGGTGAGAGTGGGCTGCATGATGCGGATCTTCTCCAGTTGGGCTGTTGGGTCAACGCCTCTTGGTGGCGATGTGCGATAGAAACCAGCGGCTCAGACCTCGACGATGCAGCCGTCCACCGGACACACGGCCACGCATTGCGGCGCGTCGAAATGCCCTTCGCATTCGGTGCATTTCTTCGGGTCGATCACGAAGATGCCACCCTTGTCAGTGATGGCAACGTTCGGGCACTCCGGTTCGCAGGCTGAGCAGCCAGTACAGGTCGATGCAATGATTTTCAGGGCCATGGGGAAACTCCTTGTAATGATGATCTTTTTGACTCGGGGACTCGGGGACTCGGGCCGGGCGGGCCGCTCAGGCGGCGGCTCCCGCAGCGGTGCCCGTGAACGCGCCTTGCCGGATCACGGCGTCACCGCGGTCCTCGTGCACGATCGCGCCGCTTGCGATGCGGCTGCGGTAATCGTTGAACCACGCGAGTGCCGCCTTCTCGATGAACTCGCCGACGTACTGGTCCACCGGCTCGATGCCGGCCTGCGAAAGCTCATCGCGCGGGCATGCGCCGATCTTCGCGACAAATACGGCATGACAGTCGTTGATCGCGCGCACCACCGACGGCAACTGCTCGTCGTCGTCGTAACCGCCCTGGCAGTACAGGTCCACGCGGCGGTGCCCCACAAACAGGGCTTCGGCAGCGCTCACCTCGAAGATCTGGAACTCCGTGACGTGACCGAAGTGCTCGTTGACCCGCCCGCCGCCCTTCGTCGCCACCGCCACCAGCACCTTCAGGTCATCGGCCACGTCGTTCGCCTGCACGGCGGCCAGCGCTTCCTGCTTCGCCGCGTGCTGCGCCTCGCGCTCGGCCTCCACACGGCTCTGGTATTCGCGCCGCCGGTCCAGGTCGTAGACCACCTCCATCTGCTCGATCTTGTCGAGCGTAAACTCTTCGCTGCGATCCTCGCCGAGCAGACCCACCGCGTCGGCACGGCATTGGCGGCAGTGGCGCATCAGGTTCGCGCCGCCCATGCAGGCATCCTGCACCGCCTTCAGCTCCTGCGCGCTCGGGCCACGCTGGCCGTTCAGCCCGAAGTAGGTGCCGTGTTCGGCTTCGGAGATGAGCGGCATGATGTTGTGCAGGAATGCGCCGCGCTTCTTCACCTCGCGGTTCACCTCGATCAGGTGCTCGTCGTTGATACCGGGAATCAGCACCGAATTGATTTTGGTGAGCACGCCGCGCGCGGTCAGCATCTCGAGCCCCTTCATCTGCTGCTCGTGCAGAATGCGCGCGGCTTCGTAGCCGGTCACGCGCCGGTGCTCCCAGAAAATCCATGGATAGATCTTCTCGCCGACGGCCGGGTCCACCATGTTGATGGTGATGGTCACGTGGTCGATGTTGTACTTGCAGATCTCGTCTACAAGATCAGGCAGCGCCAGGCCGTTGGTCGACAGGCACAGCTTGATGTCGGGCGCCTGTTCCTGAAGCATCCGGAACGTGTCGAAGGTCTTCTTCGGGTTCGCCAGCGAATCGCCGGGGCCGGCCACGCCGAGCACCGTCATCTGCGGAATCTCGCTCGCTACCGCCACCACCTTCTTCACGGCCTGCTCGGGCGACAGCTTTTGCGACACGACACCGGGACGCGACTCGTTCGAGCAGTCGTACTTGCGATTGCAGTAGTTGCACTGGATGTTGCATGCGGGCGCCACGGCCACATGCATGCGCGCGTAGTGGTGATGGGCTTCTTCCGAATAGCACGGATGGTTCTTGACCTTCTCCCATACCTCGGGCGGCATGTCGTCCGGACCGCCCGACGAACCGCAGCTCGCCTTGCCGTCGCCGCCATGGGTACCGCAGCCGCCACCGGCGGCAGGCGCTTCCATCGTGGAGCCCAGGGGCTTGATCTGGCCGATGCCAATATAGGCGGCAGCGGGCAGCATGCTTGCCTTCGCGCTATCTTGCATGGATATCTCCTCGCAACCGACAGTGGCCACGTGCGAGGGTTAAAGCCAGATCCATGCCACCGGGAAAATGTCCGCCAGAACGTGGATTTGATCGTTCTGGCGTGGCGTTTGTCGGTTTCGCTGCGGGCTCGAATCCAACAAGGCGATCCTCTTCTGTCGTTGTTGCGACAAAGCGCACAACCCGCCGGCGGGCCGGTTAAAAGCGGCGCACCTCGATACCGTACTTGTGCAAGGCATAGCCGATCTGCCGCGGCGTAATCCTGAGCAGGCGTGCCGCCTTCGCCTGGACCCAGCCGCAGCGCTCCATCGCCCAGATGAGCCGTTCGCGCTCGCCGTCCGGTTTGCCATCCGGTTCATCACCAGGCGCCCCCTCGCCGAAGAAGTCGTCGTGATCGGGATCGTCGGGGATTGAAGACGGCGTGTCACTGTCGTGGTACGTCGGGTCGGCATGATCGGGGGGTGCCCCGGGAATTTCGCGGATCGGAATGTCGGCCAGACGTGCAGGGCGAACCGCGTCCTCGCGCGCGATGTGGTGCAGCACCCGCGTCAGGCACCGGTCCTCCTGGCACAGAAAGGCAAGGCGATCGATGGTCTCGTGGTGTGTCATCGTCGCGGTGCGCTCGATGCAGTTCTCCAGTTCGCGCACATTGCCCGGCCAGTAGCAGCCTGTCAGCACGCGCATCGCATCGGGACTGAAGCGCAGCGCACGGCCGTTGTCGCGATTGAAACGCTCCAGAAAATACTGCGCCATCGCCGGAATGTCGTCGCGCCGCTCGCGCAGCGGCGGCAACTGGATGCTGACCACGTTGATCCGGTAGTACAGGTCGGCCCGGAATTCGCCTTCCTTCACCATCCGTTCGAGGTTGCGATTGGTAGCGAGAATCAGTCGCACATCGACTTTCACAGCCGTTGCACCACCAACGCGCTCGAATTCCCGTTCCTGCAGCACGCGCAGCAGCTTGGCCTGAAACGACGCCGAGATGTCGCCGATCTCGTCGAGAAACAACGTGCCGCCGTGCGCCAGCTCGAACCTGCCCTTGCGCTGCCCCTGGGCGCCGGTGAACGCCCCTTTTTCGTGCCCGAACAGCTCGCTCTCTAGCAACGATTCGGTCAGTGCCGCACAGTTCACCGAGATGAACGCGTGCTCGCTGCGCGGCGACAGGCGATGGATCGCGCGCGCGATCACTTCCTTGCCGGTGCCGCTCTCGCCACGCAAGAGCACCGTCGTGCGCGCGGGTGCAACCTGATGCACCTGCGCGAACACCTCCTGCATCGGCGCGGAGACGCCAACCACCTGATCGAGCTGCTGCACGGGCCGCATCGCCTTCTGCATCCGCCTCACCTCGTCCTGCATGCGGTCGTGCGCGGAACTGACGCTGCGATGCAGCCGCAGCGCCTGCCCCATCAGCGCCGCGACGATCTTCATCAGATGCAGGTCGCTCGCGAACACACGCTTGGCATCCGGATTCGGGCAGAACGCAACGAGCACGCCGAGGGCGCTCCATTCGTGGCGGATTGGCATCCCAAGGAGCGCGACACCGCCCTCCTCGGGCTCGCCCGCACCACCCGTGCGGTCCAGGAAGAGTGGTTCGTCACGCACTTCCGGCACGACGACGGGCGACCCGCTTGTGTAGATGCGCCCGACAATCCCCTCGCCCGGCAGAAAGCGCACGCGCTGCCGCCAGTCGTCGGGCAGCCCCGCGCTGCAGAGGCCCCGCAGGCTGCCGTCCGGCTCCACGACAACCACGAACGCGGAGCGCCAGCCGAGCGCGTATGCCAGATAGCGCAGCGCCGTGCGAAAAGTCTGGGCGATATCCAGCGACGAGATCAGCGTCTTGCCCACTTCATAGACCACATCGAGATCACGAGGGCTCTCGTTTGCATGGGGATTCGGCATGGCTTTCGCTCCTGCGATGGCTCGCCAGCACGGCTACGTGCCGGCTTGATGCGATGGTGAAGCAATATTCGCGCCAAAATCGGTCGATCCGGGGCGACCGGAGGGGCTTCGGCGGACGTTTGTGCGTCGACAAAACCGACAAAGGCGACAACGTCGCACGGCCGGCATGAGGGCTCGGCCAGACAAAGGCAACAACGCGCAGCCCCGCCGTGACGATTTCACGGAAGAAAACCATGGCACAGAGCTTGCGGAATCCTCGCCATCACTCTCGCCGACGAGGAGTTCGCGATGCCGGATGCCCACCCCACTGAGCCCGTCTATCTGGACTACGCCGCCACGACGCCCGTTGATCCACGCGTCGCCCACCGGATGCTGCCGTACCTGACGCGAATCTACGGCAATCCCGCGAGCCGCTCGCACGCGTACGGGTGGGCCGCCGAAGAAGCCATTGAACTGGCGCGCGAGCAGGTGGCGAGCCTCGTGAACGCCGACCCACGCGAAATCGTCTGGACCTCAGGCGCCACGGAATCGAACAATCTGGCGATCAAGGGCGCCGCGCACTTCCACCGCTCGCGTGGCACCCATCTGATCACAGTCGCGACCGAACATAAGGCCGTGCTCGACACGATGCGTGAACTCGAGCGCGACGGTTTCGAGGTAACGGTTCTGCCGGTGAGTCCGGAGGGCCTCGTCGATCCGGCCGTGTTCGAAGCGGCGCTCAGGCCTGGCACCGTGCTGGCATCGGTGATGCTCGTGAACAATGAAACCGGCGTCGTGCAGGACATCGCCACGCTCGGCGCGCTGTGCCGCGCGCGCGGCGTGCTGCTGCACGTTGATGCCGCGCAGGCGGCAGGCAAGGTGCCGATCGACCTCGAGGCGCTGCCGGTTGACCTGATGTCGTTCTCGGCCCACAAGCTCTACGGCCCCAAAGGCATTGGCGCGCTCTACGTGCGCCGCCGGCCGCGCGTGCGGATCGAGGCACAGATGCACGGCGGCGGTCACGAGCGCGGCATGCGCTCCGGCACGCTGCCGACGCATCAGATCGTTGGCATGGGCGAGGCGTTCTGGCTGGCGCGCAAGAGCATGCTGGCCGACAACGAACGTATCCGCTCGCTACGCGACCGTTTGTGGAGCGGGCTGCAGGCCATCGAGGCGGTTGTGCTCAACGGCGACCTTGCCCATGGCGCCCCGCACTACCTGAACGTGAGCTTCCAGTACGTGGAAGGCGAATCCCTGCTGATGGGGATAAAGGACATCGCCGTCTCGTCGGGCTCGGCGTGCACTTCGGCCAGTCTCGAGCCGAGCTACGTGCTGCGCGCGATGGGGCGCGAGGACGAACAGGCGCACAGCTCGATCCGCTTCTCGATCGGCCGCTTCACGACCGAGGCGGAAATCGACTTCACGATTACCAAACTCACGCAGGTCGTCACCCGGCTGCGCAGCATGAGTCCGCTGTGGGACATGGCGCAAGCGGGCATCGACCTTCGTTCGATCCAGTGGGCAGAGCACTGATACCCGGTCCTCCCCAACACATAGCGGAGCATGTCATGGCATACAGCGACAAAGTCCTGGACCACTACGAAAACCCGCGCAACGTTGGCGCGTTCGCCAGCGACGACGATGCGGTCGGCACCGGAATGGTCGGGGCACCCGCGTGCGGCGACGTCATGAAGCTGCAGATCCGCGTGAACAGCAACGGCGTGATCGAGGACGCGAAGTTCAAGACATACGGCTGTGGTTCGGCAATCGCATCGAGTTCGCTGGTGACCGAATGGGTGAAAGGCAAGACGCTCGACGAGGCGATGTCGATCAAGAACACGCAGATTGCCGAGGAACTCGCGTTGCCGCCGGTGAAGATCCATTGCTCGATCCTCGCCGAGGACGCCATCAAGGCCGCCGTGGCGGACTTCCGGTCGCGCCGGGGTGGAGCCGGCGATCTCACGACCGAACAGCCGGCCTGCGTGTCCGGCGTGAACTGAACGCGCTAACCCGAAAGAGGACAAGAACGATGGAAACGCTTCAACATCCCGGCGTCACGGCGCAGGAACCCGCGCCGGCATTCCTGGACTTCACGCCGCGCGCCGCCGCCAAGGTCGCGTCGCTGATCGAGGAAGAAGGCAACCCGCTGCTCAAGCTCAGGCTTTACGTCTCGGGCGGCGGCTGCTCGGGTTTCCAGTACGGCTTCTCCTTCGATGACCAGGTGGCCGAGGACGACACGCAGATCGTCACCGACGGCGTTGCGCTGCTGGTGGATGCGATGAGCCAGCAGTATCTGCTTGGCGCGCGCGTCGATTACGAAGACGGCCTCGAAGGCTCGCGCTTTGTCATCCAGAATCCCAATGCGCAGAGCACTTGCGGCTGCGGCAGCTCCTTCTCTGTGTGAGGCACACGATGAGCATCTCGCTGACACCCGCCGCCGCGCGGCACGTCGAGAAGTCGCTGAGCCGGCGTGGCAGCGGCATCGGGCTGCGCGTCGCGATCAAGACGAGCGGCTGCTCGGGCTTCGCGTACGCGCTGGAGTTCGTCGACCAGGCGAACGCGGAGGACCAGTGCTTCGAAGCCCACGGCGTGACCATCGTCGTGGATCCACGCAGCCTGCCGATGCTCGATGGCACCGAACTGGACTTTGTCCGCGAGGGCCTGAACGAGGGTTTCAAGTTTCACAACCCGAACGCGACCGCCAGCTGTGGATGCGGGGAAAGTTTCGCCGTCTGAACCGCTAACCGGACCTCCCGACCATGGCCTTGCTGCAGATCGCCGAACCCGGCCGCTCCGCCGCCCCGCATCAGCACCGGCTTGCCGCCGGCATCGACCTGGGCACGACGAATTCGCTAGTCGCCACCGTGCAGAGCGCCACCGCCCGCGTGTTGCCGGACGCTGAAGGGGAAGTCCTGCTGCCCTCCATCGTGCGCTACCTGGCGTCTGGCGAGGCACAGGTAGGACGTGATGCGCAGGCGCACCAGGCGAACGATCCGGTCAACACGATCGTCTCGGTGAAGCGCTTCATGGGGCGACGCCTCGCAGACCTGCCCCATGCCGACACCCTGCCCTATCGGTTTGTCGACCAGCCCGGCATGGTCAGCCTTGCGACAGTGGGCGGCGAGCGTTCCCCGGTGGAGGTCTCCACCGAGATCCTGCGTGCACTGCGGGCGCGGGCCGAGGCGTCACTTGGCGGCGAACTCGCGGGCGTGGTCATCACCGTTCCCGCGTACTTCGACGATGCACAGCGCCAGGCAACCAAGGATGCCGCGAGGCTGGCGGGACTGACGGTCCTGCGCCTGATGAACGAGCCAACCGCCGCCGCGGTGGCCTACGGGCTCGACCGTGCGGCGGAAGGCACCTTCGCGATCTATGACCTGGGCGGCGGCACCTTCGACATTTCGATCCTGCGGCTCTCGAAGGGAGTGTTTGAAGTGCTGGCAACAGGCGGCGATTCGGCACTCGGCGGCGACGATTTCGATGGCGCGGTCGCCCTGTGGCTGTGTCAGATGCACGGCGTCGCCAGCCTGGCATCGCTTGCCCCCGGCGAGCAGCGCAGTCTGCTGATGGCCGCGCGCGCCGCGAAGGAGGCGCTCTCCCAATCGGAAACGGTCGATGTCGGGGTCAAACTGGCGGACGGCGCCGTCTGGCGACGCCCGTTGTCGCGCCCCGAGTTCGCAGAGCTCTGCCGCCCGCTGATCGACCGCACCCTCACGGCAACCCGGCGGGCATTGCGCGACGCGCAGTTGCAGATCGCCGATATCGCCGGCGTGGTGCTCGTTGGCGGCTCGACCCGCATGCCGCTCGCGCGTGACGCGGTGCGCGGGTTGTTCGGCCGGGAGCCGCTGGCCGGCATCGATCCCGACCAGGTCGTGGCGCTGGGCGCGGCGAAACAGGCGGACGTATTGGTTGGCAACGGCAACGGCGAGGGCTGGCTGTTGCTCGACGTGTGTCCGCTGTCGCTCGGCGTCGAGACGATGGGTGGACTCGTCGAGAAGATCATTCCGCGCAACTCGACGCTGCCGGTCGCCCGTGCCCAGGAGTTCACGACGTTCAAGGATGGGCAGACCGTGATGTCGATCCATGTGGTGCAGGGAGAACGCGAGGCGGTATCAGGCTGCCGCTCGCTCGCGCAGTTCGAATTGCGCGGCATTCCGCCCGTGGTCGCCGGCGCCGCACGCGTTCGCGTGACGTTCCAGATCGACGCAGACGGCCTGCTCGCCGTCACCGCGCGGGAGCAGACGACGGGTACCGAAGCGCATGTCGAGGTCAAGCCGTCGTACGGTCTCACCGATGCGCAGGTGGCCGCCATGCTGAAAGAGGCCATCGACACCTCGCTCGACGACATGCAGTTGCGCACGCTGCGCGAAGCGCAGGTTGACGCGCGGCGTCTGCTGGATGCGACAGAGGCCGCGCTCGCGACCGATGCCGCGCTGCTGTCGCCCGACGAACAGACCGCCGTCCGGCGGGCCATCTTCCACATTGCCGATGCGCTCGAAACCGGAGCGCCGCTCGATACGCTAAGAATGGCATCCGGCGACCTGTCCCGGGCCACCGAGGAATTCGCCGCGCGCCGCATGAATGCCTCGATCCGCAACGCGCTGGCCGGCCGCAAACTGGACAGCCTCGCCTGAACGGACGACATCATGCCCCGTGTGCACGTTCTTCCCCACCCTGAACTGTGCCCCGATGGACAGATCCTCGAGGCGAGGCGCGGCACGTCGCTGTGCGAGAGCCTGCTCCGGTCCGGCATCGCGCTCGAACACGCCTGCGAAATGGTAGCGGCCTGCGCCACCTGCCATGTGTATGTGCGCGAAGGTGGCGCATCGCTCGCGCCGCCGGACGACGAAGAGAACGATCAGCTCGACCACGCATGGGGGCTCGAAGCGCAATCGCGCCTTGCCTGCTGCGTGAAGCTGCGCGACACCGACCTGACCGTCGAACTGCCGAAGCATACGCGCAACCTCGCCCGCGAGCACTGACCTTGCCGACGGGCGGGCGAGCCATGCATCCCCCGGCTTCCCTCGTCACGCCGCCTGCGCACTACCTGGCTGTCCGAAACAGAACATTCACGACACGGACAACCGGCGGCCTGGCCCTTCGGATACGACACGCAACGCGAAAAACAACGTGGTCAAGACCCGTTCCCGCTGCGACGCCGCCTGGCACAACCCTTGCACATTACGTCGGCAACAACCAGAGAGGCCACTGATGTCCAACCTGATCATCAACGACACTACCCTGCGCGATGGCGAGCAGACGGCCGGTGTCGCGTTCACGGTCGCCGAGAAATGCGCGATCGCCACCGCGCTGTCGCGTGCCGGCGTACCCGAACTCGAAATCGGCATTCCGGCCATGGGTGAAGACGAAATCGCCTGCATCAAGGCAATCGTCGACCTGAACCTCGACGCCGGCATGATGGTCTGGGGACGGCTGACCGATGCGGACCTCGCCGCGGTACTGCGCTGCAATCCGGACATCGTCCATCTGTCGATTCCGGTTTCCGACATTCACCTGCAACACAAGCTGCGGCAGCCGCGCAGCTGGGTGCTCGGTCAGGTTACGCGTGTCATCGCGGAGGCGGCGAAGAGCGGCCGCAAGGTTTCATTGGGAATGGAAGACGCTTCCCGCGCCGACCCGGCATTCCTGGCCGATGTCGCGCGGCGCGCGCAGCAATGCGGGGCGCAACGCGTTCGCTTTGCCGATACCCTGGGGGTGCTGGACCCATTCTCCACCTACGACGCGATCGCACGGCTGCGCGGCGCGGTCGACCTGGAGATCGAAATCCACGCGCACGACGATCTTGGCCTTGCCACGGCCAACACGCTCGCCGCGCTGCGAGCGGGCGCCACCCACGCCAACACCACCGTCAACGGTCTCGGCGAGCGGGCAGGCAACGCCGCCCTCGAAGAAGTCGTTATGGGCACGCGTCATCTGCTCGGACGGGACACCGGGGTCGACACCACCGCGCTGCTGGGCATCTCGCGCCTTGTCGAGCAGGCTTCCGGCCGCAATGTCTCTTTCAACAAGAGCATTGTCGGCGGCGGCGTCTTCACGCACGAGTCGGGCATTCACACCGACGGCATCGCCAAGCACCCGACCACCTACGAGGGCTTCGATCCTGCCGAACTCGGACGCCAGCGCTCGGTGGTGCTCGGCAAGCATTCCGGATCGCAGAGCGTGCGTCAGGCCTACGATGCCCTCGGCGTGAACGTCGCCGAGCGGCTCGTCCCGATGCTGCTCAACCGCATCCGCCACTTCGCGATCCAGCACAAGCAGGCGCCGAGTGCCAGCGACCTGTACCAGTTCCTGGCCGAAGCAGACGGCACGTTTGGGAACCTGTCATGAGCGACCTCCGGAGCGCCCTGCCGGACCTGGCATCGTCCGCACGATTCACGCCCGAGCGGTCGTGGTGGACGCTGCTGCGCGGGGATCTGCGCTGCGTACCGGAGCGCGATCCCGCCGCCCGGAACCGGCTGGAGGTCTGGACAATCTATCCAGGCGTACACGCCGTCGCGGCGTACCGCATCGCCCATGCACTGTGGCGCCGCGACTGGCGCTACGCGGCGCGCTGGCTGTCGTTCCTCGCGCGCATGTTCACGCAGGTGGATATCCATCCGGGCGCCGTGATCGGCGAGCGCTTCTTCATCGATCACGGCGCCGGCGTGGTGATCGGCGAAACGGCCGAGATCGGCAACGACGTCACGCTCTATCACGGCGTCACGCTTGGCGGCACCAGCTGGCACCCGGGCAAACGGCATCCGACGCTCGGCAACCACGTCGTTGTTGGCGCGGGCGCGAAGATCCTCGGGCCCATCACGGTTGGCCATCACGCCCGCATTGCAACCAACTCCGTCGTCATCGATCCGGTACCCGAAGGCGCGACCGTGGTCGGCATTCCCGGGCGCGTCGTGGCCCCTCGTGGCCGGCGAGCCACCCACGGCTTCGACCTGAATCACCACCTGATTCCCGATCCAGTCGGCAAGGCACTCACGTGCCTGCTCGATCGCGTGGCCCGTCTCGAGCAATCGGCTCCCGCCGGCCCCGCTATCAGCCGGAGCGGATGCGGATGCAGCGACGACATCTGCGTCGCCGCCGAATGCAGTTCGTCACCCACCGATTCTTCCCGCGGGGAGTAAAACGCGATGCAGACCTTCACCGAACGACTGAAAACCCTGTCCTCGGCCGAGGACTTCCTACGGTTCTTCGGCATTCCGTTCGACCAGAAAGTGGTTGACGTGAGCCGCCTGCACATCCTGAAACGCTTCTTCCAGTACATCCGGCAGCACGACGGGATGCCGCAGGGAGACGAGGTCTCGATGTTCACCACCTATCACGACCTGCTGGTGAAGGCGTATGGCGATTTCGTGGTCTCCACACCGGCCGAGGAGAAGGTTTTCAAGGTCTTCCAGGACGTGGACGGGCGCCAGCACGTCTCCCTCGACAGCCTGCGCGCATCGCTGGGCGCGCGCGACGCCGCGTAAGCGCCCGGCACAAGGAGCCATTTCATGCATATCGTCGTTTGCATCAAGCAGGTTCCGGATTCGGCGCAGATCCGCGTCCATCCGGTCACCAACACCATCATGCGCCAGGGCGTGCCGGCGATCGTCAATCCGTACGATCTCTTCTCGCTCGAGGAGGCGCTTCGCCTGAAGGACCGCTTTGGCGGCAAGGTCACGATGCTGTGTATGGGGCCGCCGCAGGCAGAGGACGCGCTGCGCAAGTGCATCAGCTACGGCGCCGACGATGCCGTGCTCGTCACCGATCGCGCGTTCGCCGGCGCGGACACGCTCGCCACCTCTTATGCGCTCGCGGCCGCCATCCGGCAGATCGCGAAGGAACAGGCGGTGGATATCGTTTTCACCGGCAAACAGACCATCGACGGCGACACCGCGCAGGTCGGTCCCGGCATCGCCAAGCGCATGGGGCTGCAGCTGCTCACCTACGTGTCCAGGATCGTCGAGACCGATCTCGATGCGCGCGCGATTGTCGTCGAACGCCGCGGAGAAGGCGGCGTGCAGGTGCTGAAGACCGCGCTGCCGTGCCTGGTGACGATGCTTGAGAACACGAACGAGCTGCGCTTTGCGACACTGCCGGCCATGATCCACGCGGCGGGTGTTCCGATCCGCAAATGGAACCGCGAGCAGGCCGGCATCGAGGACGTCAGCAAGATCGGCCTGAAGGGATCGCCGACCGTGGTGAGCAAGGTGTTCGGCCCTACGCCGCGCAGCGAGAAGGCGGAGATGCTGGAACTCGATACGTCGAACCTGCGCGACGTGTCGCTGAACCTGCTGCAGAAGATCTTCACCCGCCATCCAACACTGGAAGCGGACCTGCTGATGAAGGGAACGTCATGAACACGCCTGCCGCCTCAGACAAGAAGCCGGCCGCGCCCGCAAAGCGGGCTGCCGGCCGCAATCTCGAACTGCCCGAGCACCTGAAAGCCTACAAGGGCGTCTGGGTTTTCCTGGAGCACGAACGCTCGCACGTGCATGCCGTGTCGTGGGAGTTGCTCGGTGAAGCACGCAAACTCGCGGACAAGCTCGGTAGCGACGTTGCCGTTGCCGTGCTCGGCGGCCCGGACGAGCCGCTCGAACAGTTTGCCGCCGATGCGTTCGGCTACGGCGCGGACAAGGCGTACATCGTCCACGATCCGGTGCTGAACGGCTATCGCAACGAGCCGTTCACGAAGGGACTGACCGATCTGGTCAACAAATACCAGCCCGAGATCCTGCTGCTGGGCGCGACCTCGATGGGCCGCGACCTCGCCGGCTCGGTCGCAACGACGCTCGCAACCGGCCTCACCGCGGACTGCACGGAGCTGAACATCGACCCGACCTCGCGCGCGCTCGCCGCCACGCGGCCGACCTTCGGCGGCTCGCTGCTGTGTACGATCATGACGCTCGCCTACCGCCCGCAGATGGCGACGGTGCGCCCGCGCGTGATGGCGATGCCGCAGGCGCAGCCGGGCCGAAGCGGGGAGATCGTGCAGGAGACGCTCGGCATGGTGGAGACGGAGATCGTCACCAAGCTGCTCGACTTCATCGCGGACGCGAACAGCAACCGAATCAACCTTCCCTACGCTGACGTGATCGTGAGTGGCGGAAAGGGCCTGAAGAACCCGGAGAACTTCCGGCTGGTGTTCGAGCTCGCGCGCGTGCTTGGCGGCGAGGTCGGCGCCACGCGTCCGTGCGTCCAGGCGGGCTGGGTCGAGGCCGACCGACAGGTCGGGCAGACCGGCAAGACGGTGCGCCCCAAGCTCTATATCGCGGCCGGCATCTCCGGCGCGATCCAGCACCGCGTCGGGATGGAAAGCTCGGATGTGATCGTCGCGATCAATACGGACCCGAATGCGCCGATCTTCGATTTCGCGCACTACGGCATCGTCGGCAACGCGCTGCAAGTGCTGCCGGCGCTCACGCAGGCGTTCGCCGACCACCTGGCGCTGCGCGGCAAGCAGGCCGCGTAAGGAGACCACGATGAAAAAACCCTCGCAATTCGACGCGATCGTCGTCGGCGCCGGTCCGTCCGGCAACGCTGCCGCCTACGTGATGGCCAAAGCCGGCCTGAAGGTGCTGCAGATCGAGCGCGGCGAATATCCGGGCAGCAAGAACGTGCAGGGCGCGATCCTCTACGCGAACGCGCTTGAAGAGATCATCCCGGACTTTCGCGACGACGCGCCGCTCGAGCGCCACATCATCGAGCAGCGGATGTGGATGCTGGACGACACATCGTTCGTCGGCACCCACGTGCGCAGCGAAGACTACAACCGCCCGCCGTACAACCGTTACACGATCATCCGCGCGCAGTTCGACAAGTGGTTCTCGTCGAAGGTACGCGAAGCTGGCGCGCTGCTGATCTGCGAGACAACCGTCAATCACCTGATCATGGACGGTGACCAGGTTGTCGGCGTGCAGTGCGACCGCGACCAGGGCGACGTATATGCCGACGTCGTGATTCTTGCTGACGGGGTGAACTCGACGCTCGCGCGCAAAGCCGGCTTTCACGGCGAGATCCGGGACAGCAATGTTGCGCTCGCCGTGAAAGAGATCCTTTTCATGCCTGAGGAGACCATTCGCCAGCGATTCAACATTGGCGAGGAGGAAGGCGTTGTCATCGAGATGGTCGGCCGGATCACGGACGGCATGATGGGCACGGGCTTTCTCTACACCAACAAGGAGTCGCTGACCATTGGTGTCGGCTGCATGCTGGGTGATTTCAAGAAGAACCCGAACCGGATCAGCCCATACGTGCTGCTTGAAAGGATGAAGCGCCACCCTTCGATTGCACCGCTGATCGCTGGCGGCGAAATGAAGGAATACTGTGCCCATCTGATTCCTGAAGGCGGCTTTCACGCGATCCCCCAGGTGTATGGCCATGGCTGGATGATCGTCGGCGACTCGGGCGGATTCGTCAACGCCGCCCACCGGGAAGGATCGAACCTCGCGATGACCACGGGGCGCCTCGCCGCCGAGACGGTCATCGCCGCAAAGGCGGGCGGTGCCGGCTATCGCGCTGACGCGCTGAAGGCGTACAAGGCCGCGCTCGACGACAGCTTCGTGATGAAGGATCTGCACAAGTACCGCGACATGCCGAAAGTCCTGCACAACAACCCGCAGTTCTTCACGACCTACCCCGATCTCGTCGCGCGCGCGGCGCGCACCATGCTCACCGTCGATGGCAACGACAAGAAGAGCAAGGAGCGCGAGGTCCTGTCGAGCTTCCGCAGGAACCGCTCGCTTACCGGTCTGATGGGCGACGCATACAAACTTTGGAGGGCTTTCCGATGAGCACCGTCACTGTCAACGTTGAAGAGAAGTTGTTTCAGAACCGCTACCGCGTGGACGCGGGCCGGCCGCATATCCGCATCCGGAGCGCGGAGGTCTGCCTGAGCGAGTGCGTGGTGAAAAGCTGCACCTTCGTCTGCCCGGCCTCCTGCTACAAGGCCGAAGGCAACGGTGCCGTCACGCTGATCACCGACGGCTGCCTCGAATGCGGCAGCTGCCGCATCGTGTGCAGCGACCACGAGAATATCGACTGGGAGTACCCGCGCGGCGGGCACGGCATCCTGTTCAAGTTCGGCTAAAGGGACACCACAATGAGCAAACCACAACGGCACCTGTTCGTCTGCACCCAAAACCGGCCGCCGCAGCATCCGCGCGGCTCTTGCGGAGGCGGCAAGGGGGGCGCCGCCCTCCTCCAGGCTTTCTGGGCCGAGCAGCAGAAGCGCAACGCGTATGAAACGGTCGCGATCACGTATTCGGGGTGCCTTGGTCCGTGCGACCAGGGCGCCAACGTGGTGGTTTATCCGGAAGCCGTGCTGTACAGGGGCGTGACGCCCGCCGATGTCGAGGAGATCTTCACCTCGCATCTTGAACGCGGCGAGCCGGTTGCGCGCCTTGTTGCGCCGGAGACGGTGTGGTGAACCTGCTTACCGGTGTCGAGTCGACCGAGCTGTTCGGTGGCGACGTGCCGCCCGCGGTACAGCACCTGATCGACGCGGCGCGCGGTGCGCCGCGCGCTGAAGCCGGCGCGGCCTTGTGGACTGCGGTGCTCACCGCCCCGCGATGCCTGCCGCCCTACTACCTGCTCTACAAGTTCCACGCGAGCCAGGGTGAACTGGACCCGGCGTACGAGGTGGCACGCAAGGCGCTCGCCGTTGCTGCCCAGCAGGCGTCGATCGACCGGGACTGGCGCGCCGTGCAGCAGGGCGATGCCGATTTCACGACTCCCGGTCCTGCCCGTTTCTGGCTCTTCACGCTGAAGGCGCTCGCGTTCATCAGCGTGCGGCGCGGCGAGCGCGCTGTCGCGCGTGCACTGATCGCGAAGCTGCGCATGCTCGACCCGGCCGACCGGATCGGCTTCGGTGTCGTGGAGGCATTGCTGGCACAGAGCCAGTCCGGCTAACGCAACCCCAAGGAAACGCTCATGGTGCCCCCAGGCAGCCTGGCCACGCCACTGGCCGGCGACACATCGGCAACCGGTGGTGTGGCCGCCGTCGATCGGGCACTGTGCATCCTATCGGCACTCTCCGACAGCAACGGCGCCATGTCGCTGAGCGAGATCGCGCGGCACACGGGTCTTTACAAGAGCACCACCCTGCGCCTGCTCACTTCGCTCATGCAAGCGAATCTCGTGGCACATCCGTCCAGACGACAGTACGTCCTCGGCCCGGCCGTGGCGAGACTTCACGCGGCCTATATGCGGTCTTTCTCTTTCCAGAGCCAGATCGTCGCCGCGCTGCGCGGGCTGGTCGATACGACCCGGGAGAGCGCCGCATTCTATGTCCGGCAAGGTGAGTTCCGGCTTTGTCTCCATCGGATTCCATCGCCACACGTGGTCAGGGACGGCATCGAGGCGGGAGACCTGCTGCCGCTGGGCAAGGGCGCAGCCGGCCGTGTCTTGCAGGCCTACGATCGCACCGGTGATCCGGCACTCGGACAGCAGGTCCGGCAAGAACAGGTTGTCCTGCTCACCGGCGACCGCGAACCCGAACTGGCAGGTATCGCCGCCCCTGTCTTCGGCGCGCTCGGCGAGGTGCTGGGCGCGATTGCGCTGATCATGCCGTCAGAGCGCGTACAGCACTCTTGGGTTGCGCCGGTTCGGGAGGCTGCGCGAGCACTCAGCCTGCAACTGGGTGGACAGTTTCCGCCGCCTCACCGAAGCCTGTCGCCGGAGTGGAAATGCGAGGAAATCCGGTAGCGTCGCGAAGAGGTGATGTCGCTCTTGACTTGACTTAATCCTTCGGCAGCGATGATTTTCGGCCACGCCGGCGCGGCTTTGGCTCAACCCCCACGCGCCAATCCCGTTGGAGCACGAGCGACGTCATCAGCTCCGCTGTCTCTTCGAATGCCGGGGCATCCTGCGGTACATACAACCATTTGCCAAGTACGGGATGCGGCCGCAATGCCGGCGCTTGCTCAATCAGGGCCGGGTGTCGCTCTTGCGATGTGCACACCAGCAAGCCGTTCCATGGCGCGTCGCGATCGGCCGCAACCAGGCATAGGAGGCCTTCGATATATGCGGCATCGCAGCCAAACATCGGCTTGCGGATGTACGTTGCGTCTCGCTCGAGTGCATCGAAGATCCAGAGGAGCGAATTGCGGATGGTGGATGGCATCAGCGACAGTCCAGAACAGATGTGCGTCGAAGCCTTGCTTGATGGCGGGAGAGCTTGTCCAATGCCCTTGCAGCCAGGAATCGTCGCGGATCTGCCGATGATACCGAAGGTCTCCTGACATTGGGGTGTCAGGAGACTGGAAGCTGGCCGTGATGATACCGCTAATGCCACGCAGGCAACACCCGGGCGCTGCCGACTCAAGGAATCGCCGAAAGGTGCCGTAGAATCTGATGCCTTTCGTTCCGCGAATTTGCATCCCACCGAAGCTATGAAGAAACAGGTTCCCGCGCTGACCGCCGCGTTGCTGACTGTGTGCCTGCTGGCATCGACGGCCGTTCACGCCCAACAGGCCACCAACGACGCGGCGCCGCTCGGCCTGGAACTGGGCAAGACCAAGTGCGCGCGGCTGACATCGGCAACCAACCATGCGCGAGGGACCAAACCCTCGTGGGCCGGCGGCGACACGGTGGAGATCCGCAACCTCGACCGCTTTCATCTGGCCGGCCTGACCCGCGCCATCGTCAACTGCGATGCGCAAGACACGGTGGCGTTGATCACGCTGACGTTCGACCGGTCGGCCATGGATGAGGTGAGCAAGAAGCTCGACGCGCGCTACGAATCGCGGCGCAAGACCGCGCCCGATGCGGAGAACGCCTACGCCGAGTGGCTCGCCGCCAACGGCAGCCTGGAGATGCTTTCCGCGCGCCAGAGCAAGCAGTTTACGGTGGCGTACTGGGCCAAGGGCGCCAAGGCGCACTACTTCGCCTACAGCGGCACGGGCGCCAGCGCCCCCACGGCGGACCAAAAGCCTTCTGCAGTGGCCCCGCGCCCGGCACCGCAACCCGCGCGGCTGTGAAGATCAACAGGCCGTCAAGAATCACTCTGCCTGCTGGCGGCCTTGTCCTGGAGGAACGCAATCAACGTGGTGACGGCGCGCGTCTGATAGCGCGCGGGCATGTACAGCAAATACATGGTGGTCCGCAGGAACGCCAGGTCCTCCGGCGGTAGCGGCAGGCGCAGCAGCGTTCCTTCGGCGACGTCGCTAGCCACCATGTAGCGCGGCACCAGTCCGACACCCAGCCCCTGCAGAATGGCCTCGCGCAGGAAGAAGAAATTCGCCGACATCAACCTGGGGCGGATATCGAGTTGCTTGCCCGCGAGCCCCCCGCGCCCTGCGGCATGGAGTTTCTGGCCCGTCAGCTCCGACGTGATGAGGGGCAGATCCTTGAACTGCTCCAGAGTCTGCGGCATGCCATGCTCGCGGACCAGCGCCGGCGTCGCGCAGGCGACATACTCCACGTCCCCAAGGCTGCGGGCGACCGCATTGGTCGGCGTATCGCCCATGACACGCACGGAAAAGTCCACCGCGCCCTTGATCAGGTCCTCGATGTCGTTGTCGAAGACGACATTGAGGGTGATGGCCGGATACAGGTTCATGAACTCGATGAACCACGCGGACATCGTGTGCTGCCCGAACCCGCTCGGCACGCTCAGGCGGACCGTGCCGCTCAGCAGCTTGCCAAGGTTCTGCACCGACTCCTGCGCCGCCATCAGTTCATGGCGGATGGCCTTGGCATGTTCATACAACTGCCACCCCAGCTCGGTCGGCTCCAACTGACGGGTGCTGCGCCTGAGCAGTTCCGCCCCAAGTTGCCGCTCAAAATGGTTGAGCCGCTTGCTCACATTGGCGCGGCTCATGCCCAACTGCCCGGCCGCTCGGCTCAGGTTCCCGGCGTCGATGATGTCTACTAGCAAAGACAGCGCGTTTAGGTCCATTGTCAACTTTTAGTTTTCGTATGCGTTGAATTCTGGTTGCAATTGTCAAACATAAGGAACATATAGACAATCGGCGTCCACAGGAGACGCAGAGCATGACCCAATACAACAATGCCGCACCGCTGCCCTTGGCCGGCGTCCGCGTTCTGGACCTGTCGCGCGTGCTGGCAGGCCCCATGTGCGCGATGGCGCTGGCCGACCTTGGGGCCGATGTGATCAAAGTGGAACATCCGGTGCGCGGCGACGACACGCGCGACTGGGGCGTCCGCATCGGCACGCGCAACACCTCGTATTTCAATAGCGCCAACCGCAACAAGCGGTCGATCACGCTGGACTTGCAGAGCGAGGAAGGGCTGGTGCTGACCCGACAACTGGCGGCACGCAGTGACGTGGTCATCCAGAACTTCAAGGTCGGCGGCGCGGAGAAGCTCGGCCTGGGCTACGAACAGCTGAGCGAAGCCAATCCGGGGCTGGTGTACTGCTCGATCTCGGGCTACGCACGCTTCACGCCCGAAGCGGAGCGCCCCGGCTACGACCTCGTGGTGCAGGGCGAAGCCGGCGTGATGGCAACCAATGGCGAAGCGGGACAAGGTCCACTCAAGTTCGGCGTGGCCGCCGTGGACATGTTCACCGGCATGTACGCCGCACAGGCCATCCTGGCCGCCCTGTTCGCGCGCCAGTCCACCGGCCGCGGCCGCCATGTGCAGATGGCCCTCTACGACTGCGGCCTGATGATTACGTCGTACTACGGCATGGAAGCCCTGCTCAAGGCCGGAGACCCGCCCAAGTTCGGCAATGCGCATCCGTCCATCGTGCCTTATGGCGTGTTCGAGGCTGCCGACGGCCCACTCGTCATCACGGTCGGGAACAACGGTCAGTTCCAGCGTTTCTGCCGGGAAGTCATCGGACGGCCGGAGTGGGCCGAGGACGAACGATATGCCACCAACACCACGCGTTCCGCCCATCGGGAAACGCTGCTTGCCGACTTGCGGGAAACGCTGCGGCGTTTCCCGCGCGCGGACTTGCTGCAACGCCTGACCGCCGCGCAGATCCCCTGCGGCGAGGTGCTGGGCATGCTGGACGCGCTGCAGTCCCGGCGCACAGCCGATGCGGGGCTGCTACACCACTTCGACGATAGCGAGGCCGGTGCCCAGGCCGTGCTGGCGCCACCGTATGCGATGGATGGCCAGCGCCTGCCCGTGCGCATGCCGCCGCCCCACATGGGCGAGCACACTGCTGACGTATTCAAGGAACTGCTGCAACTCGACGACAACGCCATCGGGGACCTGCGCTCGCGGGGCGTCATCTGACACACAATTTCAAGAGACTGGAGACAAGACAATGACCAAGCTGCACCTCACCCGCCGCCAACTGATCCAAGCCGGCGCCGCCGCCTCGCTGGCATCGCTGATGCCTTCCGTGATGGCCAAGAGCGGTTGGCCGGACAAGTTCATCAAGATGGTGGTGGCCTTCCCTGCCGGCGGCCCCACGGACACCGCCGCCCGCATCGTGGCCCAGAAGCTGTCGGAACGGCTGGGTCAGCAGGTCATCATCGAGAACAAGCCCGGGGCATCGGGCTCCATCGGCACGGCCAGCTTCATCAAGAGCCCGGCCGACGGCTACAACCTGTCGATGTTCGGCATGCCGGCATTGCTGGCACCGCTGATGTACAAGAACAATGCGTATGACGTGAAGAAAGATCTCCTGTCCGTCGCCACCGTCTATGTGCTGCCGATGGCCATCGCCATCAATCCCAATGTCGTACCGGGGGTCGAGACGCTGCCGGACCTGATCCGCTTCGCGAAAACCAGCAAGACCCCGTTGAACTACACCAGTTCCGGCACGGGCAGCTTCGGGCATCTGGCCATGGAGCAGCTCAAGGACCAGGGCGGTTTCGACATGCTGCACGTGCCGTACCGCGGCAGTGCGCCAGCCGTTGCCGACCTGCTGGGCGGACAGGTCGGCATCATGTTTGCCGATGTGGTAGCTGCCCTGCCCCACATTCGCGCCGGCAAGCTCAAGGCGATTGCGCTGAGTTCCCCCAACGCCAAGGTGCTCCTGCCCGGCGTGAAGACCGTATCCGAACAGGGGTTTCCCGGCTTCGACTTCGATTCATGGGGCGGCCTGATCGCGCCGCTGGACACCCCCCAGCCCATCGTGGACCGGATTGCCGGCGAAACGCGCGACATCGTCACCCACGACAAGGAACTGCAGCAAAAACTGGTGACCGCCGGGGCCATCGCGTCGTTCCAGGACGGCAAGCAGATGCAAGCGCGCCTGAACAAGGACTACGACCGCTGGAGCGCCATCGTCAAGGCGAAGGGCATCAGCGCGACCTGACCGGGATCCAGCAAGACGCAGCGATCCGCCCGAACTCCCGGCGGATCGCTGCGCGTCAGGCGTCAGCGCTCCAGGAACTGCAGCACGGCCTGATTGAATCCGTCCACCTGTTGCAGGTTCGAGAGATGCGCGGCGTACAGTTCCACGTACCTGGCGCCGGGGATGTTTTCCGCCAAGTATCGACCTTCGGCGGGCGGTGTCGGGATGTCGCCGGTGCCGGCAATGACCAGCGTGGGGGTGGTGATGCGCTGCACGTCGTTGCGCAGGTCCGAATCGCGCACGGCCCGGCAGTTAGCCGCGTAGCCGCGTGCGTCGGTGGCGCTTAGCATCGTCCGCAGCGTCTGCACCAGTTCCACCTGCTGCGCCGAGAAATCCGGCGTGAGCCATTTGTCTACCACGGCGGCGGCAATCGAGGCCACACCGTCGCGCTCCACGGCGGCTGCACGGTTGGTCCAGTTCTCGGGCGGCCCGATGTAGGCCGCCGTATCGCACAGTATTAACTTGTTGAGCCGGTTGGCGTGGTGCACGCCCAGCCACATGCCGGTGATGCCGCCCATCGACAGCCCGCAGAAATGCACGCGTTGCAGGCCAAGATGGTCGAGCAGTGCGATCACGTCGCCGCCCAGTTGCGCGATGCTGTACGGCCCCTCCGTGACGGACGACTGCCCGTGGCCGCGCGTATCGTAGCGCAGCACGCGGAAACGCTGCGTCAGCGCAGGGATCTGCGGCTGCCACATGTCGAGGCTGGTGCCCAGGGAGTTCGACAGCACCAGCACGGGCAGGCGCTCGTCGCCATCAAACCGGTAATGGAGCTTGACGCCCGCAAGTTCAGCAAAAGGCATGGTGGTCTCCGTGGCTCAGTTCTGGGCGATGGCCGAGCCGTGCTGCGCCAGCGCGGTCACCTTCATATCCATGTACGGGTACAGCGGCAGGCCGGTCAGCAGCGTGTGCAGTTCGTCGGCATCCTTGACGTCAAAGATGCTGACGTTCGCGTAGAGGCCGGCCACGCGCCACAGGTGGCGCCACTTGCCTTCGCGTTGCAGTTGCTGCGAGTACGCCTTTTCTTCGGCCTTGATCTTATCGGCGACTGCCGGGTCGAGCGTTTGGGGAATGCGGACAGTCATTTCAACCATGAACAGCATGGCGGGCTCCTATTGAAGATAGTGGGATCAGATAGTGGGAACGGGCCCACGCCTTGGCTCAGATATGACGGACGCCGTCCAGATAGGCCTTGCGCCACCGCACGATCGTCACCTCGGCGAACAACGCCGCCTTGTGGAACGGATCGGCTTCGATAAATGCCTGCGCGGCCTCGCGCGTATCCACGTCGACGATATAAAGGCCGCCGCCGCCATCGCTGCCGTCATCGTTGAGCTTGGCGCCACAGGCCAGCAGCAGCGCCTTGTTGGCTTCCAGGTACGCCAGATGCTCGGGCCGGCTGGCCTGCCGCACGTGCTGGTGGTTCGGCTTGTCGAACGTCTCGATCAGGAACGGCATGCGATATCTCCGCGTTGGTTGGTGGTCAGCGCATCAGTGGGTGCATCAGTCAGTGCGTCAACATGCCCCAGGCCAGCAACGCCACGATGTAGATGGCGCCCACCCAGAACATCATGATCACGGTGTAGCCCATCACGTCCTTGAGCTTGAGCTTCGACAGCGCCAGCGCAGGCAGGATCCAAAACGGCTGCACGAGGTCGTTCCACGCGTTGCCCAGCATCACCGACATCGAGGTCTGCGCCACCGAGCTGCCGATGGCTTTCGCCGCGTCGACCATGAATGGCCCCTGGATCACCCAGTGGCCGCCGCCCGACGGTGCGAAGAAATTGATCACGAACGAACTCAACAGGCCCCAGAACGGCAGTGTCTGCGGCGTGGCGATATCCACGAACACGCGCGAAATGGTATCCACCAGCCCCGAGCCCGCCATGACCGCCATGATGCCGGCATAGAACGGATATTGCAGGATGATGCCCGAAATCGTCTTGATGCCCTCGTTGAGCTTGGCCACGTAGTTGGCCGGCGTGCCCAGGAGCAGCACCCCGATAAACAGGATCAGGAAGTTGATCAGGTTCAGATCCAGCGTGCCGCCCTGCCTGAAGTACAACACCGCGTAGGCCATGCCGCACAGGCCAATGCCCAGGCTCAGCAGGCGGCTGTTGTTCATGCGCGCGGCCAGCGTGTTCTCTATGCCCATGCTATGGCCACCGGCGGCGCCGGCGTGCGCCTCCTCCGCGTCTGGCCGGATCTCCACCACATCCTTGGCATCGCGCGGATGCAGCATGGCGTTGAGCAGCGGCAGCGTGACGATCACGGCCAGGCTGGTAAGCAGCATCGGCAGGGAGAAGATCGTGTCCTTGAGCGCCACCACGCCCATGAGCTTTTCCATCGGATGGCCCGGCGTGGAGATCAGCACGGGAATGCTGGCAGACAGGCCCAGGCCGTACATCGTGAAGCCGCTATAGGCGGACGCGATGATCAGCGGGTAGTGCACCCCCTTCACCTTCAGCGCCAGCTTGCGGGCGATGATGCCACCGATCACGAGGCCGAAGCCCCAGTTCAGATAGCTGCCGATACCGCCGACCAGCGTAGCCACGATGATGGCCCCGCGTGGCGTCTGCACGCGCGCGACGATGCTGTTCAGGAAGCGATCGACCAGCGGCGCAGTGGCCAGCACGTAGCCCATCGCCAGGATCACGGCCATTTGCGTGGTGAACGAGAGCAGGTTCCAGAACCCCTTGCCCCAGTTCACGATGATCGCGTTGGCAGCCTGCCCCTCGATCAGCATCGCCATCACCATGCTGAACAGCGTCAAGCCAATGGCAAACACGAAGGGGTCCGGCAAATACCGGCGCATCAGTTCCGTAAAGAACCCGGCAACCTTGTTCAAGGCTAGTCTCCTGAGATTCGAAATGACCGCATATCGAACTTGCGTTCTATATGCGAACGTCTAATTTGCGTGGACCGGAGCGTAAGTCTTTTCCTTTGGCAATGTCAACGCAATGAAAGGCTGAATTACCATCGACGAGAGGAACAATCGGATATTGCGATGCAGCAGATCCGCTTGCCAATTCCCAGGCCGCTACGGTCTGCGCGACAGGACTTCGCATATTGCATCGCACCAACGATCTTTCATGGCTGAAAGGTTCATGGCCGGTATCCGCACAGAATGGTTCCGCCAGCGGACAAGCGATGTCGTGGTGTATCGTTGGCGGCCATAGCGCCCCGGCGTCCGGGGAGCGCGCCCCGCATCACGGAGACCTTCTGTGGCTATTTCTTCTGTGGCAATTCCCAACAGCATTTTCGAAGTCTCGGGCGATGCCGTCGTCCCCACCGAGCTGTCACGCGGCCCCTGGCATCCCGGCGCCCAGCACGGCGGCGCGCCGGGCGGGTTGCTTGCCTCGATGGCAGACCGCGCCATGGCGCATGAGCCGGGTTGGTCGATGGTCCGCCTCACACTCGAATTCGTCCGGCCGGTGCCCGTGGCACCGTTGCGCGCGGTAGTCGAACCGCAACCGGGCGGTTCGGTACGGCGCGTGCGCCTCGAGCTGTTGCACGACGGCGTGCCGGTCGTCTACGGGACGGCGGTCTACATCCGCGAGCGCGCGCTCGACCTCCAGCCCTCATCACAGTCACCGTCCCTCCCCTCGCCCGATGCGTGTCACACGCCCATCCTCATTCCGGGCATGCAGCCGCAGACCTCGTTCCACTACACCGCCGTGGAGAGCCGCGTGGCGACCGGCACTGTCACGGCACCCGGACCCGCGGCCGTGTGGTTCCGCCTGGCGGTGCCGCTGGTGGCCGACTGGCCGGTCACGGCGGCGGCACGCGCGGTTGCCGCGGCAGACTTCGGCAATGGCATCAGCTGGGCCGTACCGCTGGATCGCTTCGCGTTTGCGAATGCCGACCTGACGATGTACCTGCACCGGCTTCCACGCGGGGAATGGGTCGCGGCCGAATCGACGACCACGGTGCAGGAAAGCGGGATCGGCCTGACCCGTACGACGCTGCACGACGAACACGGCCCGATCGGCGTCGCGCAACAGGGGCTGATCTTCAAGCCGCGCGAGGCGCGCTAGCCGCTCCGGGCTCCGCCCCGCTTATCGGGTTTTCCCCGTTGACATGCCCCGCCCGGCGACATACATTGGCCGGGCAGATCTAGATAAGAGACCATCTGTAAGATGGTCTCTTAGCGCGTGCAGTTTGCTGCGGCCTCTTACAGAACCAAAAAAGGAGACCGCCGTGCAAACCCCCGCCATCAAGCTTCGTGGCATCGATGATGTCATCGCCTTCATAGATTCCTGTCCTGGCATACGTGGCCGCGCCGGCGTGGTGTGGTGGCTCGCCCTCGGCGGACTCTTCCTTGACGCTTTCTCCAATTCCGCGCTGAGCGCCGGCCTTGGGCCCATGACGCGCAACCTGCAGCTCGCCCCGGCGCAGGTGGCGCTGCTGACCTCGTTCGCCTCGTGGGTTGCCATCGTCTTCAACCCGCTGGGCGGCTGGATGGCCGACCGCTGGGGCCGCGTGCGCCCGCTGATCCTGGCCAAGGTGCTGGCCGTGGCGGGTGCGCTGCTGGTGGTGTTCGCGCCCGGCTTCGATGTCATCCTGGCCGGCCGGTTCTTCGTGGGCGCGGCGTACGGCATCGACTTCGCCATCGCCATGGCCGTGCTGGCCGAGTTCACGCCGGTCAAGCTCAAGAGTCGCCTCAATACCTGGCAGGGCATGTGGTACACGGCGGTCTGCGCCAACCTGCTGCTGGCGCTGCTGTTCCACACATGGAACGTGGGCGATACGATCTGGCGCTACTCGGTGGCCGCCACGGCGATCTTTGGCGTCGGCATCCTGGTGTTGCAACTGCTGTTCCTGGTCGAAAGCCCGATCTGGCTGGCCCGCAAGGAGCGGCTCGACGACGCCGCGCGCGCCATGACGCGCATCTATGGCCGCGCCTTCATGGCCGCCCCGCAGTCCGAGCGCATTCCCGTGACCAACCAGGCCCGTCGCGGCCTGGCCAACGTGCTGCTGATCTTTCGCGGCGTCTACCTGCCCCGCACCATCCTCGCCTCCACGGTGCAGATCGGCCAGTCGATCCAGTACTTCGCCATTGGCTGGTACCTGCCGCTGATCAGCGCCGCGCTGTTCGGCAAGGACTTCGTCTACGCCACCACCGGCGCGCTGGTGTTCAACGTGTGCGGCATCTTCGGCGGCTTCCTGTCGCCGCTGATTGGCCGCAAGCTCGGGCTGCGCCGCGCCTCGGCATTCGGCTTCGCCGCCGTCTTCGTGATGCTGCTGGTGCTCGGCCTGTTCAACGGCAAGATGCCGATGTGGGTGGCCGTGGTCGTGCCGTCGCTGTTCATCCTGTTCCACTCGGGCGGCCCCGGCGCGAACGGCAAGAGCCTGTCCTCGCTTTCGTTCCGCAGTGAACTGCGCGCGGGCGCCAACGGCATCATCGGCGCGCTCGGCTCCATCGGCGCCGCGCTGGGCCTGCTGGTGTTTCCGCTGTTCCGCGCCCAGTACGGGCTGGAGGCCACCTTCCTGATCCTCTCCGTGGTGCCGCTCATCGCCAGCGTCATCTGCTTTGCGATCCGCTGGGACCCCACGCGCACCACCATCAACCCTGACAACGAAGCCGATGCCCCGCAGTTCAAGCGCGATGCGCGCGAGGCGGCCGGCTTCCTGCAACCCGTGATCGAGAAATCGCAGTCATGACACAGAACAGGAACGTCATCCTCGCCATCGACGAGGGCACGTCCGGCACGCGCGCCGCCGTGGTGGCAGCCGATGGCCGCGTCTCATGCCTGGAATACACCACGCTGCAAGTGGATTCGCCGCGCCCCGGCGTGGTCGAGCAGGACGCCAATGTCCTCCTGGAGAAGACGCTGGCCGTCTGCCGGGCCACGCTGGCGCAGGCCGCGCGCGACAACCTTGACGTGGTGGCCCTGGCCATCGCCACGCAGCGCGCCACGGCCGTGCTATGGGACACGCGGACCGGCCGCGCGCTGGTGCCGGCCATGGTCTGGCAGGACACGCGCTATGCCGCGGACCTGCACGAACTGGCTGCAACGTGGGACCCGCGCCTGCGCCCCGTCGTTGGCCGGCCTGCCGGGGTGCGTTCGCCCTACCTGTGGGCCGCGCGGCACCTGCGCGAAACGCCCGCCGTGGCCGAGGCGTGGACCGCGCGCCGCCTGGCGTTCGGCACCGTCGACAGCTGGCTGCTCTGGCACCTCTCCACCGAGCGCGCCTGCGTGACCACGCCGACGAATGCCACATCGTGCAGCGCCTACGTGCTCGGCGAGCACCGCTACCTCACCGACTGGACCGATGCGCTCGGTTTCCCGCCCGAGCTGCTGCCCGCGCTGCGGCAGGATGCCGATGACTTCGGCCGCACGCGCGCCGACCTGCTTGGCATCGACGTGCCCATCCTCGCCTGCGCCGGCGACCAGCTTGCTGGCGCCATCGGGCTCGGCTGCCTCGATGCGGGGCAGTCGATGTGCCTGCACGGCACCGGCAGCTTCGTGGACCTGATGGTCGGCCCTGGCCTGCCGGCGCGCAGCGGCGAATCGGACAGCACGCTGACCATGACCGCACGCCGCCACCAGGGCGTCTCGCACTACTCGGTGGAGACTTTCGTGGCCACCACCGGCTCCGCGCTGAACTGGGTCTGCGACAAGCTGCACTGGTTCGAGAACGCCCGGCAGATCAGCGCCCTGGCGGCCACGGTGCCATCGTCGGGCGGTGTCATGTTCATCCCGGCCCTGACCGGCCTGCGCGTGCCGCAGATGCGGCCCGAGGCACGCGCCGCGCTGAACGGCGTGTCGATGGCCACCACGCAGGCCGAGATCGCCCACGCGATCCTCGCCGGCATCGCGCATTCCGTGGCGTCCTGCATCGAGGCCAACCGCGACATCGCCGGCGTGGCCGTCTCCGGCCTCGTGGTGGGCGGCGGCCTCTCCGGCAGCGACGCGCTGCTCCAGATGCAGGCCGACCTCACCGGCCTGCCGATCCATCGCATGCAGGAGACAGACCGCGCCAGCCTGCGCGGCATCGCCTATCTGGCCGGCGCATCGGGCCTGCTGTGGGACTCCTTGCAGCAGGCCCGCGCCACCACCGCGCCGGACGCCGTGTTCACCCCGGCCATCGGCGAGGACGAGCGCGCCGCGCGCCGCGCGCTCTGGCACGCGCGCGTGGCGTCCGAACTCAATCACGTGGACGCATTTGCGTCGCATTAGTCAGGAGAAGCGATCAACATGATGGGTCTGCCATCCCGAAGCGCGAGCCGCGAACGCGCCGCCATGACCAGCACCGAGCCGCTGCGGCTCGACCGCCGCTCGCAACTGGACCGCCTGGGCAGCGAGGCGTTCGACATCCTCATCGTCGGCGGCGGGGTCACCGGCGCCTATGCGGCGCTGGACGCCAGCCTGCGCGGCTACCGCGTGGCGCTGGTCGAGAAGAACGACTTCGCCTCGGGCACCTCGTCCAAGTCATCGAAGATGGTTCACGGCGGCCTGCGCTACATCGAGCAGGGCAACCTGAGCCTGGTGCGCCATTCGCTGCTCGAGCGCCAGCGCCTGCGCCGCAACGCGCGCCACCTGGTACAGCGCCTGCCGTTCCTGTTTCCCGTGATGGAGCGCGACGGCGTGTTCGACAAGCGGCTGGCCAAGGCCTTCGAAAGCCTGCTGTGGACGTACGACCTGGCCGGCGGCTGGCGCGAGGGCATCCTGCACCAGAAGCTGACCAAGGCCGAGGTGCTGTCGCACTGCCCCACCTTCAACGCGGAGCACCTGACCGGCGGCTTCCTGTACTTCGATGCGCGGGTGGATGACGCGCGGCTGACGCTGAACATCGCGCGCACCGCCGCGTTCCACGGCGCGGCCGTGGCCAACCATGCGCAGGTCATGGAGATCACGCGCGACGGCCACGGCAAGGTCGATGGCGCCATCGTCCACGCCGGCGAGCAGGAGATCCGCGTGCGCGCCGGCGTGGTCATCATGGCCACCGGCGTGTGGCTGCGCGACTGGACCGGCCGCAAGCGCGGCGAGCAGAAGACGCTGCACATTCGTCCCGCCAAGGGCGTGCACGTGGCCATTCCGTGGCTCAAGATCCGCAACGACTGCACGGTGACGATTCCCGTGCCGGGGCGCAGCCGCCGCGCCACCATCACGCGCTGGGGCAACGTGTCCTACCTGGGCACCACCGACGAGGATTACGAAGGCGACCTCGACAACGTGATGTGCACGCGCCAGGAACTCGACTTCCTGCTCGAAGGCGCGCGTTCGGCGCTGAAGACCGACCTCCAGCCCGAAGACGTGGTGGGCAGCATCGCCGGATGCCGGCCGCTGGTGGCGCCACCGGGCGGCAAGACGCTCGAGATCAAGCGCAACCATGAGATCCATATCGCCGACGACGGGCTGGTGACCATCGTCGGCGGCAAGCTGACCACCTCGCGCCATATGGCCGAGGAGACCATCGATGCCGCGCAGCGCGTCATCGGCAAGCGCGGCAAGTGCCGCACCAAGACCGCCTACCTGCTTGGCGCCGCCGGCTATGACGCGCAGGCCATCGTGGCGTCGGGCGGCATGTCGGCGCACCTGGGCGAACGGTATGGCACGGAGGCGCGCTTTGTCAGCGACATCCTCCAGGCCGATGCCACGCTGGGCCGGCCCATTGTCGATGGCTTGCCCCACACCGAAGCGGAAGTCGTCTACGCGGTGCGCCACGAACTGGCCGGCACCGTGGACGACGTGCTTTCACGCCGCATGCGTGCCCGCCTGATGGCGCGCGATGCATCCGCCCGCGCCGCGCCGCGCGTGGGCCAGATCCTCCAGGCCGAACTCGGGTTGTCCGAGTCGACCGTCGCCCGGCAGGTCAGCGACTACCTGGCCGCCGTGGCCCTCGAAAAATCCGTCCTCATGGGAGAAGCAGCATGATCAGCAAGGAAGCCATCAAGCGCGGTTACAACCGTGGCAACTACGTCGTGGGCGCGCATACGCCGCCGGGCTACGCGGCCACCATCACCGAAACCCCGGACGCGCCGGGCCTGCAGCGCGACGCGGTGCCGCTCAGCGACGCCATGCTGGCCGCGCTGCGCCAGGTGGCGGATGCCGTCCTGACCGGCACCGGCGAGGTGGTGACATGGACGCGCGACTGGTGGGCGGGTTCGATGATGACCGAGACCGGCGGCAAGCCGGCCACACCGCGCGGCGTGATCGTGCGCGTGTCCACCGTGGACCAGGTGCAGGCGGTGATGCGCATCGCCCACGCCAGCGCGGTGCCGGTCACGGTTTCCGCCGGCCGCAGCAACGTGACCGGCGCGGCGCTGCCGGTACGCGGCGGCATCGTGCTCGACGTGTGCGAGCTGAACAAGCTGCTGGGCTTCGACAAGGACAGTCAGATCGTGGAAGTCGAGGCCGGCATGTTCGGCGACATCTTCGAGCAGACCATCCAGCAGGAATACGGCATGACGATGGGCCACTGGCCGTCGTCGTACGCCATCAGCACCGTGGGCGGCTGGGTGGCCTGCCGCGGCGCAGGGCAACTCTCCACGCGCTACGGCAAGATCGAGGACATGGTCTTCGGCATGGACGTGGTGCTGGCCGACGGCCGGCTCATCACCGTGGGCGGCTACTCACGCGCGGCGCTGGGGCCGGACCTGCAGCAGCTCTTCATCGGCTCGGAAGGTACGCTGGGCGTGATCGTGCGCGTGCGGCTGAAGCTGCACCGCCTGCCCGACTACGGCCGCGCCATCGCGTATGGCTTCAAGAGCTTCGCCATCGGGCTCGAGGCGTGCCGCGAAATCATGCAGCGTGGCGCCAATCCGGCGGCGCTGCGGCTCTATGACGCACTGGAGAGCGGCGTGCAGTTCGGCCTGCCCGACAGCAACGTGCTGCTGGTGGCCGATGAAGGCCCGCGCGACATGGTCGATGCGGTGATGGCGATCAGTGAGCGGGTCTGCGCGGCACTCGGCGACAAGCTCGACGACAAGGCAATCTTCGAACGCTGGCTCGATACGCGCTACCTGACCGGCAAGAGCGCCGAAGGCTTCAAGCGCAGCCCCGGCTTCGTGGCCGATACGCTCGAGATGTCCGGGCCGTGGTCGGATCTGGCCGCGATCTACGACGACGTGGTGGCTGCCGTCAACGCGGTGCCGGGCACGCTGGCCGGCTCCGCGCACCAGTCGCACGCCTACGTGGACGGCGCCTGCCTGTACTTCTCGCTGCGCGGCGAGGTCGCGGTGGCGGACCGCCAGACGTGGTATCGCGCGGCCTGGGACGCCGCCAATGCGGTGCTGATCCAATACAATGCCGCGCTGAGCCACCATCATGGCATCGGGCTGCTGCGCGCGCCGTACATGGCGCCGGCGCTGGACACCGCGTTTCCGGTGCTGGTGGCGGTCAAGCAGGCGCTCGACCCGCAGAACATCCTCAATCCCGGAAAGCTCGGCCTGAGCGACGTGCTTTCCCACGAAGCGAAGTAACACCATGGACAGGTCCCTCGGCGCCCGCCTGACGCGCCACCCGGTCATCGCCACGCTCTACGGCGCGGAGCAGGTCGATGCGATTGTCGAGAGCGAGGCCGAAGTCTCGATCGTGGCCAACGTGGAGCTGCGCAGGCTGCAGCCCGTGATTGCCACGCTGACCCGCGCCGGGAAGTACGTCATCGTCAATATCGACAGTTGCGAAGGGCTGTCGCAGGACAAGGGTGGCGTGGATTACCTGGCGGACATCGGGGTGACCAGTCTGGTATCCACGCGCGTGGCCACCATTCAGCGCGCGAACCGCGCGGGCATGGTGACGATGCAGAAGGTCTTCGTGACCGACCGCTCGACGTGGCCGCGCAGCGTGAAGGCGCTGGAGCAAAGCGATCCGAACCTGGTGCAGCTGATGCCGGCGCCGATGCTGTCCCACCTGCCCGAGGCGGACCGCAAGGCGCTGCCCCCCATCGTCACGTCTGGCTTTGTCTGCAACGAGGCCGATATCCGCAGCGCGCTCGCGCACGGCGCCGTGGCTGTCTCGACCAGCGACCGGAACCTTTGGAATTTGGAAGGCAGGAAACTGAAGCATTAGGCGTTCTTTGAGAATACCTGCTTTCGGAGCGCCCCTCGCGCAACCATAGAAAGGAAAAAGGGCAGCAGAGGCTTTTCCCGCGATGCGCCCCTTGACATCTGCGGTCGCAGGAACACACTGGTTCGCGGAGGTGACTCAAATGACGATTGAGTACTTTTCTGAGAGTAATCCGGGCACAAAAACACTGCCACGCTCGCTAGCGACGAAGGCCGGCAACTTTGTGTTTGTATCCGGTCAGGTAGCCAGAGACGAAGATGGCAGCATCGTCGCTGGCGGGATAGAGGCGCAAACACGTCGGACATTGGAGAACGTCGCTCATGTGCTCGCGCTCGCGGGTTGCACGCTCGAGGACGTCGTGAAGACAATGGTCTGGCTTGAAGACGCTCGCGACTTCGATGAATTCAATCGCGTTTACGGAGAGTTCTTCCGCGAGAACAAGCCCTCACGTTCGACAATACAGGCGACGAACATGGTCGGCACCAAGGTAGAAATCGAGGCCATTGCTTATAGACCTTGAACCCCTGCACGGCAGGTCATGCGCCCCCCTTGAGCGTCCGCTCCCGCTCGATGCGATTGACTGTTTCGGGTCTGATCGGTCAGAGACAGCCGCTGCTCCGCGGTGTGCAGTCGGCCGAGACCGGCCAATCTCGGCCGTTGCCTATGGATTCGCGAGCGTCTGTTGTGCAGTCAGGAAGCGACGTTGACGACTACGGTCGCTCATATACATGTCTCGGCCGAACCCTTCCGAGGAATCGGCTGACTATGGGGACGTTCATCGAAGAATCTCTTTTAGGCAAGCAACTAATTCCACAAACCGCCCAGCCCTGCGTCCGCAGCATGCCATTCGGCGCTGTCGGGGGTACTGCTTTCCTTTATCAACTCAAGGAACGAAACAACCGCCTCGGCCTGTTCTGCCGCAAAGCTCATTCGGCACTCCTTCCAGTCAGAACGAGGCTCATACTTGGAATTATCCGGAAGCAGGGCGTCCAGTGCCAAGTACGAATAGTCACTGTCCTGCAGAACCCCTATTAGGAGCGAAGGCAAATAGTATTTGAAGAAGTCACTATTTGTGGCGCGACGGATGGCTGAAGGACTTATGCTGCGAATCCAGTGGTCAAGTGAGATCTCCGTCCACATGCGTCCATAGAATTTCTGAACATCATCGTCCACCTCGTAGTTTGCGATGCCATCATCCCGTCTATGACCCGATGGAATTGGAATGATAGCGAAGGCCGCACGAATAGTGGACTTCAACTGTGCAGATCGACGTGCGTATTCGTTAGAGTCCATTGCAAATATTTACCTGTTGTACGACTTTTACCCAGTCCCTTTGATGTGCCTTGTCCCCGCCACGGAAGCAGACGTTCATGATCTTTCGCCGCGCATTTGCGCAGATTTGTAAAGCATCTCGCTTAGACGCAAGTACGGCTGGGATATCACCTGCTTTGCAGTACTGCTGCCCGGTCTTGCAGGATTGATCAACATTAGTCTTCAGCTTGGTGTATTCGTCGTCATCGCAATCCCCCGGAGGAATGCTCTTGTCAAACGCAGCAACCACCGCTTCCAACGCCGCTCCGCATGCCTTTTCAACCCTTACCAGGAACTGCATAACATACATGCCCGGCATTGCTTTTTCCGGCGTGAGGCTCGGATCAAGGTCGGGCGCTGCGCTCGACCCAGAATAGGCTGGAATGCTCTGACCGGGACGAAGCGGGGGGGCGTATGAGTTCGGCAGAGAAGGCGCAGTTTGGGCATTGGCCGAACTGATGATGCCCGAGAGCCAGTCCTTCAGCCATCGCAACGCTGCATTCCAGCCCGATGCCAGACGGTTGGCAACGGAAGCCAGCGACGAGGGAGAGGTCGCGCCGTCTACCGTAAAGGGGCTAACCAAGCTCGACTCGTTGACGGCTTCCGGAATCGTGATGTTGTCCAGGATCTGGATCAGCCGATGGGCGGCGTCATAGGTGTAGCGGGTGACCAGATCGGAGGGGCCGACGACGCCAACGAGCTGACCTACCGCATCGTACTCGTACCGTGTATGGATGCCATCAATATCGACGTCGGTCATGCGGCCGCGCGCGTCGTAGACGTACTTGATCCGAGATCCGCTGACATCCACAGCTTCAAGCAACCTGCCCGCCGCATCATATTGCACGGCTGAACCGGTTTGCCCCGCGCCGTTCGTCACGGAAGCGAGGTTGCCTAGGGCATCGTGCGCGAAGCTCCATTGCCCGGTGACCGTGTTTCCAACCTTGTCCAGAGCCGTCGCCACCAAGCCGTTCGCATCGTATGTCCAAGTTGTGCTCGTCACGTCGCCCGACGGCTGGACATTAAGCCCTTGGCTACCCGTAACGTCGTTGGTCGGATACCAACCGTACACCAGTACTTGGCCCTTCGCGTCATAGGCGAAATAGTCCACTTGCCCTGGCGCAGCAACCTTCAGCGGCAAATACACGGTGCGGAAACGCTCGTGGGATGCACAACGTTCCCCTGCGATTGGAATGTGATGGTCCGGCTACTGCTGTCCGCTGTGGTCACCGTCGTCTGGGCGCCTTCCAGATACTGCAGGAGTACCTTGCCTACGCCGCCAGCGTGCTCCGAACTCGTCGCGCGGCCCTGACTGTCGTAGGTGTACGTGGAGAATCGAACACCGGCTTCATCCGTAATGCCCGTCAATCCCCCAACAGCTGCCGGATCTTCATAGTAATATTGGCGGCTCTTTCCGTCCGCCCAGGTCACTCGTTCTGGCAGACCCGACGCGTTGTAGCTGTAGGTTGCGATCGGCCCGGTCGATCCTGACACGCTCGTGGCACGAGCGGCGGCGTCATACGCAAGATTCAGCACCCTACCAAACTGGTTGCGGACCTGCAGTAGCAACCCTACCCGCGGCGCAAGGTTTGTTGGCGTGGATGCATCGCTATAGCTCAGTGTGGTCGTCCAGCCGTTGCGTTCCCGCACCACCAGCAAGTGTCCCTGATCGTCGTACAGCTCCTGCGCATCGCTGGTGGCGTCTGTATATCGCCAGCGTGCCCCGGATGGGTCGCCAGACGCCAGAGCCTCAAGACGGCCCGAGCTAATGTTCTGTGCCACGGTCCATGGGCCCGTAGACGTGTCTCGATAAAACGGCACTGCGCTGCCGTCCGCCCGTATCGCCACAACCGAAGGATTGGCGCTCCCTGCATAGGCAATGTCGAGGGCGCGCGCCCAATTGTGTGTCCACCGGCTTCCCAGGCCTGCGCGCGGTGCGGTCACCCAGTCAGACCGGTAGGTGTCAACCAGCGATAGGTCCATGGAGGAAGTCAGCGCGTAGCGGATCTCGCTCTGGACCTTGTTGCCACGGCCTGGAAAGATGGGATTTCCAACGGGGCAGCTGGCCCGTTCATAGGTCAGTTGCTTGATGCAGTCCAGATGTTCGCTTGCCGTTTGACCAGTAGGGGGGCAAGTGAGCGGCGGCGGAGTCATGCACTGCTGATCTAGCGGCTTTGATGTATCTGGATAGCTGCCATCCGAACAGCGAATCCGACTATTCGCGTTGTAGCTGGACCAGTAGAGTCCTTGATTGAAAATATCGCACTGCAAACCATCCGCATTCATGCGAAAAGTGTATATAGCATTCGGCGGTTGATTGCAGGCCTCAGTTCGTGTCGGATACCACTTGCCATTACTGACATACGTATAGTTGTAAAAGGTCACAGCTACGTAAGCCCGTGCATCGGAAGCCCACGGTAGACCAAATGCAATGACTACCGCTAGCGGTATAGGAATCAGATGGCGGCCGATCTTGCCAGCCAGACCGGTGCAGGCCCGCTGGAATCGATTCCCCAACATCCAATGATTGCCGCAGTGTCCGTGCGTCGCCTCTGCAAAGTGCCTGCGATGTCCCATCCGGACCCCTTCTTTTTTATTGTGGTGCGTAATGAATGGCACACGCGAGTGTAGGGGCGGTTAAATTGGGCTACATATCGTTTTACTAACATCTGATATGTGATTTATTGATATCACCACACTCGCGAAGTGGACGCGAGGGAAGCCTTACATGACTGTCGCCGTGGGGAGCACCTACTGCGCGCTGTTTGCGACGCGCTGCATCGGGCCAACACCACGGCGCCCTACCGGTCGGCTACCGCGCCGCACAAGAAGCTCGCCGGAATTTTTCTGCCCACACAGGATCCGAAGGGCTGCATTACGTCAGATTGCAGCCACAGTGCCAAGGTCGCCGAACGGCCCCAATTGGGTCGACCGCAGCCATTGCAGCGCACCATATCCAGGATTCCCAGCCGTTCGCCCGCCTCACGATATTTGCAACTCGATGGCATCAAGCTGACCCCCACTGCCTTAGGGAACACATCAAGAAAGCGACACGATAGCTACCGGCTACCAATCATGCCAACGGTCAGCCGTCTCTGTGTTCTATGCTTGAGGCAGCACACTCACGGGGACCACCGATGGCCTGCAACCGAGATCTTCGCCTTGGCAACGCCTTGGGCAGCGTGTTGGCCGGATGCGCCGTCATCACCCTGCTTGCCCTGGCCGGTTGCGACACGCTACCCCGGGATACCTCGGCCACGCCCGCGCCGCCGCGCGAGCCGATCGCCGCCAGCGACGACGTGTTTCCGGCGCCCACCACGGTGCATGACACCCGCCCCCGGCCCGCCACCCCTTAGAGGCGTTTTCCTTGAAGTCCTCGTCTTCTTGGGGCGGCTTGAGAATTCGGAAATTTTTGCACGCTAGCGCACGGAGACCGGGCCCGCGACGTATTGACGCACCGCAAAAACCCGCTGCAAAGTCCATTGATTCGTATTAAACTTTCACAACATTCTAAAAATTCGAAACGATCATGCAGCTTTCGCCCCTGGTCCAGCGCTTTGTCCTTCACTTCGGTGAGATGGGCAGCCGCTGGGGCATCAACCGTACGGTCGGACAGATCTACGCCCTGCTCTTCACGGCACCGCGCCCGCTCAATGCCGATGAGATCGCCGAATCACTTGGCTTCTCGCGCTCCAACGTCAGCATCGGGTTGAAAGAGCTCGAGTCCTGGAACCTGGTGAAGCTCTCCCACCAGCCCGGCGACCGCCGCGAGTACTTTTCCGCACCGGACGATGTCTGGGCCATCTTCCGCACCCTGGCCGAGGAGCGCCGCCGCCGCGAGATCGATCCCACGCTGTCCATGCTGCGCGAGGTGCAGCTCGAGGCGACGACTTCCGCCGAAGACCGCCACGCGCAGGCCCGCATGAAAGAGATGTATGGGCTGATCCTGCTGGTCACCACGTGGTTCGGCGACATGCAGAAACTCGACGTCGCCACGCTGGAAAAGCTCATGCGGCTGGGTTCGCGCGTGACCAAGCTGCTCGATGTCAAGGACCGCCTGGCCACCGCCATCGGCATGGGCGGCGACAAAGCCACCGCCCGTGCCGCCAAGCCCGCCGCGAAAACCCCCTCAAAGCCTGTCCGCCCCCGCAAGGAGTAACCCGTGTTTGCCAGTCTCGACCCCGTGGTGCTGGCGCGCATCCAGTTTGCCGCCAATATCTCATTCCATATCCTGTTCCCCACCATCAGCATTTCGCTAGGCTGGGTGCTGCTATTCTTCAAGCTGCGCTACGGCAAAACCGGCGACGAAAGCTGGATGGCCGCCTACCGACTCTGGGTCAAGATCTTCGCGCTGACCTTTGCAGTCGGCGTGGTCAGCGGCATCACCATGAGCTTCCAGTTCGGCACCAACTGGCCCGGCTACATGGAGACCGTGGGCAATATCGCCGGGCCGCTGCTGGCCTACGAGGTGCTGACCGCGTTCTTCCTGGAGGCCACGTTCCTCGGCATCATGCTGTTCGGCACGCGTCGTGTGAGCAACCGCACGCACACCATCGCCACGCTGCTGGTGGCGGGCGGCACCACGCTGTCCGCGTTCTGGATCCTGGCGCTGAACTCGTGGATGCAAACCCCGGCCGGCTTCGAGATGATCGACGGCCGCGCCCATGTGACCAGTTGGATCGCGGTCATCTTCAACCCGTCGTTCCCCTACCGCCTCACGCACATGCTGCTGGCGTCGGGCCTGACCGTGGCGTTCCTGCTGGCCGGCATCTCGGCCTACCGCTGGCTGCGCGGCGACCGCGCACGCGACGCCATCCACGCGATGCGCACTGGCGTGGTGCTGGCGGCCGTACTGATTCCGTTGCAGATCGTGGTGGGCGATTTCCATGGCCTGAACACGCTGCATCACCAGCCCGCCAAGATCGCGGCGATGGAGGGCATCTGGAAGACCGAGAAGGGCGCGCCGGCCGTGCTGTTCGGCCTGCCGAACGCCACCACGCAATCCAATGACTTCGAGATCGCCATCCCCAAGCTGGCCTCGATCTACCTGGCGCATGACGCCGATGCCGAAATCAAGGGCATCGACGCCTTTGGCGACCGCCATCCGCCCGTGGCCCCGCTGTTCTATGCCTTCCGCATCATGGTGGGCGTGGGCCTGCTGATGCTGGCCGTCTCGTGGATCGGCGCGTGGCAGTTCCGCAAGCGCGGCGAACCCGCGCCGTGGATGGCGCGCGCGCTGCTGGCCATGACGTTCTCGGGCTGGGTGGCACTCATTTCCGGCTGGTATGTGACCGAAATCGGCCGCCAGCCCTACCTGGTCTACGGCGTGCTGACCACGGCACAGGCCGCCTCCAAGGTGCCGGCCACGATGATCGGCAGCACGCTGGCCATGTACCTGGCGCTCTATCTGCTGCTGATTGCCGCCTATATTTCGGTGGTCTTCCACCTGGCCCGCAAGGCCGGCGACAGCGCCGTCAACGACGACACCGATGGCGCGCCCGCGTTCGAAACCCCGCAACCCGTCATTCCCGGCCACTCCAGGAGCACGCAATGAACCCGGCCACCGTACCCGATCTGTCCCAGCCCGCCGGCTGGTTGCCGCTGGTTTTCCTGGCGCTGATGGGCCTGTCCATGCTGATCTACGTGATCCTGGACGGCTATGACCTTGGCGTGGGCGTGCTGCTGCGCCGCGCCGACGATGCCGACAAGGACCGCATGATCGCGTCCATCGGCCCGTTCTGGGATGCCAACGAGACGTGGCTCGTGCTGGGCGTGGGCCTGCTGCTGACCGCCTTCCCGCTGGCGCATGGCGCAATCCTGACCCATCTGTACCTGCCCGTGGCGTTGATGCTGGCAGGGCTGATCATCCGCGGCGTGGCGTTCGACTTCCGCGTCAAGGCGCGCGATCCGCACAAGCCGTGGTGGAACTTCGCGTTCTATGCGGGCTCGCTGCTGGCCAGCTTCTCGCAGGGGCTGATGCTGGGCCTCTATATCACCGGCTTCCGCTACGACCTGCCCAACCTGCTGTTCGCCGTGGCCGTGGGGCTGTGCCTGGTGGCCGGCTACTGCCTGCTCGGCGCCAGTTGGCTGATCATGAAGACCACGGGCAGCCTCCAGTTGCGTGCGATCTACTGGGCGCGGCGCAGCCTGTGGCTGACGGCGCTGGGCGTGGCGGCCATCTCGGTGGTCACGCCGCTGGTCAGCACGCGCATCTTCGACAAATGGTTCGCGCTGCCCAACATCATCCTGCTGGCGCCCATTCCGCTGATCACCATGGGCGTGTTCGTGGTGGTCGAGCGCCTGCTGCGCCGGATGCGCGACCTGCACGCACGCGGCAACGACCGCTGGTGCTGGGTGCCGTTCGCCGGCACGGCCGTGATCTTCCTGATGGCGTTCAACGGCCTGGCCTACAGCCTGTTCCCGTACCTGGTGGTGGACCAGATCGACATCTGGCAGGCCGCCAGCGCGCCGGAGTCGCTGATGGTGATCCTGGCCGGCGCCGTGGTGGTGCTGCCCACCATCCTGGGTTACACGATCTACGCGTACCGTGTATTCTGGGGCAAGGCCACGGACCTGCATTACTACTGATCGCCACTGATCCGCCCCTCCACCTCCAACCCGTGGCCTGCGGCGCCAGGGAGGCGTCTCAAGGCATGTCATCACACGCCCCCGGCCCCACGGAACCCGCCGGCCCATTGCCGCTGCTGACGCGCCTGCGCAGCCGGGCCGGCGCGCATGTGCGTGCGCTCACGCGCAGCAACTCGGGCCTGTCGATCGACTATGACAACCCGCCGGGCGACCCCGGCCTGTTCGGCCCCGATGCGGTCTGCTGGCGCGTGCATGCGGATTTTCCGGCGATGCTGGCGGGCGGCGTCAGCGCGCTGCTGCTGCAGGCGCTGCATCCGCTGGCGCTGGCCGGGGTGTGGGATCACTCCTCATTCCGCACCGACATGCAGGGCCGGCTGGGCCGCACCGCGCAATTCATCGCCGGCACCACCTACGGCAGCCGCGCCGACGCCATGCGGCTGATCGAGCGCGTACGCCGCATCCACGCCAATGTCACCGGCACCGCGCCGGACGGACGGCCCTACGCCGCCGACGATCCCGAATTGCTGACCTGGGTACATGTGGCCGAGGTCTCTAGCTTCCTGGCCGGCTACCTGCGCTATGTCGGCCCGCTTTCCACGGCCGACCAGGACCGGTACTTCGCGGAAGAAGCCAGGGTGGCCGCGCTGCTGGGCGCCGCCAACGTGCCGGCGTCGCGCGCCGGGATCCACGCCTACCTGGCGGCACAACGCCCGTATCTGGTCAACAGCGACCGCACGCGCGAGGTGGTGCGGCTGGTCATGACGATGCCGGTGGCGAATCCGCTGCTGATTCCGGCCGTGCGGACCATGGCCGATGCCGGCGTGGCGCTGCTGCCGCCCTGGGCGCGCGAGGCACTGGGGCTGCACCGGCCATCCGTACGGCGGTCACTGTCCGCGGCGGCGATGGGCGCGCTGGCGCCCACGTTGCGCTGGGCGCTCGGGCCGGGGCTGGCCGCCCGCGCACGGCGGCGCGTGGCCCGCACCGCCTGACCTATTCAAACCTATTCGGCCGCCGGCGCGGCAGCCGCCGCCGGGCTGCCACGCAACGTGGCCTCCCTGAGACGCATCACCAGGAACGGCGCGATCAGCGACACCGCCGCGCTGCACAGGAACAGCGTGCGGAAGGCCTGCTCGGCGGCCACGCGCACGGCGGCGGCGTCAGCCTGGTCGGCCGCGCCCATCGCCCGGCGGAACATGCTCATCAGCACATCCTCGCCGCCGCGCAGGTCGCTCACGGCCATGCCGCCGTGGCGCAGCAGCGCGATCAGCATGGTCGTCAGCACCGCCACGCCCACCGCCCCGCCCAGCAGCCGCGAGAACGCCGTCAGCGCGGTGGCAATGCCCACGTGCTGCGGCGGCACGGCATTCTGCGTGGCCACCAGCCCGCTGGGCAGTTGCAGCCCGATCGACAGGCCCAGCACGATCATCACCAGCGCAGCCGGGATCACAGCGTATGGCGGCACGAATGCCAGCCCCACGATGGCCAGCGGCGCCATGACCGAGCCCGCCATCTGCAGCGGCTTGTAGCGCCCGCTCCACGACATCAGCCGCCCCGAGATATAGGCGCCGAACGGAATGGCCAGCGTCAGCGGCACCAGCCGCAGCGCGGCGGTGTCCGCCTGCGCGCCGCCCACCACCTGAAAGCGCAGCGGCAGCAGGACCGACATCGCGATCAATTGGAAGAAACAGAGGAACAGCGTGACGCAGCAGATGGCCACGGTCGGTACGCCCAGCATGGCGAGCGGGATCACCGGGTCCGCGGCGCGCCGCTCCTGCCAGACGAACAGCGCCATGCCCGCCAGGCCCGCCAGCAGCAGGCCGACGGTCTGCGGCTCCAGCGGCGAGTGGCCCTGCCCCAGGCGCGTCAGGAACACGAGCACGCCGGACAGCCCGCCGCCAAACAGCAGCGCGCCCAGGTAGTCGATGCGGTGGCGGCGGCCACCTGCGGGCAGGTGGCGCAGCGCGCGGCGCACCACCACCAGCGCCAGCAGGGCCAGGGGGATGTTGATCCAGAAGATCCAGCGCCACGACAGGAAATGCGCCAGGTAGCCGCCGATGACCGGGCCGGCCATGCTGGCCACGGCCCAGACGCCGCTGACGTAGCCCTGGTAGCGGCCACGCTCGCGCAGCGGCACCACGTCGGCAATCGTCGCCTGCGAGACCGAGATCAGGCCGCCGCCGCCCAGCCCTTGCAGGATGCGGGCGAAGATCAGCATCGGCATGGTGGTAGCCAGCGCGCAGAACACCGAGGCCAGCAGGAACAGCACGATCGAGAACGTCAGTACCGAGCGGCGCCCCAGCACATCCGACAGCTTGCCGTAGATGGGCGTCACCACGGTGGACGCCACGAGGTAGGCCGAGATCACCCAGGCCATGTCCTCGAAGCCGTTGAGCTGCAGCGCGATGTCCGGCAGCACCACGGCCACGATGGACTGCTCCAGCGCGCCCAGCAGGATGGCCAGCATCAAGCCGAACAGGACCTGCATGACCGGCACGCCCGGCGGTGGATTGCCGGAAGGGGACGATGACCGGGGAGATGCGGTGTCTGGCGCGGAAGGAGCGGACATGAGGGAGCCTGCGTGGCAGACGGCGGCGCGAACTGGCCTTGCCTGCTCTTGTGGTCAAGGAGAGCCGGTATTGTAGGCGCTTGCCGCCGGCCCTGCTTGTCCACGCCCCCGCTGGCTTACAGGCAGCTTTCAGGCGGTTTTTTTGCGATGGTCAGAACGTCTCCCACTCGCCGGCATCGGCCGTGGCCGGCGCAGGCGCGGGGGCCGGACGGCGCTTTGCCGGCGTGGCCAGCACAGGTTCCTTGCGTTGGCGCGTCACCGCAGGACGTGCCTTGGCCGGCGTGACCGGCTGGCGAGCCGGCAGCACCGATTGCGGCTGCGGCTTGCGCACCACCGGCGGACGCACGGCGGCCGGCACGGCAGGCGCGCGCGCTACGGGCGCCATGCGCGGGGTGGGCGCGGGCTGCCTCGCCACAGGCGGCAAGGCCGGCGTGACCGCACGCGAGATCGCGCGCACGCGCGTGGGCGCGGCAATGGCAGGGGCTACGCGCGCCACGCGCGCCACCGGCGCGGCGGCAATCCGCGGCACCGGGGCCGCCACGGGCTGCGCGGCACGGCCGTTGCCCAGGTCGAAGCGCGTCACCTCGGCCACCAGGCCGCCCGCCTGTTGCAGCAGGCTATCGGCGGCCGCGCTGGCCTCTTCCACCAGCGCCGCGTTCTGCTGCGTCACGGATTCCATCTGGGTAATCGCCAGGCTGACCTGCTCGATGCCGGCGGTCTGCTCCTCGCTGGCGGCACTGATCTCGCCCATGATGTCCGTCACGCGGCGTACCGCGCCCACGATGTCATCCATGGTCTTGCCCGCCGCTTCCACCTGCCTGGCGCCGTCCTTCACCTGGCTGACCGAGCTGTTGATCAGGTCGCCGATTTCCTTGGCCGCCGACGACGAGCGCTGCGCCAGGCTGCGCACTTCGGCCGCCACCACGCTGAAGCCACGGCCCTGCTCGCCGGCGCGCGCCGCTTCGACGGCGGCGTTCAACGCCAGGATATTGGTCTGGAATGCAATGCCCTCGATCACGCTGATGATCTCGGCCACGCGCGCGGAGGACTTCGAAATGCCGTCCATCGTATCGACCACGCTGCGCACCGCGCGGCCACCCTCGGTGGCCACATCCGACGCATTGACCGCCAGCTGGTTGGCCTGGCGGGCGTTCTCGGCGTTCTGGCGCACCGTGGAGGTCAGCTGCTCCATCGAGGCGGCGGTCTGTTCCAGCGACGCGGCCTGCTCTTCGGTCCGTTGCGACAGGTCGGTATTGCCGCTGGCAATCTCGCGCGCCGCGGTATCGATGGAGCCGGCCGCCTGCTGGATGCCCCGCACCAGCAGGCCAAGCTGACCGAAGGCGCGTTCCATCGCGCCCAGCATGCGGCCCATCTCGTCCTGGCTGCGCACCGCGATGGCATGGCCCAGACGGCCTTGCGCCAGCGCCTCGGCGGCGTCGAGCGCCTGGCCGGCCGGGCGCGTTACCGAGCGCGTGATCGCCACGCCCAGCAGCGCGGCAATCACGGCCGCCGCCGCCGACAGGCCGATCAGCAGGTCGCGTGCAAAGACATAGTGGTCCGTTGCCTCGGCCACGGCATCCACCGCCGTCTTGCGGCCCGATGCGGTGGTCTCGTCCAGCTTCTCGAAGTACGCGGCCTGGGCGGCCGGCAGGGTGACAACCAGGCCGGCTCGGGCGCCATCGAACTCACCGGCGCGCAATTGCTGCAACACGAGGTCGAGTTGGCCGTTGTAGGCACTGCGCGCCTGGGTCAGCTGGTCGAACCTCGCCAGCACTTCCGGCCGGCCCGACGCCCGGACGACGCCGCTCAGCTGCTCGAGGATGCCACTCACTTCCTGGCGTATCGCCGCAATCTTCTCGACGCTCTGTGCGGCCATGGCCGGATCTTCGGTCAGCGCGGCATCGCGCACCATGATCCCGATCTCGAGCACGCGCTCCTTGGCGCGGTTCAGGTCGATGACGCGCAGCAGCCGCTGCTCCACCGCCTGGTGCATGGCGTCGTTCATGCCGCGCATGGAGGTGACGCCCACGGCCGCCACGGCCGCCAGCAACAACACGACCACGCAGAACGCCAGGGACAACCGTGCCCCGATACCCATGTTTCGCAAGCCCATCTCAGCGTACCTTTCTGTTTTCGATGTTCGGTATGTACGGCCAGCCTCCGCCCGGATCGGGGCGTCGCACATAGCGCTATCGGGTGGCGCCTGACACTTCTTGAGCGGAAAAACGAATTAAGGGGAAAAGTGCCGGCAGTTCGGCAAATTGCCGCGGCTACGCACGGGTTCTAATCTGTACCGAGCGCTCCGGCTCGCGCCGGCAACGGCGAACCCGCGATGGCGGCGACAGACCGCGACGGGAGGCGACGTGGGCAAAAAAAGAAGCCCACGCGCGGGGTGCTCGTAGGCTTTCAGGACTGCTTGAAATGAACCGGGGGTAAGCCGGTCCGGACTTGGAATATAAACCCGCGTTACATGAGGTGTAAATCGCGTTTCTATCAGGGAATGCCCCGATGGCGGGTGTAACGGGCTCTGCACATAACCGGCAAAAATGTGAAATCAGCTACTTTTATCCTTACCGGCAAATATCGGCGCCTTACCCAAAAGCTTTAGCTGGCGCGGCTTGCAAGGTCGGCCGCATTAGCCTGCCGCCTTCGCGCAGCGCGCGTGCGATATATCAGCCGCACCACCTTCCGCAATGAAATAAATAGAGGCTTTCCTCTATCCGCTCACGCGCCCCGTCTTTGTCAACACTTGTAAAACTTTGTTACCCTTCCGGCTGAAGTATTCCCCTTCTCTCCTGGCAGTGCCGCACGAGATCGTCGGTGGGATTGCGCCATTCAACCATCCGGTGCGCGCGCCCGTTACCGTCAAGAAGGCCAGCCCCAGCGCCGGCTCCGAAAGCGAATGTTTCATATCTCGCCCAGATCAGACCGCGTCGCCCGTTACTTATAGCGCGACACGAATCTTTGTGCCTGGTCATCGGACCATTGACGGCCGCCAGAACCCTCGCGGGCTCTTCCGGAGAAGTTGTGAAGAAGGAAAACAAGGCTTCCAGACCCAGCCGAAAGCTGCAGCACCTGCAATTCGCGGCGCACAGCGCCAGTCGCAATTCGGTCATCGTCCATCTGTCCAACGGCACGCGCCTGACCGGAATCGTCCTTGCCTCGGACAATTACATGATTCTGCTAGGCAGAACGCACGAGGATTCCACCCCCACGGTGATCTACAAGCGCGCCATCACGGTGGTCACGCCGGCGCACGCCCCGGAAGCCGACACGGCACTGCTCGATGCCGAGGGCTCGCCGGATTTCGTGCGTCTATATATACCGCGCACCCGCAAGCGCCGCTGACCCGCGCCCGCGTGCGAGCTCTCGCAAATATCGCTCTAAAGTCTCCTACCGCCCTGTCGATAACCCTTGCAACGGAGGCACTCTACGCCCTGCTACGCAGGCAGCCAACGTTACGGCACCCGCCGGAATGCCTAAAACATTGCAAATAGGAGTCGTACCATGGCGCAAGTCATCAACACCAACATCCTCTCGCTGCAAACGCAGAGCAACCTGAACACGTCGCAATCGTCGCTGAACACCGCGATCCAGCGTCTGTCGTCGGGTCTGCGCATCAACAGCGCAAAGGACGACGCGGCCGGCCAGGCCATCGCCAACCGCTTCACCGCCAACATCCGTGGCCTGACGCAAGCTTCGCGTAACGCCAACGACGGCATCTCGATCTCGCAGACGACTGAAGGCGCGCTGACCGAAGTCAACAACAACCTGCAACGTGTCCGTGAACTGTCGGTGCAAGCCGCCAACGGCACGAACTCGCAGTCGGACCTGAAGTCGATCCAGGACGAAATCAAGCAACGCCTGGCTGAAATCGACCGCGTGTCGGCCCAGACCCAGTTCAACGGCGTGAAGGTCCTGGCCAAGGATCAGAGCATGTCGATCCAAGTCGGCGCCAACGACAGCGAGACCATCTCGATCGGCCTGAAGGAAATCACCTCGAAGACCCTGGGCGTGAACGGCTTCAGCGTCGCCGGCCCGGACAGCGCCGTGTCGGCCGCCGCTTCCGCCGACTGGACCTCCACGTTCGGCGCCAGCGCCACCGGCACCGTGGACAACGCCACCGTTGCCGCGTCGGACGTCAAGGCCGCCCTGGGCATCAGCACGACCCCGACCGTGACCGGCGGTCTCGTGAAGGACAGCAGCGGCAGCCTGTTCGTCGAAGTCGACCTCGGCGCGCTGACCAACGCTGACAAGGATGCGCTGAGCTCGAAGGGCTTCGATGCCGCCCAAAGCAAGGTGTACATCGCCGTTGGCGCCAGCGACGGTAGCGTGAACGCAGCCACGGGCAACGTGACGCTGACCTCGACGGCCACGCTGAGCTCGCTGACCGACACGAAGACGTCGAACGCGCTGGCCACGATGGACAAGGCCCTGGCTACGGTTGACAACCTGCGTTCGTCGCTGGGCGCAGTGCAGAACCGCTTCGAGTCGACGATCAACAACCTGAGCACGACGGTGAACAACCTGTCGGCTTCGCGTTCGCGCATCCAGGACGCTGACTACGCAACGGAAGTGTCGAACATGACCCGCGCGCAGATCCTGCAACAAGCTGGTACCTCGGTGCTGTCGCAAGCGAACCAGACCACGCAAAGCGTGCTGACGCTGCTGCGTTAATCGCCACGCCGCAAGAGGCCGGGCCGCAAGGCCCGGCTTTTTCGCCGGAATGTTTTGCAGGCAGTCCACTGCCTGCAAAGCGTTTCAACAGCGCCGACCTTCACGCCTTACCGGACGGAGCAGACCATGGCATCTCCCACCCCAGTTTCCACTCCGGCGGCACGCATTTCCGCCGATACCGTGGCCATCGCGCCGGCACTCGCCGCCCCGGCCGCCACGGTAAAGGCCGTTCGTCCCGCGCAGTCTGCCGCCCACGCGGACGCGCGGCCTGGCGCCGACGCCCCCGCCGATACCGCCGGCGCGATGCAGGAACTGGTGGACGTGCTGAAGACCACGTCCATCGGCCTGCGCTTCGAGATCGACGACCAGACGCACCGCGTGATCACCAAGGTCGTGGACAAGGAAACGGGCGAGATCATCCGGCAGATGCCAAACGAAGATGTGCTGCGCCTGGCGCGTGCCATCGACAAGCTCCAGGGGCTGTTCGTGAGCCACGCCGTCTGACACGCGCGGCGCCAACCCATTCCGTAGTGTCCAGTTGAAGACAACAATAGGTATATAAGACATGGCAACGATCTCCTCCATCGGCGTCGGTTCCAACCTTGACCTGCAAAGCCTGCTGGACAAACTGGAAACCAACGAGAGCCTTCCGCTCACCCAGATCAACACGCAAGCCAAAAGCTACCAGTCCAAGCTGTCGGGCTACGGCACCATCAAGAGCGTGCTGGACGCCTACTCGGCCGCGGCAAAGGCGCTGGGCACCGCCAGCACGTTCAGCGCCGTCAAGGCCACCGTGGGCTCGGACAGCGTGCTGGCCGCCGCCGCCGGCACTACTGCCGTGCCGGGCAGCTACGCGGTCAACGTGACATCCTTGGCCACGGCGCAATCGCTGGTCTCCAAGCAGATCGCCGACCAGACCGCGGCCATCGGCGGCGGTACCATCACCATCGACTTCGGCGACCAGCTCGCCACCGGCGGCGCACCCGTCAGCACCAAGACCGTGACGATTGGCGCCGATACGTCGCTGCAAGGCATCCGCGACTCGATCAACAAGGCCGGCATCGGCGTGACCGCCAGCATCGTCAACGACGGCAGCGCCACGCCCTACCGCCTGGTGCTCACGTCCGACAAGACCGGCACGCAGGCCGGCATGCGCATCAGCGCCAGCGACGCCGCCGTGAGCAACGTCGTGTCCTATGACCCGGCCCTGGGCGCCGCCCAGCCCAGCGGCGTGAGCCAGACGGTGGCTGCCGCCAACGCCACGCTGACCATCAACGGCATCAGCATCACGAGCCAGGGCAACACCGTGGCCGAGGCCGCGCAGGGCGTGACGCTGACGCTGAAGTCCACCGGCACCACGAGCATGAGCGTGACGCGCGACGACGCGTCGATCAAGACGGCCGTGCAGAGCTTTGTCACCGCGTACAACAACATCCTGTCCGCCTCCGCGACGCTGACCTCGTTCGACACCGAGGCCGGCACGTCCGGCTCGCTGAACGGCGACAACACGCTGCGCAGCATCCAGTCGCACCTGCGCTCGATGCTGACCACCCCGATGTCCGATGGCAAGGGGGGCTCCGTCACGTTGTCCGACCTCGGCGTGTCGTTCAACATGGATACCACCAGCGCGGGCAGCGTCAACTACGGCAAGCTGCAGATCGACGACACCAAGCTCGCCAAGGCCATCTCGGGGAACCTCCAGGGACTGACCAGCTTCTTCTCGGGCGCGAACGGCGCCGCGGGCATGGGCAAGACCATCACCGACTATGTCGATTCGCTGAACACCAAGTCCGGCGCGCTGACCGTGGCCACCGATGGCATCACCGCCACGCTGAAGGACCTGGAAGACAAGTACACGCAGACGCAGGATCGCGTGACTGCGACGATGGATCGCTATCGCGCGCAGTTCACGCAGCTTGACCTGCTGGTTTCGCAGATGAACCAGACCAAAAGCTACCTCACGCAACAGTTCTCGTCGCTGACCAGTAGCAGCAGCAAGTAAGTCACCGGAGTTCGCCATGTTCGCGCGCCAAGCCATCAATGCCTATGCCCAGGTCGGCGTCCAGACCGGGGTCATGAGCGCCAGTCCGCACAAGCTGATCGTGATGCTGTACGACGGCGCTCGCTCCGCTATTGCCCGCGCCAGGTTCCACCTGGACAACGGCGAGCTGGAAGCGCGCGGCAATGCCATCTCCAAGGCTATCAACATCATCGACAACGGGCTGCGCGCGGTGCTGGACCACGAGGCGGGCGGAGATATCTCCGCCAACCTCGAATCGCTGTATGAATACATGACGCGTCGCCTGATGCTGGCCAACCTGCGCGGCGACGCAACGTTGCTGACTGAAGTGGACGCCCTGCTCGAGAATCTTGCCTCGGCCTGGGCCGCCATCGACCCGGCCGCCCCCGCCGACACCGGGCAGGCGTCATCGACGCCCGTCGCATCCCCCGCCCTGTAGGATTCCTGAGATGTTTGATATGTCCCCGATCGTGAGAAGCTACGAGGAGCTGCTGGTGCTCTCGGAGCAGATGCTCGAAGCCGCGCGCGCGTCCAACTGGGATGCGCTCAACGAACTGCAGCAGGTCTATATGGCCGAGGTGGATCGGCTGCGCCACCTGGATCACAGCAAGCCGTTCTCCGACAATGAACGGCTGCGCCGCTTCCAGTTGCTGGAACGCATCCTGGCATACGATGCCCGGATCCGCGACCTGACCATGCCTCGGCTGGCCCAGCTGGGCGAGTTGCTGAACAGTTCGCGCCGCAAGCTGGAGCTCACCTCCGCCTACGGCGCCACCGCCTGATTCCGCGCCCCTTCCCTTGCGAAGGGACCGCCTGACGCGTATCACGTCCATCGCCATCCGCTGACACGCGCCCATGACCGGCATCCAAATTCCCGCGGGCCTGGTGCCCAACGCCCTACCGGACCCGCAGCTGACGCGTCCGGCGCTGGCCATCGACAAGCTCGCGGCGCTGATGCCCGTGCCCGAGGTGACCCAGGGCAACGTGGAGTCGTCCACGGGCGAGACCGTCCAGGCGCGCCAGCCGAGCGTAGTCGGGCCGGGCATTGCGGACGCGCGCGGCAACGCGCTGACCGGCTCCACGCGCGAAACCCTGAGCTTCGCGGCACGCGCCATCCTCGATCTGTTCGAGTCCGGCGAGGCGCAGCCGTTGCAGGGCCGGGCGCCGCTGCTGCCCGCGCCGCCCGGCACGGGTCAGGGCGCGGCGGCGGATCTTTCCGGCGCACTCGCCGCGCTGGTCGACCAGAGCGGCCTGTTCTATGAATCGCATGTGGCGCAATGGGTCATGGGCCAGCGGCCACTGGCCACGCTGCTGCAGGAGCCGCAGGCCGGCTTGCGCATGCCTGCGCCACCCGCCCAGGCCACGCCCCAGAACGCGCCGGCGCAGCTGCCGCCATCGAGCGGCGCCGGCGCGCCCGTGGCGCTGTTGCCCTACGGCGGCCCGGCCGCGTCCGCCGCACCGGCACCCAGTGCTGCCATCCTGGCCGAACTCTCGCGTCCAACCATCTTTCCGCTGACCACCGGCGTGCCGGCACAGCCCGCCCAAGGCCGCCAGGCCGACGCGCCCAGCCAGCCGGCCGGCCCGGCCCCCGGACATCCCGCGGCGCAAACGCCGGCCGCCGAACAGCGCCGCGCCGCGCACGCCAGCGCCGCCGCGCAGGCTTACCAGCTCACGGCCGAGGTTTCGCAGGAAGGCCATCATGTCGCGCAAGCCCAGCACGCGGCCATCATCGCCAGTTGGAACGCGCCCGACACCCTCGCCGCGCAGACCCATGCCGAAGCTGGACCGCCCGTGCATCCCGCCAGCGAAGGCGTGGTGCGCCAGCAGCTCGAACTGCTGGCCACCCAGCAATTCCGCTGGACCGTGGAGGCATGGCCCGGCATGGCCGTGGACTGGGAAGTCACGCGCGATGCGCAACACGATCACGCGCCCACATCAACCGAGGCCGCAACCTGGAGCACGCGGCTGCGCCTGGACCTGCCCCAGCTGGGCCATGTCGACGCGGTACTGACACTCGGCGCTACCGGGCTGGAGGCGCGCCTGGTGACCGCCGACCAGGATGCCGCCGCGCGCCTGGTCAACGGCAGCGCCGATTTCCGCGGCCAGCTCGACGCGCGGGGCATCGCGCTGCTGAACCTCAACATCAGCGCGGCCGCCGATGCCTGGCCCGTGGCCGCCGCCGGAGTGCTGGAATGAGCGCGAGCGACCCGCACCGCGACGCCGCCGTCGCGCTCTCGTACCACGCTGCCGACCAGGCGCCACGCGTGGTGGCCAAGGGCTACGGGCTGTCCGCCGAAGTCATCATCGCCCGTGCGCGCGAGGCCGGGGTCTACGTGCACGGTTCGCCCGCATTGGTGAACCTGCTGATGCAGGTGGATCTGGACAGCCAGATCCCCCCCCAGCTCTACATGGCCGTGGCCGAACTGCTGGCCTGGCTGCATCGGCTGGAGGAATCGGCGCCGCACGCGCCCTGAACGCGGGTTCGCGGGGCCGTCCACACCACGTATCCGCCACAGGTACATGAAATAGCGCCACTTTTGTCTTGTGTTCACGGCGTCTCCGGGAGCGCTGTCTTGATATGTTTGCTGGCATCTGGATAGACCGCCTGCGCAGGGCGTCTGCCAACGCATCCACTACGGGTATCAAGATGCAGAGACACCAATCCTCCAGCCCAGGCCATCGCGCCTTGCAGCAGGCGTGGACCATGTTCAGGTCCAATCGGTTCGACGAGGCCATCGTCGCCGCCAAGCGGGCCAGGCGCCATGGCACGCCTCCGGTACAGATCGCCTACGTCCTGGGCAATTCGCAATTGCGCCTGGGCCACCTCGACGAAGCGCTGGCCACTGTCGAAGCGGCCATGAAGCTGGCCCGCAACGACCTGAGCCTGAAAGGCCTGGCAGGCGTGATCCAGTCTCGCCGCCATCAATACGCCGCCGCGCGCCCACTGCTCGAAGAGGCATTGCAGCACGAGCCGAACGACCACTTCCTGCTGCTTGGCTACGGCGCCGTCCTGAACGGGCTCAAGGAACACCACAAGGCCCAGCACGTTTATGAAAAGCTGATCGCCCTGGACCCGCAGCACTTCCTGGCGCATGCCAACCTGGGCTGCGAACTACGCGCCCAAGGCGACGTCCCGGGTGCGCTGCGCGCCTTCCGGGTGGCGCGAGACGGTGCCCCATCGATTCATACCAACCGCTCGAACCTGCTGCTGACATTGCTCTGCGACGAGACGATGACGGCCGAATCGCTGCGCGCCGAGGCGGAGGCATTCTCGATGGAACTGGCGGCCGAGGCCATGCCGGTGACGTCGCCGCTCGGCAATACCACGCCGCGCATTCGCATCGGCATCGTTTCCGCGGACCTGCGCTGGCACGCATGCGCGTACTTCCTGATTCCGCTGATCGCGAATATCGACCGCAATCACTTCGACGTTTTCCTCTTCAGCCTCCACGCCACGTCGGACAAGATGACGGAGAAGATCGCCCAGTATGCGAACCGCTTCATCAACGTCTCCGGGCTGCACGCCGCCGAAGTGGCGCGGCGCATCCGCGCCGAGAACATCGACGTGGTGATCGATCTTGGCGGGCATACCGGCCAGTCGCCGCTGCCGGTCCTGGTCCATCGCGTGGCGCCGGTGCAAATGACGTGGCTCGGCTACCCGGGCACCACCGGCATGAAGGAGATTGACTACCGCATCTCGGACTGGGCCGGCGATCCGGCCGGCACGGAAAGCCATTACACGGAAACGCTGCTGCGCGCGCCGATCTTCTGCGTCTATCACCCGCACGTGTCCAGCCCGCTGCAGGTGTACGAGGACAAATACCGCGTGCGCGACACGCCGGCGCTGCAGAACGGCCATATCACCTTTGGCTCGTGCAACAACCTCGTCAAGGTGAGCGACCAGACCCTCAGGCTCTGGTCGGCCGTGCTGGCCCGCTGCCCCAACAGCCGTCTGCTCGTGGAAGCGCCCGACGTGGGCAGTGAACACGTCCGCCTGCCGCTCGAGGCACGCATGGCGGCACATGGCATCGATACCAGCCGCGTAGACCTGCTGCCGCGCGTCGGTACCAACCAGTACATCACCTACAACCGCATCGATATTGCACTCGACACCGCACCCTATACGGGCGGGACCACGACGTGTGACGCACTCTGGATGGGCGTGCCAGTGGTAACGCTGGCAGGCAAGGCATTCCACCAGCGCATTTCGGTGCCATTCCTGTCCGTCACCGGCCTCGACTTCCTGGCTTGCCCTGACGAAGCCGCCTATGTGGACATGGCATGCGACCTCGCCGCCGATATCCCGCGACTGAACGACCTGCGGCTATCGATGCGCCAATGCGTGGAGAGCAGCGCCATGTGCGACGCGCCCGCGTTTGCCGCCTGGTTCGAGGATCAGGCCTATGCGCTGTCCCGTGAGCGGAAGGGCCTGCCTGAATGCCGGCCCGCGCGCGAGCAGGGTGTGTACTTTGGCGGCACGTGGTACAGCGTGACGGATATGGCACTGAGCGTGGCCGCCCACATTCACGCCGGCGAATTCACCCAGCTGCGCAACGTGCTCGAGAACCTCAGTTCCACCTGGTACCGGCATTGGATGATCACCTACGCGCTGGCAACCCTCAAGTACCACCATGACCAGCGCGATGTGGCGATCGAGCTGCTGATCCAGGCGATCGGCCAGCGCCCGTACGCCCTGCCGCTCTATCGGCTGCTCGCCGCATGGCTTGGCGAGAGCCACTACGACAAATCCGCGCTCGCCGGGTTGCTGACCGAAAAGTTCGGACTCGACCTCGCCACGCTCGAAGCCAGCCCCATCCCCACTGCCTTTGAAGTAGCGGGCATGAACGTTGAAATTGTTGAAGAAAAGGCTGCCGCATGAAAGCCGTCATCCTGGCCGGTGGCCTCGGCACCCGCATTTCCGAGGAATCGCATCTGCGCCCGAAGCCGATGATCGAGATCGGCGGCAAGCCCATTCTCTGGCACATCATGAAGATGTATTCGGCGCACGGTGTCAACGAATTCGTGATCTGCCTCGGCTACAAGGGCTATGTCATCAAGGAGTACTTCGCCAACTACTTCCTGCACATGTCCGATGTCACATTCGACATGTCCGGCAACCGGATGGAAGTGCACTGCCAGAAAGCCGAACCATGGCGCGTGACGCTGGTGGACACCGGCGAGGACTCGCAAACCGGCGGACGGTTGCGCAATGTGCGCGACTACCTTCCGGCCGGAGAACCGTTCTGCTTCACGTATGGCGACGGCGTCTCCGACATCGACATCAGCGCCGAGATCGCCTTCCATCGCCGTCACGGCCGCTGGGCGACCGTGGCCGCCGTGCAGCCGCCGGGCCGCTATGGCGCCCTGCAGCGCACGAACGAAGGCATGGTGAGCGGATTCGCCGAAAAGCCGCGCGGCGACGGCGGCTGGATCAACGGGGGTTTCTTCGTGCTGCAGCCTGAAGTCATCGACCTGATCGATGGCGACCAGACAAGCTGGGAGCAGGAGCCAATGGGCCGTCTGGCACGCGATGGCCACCTGTTGGCGTTCGAGCATTCCGGCTTCTGGCAGCCGATGGACACGCTGCGCGAGAAGAACCAGCTCGAGCAACTGTGGCAGACCGGCAAGGCGCCCTGGAAGGTCTGGTGATGGAAGCGCTTGCTCACTATCGGGGCCGTCGCGTCTTTCTGACGGGCCACACGGGGTTCAAGGGCGCGTGGCTGGCCATGTGGCTGGCGCGTGCCCAAGCCAGCGTCACGGGTTACGCGCTGGCGCCGGCGACTTCGCCGAACCTGTTCACGCTGGCCGATGTGGCCAGCACGCTGCGCCACCACCACGTGGGCGATATCCGCGACGCCGCGGCGCTGCAAAACGCCATGCGCGCGGCCGAGCCCGAGATCGTGTTCCATCTGGCCGCGCAGCCGCTGGTGCGCGAAAGCTATCGCACGCCGGTGGATACGTGGTCGACAAACGTGATGGGCACCATCAACGTGCTCGAAGCCGTGCGCGCCAATCCGTCGGTGCGCGCGGTTGTCGTCGTCACCACCGACAAGTGCTATGAGAACCGCGAGTGGCTCTGGGGCTATCGCGAAACAGACCCGCTTGGTGGCCACGATCCGTACAGCGCCAGCAAGGCAGGGGTGGAGCTGGTGGTATCGAGCTATCGGCGTTCGTTCCTCGCGGAAGCGGGTCAGCACATGGCCAGCGCCCGTGCCGGCAACGTGATCGGTGGCGGCGACTGGTCCCCCGACCGCCTGATCCCCGACGCCGCCCGCGCTGCGGCATCGGGCCAGGCCCTTCGCATCCGTCACCCCGAGGCCACGCGGCCGTGGCAGCATGTGCTGGAGTCACTGCATGGCTACCTGCTGCTGGGCGCACGCCTGATGGGCGAGAACGGCCATGCGTTCGCCGATGCATTCAACTTCGGTCCGAGCGCCACCGACAACCTGCCTGTGCAGGCCGTGCTGGATGGATTGCGGCAGCACTGGCCGGCGTTGCGTTGGGAAGTGGATGCCGCCATGCGCGCCGCCGCGCCGCATGAAGCCGGCTATCTGTATCTGGACTCATCGAAGGCGATGCGCACGCTGGGCTGGCAGCCGCGCTGGACGCTCGAGCGCGCCCTGGCCGAGACGGCGGCATGGTATCGGCAGGTGCAGGCATCGCCCGCACAGGCACGGGCGGTGACCGAGGCACAGCTGGAAGCCTATGCCTCAGGCGCCCGCTAGCGTTTACTCCCGATAACGAACGATACGGGCCGGATTACCCGCGATCACTGCGTAGTCCGGCCACACCCCCTTGATGACGGTACCCGCGCCGACCACACACCCGGTGCCGAGCACCGTGCCGTCGAGCAATACGCAATTGGCACCGATCCAGCAGTCGTCGCCAACCGTGATGCCGCCGCGCGACGGCATGAAACGCTGCGCGATGATGGCCTGCGCGCGCGACCGGTATTCGTGGTTGGTGGCGGCGAATGTGGTATTGGCCGCCACCAGCACGCCCTTGCCCAGCCGCACGCCATTCCCCGAATAGATCACCACGCCCGAGTTCAGGTAGCTCTGCTCGCCAAGCTCGATATCGCCCTCGCCACCGGCAAACTTGATCTTGACGAAGCTGTCGATGGTGACATGGGCGCCAATCCGCACCTGGTTGCCACGCACCGATGTTTCAATATCGGCCAGCGGCGAAATCCTGGCGAGCGGGGAGATGCTGTTCATGCCACGGACTTCTGGACGTCAACGTGAGCCAGCACGTCGCGCAGGAACCTTGCCATGCTTTTCCCGCTGGCATCGGCTTCGGCGGCCCAGTGGCGCGATCGGAATTCGAATGGCTGCTCGGGCTGCCCTGCCCGGCCCAGTTCCACCGGCACGACTTGCCCGGTGGCCTCCGATGCCACTTGCGCACAGGCACGGGCCAGTTCGGCCATGCTCCACGCGCGGCCCGACAGGTGTGTGAGCGTGGGCAGTTGACCATTGATGGCTGCACACGCGGCATTGCAAACGTCATCGAGCGAGACATAGGCGCGCACTGGCGATCCGTCCGACAGCAGGCGGATACGGCCCGTGGACGCCGCCTGGCGTGCAAAATCGAACGGCGCCAGGCTCCATCGATCAAAGCTCTCCCAGCGGGCGGGCGTGCCGAACAGATTGGCTGGACGCAGCACCGTGGCGCGCGCACCCGTGCGGCGCGCATGCAGCATCACGGCCTGCTCGGCCATCAAGTGCGTCAGGCCATAGTCGTTGGCCGGCACCGGCAGGGTATCTTCATCGATCCCGCCACGAGGATGACCGAATACGTGAAACGTCGACAGGTAGATCACATTGCCCACGCCGGCACGCTCCAGCGCGCGCAACAACGCGCGCGTGGCAGTGACGTTGATGGTGTGGGCGGCAACGGGATCGTCGCGACAGAGCCGCTCGGTGGCGGCGGCGGCGTGGATGCAGACATCGACACCCGGCGGAACCGACAGGCTGTCCCAGTGCTTTGCGTCGGCAAGATCGAACGCGATATCGTCGTCCGGGCGTCGGCCCGCGGTGAGCACGCGTATGCCCGCGGCACGCAGGCACGCCACAATCGCGGCACCCGCGTAGCCCGAGGCGCCGGTGAGCAGGACCGTCCTGGGATATGTCATCGCGGTACGGCAATGCCGGCGTAGCCGTGCCGGTCGATGTGGGCACGCCGCGCATCGCGCTCGGACACCTCGCTGGCCGGCAGCGGCCAACCTACAGCCACAGCCGGATCCAATGGATTCAGGCCGTCCTCCGCCGTCGCACTGTATGCGGCGTCGACGAGATAGAACACCTCGCTATGGTCCTCAAGCGTCTGGAAACCATGCGCGAAGCCTGGCGGAATGACCAGGCTCTGCTGGTTCCCGGCTGACAACTCCGCGCCAAACCACTGCAGGAAGGTGGGCGAGCCCGCACGCAAGTCCACGGCGACATCGAAAATCCGCCCGGCCAGGCACGAGACGATCTTCGTCTCCGCATGCGGTGGATGCTGGAAATGCAGGCCGCGCACCGTACCGGCACGGACTGAAGACGAGTGGTTCAGCTGCGTCAGCGGACGCGTGATGCCGATGGCTGCAAATTCTTCAGCGCAATAGTGCCGCATAAAGAAGCCGCGCGCATCGCCGATGGGCTTGCGCTCAACGCGCCAAAGCCCGGCGAGCGGGGTGGGGTGAAACCGGAAGCGGCCGGTTTCACGGGTTGCGGGCTTGTCCGTCATGACTGGGCTCTTCGAATCAGGCGGCGATCGCGTCGGCCGCTTCGGCCGTCCACGCGCGCGCGGCATCAGCTACCGCTTGTGGGTTGTCCTCAACGAGGTTGTGGCCACTGGCAACGCAATGCACCGGTATGCCACGGCGCGACAGCTCGACCAGATCATCCATGTCCAGGCAGCACGCGTTCTCGCCGTTCTCGCGCGGCGGCATCAGCGGAATATTGCCAGTGAGCACGCGTACCGGCGTCTGCAAGCCATCGAGCAGATGCCAGTATGTGCGCTCGGCCACCGCGTGCGGGGACACCCCGTACATCTCCCAGGCAAACCTTCTGGCGTGCTGATTGTCCTGCTTGCGCGATGACAGGAGATTGCGCAAGTACGCCTGATTGTGCCAAAGCTTGGCGGCCGAGAATGGCGTGTCCAGCAGCAACACGCCGTGGCAGCTGGCATCCTCATGTGCCATGGCAAGGCCCACCGCGCCCCCGAAGCTGACGCCGAGCACGCGATACGGTCCGTCGATGACCTGGCGCAAGGCGGGAAGGAGTTCGCGCGCGAAGGCTTCGGCGGAATACGCCGTCGGCTGCCAGCTATGACCGGAGCCCGGCAAGTCCGCGAAGACGAGATTGGCCTCCGGCAGGCTCGACGCAAGATGCTCCACCAGCTCGATCCGGCCGAGTGATCCGTGCAGAACCAGCCAGGTTGGCGCGCCGGGCTTCCATTCCTGCGGGACTTTGACCCGCACCACGCCGGTGGCGCCGGCCAGCAGCTTCTCGTTCGGCGCGCTGGCGCTCATCCGCTTGATCATCGCGGCCTTGGCTTGCACCAGTTGCTCGAGCGCGTGCGGACCGACGTTCATGATGGAACGTGCGTTGGCTTCCACGTCCTCCTTGGGCCAGTCCCACCAGCGAAGGCGCAGCAGCGTGGCGGAGGTTTCCTCGTCAAAGCGCCGCTTGACCAGCTGCGCCGGGTTGCCGGCCCAGATTTCGTAGGGGCCGACATCGCGGGAGACCACGGAGCCGGCGGCGATCACCGCGCCGTCGCCGATGGTCACACCGGAAAGAATGATCGAATGCGCGCCGATCCAGACGTCGTTGCCGATCTGCACTCCGCCACGCGTTGAGGAAAACCCTTCGATATCGCGCGCACCCGCGAACAGCGTGCCGAAATGCGGCGCGGAAAACGGGTAAATGGTGTACCAGTCGTGCCGGTGATAGCTGCCCAGGTAGATATTGACGTCGTGCGCGATCGTGCAATAGCGGCCGATTCGCAGCGGTGCCGGCTCGTGCGGCTGGTTGTGATGGAACACCGCGGGCACGCCATAGCTGAAATCGCCAATGTCATACAGATCCGGCCGGTGCAGGTGAACGGCTGTGAACTGAAGATGGTTCACGCCGTGCTGCAACGCCAACGCGAAATGGCGCGCCCCCGCATGTTCGGGGCGTACCGTCAGGATCTTCCTGGCAATCTCGGCGGGCTGCTCGGTGTCGCCGTGGTGCAGGAGGTTGACGGCCACTTGCATGGCGTCATCGATCGTAAGCGTCTGTTCCGCCATGCGTCGTCTCGCTGTGTAACGTTTCCCGCTGCCGATATCAAACCGGCATATTCATCACTTCCTGATAGGCGGCGGCCAGGCGGTTGCGCACCTGCACGGCGGTCTGGAACGACACGTTGGCCTTCTGCATGTCGATCATCACGTCGTTCAGGGCCACACCCGGCTTGCCCATTTCAAATGCCTCGGCCTGGCCGTAGGCATGGTCCTGCACCGCGTTCAGCCGTTGCAGCGAGCGCTGGAGCTCGCCCGCGAAGCCTTCGGTGGAGGCCGCCTGGGCCTGGCTGGTGCTGCCGCCGCCAGCCACCTGCGCCAGGCCGCGCAGTTGCTGGAGCATGCCTTCGATGGAGGAAATCGTCATGACACGTCCGGTTCGGTAAAAGAGGGACCCCTGAACGACGTGCCTGATACATCACACGTAATCCAGTTTCAGTGCTCGCACTGTACCGATCCGTGGGCCACTCCCAAAGGTTGAATTCGGCGGGAAAACCCGGCCTATTCGCCCGATTGTTCGCTGCGCTTCTCGCCGATCATCGCTAACGTGCCGGATCTGGCGGTTCCGAGCGTATCGACGCACCGCCCCGGCTGACCATCAACAAGCGGGAGTGCGCGTGTTTTTTCAGCAGCGTAATGTGAGCCGTGCCGAAATGAATAACGGCAGCCAGGGCGAAGGTGGCAAGGGCGGGATTTCCCCTGCCGCGCCGGAGTCACGCGCATGAACGCGGCAGCTACCCTGCCGAACGGCGCGGCGCTGGTCGACAAGCTCAAGGCCAACCCGCGACTCCCCATGATGCTGGGCGGCGCGGCCCTGGTGGCCGCCATCGCCGTGGGCGTGATGTGGTCGCGCGCCCCCGACTACAAGGTGCTGTACAGCAACCTGTCCGAGCGCGACGGCGGCGCCGTGGTGGCCTCGCTCCAGCAGATGAACGTGCCGTACAAGTTCGCCGAAGGCGGCGGCGCGCTGATGGTGCCGGCCGACAAGGTGCACGAGATGCGCCTGAAGCTGGCCAGCCAGGGCCTGCCCAAGAGCGGCACCACCGGCATGGAGTTGATGGACAACCAGAAGTTCGGCATCAGCCAGTTTGCCGAGCAGGTCAACTACCAGCGCGGCCTGGAAGGCGAGCTGGCACGCTCGATCGAATCGATCGGCGCCGTGCAGTCGGCGCGCGTGCACCTGGCCATTCCCAAGCCCACGCTGTTCGTGCGCGAGCGCCAGAAGCCCACCGCCTCCATCGTGCTGCAACTCTACCCGGGCCGCGCCGTCGACGAAGGCCAGGTGGCGGCCATCAGCCACCTGGTGTCATCCAGCGTGCCTGAACTGACGCCCAAGTCCATCTCCATCGTCGACCAGCACGGCAACCTGCTCTCCGGCACCAACGACCGCTCGCTGGACGCCAGCCAGCTCAAGTACGTGCAGCAGGTGGAACAGAACTACGTGAAGCGCGTGGAAGCCATCCTCGCGCCGATCCTGGGCAAGGACAACGTCCACGCCCAGGTGACCGCCGACGTGGACTTCTCGTCCGTGGAGCACACCGACGAGAGCTACAAGCCCAACCAGGACCCGACCAAGGCGGCCATCCGCAGCCAGCAGACCAGCGAGTCGAACCAGCAGGGCGCCTCGCCCGTGGGCGGCGTGCCCGGCGCGCTGTCGAACCAGCCGCCCGCCGCCGCCGTGGCCCCGGTGACCACGCCGCAGCCGCCGCGCCAGCCCGGCCAGCCCAACCCGCCGGCCCAGGCCAACCAGAACACGCAGGCCACCCAGACGGCCGAGAAGACCGGCCCAAGCAGCAACCGCCGCGACGCCACCACCAACTACGAGCTGGACCGCGTGGTGCGCCACGTGCAGCAGGGCGCGGGCGGGGTGAAGCGCCTGTCGGTGGCCGTGGTGGTGAATTACCGCCAGAAGGCCGATGCCAAGGGCAAGCTGGTGACCGAGGCGCTGTCCGCCAAGGAACTGGCCCAGATCGAAAACCTGACCAAGGAAGCGATGGGCTTCTCCGCCGACCGTGGCGACTCGCTCAACGTGGTCAACAGCCCGTTCACCGACAACGCGGACAAGGAACCCGAGCTGCCGCTGTGGAAGCAGCCGCAGATGATCGACCTGGCCAAGACCGGCGTCGGCTACCTGCTGCTGGCCGTGCTGGCGATGTTCCTGTGGTTCAAGGTGGCGCGCCCGGTGCTGCGCAAGTACACCGCGCCGCCGCTGCCCGCGCTCACGGACGCACAGGACGCCGCCGAAGCCGTGCTGCTGCCGCCGGAGGACACCAGCAATCCGGAAGTGCTGCGCCTGGCCGCGAAGTACGAAAGCGATCTCGCGCTGGTGCGCGATGCCGCGCAGCGCGACCCGCGCCTGGTTGCCACCGTAATCAAGAACTGGATGGCCCATGACGAACGCCAATAAGGGAACGCCCGAGAAGGGCCTGCAGAAGAGTGCCATCCTGATGATGGCAATTGGCGAGGACGCCGCCGCCGAGGTGTTCAAGCACCTGTCGCCCCGTGAAGTGCAGGGCCTCGGGTCGGCCATGGCCACCCTGTCGTCGGTGACGCGCGAGGAAATGGCCGAGGTGCTGGCCGAATTCCGCGGCGAGACCGAGCAGTACCTGGCGCTGAACGTGGACTCCAGCTCGTTCATCAAGAGCGTGCTGAACAAGGCGCTGGGCGAGGAGCGCGCGCTGTCCGTGATCGAGGACATCCTGGAATCGCGCGATCCGGGCGGCGGCATCGATTCGCTGAACTGGATGGACGCCACCTCGGTGGCCGAGCTGATCAAGGACGAGCACCCGCAGATCATCGCCACGATCCTGATCCACCTGGACCGCCAGAAATCGTCGGAAGTGCTGGGCTTCTTCACGGACCGCCTGCGCAACGACGTGATCCTGCGTATCGCCACGTTCGGCGGCGTACAGCCGGGCGCGCTGCAGGAGCTGACGGACGTGCTGACCAAGCTGCTGGCCGGCCAGAGCCTGAAGCGCAGCCGCATGGGCGGCGTGCGCACGGCGGCCGAGATCATCAACCTGATGAGCACGGCCCACGAGGAGGCGGTCATCGACGGCGTGCGCACGCACGACAGCGACCTGGCCCAGAAGATCATCGACGAGATGTTCCTGTTCGAGAACCTGCTGGAAGTGGACGACCGCGGCATCCAGCGCGTGCTCAAGGAAGTGGCCACCGAATCGCTCATCGTGGCGCTCAAGGGCGCCCAGCAGGAACTGCGCGACAAGTTCATCCGCAACATGTCGACCCGCGCGGGCGAGATGCTGCGCGAAGACCTGGACGCGCTGGGCCCCGTGCGCGTGTCGCAGGTGGAGGCCGAGCAGAAGGCCATCCTGCAGGTGGTGAGACGCCTGGCCGAATCGGGCGAAATCCAGATTGGCGGGGGAGACGATGCCTACGTTTGAGCGCGGCTTTGCCGCCAGCCGCGGCCAGGGCCGCGGCGATCCCGGCGAGAGCTTCAACGCCTTCGAGCCGCCCAGCCCGGTGCGGACGCGCTCGCGCGGCGATGCCTGGCAGCGCTGGCAGATGGTCTCGCTGGACCCGCGCGACGCCTTGCGGAAGGCGCTCGAGGCCGCGCAGATCCCCGTGGAGCCGCCGCCCCCGCCGTCGATCGACTTCGAGGCGCTGCACGCGATGCGCGAAGGCGCCCGCAAGGAAGGCTATGCGCAGGGCTACACCCAGGGCCAGACCCAGGGCTATGGCGACGGCCACCGCGAAGGCTATGCGCGCGGCCTGGAAACTGCCCGCACCGAAGCGGCCCGCCTGCAGGAACTGGCCGGCAACTTCCGCGACGCGCTGGGCCGCGTGGATACCGAGATTGCCGACGCGCTGATCGGGCTGGCCCTCGACGTGGCCCGCCAGCTCGTGCGCAAGACCATGGAAGACGACCCCGCCGCGCTGCTGCCTGCCGCGCGCGAACTGCTGGCCGCCGAGCCCCCGCTGTCCGGCTCGCCGTGCCTGCTGCTGAACCCGGAAGACGTGGCGCTGGTGGAAACCCACCTGGCTGGCGAACTGGAAGGCGCGGGCTGGACCGTGCGCGCCGACGCCACCGTGGCGCGCGGCGGCTGCATCGCCAGCGCCGCCAGCGGCGAGCTGGATGCCAGCCTGGCCACGCGCTGGAACCGCGTGGTCAAGGCGCTGGGCCGCAACGATCCGTGGGAGCCGCCGCATGCATGACGCGCAGCCCGCCGCGCCGGCGCAGCCCACCTCCCCCGCCGCGCATACGGCGCGCTGGCGCGAGGCGCTGACGTCCGCCTCGGCCGGCATTGCCGAGGTGGACAGCAAGCGCGCCTGCGGCCGCCTGACGCGCGCCGCCGGGCTGGTGCTCGAGGCGGTGGGCCTGCGCATGCCCGTGGGCAGCGACTGCCTGATCGAACTGGCCGGCACGCAGCACGCCCATGGCGGCCCGCGCACGGCCGAGGCCGAAGTGGTGGGCTTTGGCGCCGACCGCCTGTACCTGATGCCGCAATCGGACGTGGCCGGGCTGGTGCCCGGCGCGCGCGTCTATCCGCTGGAGCCGTCGCCGCTGCCGGCAGGCGTGACCGCGCCGCGCGAGCCCGGCTCCAAGCGCCTGCCCGTGGGCCGCGGCCTGCTGGGCCGCGTGCTCGATGCCGCCGGCCGTCCGCTCGACGGGCTCGGCCCGATTACCGCCGCCAGCGAAGTGCCGCTGGCCGGCGAGCAGATCAATCCGCTGATGCGCGCCCCGATCGAGACCGTGCTGGACACGGGCGTGCGCGCCATCAACGGCATGCTGACCGTGGGCCGCGGCCAGCGCATGGGCCTGTTCGCGGGCTCCGGCGTGGGCAAGAGCGTGCTGCTGGGCATGATGGCGCGCTACACCAGCGCCGATGTGATCGTGGTGGGCCTGATCGGCGAGCGTGGCCGCGAAGTGAAGGACTTCATCGAGAACATCCTGGGCGAGGAAGGCCGCAAGCGCTCCGTGGTGGTGGCGGCGCCGGCCGATACCTCGCCGCTGCTGCGCATGCAGGGCGCCGCCTACGCGACGCGCCTGGCCGAGTACTTCCGCGACCAGGGCCAGCATGTGCTGCTGATCATGGATTCGCTCACGCGCTACGCCATGGCCCAGCGCGAGATCGCGCTCGCGATTGGCGAGCCGCCCGCCACCAAGGGCTATCCGCCATCGGTCTTCGCCAAGCTGCCCACGCTGGTGGAGCGGACCGGCAACGGCCCCGAGGGCGGCGGCTCCATCACCGCGTTCTACACGGTGCTGACCGAGGGCGATGACCAGCAGGACCCGATTGCCGACGCCGCGCGCGCCATCCTGGACGGGCACATCGTGCTGTCGCGGAGCCTGGCCGAGGCCGGCCACTATCCGGCCATCGACGTGGAAGCGTCCATCAGCCGCGCCATGACCGCGCTGATCGACCCGCCGCAGTTTGCCTCGGTGCGGCGCTTCAAGCAGCTGATGTCGCGCTACCAGCGCAACCGTGACCTGATCAGCGTGGGCGCCTACGTGCCTGGCAACGATCCGGAACTGGATCTCGCGATCCGCCTGCATTCGCGCATGGAGTCGTTCCTGCAGCAGGACATCCATGAGCGCGCGGACTACGAGAGCTCGATTGTCCATCTGCACGATCTCTTCGAGAGGACGCAACATGGCTAAGCCCACGCCGCTCAACACGCTGGCCGACCTGGCCCAGGACAGCACGGACAAGGCCGCGCGCGAGCTGGGCCGCCTGCAAGGGCTGCGCACGCAGGCGGAGCAGCAGCTCAACGCGCTGACCGAGTATCGCCACGAATACCGCACGCGCATGCAGACCATCGCGGCCGAGGGCATGACGTCGGGGCGCTGGCAGGACTTCTCGCGTTTCCTCGACTCGCTGGACCACGCCATCCGCCAGCAGACCAGCGCGCTGGCCAAGGCCGAGGCCGACCTGCTGGCCGGGCGCGCCAACTGGCAGCAGCAGAAGCGCCGCCAGAACTCGTTCGACACGCTGATCACCCGCGCCGAAGTGCGCGAGCAGCAGATCTCCGCCCGGCGCGAACAGCACGCCAATGACGAATACGCGGCCCGCATCGCCCGCCAGCCGGCGAACCGCCATCACTAATCTGCCAAGCACAACATGATCGATATCAGCCAGATCGTCGGCAACGCCGGCCTGAAGACCCAGACGTCCGGATCGGCCGGCGACGCGGCCCGCAACAACGCCGACGCCAACGCATTCCAGGACGCGCTGTCCCGGGCGCGCGACCACGGACAGGCTGACGCACGCGCCGCCGCGCCGCCCGCCAAGGCCGTGCCGCAGCCTGGCAACAAACCTGGCAACAAGCAGGCCGATGCGTCGCAGGACGCGGCGGGCGACAAGACCCGGCAGGCGGCCCTGAACAGCCAGGGCGCGCAAGCCAACGCGGGTCCGGCCGAGGATGCGGGCCGGAAGGCCGCAGAGAAGCCGGCCGACAAGACGGATACCGCCACGAACGGCGCCCAGGAAGGCGATGACGGCACCGTCGCGTCCAGCGATGCCGCGGCGGCCGCCGCCGCGCTGGCCGCCGCGATGTTGCTGCAGCCGCTGCCGCAACAGCCCGCGCCGACCGGCAACGCCGCCGCCGATGCTGCCGGGCTGAACGGCCCGAGCGGCCTGAGCGGCCTCGATGCACTGAATACCCTGACGGGCCAGGCTGCTGCCGCCGCGCAGGCGGCCACGGCCGCCACGGATGCCGCCGCGCCGGCGCAGGCCGACCCGCTGGCACCACTGCCTGTGACAACGACCGTCACGACGGCCCAGGCCGCCACGCCGAGCCCGGCCGACACGCTGGCCACGATCGCCCGGCAGCGCGCCGCGCTGCAAGGCACCGCGCCGACCACGGCCGACAAGATTGCCGCCACGGTGACGCAACAGGCCCCGGCGGCGGCCGTCTCCGCGCAGGACACGCGCGGTCAGTCGGGCGGCCACCCGGGCGGCCAGGCAGGTAGCCGGCAGGCAGACCTGGGCCAGGCGGCGCAGCCGGCGCCGGCACAGGCCGCGAATACGAACGCCCCCGCCGCCAACCCGTTTGCCGCCGCGCAGGCTGCCGCGCGTGCTGGCGAATCAGCCGACACGAGCGCGACCGACACCAGCAGCGCCGCCACGCTGGCCTCCGCCATTGCGGCGCAGACCCCGGCGCCCACGGCTCAGGCCGCCGCCGCAGCAGCGCGGCCGGTGGTGGTGCCGAATGTCGGCGACAACCAATGGGCGCAGGCGCTGGGCCAGCAGGTGGTGCGCCTGTCCACGCAGGGCAACCAGACCGCCGAACTCGATCTCAACCCACCCAACCTCGGTCCGCTGAAGGTGGTGCTGAACGTGGTGAACGACCAGGCCCAGGCCCAATTCGTATCGCCGCACCAGGCCGTGCGCGCGGCGGTGGAAGCGGCGCTGCCGCACCTGCGCACGTCGATGGCCGAAGCCGGCATCCAGCTTGGCCAGGCCTCGGTGGGCGCCGACAGCTTCGCCCAGGCCGGCAACGGCGGCCAGCAGCAACAGCGCCAGGCCAACAGCGGCGGCGCGTTCGGCCAGAGCACGGGCTTCGGCCAGGAGACATCGCCGACTGTGGCCTCGACGCCAGCCGCGCGTAGCCCCCGTACGCTGGCACAGGGCGAGGTGGATACGTTCGCCTGATTGGATCAGGCGGGCGCTGGCGGTAAAGCAGGCGCCCGCCCTCTCCCCCGGCCCCTCTCCCAGAGGGAGAGGGGAGGCAACCAAACGGTGTGTCCATTGCTGTTGGTGGTCTCCCCTCGCCCGCTTGCGGGAGAGGGGTCGGGGGAGAGGGCCAGCGCCGCCAAGCGCGACACGGTCATTTGTGGGACGATCCATTCTCTCTCGCCCGCATGCGCCCCCGCCATGACCATCCTCCGCCAGATCCTGCTTGCCGCCGCAACCGTCGCCACGCTGGGCATGCCGCTCGCCCAGGCTGCCGAAGCGACCGACAGCGGCCCCGCCTATGGCCCCGAACTCGAGGGCTTCGACTATCCCGCGCCGGTCCAGCGCTACCGCTTCAGTTCGCAGGGCGAATCGATGCAGATGGCGTACCTGGACGTCAGGCCCGAGACGCCCAACGGCCGTGCCGTGGTCCTGCTGCACGGCAAGAACTTCTGCGCGGCCACGTGGCAGGAAACCATCCGCCAGCTGAGCGGCGCGGGCTATCGCGTGATCGCCCCAGACCAGATCGGCTTCTGCAAGTCCACCAAACCCGCGCGCTATCAGTACACGTTCCAGCAGCTCGCGCGCAACACGCATGACCTGCTGGCGTCGATCGGCGTCAGCAACGTGACCGTGATGGGACACTCCACGGGCGGCATGCTGGCCATGCGCTATGCGCTGATGTATCCGCGCGAGACCCGGCAGCTCGTGCTGGTCAATCCGATCGGGCTCGAGGACTGGAAGACGCTGGGCGTGCCGCCGCTGTCGGTGGACCAGTGGTATGCGCGCGAACTCAACACCACGGCGGACCGCATCCGCAACTACGAAAAGTCCACGTACTATGCGGGCCAGTGGCGCGCCGACTACGAGCCGTGGGTGCAGATGCTGGCGGGGCTCAACCGGGGTCCGGGCAAGCAGATCGTGGCCTGGAACTCGGCCTTGCTGTACGACATGATCTACACGCAGCCGGTGATCTACGAGATGGGGGCAATCCAGGCGCCGACGCTGCTGCTGATCGGCGACAAGGACACGACCGCCATCGGCAAGGATGCCGCGCCGCCCGAGGCGCAGGCGAGGCTCGGCCGCTACCCGGAACTGGCCAGGACGACGGCCAAGGCAATTCCGAACACCACGCTGGTGGAATTCCCCGAACTCGGCCACGCCCCGCAGATGCAGGACCCGCAGGCGTTTCACAAGGCGTTGCTGGAGGGAATGGGGCGGCTACACTGACGCTGATTCCGGCGTGAGCCGGGCCCGACCGCCGCCTTGCCATGACTATCGATCTGTTCGACGCCCTCCCCGCCGCCCCCGCCATCGAACCGCTGGCGCCGGGCGCCATGGTGCTGCGCGGCTTTGCACGCGACATCGACGCGGGCCTGCTGGCCGCCGTGCGCGAGGTCAGCCGCGCCGCGCCGTTCCGTCATCTCATCACGCCGGGCGGGCTGCGCATGTCGGTGGCCATGACCAACTGCGGCCAGGCGGGCTGGGTATCCGATCGCAGCGGTTATCGCTACGACCCGGCCGATCCGGACTCCGGCGCGCCCTGGCCGCCCATGCCAACGCTGTTCCGATCGCTGGCCGAGCGCGCCGCGGCCACCGCCGGCTATCCCGGCTTCGCGCCCGACGCCTGCCTGATCAACCGCTACCAGCCCGGCACGCGGCTTTCGCTCCACCAGGATCGCGATGAACTGGATCTGCGCGCGCCCATCGTCTCGGTCTCGCTCGGCCTGCCGGCCACCTTCCTCTGGGGCGGGCTGCGCCGCGCCGACAAGCCGGCCCGGGTCCGGCTGGCGCATGGCGACGTGGTGGTCTGGGGCGGCCCGTCGCGGCTCGCATTCCACGGGATTGCGCCGCTGGCCGATGGCGATCACGCGCTGACCGGCAACGAACGCATCAACCTGACCTTCCGCAAGACGCGCTGACCCGGCACGCCCCGGCTACCTGCCGTGATCTGTACCGTCGCTCACCACTCGAACTTCTGCAACTCGGCCTCGCCTACGCTCCGGTCCTGCACGACCAGATCGAGGTCATAGACACCAAGCAGCGCCAGCAACTGGCCGGCGCTGATGGTTTCCGGGTTCAGCTCCATGTGCGAAATCCGGCTCTGGCTGACATCCAGCCGCGCGGCCGCCTCCGCCTGCGTCAGGCCGGCGACCTTACGGGCGCCCTGGAGCACCTGCCCAAGTTGCTCCGTGGTGGAAATCATGACTCTCAGCATCGCGGCCATCCGTGTGGAAAAGTTCGAAATCTATCAATTCTGACCACCGATTGACAATTTTCCCTGACGCATCAGGCCCGTGCTACCCATGGAATAGGTAAGCAACCGCTTTACCTCTTGCAGGTGTTGCCAAAATAAAACGTTCGCCCGGGTTGCACGGCGCTGCAATCCCTACGACGAACGCCGCCGCGACACGATGACCAGGGCGATGCCGCCCAGGATGGCGGCCGCACTCGACGCGAGCCGCGCGGTCATCGGCTCGCCCAGCCAGGCGATACTGCCCAGCGCGGCGAGCACCGGCACGCTGAGCTGGACCGTGGCGGCGGTGGTGGACGCCAGCCCGCGCAGCGCCGCGTACCAGACCACGTAGCCGATCCCCGAGGTGATGGCGCCGGACGCCACGGCGTACGCCACGCCTTGCAGGTCCGGCGCGCGCTGCGGCCACGCCGCCATGCCGACGGCCACGGCCAGCGGCACCGCGCGCACGAAGTTGCCGGCGGTGGCGGACAGCGCGTCGGCCGCCCCGCGGCCACGCAGCGAGTAAACGCCCCAGCCGACCCCCGCCGCCGCCATCAGCACGGTTGCGCCGGGCGGCGGCGCCTGCAGGCCCGGCAGCACCAGCCAGACCAGCCCGGCCAGCGCCAGCGCAACGCCAAGCCACTGCGCGGCGTCCAGCCGATCGCCACGCCGCAGGCCGTCGCCAATCATGGTGGCCTGCACGCAGGCAAACAGCACCAGCGCGCCCGTACCGGCAGGTAGCCGCAGGTACGCGAACGAGAACCCGCACGCATAGGCCAGCAACGCCACGGCGGCCACCCAGTCTCCCGCCACGCGCCACGCTCCGCGCCGCATGCGCACGATGAGCAACAGCACGGCGGCGGCCGCCGCCACGCGGACCAGCGTGAATGTTGCGGCATCGATGCCGGTCCCCTTCAGGGCGGCGCGCGCAAGCAGGGAATTCGCGGCAAACGCCACCATCGCCAGCGCGGTCAACGCGGCCGTCCGGGCAACCGTGGGCACCGGCAAGGTAGACAGGATTCGTGCCATGTGGCGATTCACCCTTCGCAATTTGCGGTTTGGGGGGAATGGGGTCGATGAACCATACTGGGGCGATGATGCCCCGGCGCGCAAGGCCCGTCTGCGCGCCTTCGCCCATCCAGGAGACCCCCCATGCTCAGGGACAGCCATGCATTCAGCGGATTCTCGGTCAACGACATCGCGCTGGCAAAGGACTTCTACGCCAATACGCTCGGCCTGGTGGTGACCGAGGAACACGGCCTGCTGACGCTGAATCTCGCGGGCGGCAACCACGTGCTGATCTATCCGAAGGCGGACCACGCGCCCGCCACGTTCACGGTGCTGAATTTTCCCGTGCCGAGCGTGGACAAGGCCGTGGATGACCTCACGCAGCACGGCGTGCGCTTCGAGCTCTACAACCGGCCCGACCTGAAGACCGATGCGCGCGGCATCATGCGTGGCAACGGTCCCACCATCGCCTGGTTCCGGGACCCGGCGGGCAACATCCTGTCGGTCCTCGAACCGTAGCGGCGCCACGCGCCGACCTGCAAGCATTCAGCAAGGATCCTCGTCGATAATGGCCGGCGCGCGGCACCCCGCCGTACCGCCGCGCCCGCCCGCGTTCCCACACACAGACAGGACTCTTTCCGCATGAAACCCCGCCTCCTGCAGCACGGCCGCCTGCCCGAACACACCGAAGCCCGCCTGGCCGAGCACTTTGACGTGCACCCGTTCTGGGCCGAGACCGATCCCGCCGGCTACCTTGCCGCACACGGCGCCGGGTTCGTGGCGATGACCACGCGCGCCGCCACGGGCGTGGACGGCACGATGCTGGCCGCGCTGCCCAACCTGCGCGTGATTTCCAGCTTTGGCGTGGGCCTGGACAAGCTGGACCTGGAGACCGCCCGCGCGCGCGGCATCGCGGTGGGCTACACGCCCGACGTGCTCAACGACTGCGTGGCCGACACGGCGTTCGCGCTGCTGATGGACGCCGCGCGCCAGATCAGCGCGGCGGACCGCTACGTGCGGCGCGGCGAATGGCCCAGGGGCCCGTATCCGCTGACCACGCGCGTCAGCGGCAAGCGGCTGGGCATCGTCGGCATGGGCCGCATCGGCCGGGTCATCGCGCGGCGCTCCACCGGCTTCGACATGGAAGTGCGCTATTTCGGCCGCAAGCCGCAGCAGGACGTGGCATACGGCTTCGAGCCGTCGCTCGAGGCGCTGGCGCGCTGGGCCGACTTCCTGGTCATCGCCGCGTCCGGCGGGCCGGAGACGCGCCACCTGGTGTCGGCCGGCGTGCTGGAAGCGCTCGGACCCGAAGGCTATCTGATCAACATCGCGCGCGGCACGGTGGTGGATGAAGCCGCGCTGGTCGACGCGCTGGCCCACAAGCGCATCGCCGGCGCGGGGCTCGATGTCTTCGAGCACGAGCCGCACGTGCCCGAGGCGCTGTTCGCGCTAGACAACGTGGTGCTGCTGCCCCACGTGGCCAGCGGTACGCACGAGACCCGCGCGGCCATGGCCAACCTGGTGTTCGAGAACCTGGAGCACTTCTTCGCCACCGGCGCGGTTGCGAAGTCGGCCCTCTGATCGCGCCGCCCCCTCACTGTGGGAAATTGCAAAATCGGGCGGGAAGTGCCAGACATGACCGGTAATTGTTAGTTATGCTCCGCTAAAGCGGGATGTTCGTCCCGAATCCAGGGCATCGACAGGCAGTTTGCAGTCCGGTTTGTGAATGGGACGGCGCTCCGCAGGGCGCCGCGTGCGACGTGGTTCTCCTGAAAGGTGCTCCCTGATGCACCGCAGCTGGTTTCTGGCGCTGACGATTGTCCTGGCCACCATGGCCACGCTGTTCCCGGTGGGAATCGGCGTGGTCATGGCGCAGCTGGAGGCCAATCGGCGCGAGGCCGACCAGTTGAGCGTGTTTGCCGACGCGGCGCTCAATCGCGCGGAGGTGGTCATGTCCCAGGCGGTCGGCGCCATCCAGGACATGGAGGCGCTGCGCGACGAGCCATGCTCGCCCTCGCAGCTGGTGGAGCTGCGCCGCATCACCTATACCTATCGCCATATCCAGGATGCCGGTGTCTACGGCGGCGGGCGCCGCCTGTGCTCGGCGCTGCTGGGCCCGGTGCAGGCCCGCCAGTTGCCGCTGCCGCCCCCGGACTGGCGCACCCCTGACGGCTACGATTTCTGGTTCGACCTGGCCAACCCGTTCAATGCGCCGCGCCGCGCGATCCTGATGGGCCGCAACGGCAACCACGTTTCGCTCGATCCACAGGTCTTCGTCGATGTGGTGGACCGCGACTCGCGCATGCTGGCGGTGGTGCATACCGATGCTGGCCGCATTTTCGCCACCACGCAGGGCGCCAACGCCGCGCGGCTGCAGCGCGCGTATGCCGATCACGCCTATGGCGCCGGCGGCGGGGCCCGGCACGAGGACGACGCGGCGGTGGTCTTGCGCAGATCGCGCACCATGCCGGTGGCCGTGGTGGTGCTGGCGCCGCGCGCGGCGCTGCTGGCCAACTGGCGCGCGCTGCTGGTGGGCGGGCTGGTCGTGGGGCTGGCCGCGGGCGTGCCGCTGGGCATCCTGGTCTGGCGCCGCGCCACGCGGCGGTTCAGCCTGGAGGGCGAACTGCGCGGCGCGGTGCGGCGCCACGAGATGGTGGTGCACTACCAGCCCATCGTCGCGCTGTCAGACAACCGCTGCGTGGGCGTGGAAGCGCTGGTGCGCTGGCGCCGCAACGGCCGCCTGGTGCGGCCCAACCTGTTCATTCCGATGGCGGAGAACGCCGGCCTGCTCCAGCAGATCACCGACCAGGTGCTCGAGATCGTGCTCACGGAACTGGGCACGCTGCTGCGGCGGCATCCGTCGTTCTATGTGTCGATCAACGTGGGCACGGAGGACCTGAAGAGCCGCCGCTTCCTGGGGGTGCTGACCGCGCGGCTGCGCGGCACCGGCATCCGGCCCGAACAGATCCGCATCGAGGCCACCGAGCGCGGTTTCCTGGAGCCCGACGTGGCGCGCGATACGATCCAGGCGTTCCGCGACGCCGGCCACCCGGTCTATATCGACGACTTCGGCACCGGGTATTCGAGCCTGTCTTACCTGCAGAGCTTCAAGGTGGATGCGCTCAAGATCGACAAGTCGTTCGTCGACACGATCGGACAGGAGGCCGCCTCGAGCACGGTGGCGCCGCACATCATCGCCATGGCGCGCTCGCTGGGGCTGGAGGTGGTGGCCGAAGGCATCGAGGACAGCGCGCAGGCCGAGTTCCTGCGCCAGCAAGGCGTGGACTACGGGCAGGGCTGGCTGTTCGGCCGGCCCGTGCCCGCGCTGGAACTGGCGCAATACCTGGCCAAGACGGCGCCGCAGGCAGCGTGAGTTCTTTTCTCCCCTCTCCCGCTTGCGGGAGAGGGGAGAAAAAGGCCACCGTTACTCCGCCTTCGCGCCCGAATCCTTCGCCACCTTGGTCCATTTGGCGGTCTCGCTCCGGATGAAGCCGGCCAGTTGCGGCGGCGCCATGTCGCCGGCGGTCACGCCCTGTTCCTCAAAGCGATTCTGCACGTCGGGCTGCTTCAGCACCCTGGCCAGCTCGGCGCTCATGCGTTGCCGGATCGCCTCGGGCGTGCCGTGCGGGGCCATCAGCGCATACCACGTGGTCACCTCGTACCCCGGCACGCCGCTCTCCGCCACCGTGGGCACGCCGGGATAGGCCGCCGACCGCCTGGCGGTGGTCACCGCCAGCGCGCGCACCTTGCCGCTTTTCACATGCGGATTGGCCGACGGGCTGGTCTCGATCGCCATCTGGATCTGCCCGGCGATCAGGTCCGTCATCATCGGCGCGCCACCCTTGTACGGCACGTGCGCGATGTCGGTGCCGGTGGCCGCGCGGAACAGCTCGCCCGAGAGGTGCTCGGTGCTGCCAATGCCGGCCGATCCGTAGTTGACCTTGCCGGGATGCGCCTTGATATAGGCGATCAGGTCCGGCACGGTCCTGGCCGGAATCGACGGATTCACCAGCAGCACATTCGGCGTCAGCGCCACCATGCCGATGGGCTCCAGATCCTTCTGGAAGTCATAGGGCAGCGTCTTGTAGATGCCCGGCGCCATGGTGTGGGCCACCGTGGCCAGCAGGAACGTGTAGCCGTCGGGATTGGCGCGCGCCACGATCGAGCCGCCAATCGTGCCGCCCGCGCCGGGGCGGTTGTCCACCACCATCGGCTGGCCCAGCGCCTCGCCCAGCTTCTGGCCCACGGCACGGCCGATGATGTCGGTGGTGCCGCCCGAGGCGAACGGCACGACCAGCGTGATCGGCTTGGCGGGCCAGCCGTCGGCGGCAAAGGCGGCGAAGGGGGTGGTCAACAGGGCGGCGCCAAGGCAGGCCTTGAGCGCAAGGCGGCGTGGCAGGCGGTGTGTCATGCGGGTCTCCGGGGATCTTGGAATTTGTTGGTGTGACTGTACCGACACACGTACCCCGCCGCCAGCCCCGTCCCGGCAGTGGGTCTTCAGGATTTGTGAAGGGTGGCGCCGGGCCAGTTGCCGGCCGAGACCAGTCCGCGGGCCACGCTGTCCAGCACGCTGCGCGCGGCCAGCCCGGCCGGCGAGAGCTCGTCGTCAGACAGGCTGACCAGCAGGTTCGGGCGCCGCACGCCGGCATCGGCGATCTCGATCAGCACGAGCGGCGCGCCCAGGTGCCGCGCCACGGCCGCGCCGGGCTGGATGGTCGCCCCGAGCCCCGCGCGCACGGCATCCATCAGCACGGCCAGCCCATCGATCTCGGCCACCACGTTCAGTGGCCGCTGGCCGCGCGAGAACGCCGCGTTCAGCACCGCACGCAGCCCATGCGCGTTGCTGGGCAGGATCAGCGGCAGGTCGCCAAGTTCATCGAGGTGCACCGGGTCGGTGGCCGGCAGCCCCGGCTGGTCCGGGCGCGCGATGACGAACAGCCGCTCTTCCAGTAGCGGCATCACGCTCCAGCGCTGGCCCGGCTCCAGCTGGAACAGCACCGCCAGATCAAGCTGCCGCGCACCGATCATCGCGGCGAGGTTGCCGGAGAGGCTTTCCACCAGGTGCAGGCGGATGTCCGGATACCGCTCGCGCATGGCCAGCATGAACGGCGGGCCCATCACGGCCAGCGTGCTCGGCGCCATGCCCACGCTGACGTGGCCGGACAGGCGCGCCGTGCGCGCGGCGCGCGCGGCATCGTCGGCATGGCGCAGCGCCAGCTGGGCCTGGCGCCAGAACGCCAGCCCGGCATCGGTCGGCACCACGCCGCTCGACGTGCGTTGCAGCAGCCGCGTGGACAGCTCGCTCTCGAGCCGGCTGATCTGCTGGCTCAGCGCGGACGTGACCACGCCCAGCCGCTGGGCCGCCTGGCCCATGCTGCCCAGTTCCACCACATGCACGAAGTAGCGCAACTGGCGCAGTTCCATGTCTCCTTCCCCCAATCTGTGCCGCACAGCCGGTATTGTGCCTGTGACGGCGGCGCCGCAGCGAAAGCCAGGCGGACGATACGCCGGTTGACCGCGCGCCCGTGATGGATGAGCATGTGGGTAACCCCCCCAAGCACGGGCCGTCTCACCACAGGTTTCCACCGGAGCTTTCCCTTATGAACAGCCTTCCACCGACGCTGTGGCCATTCCCGAATTTCCCCTTCCAGGCCGCTTATGCCCTCGATGACAAGATGATCGAGAACTGGCGCAAGCTGATGGGCCTGAACACCGATTTCGCAAAATCCTGGACCGACGAAGCCCAATTCGACTGGGCCTCGTGCTTCGTGCCGCAGGAACCCGAGGAACTTTACGCGCGGCAATGGACCAACCAGATGCCGTTCCTGTCGATCCCGATGCACTATGCCACCGCCATGCTGGAGCTGGGCGCAGCCACGCAGCGCGCCTGGATGGATGGCTGGGGACGCCTGCTGGGCCTGCCGGTGCTGCTGCCGGCGCTGCCGGTCATGCCGGACATCGCCGCCGTGGCGACATCGGAAGGCGAAATCGTGGATGTGCCCGCCGTGGCCGTGCGCGAAACGCCGCATCCGCGCAAGGGCAAGGCCCATTAGCCACCCGCCACGTTCAAGCGTGCTGTGAAAAGGCGAGGCCGGCACCTATCCTTGTATACATATTGATAGTGTCGTGCCGCCTGCCCGATGGCTGAAGAGGCTGTTGAGGGCGCAATCGAGGCAGGCATCTGAATCGCGCCCTATCCCGCGAGGCATTTATGAGCAAGACCCTACTTTCCAGTCTGATCGCCGCGGCCGCCATGGTTGCGGTACCGATGGCCCACGCGCAGCAAAAGCCTGCGGATCCGTACACGCAGGGCGCCAAGTCGGGCAAATTCGATCCTTACACCGATGGCGCCAAGTCGGGCAAGTTCGATCCTTATACCGACGGAGCCAAGAGCACCACCAGTTCAGAACTCGCCCCGAGCCAGCCTGATCCGTACACTTCGGGCGCGAAGTCCGGCAAACCCGACCCGTATACCGACGGCGCCAAGACCACCAAACCCGACCCATATACCGACGGCGCGAAGACCGGCAAGCCCGACCCGTATACCGACGGCTCCAAGAAGCAGTAACGGCAATCCGCCCCCGATTGAACCGCCGAACCACACCCGGCGCGGCCCCCTGCGGGCCGCGCCGGGTGTTTTGCGTTGGCGTTACGGGTTGACGTCAGCCGAGCTTCGCCAGGTTCGGCGCCGGCAGGGATTTGCTCAATACCGGCAGGCCATTCAGAATAGCGCTTCGTCCGGCGCTTCCACGCCGGCGTGGAATCCATCTTGACAAGCCGCACCGTTGCCCCCATGGCCGACCTGCCCGTCGCCTTTGGTCCGTTCACGCTGCACATCAGCCAGCAGCGCTTGCTGGAAGACGGCCGCCCCGTGCGGCTGGGCGCCCGCGCGCGCAGCATTCTGGCCGCCCTGGTGGAACGCGCCGGCGAGGTCGTGGGCAAGGGCGAACTGATTGCCTATGCCTGGCCCGACGGGGACGCCGAGGAAGCCACGCTGCGCGTGCACATGGGCGCGCTGCGCAAGGTGCTTGGCGACGGCCAGGGCGGCATGCGGTACATCGCCAGCGTGGCCGGCCGGGGTTACTGCTTCGTGGCCCCGGTGTCGCGCGCCGCGCCCGGCCACCCCGCCGCGATGGCCGCGCCCGCCGGCCCGCACCACCTGCCCGCGCGCATGACGCGCGTGATCGGCCGTGAAGACCTGATTGCCGCGCTCGCGCAAAGCCTGCCGCAACGGCGCCTGCTCACGCTGTGCGGGCCCGGCGGCATCGGCAAGACCACGGTGGCGCTGGCCATGGCCGAGCGCCTGCTGCCGGCCTATGCCGATGGCGTGCGCTTCGTGGACCTTGGCCGCGTGGCGGGCCCCGGCCTGGTGGACGCCGCGCTGGCCGCCACGCTGGGCATGACGGCGGGCCCCACCTCGCGCGCGGCGCTGGTCGATGCCCTGCGGCACCGCCGCATGCTGATCGTGCTGGACAGCTGCGAGCACGTGATAGACGCCGTGGCCCTGCTGGTGCTGGCGCTGCTGCAAGGCGCGCCAGACCTCCACCTGCTGATCACCAGCCGCGAGCCGCTGCAATGCGAGGGCGAGTGGGTCCAGCGCGTGCCGCCGCTGGCGCTGCCATGCCCGCGCGCACAGATCAGCGCCGAGGAAGCCATGCGCTATCCGGCCGTGCAGCTGTTCGTGGAGCGCGCCATCCACAGCGCCGACACCTTTGAGCTGGCCGATGCCGACGCACCCGGCGTGGTGATGCTCTGCGCCAGCCTGGACGGCATGCCGCTGGCGATCGAGCTGGCCGCCGCGCAGGTGGAGACCTTCGGCGTGACCCATCTGCACCGGCTGCTGGACGACCGTTTCCAGATGATGGCCGTCAACAGCGACATCGTGCAGCCGCGCCATCGCACGCTGCGCGCGCTGCTGGACTGGAGCTACGACGCGCTGACCGATATCGAGCGCACAGTGCTGATGCGGCTGGGCGTGTTCGCTGGCGAATTCTCGCTGGCCTGGGCGCGCGCGGTGCTGGTGGATGCGCCGATCACGCCGGGCGACGTGGAGACCGGCATCGCCGCATTGGTGGCCAAGTCGCTGGTCTGCGCCGATGCAAGCGAACAGGTGGTGCGCTACCGCCTGCTGGCCACCACGCGCGCGTACGCGCTGGAGCGCCTGGCGCAAAGCGGCACGTTGCGCGCCCTGCAGGCGCGCCATGCGCTGCACTGGCGCAACACGCTGCACGACACATGGATGGGCGAGCCCGCGCTGACCCAGGCCGAATGCGCGGCCCGCTACGGCAACGCCATCGACGACGTGCGCGCCGCCATTGCCTGGGCGCTTTCCGCCGACGGCGATGCCGAACTGGGCGCCACGCTGATCATCGCCGCCCTGCCGCTGGGCTACTTCCTCTCGCGCCTGGACGAGTTCCGCGGCTACGCGGCGAGTGCGCTGGCACTGGCCGGCGACGGCGCGGCCAGGCTCGACCCCGTGCTGACCGCCCGGCTGCGCGTGGCGCTGGGCACGCTGATCTATCACACGCTCGGCGTGGCCGCCGGTGCGGAGGATGCCTACGTCCGCGCACTGCAGGACACCGCCGCGCTGCCGCAGCCGGGCCTGCGGCTCCAGGCGCTGATCGGGATCGGCATGGTCGCGCTGGCAACTGGCGACTACGCGGGCGGGCGCCGCCATGCCGAGGCCATGTGCGCGCTGGCCGACCGCGACGACGACCCGATGTCGCGCGTCTGGGCGGAACATACCCTGGCGCTGGCCCATCACTACCTGGGCGACCATGCCGCCGCGCGGCACCTGGCCAGGCACGTCCGCACGCATCCGAGCCCGCTGATCCGGCCCGTGGACAACCTCACGGCGCTGGTGGACCGCCGGGTCTGCATGCGGATCGTGGAGGCCCGCACGCTATGGATCGAGGGCTACGCCGACAGCGCCGCGGCCATGGCTGCCCGGTGCGTGGAAGACGCGGGCACCGACATGCCGCTGGCCCTGGCGCAGGCGCTGGCGTTCGCGGCGTGCCCGCTGGCGCTGTGGCGGGGCGACGAAGCCGCGCTGGCCGGCTACGCCAACCGGCTGCGCGAGCATTCGTCGCGCCACGCGCTGGTGGCATGGCACGGCTGGGTGGAACTGCTCGACACCGCGCTGGCGCTGCGGCACCCGCACGGAGCCGACCATGACGATGCCGCCGCCGATGATGCCGAGCGGTCCGTGCGGCAGCGGCTGCTGGCGCGCATCACGCAAACCGGCGGCAAACAGGCCGACCTCTATGCCACGTTTGGCGCGCGGTTCGTCACGCCACTGGCCATCGAGCGCGCCGAGGCGGGCGTGTCCGGCTGGTGTATGGCCGAGGTGCGGCGCGTGGCCGCCGAAGCGGGTCCGCATCGGCACACCGCCGCCGGGCGGGCCGCCGCCGCGATGGCGTTCCAGGCTGCGCTGGACATCGCGCGGGCGCAGGGTGCACGCGCGTGGGCGCTGCGCGCCGCCACGAGCCTGGCAAGGGTCTGGCATGAACTGGGCGATGACGCGCGGGCATTCGACCTGCTGTCGTCGGCATGCGCCCGGATGCCCGAGGGGCGCGGCACGCAAGACTATCTTGCGGCGCAGGCCGTGCTGGCCGCCTGCGCCACGGCCGAGGCGCGCGCATGACCGAGGCGCCGGGCATCGACCAGAATCCCGCCGCCGGGCGCGCGTACCGGTTTGGCGGGTTCACGCTGCGGCCGGCACGGCGCGAACTGATTGCCGATGGGGCACCCGTCGCGCTGGGCAGCCGCGCCTTTGACATACTGACCGCGCTGGTGCAGCGCGCCGGGCAGGTGGTCACGCGCGATGAACTGACGGCGCTGGCATGGCCACGCATGGTGGTGGAAGACAGCAGCCTGCGCGTGCAGATTGCCCAGTTGCGGCGCGCGCTGGGCGAGCATGCGCCGGACATCGTCACGGTGCCGGGCCGCGGTTACCGCTTCGATGGCGCGGTGCAGGCCGTTGCCGTGCCCGCGCAGCCGCTGGCCGAGGTCGTGCCGGCGGCGCGCGTGCTGCCCCTGCGCATCTCCGCCATGATTGGCCGCGACGCGGACGTGGCGCGCATCCAGGCGCTGGTGCAGCCGGCGCGCGTGCTGAATATCGTGGGCATCGGCGGCATCGGCAAGACCACCGTGGCATTGGCGGTGACCGAGCGGCTGGCCGGGGACCATGCCGATGGCATCTGCTATCTGGACCTCGCGACGCTGCCCGATCCCGAAGCGGACCTGGCGGTCGCGTTCGGCGTGGCCCGGCTCGACGAACTCGGCCACGCCATGACGGCGCACCGGATGCTGGTGGTGCTGGATAGCTGCGACTACGCGCCCAAGGCGGCCGCCACGCTGCTCGGGCAGTTGGCGCGCGCGCCGGGCGTGGCCGTGCTGGCCACCAGCCGCCATCCGCTGGGCATGCCGGCCGAATTCGTCCTGCGCCTGCCCCCGCTGGATGTGCCCCCCGAAGGCGAGATCGATGCGGCGCGGGCGCTGGCGTATGGCGCGGTGCGGCTTTTCGTGTCACGCGCCCAGGCCAGCGCGGCTGACTATGTGCTGTCCGAGCGCGACGCGCCGGTCGTGGCGGCGCTGTGCCGCCGGCTCGATGGCCTGCCGCTGGCGATTGAGCTTGCGGCCGGGTGCGTTGCCGCGTTCGGTGCGCTCGGCCTGCTGGACCAGGCCGACGAGCGCTTCAACCTGCTCGAGGCGCGGCGCCGCAGCACGCACGAGCGGGAACGCTCGCTGCGCGCGTCGCTGGACTGGACCCATGCCCGGCTCTCCGCGCTGGAACAGATCGCGCTGCGGCGATTGTCGGTCCTGCACGGCCCGTTCACGCTGGACGATGCCGAAGCGGTGGTGAGCGACGAGGTCACCGGCGGGCATGCCGCATCGCAGTTGCTGGACGCCCTGGTCGACCAGTCGCTGGTATGGCCGCTGCGGACGGACGCTGGCCCGCGCTACCGCCTGCCGGCGATGGTGCGCGCCTATGCGCGCGAAAAGCTGACGCTCAGCGGCGAGCAAAGCGTGGTCCGGGAGCGGGCCGGCTAGCCAATTACCGGGTCGCCAGCCGGGCCTGCTCGAGGAAGGATTCGATCAGGCGCGCGCGCGGCGAGGTTCTTCTCCACAGCATGCCAAACCGGCGTGGCTCCGGCTCCGACGGCAGCGACAGCTTTGCAACGTGCAACGCCGACGTGAGCGGCGACGCGATGTCCGGGACCAACGACACACCCAGGCCGCGATCCACCATCATCGCGATCGCGAGCAGGGAACTGAGCTCGAAGCGCTCTTGCGACGGGGTAATGCCGGCCTTGCGCAGGTACTCGTCCGCCTGCTTGCCGCCACCGAGGTTGCGGTCGTATCGAATGAGCGGCCTGGTGCGCAGCAGTTCGTGGGGATCGGCCTTCCTGTCGCGCTCCGCGGCGAGCACGACCAGCGGTTCCTGGCGAAGCAGTTCCCAGGCGATCGCCTTGGGCATCGGGAACGGGGGATGCAGGCAGACGGCGGCATCGAGCTCCGACCGTTTGACCGCTTCGTACAATTCGCCCGACATTGCCGACTGGATATAGACCGACACGCGCGGGTGTTCGGCCGTGAAGCGCGCGAGCGCGTCGGGCAACAGGCTGTGGAGTGCCGTATTGATCGCCCCGATGCGCAGTTCGCGGGCCTCGTCGGCCTGATTGACCCAGCCTCTCAGGCCGTCGACTTCCCTGAGCAGCGGCACGCAGCGCTCCGCAAGGCGGCTCCCTGACTCGGTGGGCGCCACCGTCCTGCCCGCCCGCCCCAGCAGCCGGGCCCCAAGCTCGCGTTCCAGCACCTGGATCTGCTGCGACACGGCGGCCGGCGTGACATTGAGCCGCCTTGCCGCCTCGGCCAGCGAGCCGGTCTCCACGACCAGGGCAAACGCCTTCAGATAGGCAGTCTCCATAGTTTTTCTATTGAGCGAAGGTAGGGAAACATAGTTTATCTTTTCTGTAGCTTGCCCGACACTGCGTCTCATCCCACAGATCCAGGTGTTGGCCATGAGAAGCAAGCTGTTCGTCCCCGGTTCCCGCCCCGAGTTCTTCCCGAAGGCCCTGGCGGGCGACGCGGACGCGCTGTCCTTTGACCTGGAGGATGCCGTGGCCGAAGACCGCAAGGCCGAGGCGAGAAGCCTGCTGTCACCGTTCCTGCGGTCCGCCGAGGCCCGGCGCGCCGGCAAGACGCTCATCGTCCGCGTCAACGGCATTGGCACCCGGCATTTCGAGGCGGACCTTGCCGCCGTCGTCGTGCCGGGGTTGCATCTGGTCAACGTACCGAAACCGGAGACCGGCGACGACGTCCGGCGCGCGGCGGAGGCCGTCGAGCAGGCGGAGCTGGCCAACGGCTTTACGGAAGCCGACGCCAAGGTCCGGTTGCTGCTCAATATCGAATCGCCCGCGGCACTGCGACGCGCCGCCGAACTGGCCAGCGCGCATCCGCGCGTGGCCGGCCTTCAACTCGGGCTCGGCGATCTCTTCGAACCGATCGGCATTCACCGGCGCAACCCGGCGGCCGTCGCGGCGGCCATGTTCGCGGTGCGGATGGCCGCCGGCGAGGCCAACGTGTTTGCCTACGACACGGTGTTCGCCAACATTCGCGACCCCGAAGGCTTCCGCGCCGAGGCGGAGATGTCCAGGCAGATGGGCTTTCTTGGCAAGAGCTGCATCCACCCCAGCCAGATTGCGCTGGCCAACGCCGTCTATCGCCCGTCCGACGAGGAGATCGCGCATTCGATGCGAGTGGTGGAAGCCGCCGCCGAGGCGCAGGCCAAGGGGGTTGGGGCCTATGTCGTCGATGGCAAGATGATCGACCCGCCTTTCTTCAGGCGTGCGCAGGCCATTGTCGAGATCGGCAAGCGGTTGGGACTGATCGCTGCCTGACGCCGGCCCGGCAAGAAGACAAACAAAACACAAACAAAAAACAAACCGACAGGAGACAAACCATGAACACGCTATCGTCACGGCAGTCACGGCAGTCACGGCGGTCACGGCGGGGCGCGGGACGCCTCGTGCTGGGCGCCACGCTCGCCGTGGCCGGCGCGCTGGCTGCGGCGCCGCAGGCGGGGGCGGAAGATGCGTATCCGTCCAAGCCCATCACCATCATCGTTCCCTATCCGCCCGGCGGCTCGAATGACACCTTCGCGCGCATCGTGGCAAAGGAAATCGGCGAGGCGCTGAAGCAGACCGTGATCATCGACAACCGGCCCGGCGCGAGCGGCAATACCGGGACCGGCATCGCCGCGAAGGCCGCCCCGGATGGCTATACGCTGGTCGCGGTGTCGTCGAGCATGACGACCAACGCGGCGGTGCAGGACAAGCTGCCCTATGACGCGGTGAAGAGCTTCGCCCCGGTTGCGATGCTGGCGCAGGGCCCGTTCATCGTGGCGGTGAACAATGACTTCCCCGCGCGGACGCCGCAGGAGCTGGTGAACGCCATCCGCGCCAATCCGGGCAAGTTCAACTATGCGTCGTCCGGGCCCGGGAGCGTCAACCAGTTCGGGACGGAGCTGCTCAAGGCCAAGGCCGGCAAGCTGGCCATCACGCATGTCCCCTACCGTGGCATGGGCCCGGCCATCACCGACCTGATCGGCAACCAGACGCAGGTGCTGATCTCGAGCGGACCGTCGCTGCTGCCCATGGTCAGGGCCGGCAAGGTGCGGGCGGTGGGCATCACCAGCCTGCAGCCAAGCCCCGTCGCGCCGGACCTGGCGCCCATGGCGAGCGCCGTCCCCGGCTACGAGTTCGAGCTCTGGTGGGGCCTGCTGGCGCCCGCGGGAACGCCGGAGGCCGCCATCACGCGGCTCAATGCGGCCGTGAACCAGGCGCTGGAGAAGCCGTCCGTCAAGGCAGCGATCCTCAGGGAAGGCGCCGAGGCAAAGCCGGGCACCCCCAGGCGGTTCGCCGAGACCATCGCCGCCGATGTCGCCAGGTGGAAGCAGCTTGCCAGGCAGCAGAACATCGTGGCGGACTGAATTTGCCGTGGAATCTGGAGTCTGTATGCAAACCAATATGACTGCCGTGGACAGCGCGTTTGGCGCCAGCCGGGCAGGACAGCGCGGTCCGCTGAGCGGCGTGCGCGTGCTTGACCTGAGCGCCTACATCGCCGGGCCGTACGGCTGTTCGCTGCTGGCGGACCAGGGCGCGGACGTCATCAAGGTGGAGCCCCCCGTGGGCGACAACCTGCGCAAGTATCCGTCGACGCTGGAGGCCGAGAGCCGGGCATTCCTGGGCGTCAACCGAAGCAAGCGCGGCGTTGTGCTCGACCTGAAGGCCCCCGCCGACCTGGAGCGCCTGCTGGCGCTGGTGCGCAACGCGGATGTGCTCGTGCACAACTTCCGCCCCAGCGTGCCGGACCGGCTCGGCATTGGCTACGCACAGCTCCGCGCCATCAATCCGCGCCTTGTCTACTGTGCCGTGACGGGCTATGGCGAGACGGGCCCGCTGAAGGACAAGGCGGGCTATGACCAGGTGCTGCAGACGCTGGCCGGCATGTGCACGCTGCAAGGCAAGCATGGGGGGCCGCCGGAGATCCTCTACGGCTCGGTGGTTGACTACTATGCCTCGGCCCTGGTGGCCGGGGGGGTTGCCTCCGCGCTCTACGAGCGTGAGAAGAGCGGCGAGGGGCAGTATGTCGGGGTGTCCCTGCTGCGCGCCGCACTGACCATGCAGTCCGCCCGGATGGTATGGGCGGATGCGGAGCCCAGGGAGGTGGGACGCGACATGCGCTCCGGGGGGATCACCGGCATCCATCCCACCCGGGACGGCTATCTCTATATTTCCGCCAATACCCCGCATTTCTGGAAGGCGCTGTGCGAGAAGACGGGCCTGACCGCATTGCTGTCGACCGATCGCTACGATACCGTGCGCAAGCGCGCCGAGCACCAGGCGGAGATCGTGCCCAGACTGCACGCCGCGTTGCAGGCGCGCACGGCCCTGGAATGGGAGACCGTGTTCGGCGAGGCAGTGCCCTGCGCGGCCGCGCGCTCGGTGGAAGACATGTTCGACTTCCCCCAGGTGGCCGCGGAGGCAATGATCACGACCTTCGAACACCCCGTGGTTGGCCGCTATCGGGGCTTTACGCGTGCCGTCAAGTTCGGCCGGACGCCCGGCCCGGAGCCATTCGCCGCGCCCGTGCTCGATCAACATGGAGACACGGTGCGCGACGCCGCGGACAGGCTGGGACGGCATGCCCTGCGGACCCGCCCGTGAATCAGGGCCGCGCCGCGCTGGTGCCAGCGTCGGGGAAATCGTAGAGGTGCGTGTTGTCCGGCGCTTCCCCGCGACTGAATTTCTCGGTGTCCGACCGGGCGCTCCGGGCGGCAAGCTCGGCGGCCTCCGGGTAGGGCATGGGGTCCTTTTCCTTCTCGATCTCAAGCCGCATCGACGGCTCGTTTACGCGAACACTGTACTTGCCCAGGTTGTAGAGCAGGTACATGGCGTAGAGATTGTCGTAGTCCTGGTAGGCGCCCTGTTCCCTGCGGAAATCCAGCGACAGGACCGAGGGGAACCGATTGGGCAGGTCCTTGAAGGCCACCTTCTCTTCCTCCTGCGGATCCACATAGGTCGAGCCGCCGTACTTCTTGTACAGCACCACGTCCATGGCGTATCCGCGCCCGGCCCACTCGCCGATCAGCTTCATCGCCATCTCGGTGGGGATGTTGGCCTTGGCGGCCGCCACCACGCGCCGCCGGGACAAGACCCTGGCGCTCGTGACCTTCAGGCCCTTGTAGCCGGCGCCGTACTTGAATGCGGCGCCGATCGTCTTGGCGCAGTTCAGGCGCAGGTAGTCGTACCGGATTTCGCCATCGTGGTATTCGGTATCCGTGGCCTGCCGGTGATAGTCGTTATTGATGCGTTGGAAGTATTTCGCCAGGGCCTTCTTGTCGCGTGCCGGTACGCCCCGCACCCGCACGCCAATGACCGAGCGCTTGTAGATCTCGCCGAAGTCCAGGCCGAATGACGCCGTGTCCGCGACCGTGGAGGTGGTCTTGAACAGGTATTCCTTCTTCGGGATGGCGACCATCAGGTCTTTGGTGTAGTGGCCGTTCTCGTGCTCGGCGGTGCGGTCGGCATAGAAGTTGGCCGAGTAGACCAGGTCGTCCGGGCTCGCGCCGTTCCGGATTGCCAGGGCGATATGGCCGGCCGATCCGCCCTTGGAGGTGCCGAAGCTGATCAGCAACTCCAGGTCATAGGGATCCTTGTGAAGGAGATCGGCAATCTGATCAATGTTGGCGGGCTCGGGCCCGCCCTTGCTGCCGAAGTCGGCGGCACTTGCACTCCCCGACAGCAGAAGGGCTATCACGACCAACCAGGTTGCCAGCCTCATCGCCATTGCTCCTTGGATGCGCTTTGGTGATGTATGCATCACCCATTACAGATCCTTCACTACTGACCGTAGTGCCGCCATCTGATCCGGTCAACCAGAACTTCGTCTAGCCCGGCCCGGCACCCGCCGCTCAGGCTTCATCGTAAGCAATCAACTGCCACGTGACCGCCCACTCCTTTGTTCGCATACCGAGCCAGTCGTCAAGCCACAGGAAAACTCGGGGATTGTAGGTAATGAGCGATGGCATCGTGTCGCCTTTACGGAAGTGCCGGGTGGCGTGTTCGTACAGGTATTTGAACT
>Ga0255338_1000284_pt1 | contig 196319 bp, 190 predicted proteins | sample MeOH1_35cm_T4_19_FD_203715 | JGI IMG/M metagenome (GOLD analysis project Ga0255338, IMG submission 203715) | Sandy soil microbial communities from University of British Columbia, Vancouver, Canada - MeOH1_35cm_T4_195 | ecosystem: Engineered > Artificial ecosystem > Sand microcosm >... | reverse complement strand
TGTTGTTACGGCCTGGCTTTCAGGCATTTCGGTATGCCTCTTCAGCAGCCTGAAACTCAGCCACGGCGTCACGATGAATGCAATCGCCAGCGAAATCAGCATGCCGAAACTGGAATTGATCGGGATAGGGCTCATGTATGGCCCCATCAGGCCCGTGACGAACGCCATGGGCAACAGCGCAGCAATCACGGTGAAAGTCGCAAGGATGGTCGGCCCGCCGACTTCGTCTACCGCTTCGGGGATGATTTCTGCAAACGGCCGGTTCGGCTCCAGCGCTCGCCGTCGATGGATATTCTCGACGACGACAATCGCGTCATCCACCAGGATGCCGATGGAAAAAATCAACGCGAACAACGACACTCGGTTGAGCGTAAAACCCCATGCCCAGGATGCAAACAGCGTAGCTGCCAGCGTCAGCATCACGGCCACACCCACGACCACCGCTTCTCGCTTACCCAATGCAAACAAGACTAGCAGCACGACGGAGCCCGTCGCGAACGCCAGCTTGCCGATCAGCTTCTGCGCCTTTTCGTTGGCTGTCTCGCCGTAATTGCGCGTTACCGCCACCTCCACGCCTTCCGGGATCAATGTTCCGCGCAATCCGTCTACCCGCTTGATCACCGCACGGGCGATATCAACCGCATTTTCGCCCGGCTTCTTCGATACCGTCACGGTCACGGCGGGATATTCGCCCCGCGCACCTTTGGCATCCGAACCTGCGCCCTGACCTATCCACACATAACGCGACGGCTGATCCGGCCCGTCCAGCACATTCGCCACATCCGCCATGAACACCGGCTTGCCGGCATACACGCCTATCATCAGTTGCCGCACGTCGTCGCTGCTGGCAATAAATGTCCCGGTCTGCACCAGGATTTCCCGATTTTCCGCAACCAGATTCCCCGACGGCTGCGATGCATTCGCGACCTGCAAGGCATCTCGCACATCCTGCGCCGAGATGCCGTAGGCGGACAGCCGGTCGGCATCAAGCAATACGCGCACCACGTTATCCGGGCCGCCGATGGTGGTCACTTCACGCGTACCGGGAATGCGCTTCAGTTCAATTTCCAAGGCATGCGCTATGCGTTCGAGTTCAAATGCGCCGCGACTTTCGTCCGCCGTCCACAGGGTAAGTCCTACAACGGGTACATCGTCTATGCCAATGGGTTTAATGATGGGTTCGCCTGCGCCCAGATTGGGCGACAGCCAATCACGCTTTGAAAACACGGTGTCGTAAAGATTGACCAGCGCCTTCGTGTGATCTTCCCCGACCTCGTACTGCACGGTGATAATTGCCATGCCCGGTTTCGAAATCGAATAAACATGCTCGACGCCCGCGATGCGCGACAGCACCTGCTCGGCGGGCGTGGCAATCAGGCTTTCCACTTCCTTTGCAGACGCCCCGGGAAACGGCACCATCACATTCGCCATGGTCACGTCGATTTGCGGTTCTTCTTCGCGCGGCGTCACCATCACGGCAAAAATCCCGAGCAGAACCGCCATGAGCGCCAGCAATGGCGTCAGCTGCGATTGCAGGAAGAAGCGCGCAATGCGTCCCGACACCCCCATGCCGTGTGAGGACTCACTTGTGCTCATGGGTTTAGTCATGCGCCTGGGTTTTCTTTAGGTAAATGCCGGCTTTTATCGGCTCCAGCGCCACGCGTTCGCCCGGCTGCAATCCGGCAAGGATTTCGATTCCACCGGCCGTTGCCCGGCCGACTCTAATCTGGCGAAACTGCACCTTGTCGCCGTTGACGACATAAACGCCGGTCACCTCGCTGCGGCGCAAGATCGCGGCTTCCGGCAGCAGCATTTTTTTTGCATCCCCCATCGTGAAATATGCCCGCGCAAACATACCGGGATAAATTCCGGTTATGCCTTGCGGAAACTCGATGCGCACCTGGGAGCTGTGCGTACGGCTGTCGGCGGCCGGCAGTATGGTCACGGCGGCGCTAGCGATGGTTTTGCCTATGGCTGGAAATTCGACGCTGGCGCGCCCGGACTTGCGTACGTGATCCAGCTTTTCCTGCGGCACGGTGGCGACCACGCGTAATGTCGCGGGATCGAAAAGCGTCAGCAAGGGCCGGCCCAGGCTTGCCATTTCACCCACCTGTGCCAGTCGGGCCGACACCAACCCCGGGAACGGTGCCGTAATGGAAGTGAATTTTCGGGTGGTCGAGGATTGCGACACGCCCGCCCTGGCTGCAGCCAGTTGCGCCTCCGCTGCGCGGTATTCGGCTTGCGCCTTGTCGAGTGAAGAAGGACTCATGAATTTACGTGCGACAAGCTGCTGCGCGCGTTCATATTGTGCCTGTGCATTCACCAGGCTGGCCTGTGCCTGCGCCACCTGCGCCTGGCTGCCGGCCATGCTGTTGCGCGCCTCGCTGTCGTCGATCCGCACAAGCAACTGCCCTTGCTTGACGCCATCCCCCGAATCCACATCCAGCATCAGGATGCGACCGGATACTTGCGAGGCCAGCGTGGATTCGCGCCCCGCCTCCACGACCGCCTCGGTGGAATAGCCCCCAGGCGCAGGACGATAAACCGCCTCGACGGTAGCGAAAGGCAATCCGGCTAGCGCCATTTGCGGCAACGACAGGAGCAACAACAATAAATGCTTCATACCCAACCCTCTAACATTCGTTAATTAGAGTATTCTAATATACAAAGGAAAGCAAGTTGACTAGGTAAGGATGACTGCAATTATTTCAATATGTTATTCGGAAAAACCGCAGAAAACATCACGCATCAGCGCGATCAGTTTCAGCGTTCTCGGGTCGCTGATTCGATAATAGACGCGATTGGCATCCTTGCGGGTACGCAGGACGTCCTTGTCGCGGAGAATGGCAAGATGTTGCGAGATATTGCTCTGGGTCGTGCCGACCGCCTCGACGATTTCCTGGACGCTGATCTCCTTGTCGCCGAGCACGCACAGGATTTTCAGGCGCAGCGGATGCGACATGGCTTTCAACGCTCGAGCAGCCTGATCGATCTGCTCGTCGTGCTCGATAATCTCGGATTGGCTTGTTTTTTGCATAATTCTGAAAGCTACTTTAACGAAACTACCTCGTCTGGATAATGTCAGAAAACCTTAACACACTGAAAGTATAATGCAAAAACCCTTAAAATATAATAGAATAGCCAAGGTTTATACATTGGAATGTCAAGAAACGAAAAGTTGAGATGAAAGTTACTCCTGTTCTGCTGCTGATCCTGGACGGCTTTGGCCATAGCGAGGAATCCGCAGATAACGCCATCGCTTTGGCGCACAAGCCAAACTGGGATTCCCTCTGGCGCACTTACCCCCATAGCCTGATCAATGCTTCCGAGCACTCCGTGGGCTTGCCTTCCGGACAAATGGGCAATTCCGAGGTCGGCCATCTCAACATCGGTGCCGGACGGATTCTCTACCAGGAATTCGAACGCATCAACCGCGCCATCGGCGACGGCGATTTCTTTACCAATCCGGCGCTGACGGAAGCCGTCAATACCGCCAAGGACAACGACCGCACCCTGCACATCTTCGGCCTGCTTTCCAGCGGCGGCGTGCACAGCCACGAACATCACATCCACAGCATGGTGGAAATGGCCGCGCGACTCGGCCTCAAGAAAATCTGCGTGCACGCATTCCTCGACGGCCGCGACACGCCGCCCAAGAGCGCGGAAGCATTCATCAAGCGCATGGACGACACTTGCGCCCATTTTGGTGCAGGCCGCATCGCCACCATCATCGGCCGCTTCTATGCGATGGATCGCGACAAGCGCTGGCCGCGCATGGAAGCTGCATACAACCTGATCGCCTGCGGCAAGGGCGAGTTCCACGCCGCGACCGCCGCCGAAGGGCTCGAAATGGCCTATGCGCGCGGTGAGACGGACGAATTCGTCAAGGCCACGGTCATCGGCGAGCCGGTGCGCGTGGAAGACGGCGACGTCATCGTTTACATGAACTTCCGTTCCGACCGGGCTCGCGAATTGACTCGCGCATTCCTCGACAAGAATTTCGAAGGCTTTCATCGCAGCCACACGCCCAAACTGGGCGGTTTCTACACGCTGACGATGTATAACAAGAACGAACTCTCGGCGCACGTCGCCTTTCCGCCGGAAACCATACACAACAGCCTGGGCGAATACCTGGGCAATCTGGGCCTGAAGCAGCTGCGCATCGCGGAAACCGAGAAATACCCGCACGTCACGTTCTTCTTCAACGGCGGCGAAGAGCAGGTTTATCCCGGCGAAGACCGTATCCTGGTGCCCTCGCCGCAAGTCGCCACCTACGACATGCAGCCGGAAATGAGCGCGTTCGAAGTCACCGACCGCCTGGAAGAAGCCATCCTCAGCAAGAAGTACGACACCATCATTTGCAATTACGCCAATGCCGACATGGTCGGCCATACCGGCAACCTGCCCGCCGCCATCAAGGCGGTCGAGGCGGTGGATATCTGCCTCGGCCGCGTGGTGCGTGCCATGCAGAAAGTCGGCGGCGAAGTCATCATCACTGCCGACCACGGCAACGCGGAATGCATGGAGGACCATGCCCACCAACAGCCGCACACCCAGCACACAACCAACCTCGTGCCGCTGCTGTATATCGGCCGCCCGGCGCATCTGGCCAATACTGGTGCACTTTCCGATGTCGCACCCACGCTGCTGCGGTTGATGGGATTGCCGCAACCTACCGAAATGACGGGACGCCCCTTGGTCGAGTTCGAGGATGTACCTCTCGCCGTTAACGCACAGTAACGGCAATCGCATCAGCGCATTAAAGCGGTGGATTCGGGGCGGCGCCTTCGCACTCGCCCTGCTTTCACTGCCAGCCATCGCCCTCGCCGCCAAACCGGAAGCCTCCAAGGAGGCGTTGCAGGAGCTTAAAAGCCGTATCGAGTCGCTGAAAAAGGAACTCGATACGACCAAGGAGGCGCACTCCGAGGCCGCCGATGCTCTCAAAAAGAGCGAACAGGCGATCAGCGAGGCCAATCGCAAGCTCTACGAAATCGCTCGGCAGCAAGCCAACAGCCGCCAATCGCTGCAATCCCAACAACAGGAACTGGCCGCGCTCAACGAAACCATACGCGACCAGCAGCAACTGTTGGGCAAGCAGTTCTACCAGCAATATCTCAACGGTCAGCATGGCTATCTGCAAATCGTGCTGACCGGCCATGACCCGAACACCGTCACGCGCGATCTACACTATTTTTCCTACCTGGCCCGCGCCCGCGCCGACATGATCGAATCGTTGCGTAAAAACCTCGACCACGTGGCAACACTCAACCAGAAAACCGCAGCAACGCTCGCTGAAATCAATGCATTGAAAGAAGAACAGGAAAAGCAGCGCCAGCAACTGGAATCCGAGAAACGGGAACGCAAGGGCGTCATGCAGGAGCTGGCGGGCAAGATAAAAATGCAACGCGGAGAGATTTCCAAGCTGCGCCGCGACGAAAAGCGCCTCACAAACCTGGTCGAGCGGCTGGCGCGTATCGTACCGACCAAACCCAAGCGCAAGAGTCAGCCCGCAACCGTACGCAAGAACGAAGCGCTACCCAGCCCCTCGTTGGCCGACAGCGCTTTCGCGGCACTCAAGGGAAAACTCAACCTGCCGGTGCGCGGCGACATCGTGAGCCGCTTCGGGACCTCGCGCGAAGACAGCGGAATCTCCTGGAAGGGATTATTCATCCGCGCCAATGAAGGCAGCGAAGTGAAATCCATCGCCTCCGGTACCGTCGTATTCGCCGACTGGCTGCGCGGTTTCGGCAACCTGCTGATCGTCGATCACGGCGATGGTTTCATGAGCCTCTACGGCAACAACCAGGCACTGCTGAAAAATGTCGGCGACGAAGTCAGTCCTGGAGACAACATCGCCTCGGTCGGCAACAGCGGCGGTAACGCGGAGTCCGGGCTTTACTTCGAAATGCGCCACCGCAGCAAGCCGTTCGACCCACTGGGATGGTGCGTGATCAGATAATCAACCCACCAGACCTTTCAATAGAATTCCTGCCAGATACGCCAGCGCAGCGGCTGCGCCGCCGACCAGCAAGGTTTCCATCCCGGACTTGAACAGCGGATATTGCAAAGTCCGGCCTTTCAGCACACCGATTCCGAAAAAGGTCAGCCCTGTCGCGACAGCACTTACCGTGAACACCTGCGACGGCGGCAAGCCTGGCAGCAGATAAGGCAGCAAAGGCACGATGCCAGCGGCACAAAAACCGAGAAAAGTCGTCAGCGCGGCAATGTCAGGCCGGGGCAAATCCAGTCGCAGGCCCAGCTCTTCGGTCAGCATGGTATCCACCCACAACTTGCGATCCTGCGTGATGCCGTTGACGATTTCTTCCAGTACTTCGCCCTGAAAACCCTTGGCTGCGTATATCTGCCGGACTTCCTCACGTTCGCCTTCGGGCACTTCACGAACGTGCATCTCCTCGATTGCCCGCGCCTTTGCCAGCAGTTCATGTTCACTTTTGGCTCGCTGGTAATTGCTGGCCGCCATGCTGAAGCCATCTGCCACCAGATTGGCGAGGCCGAGCACGATGGCAACGCCGGCCGGCAATGCGGCGCCTGCGGTGCCGGCGACGACAGCGAAGGTGGTCACACAGCCGTCGATGGAGCCCAACACGGCATCGCCCAGGTAACTGTTCTGCTTGGCCGCGGCGAGGCGCGCCTCGATGACCGCAACTTCGTGCTGGGCGCGCAGGTCCTGAAGATTTTGCGGCGCTTTCAACGCATTACTCCCAGACGTCGCATTGAGCGGTCATGCCAGCCGGACAGCAACAATAGCGCGGCCAGCGCGCCCAGTAGCGCCAGGAACATATCCCATTGCGTATCCCACACATCGCCCTGCGTGGCGAGGAAAGCCACCGCATCGCTGCCGGAAGCGACGGCTACCCACCACTCCAGCATTTCGTAGAGCGCGCTGATCGCCAGCGCAATGCAGAGCACAAGAAAGAACAGCCATTTGCCGGGCCGGAGCGGGGAGGTGCGCAGCAAAATCTCGCGCGCGACCATGGCCGGGATAAACCCTTGCGCGACATGACCGAGCCGGTCGTAATAATTGCGGTCCCAGCCGTTGACGTCGCGCAGCCAGCTGAAGAGCGGCATTTCGGCATAGGTGTAGTGGCCGCCGATCAGCAGGATGATCGCGTGCACCAGCATCAGCCCGTAAGCCAGGCGCGAGAACGGAAAGCGTTTGTACGTGAGCAACAGTATCGGCAACGCGATCATCACCGGAAATACTTCAAGGTACCAGGTAAAGCGATCATGCGGCTGGATGGCGGACCAGACCGACACCGCGCCGAGTATGGTCAGCAATACCGCGTAGTAGCGGCGATCCGTGGTCATAGCCGTTCCTCCAGAATTTCTGCGACCTCTGCGTCGGTCAGAGCTATGGGGTTGGTTTTCATACTGCTGCCGCGGCAATTGGCGACCACGCGCGGAATATCTTCCCTGAGCATGCCGTACTCGCCGAGGCGCGGCAACCGCAAACGCTCAGTCCAGTCCGCGAGAATTTCCAGCAGCACGGCATGCGCCGCTTCGTCGTCGAGCTCCGGCTTGTTCGCCAGCAGCCGGCCCAGCTCGGCATATTTGCTCAATGTCGGACTATCGGGAGCGCGATCGCGCAAGCAGCGGATGTTGCTGGCGCTACACGCCGCCACCAGCGTGCCGCAGACGACTCCGTGCGGGATGGGAAAGAACGCCCCCAGCGGGGCCGCCAAGCCATGCACCGACCCCAGCCCGACCTGCGCCAAGGTGATGCCCGACAACAGCGATGCATAAGCCATGCCGCTACGATGCGCGGTAAGGTCTCCGGTCTTCGCATGCCACGGCACAAGGCTGTCGCGCGCCGCGCGGATGCCGGACAAGGCCAGGGCGTCGGTAAACGGGTTGGCCTTGAGCGAAACGTAGGATTCCAGCAACTGGGTCAACGCATCCATGCCATCGGCAGCAACCAGTTCGGGCGGGCATGTCGCGAGCAACTCCGGATCGACCACCGCATATTTCGCCACCAGAGAGTCATGACGGAAAGACTTCTTGAAGCCCTGCTCGCCCTGCACCGACAGCACGGCGTTCTTGGTCGCTTCGGAGCCTGTGCCGGCAGTAGTCGGCACCGCAATGAAAGGCACGGCCGGGCCTTGATACGGCAACTCCGGGCCGACGCCTTCCAGAAAATCCATCACGCTATTGGGAACGCGCAGCAGGCCGGCGATGGCCTTGGCGGCATCCAGCACACTGCCGCCGCCGATACCGATAACTGCATCGACATGCACCGCCTTGAACTGGCTCGCCAAACGATCCACCAGTTGCGGAGAAGGCTCGCCGCTCACGCTGACGTGCTCGTAGGTAATCCCTACCGTCTGCAAACCCTCCAGCAATTCCGGCCATGCCGGCGAGTTACGGAAAGAAGTGCTGCCCGTCACTAGCAAGACGTGCCTGCCGAATTCAATCGCCAGTTCGGGTAATCGGCGGCGCATGCCATCGCCGAAAACGATGCGCGGCAGAGTGGAAATCGCAAATGCGGGGATATTCATGCCTTACCCTCCGGGTACAGCCCGCGATAGCGTACCCCTTCACGCGGCTCCGCCATCCACTCGGCAACGGTATCGCGCCACTTCAGGTAATGTGCGGTCTGTTTGTGCAGGGCGGCATCGGCCTCGCTGGCATAGGCTTCGTACAGGACGAAACGCGTCGGCTCTTCCGGGGACTGCAGAACATCGAAGCGGCGGTTGCCGGATTCCAACACCGAATACAGATGGTTTTCATGCGTGGCCCGGATGAAATCGTCCACATGCTCCGGCTTGACGCAAACATGCACCAGCGTGACATGCATCGCTATTCTCCTATCAGATGCAGCACCACGCGCCGGATGGCGGATTCGTGGCGGTGCTCGTAAAGAAAGATTCCCTGCCATGTACCGAGCGCCGCCTTGCCGCCGATCAGCGGTATGCACAGATGCGTTTGCGTCAACGCCGTACGCACGTGCGCCGGCATATCGTCGGGGCCTTCGGCGGTGTGGACGAACAGCGGATCGCCGTCCGGCACCAGCCGGGAAAAGAAACGCTCAAGATCGGCGATCACGTCGGGATCGTAGTTCTCGTTGATCAGCAGACTGGCGGAAGTGTGCTGGATGTAGAGCGTAAGCATGCCGGTGGTCATGCCGCTCTGCCGTGCCCAGGCCGTCACCTCGCTGGTGATATCGTAAATACGGCGGCCGTGGGTTTTGACGGAAAGTTGATGAGTCAGTTGGCGCATGCGCAAAGGCTTCGGTCAGGGAGACAGCAAATTATATCCTCGACCGAAGGCTGTGCGCCGCTCTGCATCCTGAAACGGGCTGCCATGTCGCGCAATTGCCGCGAAAGCACTTCGAGATCGCGCGCCGAGGCCGAGGTCTGTGCCACACCAGCAGAATCAGCAGCAGGAAAAGCTATTGGCGCTGAAGCGCGATTACCATGTTTGTAACAAATAACCGTAGGTTATCTCGGCTGCAACCGATACACGGTTTCCTTCAGCCGCGTTACTCCCTTATCGCGGAAGCGCGGCTCTTGCTCGAGGATGTCTGCCTCTAACAATTGGTGAATTTCGCATTGCGCGCCGAATAGCGCTGCGATCTCCTTAGCATCGACATTGAACGGCGGGCCCGGCATTTGATGCTGCGGATATTCGAAAGCGACAAGCAGCGTTTCCGCCGAAGGAAGCATGCGCTGCAAATGGCTGGCGTAACGCTCGCGCAACGGTGGCGGAAGTGCAACAAGTGCCGCTCGATCATATACAGCGACAATTCCGGCGAGATCGTCGGCAGACAGCTGGAAAAAATCGCCGCAATAAATACGCAGGCTATCGCACTCGTAGATCTGGAAATGTTCGCCGTCGACGAAGGATGGCACGAGGCCGTTTTCTTCGAAGAACCCCCACACGGCGATCGGACTGATTTCAATACCCACAACCTCATGCCCTTGCGCCCGAAGCCAAAGGAGATCGTTGCTTTTTCCGCAGAGCGGCACAAAGACGCGGCTGCCGCGCGCTAGATCGAGCGAAGGCCAGAACTGCTCCAGATAAGGGTGTACGTCGGCGCGATGAAAACCGATCTGGCGATTGCACCAGCGTTCATGCCAGAAATCAGGTGTCATTTAAATCCAATGCGGCATAGGTCAATTACTGCTAAAAAACCAACCGCTAGCCCTTCTTGGTCACGACAGGCGACGGCATCACCAGATTTTCTTCATAGGGATGAGATGCCCGCTGATAGAACTCCATCACGCGTTTCACGTAGTTGCGCGTTTCCGGATAGGGAGGAATTCCCTTGTAGCGATCCACCGCGCGTTCGCCGGCGTTATAAGCCGCGGCGACCAGTTGGACATCGCCCTTGAAATAAGAGAGCAGCCAGCGCAGGTACTTGAGGCCGCCCTTGATGTTCTGCGTGGCGTCGAAAGCGTTCTTGACATTGAAGCGCTCGGCAGTGGCCGGGATCAATTGCATCAGGCCCATCGCATCCTTATTGGATAGCGCCGCCGGACTGAAGTTGGATTCAACCGCGATAACGGAAAGCGCGAAATTAGGGTCAATGTCGTACCAGTCGGCCAGCGAGCGGACCATGTCGACCACCCAGCGACGACTCTTGGGCAGGGTTTCGACGTAGCGCTCGATTCGGGTGACTTCAGGTTCGAATTCGGATTTGATGAATGGCTGCGGCGGCAACTTCTCGGGCGCAACTTCCGCCAGCACGCATGGCGGCAATTTCTCCGCCTGCTGTAGATTGATGGTTTCCAGCATGTTCTGCGCCTGGAAATGACCTTGGTGCGCGGCCACATGGAACAGTGCCGCCGCCTGCTCGCGGTTTTCAGGAACCCCTTTACCGAAGGCGTACTGCATGCCGAGACGGTACTGTGCCTCTGCGCTACCAAGCCTGGAAGCGGTGCAATACAGTTTGGCCGCGCTCCAGCCCTTTTCGGAATCGTCCAGGTCGCCCGCCAGCGCATCGGCTTGCGTCAACAGTTCCCGCACCTTCGGCGACTCTTCGGAATAATCCGTCTGCGCAGGCGCGGCAATTGCCGTGGCCCCACTCAGGAGGAGCCACGAAATAACTGCTATTGTCTGTTTTATTGGGAGCTTATTCATTGCTTCGGCATGCAAGGAGTAGGTCATCAGTATACTCCCGCTCTTCATACAAAACAAAACAATAGACTAGACTTTATTGTTTCCCATCAACCAGATACCGTTGCGCGGCGACTAACGGAACCGTGCACGGACTGCTGGCCACATGAGGCTGTATGCCGTCACGGCCCGGAACCCACTCGATGCCTACGGTAAGCCCGCAACAACCCGCTCAAGGCCAGCGACCCCAGCCCCAGAGCCAACCCCAGCAGCACAATGGCGCCCATGTGGTCGCGAATCAGCGGAATGTTGCCGAAGAAATAACCGCCAGGCACCAAAGTCAGCACCCATACTGCGGCACCGGCGATCACTGAAACCAGGAATTTCTCGAACGTCATGCCGGCAACACCGCCTACGAATGGTGCAAATGTACGCACCACGGCAATGAACGGAGACAGGATGAAAGTGACGCGCCCGTAACTCTCGTAAAATGCATGCGTCTTCTGCAATGCGTCCCGGTCCAGCCAGCGGTAGTTGCGGGTATATGCCCGTTGGCCGATGCCGCGCCCTGTCCAGTAGTTGAGCATGCTGCCCAAAACGGCTGCGGCAAAAAGCAAAGGCGTCAGCAGCCAGATATTGAGCGCGCCCATTGCGCAAAACGCCCCGCACAGAAACAACAAGGGATCGCCCGGCAGGAAGAATAAGGGCAACACCCCGATTTCGCAGAAGACCACCGCGAACAGCATCACATAGATCACCTCATGGTGATGGGCGATCATGCCGCCGAGCTGCTGATCGAAGTGCACGAGAAGATTCAGGAACTGCGTGAAATCCATGCTGGTATTCCCGATTGGTATGGACGCAATGGCGTTCAATATAGCAGCCATCCACCGCCCCGACACTCTAAAAACAAAGGCCAGATAGACTGGCCCTTGTCTGAAGCAACACCCATGCTAATTGCCGGTTGTCTTGCGCAGCCAGCTTTCCGCGTCGATCATTTTTTCGCCCTTGGTGTCCATGGCAGTAAAGACCGTGTCATGGAACTTGATGAACTCATCCTTGGTGACCTTGTGGTCCTTGTCGGTGTCCATCGTCTTCATCATTTCCATCGTACGCAATTGCCGGCTGTAACCGCCGGTTGCGATGCCGATCTTGTTGTCGCTCTTGGTACCCACCCACTCCTTGGTGTCGATGGCGCCGTCGCGATTCTTGTCCAGTTCGTCAAAGAGCGAACCGTAATAGGTCGTAAACTCTTCATTGGAAACCATATGGTCGCTGTTCGCGTCCAGCATCTTCATCATTTCCATGGTGTGCAGTTCGCGGTTATAGCCACCCGTTCCCAGCATGGTATCCGCCGAAACCATGGAGGAAAAACCTCCCAGCGAAACCAGCATTCCGACAACCATTGCAGTGCGAGTCATTCGAGTAGTCATTTCAGCCTCCTAAAGTGAAAGAATGACGGATAAACCCATAAAAACATGGATCTATCCGCACTCCTTAGTCGACTGACTTGCGCGGACCTTACAACATCAGGCTGAGCACCTCCATGCGCGGCCTAGCTACTCATTGGCTCAAGCTTTGCTGAAGACCATCTTTCCGTTTTCCACGTCAACTTGGATGGTGTCTTTCGCCGCGAAATGCCCGGCCAGGATTTCCTTCGCTAACGGGTTTTCGATCTCGGCCTGGATCGCGCGCTTCAACGGACGTGCGCCGTAGACCGGGTCGAAGCCGGCATTGGCGATTTCGCCCAGCGCGGCATCGGTGACCTCCAGTTCCATCTCCATCGCCTTGAGACGTTTGGCGAGGTATTGCAGCTGGATCGCAGTAATGGACTTCACGTGCGATTCACCCAACGCGTGGAACACCACCACCTCGTCGATGCGGTTGATGAATTCCGGACGGAAATAGCTCTTCACCTCGCCCATCACCGCCAGCTTGATCACCTGATAGTCATCACCAGCCATGGTCTGGATCATCTGGCTACCGAGGTTGGAGGTCATGATGATGACGGTGTTCTTGAAGTCCACGGTGCGGCCCTGGCCGTCGGTCATGCGACCGTCGTCCAGCACTTGCAGCAGCACGTTGAACACGTCCGGATGGGCTTTTTCCACCTCGTCCAGCAGAATCACCGAATACGGCTTGCGGCGCACGGCCTCGGTCAGATAGCCGCCCTCTTCATAACCCACATAGCCTGGTGGCGCGCCGATCAGGCGGGCGACCGAATGCTTCTCCATGAACTCGCTCATGTCGATGCGGATCAGGTGATCCTCAGAGTCAAACAGGAATCCCGCCAGGGCCTTGCACAACTCGGTCTTGCCGACGCCGGTGGGGCCGAGAAACAGGAAAGAACCGTACGGCCGGTTGGGATCGCTCAAGCCGGAACGCGAACGTCGGATCGCATCGGACACGAGGCGTACCGCTTCGTCCTGCCCGACCACGCGCTCGTGCAGCTTGTCTTCCATATGCAGCAGCTTGTCGCGTTCGCCCTGCATCATCTTGGAAACCGGAATGCCGGTTGCCCGCGACACCACCTCGGCGATTTCCTCGGCGCCCACCTGGGTGCGCAGCAGCTTGTGCTTGACCTGGGTTTCCTCGGCACTGGCCGCCTGTTTCAACTGCGCTTCCAGTTGCGGCAGCTTGCCGTATTGCAGCTCGGACATCTGCTGCCAATCGCCGCGGCGCTTGGCTTCCTCCATCTGCTGGCGAATCGCCTCGATTTCTTCCTTGATATGCACGCCGCCCTGCACCTGCGCTTTTTCGGCCTTCCAGATCTCGTCCAGATCCGAATACTCCTTTTCCAGACGCGCGATTTCCTCTTCGATCAGGTCGAAGCGCTTCTTCGAAGCCTCATCCTTTTCCTTGCGCACTGCTTCGCGCTCGATCTTGAGCTGGATAATGCGGCGCTCGAGCCTGTCCATCGATTCCGGCTTGGAATCGATTTCCATCCTGACGCGCGACGCGGCCTCATCGATCAGGTCGATGGCCTTGTCCGGAAGGAAGCGGTCGGTGATGTAACGATGGGAAAGCTCGGCCGCGGCGACGATGGCCGGGTCGGTGATATCCACGCCGTGGTGCAGCTCATAGCGCTCCTGGAGGCCGCGCAGGATGGCGATGGTGGATTCGACCGAGGGCTCGTCCACCAGCACCTTCTGGAAGCGGCGCTCCAGCGCGGCGTCCTTTTCGATGTACTTGCGGTATTCGTCCAGCGTGGTTGCGCCGACGCAGTGCAATTCGCCGCGCGCCAGTGCCGGCTTCAGCATGTTGCCGGCGTCCATCGCGCCTTCGGCCTTGCCGGCGCCGACCATGGTATGGATTTCGTCGATGAAGACGATGGTACGGCCTTCATCCAATGCCAGTTCCTTCAAAACCGCTTTCAGGCGCTCCTCGAACTCGCCGCGGTATTTGGCCCCGGCCAGCAGCGCCGCCATGTCGAGCGACAGCACCTTCTTGTTCTTCAGCGTTTCCGGCACCTCGCCATTGACGATGCGCTGCGCCAGGCCCTCGACGATGGCGGTCTTGCCGACACCGGGCTCGCCGATCAGCACCGGGTTGTTCTTGGTGCGGCGCTGCAGCACCTGGATCGCACGGCGAATTTCGTCGTCGCGACCGATTACCGGGTCGAGCTTGCCCTGACGGGCGCGCTCGGTCAGGTCCAGGGTATATTTCTTCAGCGCCTCGCGGCTGCCCTCCGCTTCGGCACTTTGCACGTTCTCGCCGCCGCGGACAGCCTGGATCGCCTGATCCAGCGCCTTGCGGTCGAGACCATGCTGCTTGAGCAGCCGACCGGCCTCGCCTTTGTCCTCGGTCAGCGCCAGCAGGAACATTTCGCTGGCAATGAATGCGTCACCCCGCTTCAGCGCTTCCTTGTCGGTCAAGTTGAGCAGGTTGTTCAGATCGCGCGAAATCGAGATCTCGCCACCCGTGCCTTCCACTTTCGGCAAGCGGTCCACAGCCTGCTGCAATGCACTTTTGAGCGGCGCCAGATTCACTCCGGCCCGCGACAACAGCGAAGCCGTCCCGCCATCATCCTGGCTGAGCAATGCCGACAGCAGATGAACCGGCTCGATATAGGCATGGTCATTGGCGTTCGCGAGACTCTGGGCATCGCCCAAGGCCTGCTGGAATTTAGTCGTTAGTTTGTCGAAACGCATGGTTGGTTTCCCCGGTGATATTCATTGCGATGACTCCAATGTGAGGTGCAAATGTTTTTTTTCAAGCATTTTCAGCATGTAGCGCCTATTTCAGCAGGTTTCATAGCCCGGGTTGGCATTGGGCGCGGCGTCTACGGGCGCATTGCCGTGTTGCGGGGCTGCTTGTGGAGAATGACTACACTGCGCAGCCCGCGCCTTGCACTGTATCCCGCAGACTAACGGCGCGGGTTAAGAAACCTGCTGAAATAGGCACTAAGGGGGTTAAGAATTTTTCTGGTTGCACGCAGGCGCGTCAACGCACACAATATGCAGCGAAAAACCTCGTATTAAAAATACCGGTTCACGCGCAAACAAAGGGCTGTGGCGAAAAATACGTATGACAATGTTGCAGTACCCATACCAGCAGCGATTACGACCTACCGCTAAGATACCGGGGCAACTCCCATCCCCCAATGACTGCTGAAACTCTCAACGCGATGCTGCCATTCGAGCCACTCCTGACAACCACCCAAGGGCTGGAAACCTTGTTGCGCGCCCTGCTCAATGCAAGTCCGGATTTCATCTGCTTCAAGGATGGCGAAGGCCGATGGCTTGCCGCGAATGAAAGCGGCCTGGCGCTGTTTCAGCTGGATGGGGGAGATTACGCATTCAAAACCGACGAGGAGCTGGCCGGACAGACCCCGCCGCAATACCGCGATGTCTTCCGCTTTTGCGCCGAATCGGACGAGCGAACATGGCAGGCACGCACAACCTTGCGCGAAGAGCAGGTCATTCCCTCACCGGGTGGCGAGCTAAGGTTTTTCGATGTCATCAAGGTGCCTTTGTTCCACGAAAATGGCAATCGCTACGGCATGGTGGTGCTTGGTCGCGACATCACCGACCGCAAGCAGGCAGAGATCAGCCTCAGTCGCCGCGGCGCCATACTCGACGCACTGATTACCACCGACTGGCTGCTCTACTCCGCAGAGTCCTGGCAAAAAGCCATACCTGCCGCCCTGGAGTTGATCGGCAAAGCATCGCGCTTTACGCGTATCCAGATTTTCAGGAATATCCAGGGACATGATGCAGCGATCTGCAGCAAGCTGGTCGATTGGGTGGCTCCAGAGTACACAGGCTCCTCGCTCGGCGAAGAGCATCGCGAAATTGATTTCAATCTTCCCGAGCATCGTCGTTGGCAAGTAATGCTGGGGCGCGGCGAACCGGTTTTCGGCACGCTGGCGGATTTTCCTCCGGCCGAACAAGCTTTTCTCAAGCATCGGCAAGTGCAATCCATCGCCCTGCTACCCATCTATACCGAAAAGTATTGGTGGGGGCTGATCAGCTTCGAGCGTTTCGATAACGCCGAACGGATATCGTCAGAGGAAATCGGCGCCCTGCTCGCCGCCAGCCGGTCGATCGGCGTCGCAATCCAACGGGATATCGCCAACAAACGCCTGGGCCAGGCTACCATCGCGTTCGACACAGCCGCAGAAGGGATCGTCATCTGCGACGCCGAGAACCGCATCACCGGCATCAACAAGGGCTTCACCGAGATCACCGGCTATTCCGAAGCAGAAGTATTGGGACTTTCACCGTCCATACTCAACGCCGGAATCCACCCGCCGGAGTTCTTTGCCGCGATGTGGGAAAGCCTGGAGCAGACCGGGCGCTGGCGTGGCGAGATCCGCAACCGGCGCAAAAACGGCGAGATCTATCCGGAATGGCTGACGATCACCGTCGTCAAGAACGAGGAAAACCAGATTTCCCATTATGTCGCGGTGTTTGCCGACATTTCGGAGATCAAGCATTCGCAGCAGCGCCTGTACGAGCTGGTCAACCACGACCCGCTGACCGGCTTGCCCAACCGCCGCCTGCTCAACGAACTGCTGGAGCATGCCATCAAGCGCGCCGAGCGCGAAAATACCAAGATCGCACTGCTGTTCGTCGATCTGGATCGCTTCAAGAACATCAACGACACTTTGGGCCATCAGGTCGGCGACAAATTGCTGAAAAAAGCCGCCCAGCGCCTCAGCGCCTCGGTGCGCGACAGCGACACCATCGCCCGCCTGGGCGGCGACGAGTTCGTGGTGATGATGGAATTCATGGGCGATGTCGAAGACCCCGCTACTGTCGCCAAGAAAATCATCGCCGGCATCCAGGACGAGTTCGTGATTGACGGCTACGAGCTGTTCATCGGCGCCAGCATCGGCATCAGCATCTATCCGGAAGACGGCCGGAATGCGGACGACCTGATCAAGGCTGCCGATATCGCCATGTACCAGGTCAAGAACGAAGGCAAGAACGATTACCGCTTCTACGCCAGCCAATTAAGCGACCACGCGCGCGAACGGCTGACGCTGGATACCCTGCTGCGTCGCGCACTTGAACGCCGGCAGCTGGAAGTCTATTACCAGCCGCAAGTATCGCTGGAAACGGGCAACATCATCGCGGCGGAGGCCCTGCTGCGCTGGCACCACCCGGAGCTGGGCATGGTGTCGCCGGACAAGTTCATCCCGCTGGCAGAGGAAACCGGACTCATCGTGCAGATCGGCGAATGGGTGCTGCGCGAATCGGCCAATCACGCCATGCGTCTGGCCCAGCTTGGGATTCCGCTGCAATGGATTGCCGTCAATGTCTCCGGCGTACAGATACACCGCTCCAATTTCGCCGATACCGTCTACGGCGTGCTGGTAGAAACCGGTTGCGACCCGGCCATGCTGGAACTGGAAATTACCGAGAGCGCGATCATGCGCAATGTGGAATACGTCATCGACATCTGCCAGCAGCTGAAATCGATGGGAGTGCGCCTGGCCCTGGACGATTTCGGCACCGGCTACTCTTCGCTGTCGTACCTGAAGAAATTCCCGCTGGACAAGCTCAAGATCGACCAATCTTTCGTGCATGACCTGCCGGATGATGCGGAAGATGCCGCTATTGCCAGCGCCATCATCGCACTCGGACAGAACCTTGGATTGGGCATCGTCGCGGAGGGTGTCGAAAAAATAGAGCAGCGCGATTTCCTGTATGCTCGCGGCTGCACCGAAGCTCAGGGATATCTCTACGGCCGCCCCATCCCTTTTGAAGAACTCGTCAAATTGTTGAAAAATAGCCCGCCCACGGGAAGAGCATCATGAAGCCGGAACCCATCAACACCATCACTCCGGATCAACTGCGAGTAGGTCTCTATATCCATCTCGAGCTTGGCTGGATGGATCACCCGTTCACCTTCAGCAACTTCAAGATCCGGAACGAAGGCCAAATCGCGCAGATCAAGGCCCTCGGTCTGAAGCAAATACGCTACGACCCGCTACGCAGCGATTGCATACCGCCGCCACCTGTTCCATCCGTGCCGGAAACGAAACCGGAAATACCGGCGGTACTCACCGACGCCGAAGCCGCTGCCGCGCATGAGGTAAAGGAGGATTTTGAAACGCAGCGCCTGGAGGAGTTGCGCCAGGCCGTGCATGAATGCGAGCACAAATTCGTGCAGGCGGCGACCACGATCACCCGCATCGAACGCGAAATCCACATCACTCCGCCGAAGTCGATGGCCGAGGCGCATGCCCTGGTGGATTGCATGGTGGAATCGTTGCTGACGGAAAGCGACATCGTATTGCATGCCATGAATGACCGGCGCGGCATGGCGGAACAATACTCGCACGCGCTGAACGTCACAGTGCTGGCGATGATACTCGCCAAATCGCTGGACATGAGCGAAGAGGAAGTCAAACATCTGGCGATGGCCGCGCTTTTCCACGACATCGGCAAATCGCAGATTCCGGATCGCATCACCCGCAAGACCGATCCCTTGACCAAATCCGAGCTCGCGCTGATGCACGAACACTGCAAGTTCGGCGCGAACTTTGCCGAGAATTTCAAGCTTGACCCCAAAGTCGCGCAGATCATCCTGCAGCATCATGAATGCGTGGACGGCAGCGGCTATCCCGGCAAGCTCAAGGGCGAGGAAATCGACCGCCTTGCGCGCATCGTTGCCATCGTGAACACCTATGACAACCTGTGCAACCCGATGGACATGGCGACGGCGATGACGCCCTACGAAGCGCTGGCCAACATGTTCTCGCGCCAGCGCGCCAAGCTCGACCCGTCCATCCTCAAACTGCTGATCAAGAGCATGGGCGTCTACCCGCCCGGCAGTATCGTGCGTCTTTCCAGCGGCGATCACGGCATGGTGATTTCGGTCAACCCGAGCAAGCCGCTGCGCCCTTGCGTGATGCTGCATCTGCCTGAAGTGCCGCGCAAGACGCCAATGCTGATCGATCTGGGCGAAGAGGCCTCCCTCAGCATCACCCAATGCCTGCGTCCCAACCAACTGCCAAAAGAGGCGCTGGACTACCTCAGCCCGGGCAAGCGCATCAGCTATTACTTCGACAAGGAACCGCCCAAGGTCGGGCAGTAGCAGTCGGGTATCGCAGGGCGGAAAAACGTAGCGCCTTCCGCCGAAGAAATTTGTCATACGGCGGATAACGCCTGCGGCTTATCCTCCCGGTAACCCCCCTGCGACACCGTGTCACATTCCGCATTTCAATTGACCTTCCTATCATTAAGGATATTGACGTCCTGATAGAAAGGTTTTTGAAATGGCCCGCAAGCACGCCGCACAACCCCAAGAAAAATCGTCGGCCTCGTCCGTATCCGGCACAGCCCGGCTGCGGCCTATCCCGCTCTGCATCGCGCTGGCGTTTGCACCGGCGGTGCTGGCCGATACCAGCGTACCCGCGCCCTCTGTCGATGTCACCGCCGAGCGCCCGCAACCGCTTCCCGCCGAAACCAAGCGGGCAGGGGAAGAACTGACGCGCCGGCGCACCGGCACCAGCGACACCAGCGACACCGCCTCCCTGCTCGAAGGTCAGCCCGGCATCAGCCTGTATCGCGCAGGCGGCGTCTCCAGCTTGCCTGCGATCCACGGTTTGGCAGACGACCGCATTCGCATCAAGGTGGACGGGATGGATCTGATCTCCGCCTGCGCCAATCATATGAATCCGCCGCTGTCGTACATCGATCCGGCCAATGTGGCCGAAGCCCAGGTGTATGCGGGCATTACTCCGGTCAGCCTGGGCGGCGACAGTATTGCCGGCACGATACAGGTCAATTCCGCCGCGCCGGAATTCGCCGAAGCCGGACAGACGCTGCTCAAAGGGCAAGCCTCGGCCTTCTACCGCAGCAACAACAACGCGCGCGGCGGGAATCTTTCCGCAACGGCCGCGAGCGACACGCTGTCCGTGCGCTATACCGGCGCGACAGTCGAAGCCAACAACTACGAATCGGCCCACGACTTCAAGCCCGCCGGGGTCGCGGCAACTGGTCGCGGCTGGCTGGACGGCGACGAAGTCGGATCATCCTCGTACAAGGCGCAGAACCATGCGATCAACTTCGGCTTGCGCCATGAAAATCAGCTGATCGATCTCAAGCTCGGCGTGCAACACATTCCCGAGCAGGGCTTCCCCAACCAGCGCATGGACATGACGGACAACGACAGCCGCCAGATCAACCTGCGCTATTCCGGCCAGTACGGCTGGGGCAATCTGGAAGCGGCGGCCTATCACGAACGTACGCGCCACAGCATGCAATTCGGCGACAACAAGCGTTACTGGTACGGCGCGACCCTGAATGTCGCCGGCATGCCGATGGACACCGAGGGCCGCAATACCGGCATGACGTTCAAGGGCGATGTCGTGCTGTCCGAGCGCGACACGCTGCGCGTCGGCACCGAATTCCAGCGCTATCGTCTGGATGACTGGTGGGATGCCGTTGCCAATTCCGCGCCGATGATGGCACCGGACACCTTCTGGAATATTCGCGACGGCGAACGCGACCGTTATGCCGCCTTTACCGAATGGGAAGCGCGCTGGAACACGCAATGGACAACGCAATTCGGCATCCGGCACGAGACGGTCAACATGGATGCCGGCACCGTGCAAGGCTATAGTTCCAGCGGCATGATGAGCTACGGCGACCCCAGCAATCCGGCCAGCATTCCCGGCGCCTTCAATGCGCGGGATCGCAGCCGCACCGACCACAACCTCGACCTGACCGCGCTGGCCCGCCTCACCCCAGATGCCGGCAAAACCTTCGAGGCCGGCTACGCCATGAAAACCCGCTCGCCCAACCTGCACGAGCGCTACACCTGGTCCAACAACAACAGCATGGTCATGAACATGAACAACTGGGTGGGCGACGGCAACGGCTACGTCGGCAACCTCGACCTCGATCCGGAAGTCGCGCACACGATCAGCGTCACCGGCCAATGGCATGACGCCGAGCGCAAATCCTGGAGCCTGCGCGTCGCGCCCTACTACACCTATGTCCGCGACTACATCGATGCCGTGCCCTGCACGAGCATTTACGCCACCTGCCCGACACGCACCGACGGCTTCGTCAACCTCAGCCTCGATAACCAGAATGCGCGCCTGCACGGCATTGACGTTTCGGCAAAAATGGCGCTCGGCAGCCTCGAAGGCATCGGCAGCTTCGCCGCCAGCAGCGTGCTGAACTACGCGCGCGGCAAAAATACGACAACCGGCGACGACCTGTACAACATCATGCCACTCAACCTGAAACTCGCGCTGGAACACCGCCTCGCCAGCTGGAGCAACGCGCTGGAAGCCAAACTGGTGAAATCCAAGACGCACGTGCAGGCCGTGCGCAAGGAACTGGAAACCGACGGCTATGGCGTGTTCAACTTCATCAGCAGCTATGCATGGAAGAACGTGCGCCTTGATGTCGGCATCGAAAACCTGCTGGATAAGGACTACGACGACCCGCTGGGCGGCGCCTATATCGGCCAAGGTTCGACCATGTCGTCAAGCACGACGGCACCGCAATACGGCACCGCCGTACCTGGCATGGGGCGCTCGATCAATACCAGCGTGACGGTGATGTTCTAGGCTGGCTCATCTCTGCCTATCAAGCAAAAGGCGCCCGTCCGAGCGCCTTTGTTTTTCCTCAAAGTTATCGCGCAATACTTCTCGCCCACTCCATCAGCCACACCGAGTTCACCTGTCCCGACTTGCCCTGCACGCCGCCCTTGCCGTCATAGAAATACGTCCGAGGCAACTCACCGTGCCATTTGCGATCCACGGAAAAATACAGGCGGTCGGGATCGTGGCTGGCGAATATCCAGCGCTCGCCCTGCCCTTCCGGCAGCATGTCCGCGAGTTTTTTGTCGGCTTCGGCCTGGAGTTCAACGCCGTCCACGCTCACCAGCACCAGCTTGATGTCGGACCGCTGGCGCACCAGCGCGCTAAGGTGTTTGATCTCCTCCGGGCAATACGCGCAGTCCACCGACCAGAACGCAAGCACGAAAGGCTTGCCGGCATGCATCTGCTCGATGGCGGCACGGCTGCCGCGGTCGAAAGGGCGTAAATCGCCGGCCATGGCCGGCAGGGCAAGCAGCAACAGCCCAAGGAACCCGAGTTTCATTCGGCAGCGCTCATGTCGATCAGACGATAGCCTTCCGGCCGGGTATTCCACGACAAATATACCTGCTTGCCGTCGGAAATCAGGAAAGGGTTATCCGCCGCACCGGATGTCTCCGCAAGCTTGCGCGGCGTGCCCCACGAGCGGCCGCCGTCCTCGGACACCATCGCCATGATGACGGCGGTGGTGTCGGTCATTTCCTTCCACGCCAGGAAGAGCTGCTCGCCCATCGCAAATAACGTTGGATGTCCAGCCTGCGCATCGGCATTGCCGAAGCGGCGCGCCGGCGAAGTCACCCAGGCTTCGCCGTCCAGGCGGGCGACATAGAGGCCCGGCTTTTTTTCGTTGCCGTCATACCAAGCCAGATGCCAGCCCCAATCGCCGCCGCGCGCGATGGCCGGACCGTGGTGCGGGCAGGCATCGATTTTCCAGTTACCGAAGCTGACGCGAACCGGTTCTTTCAAAACGCCTTGCGGCCCGATGCGGGCCACGGCGTGGTCGCGGATGCTGCCGTCGAAAACATGCCGCCAGAAGATCACCGCCGTGCCGCCCGGCTTGGTCGCCAAACCGATGCGGCAGCACTCGCAACTGCCGTCGGCGACTTTATACTCCGCCCCGAAACTCGCGCCGCCATCGCCAGACACCGCGACATAAATCGCCGCGCCGTCGTATTTCTTGCCGGCCGCTTTTGCGGCAAGCAGGTCGCGCTTGTCGATCCATGCGACGTAAATTGTGCCGTCGTCCGCGACAGCCAGGGATTCGAAACGGTGCGTGATCGGATCGGTGTTGCGGTTAACGATGACTGGCGCGGAGAACGACTTGCCGCCGTCGAGCGACCGGCTGAATTTGATGTGGCCGGCGTAGGGCTTATCGAGCGCCTGCGTCCAGGTGACGTAGATTTCGCCGCTCTTGCCGAAAACGATCTTGGGGCGCAACTCGCCTTCGCCGCCGATTTTTTCAGGCTTCGAATTAACTGCGACTGGCGCGCTGAAAGTGCGTCCGTTGTCATCGGAGCGACTCACCATCACCCGCCCGTCATCAACCTCAGCACGCCAAAGTCGGCCTTGCTCGTCGAAAAGCGCGCTGACAGCCAAAGTCGAGCGGGGAGCTGTCGTGGTTTTATCGTGGGCATGCCCTTCGTGCGCCATCGCAGGCTGCGCCAGCAAGAGTAAACATAAATTCAGCAGGAGTTTTCGCATAATGCTTGATTACTTATGTTGGGAGCCCCAATGATAAACCACCCCAATATAGGCCGTGCGCGGCATCCCTGGCGCAAATTCGCGGCCGTTGGTCGCTGAGTAGGCCGCCGCCTCGGCATAACGTCGATCCGCTATATTCATCAGCCGCCCGTATACCTCCCATTCACGCGTAACGAAGTAATTGCCGCGCATATTAAAGAGATCATGCCCCTCATAGGATTCGCCCGGCGTATTGGCCTGGTCCATGCGGTAGTGCCCGACGTGCATCCACTCCAGCCCCAGCTTGCCGCCGTTGAGCAGGCCCGGCGCGTAATCGAGCGAGATGTTGGCGAGCGCGCGCGGGGCGCTTTCGATTTCGTTGCCGGAGAAATCGGTGGTGCTGTTGACGATCCATTCGTCGTAACGGTGGCGCGTCCAGGAAAAGGCGCCGTTGAGGCGGAGGTTGTCCGCCAGCGCAGCGGAGAGTCCGATTTCCAGCCCGCGATGCGAGGTTTTGCCGTTGTTGACCGCGAGCGTGTCGCCGTTGGCATCGCGGAATCCCAGCACATCGTTGTCCTTTTCCAGATCGAATACCGCCGCGGTGTAATCCAGCCAGCCGACTCGGCCGCGCCAGCCGATTTCGTAACTTCGCGCCTCGATGGGGTCGAGACCCACTGTATTCACGCTGGCCCCTTGCCGGAACAGCTGTCCTTCGGACGGCGCGCGAAAGCCTTGGGCATAGCTGACATAGAGGCTATCGGTCGTGCTGACTTGCCAGGTCGCGCCCAGTTTTGGGCTGAGATGGCTGAAATCGACCTCAGTGCTGGCCGGACGGCGCAGCGAGCCGGTGGCGAGGGTCGAAAGATTGTTGTCGTAATCGTAGGTGATGCGGTCGTAGCGCAGGCCGGCGGTGATGCGCAGCCGTTCCAGCGGCGAGAATTCGCCGTGCAGGTAGGGCGATACGCCGGTGTAGGTGACGTCGTAATCGTAGTTGACGCCGTTGAGGGTGTAAGACGTGTACTGTTTTGCGCCCGAAGCCAGCGTCACCGATTGCGGGGTGATCTTGCGCTCGAAGTAGCTGCCGGGGCTGCGGTCGACGTCCACGCCAGCGATCAGGCGCGTGCGCATAGTCTCGAAATCGCGCCGCACCTTGGCGAGCAGGCCGACGGAATAGTTACGCGAGAGGTTGATGCGGTTGGGCACGCCAATGTAGTTGGGCAACTGTTCCATCTCGTTGTAGCGCAGGTAAGGCGTGATGCTGACCAGCGTATCGCCGAGCGATTTCTCGTAGGCTGACGACAGCCGCGCGGCCTTCACCTCGCGGTAGGAGATCGGGATGTAATTGAGCTTCGGGTTGTTGTGGTAATCCACCTCGCGCAACCGCGTGCTGCCGGCGGATTGCTGGTCGATATCGGAGGTGGACAGCAGGGTTTTCAGCGTTGCATCCTCGCCCACGGCTTGGTCCCAGCGTAATGAGAAGCTGCGGCGGTCATAACCCGTGGCATCGCGCCAGCCGTCGGTATGGGTGATGTTCACGCTGGGCCGCAAACCCCAGGTTTCACCGCCTCTGCCGCCGGTCAGCAGCAGACGCTTCCAGCCGTGCTCGCCGAACTCGGTATTGACTTCGAATTCCGGCGCATCCGGTGCCGGACGGGACAGCACATTAACGATGCCGCCAATGGCATCCGACCCATAGAGCGCAGTCGCTGGCCCCTTGATGACCTCGATGCCGTTCGATTGCGGCAGGTTGATTTCGTACAGCGCGTTGTGGTTGAAAAAGCCGGTGGAGCGCGTGGGGATGCCGTCTTCCAGATACAGGTAAACCGCGTCGGTGGTCAAAGGCTGACGGATGGAAGTCTGATGCCCTTCGCCGCTGGTGACATTGATCAGCACGCCGGGAATCTTGCGCATGATCTCGGCGGGGTGCGCCGGCCGGGTGGCGGCGATTTCCTCCGCGCGGATCACGTTAACCGCCGCCGGCGTTTCGGAAATCTTCTGCGCTTCACGCGTCGCGGTGACGCTGACTTCCTCCGCAATCATGTCCGCATCATGGGAAAGATGTTCGGCCTGCGCCGGAAAGGTTGCCGCGCCCAGAAGTAACAGGATATTTTTGTGCATGCCCCGATTGTACGAATAGCGTTCGATTGCCGGAATGCGACACGTTGTCGCACCGCGCATGCCGCCGCGACGAAATGCCGCATTTCCCCAGCCTGCCATAGAGGATTAAAATCGCCGGATGACTTCCCAGCCGTACTCGTCGCCCAGCGCCGCCATCAAGAATCTGCGGCGGATTTTCGTGCTGCGTAACGTGGTGATCGCTTTCCTTTCGTCCACCGCGCTGGCACTGGTGTATTTCGATATTCCCATCCATCTACTGCCCATCGTCGCGTCAATCGGCGTCATGCTGCTACTCAACGGCTGGACCTGGCTACGACTGCGCAGCTCCACGCACATTCACGACGGCGAGCTGTTTGCGCAACTCCTCGGCGACATCGCCGCGCTGACGCTTTTGTTCTATTTCACCGGCGGCTACAGCAACCCGCTGGTATGGATGTACCTGCTGCCGCTCGCCGTGGCTGCGGTCGCGCTACCGGCCAGCCATGCCTGGCTGATGGCCGCACTGGCGATAGCCTGCTACTCCACGCTGGTGTTCTTCCATATTCCGCTGTCGCACCTGCATGCCAACGACATGATGGGCGTCGGGCTCGACACCCATCTTGCCGGCATGTGGCTGGGATTCATTGTCATCGCCGCGCTGGTCGCCGGCTTTGTCTCGCGCATCGGGCAAAACCTGCGCGAAAACGACCGGCTGATCGCCGAAGCGCGCGAACAGGTACTGGAAAGTGAGCGCATGCTCGCACTGGGCGCCCTAGCTGCCGCAACTGCGCACGAACTCGGCACGCCGCTCGCCACCATGGCCGTCTTGGCCGGCGAACTCAGCGACGAGCACTCCGGGAATCCTGCTCTGGCGCAGGATCTCGCGTTGCTGCGAAAGGAAATAGGCCGCTGCAAGGAAATCCTGTCTTCGCTCGCCGCCTCCGCCGGACAGATGCGCGGCGAAGGCGCGAGCAGCATCGCGCTCGACGACTTTCTGAGCGAAACCCTGCAACGCTGGCGCGATACGCGACCGGCGCTGCAATTCAATTGCCAGCTGCAAGGCATAACGCCTGCCCCGCACATCGCCGCCGACCGCACCTTGGGCCAGGCGCTGGTCAACCTGCTCGACAACGCCGCCGACGCCTCGCCCGAGCGCATTGAAATGCACGGCGGTTGGGATGCTGCCGAATTGCGGATCGATATCCGTGACTTCGGCAGCGGGCTCACGCCGGAAATCGCTGCGCGCGCCGGCACGCCCTTCTTCACCACAAAACAGGAAAAAGGCATGGGCATCGGCCTCTATCTGGCACGCACCATCCTGGGCCGCCACGGCGGCAACGTGAATCTGGAAAGCCATGCGCAAGGCGGCACACTCACCCGCATCCGCCTGCCGCTGACGGGGCTTGAAGTGGAGTCGCGGTCATGAGCTCCGACAACACCACCCTGCCCAGCCTGCTGCTGGCGGACGACGACGAGACGTTCTGCGAAGTCATGGCGCGTGCATTGCGGCGACGCGGCTTTGAAGTCACGGTAACGCACGACGCCGAATCCGCGGCCCGCATCGCCGAAGCCGACCCGCCGGAATACGCGCTGGTAGACCTCAAGATGCCCGGCGAATCGGGGCTGGCGCTGGTACGCCGCCTGAACGCCATCGAGCCCGCGACGCGCATCGTCGTGCTCACCGGCTATGCCAGCATTTCCACTGCGGTGGAAGCCATCAAGCTCGGCGCCACGCACTATCTCGCCAAGCCGGTGGACGCCGATGAAGTCGTCGCTGCATTCAACCGCAACCATGGCGATGAAACTATTTCCGTCGCCGCCAATCCATTATCCGTGGACAGGCTCGAATGGGAACATATCCAGCGCGTGCTCGCCGAACACGACGGCAACGTCTCCGCCACCGCGCGCGCGCTCAACATGCACAGACGCACGCTGCAGCGCAAGCTGGGAAAGCGCGCGCCGCGCCAGGGCTGATGCGACACTGTGTCACATTCCGGCATCATGGCATCCCCGCTAGAATGGGAACCATAGGGTTTGCCGCAATCGTTCCGGCCAGCCCGACCGGACACGAAAACCATTCGCTCCTCCCTCACGACCCGGTCGCGGCAAATCCTATCCTTTCACCGACTTTGCTACACTGACGTCATGCCACAACCGTCACCATTGCACCGAAAACGGCCGCTCCCGCTAAAATGGGAAATCACCCTGGCCCTCATCGCCAAGGTGCTGCTGCTGTATGTCATCTGGGCATTGTGGTTCGATCAGCCCGTACCCAAGGAAGACCGCGCGGAAATCGTTTCCCGCGTCATTCTGAACAAATAAGGAATTCCCATGCTGCCATCCGCCGAAGTCGTCGATCTTTCCCGCCTGCAATTCGGGGCAACGGCAATGTACCACTTCCTGTTCGTGCCGCTGACGCTGGGGCTGTCGTGGATACTCGTCATCATGGAGTCGGTCTACGTAATGACCGGCAAGCAGGTCTACAAGGACATGACCAAGTTCTGGGGCAAGCTGTTCGGCATCAATTTCGCGATGGGCGTGACCACCGGTATCACGCTGGAATTCCAGTTTGGCACCAACTGGGCGTATTACTCACACTATGTCGGCGACATCTTCGGCGCCCCGCTGGCCATCGAAGGGCTGATGGCGTTCTTCCTTGAATCCACCTTTGTCGGGCTGTTTTTCTTCGGCTGGGATCGTCTCTCCAAACAAAAGCACCTTATGGTGACCTTCCTCGTCGCCTTTGGCTCCAACCTCTCCGCGCTGTGGATCCTGATCGCCAACGGCTGGATGCAGAACCCGGTGGGCGCGGAATTCAATCTCGAGACCATGCGCATGGAGATGACCAACTTTGCCGCGCTGCTGTTCAACCCGGTGGCGCAGGTCAAGTTCGTGCACACCGTGGCCGCGGGCTATGTCACCGCCTCGATGTTCGTGCTCGGCATCTCCTCGTGGTATTTACTCAAGAAGCGCGATACTGGCTTCGCGCTGCGCTCCATCGCTGTCGCTTCGGGCTTTGGGCTGGCTTCCATCCTGTCCGTGATCGTCCTCGGCGACGAATCCGGCTACACCACCGGCGAGGTGCAGAAAGTGAAGCTGGCGGCCATCGAGGCCGAATGGCATACCGAGGAGGCGCCGGCGGCGTTCACGCTGATCGGCCTGCCCAACCAGGAAATGGAACGCACCGACTACGCAGTCAAGATTCCCTGGGCGCTGGGCCTGATCGCGACGCGCTCCATCGACGAGCAGGTCACCGGCATCATCGACATCAAAAAGGAAAACGAAGTGCGCATCCGCGACGGCATGCTGGCCTACGACGCACTGACGAAGATCAAGTCCGGCGACGAAACCGCGCAAGCGGCTTTCGACCAGCATAAGGAGCATCTCGGCTATGGCCTGCTGCTGAAAAAATACACGCCCAACGTGACCGATGCCACCGAGGAGCAGATCAAACTCGCCGCCAACGACACCATTCCGCGCGTATTCCCGCTATTCTGGACGTTCCGCATTATGGTCGGCCTGGGCTTCCTGTTCCTGATCGTTTTCGCCGCCGCGTTCTACTACACCGCGCGCCGGCAGATCATGGAGAAAACCTGGCTGCTGAAACTCGCGGTATTCACCATTCCGCTGCCTTGGCTGGCTGCCGAACTGGGCTGGTTCGTCGCGGAATACGGCCGCCAGCCATGGACGATTTCCGGCATCCTGCCGACGCACCTATCCAGCTCGTCGCTCTCTACCGGCGATCTCTATTTCAGCCTGGCCGGCTTCCTCGGGTTCTACACGCTGCTGCTGGTCATCGAGTTGTACCTGATGTTCAAGTACGCGCGCCTCGGGCCTTCCAGCCTGCATACCGGCAAATACCACTTCGAACGCGCGGCGGCTTAGGAGAACACAATGATTTTCGACTACGAAACACTCAAGCTCATCTGGTGGTTGTTCATCGGCGTGCTGCTGATCGGCTTTGCCGTTACCGACGGCTTCGACATGGGCGTGGCGGCCTGGCTGCCTTTCCTCGGCAAGAACGACGATGAGCGCCGCGTGATCATCAACACAGTCGGCGCTACCTGGGAAGGCAACCAGACCTGGCTCATTACCGCTGCCGGCGCGATTTTCGCCGCATGGCCGCTGGCCTACGCTGCCGCGTTCTCGGGGTTGTACATTGCGCTGCTGCTGGTGCTGTTCGCACTGTTCTTCCGCCCGGTGGGCTTCGATTACCGCAGCAAGCTGGCCGATCCGCGCTGGCGCAACGCCTGGGACTGGGCCTTGTTCGTAGGCGGTGCAGTACCGGCACTGGTGTTCGGCGTCGCTTTCGGCAACCTGCTGCTGGGTCTGCCCTTCCATTTCGACGACACCATGCGCTCGTTCTACACCGGTAGTTTCTGGGCGCTGCTTAATCCGTTTGCATTGCTTTCAGGTGTGGTCAGCCTGTCGATGCTGATGATGCACGGCGCGATCTACCTCGAACTGCGTACCGACGGCATCGTCCAGGCGCGAGCGCGCAAGGCCGCACTGGCTGCCGGCATCGTCTGCGCGGCGAGCTTTGCACTGGCCGGCATCTGGCTGGCGATGGGCATCGACGGCTTCCGTATCCTCACGATGCCGGATGCCAACAGCGCCTTCAATCCGCTGGCCAAGACCGTTGAAAAAACTGCAGGCGCGTGGCTGACCAATTATCAGACCTATCCGTGGATGATGGCCGCGCCGGCCGCCGCGTTTGCCGGCATCGCACTGGCCTTGTGGCAGGGCCGCGCCGGACGGCAGTTCGTCGCGTTCTTTTTCAGCTCCGTGGCGCTGACCGGCATTATCCTGACGGCGGGGTTTTCGATGTTCCCTTTCGTCATGCCGTCCGCCACCGACCCCAACAGCAGCCTGACCCTGTGGGATGCTGCCTCCAGCCAGAAAACGCTGGGCATCATGCTGATCGTGACCGTGATCTTTTTGCCGCTGATCATGGTCTACACCGCCTGGGTGTACCGCGTGATGCGCGGCAAGGTCACAGTGCAATCCATTCAAGACAACACGCATACTGCCTACTAGGAGCTCGTCATGTGGTATTTCGCCTGGATACTCGGCTTGGGATTGGCCGTCGCCTTCGGCATCATCAACGTGATGTGGCTGGAAGCCGAACAGCCCTTCGATGACGCAGACGCCCCAAGATAAGCTCTGGCATAGTCTTCATCACGAGGATGTCGCCCGACATCTCGACACCAATCTTGCGCACGGGCTGACCGCCGCCGAAGCCGCGAACCGGCTGGAGCGGCACGGCCCCAACGCGCTGCCGGAAGGCAAACGGCGCGGCCCGCTGCGCATCTTTTTCTCGCAATTCGCCGATGTCATGATCCTGGTGCTGCTGGCCGCGGCAGCCGTCTCGATGTTCGTCGGCGAAGCCCAGGACACGCTGGCCATCGTCGTCGTCGTCACGCTCAACGCGATGATCGGCTTCGTGCAGGAATACCGCACCGAACGCGCCATCGCCGCATTGCGTCAGATGTCCTCCCCCACCATCCGCGTGCGACGCGGCGGCGAAGTCGCGACCCTGCCGTCGCATGAGATCGTCCCCGGAGACGTGCTATACCTCGAGGCCGGCAACATTGTTCCGGCCGATGTGCGGCTCACGGAAACCGCGCACCTGCGCATCGCCGAAGCCGCGCTCACCGGCGAATCGAATCCGGTGGAGAAAGCCATGCACACGCTGGAAACGGCGGACTTGCCGCTGGGCGACCGCAGCAACATGGCCTACAAAGGCACCACGGTGACCTACGGGCGCGGCAGCGGCATTGTCGTCGCGACGGGCTTGGCAACGGAGCTGGGCAAGATCGCGACGCTGCTTTCCGGCGCTGAAGAAGGCAAGACGCCGCTGCAAAAACGGCTGGCTAGTTTCGGCGGCCGCCTCGCAACCGCGGTGCTCGCCATCTGCGTGATCGTCTTTGCCGCCGGGTTGATGCGCGGCGAACCGCCCTTGCTGATGTTCATGACAGCCATCAGCCTCGCAGTCGCAGCCATTCCCGAAGCATTACCGGCGGTGATCGCGGTGTCGCTCGCACTCGGCGCCTACCGCATGGTCGGCCAGAAAGCGCTGGTGCGCCGTCTCCCGGCCGTCGAGACGCTGGGCTCCATCACCTACATCTGCTCCGACAAGACCGGCACGCTGACGCAGAACCGCATGCATGCCGAAGCCTTTTTCGCGAACGGCACCGACAAGCCGGATCTGGATCAACCGCTTTGGCGCAGCCTGTTCGAAGCGCTCGCGCTCAATAGCGATGCGACGCTGGGAAAAGCCGGCCATGCCACCGGCGACCCGACCGAAATCGCCCTGCTGGAAACCGCGCTCGAACACGGCGCGGACCGGAGCGCATTGGAAACCGCGCAGCCGCGGGCAGCCGAGGTTCCTTTCGACTCCGAGCGCAAGCGCATGACCACGTTGCACCGGCAGGAAGCCGGTTATGTCGCCTACTCCAAGGGCGCGCCGGAAAGCATCCTGCAATGCTGCGCCAGCCAGCTTGGAAGCGAGGGCGCCACCCCGCTGCAAAGCGAGCAATGGCAGACACAGGCCGAAGCCATGGCGCAATCCGGTCTGCGCGTCATCGCCGTCGCGATGCGCAAGCTGGAGGCGCTGCCGGAACCGCTGACCGACGTCGAGCGCGACCTGACGCTGCTGGGCCTCGTCGGCCTGATGGACCCCCCGCGCCGCGAAGCGCACCATGCCGTCGCCGAGTGCAAGGCTGCCGGCATCACGCCGGTGATGATTACCGGCGACCACCCCGCCACCGCCATCGCCATCGCGCATCGCCTGGGTATCGTCGAAAACGGCGGCGCCGCCGTGCTCACCGGCACCGATCTTGGCGCGCTGTCGGATGACGACTTGCGCCGGCGGGTCGAAACCGTCCGCGTCTACGCCCGAGTCGACCCATCACAGAAAATCCGTATCGTCGACGCGCTGCAAGCCAACGGCGAGTTCGTGGCGATGACCGGCGACGGCGTCAACGACGCGCCTGCGCTCAAATCCTCGGACATCGGTGTTGCGATGGGCAAGGGCGGTACCGACGTGGCACGCGAGTCGGCGCACATGATCCTGCTGGACGACAACTTCGCCACCATCGTGCATGCGGTGCGCGAGGGCCGGCGCATCTTCGACAACATCCGCAAGTTCATCAAATACGGCATGACCAGCAACGCCGGGGAAATCTGGGTGATCCTGCTCGCCCCCTTTCTCGGCCTGCCCATCCCGCTGCTGCCGATTCACATCTTGTGGATCAACCTCGTCACCGACGGCCTGCCCGGCATCACGCTCGCTGTCGAGCCGGCCGAACGCCGCGTGATGCAGCGCCCCCCGCGCCCGCCGCAAGAAAGCATCTTTGCGCACGGCATGTGGCAGCACATCCTCTGGGTCGGTCTACTGATGGGTGGCGTTACCCTATTGACGCAAGCCTGGGCGATCAACCACGAGGGTGCGCATTGGCAAAGCATGGTGTTCACCGTGCTGACGCTGTCGCAACTGGGCCACGTGCTGGCCATCCGCTCGGAGCGCGAATCCATCTTCACGATCGGCCTCTTTTCCAACCGGTCGCTGTTGTTCGTGCTGATCGGCACCATCGCGCTTCAGATGGCGACGCTTTACCTGCCGGCACTCAATCCGATTTTCCGCACGGAACCCCTCACGGCAGGAGAGTTGGCAGCCTGCTTCGCCATCTCCAGCGTTGTGTTCTGGGGTGTCGAAGCCGAAAAATGGCTGGTGCGGCGCGGCTGGCTGTATCGCTGACCTCAGTACTCCGCTGGCATTCGCGTTCGATTCGGTTCACACTGCACTCTGGCCGCGCTCGATAGAGCATCCTAACGACGGCTGGAAAGGGGTATACCGTGACTACTCGATTTCCGCTTCTGATCCTGGGTTTGTTGTGCCTGCTCGCCGCGGGCTGCAGCACGACCCAAGCCCCTCCCGAAAAATCCGACCTCGCCTCGCCCGCCCGCATTATCGTGCTGTACGACGCGTTCGGAAAACCTTCGGCCATGAAAAAGGACTGGGGCTATGCCGCGCTGATCGAATACCAGGGCAAGCGCATCCTGTTCGATACGGGTAACGATGCGGGGATTCTGGAACAGAACGCCAAGGCGAGCGGCGTTGACCTGAGCCGGCTGGATTTTGTAGTGATGTCGCACCGCCACGGCGACCACATGGGCGGCATGAGCTACCTGTTGCGGGTCAATCCCAAGGTCGTGATCTATGCACCCAAGGAAGGGTTCGGGATCTACGGCGCCGACCTGCCCAGCAGCTTTTATCGCAAGGATGAAGCACTGCCCCCGGAGCAACGTTATTTCGACGGCGCGCCGCCTGAAACCATGCGCTTCGGTTCCGCTTGGCCGAGCGCGCACTTCACGCTCATAGCGCAGGACACCGAGATCGCGCCGGGCATCCACCTGATCGCGCTCGTCTCCGATAAGCCCGGCACGCTGGAGCTGCGCGAACTCTCGCTGGCCATCGAGACACCCGCCGGTATGGTGTTGGTCGTCGGCTGCGCGCATCCCGGCATCGACCGTATCGTCGCGGCAGCAGCTCGCATCGATAACCGCATCCTGCTCGTCGCAGGAGGATTGCATCTGGTGGTCGCGCAAGACCCCGAAATCGAACGCATCGTCCGCGCCCTGCACGACACGTATCAGGTTGGGTTCATCGCGCCGGGCCATTGCACAGGAGAAGCAACTTTCAAGGCGCTGCTGCGCGCCTTTGGCGACCGGAATATTTATGCCGGGCTGGGTACCCGCATCGCGTTCGGCGAGTTGCCCCATGCGTCGAGGATGAGCGCGCGCCTGGATGCCGCCGACTTGCTAAGCTATCGTAAGCTAATGCGGGAATACGCCGAAGAGTACCTACACGTTGCGCACCGAGAATGACGCGCGAAGAGGCCAGGCTCAGGAGCGCAGTGAGCGCTCCTGCTTGCCGGCGTGCACCTTTTCTTCGATCAGGCCGTCCCACAGCAGCAGGATCACGCCCACGGTGATCGCCGAATCGGCGACGTTGAACGCCGGCCAGTAATAGGTTTCGTAGTGGAAGAACAGGAAGTCCACCACGTAGCCCAGCGTCAGGCGGTCGTACAGATTGCCGAGCGCCCCACCCAACACCAGACTGAGCGCGAAACAGAACAGCTTCTTCTCAGGGTGCTTGCGCAGCAGATGAATGATCACACCGGAAGCGATGATGGCAAATGCGCTGAAAAACAGCCGCTGCCAACCGCCGGCACCCGCCAGGAAACTAAATGCCGCGCCTTCGTTGTGGAATAGCACCAGGTCGAAAAACGACGTTATGGCGACATGTTCGCCGTAAGCAAAGGATGATTGCACCAGATGCTTGGTGTAGAGATCGAGCGCGACAATGGCCGCGCTGATTCCCAGCCAGTTACGCATGTTCGCGCGGCTCCCCGTCACCGTACAGATTGCTCACGCAGCGGCCGCAAATATGCGGATGCGCAGCATCGGCACCGACGTCAGCACGGTAATGCCAGCAGCGTTCGCACTTTTGGTGAGCGCTCGGCGTGACAACGATCTTCTCGTCCGTCGCGCTTGCCGCGCGATGCAGTGTGGCGCGGGAGGTAATCAGCGCAAACCGCAGATCGTCGTCCAGTGTCGCCAGCGCGTCATGGGCCACCCCATTGGCATGGATATCCAGTTCGGCCTGCAACGATGAGCCGATGCCGCCTGCGGCACGCACCTCCTCCAACTGCCTCAGCACGCGCGCACGGAATTCGCGGATGGTTGCCCATTTGGAGGACAGCGCGTTGTCCGCCGCCGGGAGCTCATGCCACAGGTGCAGGAACACGCTGTCGTCCTGCGTGCCGGCCACGTCCATCCACGCCTCTTCTGCGGTAAAACTGAGGATGGGCGACATCAGTTTCAGCAGGCTTTGCGTAATGTGCCACAGCGCGCTCTGCGCGGCGCGGCGCGCGCGCGAATCGCTGCCTGCGGTATAGAGGCGATCCTTCAGGATATCGAGGTAAAAACCGCCCAGGTCTTCCGAGCAAAAGCCGACGAACTTCTGCGCGACCAGATGGAACTCATAGCGCGCGTAGGCCGCTGTCGTTTCGTCCTGCAAAGCCTTGGTCATCACCAGCGCGTAGCGGTCGATTTCCAGCCATTGCTCGACCGGCAGCATGTCTTTCTGCGCATCGAAGTCGGCCAGGTTGGCGAGCAGGAAGCGCAGCGTGTTGCGGATGCGGCGGTAGCTCTCGACCACGCGCTTGAGGATTTCGTCGGAGATGGTCAGTTCACCCGAATAATCGGTCGAAGCCACCCACAGGCGCAGGATGTCGGCGCCGTAGGTGTCCATCACCTTCTGCGGCGCGATCACGTTGCCCTTGGACTTGCTCATCTTGTGGCCGTTGCCGTCCACCACGAAACCGTGGGTCAGCAGCGCTTCATACGGTGCGCGGCCGTCGATGGCGCAGCCGGTCAGCAAGCTCGACTGGAACCAGCCGCGATGCTGGTCCGAGCCCTCCAGGTACAGGTCGGCCGGATGTTGCAGATCGGCGCGGCGTTTCAGTACCGCGGCATGCGTCGCACCGGAGTCGAACCATACGTCCAGCGTATCGGTGACTTTCTTGTACTGCGCGGCATCCTGCGGTGCGTACTCGGCAAGGAAGGCAGCACCGTCCAGCGAGAACCAGGCTTCGATGCCCTGCTGTTCTACCTGCAGCGCCACTTTTTCCAGCAATTCGGAGGTCAGCGGATGCGGCTCACCGGTTTCCTTGTGCACGAACAGCGGCATCGGCACGCCCCAGTTGCGCTGGCGCGAAACACACCAGTCGGGACGGTTCTTGATCATCGCCTCTAGCCGCGCACGACCCCACGACGGGAAGAATTCGGTGTGCTCCACCGCCGCATTGGCAATGCCGCGCAGTGTGTTGCCGGTGGTGCCATGCTGGCTCATGCCGATGAACCATTGATGCGTCGCGCGAAAGATCACCGGCGTCTTGTGGCGCCAGCAATGCGGGTAGCTGTGGTTGAGACGTGCGGACGCCATCAGCACGCCGTTAGCTTGCAATGCCTCGATGACGGATTTGTTGGCATCCCAGATGCTCATGCCGGCGAATTTCTCGACGCGGCTATAGAACTTGCCGTCGTCGCCGACAGGATTGTCCACCGGCAGGTCGTAGCGCATGCCGACGGCATAGTCTTCCAAGCCGTGCGCGGGGGCAGTGTGCACCAAGCCGGTACCGGCATCGGTGGTCACGTGGTCGCCGCAGATAACGGGCACGGTGCGGTCGTAGAACGGGTGTTGCAGCTTGAGGTTTTCCAGCGCCGCGCCCTTGCACGAGCCCAGCACCTGCGTATCGGACTCGCCATAACGCGCCAGCGTTGCTTCGGCCAGTTCATGACCGAGAATCAGCAAGCCCTTGCTGGTCTGGATCAGGTCGTAGCTGAATTCCGGATGCACGCACACCGCCTGGTTGGCGGGCAGCGTCCACGGCGTGGTGGTCCAGATCACTGCAAACGCAGGCTCGTGGATATGCGCGACACCGAACGCGCGTGCCAGCGCTTCGTTGTCCACGGCCTTGAAGCCGACGTCGATAGCGGGCGAATTTTTGTCCTCGTACTCGACTTCCGCTTCCGCCAGCGCCGAGCCGCAGTCCACGCACCAGTGCACCGGCTTGGAACCCTGATACAGATAACCGTTTTTATAGATTTCGCCGAGCGCGCGCATGATGTCGGCCTCGGTCGTGAAATCCATGGTCAGATAGGGGTTGTCCCAGTCGCCCAGCACACCCAAACGGATAAAATCGGCCTTCTGACGCTCGACCTGCGCCTTGGCGTACTCGCGGCACAGCTCGCGGAATTTCGCCGGCGGAATCTCCTTGCCGTGCTGCTTTTCGACCATGAGTTCAATCGGCAGGCCATGGCAATCCCAGCCCGGCACATAAGGCGCATCGAAACCGCTCAGCGTCTTCGATTTGACGATGACGTCCTTGAGGATCTTGTTGACCGCATGACCGATGTGGATGTCGCCGTTGGCATAGGGCGGGCCGTCGTGCAGGATGAACTTGGGGCGTCCCTTGGCGGTTTCGCGGATTTTGCGGTAGCGCTGCTTGTCCTGCCAGGCTTTCACCCATGCCGGTTCGCGCTTGGCGAGGTCGCCGCGCATCGGGAAAGGAGTATCCGGTAAATTCAGCGTGTCTTTATAGTCGGTCATGATTCGTTCTTGAAATAATCTCTCGCCATCTGCTCATCGATGGCCATCTGGCGCTTCAGCGCCTCCAGGTCGGGGAATTTTTCTTCGTCACGCAGTTTTTTTGTGAAAATCACATGCACGTGCCGGCCATAAATATCCTGATCGAAATCGAACAAGTGAACTTCCAGCGTCGGCCTGCCGTTGACCTTCATGGTCGGTCGCACGCCCAGGCTGGCAACACCGGGCAGCACATGCTCTGCAATACCGCTCAATTTTACCGCATAGACACCGAAAAGCGGCGGCCGGTCGTGCAGCATGTGAATGTTGGCGGTCGGGTAACCGAGCTCGCGACCCAACTTGTCGCCATGCGTTACATGGCCGCTGAGGCTGTATGGCCTTCCCAGCAGCGCGGCAGCATGCTTGAGATCGCCATCGGCCAATGCCTTACGTATCGCGGTGCTGGAAACACGCTCGCCATGCACCGTCACGTCCGGCACGCTTTCCACTTCAAAACCCGCGCCACGCAGCATTTCAATATCACCGGCACGATCCGCGCCGAAGCGGAAATCCCCTCCGACCAGGATCAGACGCGCATTCAGCCGGCGCAAAATATCGTCCATGAATGCCTGCGCGCCGATGGATGCAAACTTTCTGTCGAAGCGGCACAGATAAACCCGTGCCACTCCGGCTTCTTCGAACATCTCCAGTTTTTCGCGCAGCGATGTCAGCCGTGCCGGAGCAGTTTCCGGCGAAAAGAACTCGCGAGGGTGCGGCTCGAATGTCATCACGCACGGTTCAAGTCCGCGCGCTGCTGCGTGCTCGCACAATGTCTGCAGAATTGCGCGATGGCCGCGATGCACGCCATCGAAATTGCCGATGGCAAGAGCACTCGGAGCTGAAGACGCGAGCGGAAAATGGCGGAAAACCTGCATACGAAACCGTTACCGTTAAGCCACTGCGCGACGCATGAAATCACGCACGCGGATACCCAGCGCCCATAACACTGCAAAATAAATAACCGCACCCGCAGCAACCAGCGCTCCCAGATGCGACAGTTTGGCGATAAAACCGTACTGCAACCAGATTGCCGCGTCACCCATGCCGAGCCACAGCACCAGCGCCATGACGCTCACGGCTGCCGCCAACTTGGCCAGAAACTTCATCCATCCTGGCTGAGGTTGATAAATCGCATCGCGACGCAGGTAAAAATAAAGCAGTCCCGCATTCATGCACGCACCCAGCGAGATCGCCAACGCAAGGCCGGTATGCTGTAATTGCCAGACGAACATCAGGTTCATCACCTGCGTCGCCACCAGCGTGAAAATCGCAATCTTGACCGGTGTCTTGACGTTCTGCCGCGCATAAAAACCTGGCGCCAGCACTTTGATCAGGATCAGACCGAGCAGGCCAACGCTGTAAGCGACCAATGCCTCGCGCGTCATCCATAGATCGTGGGCACTGAACGCTCCATAGCGGAACAAGGTAGCCACCAGCGGCACTGCGAGCACGGCCAGCGCCACCGATGCCGGCAAGGCGAGCATGAAGGTCAGGCGCAAGCCCCAGTCCAATAGCTGGGAATACTCGCCGTCCGCCTTGTCGGCATAGCTTTTGGAAAGGCTGGGCAACAGGATGGTCCCCAATGCGACGCCCAGCATACCGGTGGGGAACTCCATCAGTCGATCTGCGTAATATAGCCAGGAGACGCTACCCGTCTCCAGAAAGGACGCAAAAATAGTGTTGATCAGCAGACTGAGCTGCGCGATGGAAACGCCGAACACCGCCGGTCCCATCAGTTTCAGGATGCGCCAAACGCCTTCGTCCTGCAGGTTGAAGCTGATGCGCGGCACCAGTCCGACTTTCAGCAGATACGGCACCTGAAACGCCAACTGCAACACGCCGCCGAAGAACACCGCCCATGCCAGCACCATGACCGGCGGATCGAAATAAGGCGCAAAAAAAAGCGCAGCGACGATGAATGAAATATTGAGCAGCACCGGCGTAAACGCGGGCACCGAGAAACGACTCCAGGTGTTGAGCACGCCTCCTGCCAGCGATACCAGCGAGATAAAGAAGATGTAGGGGAAGGTAATGCGCAGCAGATCGACTGTCAGTTGAAATTTGTCCGGGCTGCTATGGAAACCCGGCGCGCTGAGATACACCACCCAAGGTGCAGCGATGGTACCAAGAGCGGTTACCGCCAGCAGAGCCAGCCCCAGCAAAGTCGCGACATGATTCACCAGCGCATGGGTTTCCTCATGCCCGCGTCGATTCTTGTATTCGGCCAGCACCGGCACAAATGCCTGTGAAAAGGCACCTTCGGCGAACAGGCGGCGCAACAGGTTGGGAATCTTGAAGGCGATGAAAAAAGCGTCGGTGTAGATACCGGCGCCGAACACCCGCGCAATAAGGGTATCGCGCACAAAACCCAGTATGCGGGACAAAAATGTCATGCTGCCGACAGTAGCCAGCGCTTTAAGGAGATTCATACAACCGATTGAAAATCAAAGGCGCCTATCTTACCATGGCACTTCAACTGAACGGCCTTGCAAAAGGCCTTTTGAATCTGTATGATTGCGCGTTTCAAATTTTGCATAACTTTCAGGAGTTTTAATGGCTAACAGCGCACAAGCAAGAAAGCGTGCCCGTCAGGCGGTAAAGCAACGCGCCCACAATGCGAGCTTGCGTTCTGCCCTGCGCACCGCGGTCAAAAAGGTGATCAAGGCCGTCGAAGCTGGCGACAAGGTCGCCGCACAGGCAGCATATAACGCAAACGTCAGCGTGATCGACAGCATCGCCGACAAGAAAATCATTCACAAGAACAAGGCTGCTCGCCACAAGAGCCGTCTGTCCGCTGCCGTCAAGGCAATGGCCGCTTAATTCCAAGCGCCTTGTTCGTTAAAAAAGCCAACCTCTGGGTTGGCTTTTTTATTTCCTCCCGCCCATCTCGTTCAGGAAGCGGAAGCCGCACCTTCCTCGGCAATGACCTTCGCCCACAACGTAGCCTCCCGCTGCACCTCCATCACGCGCGCCAGCGAAATACTGCAGCTGGCTGCCAACTTGGTCACCGTGTCGAAATCCGTTACCTCAAGCGCCTCGCATATTCGCAGCAGCACGCCCAGAGTCCCTGACTTGATCAAAACAGCCTGCTGAATTTCTTCTACCACCCCAATTTCGGGCAGAATTTCCTCCATCGGCGCCCCCAGGAGCACATCGACCAATGACAACATGCCCACCATGAAACCACGATCCTGTTGCAACGCGCCCCGCTGGTGAGTCACGTCTTGCACCAACAGTTCAATCGTGCGGCCGCGCTTGGCGGCCAACTCAAACAACGCCCAGCCGCCATCGCCGCTTTCGCTGGAGATAAATAGCAATATTTGCAGCCATTTTTCCAGCTTGCTCCTGCCGAAGAGATTCAGCGCCTCCCGCATCGACCCGATCTGCGTCCGCAAGCCAAATGCTGCAGAGTTGACCAGGCGTAACAGGTGCAAAATCAAATCCGGGCTAAACTTAAGCGCATCCTCAATCTCCTTATCGCCCGCTTCCTGATCGATACATGACAGAATCTTCAGGACATTGGCGCGCCTGGGATCCGGCCGCCGCCCCACCAGGACCTTGGCATGCGCAAAATAATGTCCTTGGAAAAAATCGAAACCCAACTCCAGGCAGTCGTCGAAGTCATGCTGCGACTCGACCTTTTCCGCCAATAACTTAATGGGCCTTTCGCGCAGAGACTCGACCGCCTCGGCCAGTTTATCGCGCGACATGGAGTTGATATCCAGCTTGACAATGTCCACCGCGTCGAGCAATTCAGACACGGATTTCGTCAGCGCACAACCTCCCAAGGCAAACGAGTAGCCCATGCGCCTGAAATCCTTGCATAACTCCACAGCAGCTTCCGTTGCCAGGTCATGCGACGCCAGCTCCAGCACCGTTCTTTGCGCAGGCAGCATCGAAATCATGCCGCTTTCCAGGAAACGCGCATCGATTTTCACAAAAACCTTGCGCAAACCAAGCAGATCCACAACTTCGGAGTTCAGGTAAGCATTAACCACCACCCGCGCCGTAGCGTCGATGTCGTCGTCGGAATCAAGACACGAGCCTTCATCTTGCTGGTAAAGAACTGCGATAGCTACGGCTTGGCTTTTCCTGTCGAGAACAGGCTGATAAGCAAATAAACAATCATTTGGCGAGAGCATTTTTTCCCTTGTTCTTATATGCATCCGGACAAAGGGAAATTGAGCTGAGAAGGTTAGCGGCGGCTCCGCTATCGTATGACTGGCGTCACGTAGACCGGAAGCTTTGCGCCCTCGCCTTTCGGCCGAGTTTGCCTTTGTCGTAAAACCACGCATGACGCGTGGTTAGGAAAGTTACACACAATACCGGCAAGCCGCAAGCATTCTGCAGATTACCGGCAGGCGCCCATACACCAGATTCTTGCTTTAACCTTCCACCTTGATGCGTTGCCGAGCCGACATGGCATGTGCAATAACATCGTCGGCAATGTCGCCGATTACCGTGAAATGGCCCATTTTGCGGCCGGGACGCGCCTCGTGTTTGCCATAGAGATGCAGCTTGAGGTCCAGCTGCTCGAACAGCATGCCCCACTCCGGTTCACCGTCCCGCCAGATATCGCCCAGCAGATTGACCATTACCGCCGGGCTATGCAGTCGTGGATCGCCCAGCGGGAGGCCACACAATGCACGAATCTGCTGTTCGAACTGATCGGTTACGCAGGCATCGATGGTGTAATGCCCGGAGTTATGCGGGCGCGGCGCCATTTCGTTGATGTACAGGCTACCGTTGCAGACGAAAAATTCCACGCCCAGCGTACCGACGTAATTCAGTTTGGCCGCCACGCCGCGCGCCAGAGCCTGTGCCTGCTCGCGCACCGCAGCACTGCCGCGTGCCGGCACGATGCTGATATCCAGAATACCGTTGCGATGAATGTTTTCCGCAACCGGAAACGCTTTCACGTTGCCGGCGGCATCGCGTGCCAGCACCACCGAAACCTCATAGTCCAGCGCCAGCATGTTTTCCAGAACACACTGCTCGCCCTTGAAGTTGCGGAACGCATGCAAGGCTTCCTCGCGATTGCGCACGCGCGCTTGCCCCTTGCCGTCATAACCGAACCGGGCGACCTTCAGGATACCGGGATAGAGACCGGCGTCATCCATCGGGATATCGATTTCTTCATTGACCTCGACATAAGGCGCATGCGGGAAACCGTTGTCGCGCAGGAAATTCTTTTCGGAGATACGATGCTGGCAGATTGCCACGGCAGAAGCGGCCGGATGCACAGGCACCGATTGCGCCAGCGCACTCAGGGTGCTGGCGGGTACATTTTCGAACTCGGTCGTCACCGCCACGCATTCGCGTGCCATGTGGTCGAGTGCAGCCTGGTCGTCATAGGCAGCGCACAGATGGACATCCGCCAGCAAGCCGGCCGGGCTGTTCTTGTCCGGATCGAGCACCATGACCCGATACCCCATCTCGTGGGCAGCAATGACGAAAAACCGGGCCAGTTGGCCACCGCCAAGCATGCCCAGCATGGAAGGTGGCAATATCATGCATCCCCCTTCAGCGTCATCGCGAGCACTTTTTCGGTTTGCTTGCGGCGGAATTCAATCAGCTTTTCCGAGAGCGCCATATCCGTGGTCGCCAGCAGCGCAATGGCAAACAGGCCGGCATTGGCCGCGCCGGCTTCACCAATAGCGAACGTCGCCACCGGAATACCCTTGGGCATCTGAACGATGGAAAGCAGCGAGTCCTGGCCCTGCAAATGCTTGGAGGGCACTGGCACACCCAGCACCGGCAACGTCGTTTTCGCTGCAACCATGCCTGGCAGGTGCGCCGCACCACCCGCGCCCGCAATGATTGCACGATAACCGCGGGCAGCGGCGCTTTCGGCAAATTCGAACATCAGGTCGGGCGTACGATGCGCAGACACCACGCGCGCTTCATAGGACACGCCGAAATCGTCCAGCATGGCCGCCGCCGCTTTCATCACGGGCCAGTCGCTGTCCGACCCCATGATGATGGCAACCAAAGGTTGTGTTCTTGTCATGATTTCCCCTTGTTTAGAGAAGTACCAGATTGTCTCGATGGATCAGTTCCGGCTCATCCACGTAGCCCAGGATATGCTCGATTTCCTGACTAGGCTTGCGCAGGATGCGCGCCGTTTCCAGCGCGGTGTAATTAACCAGGCCGCGCGCCACCTCATGACCGTGCGCATCGACGCACACCACCAGTTCACCGCGCTCGAAATCGCCCGATACCGCCGTCACGCCGATTGGCAGCAAGCTCTTGCCATCTTCGCGCAACGCTTTGGCCGCGCCGTTATCCAGCGTCAGTTTCCCGCGGACTTGCAGATGGTCGGCCAGCCACTGCTTGCGCGCGGCAGTTTTCATTTCCGGCGCCCGCAGATGGGTACCGATCGGCTCGCCATCCGACAGGCGCACCAGCACGTCCTTTTCCCGGCCGGAAGCGATGATGGTATGTGCACCGCTGCGTGCGGCGCGCTTCGCCGCCAGAATCTTGGTCAGCATACCGCCGGTACCGACGTTGCTGCCTGCACCGCCTGCCATTTTTTCCAGCGCCGGATCGCCCGCAGTAGCCTGCTGGATCAGCGTCGCTGCTTTATCCTTGCGCGGATCGGCGGAAAAAAGCCCTTGCTGATCGGTAAGGATAACCAACGCATCGGCCTCGATCAGGTTGGCGACCAGCGAACCCAGTGTGTCGTTGTCGCCGAAGCGGATCTCGTCGGTAACAACCGTATCGTTTTCGTTGATGATGGGAATGACGTTCAGGTCGAGCAAGGTGCGCAAGGTGCTGCGCGCATTCAGGTAGCGCTTGCGGTCAGCCAGGTCATCATGCGTCAGCAACACCTGCGCAGTATGCAGTTTGTGCCGTGCGAAACAGGATTCGTACATCTGTACCAGACCCATTTGCCCCACGGCGGCAGCAGCCTGCAATTCATTGATTGCCGTGGGGCGCTTGACCCACTCCAGCCGCTGCATACCCTCTGCCACGGCACCGCTGGAAACCAGCACTACCTTGCGACCATGATGCCGGAGCCTCGTAATCTGGTCCGCCCAGGCAGCAATCGCCGCTTGGTCCAGCCCACGGCCATCATTGGTGACCAGGCTGGAGCCAACCTTGACGACGATGCAGCGTGCATTGGCAAGCAGGGATTTCATTCCGGATACGGTTCCTGATTCTGTTCGGGCTGTTCCGCACGCTGACGGTCAAGGTAATCCATGATCGCATACGTCAACGCCTGGCAACCTTCACCGTTCAGTGCCGAGATGCAAAAGGAAGGCGCATCCCACCCAAACTCACGCAAAAAAGCGACGCGCTTCTCGTCGCGCTCATCTGCCGGCAGCATGTCGACCTTGTTGAGCACCAGCCAGCGCGGCTTATTGTAGAGCGACTCGTCGTATTTCCTCAATTCTTCGATGATCGCCCGCGCTTCAGCTACCGGATCGATAGCTTCGTCAAAGGGAGCGATGTCGACGATATGCAGCAACAGGCGCGTACGCGCCAGATGGCGCAGGAACTGATGCCCCAGCCCTGCCCCTTCCGCCGCTCCCTCGATCAGGCCGGGAATGTCGGCGATGACGAAACTGCGGTTGGTATCCACGCGCACGACCCCCAGATTGGGATGCAGTGTGGTAAAAGGATAATCCGCAACCTTGGGCTTGGCAGCCGAAACCGCACGGATGAAAGTCGATTTCCCGGCATTCGGCATGCCCAGCAAACCAACGTCGGCCAGCACCTTGAGCTCCATGTAAAGCTCGAACTCCTCGCCGGGCTCACCCTTGGTACATTGCCGCGGTGAACGGTTGATGCTGGACTTGAAATGGATATTGCCCAGCCCGCCATTGCCGCCCTTGGCAATCAATGCCTGTTGGCCATCCTTCGCCAGATCGGCAACAACATTGCCTGTGCCCTTGTCGGTAATCACCGTGCCGACCGGAACGCGCAACACCATGTCTTCGCCGCGCGCACCATAGCAATCGGAGCCGCGCCCGTTCTCACCGCGCTTGGCGCGGAACACCCGGGTATAGCGGTAGTCGACCAGCGTGTTGATGTTACGGTCGGCGATGGCGTGGATTGAACCGCCACGGCCGCCGTCACCGCCGTCCGGGCCGCCCATTGGCTCGTATTTCTCGCGCCGGAAGGTGGCGACACCGTTCCCGCCGTCGCCGGCGTAAACTTTAATGGTGGCTTCATCGATGAATTTCATTGGTCGCCTGTCGTCGCAAAATAAAAAAGCCCTATCGCGGCGATAGGGCTTTTTTGTTGAATCATGATCGCCTTAGGCGGGAATGATGCTCACGAACTTGTGACGCAGAGCACCCTTTACCGAAAATGCAACCTTGCCGTCCACCTTGGCAAACAAGGTGTGATCCTTGCCCATGCCAACGTTTTCACCGGGATGCATTCTGGTGCCACGCTGACGAACGATGATGCTGCCAGCGGAAACCATTTGGTCGCCGAATGCCTTGACGCCCAGTCGCTGAGCATTTGAGTCGCGGCCGTTACGGGAACTACCGCCTGCCTTTTTATGTGCCATTGCTAACTCCTTTTACTTGGCAGCAATCTGCTGGATCTGGATTTCGGTGTAGTTCTGACGATGCCCCTGAGTCTTGCGATAGTGCTTGCGGCGACGCATCTTGAAAATCATCACCTTGTCGTGACGACCGTGCGAAACCACAGTGGCCTTGACGCTAGCGCCATTGATCAGAGGGGAGCCGATAGTGACATTGTCGCCATCCGCCACCATCAACACCTTGTCGATAACCAGTTCACTGCCGACTTCGCCGACTAGTTGTTCAACCTTGAGCTTGTCACCGGCCGCTACGCGATATTGCTTGCCGCCAGTCTTGATGACCGCATACATGTTAAGCCTCGTTTGCTTATGCTTCGAAATGAACCGCGCATTATACGGAAAGGTCCTGGAAATGCAAAGCCGATTTTGCATCGAGCCGCGCAGTCCGGCTATGCTAGAATCCACAATCAATAATTTAAATCAAGTCAATAGTCATTTCGTCAGCAATTCAAGTGTCCATCGAAAATATACAAGCAGTCATCGCCGATGACATGCAGGCTGTCGACGCAGTGATTCGCGAGTGCCTGCATTCAGAAGTCGTCCTGGTCAACCAGATCTCCGAATATATCGTCAGTAGCGGCGGCAAGCGCCTGCGACCGGCGCTGGTACTGCTTGCGGGCGGCGCACTGGGTGGCGTTACCCCTCAGCATCATACGCTCGCGGCGGTGGTTGAGTTCATTCATACGGCGACATTGCTGCACGACGACGTGGTGGACGGTTCCGGCATGCGCCGCGGCAAGGCGACGGCAAATACTCTCTTCGGCAATTCGGCCAGCGTGCTGGTCGGCGACTTCGTCTACTCGCGCGCCTTCCAGATGATGGTGGGCGTGCGCAACATGCGCGTGATGCAGATACTGGCCGATGCCACCAACATCATTGCAGAAGGCGAAGTGCTGCAACTGCTGAATTGCCACGATGCCGACATCAGCGATGAAACCTATCTCAAGGTTATCCATTACAAGACCGCCAAACTGTTCGAAGCCGCCACCCGGCTAGGCGCCATCATGGGCGGAGCCACGGAAAACGACGAAGAAGCGCTGCGCGAGTACGGCATGCGCCTTGGCACAGCTTTCCAACTGATCGACGACGTCCTCGATTTCAGTGGCAACAGCAGCGAAATCGGAAAAAATGTAGGCGACGACTTGGCGGAAGGCAAGCCAACCCTGCCCCTTCTCCATGCGATGCGCCATGGCACTCCACAGCAGCAGCAGCTGATCCGTCATGCCATCGAACATGGCGGACTGGAAGACCTGGAGCATGTACTGCAAGCCGTTCGCGAAACCGGCGCACTGGATCACGTGCGTCGCTTGGCCCAGGCAGAGGCGGAAACGGCATGCGCAGCAATCGCGCATTTGCCGGCTTCAATTTATCGGGAAGCTCTGATAGAATTGTCGACCTTTGCGGTTCACCGCAATTTCTAAGCAGTTCGCAGGTCAATTCGGGGTGTAGCTTAGCCTGGTAGAGCGCTACGTTCGGGACGTAGAGGCCGGAGGTTCGAATCCTCTCACCCCGACCAGAATTTTCTTTTCCACACAGCAGATAGTCCGGCAATAATCCGGCTCAATTGAAATGAGCAGGCCGGATAATCCATATCCGACCTTGCTCGAACGCGCCCCTCATCCATTCTTCTCCACTGGATAAAGGACAGGAGCCATGCGGCTCCTTGGCGTCAATTAGTTGACTGCGTCCTTCAGTGCCTTGCCAGCGGTGAAAGCCGGGGACTTGCGGGCAGCAATCTTGATTTCCTTGCCGGTTTGCGGGTTACGGCCGGTACGTGCGGCACGTTGGTTCACCTTGAAGGTGCCAAAGCCGATCAGGGCAACGCTGTCGCCTTTCTTGAGAGCTGCGGTAATCGCGGATGTGAAAGCGTTGACTGCCTTGCCGGCATCGGCCTTGCTGAGACCAGCTTCGCTGGCGATAGCATCGATAAGTTCTGTCTTGTTCATGCGGTTCTCCGTGTTAAGTTGAGTTACTCACTACAGGAATCAGGCCTGTAGGCTCCGAACTGTATCGCCTGTTGCGCCGCTTGGCAATCGGTTGTGCATGAAAATCACGCTTCCAGCCGCAATACACCTGCATCCCACCCTTGCGCGCATCCCGATTCCCACGTAAATTGATTACTGTTACATAAATCAATAGTGCTCATGGAAAACGACAGCAACAAACGAGGAGGTTCGCGCCCTGGCGCCGGCCGCAAGCCGGGAGGCGGCCTTTACGGCGAACCGACGACCGTCTTGCGCGTTCCCGACAGCCAGGCGACCCCCATTCGGGATTTTCTCGCCGCACTCAACCAGAAACGCCAATGCGAGGCGCAGGACAATGTAGTCGAGTTAGCCGAGTTGGCGCCCGACAGCCGCAAAATGGTCTTGCCGCTATATTCCACCAAGGTGATGGCCGGCTTCCCTTCGCCGGCGGACGATCATATCGAACGGCGCCTGAACCCCAGCGATTATCTGGTGGATAACGACGGCGCGACTTTTTTCGTGCGGGTCAAGGGCGACTCGATGATAGACGCCGGCATCTTCGAGGACGACGTGCTGGTCATCGACCGTTCGCGCGTACCGCAGATTGGGGATATCGTGCTGGCGGTGCTTGATGGCGAATTCACCGTCAAGACGCTGGGCAAGAGCAAATCCAATCCGCGGCTGATTCCGGCCAACAGGCATTACCCCGTCATCGAAGTGAAGGAAGGTCAGTCATTCGAAGTCTGGGGCGTAGTCACAGGCTCGATGCGCAAGTTCAAATGACGCAGCGCGCAATTGCGCTCGTCGACGTCAATAATTTCTATGTCAGTTGCGAGCGCGTATTCAATCCGCGGCTCGAAGGCCGGCCGGTCGTGGTGCTTTCCAACAACGACGGCTGCGTAATCGCGCGCAGCAACGAAGCGAAAGCCCTGGGCATACGAATGGCGCAGCCATGGTTTCAATTGCGCGACATGGCACGGCAGCATGACATCGTCGCGCACTCCTCGAATTACGCCCTTTATGCGGACATGAGCAATCGCGTCATGTCCTTGCTGGCGGATTTCGGCGCGAATCAGGAGATTTACTCCATTGACGAATGCTTTCTCGACCTCTCCGGCATGCAGCACTTGAACCTGGACAGCCATGCGCAGCATATAAGGCAAACGGTACGCCGATGGACCGGCTTGCCGATCTGCGTCGGAATCGGAACTACCAAGACGCTCGCCAAACTCGCCAACCAGATTGCCAAGCAACGTTCGCAATGGCACGGAGTATGCAGCCTGAACGCCATGACGCCGGCGGAGCAGGAGAGTTGGTTCGGCCGGACGCCCGTGAGCGATGTATGGGGCATAGGCCGACGCCTTGCACCCAGACTAGAGGTGTTGGGCATTAGAACCGTGCGCGACCTGCAATTGCAGGACCCCTCCTTGCTACGCAGACAGTTCAGCGTAACGCTGGAAAAAACGGTACGCGAACTTAACGGGACAGCCTGCCTGGAGCTGGAAGATACGGCCGAACCGCGGCAGCAGATCGTTTCTTCGCGCTCATTCGGCCATTACGTAACCGACCTGAGGCAACTGCGCGAAGCGGTGACGCAATACACCTCGCGTGCAGCAGAAAAATTGCGGCAGCAAGGATCGGTCGCCGGCTTGCTGCAAATCTACATCCGCACCAGCCCGCATGATAAAAACGGTACGGATCACGCTCCCGGCGTGACTATTCCCCTTGCGGAAGCGACGGACGACACACTGCTACTCGCCAAGGCGGCACTCCATGGTCTGGAGTACATCTACCAGCCGGGTTTGCGCTATCAGAAAGCGGGAATCGTGCTATCCGAGCTCGCGCCCAGAACATGGCGACAAGCCGATCTTTTTGCGGGAAAGAAATTTCAGCGCGACAAGCTGATGACAACGCTCGACCGGATCAATGATCGCATGGGCCGCGCCACGATCCGTTCGGCTGGCGAGGGCATCGAAAAGCCATGGAAAATGAGGGCTGGAAACAAAAGCCCCGCTTATACGACGCGTATGGAACGAGTTACTGCTTGTGCATGCCTGATGCCGACCCGGCATCAGTTCAGCAAGACCCGTTCGCCGCTGTCTGCATTGTAATATTGCAGTCGCGCGAAGCTCGGGGCGAAGGCCAGATGCCCGTCATACAAGGTATGGTCATCCACATCCACGGTCGCATAGCCGGTGTGATACAGCACCACCTGTGCCTCCTCCCTACCGCGATGGAAGGAATAGACATCGCACAGCTCGGCCTCTTCCTCGTCCGACAGCAACCATCCTGCCTTGCCCGTCAATTCCTTCAACCAGGAAGGGAGGTCGACTTCTGCGTGGCAGACGATCGAGTAATCAAATGTAGAAACTGCGGATGGTTCGAGCATGGTTGGTCACCTCATACTGACTGCATAAACTGTTATCGGCTAAATGGCGCCGAATTTAAATATTTCAAGCTCCAGTCTGTTTCAGTGGGCTCCTGGCTCCGCCTTGCCAAGCCCCGGCAAGGATGGGATGATGCCCCATCCTGAAATATGCATAGAGCATGCCAACATGCCAGAAATCCTTGACTTGCTAAACCGGCAACCTGCGCTGTTTATCACGGCAGCGACGCTGTTCGGCCTGCTGATCGGCAGCTTCCTCAACGTGGTCATTTATCGACTGCCAAAAATGATGGAGCAGGAATGGCACCGCAATTGTGCCGAACTGCGCAGCGAAGAAGTCGCCGACAGTGCACCTTACAATCTCGTTGTTCCCCGCTCCGCCTGCCCCGGCTGCGGCCACCAGATTCGCGCCTGGGAAAATATTCCGGTGATAAGTTTTCTGGCGCTGCGCGGCAAGTGTTCCGACTGCAAAACGCGCATCAGTCCACGCTACCCGTTGGTGGAAGCCGCTACCGGCCTGCTGGCGGGGTTGATCGCCTGGCGCTTCGGATTCGGGATTACAGCATTGACAGCGATGCTGTTCACGTTCAGCCTGATCGCACTAACCTTCATTGATGCCGATACCCACCTGTTGCCGGACGACATCACATTGCCGCTGATGTGGATCGGCTTGCTGCTGAACATCGGCGGTACCTTCACCGATCTTCAATCGGCGGTCATCGGCGCAATGGCGGGCTACCTCACGCTGTGGTCGGTGTACTGGCTGTTCAAGCTGGTCACCGGCAAGGAAGGCATGGGATACGGCGACTTCAAGCTGCTGGCGGCCATAGGCGCCTGGTTTGGCTGGCAATTATTGCCAGCCGTCATTCTGCTTTCCTCGCTGGTCGGCTCCATCATCGGCATCAGCCTCATCATATTGGCTCGCCATGGTCGCAACGTGCCTATCCCTTTCGGTCCGTATCTGGCACTGGGCGGCATCGCCGCGCTGTTCTGGGGGCCGCAGATGGCCAACCTCTACCTGCCCGGATGATGATTGTCGGATTGACCGGCGGCATCGGCAGCGGCAAGAGCGAGGCTGCCCGACTGTTTGCCGATCTAGGCATTCCGGTCGCGGATACCGATGCCATCGCACATGCACTCACCGCTACTGGCCAGCCCGCACTTCAGGAAATTTCGAAGGTTTTCGGGGATGAGGTACTGCAGGCCGACGGCTCACTGAATCGTGCCTACTTACGCCAACGGATTTTTTCCGACCCCGCCGCGCGACAGACCCTGGAAAGCATATTGCATCCAAAGATTCGTGACGAAGTCGCAAGCTTCCTCGACCGCAACGCTTCCGCGCCGTACCAGATCGTCATGGTGCCCTTGCTGTTCGAGACCGGCGCTTACGCCAACCTGATCGACCGCAGCCTGCTCATCGATTGCGACGAATCGTTGCAAATCATGCGCGCAATGGCGCGCAGCCATCTGTCCGAAACGGAAGTGCGCGCCATCATGGCTGCGCAATGCTCGCGGGAGCAACGGCTAGCCCTGACGAGCGATGTTATTCTCAACAACGGAACGCTCGCCGATTTGAAAAATCAAGTCCGGGAAAAACACGAAAAATACATTAGACTTGCATAGTTAGGTAATCAATTTCATAATCCACGCAAATTATTACCCACCAATGCTACGAACAAATTCCTAAAACTCAGTGGCCAGCTACGACTACCCATTTAATGAACGTGTCCGCACGCTACTGCGACTTGAGGATTTGTTCGCCAAGATATTCCATTATCTCGAGGGCGACCACGAGCTCAACCATCATTGCGCACTGATCGGCATCTTCCAGGTGCTCGACGTTATTGATCGCGCCGAACTTAAAACCGACTTGCTGCAGGAGCTCGACCGCCAGAAGGTCGTCATGGAAAACCTGCGCGGCAACCCGGTCATCGCCGAAAACATTCTGAACGAAGTCATTACCGAAATCGAACAGACGACACGCGCGTTGCGCACAACGCCCGGCAAACTCGGCCAGGTATTGCGCGACAACGAATGGCTGATGGGCATCAAGCAACGCACCGTGATCCCCGGCGGCGTGTGCGAATTCGACGTGCCTTCCTACCATTATTGGCTCGGCCAGGCCATCGAGCGGCGCAAGCAGGACCTGGAGAGCTGGCTCGCGCATCTGACCCCGCTTTACGATGGCCTGCGCATCATCTTGCATATCCTGCGCGGCAGCGGTGTCCCAACCCAGCTGGTTGCGCAGCAAGGCACTTTCCAGCAGATGCTGGGCGGCGCAAAACCGGCACAGATGCTGCGCATCAAGGTTGCCGACGACCTGCCCTGCTTCCCCGAGGTCAGCGCCAACAAATATGCCATCAATATCCGCTTTAATGCGCTTGAAGGCATACAGAAACCACGTCAGTGCGATCGCGATGTCAGCTTTGAACTAACGCTGTGCAATCTTTGACTAACTGACCGTCCCATACATCAACAAGCGTTTGGAAATATCATGGTTACCCTGGTCACCTGCCCTACGTGCGGCGCTCAATCAGCCTACACGCCAAACAACCCGTTTCGCCCGTTCTGTTCCGAACGCTGCAAGCTCATCGACCTCGGCCAATGGGCCACCGAAAGCTACCGCATTCCGCAAACCGGGATACCGGAAACACCCGAGGATGAGCAATAACATGTTCAAGCGGTTGTTCACACTCTGGTTTTTGATGGCGGCATCGATTTCCTGCGCGGCCGATTCTGTTGCAATCAGCCATGCATGGGCGCGCGCCACGGCCCCCGGTCAGAAGGTCGGTGCAGCCTACCTGGAACTCAAAAGCGCCGCCGACCTGACGCTTATCAAAGCAGAAAGCCCGGCAGCCGGCAGCGTGGAAATCCACAAGATGTCGATGAAGGACGGCATCATGGAAATGCGCATGCTGGAAACAATGGAATTGCCGGCGGGCGAAGTGGTTAAGCTGGAACCCGGCGGTTTGCACCTGATGCTGTTCGATTTGAAGAAACCGTTGAAAGTGGGGGAGAGTGTGCAGCTCACGCTACATTTCAAGGATAAAAGCGGCAAGGGATCGTCGATGAAAATCGACCTGCCGATCAAGCGCAGCGCCGACTAACGGCTGCTGAACGGCACCTCGTAGCGGCTGCCGTCCGCTTCGATCATCATCAACCAGTCCTTGCGACCTTGTATGCAAGCAGGCAGCATCACCTCGGCCTGCCAACGTCCGTCACCTGCGGGCAACAGCCGGTAACGATTGAAGCCCATTTCCATGTCGCGCATATTGAAGCTGGCATGCACTTCCGCAACATTCGGCCACACCACAAAGACCTTGAATCGCTGCAAGGCGTCCGGTTGCCGGTCGAATCGGACGTGCAATCCTGCCTGCGACAACACGCAACCTGCAACAATATCCTTGCAGGCCACCAAAATCGCTTGATCGCGATTTCCCGGACGCGGCCACAGCAAACCCAGGGCCAGCGCAGCAACGACCGGAATCCATAACCAATGGCGACGCATCATTCCCATATCCCCCGCTGCATTGCGATGCCATGCGCGCCATGCGCCCAGGCCTCGGCCATATATTCGCGCCGCATGCCGCCCAGCGCGTAAACCGGCAAAGAGTATTCCGCAATCATCTTTGCAAATTCAGCCCAGCCCAGCGGCATAGCCTGCGGATGGCTGAGTGTTTCCATCACGGGCGAGAGCAGTGCGAAATCGAATTCCAGCGCTGCCGCACGGGTCAGCTCCGCAGGACTGTGGCACGATGCGGCGCACAGCAGCCCTGGTGGGCGCGCCGCTAATGCTGCAAGGCCGGCGGAAGAAAAATGCACACCGTCCGCGCCGATACGCTGCGCCATGTCCACTTCGCCATTCAGCAGGACGCGTGCGCCGCAAGGATGGGATATCGCAATGACTTCGGTGGCAAATGCCTCCAGCGCGGCGGGAGACAACTGCTTCTCACGCACCTGAACCAGCCTCAGGCCATGCTCCAGTGCCTGGCGCAATCCTGCAAAAAAACGTTCACGCCCCATCTCATGAAGATTGGTAATCGCATAAACCGGCGGCAGGCGCAATGCATCGAGAATCGGTACATTGGCTGGCAGCAAGGGCCCGACATCGACAGCGGCAAGGTTCTGCCAGGAAAGTTGCTGGTTCTCGCGGCCGTGAGGCTCGCCGCGCCATTGATGCACGGTGAAAAAGTGCAGCTTGACGGTACGCTCCGGATAATCGAAGGTTCTGGTCACCCATGGATAGGCAACTTCTGCCTCCACGCCGAGTTCTTCATGCAGTTCGCGCTGCAAAGCATGGAAAGGTGTTTCGCCCTCCTCGATCTTGCCGCCGGGGAATTCCCACCACCCGGCCCAAGGCTTGCCTTGCGGACGCTGCCCGAGCAGCACCTGGCCATCTTCACGGCGCAGCACCGCCACGGCGGCTTCGACGTAGGGCTTACTCATGAACGGCGCAAGGCCTGCCGGCCAGCCCAGTCGCGGGCGAATTGCCAGGCGACACGGCCACTGCGCGACCCGCGCTGCAATGCAAACTGCAATGCAGCCTGGCGCGTTTGCGGTGTCAGACGCTTGATACCGAAATGACCCAGCCAATGGCGCACGATATCGAGATAGGCATCCTGATCGAACGGATAGAACGACAGCCACAGGCCAAAACGCTCGGACAGCGAGATCTTTTCTTCGATGGTTTCACCCGGACGAATTTCGTCGCCGACATACTGCGTCTCGAGGTTTTCCTTCATGAACTCCGGCATCAGGTGACGGCGGTTCGAGGTCGCACAGATCAGCATGTTGTCTGCAGCGGCGGATACCGAACCGTCCAATGCCACCTTGAGCGCCTTGTAACCCGGCTCATCGGCATCGAATGACAGGTCGTCGCAAAAAATGAGGAAACGCTCCGAACGGTTGCGCAGCAGGTCGGTGATATCCGACAGGTCAACCAGATCGGTCTTGTCTACTTCCACCAGCCGCAGCCCTTCGGCTGCGTAATCGGTAAGCAAGGCCTTGATCAGCGACGACTTGCCAGTACCCCGCGCGCCAGTCAGCAGTACGTTATTGGCAGGCAGGCCTCGCAGGAACTGACGGGTGTTCCCCACCAGCAGCATTTTTTGCGTATCGATATCCTGCAAATCTGCGAGGCGGATGCGATGAGGATGCGCCACCGCCTGCAAATAGCCGCGTCCCTGCTGGCGGCGCCAACGAAAGGCATGCGCCGACCAGTCCGTTGTAGGCAACGGTGCCGGCAAGACTCCCTCAAGGCGGGCAAGAAGACTTTCCGCGCGGGCGATCAGGCTTTCCATTTCGCGGGTCATCAGGTGCGGTAATCAGCGTTGATTTTTACGTAATCATAGGAGAAATCGCAGGTCCAGATGGTCGCTTCTGCATTGCCCCGGCCCAGCTCGACGCGCACAGTAATTTCCGCTTCCTTCATTACGCGCTGGCCGTCGGCTTCCTGGTAGCTCGTTGCACGGCCGCCGTTTTCGGCAACCAGTACATCACCCAAATGGAGCTTGATCAGGTTCACATCCAGATCATCCACACCTGCATAACCAATTGCAGCAAGAATGCGCCCGAGATTGGGATCGGATGCGAAAAATGCCGTCTTGATCAGCGGCGAGTGCGCGATGGCGTAGCCGATCTTGCGGCATTCGGCTTCGTCACGCCCCCCCTGGATGTTGATGGTCATGAATTTCGTCGCGCCTTCGCCGTCGCGCACAATGGCTTGCGCCAACACCATGGCGACTTCGGTAACGACGTCGCGCAATGCGAGATAGTCGGCCCCTTGCACATCGGCGACTTCGGTGTTGCCAGCCTGGCCGGTAGCAACCAGGATCAGCGAGTCGTTGGTGGAGGTGTCGCCGTCCACGGTAATGCAATTGAAGGAGCGATTCACCGCATGCCGGATCATCGCAGCGAGCGCGGATTGGCTGATGGCGGCATCGGTGGCGATGTAACCCAGCATCGTCGCCATGTTGGGATGGATCATGCCGGAGCCCTTGGCGATACCGGTCACGGTGACAGTTTTTCCGCCCAGCTGGATCTTGCGCGACGCACCCTTGGCCACAATGTCGGTGGTCATGATCGCCTGCGCGGCATTGAGCCAGTTATCTTCCTGCAGGTTTGCCACGCTGGCGGGCAAGCCGGCGACAATGCGATCTACCGGCAGCGGCTCCATGATGACGCCGGTGGAGAATGGCAGGATCTGCTGCTCGGCACATCCCAGCAAGTCAGCCACGGATTGGCAGGTCAGGCGCGCACGGCGCATGCCTTCTTCGCCGGTGCCGGCGTTGGCGTTGCCGGTATTCACTACCAGCGCGCGGATTTCGTTGCCAGCCGCCAGATGTTCCTTGCACAGCACGACAGGGGCTGCGCAGAACCGGTTTTGCGTAAACACGCCGGCAACGCGGCTGCCCGGTGCCAGCTGCATCACCAGCAAGTCCTTGCGATTCGGTTTCTTGATATTGGCTTCGGTAATGCCGAGGAGAACTCCGGCAACGGGTGCCAGCTCATCGCTGGCGGGAGATTGCAAATTGACGGGCATGATGCTTTTCCGGGCTTGATTTTGATCGTTGGATTTTACCTTATCCGTCAATCGCACCGTTATGCGAATTGACTTTCGCCTAGGCGGTGTATATTTTGATAGCTAAATATCGCTCATTTTCAGGGAAACACCATTGATGGCACTGACCACGAATGCCATTTCGCCGACGCTGGGCATTACAAGCCTCGCTGAAATCGGCAGCGAGCTTGCTTTCACCAAAAAGCTGCAAGCTGTCAGCAACAAGATTCACGCCACCACCAACATCGACCAGATCATCCTGGACGTCAGCCATGACATATGCCAGGTATTCGAAGCCGAAAGAATCACCATATTCACGATCAGCGATGACAAGACCATGCTGATCTCGAAGATCAAGACCGGCCTCAGCAGCTATAACGACGTGCAAAGGCCTATCAGTCGCATGGCGATCGGCATGCAGAGCATCGTCGGCTTCGTTGCCACCAACAAGGTACTGGTCAATATCGCCGATGTCTACGACAACGACGAACTGAAACGCATCAGCCCGGAAATCAGTTTTCTCAAGAATGTCGACCAGCAAACCGGCTATCGTTCGCGCCAGATGCTGGCATTCCCGATACTCGATTCGGCCACGTCCGAACTGATAGGCGTGGTGCAACTCACCAACACGCTTTCCGGCCTGCCATTTCCGCATATGGCGGAGCATGGCGCCATCGAGATCGGAAAAACCCTGGCGATTGCCTTCTGCCAGCGTCAAACCTCTGCCGGCCCGATCAAGACCAAGTTCGATCTGCTGATTGCAGAAAGTATCATTTCCGCTTCGGAACTCGAACTGGCGCAACGCTCGGCACGCAAGAAAAAAATATCTCTGGAGGATGTGCTGATCGACGAGTTCCAGGTCAAGCCTGCGGACATTGGCCATTCGCTGTCGGTTTTCTTTGGCGTTCCCTATGAGCCATATCGCGCGGATCACATCCGGCCGATGAGTCTGCTGAAGCACCTGAAACACGAGTACGTTCAATCAAACGGCTGGATCCCAATTGATGAAACGCGCGACGAAGGTCTCATCATCCTGACGCCGGATCCGGAAAGCGTGCGCAGTTCGCGCATCGTCAATAACGTCTTTCCCAAATACCCCAAGATCACCTACAAGGTCTGCCTCAACCGCGATTTCGCCAATACAGTCAGCCTGTTCTACGATGCCGGAATGTCGTCGGCCAACATCGACGAACTCATTTCGCACATGGGCGAAGACGATACGGAAGAAGCCGGCTTCACCGCGGAAGACATAACCGCCGCCCAGGACAACGAACTGGTCAAGCTGGTCAACAAGATCATTATCGACGCCTACACCCAGGGCGCGTCCGACATTCACATCGAACCATATCCCGACAAGAGCAAGGTTTCCGTTCGACTGCGCCGGGACGGTACCCTGGCACCCTACATCGAAATCCCGCCCAGCTATCGCAATGCGCTTGCCGCGCGTATCAAGATCATGGCGGAAATGGACATCTCCGAACGGCGCATTCCACAGGACGGCAAGATCAAGTTTCGCAAGTTCGGCCCCCTCGATGTCGAGTTGCGCGTAGCCACCATCCCGACGGCCGGCGGGCTGGAAGACATCGTGCTGCGTATCCTGGCCTCCGGCAAGCCGATCCCGATCGACAAGCTTGAGTTGGCGCCGCTCACGCAGGAAAAGGTCAAGCAGCTCATCAGCAAGCCTTACGGGCTTTTCCTGGTATGCGGTCCGACCGGCTCCGGCAAGACGACAACCCTGCATTCGGCAATGAGTTATATCAACACGCCTGAAACCAAGATATGGACGGCCGAAGACCCGGTGGAAATCACCCAGCGCGGCCTGCGTCAAGTACAGGTCAACCGCAAGGCCGGCCTCAATTTCGCGACCATGATGCGCGCCTTCCTGCGCGCCGATCCCGACGTGATCATGGTGGGTGAAATGCGCGATAAGGAAACTGTTTCCCTCGGCATCGAAGCATCGCTGACCGGCCACCTCGTGATGTCTACATTGCATACCAACAATGCCCCGGAATCCGTGGTCCGCCTGCTCGACATGGGCATGGACCCGTTCAACTTCTCCGACGCGTTGCTGGGAATCCTCGCGCAACGATTGGCCAAGCGTCTTTGCGTTTGCAAACAGCCTTACACCCCCTCACCGGAAGAAGTCGAAAGCCTGCTCACGGAGTACTGCCGGGAACTTGAGCTTACCAGCAGCTGGATAAGTAATCCGCAAGACGCGCGCCAGGCGGTGATGAACGAATGGGTAGCGTCTTACGCCGGCAAGGATGGGAAATTCACGCTGTATAAAGCGACAGGGTGCGACAAATGCAATGCTGGTTATCGCGGCCGTGTCGGACTTTTCGAACTGCTGGAAGGAACGGACGCCATCAAAAAAGGCATCCAGGAGCATTTGCGCGTCGCCGAACTGCTGGCCATTGCCTTGGAAGATGGTATGCGGACGCTCAAGCAGGATGGCATTGAAAAGGTACTGAAGGGTATCACCGACATGAAGCAGGTACGCTCGGTTTGCATCAAATAAGCTGCTTATTCGGGTAGATTCTGTCTGTCGCGCTGAGCCGACCCGGACGGATAATATCTACTGGCGTGGGTTTTGAACTGTCGATCAGGCTTGACAAGAAACCGGCATCTGCACCGGCGTCCCCGGCATCAATGCATAGGGGATATCGCTGAGACGGTATTTACCGCTGCGCACCGCTTCGCTCAGCATCGCCAGCGTCTGCTCGGTCAGCATCTTGATGACTTCCTGCTTGATCGGCGTCCATTTGTGATGCATCGGACAAGCGGTGGCATCGCTGCACTCCTTCAAGCCCAGCAGGCATTCCTTGGTGAATTCCGGGCCTTCGGTGATCAGCAGGATACGCATCAGATCGATTTTCCCCGGCTCCTCCCGCAGACAGAATCCTCCCAGACGACCGCGATAGGAGGTTACCAGCCCACCCTTGCACAAGGTCTGCATGATTTTCGCCAGATAGGCAGCCGGCACCTGCAGTTTCTCGGCAACTTCCCGGCTGAGTATTGGCGCATTCTGTTCCTGGGTCGCAATATAAATCAGTGACTGGACAGCATATTGGCTGGTGCGTGAGATCAGCATGACAGTTTCGGGTTATCGGGTTGGAGGGTGATTATGGCACGTATCCCGGGATCTTGCTTTCATCCACCGCATCGATCTGCTCGGGCTCGAGGAACTGCCGGGCATATTCAAGATAAACCTTCTGCCGGATGAAAATATCGAAGAGGTCGGGATCGACGTGATTATCCTGTTTCATCTTGCCGAGGATAAACAGCGATTCGGATAGCGTCTTTGCCTTTTTGTATGGTCGGTCGCGCGCGGTCAGCGCTTCGAAAATATCCGCAATGCCCATGATGCGCGCCGGAATCGACATCTGCTCGCGCGTGAGCCCACGCGGATAGCCCTTGCCATCCATGCGTTCGTGGTGGCCGCCCGCGTATTCCGGGACGCGCTGCAAATCCTTGGGATAAGGGAGCGATTCCAGCATATTGATCGTCACCACGATATGGTTGTTGATGATCTCGCGCTCTTCAGCCGTCAGCGTGCCACGCGCGATATTGAGGTTGTACACCTCGTTCTCGCTGAGGAAAGGCACTTGCTGCCCATCGGGGTCAAGAAATGGATAGGCGGCAATGCTGTGCACCCGCGCCTGATGTTCCGGCGTCATGAATTCGCCGCCGACATTGGCGTTCTGAAGAAACTCGCGGTCCTCGTCCAGCTTTTGCTGCAAAGACTGGAATTCCGACGCCAGCGCAGCCAGTAGTGCCGTGTCGCCACTGAGTGCCGCCTCAAGCTGGCGCCGCAGCATGTCGACTTCCTTCTGTTTCTTGAACAACTCAAAGCGCTGATCGACCAGTTCGATGCGGTCGAAAATCGTGGAAAGCTTGGTGGCTTTGTCCACCACGTACTCCGGCGTCGTCACCTTGCCGCAATCGTGCAGCCAGGAGGCGATGCGCATTTCGTACAACTCCTTGTCGTTCATGCGAAAATCGCGCAGCGGGCCATCCTCGGAGGCGTTAGCTGCCTTTGCCAGCAACATTGACAGCTCAGGCACGCGCCGGCAATGGCCGCCAGTATACGGTGACTTTTCATCGATGGCCTCGGCGATCAGCTCGATGAAGGATTCGAAAAGCTGTTTTAGCCCTTCGATCAGGTTGTGATTGGTCAGCGCAACCGCTGCCTGCGATGCCAGGGACTCCGCCAATTGCTGGTTTTCTGCAGAGAACGCAATGATGTCGCCACTTTCCCCATCCAGCGCATTCAACAATTGCAGCACGCCGATGATCTCGTTCTCGTGATTCTTCATCGGAATAGTGAGGAAGGACTTGGAGCGATAGCCGGTTTTTTCGTCGAACTTGCGCGTACCGGAAAAATCGAAGCCTTCCGCCTCGTAGGCATCCTCGATGTTGACGGTGCAATCATGCAGCACGCTGTAGGCCGCAACCATATTGTTGTTGGGCATGCCATCCTCGCCATACAACGGCAGCGGAGCAAAAGGGATTTCCTTGCCTGTGGTACCGCCCAGCGCGATGTCGAGCGAATCGGTGCGCATGATCTCGAAACGAAGCTGGTGGTCGTCGGTGACGGTGTACAGCGTTCCACCGTCGGCGCCGGTGATTTCCTTGGCGCCGAGCAATATCATTTCCAGTAATCGAGCCGCATCGCGCTCGGCAGAAAGCGCGATGCCGATGGCATTAAGACGCTCAAGACGTTTCAGCAGCTTTTTCAGTTGCGGCATATCTTCTTTCCGCTCAACCCTTACTTTTCAGAGAGATAAAACTCCATCTTCACACCAGCCAGCTCGATCACGTCATGATCGTTCAGCAAATGTGCCTGCATACCAATGGCGTTTCCGTTTACATCCGGCGTATTTTCGCCTTCGACATGCGTAATAAAGTAGCCATGTGGTCGCCGCGTGATCACAGCCACTTGCACGCCCGTCTTGCCAAGCGTGGTCAGAGTTTTGGTTAGAGGAAGCTCCTTGCCGGCCGCAGGCCCATTCAATACCTGAACACGTGCGTCGGGCAGGACGCTCACCTCTGCTGGGTTTTCCTGATGGGTGTCGGCGAGTGCAGACGCAACCTCATCCCTGGCTGTAGGCTGCATCATGATGGTGTTTTCGAAATCGACCGGCTTGCTGCCACCGTTGCCGAGAGCGGCTTCATTCACATATGTGAGCTGATATTTCCCGATGCCGATGACATCTCCATGCTGCAGCGCCTGCTTTTGAACGCTCTTGCCGTTGAGGGTACTGCCGTTGGTGCTGTCCAGGTCTTCCAGCACGACCTCGGCGCCGGCGACAATCACACGAGCATGATCGCCGCTGACCGCCAGATTATCGATATGAACATCGTTGGTCGGCCTGCGGCCTATCGTCACGCATTTCTTTTCCAGCGGGTATTCCCCGAGCAAAGCACCATCGAGCGTAAGAATCAGTTTCGACATATCCACCCCGTGTTGAACCGGCTTTTTATGGAAGCGGTTTACTTCTTGTATACCGGGCAAGGAAACCCGCGAATCCGGCAAATCTTACACTGGATTGGAAAATCGATACATATGGAGAACTGCGATTTGGCTATCTGCGACTTCCGCGGCCATTTTCCCGCTTGCATTCGTCCGGACGGGCTTCCGCCGCCAGTTTGTCGAGCACGCCGTTCACGTACTTGTAGCCATCGGTGCCACCATATAGCTTGGCCAGTTCCACGCCTTCATTGATTGCGACGCGATAAGGAATACTGACGTCGTGGATCAGTTCGAATGCAGCGATGCAAAGAATCGCGTGCTCGATCGGACTCAGTTCGCTGATGTCGCGATCCAGCAGTGGGACGATGCGCGCGTCGAGCTCATCGACGCACTCTGCCACACCATTCAACAGTCCCTTGAAATAACTGGCATCCGCGCGCGGATACCCTTCATCTTCACTCAGGTTATCGACAATCTGCTTGATGTCGCCTCCGCCGAGGAACAGGCTGTACAAGCCCTTGAGCGCGAGTTCGCGTGATTTGCGGCGGTTCTGGCCGGGCTTGGGAGTAGATTTTTCTGTCATAGCGATTTCAGCAGGTTAACCATCTCGACCGCCACGGCCGCAGCCTCAGCCCCTTTGACCGACATGCGCGCCAGCGCCTGGTCATCGTTGTCCGTTGTCAAGATCGCGTTGGCAACAGGCACGCCGGTTTCCAGCTGCACCTCGGAAATTCCGCGCGCGGATTCGTTGGACACGACCTCGAAATGGTAGGTGTCGCCGCGAATCACCGCGCCTAGCGCGATCAGCGCATCGAACTTGCCGCTCAGCGCCATCGTCTGCAAGACCAGCGGTGTTTCCAGCGCGCCAGGCACCGTTGCCAGCGTCACATCGTCATCCGCCACGCCCAGTTTGCGCAGCTCGGTTTTGCATGCGCCGAGCAGGCCATCGCCCACGTCGCTGTTGAAGCGCGACAGCACGATGCCGATGCGCAGGCCGCTGCCGTCGAGGTTTTGTTCTATTTCTTTCATGATCTTCCTAATGAATTACCAGCGGTCGCGAATGTGTGAGATGACGCTGCCAGTTCGCGACATATGAGCGAACCAATGCATCGTTGCCGCTGATGAAGACGACATTTTCCGCGTTTTTATGTTGTGCTGCACGAGTAAAATTGAATGAGCCGGTAATGACCTGTGCCGATGGCTGTCCGGCATCGAGCACCATTACCTTGTTGTGGGCGCTCATATGCTCGCTATCGAGCCATACCGGCACGCCGGCGCGCGCTATTCCCGTCACCTGTCCGCGCTTCATTTTCCCGGTCTGCTCGTTATCGGCGATCAGCTTCACTTCAATGCCGCGCTTGTGTGCCTCCACCAGTGCACGCGCAATACCGTCGTGAGTAAACGAAAACGCCTGGACCAGCACCTGTTTGCGTGCCTGCCGTATGGCATCGATGATCTGGCCGGCGGCATCATCGCCCGGCGTGAAGGCAACGCGTACATTCGCAGCTGCAGGAGTGGAAAGCGGTGCGGCCTGAGGCTCCATGGCCCAAGATGCCGTCACTGCCAACAGCCCGCCGAGCGCGCCTGCCCAGCGCGCGATACTCAGCATGGTCATCGAGTTATTTCGCTTTGGTAACGACAGGGACGGGGCGCGGAGCGTTCGGATTACTTGCCCGATAACGGCTGGCAACGCGATCCTGCGCTTTTGCCAACGCGGCTTTCGCAGCCTCTTCGCCCAATGTCTTTTTCTCGGCGGCAGCAGCTTTTTGCTGCGCTTCCTCGGGGGTTGGCTCCGGCAATTTTGCCAGCGCTGCAGCGGGGCTGAGAAGCGCGGCTGCCAGCATCCATACGTTCAGTCGGTTCATGCCTTGTCTTTCATTTCTTCGTACCAGAGTTCGTGATGCTCCTTGGCCCAGGCTTCGTCAACCATGCCGGTCTTCATCGCCTTGAACGCGCCTTCCGCGCCCAGGGTACCCATGTAGATATGCCCGAAACCGGCAGCGAGGAACAACAACGCTCCGATGCCGTGAACCATGTTGGCAATCTGCATGGTCTGGCGGGTTTGTTCGAAGGTCGGAAAATCCAGCACTAGGCCGGAGGCGCTGACGATCACGCCCAGGAAGGATACCCCGCCCCAGAACCATGCCTTCTCGCCGATGTTGTACTTATAGGAAGGCACATGCTTCTTGCCGGTCACGACGAGGTGAATATTGAGCAGCCATTGCAGGTCGATCGCCTTGAAAAGATTATCGCGCACGAAAGTAACGAACATCGCGAGCACCGCCACAGCAAAGAACGGACCGACAATGTTGTGAGCGTTCTTGCCAATGATGGCCACCCACGAGAACGCGTCATAGCCGATCACCGGGATCAGCACATGCTTGCCGAACAGGATAATGATGCCGGTCAGCCCGAGGATGACGAACGACCCGGCCGCGCTCCAGTGGATGACCTGCTCCTTGCGCGAAAAGCGGCGGATCTGCTTTCCGCTGGGCGCAGCGTGAACCTTCAGCGGGCCGAATATCAGATAGAAAGCCAGAATGAGCGCCGGCGTCAGCATCAGCATCCAGCCACCATAGAATGTCACCGGCCCGTTGCGCAGCATGCGCCAGGCATGCCCCTCTTCCTGCTGGAATACACCCGCGTCGCGGATGCGCGATTGCGTCACGCTGGCCGCGCCGGACTCCGCCTTGCGCTGGGTATCGGACTTTACCCCGGCCGTCCGGCCCTCTTCCTCGGCAAATGGCGTCGCACTGCTCATGCCGTCGGCTGGCTGAGCAGCCTCTTCCGCATGACCTATGGTGACGACAGCGGACAGGCAGACGGCCAACATCAGTCTCAAGAAATTTTGCATCAGGGACATCGCCGGCTTACTCCTGTGGTTCCGTGCGCACATACTCATTCTGGCGCTGTGTACGTTCGTTGATCATTTGCTTCCAGACGGACGGATCGTGCATGAAGCGCTCGCTCTCCCACGCGCGCTCATCCTTCTTGCCCTGATAGCCGCCATCCTCATAATCGACCTTTTGCTTGTATTCGCCACAGCCGGCGAGCATGACGAGCATCAGCGCAGCAATCGCATGAATGTAATTCATGTTTTGTCCGCTCCCTCGTTTTCCGCGCGGCCGTAAGCCATTTCCCAGCCCCAGCGCGTATCGCCGTAGCCGCGCTGCTCGATGCGATGCTCGTGGATCGCAACGATGACAGGCGCGTCGCCGGCCAGCAGTGACTTGGTGGAGCACATTTCGGCACACAGCGGCAGCTTGCCTTCGGCCAGGCGGTTGCGGCCGTACTTCTCGAACTCGGCCTCCGAACCGTTTTCTTCCGGGCCGCCTGCACAAAAGGTGCACTTGTCCATCTTGCCGCGCGCGACGAAGAAATCCGTTGCGCTTTCGCCGGGCGCCTTGCCGACGGAGTTCGGGAACTGAGGGGCGTCGAACGGACAGGCATAAGAGCAATAGCCGCAGCCGATGCAGATGTCCTTGTCGTGCAGCACGACGCCGTCTTCGGTCTTGTAGAAGCAGTTAACCGGGCACACCGCCATGCAGGGAGCGTCGGTGCAGTGCATGCAGGCGACGGACACCGACTTCTCGCCGACCTGACCGTCGTTGACGGTGATCACGCGGCGGCGGTTGATGCCCCAAGGCACTTCGTGCTCGTTCTTGCAGGCCGTGACGCAGGCGTTGCATTCGATGCAACGCTCGACGTCACAGATGAATTTCATTCTTGCCATGGATAACCCCTGTATTCCTTTAAGCCTTGCTGAACTTGCACAAGGTCACTTTGGTTTCCTGCATCATGGTGACCGAGTCGTAGCCGTAGGTCGTCGCAGTATTCACCGCCTCGCCACGCACATACGGCGCTGCGCCTTCCGGATACTTGTCGATCAGGTCGCGCCCTTCCCACCAGCCGCCGAAGTGGTACGGCATGAAGGCCACGCCCGGCGCCACGCGTTCAGTCAGCAGCGCACGCACCTTGATGCGCACCTTGACCGGCGTTTCCACCCAGATGTAATCGTTGTTAGCGACGCCTTGCATCGAGGCGTCCGCAGGATTGATCTCGCAGAACATTTCCTGCTGCAATTCCGCCAGCCACGGGTTGGAACGGGTTTCCTCGCCGCCGCCTTCGTACTCCACCAGACGGCCGCTGGTGAGAATGACGGGGTAATCGCTGGCCGCGTCCCTGTTGGCCTGCTGCACGGATTCGTACAGCGTCGGCAACCGCCAGAAGGATTTCATGTCCTTGTGCGTCGGGTATTTGTCGATCAGGTCGCGACGCTTGGTGTAGAGCGGCTCGCGGTGCACCGGCACCGGGTCGGGGAAGTTCCACACCACGGCACGTGCCTTGGCATTGCCGAACGGCGCGCAGCCATGCTTGATCGCCACGCGGATGATGCCGCCGGACAGATCGGTCTTCCAGTTCTTGCCCTCGGCTGCCAGCTTTTCCGTTTCGGTGAGGTCGCTCCACCAGCCCAGCTTTTTCAGCAGCACATGGTCGAACTCGGGATAACCGCCTTCGAGTTCGGAACCCTTCACCGTCACGCTGTCTTCCGCCAGCAGGCTGACGCCGTCGCGCTCCACGCCGAAATTGGCGCGGAACCCCATGCCGCCTTCGGCCACCGGTACCGTCACGTCGTACAGGTTGGGCGAACCCGGATGCTTCATTTCCGGCGTCCCCCAGCATGGCCACGGCAAGCCGTAATAATCGCCGGCGCAGGGGCCTTCGGTCGCCTTGAGCGTGGTCACGTCGAAGGTATGCGCATACTTCATGTGCATCTTGAGGCGTTCCGGCGACTGGCCGCTGTAACCGATGGTCCAGGTGCCGCGATTGATCTCGCGCAGCGTGTCCTCAATATCCGGCTCGTCCCAGCCCTGTGCGTCCTTGTTGATCTTGATGTTCTTCGTCAGCTCTTTTTCAAAGCCGAACTTCTTGGCGAAGGCGTACATCAGCGTATGGTCGGGGCGCGACTCGAACAGCGGCTCGATCACCTTCTCGCGCCATTGCAACGAGCGGTTGGAGGCAGTACAGGAACCGTAGGTCTCGAACTGCGTCGCCGCCGGCAGCAAATAGGTGTTGTCCTTGCGGTCGTGCATCACGGAAGCGGCCGCCGGATAGGGGTCGATCACCACCAGCAGGTCCAGCTTCTCCATCGCCTTTTTCATTTCGGCGCCGCGCGTCTGGCTGTTGGCGGCCATGCCCCAATAGATCGCCGCACGCAGGTTCGGGCCTTGGTCGATGTGCTCGTTCTTTTCGAGTACGCCGTCGATCCAGCGCGACACGGTAATACCGGGTTTTTCCATCATGTCCTTGGAAACGTAGCGGCTCTTCACCCACTCGTAATCCACGCCCCACACCGTGCACCAGTGCTTCCAGGCACCTTCGGCCAAGCCGTAGTAGCCGGGTAGCGATTCAGGATTCGGGCCGACATCGGTCGCGCCCTGCACGTTGTCGTGGCCGCGGAAGATGTTGGTGCCGCCGCCGGACACGCCGACGTTGCCCAGGGCCAGCTCCAGGATGCACAGCGCACGGGTATTGGCGTTACCGACCGTGTGCTGGGTAATGCCCATGCACCAGATCACCGTGCCCGGGCGGTTTTCATGCAGCGTGCGTGCGACCTGATAGATTTCTGCTTCGGGAATGCCGGTGACGTCGTGCACCTTGTCCGGCGTCCAGTTGGCGACTTCCTTGCGGATTTCGTCCATACCGTACACGCGATCGTTGATGAACTGCTTGTCTTCCCACCCATTCTGGAAAATGTGCCACAGCACGCCCCAGACAAAAGGGATGTCGGTCCCGGGACGCAGACGCACGTATTGATGCGCATGGGCGGCGGTGCGGGTGAAGCGCGGATCGACGACAATCATCTTCGCGCCCTTTTCCTTGGCGTGCAGGATGTGCATCATCGCCACCGGATGCGCTTCGGCGGCATTGGAGCCGACGAACAGCATGACCTTGCTGTTGTGGATGTCGTTGTAGGAGTTGGTCATCGCGCCGTAACCCCAGGTGTTCGCAACACCTGCGACCGTGGTCGAGTGGCAGATGCGCGCCTGGTGGTCGACGTTGTTGCTGCCCCAGAACGAGACGAATTTGCGCATCAGGTAGGATTGCTCGTTGCTGTGCTTGGAGGAGCCCACCCAGTACACCGAATCCGGCCCGGACTCCTCGCGCAGCTTGAGCAGCTTGGCTGAAATCTCGTCCAGCGCCTGCTCCCAGCTGATACGCTGGTACTTGCCGTCCACCATCTTCATCGGATATTTCAGACGGCGGTCGCCGTGGCCGTGCTCACGCACCGAGGCGCCCTTGGCACAGTGCGAGCCGAGGTTGATGGGTGAGTCGAAGGCCGGTTCCTGACGGATCCAAATACCGTTCTGCACCACCGCGTTCACCGAGCAGCCGACCGAGCAGTGCGTGCAAACCGTACGCTTCACCTCGATCTTGCCGCTGGGGCTGGCCTGGTTGGCCGAGGCCTTGCCTATCATATTGAACGGCAGTTGTGACAGCGCGACGCCCGCGCCCGCCGTCAACCCGGAGCGCTTGAGGAAGGTGCGCCGGTCCATGGTATTGCCCAGCCAGGCGGAGGTTCCGCTTTCGGCCTGGGGCGCGGACCCGGCCGCGACGGAAGATTTCTTTTTAAGCAGCATACGTGTTCTTTCGCCTAGACGCGGGTCGTGCGGTAATATCGTTTAACGTGTTCGGAAACATGGTAGCCCTTGACGGCTGCCGGCTCAGCGGCGGTCGCCTCGGCCTTGGCCGCAACAACGGGACACTTGCCCATCAACACGGCGGACACGACACCCACCGCGCCCAGCCCGAAGGCTGCAATGAAATTCCTGCGCTTGTTACTGGCTTGCTCCATCTTCATCACCCCGAACTTCAATTCAACCTCCGATATCGAACGCTTGCGCTTCGATATCGAGAAAATCCTTCAACAGCCGGGCCACCGCCCGGTAATAATTCGCGCTCGGCGCGGTTTCGAGCGCATTCGCAAATCGCGCATACCACGGCTGCAGGTGGCGGGCGAAGAACGCGCGCTGCCGCGCCAAGGCCGCTGGTGCGGTTTCCGCGTCGCCTGTTGCCAACCAGCGCATCACCTCGCACAAGGCGGCGATATGGTCTTCCGGCTCACTCACTTCGACAGCCCGCGCGAGGCCTAATTCCGCGAGATCGTCGCGCAGTTTCGCCAGCGGCTCTTCCATCAGGAAACCCGTCAGATACCAGGACAGGTAAGGCATCACCTCGCCCTGCCCCAGACCGATAAACAACCGTTCGTACTCTTCTTCAGCGGCCTCGATATCCATGACTTCGGAGGCCGCCTGCAACCCATGCCAGGCAGCCGCCAACGCGGATTCGGGCGCAGCGATTTCGTCCGCACCGGCAATCGCCTGCAACAGCGCCGCGTCAGGGGCGGCATAGAGCAAACGAGCCAGCAAGCCGTAGAGGTTGGCCCGTGCGGCGTCCTCTTCCGTTGCTATGCGCTCTTCAGCCACAACACTCATCGCCCTTCTCCCGACATCTGCTTGCCCATCATGTCCACCACACGGCAATCGCCGCACATTTGCAGGCGACGCTTCGCTTCCGGCGTCGCAAACATGCTGTGGCCGGACAGCTTGTGCAGCATGCTGCCTATCATGTGCGTCGTCGCGAACGGCTTGCCGCAACTCACGCAGTAAAACGGCGTGTCCTGATGCAAAATTCGCGCCTGCTTGACTTCGGGCGTCAGCAAAAGACGCGCATGCAGGGTGATGGCATTTTCAGGGCACGCATTTTCGCACAAGCCGCACTGTACGCAATTGCGTTCGATAAATTTCAGCATGGGAGCGCCCGCGCCATCCTGCAAGGCGGCGGCTGGGCAGGCGCTGACGCATGACAGGCACAGGGTGCAGGAGGTGCCATTGACCTCGATCGTGCCGTAAGGCGCATCGCCGGACAGTGCGATTTCATCCGGCACTTCAGAGGGAGCATGGCGAACAAAATGTTCGATACAGAAGTCCAGCGTAGTGCGTTTTTCGTCAAATAGCCGGAAAGATGCCACATCGCGGGGCACGATTGCCGGCGGGATACCTTCCAGCGCAGACAGCGCCTGTGCACCCAGCAGATGAAAATGGCCGCCGCCATATCCCAGGCCGTCCAGTATCTGCTCACCCAGCGCCATTTGCTCGCGCAGGGCGATGGCATATTGCGGCGCCTCCTTGCCCATCGCCAGGACGCAAACGCGATTGGCGCCGAGCGCTAGCGCACCCAGCAGCCGGTCGAGGCCGAGCGAGGCGACATGAAACACTTCGAGCGGAATGACATTGGCCGGCAATACGGACGATTGCACCAGTGCCGCACCATCGGCAGGATCATGCAGCAGCAGGCAGGCATCCTCGCCGCCCGCAGCGCGGTAGGCTTCAAGCATCGCCTTGAGCTTGCCGCCCCAGTACGAAACCGAGGGGAAGTTATATTGCATCGCGCCCGACGGGCACACCGTAGCGCAGGCGCCACAGCCCATGCACAAGTGCGGCTCGACGCGAATGCGGTCGCCGTCGGCACGGATCGCCTCGGTGGAACACACCTCGATGCAAAGGTCGCAACCTTGCAGGCGCGAACGGCTATGAGCACAGATCTTTTCGTTATACAGGAAAAACTTGGGCTTCTCGAACTCGCCGACGCCATCGCGGATCTCCGCGAGCGCCTGCTCAAGAGCAGCCCCATCCTCAGGTGCAAAATAGCCCTGCGGCGGCTGATGCATAGTGAAGTAACGGTTAGCCGTCAGGTTCAGCACCAGGTCGAACGCACTGGTCTGGACAGATCCCGCTGCAGATTTCCACTCAACGGAAAATTCGCCGAGCCAGCCGGCAATGCTGACGACTTCGCCTTTGAGAAGCGAAACCCCCTCCTCGGGCGCAGCGCCGTTACCGACGTCCAGCAGCGTGACCGGCAAGCTTGCTGCCAGAGCAGTGGCAACATCGTACGCTTCCGGCGCTTCGCCAATAATCAGCAGCCGCCCTTGCGAGCGATATTCGACCGCAGGGACAGGCGCAGGCGCCGGATAACCGGCGGAAACCGCCAGCGCAGACTGGGCAGGGAGGGTCATACTTGTTCCGGGTGGTCGGGAATGGGCTGAACCGCTGCCTCGGCTACGGATTCTTCCGTTTTTTGCAGCAGGGCGTGCGCGTGATCCAGCGTTTGCAACAGGTCGGACGGCAGCAGGGTCGGCCGGGAATAATCGTCGACGTACACGTCGAGTCCGTCCATGGCGCGATAGTGGTCGGTCATGAACAGCTTGCGCAGGGCGTTGCGCCGGGTTTCGCCGTCCACACCACCCTGCATGAAGAGACTGAAGTCGGCATTGAAGTCCAATGTTTCCGGCGCAGGCAGTGGCAATGCAGCGCCTTTTACGTCAGGCGCCTCAACGGGCCGGTCACCCCCCTGAAGTTTCAGGCGGGACCAGCGGCGCAGAAATGATGCGGTTGTATTCATGAGCATGCTATTTTAGCATAATCTGCTTGCACAGAACCCATAAAAACCCAGCAAAATCAATGCCCACAGAAAATTTGCGTCATTTACGGGCAAAGCGTCTTTTAGCGGTTGTCTATTGACTGAATCAGGATTATCGTAAGTTGAAAGAAGTTCCCGGAAAGAAACCCGAAATGCTGTTTCGCGCTCGGTATGGCGCTTGCCAAATCTTGCAGGTCCAAGGGGAATAGTCACTAAACTGCCATGCAAACCTTTCAGAAGCTTAAAAAACTCCGCTCTTTCTTTTCCAGCATCCCAGGCATCAAAACCTGCAAGGACTTCGATATTGCAATTGAAATCGGGCATCACCAGCATTTGGGAGCACCATTAACCATGAAGCAGCTCATGCTGCTCAATATCGCGCCGCCGGCCACCATGCGACGGCATCTGAACAAAATGGCGAGAGAAGGCACTGTGCTGAAACACACCTCCGCAAATGACCTGCGTATCGTCTATTTCACGCTGAGCGACTCTGCACTCAAGTCCTTTGCAGATTGCCTGGAGCAGATCAGGTACGCGCTGAGCCAATCCTTGACTCAAGAACCCGTTTAATTACCGACCACAGTTATAGTGGTGCAGAAAGCCTACCCCTCGGCCACATCATCGATACATGAAATCTGCCAAACATATCACTGTCTGCATCAATCATCGCGCAAATCCTGACACACCCTCATGCGGAGCGCGAGGCGGACTGGAGATCGCGGATGCGCTACGGATAGCCATTGCGGAGCAAGGCCTGGCAATTGATGTGCGGACGTTTTATTGCCTGGGAAAATGCGAGCTTGGCCCCAACGCCAAACTTTCGCCGGGCGGCGATTTCTGTCATGGCATACAGCCGGAAAACCTGACGCCCCTGCTCGAAAAAATCGCGGCCTTCGCCGCGATCTAAGGAAACTCTGATTAAGTTGATTCCACCCATGCCCTTCGCCTTCGCTCAGGAGAGCGTTCGACAGGCCTGTCGTGAGCATGGTCGAACGGCTCACCAGAACGGAATCAATCAGTTGCCGTTCATCCTGAGCTCGTCGAGGGACTTTTTCAGAGCTTCCCTTAAGTCTCAGGCAAACAGCGCCAGCGCCTTCTTGAACGTCTGGTACACGCCCCACCCCAGCGGAATGAGCACGTAAGCCCAGAACAGCACCAGCAGCACCGCGTGATTTTCCTGACCCTGGTTTTCGCTATTCGTCATGAAGATTTCTCCTTATACGCCTTCTTCGACTTCGCCATGCTTCATGTAATGCCGCTCGTGGACTTCCTTCATCAGCAGGTTGCAAAGGAATCCCACCATTAGCAGCCCGGCCATGATGTAGAGCGTGGTGGTGTAGGCATCGGCTTTTGCGACGCCGTGCTCGATCTGGTACTCGCGGATGTAATTGACCAACACTGGCCCGAGCACGCCGGCCGTCGCCCACGCCGTCAGCAACCGGCCGTGAATGCCGCCGACATACTTGGTGCCGAAGATGTCAGCCAGGTACGCCGGAATCGTCGCGAAGCCACCACCGTACATGCTGAGAATCACCGCCGAAGCGGCGATGAACAGCACGACGTTGCCCTCGCCGCTGAAGGTGGGCAGCATCGAATACAGGAAAGTGCCGAGCGCGAAAAACAGGAAATAGGTATTTTGCCGCCCGAGGTAATCCGAGGCCGATGACCAGACGAATCGTCCGCCCATGTTGAACAGGGACAGCAATCCGACGAACCCCGCCGCCGCCTCCGGGGTAATCGCGCCCTTGAACATTTCCTGGATCATCACTGACGCCTGGCCAAGGATGCCGATGCCGGCGGTCACATTGAGGCACAGGATCGCCCATAGCAGATAGAACTGCGGCGTCTTGAGAGCTTGGTCGATATGCACATGGCGCTTGGTGACCATCTTTTTTGCTTCGGCCGGCGGCGTCCAGCCCTCAGGTTTCCAATCGGGCGGCGGAATACGGATCGCCAGTGAGCCGATCACCATCGAGATGAAATACAGAATGCCCATCACCACGAAGGCTTCCATCACGCCGACACTGGTTTCCGTCTGGAAATATTTCATCAGCATCACGCCCAGCGGCGCGCCTATCATCGCACCGCCGCCGAAGCCCATGATGGCCATGCCGGTCGCCATGCCGCGCCGGTCGGGGAACCACTTGATCAGCGTCGAGACCGGGGAGACATAACCCAGCCCCAGCCCGCAGCCGCCGATGACGCCGTAGCCGAGATAAAGCAGCCAGATCTGGTGGGTATGCACGCCGATGGCGGACAAAATAAAACCGCCGCCAAAACAGCAGGCGGCAGTGAACATGGTACGGCGCGGGCCGACTTTTTCCAGCCACTTCCCGCCGAACGCAGCGGAAAGTCCCAGAAAGACGATGGCGAGACTGTAAATCCAGCCGAGAGTCGTCAGCTTCCAGTCATCCGGGGCGGACTGAGAGATGCCCATCACACGGGTCAGCGGTTCGTTGAACACGCTGAACGCATACGCCTGTCCGATGCATAAATGGACCGCCAGCGCCGCCGGCGGTATCAGCCAGCGATTATAACGATGGCCTGCGGTGATTCTTTCCTTGGAAAAAAAGCCCGGCATACATCCTCTCCCCGTGATTTATTTATGACTCCTGCTTTACTCTCACCTCGAAAATCCTTGCATTCAATCGTGCCGCGATCCATACACGCCACATCCACGAGAATGAATAGTCTTATAAATTCAATATGCTGGCAATCCTTAAGAATTTACCTAGGCACTTATCGCAATATGAAATAAACCTGATATGATCAGGGCAAGTTCAAATCGCACCGAATCCATGAACACGCTAACGTCCCCGCCCCTGCTGGACTGGCCTTTACCTCCATACGCCGTCCTCGACTCCGAACTCCCCGACCCTGCCTGCTTTGCCCAGCTGCGTGACGGCAAGGTCGTCCAGGGCATGCTGGGTAGCATGAACGTCGAGATCGGGATGCTGGAAATTCACAATGCCAACGAGGGCATGAGCTCTGTCGGCATCAGCTTCGGCAACATCAAATGGATTGAACTTACACATCCGGTCACGCTGAAAAGCGGCGCAACGGTCGTCAATGAAGCGAACGGCATTTTTTCTGCGCCCGAACTCCGCGACATCCAGATCGATTTCACCGACGGCGAAACGATGCAGGGTAAAACCTTCGGCATGCTGGAAACCGGGCGCGGCATTTATCTCTATCTTGAGCTGACCGAAGGGCGCTACCTGCGCCGCTTCATTCCGAGCGACGTCATTCGGAATTATTCGACCGGCGAGCCGCTGGGGAAACTGCTGACGGACGCCAAGATCGCCTCCGCACAAGACGTCGCCGAAGGGCTGGATCAGCAGAAAAAGTTGCGCGACCGGCCACTGGGCGAATACCTGAAGAGCGAAGAAGTCATCACGGTCGAACAACTCGACCAAGTGCTTCAGCAATTGCGCCACCAGCCTTCACTCAAGCTGGGCGAAGCCCTGATGAAAGCCGGCATCGTCGACGAAACGCAGATTCAGCAGGCGCTGGAGCAACAAAAGCACAATCGCAAGCGCGCGCTAGGCGAAATCCTGATCGATATGGGCATCGTCGACCGCTCCACGGTCAACCAGTTGCTTGCGCGCAAGATGGGCATCCCCTACATCAAGCTGGCGCAGTTCAATATCGACCCCAACGTGGTCAAGCTGGTGCCGGAAAAGGTTGCCTCCAAATACACGTTGATGCCTTTGTGTGTGGTGGACCATCGCATCTTCATCGCGATGGAAAACCCGCTGCTGAATGAAGCGCTGAACGAAGTACGTTTCCACGCGAAGAAAACCGCCGAACCGGTGATGGCCTCGGCGGAGGAGATCAAGGAGGCAATTCGCAGCTTTTACGGTACCGCCCATTTCGACGACCTCGCCTCGGAACTGGCAATCGCGCTGGACAGCGGCGAAGATCAGGCGGAAAGCAGCGAGCTTTCCGAGAACGACACCATCCTGACGCGGATGCTCAACAAGACCATCCTCGATGCGCATCAGCAAGGGGCCTCCGACATCCACATCGAAACCTATCCCGGCAAGAAGCACAGCGTCATCCGCTTCCGCAAGGACGGGAACATGATGCATTACTTCGATTTGCCGGCGAATTTCCGCAACGCCATCGTTTCGCGCATCAAGATCATGGCCAACCTCGACATTTCCGAGAAGCGCCGCGCGCAGGACGGCAAGATCGACTTTTCGCAGTTCGGGCCCGCTCGCATCGAATTGCGCGTGGCGACCATCCCCACCACCAACGGCCTGGAAGATGTGGTGCTGCGTATCCTGAACGCCGGCAAGCCGATTCCGCTGGATAACATCCTGCTCAGCGAAAACAACCTTGCGCAAATCAAGGCCATCGCGCAACGCCCGCACGGCATGATGCTGGTGTGCGGTCCAACCGGCTCGGGTAAAACCACCACGCTGCACTCGGTGATGAGCTACATCAATACGCCGGAACGCAAGATCTGGACGGCGGAAGACCCGGTAGAAATCACCCAGGACGGCCTGCGGCAGGTACAGACCCATGCCAAGATCGGCTGGACCTTCGCCGCCGCGCTGCGCGCCTTCCTGCGCGCCGACCCGGACGTGATCATGGTCGGCGAAATGCGCGATCAGGAAACTTCGCAAATCGGTGTGGAAGCATCCCTGACAGGTCACCTGGTGCTTTCCACGCTGCACACCAACAGCGCCGCCGAGTCTGTCGTCCGCCTGCTCGACCTCGGACTGGATCCGTTCAATTTCTCCGATGCGCTGCTGGGCGTGCTCGGCCAACGACTCGCACGCGCCCTGTGCCCGGTCTGCAAAAAACCGCACGCCGCCACGGCGGAAGAAATCGAATCGCTGGTACAGGAGTATTGCGAGAGTTTCGAGAATGTCGGCTATCCGGCACCAGCCAAACAGGCATTGCTCGATGACTGGAAACGCCGCTTCACCAACGGCAAGGGAACATTCACGCTGTATACGGCGGTCGGCTGCAAGGACTGCGACAAGAGCGGCTATCGCGGCCGCATCGGCGTGCACGAACTGCTGGTGAATAGTCCTACGGTCAAGCACCTGATCCAGACGCGCGCCTCCGTGACCGATATCCAGGCAGTCGCTTTTGAGAACGGCATGCGCACGCTGAAACAGGACGGCATCGAAAAGGTGCTACAAGGGTTGACCGACATCAAGATGATACGGGCCGCCTGTTAGCCATTTGGCTTGACTGGAATGCCTTGAACGCCTGAATTCATCATTCCGGAAACCGGTAGGCGGTTATCTGAAATCCAGCTTTAAAACGCTCAGCAGCAACGCTTTACGCCTTTCCACTTGTTGTCCTGCCACTGTTTGAAAAATTCTTCTCGCGACAACGGGGCCGCATCCGAATGGTGCTCCGCATAGTGCGCCAGATAACGCTCGTAGGCGTCGTCGCCTGAAAGACGGCGCACCGCCCACCAGCATCGCCGCAGCATGTTTCCGATCACGGCATGTTCTCCTTGATTCGATAGCAAAAGAGCACGGTTTTTCGTCTGTCCTCGATTTCGAGCTCCGTTTCCGGCACCCATCCAGGCACCGGAAAGGACGAGGAAACCAGGAGCGTGCCTGCGCGCATTTCGCGGCGGACTTTTTCGGCCAACTCGGGCATGGGCGCCGGCGAAAGAAACGCGAAAACCACATCGTACTCCGCCAAGTCGCATTCCCAGAAACTCCGCCGATGCACGGCAAGATTGGGCAGGCTGCGGCTTCTGAGCGCTGTCACCGCCCACGGCAATGGCGCACGCTCCCAGGCTTCGACAACCAATAACGGAAAGTGTTTTGCCAGCGGCACGGCAATCGAACCTACACCTGCACCGAGATCGGCAAAACGTCACGCGCGCTCGTCGTCGACAATTTCCGCCACCACCTCGACCACCGCCGGGGAAGAAAGAAACAGCGGCACGTCACCTTTGACCGTGCCCCAGAACACTAGCGCGAGCAGGATGAATATCGCGAGATAAAGCTCGCTCGGCAACTGCAGCGTCGATGCTGCCAGCACGGCCGGAGAAAACAGCAGATGCATGGGCCACCACCATGCAGGCTGGTGCAACGCCCGGGATGCCAGCGCGGCGGCGATACCCTGTGCAATGACCAGCAGCCAGGCATCGCGAAAAAGCTGCGGCATGATCCACGCGAGCAACCCCGCCGCGGCTACCCCAAACAATTGTGCGAACAACGCCAGCATACCTTGCCGCTGCGCAACAAACTCCGGCATCAAGGCTGCTCTTTCAGTGCACGGATACGTTCTTCCGTGGCCGGGTGAGTGGAGAGGTAATCCATCCACTTGGCTTGATCGCTTTCTTTTTTACTTTGCTGCTTGCCGGCGTAGGCTTCTTCCAGCTTTGCCAGCATCTCGCCGAGACGCGATGCCGGAATGCCATTCAACGCCAGCGTGCGTACCGCAAAATTGTCGGCGCGTCGCTCGAAATCGCGCGAATAGCGGGTCTCCAGCAAAGCGCTGGGAGCCGCCGCGAGTATCGTGCTCACGTCGCCGACATACCAGGCCATCGCCAGGCCGACCACTGATGCCTGCAACATCTGGCGCAGCGCGTGACGCTCGGTGACATGCCCCATTTCATGCGCCAGCACGGCGAGTATTTCCTCGTCATTTTGCGCAAGCATCACCAACTCATCCAGCATCACCACGGTCCCGCCCGGTAATGCGAATGCGTTCGGGCCGATATGCGGAGCGCTGCGGAACAGGATGCGATCCGGTTTAGCTGCCTCGTCCGGCCAGTGCATGGCGCGCAAACGGCTGACCAGCGCCTGCTGGCGTGCCGAGCTTAGCTTGGTAGGTTCCAGGAGGCGGCCATCAAAGGTTTTCAGGAACTGCCCATCCATCATTACCAGCACCTTCTCGGGCATCCGCTCCGCGGCCTCCCTGGCGGCATACGGCAACCCCCAGACATAGGCGGCAGCGATCAGTGCCAGCGTCACCAGCAAGGAAGCAACGGCATAGGTCCAGCGCGCCTCCATCCGCGCGATCAGCGACGGCGCGTGACCGGCGGTTTGCAGCAGCGCATCGAACCCGGCGCGATCCACCACTTCACAGCGCGCACCGTCGGCGAACAGGATCAGGCGCGGCGTATCGCCAAGCGGCGCAGGAACCTTGATATCCGCCAGCGCCTCGCTGCGCTCGACCGCATCGCCGATGACATGCAGCACATCACCCCGCAACTCCAGCGAGACTGTGTACCGGCGGGCGCTGCGTCCATCGAAATAGAATCCAGAAACACTCATCAGATGGCGATATCGATATCGAACATTTCGGCCATTTCCTCGCCTGCCGCGCTGGCATTTACCTGCACCCCGGCGACGAACTCGTCCAGATCGGCATTGACCTGCAAGGCCATGTTTTCCAGGCGGTAACGCGCGATACGGATATCGGCGAACGGCTTGAACAGGCCCAGCGTGAGAATGATCAGCACGAAGTTGCTGGCCATGATGCCGAACATACCGCGTGCGCGCAGATGGCTTTCAAAGCCGAACGGGCCCAATGTGGTGTTGTTCCAGATGATGTTTTGCAGGCGTGCGGCGAGATAAGGGGTAATCAACAACAACGCTGCAAGATACGCCAGCAGCACCAGCCCCATCACAACCGCCACAGCCGATTCGCTGGGGAGACTCGTACCCTTGATCAGCAAGGCAGCGATCACGCCCGCCGCAACCATCACACCGATCAGGGCGCCGAATACGATCAGGTAAGGCTTGTAAAACAACCCCGGTCCGGCATGAAGCCCGAAACGCTCGTTGCCGTACTGGCTATTGTTATGCAGGTAGCGGCGTATCTGCTGGTGCGCCAGCGGCCACAGCAGCCCCAAGCTCATGTAGGACACCAGCGGCAGCAGCAGGAAATTGACATAGCCTTCGCCATTCTTGCCATGAAAGGAAAAACGCAGGCCGCGATAGCTGGTGTTGTGCAGGCGGAAGCGGAAGGAGCGCACGAGCAGCCAAGGCATCACGGCAAGGATCAGCACAAAGGCGATCAGGCCGGCGACGATGCTGAATTGCCCCGCGACCGAATACAGCGCGAACATGCCCACCGCGAGGATACGGCCCTTCAGGATAGCGACCGGGTCGCCGTGGTAATCGAAATTCGCCCCGGCCACCGCGGTGTGGCGATAGAAATACTGCATGCGCCGCACCTTTGCCCAGGCCGAATAGATGCCCAGCGTCAGCAGGCTCAGGCAGAGGTTGACGATCCAGATGCGGAAATACTCGCCGCCGCGCCCGGTGAATATGAAAGGCTCGCGCCGTAGCTCCTGATCCATGATGCCCCCTTATTGTTGTTGAACTTATTCTTAATATTATTTTGCAGGACGGCGCAGCCGTATGCGATCAATCGCGCACGTAGTCCTCGACCAACCGGCTTGGGATATGCGGCGACTCGGTCAATGGTCGCACCGGTTTTCCGGCGATGTGCCGCATGCTGACGCGCAGCATGTCGAATACGATGATCCACAGCACGATAACGAAAAACATGGTCAGCCCCGCGTCCAGTTGCTGGTTGAAGATCAGCTGCGGCGCAACTGCGGCTTTTTCCGGAGGCAACACGCCGGAGGCAAGCTTGTTGGCCATATCCTGTGCCGCAGCAAGAAAGCCGACACGAATATCGCTGCTGAATATCTTCTGCCATGCCGCCGTGGTTGTTACCAGTGCCAGCCACGCAAGGGGAATGCCGGTAATCCAGGCATGGCGCAGCTTGCCGGATTTGATCAGGATGCCGGTACCCACGCACAACGCAATCGCCGCCAGCATCTGGTTGGCAATGCCGAACAATGGCCACAGCAGATTAACGCCGCCGTTGGGGTCGATCACCCCGATATACAGGAAATAGCCCCAGGCACCGACCACCAGCGCGCTGGTGAAAATGACCGAAGGCATCCAGGAAGTCTGGCCCAGCTTCGGCCAGAAATTGCCCAGCATGTCCTGCAGCATGAAGCGGCCGACGCGCGTGCCGGCATCCAGGGTAGTCAGGATGAAGACCGCCTCGAACATGATCGCGAAGTGGTACCACAAGGCCAGCATGCTATTACCAAAGGCGCTGCCGAAAATGCTCGCCATACCTACCGCCAGCGACGGCGCACCGCCGGTACGTGCGAACAGCGTGGTTTCACCCATCTGCCGCGCCAGGGTTTCCATTTGTTCCACGGTGACCGGGAAGCCCCATGAAGAAATCGTAGCCACCGCATCGGCAGCCTCCTTGCCGACGACGCCTGCCGGGCTGTTAATGGCAAAATAAACGCCGGGTTCCAGCACCGTTGCGGCTACCAACGCCATGATGGCGACAAAGGATTCGAGTGCCATGCCGCCATAGCCGATCATGCGAATGTCGCGCTCATTGGCAAGCAGCTTGGGCGTCGTGCCGGAAGCGATCAGCGCATGGAAGCCGGAAATCGCTCCGCAAGCGATGGTAATGAAGACAAACGGGAATAGCTTGCCGCCGAAGATAGGGCCGGTGCCGTCGATGAATTGCGTCAGCGCCGGCATTTTCACATCCGGCTGAAGGATCACGATAGCGATGGCAAGCAGAATCACCGTGCCCAGCTTCATGAATGTGGAAAGATAATCGCGCGGCGCCAGCAGCAGCCACACCGGCAGGATCGCCGCTGCAAAACCGTAGGCAATCACGCCCCAGGCGAGCGGCAACCCTTCGTGGTCGAACAACGCGCGCAGCGTCGCGTTGTGGTCCACCCATCCGCCTCCGACCACCGCCAGCAACAGCAGGATCACGCCGAGGAGAGAGCCTTCCAGCACTCGTCCGGGGCGAATATTGCGCATGTAAAGACCGACGATCATCGCGATGGGAATCGTTGCCGCAACGGTGGAAGTCGCCCACGGGCTGTGCTTCATCGCATTGACGACCACCAGCCCCAGCACTGCAATCAGGATGATCATGATCGCGAACGTGCCGATCAAGGCAGCGAATCCGCCCACCGGCCCCAGCTCGTCGCGCGCCATCTGCCCCAGACTGCGCCCGTCGCGCCGCATCGAGAAAAACAGCGTCACCATGTCCTGCACGCAGCCGCCGATGACCGCACCCACCAATATCCACAAGGTGCCGGGAAGGTAACCGAATTGCGCCGCCAGCGTCGGGCCTACCAAAGGCCCCGGCCCTGCGATCGCAGCAAAATGATGGCCGAATACGATCCACTTATTGGTCGGCACAAAGTCGCGTCCATTGTCGAAACGCTCAGCCGGCGTCGCCCGCGTCTCATCCAGCGTCAAAACTTTTGCTGCAATCCAGGCGGCATAAAACCGGTAAGCAATCGCGTAAACACACACCGCCGCGGTAATAAACCAGATGGCATTGATGCTCTCACCGCGACTGAGGGCAATGCCGCCGACTGCCGACGCCCCAAGCAAAGCCACAACCAGCCAGCCGATTTTCCCCATAAGACTCTTCATTTTTGCAGGCTATCCTGTTGGTTTTATACGCAATGGATTGCAAGTATAATTCAGGCGTTACCTCTATGGGCCGGTAGCTCAGCTGGGAGAGCGTCGCGTTCGCAATGCGAAGGTCGGGAGTTCGATCCTCCTCCGGTCCACCATTTACGCGGGTTCTACGCCCATATCCAACCAAAACTCATCGCTGATGTCATTTCTGATGACAGGCAAAATTGCCTTCGAATTTAAACCTGTTAGCAAATAAAAACCCGCTGAAGCGGGTTTTGTTATTGCAGGCTTGATGTCACCTCAATGAAGCACTGTCTGAATCCCTGAAGGGCATCTTGAGAATGGATTTGTTTTATTGAACCGTCAGACGACTGAACTGCATCAACAACCGTTAAATCCAGAGGCATCAAAACATCCATTCCTCCCTTGGAGCGATTGAACCCAATCGTGGCATTCTGACCATCAATTAGATCGGAAATAACAGCGAGTGTTTTTTCATTGACCTGATAAACAAACATCTTGAATCCATCCATGTCGGAGTCAATGGATTCGAATTTGGCTCCGGCCGTGGTCCCGTTTGTTGTCTTGATGTAGGCATAATGAGGAGCTTCTGCCTTTGGAGGTCTGTCAAAAACATTAGCAACTCCCAGCTTCAAGCTCATGCCAAAATTTTGTTTGGTTCCCATCACCGAAAAATTGCCAACCCCAAGCACTGGCTTTCCTTGTCTGTATGCATAATCAACAGCGACTGTGTTGAATACCAGCGAGCATCCATCAGTGACGCCTTCCGAAGTAATCGGCTGGAAGTTAACGCTCATAGTTCCAACTAATGAATCAACCTCACCCGCGTGCACTTGAACGGTTAAAGACCTCCAAATCAATAGCGAAGCTAAAGCTCTTTTCATTGTTTTTCCCCTTATTTGAACTGCTGTTTAAATAGTTTATGCTGAAAACGATCATGAACTACAGCCTGAAAAGAACTCCTACGGTATGAGCAAGCTTCAGTCACGAGAGAGTCGTAAAAGAAGGTCGGGAGTTCGATCCTCCTCCGGCCAAATCACATGCCGAGCTTTTTCGAGAAGAAGAAGATATGACGACTGACGCACTAGAAGGAGTCCCGGGTATGGAATAGCATGCGGGTGATTTGCCGGGAGGTATCGCGAAGCTGGTCCAGACACGCTCGCCACTGGTCGTCCGATAGCCAGCCGGTAATATAGGTTGTCCCTATGCCTGCGATGGGGTACCCATCGGTATCCAGGATAGGCACTCCCAATCCGCTGGTTGTGCGATCCAGAACAATCCCGTCATAGGTGCTGTACCCATGGTGGACTGAGGTTTGAACTGCCTTTCTGAATCCCGTTTCATCAAACCCATCGATTCGATAATATCGGGACATGTTGCCCTTGATAAGCTCTTCGATTTCCTCTTCGGGGAATCTTGCCAGCATGGCCATGCAGCTGGGACTCATTCCAAAAGGCATGCGCATTCCGACCATGCCTTTCCCCACCTGGATCTGTGAGTTACTTTCGTAACGGCCAATGCAGACGGAGTCAAAACCTGATTTCACGTTCAGGTATACCACTTGGTTGATACGCTCTGCCAGCATGGCGAGATAGGGTGCCGCCCTCTTTTCAATCGGATTCCGGCTCATGGCTGAATAACCTAATGCGGCCAGCTCCATTCCCAGGTTAAATCGATGCGTCACCGGGTCACGCATTACCCATCCGATATCGATGAGCTGGTCCATGACGCGATGTATCGTGGGCCGAGGCAATGCAGTCCGAGCGACCAACTCTGTTAACGCACTCCCTTTTCGGGATCCCTGTGCAATTGCCCGCAACAAGATCACCCCCCGATTCAGGCTCCCCGGCGCCAAGCCCTGTGGAATTAAGGATTGTTTCTTTGTTTTGAGTCGAGCCATAAATGTGTCCGATTATCGAATAGTTTTATTGAACCCAATGATTGACGACTGTTTCAATAGCTAAATATTATGAATTTAACAGTGAGTATGCAATATATCCACTGTCCGATTAATGGATAAAGAAGGAGATGTCGCCATGCAGGATCTTTACGGGCAGCAACATCGCGCGCTGCAAAAAAGGTTTGAGACTGAACGCCTCGCGGATGCTGTAAAAGGCAATATCGTCGGAAGCGAAATCCAGGAACACCATCGCGCCTTCATTGAGTCACGTGATTTCTTCTATCTGAGCTCCATTGATCATCGAGGTTTTCCCACTTGCTCTTATAAAGGCGGTCACAAAGGATTCCTGCGCGTGCTGGATAGTTCGCATATCGCCTTCCCAAGCTATGACGGGAATGGAATGTTTCTCTCGATGGGAAACATCACGACAAACCCCAAGGTGGGCATCTTATGCATCGATTATGAAGTTCCCAATCGTATACGGATTCACGGCGAGGCTTCCATCGATTTCGAGGATCCCTTGATTGAATCCTTTCCTGGCGCCGACCTGGTAGTCAGGGTCCGGATCGAGGATATCTTCAACAATTGTCCACGCTATATACATCGCTACAAACGCGTGGCGGACTCTGAATATGTCCCCCAAGCCAACTGCGAGCACAAGCTGGCTGTATGGAAACGCATTGATAACCTGCAGGACGTACTCCCGGCGCGTGACAAGAAGATCGCTGAGACCTTGGGCGGCACAATCACTTCGGAAGAGTATGTGGAGCTTGTGATCAAGGGTGAGGCTTAAATGAGCGCGATCTTATCCTCTGAGCCTGCATCCTTTCTGGAAGACAGCCGTCAGCGCGCGCACCGCCTGATGGCCGAAGTCCAGTCCGTGATCGTCGGCCAGGAGCGTGCCATCAAACTCATGACGATCGCTATCTTCGCCCGCGGCCATGTTCTGCTCGAAGGCGATGTCGGCGTAGGCAAAACGACGCTCCTCCGTGCGATCACACGCGGCATTGGAGGTCAATACGAGCGCATTGAGGGAACGGTAGACCTCATGCCGAACGACCTGGTGTACCACACCTACATTGGCGAGGACGCCCGCGCCCATGTGGAACCCGGCCCTCTCCTCCGTAGCGGGGAAGACCTGTCAGTGTTTTTCTTTAACGAAATCAATCGCGCCCGCCCGCAGGTGCATGCGCTTATGTTGCGAGTGATGGCGGAACAGACTATCCACGCCTTCAAACGTGAGTATCACCTGCCCCACATGATCGTCTTTGCCGACCGCAACCAAGTGGAGAAAGAAGAGTCCTTCGAGATTCCTTCAGCGGCCAGAGATCGCTTCATGATGGAAATCCCCATCCTCGTGCCGTCCAGTCGCGAGAGCCGGGTCAGCCTGGTATTCGATACTCGTTTCCACAATACGGGAAACCTGACCTCGAAGGTAACCACGAACATATTGAACCACACCGAACTCAACGCACTTTCCGTCCTCATTCAGGACACGGTGAAGGCCAGCGCCATTATCGAGGATTACACCATCAACCTTTGGGAGGCCACCCAGCACCCCGCCAATTATGAGGTCAAGGTTGACGGCATTGAGATGGATCAGCTGATCAAGGCCGGTGCCAGTCCTCGCGGGATGGCCATGATGATGAAGGCGGCCAAAGTGAATGCCTGGCTCATGGGCCGAGATGCCGTGACCCCCGAAGACATCCACTTCGTCTTCCATGAAACCATCGCCCACCGGCTGGTGTTCCATTCGATGTACGAGGCGAGACGCACGGCGCTCGCACGCGAACTCACGAGCAGCATCATCCGGACCATCGATCTGCCCTGGCCATGACTCCCGCCTTCGCAAAGTCATTCACTTACCAGATCCCCTGGAAGTCTTCCAGCTATCAGCATGGCGACCACCCCGGCCTGCAAGCGGGAGTCGGGGTGGCGTTCAAAGGAAGTGTGCCTTTGATCAATTACCCGGATCCCCGACGGATTGATGTAGCGCAAACCATTCGCGACATCGGGGACCAGATTCATGTCCGCACCTTTAACGAGAAGAATTCCACTCACGTTTTCGCGCTATGCGATCTTTCAGCTTCCATGCAATTCAGGGGCCGTCGGCAAAAGATGGCGCTGGTGGCGGAGGTGGCCGGGTCGATTGCTTTGGCTGCTTACGATGCCGCAGACAAATTCTCGGTCCTGGGGTACGACCAGGCACTTCGGCCGGAATGGTGCTCTCCCATTGGCAGCAGTAGGCAGGATGCCTTCAAGGTGGTTGAGGCGCTGCGAGACTTTTCGTCCGGCCAACCTGGGTGTGATGGCGTACTGGCCGCAGCGGAGCAACTGGGTCGCAGCCGGGCCCTGGTATTCTGGGTTTCAGACTTCCATATGCCGCTTGCTCTGGTTGAGAAGACTCTCAACGTACTATCGCGGCACAAAGTGGTTCCGATCATCGTGTGGGACTCAGCCGAGTACAAGCATCTCCCTCGCTTCGGGATCACCAGCTTTTACGATCCGGAAACCGGCGAGGAGCGCACCCTGTTTTTCCGGAACTCACTTCGTCAGAAGTTCCTGGATCTATTCGAGACTCGCCGGCTTCATCTGCAATCGCTCTTCGTGAAATACCAGAGTCCACCCTTCTTTGTTGAAGATACGTTTAACTCCGCCGATCTCACCGCCTACTTCCAAAGGTATGTAGCACTATGAGGTACCTGATTGCGCTCGCGCTTCTCTTTGTTTCCAGCCTCGCCCTGGCCGAAAGCAATGAGAAGCCTCCCCTGTATCAGGTCCGCGCCTGGAATCCGGTCAAGCACTATGGCTATGTGGTGGGCGATACCTTCAACCGCACCATCGAGATCACGGTGCAAAAACCTTACGACCTGTCCATTGGTTCGGTGCCGGTAGCGGGATCGCAGCAGCAGGGAGTGGAGCTACGCAAAGTCGACATCAAGAAGGTGGCGACCGAGGATAACGTGCGTCATACCCTGAAGCTCCGCTACCAAATCTGGACACGTGCCGATACTGCAAAAGGGATCGACCTCCCCCTCGCGGGACTCCTGGTGACCGGAAACAACAGGCGGTACCTCGTTAAGGTGCCTGCATTCGAGTTTGAGATATCTCCACTCACGGCCAGAACAGGGAATGACGTTGAGAAAGTCACTGACGCTCTGCGCAAGCCGATCAAGGTTGAAACCATATATTGGCAGATTGGGCTCGGACTCAGCCTCGGGGCATTGCTGCTCGGGTTCATTGGACTGACATATCTTCATGCAGACCGTGCCTGGTTCCCCGGCATGGGCGGCCCTTTTGCGGTGAGCTATCGCAAGCTCGAGCAATTGCCGGACTCACCGTCGGGCATGCGAGAAGGCGTGATGGCGTTGCATACCGCATTCCGCAAGACATTCGGTGAGTCCGTGATGCCGCACAACGTGGAATCCCTTCTTGCCGGGCATCCGTCATTCAGTGCCATTCGTAGCGAGGCGAGTAACTTTTTCACCATGATGGATCACTACCTGTTTGGCGTATCCGGGACAAGGCAATATCAAATGGTGGAGCTCAGGAACTTCTGTCGGCTTTGCCGCGATTGTGAGCGGGGCGTCGCATGATCGTGCACCAGCCTTGGGTCTTTGTGCTGCTACCCCTTATCCTGATTCCCTTGCTGCTGAATAGTCGCTCGGGGCTCGCCTACTCCTCACTCTCCATGGCGCCCCCTGACCGGCTATCCGATTTCATGGGCATTGTCCTCCGCTACCTCGTGGCCATCATTCTCTTGTTGCTGGTACTCGCACTGGCGGGACTCGAGTTGAAGGGCGGTCAATTAATGCGCACTGGGACGGGCGCACAAGTCGCCCTCGTCATCGATCGCTCGGCAAGCATGGACGATCCTTTCGCAGGTGCAGGCACGCAAGGGCGTGTCGGGGAAAACAAATCCGGCGCAGCTAAGCGGCTCATCATGCAGTTCGTTAAAAACCGGCCCGATGACATGGTCGGAATCGTTGCATTCAGCAACTCGGCCATGCGCGCCATTCCCCTTACGCAAAATCGCGAAGCCATCTTTGCGGCGATCGATGCCGCCAGCGGATCCGGACTGCTGCAGACCAATATTGGCGCAGGGCTGACCTCGGGTATCTCGTTGTTCGACAAAATCCCCAATTCAGGCTCGCGAGCAATCATCCTGCTCTCCGATGGCGCCGGCCGCATTTCGGACAAAGCCAAGCAAAAAATCAGCGACTGGCTCGTGCGGGAGAAGCTCAATCTCTACTGGATCGTACTCCGTCAACCCAATGGGATCAGCATCTTCAGCGACAATTATCCGTTGGATGATGAAGGCCTGGAGCCCGCGGAGATCGAACTCCACAAATTCTTTGAGAGCATTCCGACCAAGTACAAGGCCTACGAGGCCGAGGATCCCAAAACATTACAGCTCGCCATCGAGGACATTAACGCACGAGAGAAAAATCCTATCCGTTACATGGAACAGCTCCCCGGCCGCGATTTGTCGACTTTGTTCTCGGGGATGGCGGCGTTTCTTTTGCTGGTTCTCGTCGCCATTCGTCAACTAGGGATTCAATCATGGCAACACACATGAAATCCAAGACCCGCATTTTGCTGGTACTTCTGGCAGTCGGCATCGTCGGCACCGTATTCACAGGCAGTCACCTTTCCCGCATAGAGCAGTTCAACCAGGCCGCCGCCACAGGCGGAAAGGTCGACGCAAAGGCCTACCCCTTTGAAGCCAAATATGCCACCGCCTATTGGCTTGCCAAACAAGGGCGGTACCAGGATGCCATCCAACTGTTTGGTCAGCTATTGGAGATGGGCTCGACCCCGGAAAACATCGCCGCAGTCCAGTACAACCTGGGCAATATCTTCATGATTCGGGGACTCTTGGTGAACCATAACGGGAGCACTGTGCAGGATGAAGCGGAATATCTGCTGAACCAGGCCCGGCTTGCTTTCCAGCATTCCCTGAAAAGAGATCAGTCGCACATGGATGCCAAGTACAACTTGGACTGGGTGCTCTCCATGTTGCCGGATGAGCCCGGTCCAGAGGAGTTGGACGAAAAGCTCGGCATCGTGATGGGGAATATCCCAACAGGATTGCCATGAAATTTTTATTGAATGCACGCCAGCACTGGGCGTTACTGACCGCCATCCTGCTGCTGATCGTTTCGATGTTCAATCCGGCCATTCCAATGAAACGGGAGGTCCGCAGCTACCTATTCGTCGTCGATGTGACCCAGAGCATGAATACCGAAGACATGGTCGTAAATGGTCAGCGGGATAGCCGCATTGCTTATACCCGCAAGATCATTCGCGAGGTGCTTCCGGACATCCCTTGCGGCAGCCAAATCAGCCTCGGGGTGTTTTCGGCAGAAAGCGTGGCACTGCTGTTCACTCCCATCGAGATATGTGCCAATTACGCGGTCATCCAGGACAGCATCGCGCACCTGGAGTGGCGCATGGCGTGGCGCGGTAACAGCCGACTTCGCTTTGGGCTTCCCTCCGCCTCGGCCATCGTAAGCTCGTTCAAGTCGCCCGCGGAAGTAGTCTTATTTACCGACGGAGACGAAGCGCCCAAGCTGAATGCGGTCAACAAAACGGATTTGTCGGGCTGGCAAGGAGGAAAAGGCTGGCTGCTGATCGGGGTTGGAGAGGATGATCCCTCCCCTATCCCGAAATTCGACAGTGACAATCGCATTCTGGGGTACTGGGCGTACACCAACTCCATTCTGGCGCCTTCCCAGGTGCAGTCCGAGGAGTCCGTCGGCACGCGGGACAACTCTATTGCGACCGATGTATACGACCGGTATCTCTCGCAACTCAATGAAGCCTATCTGAAGGAGCTGGCGGAAGAGATCGGGGCGAAATACCTGCGCGCCGGACAATCGGCGGCACTCCTCTCGGCCATTCAGGACATGCCTGCTGCGGGAGAGCAAGAGTCGACCTTGCACCTGAGGGGATTTCTCATCGCCGGCGCAGGCCTGCTAGTGCTTGCCAGCTATATCAGGAGCTTCCGCCTCAAGCTCACATCCTGGAGGAGTAAATTCGCATGACCCCCCTTTCCGTTATCAGCTTCTGCGCCTTTCTACTGACCGCGATAGCGCTCTACCTGCTGGCGAAGGCACCTTTCCTGCCTCCTTGGGCGATCTTTATTGCCTGGGCCTGCTTCTTCCACATGGACGGTGGCCAAAACCGCAACCAGGCGTATATGGCGACCATTACCCATCTGAGTCTGGGTACGCTAGCGGCCTGGCTTTCGGCCATTGCCGTTATTCTCAATCCGTTCACCAGCGAGTTAGGCACCACCTGGTGGCCTCCCGTGCTGATCGGTGCGGTAATTGCCGGATTCATGAGATTGAGCGCTCTCCCTCGCTTCTCCATTACGCCTGCGATCATTTATGGGTATGCCAGCTTCTTTGCATTTGTCAGCGTGCCCGATACCTTCAGCATCGATAAATTCATGTCCCTGAGCTTCTCTAACGGTCTCATTGCGGTTATCTTCTGTCAGATTCTGGGGGCGACAGCCGGCTACATCAATGTGCTTCTAATCGAATTCCTGCTGCGCATTGGGTCCCTCAAAAAAAAAGCGGTGCCATAATCCACTCCGGGAGCGCAACACCATCGAAGATGAGCCTAGCCCCGATCATGGGCCTCAAGGCCCATTCGAGCGAAACAACTAGCAACTCATACAGGTAACAAATTCCTGTAATTCGATAGTATGGGGGGATAGACTCACCTCTTGCCCGGTCCCTCAACATGGAGTGATTTCATGCAGAAGAAACGCCCCAGAAATCTCAACCTGATCTCTATTCGATTACCTCTGCCCGCCCTCGTTTCGATTCTTCACAGGGTGAGCGGAGTCATCCTCTTTTTGATCATTCCTGCTCTGTTGATAGTGCTGCAGACGTCGTTGGCCTCCCCGGACGGATTTAATTCCGTAGTAGCCGCCATGGATCACCCGATTGTAAAACTCCTGCTACTGGGCCTTTGTTGGGCATTCCTTCACCATATGTTCGCAGGGGTCCGCCATCTGATGTCCGATATGAGTTTTGGCCTAGAGCTTCGCCAAGCCAGACTCATCAATAAAGTAGTGCTGTGGGGGGCGATCACCCTCTCTATCGCCGTTGGGGGGATTCTATGGTCAGCCTGATATTGGGGATCAGCCGCCCGTCCATGCGGGACTGGGCTCTCCAGCGCACTACCGCCATCCTGATGTTACTCGCCATCGTAATCCTGATAGGGATGCTAGCCGTCTACCAGCCTCAGGACCATGCGACCTGGAAGCAGGTAGCAAGCTTCGAGCTCACCCGTATCTCCCTATTGGTCTTTCTGGTCAGCATGTGCCTGCATGCCTGGCTGGGGATCAAGGATGTGCTCATGGATTACGTGAAGCACACCTATACTCGCGCCACCTTGCGCGTTCTGACGCTGGCTAGCCTGATCGGCTACACCTTGTGGTCCATTCTCATCCTTTGGGGCTGACTGATTTGGAAACAATGCAATTTGACGCTGTCATTGTGGGCGGAGGCGGCGCAGGGCTGCGCGCAGCGCTACAACTATCACGGGAAGACTTGAATGTAGCTGTTATCTCCAAGGTCTTCCCTACTCGATCTCACACAGTTGCAGCCCAGGGAGGTATCGCCGCCGCGCTGGGAAATGTGAGTGATGACAACTGGCTGTGGCATATGTACGACACCATCAAGGGATCGGACTACTTGGGCGACCAGGATGCCATCGAATTCATGTGTAAGCACGCGGCCGACTCCATATATGAACTCGAACATTTCGGGATGCCTTTTGACCGAATGGATAACGGAAAAATCTACCAGCGCCCGTTCGGCGGGATGACTCGTGACTTTGGAGCAAGCTCCATTTCACGTACCTGTGCGGTGGCCGACCGAACCGGACATGCGATGCTGCACACCCTCTACCAGCGAAATGTTCAACAGAAAACCCACTTCTTTAGCGAATGGTTCGCGCTCGATCTCATGCGGGACGAGGATGGCCAAATTTCAGGGGTGCTGGCAATGGACATCGAGACAGGCAACATTGTCCGGATGCAGGCCCACGCCACCCTGTTTGCTACCGGTGGCGCAGGCCGGATCTTCGCCGCCAGCACCAATGCGTTCATCAATACCGGTGACGGGCTTGGCATGGCGGCACGGGCCGGCATTCCGTTGCAGGATATGGAATTCTGGCAGTTCCATCCGACGGGAATTTCGGGCGCGGGAGTCCTGATCACCGAAGGTGTACGAGGCGAAGGCGGATACCTAGTCAATAGTTTAGGGGAGCGATTCATGCCCCGCTACGCGCCGATGGCCCAGGATCTCGCCAGCCGCGACGTGGTTGCGCGAGCGATCACCAACGAGGTGAAGGAAGGGCGTGGGGTCGGCCCCAACAAGGATGCGGTATTCCTCCGTCTCGATCATCTGGGTGAAGACCTCATCAAGGCCCGGCTACCGGGCATCCGTGAAATTGCGCTCAAGTTCGCCAACGTCGACCCGGCCAAGCAACCCATTCCGGTACTGCCGACGGCACATTACATGATGGGCGGGATACCGACCAACCTGGATGGCCAAGTGTGCACAGATCGGCACAACAATGTGGCGCCCGGCTTCTATGCGGTCGGGGAATGCGCATGTGTTTCGGTACATGGTGCCAACAGGCTGGGTTCCAACTCGCTACTGGACCTCATGGTGTTTGGCCGCGCCGCGGGGAACCACATGGTCGAATACATCAAGGCGAATCGAACATTCAAACCTCTCCCCGCCTCCGTCGCAGAGAGTACGCTCGCGCGAGTCGCCCGCCTTGAAAGCAGCCAAGGTGAATCAGTGACCTCTGTCGGTAATGCGCTGCGCAAGGTCATGCAGGATCACTGCGGGGTATCGCGCTTTCCCGATAGCTTACGAAAGGGCGTGGATCAGATTCGGGAAGTCCGCCAACGCATGGCGCGACTCGCGATTCGCGACAAGAACAAGGTGTTCAACACCATCCGCATCGAGGCTCTTGAACTCGACAATTTGATTGAGGTGGCGGAAGCCACCATGGTGTCGGCCCATGCCCGGACAGAGAGCCGGGGTGCGCATTTCCGACAGGACTACCCGCAACGGGACGATACTCATTGGCTCAAACACTCGCTCTACTTCAATGATACGCGCCAGTTAACGTACAAGGATGTCCGCTTGAAACCGCTTACGGTGGACACATTCCCGCTCAAGACAAGATCCTATTAGGAGCCAAGATGAGATTCTCCATCTACCGATACAACCCTGATGCCGACGTGGAGCCGTTCATGCAGGACTACAACGTCCAACTCCAGTCCGGGGACATCATGTTGTTGGATGCACTTCTCCGAATCAAGGAAATGGACGAGACCCTGACTCTTCGAAAGTCGTGCCGAGAAGGAGTATGCGGTTCGGATGGGATGAACATCAACGGCAAGAACGGGCTGGCCTGCATCACCAAGTTAGTGGATTTGACCGAGCCAGTGGTAGTTCGTCCCATGCCCGGCCTGCCGGTCATCCGGGATCTGGTGGTGGATATGTCTCAATTCTTTGAGCAGTATCACTCGGTAATGCCCTACCTCATCAACCACGATCCTGAACCCGAAAAAGAGCATCTGCAGTCACCGGAGGATAGGGCCAAGCTCGATGGGCTTTATGAATGCATTCTGTGTGGCGCCTGTAGTACTGCTTGCCCGTCGTTCTGGTGGAATCCGGACAAGTTTGCAGGACCAGCAGCCTTGCTACAGAGCTATCGGTTCATGATGGATAGCCGTGACCACGCCCTCAAGGAACGGCTGGAGAATCTCGACGATCCCCATCGGCTGTATAAGTGCCACAACATCCTGAACTGTGTCGACGTATGTCCAAAAGGTCTCAATCCGGCCAAGGTAATCAATCGCATCAAGGCGTTAAAACGAAAGAACACGACGGAGGGGATGGGAGCAGGAAAACGATTCTTCCCAATGAAGAGTGTGTAGTCATGGATGCCTCTTTTGAACGCAGACTCCTCTGGCGCTGCCGTCGCGGCATGCTCGAAATTGATCTCCTCCTGCAGGAGTTTCTCAACCTGTATTACCGCTCGCTGACGCAGGACCAGCTCAATACATTTTGTAGGCTGTTGGATCGAACAGATACCGAATTATTTGCCTTGTTAACTGAGCGGGATAACTCGACCGATCCTGCCGAAACAGCCTTGCTCTCATTCATCAGGGGGTCCAGGAGAGATACAAGCGTGCCAGATTAACAAAATAGGTAGCACCCAACGGCAAAATCTCATCATTGAAGTCGTAACACGCGTTGTGCAACGTACAAGGCCCCAGGCCGTGACCCGACTCCCGGTGCTCACCATCGCCATTGCCGATAAACGCATAACAGCCTGGCACCCGCTCTAGCATGTAGCTGAAATCCTCAGCCCCCATGGTCGGCTCAACTTCAGCATTCACTTTGTCTTTCCCAACAAGAGCCTCCATTATTCGGACAGCGAAGTTCGTTTGGACCGGGTTGTTTATTGTGGGCGGGGACTGTCGCTTGAATTCAAATACAGCTTCGCAGCCATAGGCACGGCAGACGTTCTCGGCGATGACCTGCATACGCACTTCGATCTGGTTAAGCACCTCCTTGGAGAAGGTCCGCACCGTTCCGGAAATCCAGGCGGTTTCGGGGATGATATTGTTTGTTTCGCCGGCATGGAATTGAGTGACCGACAGCACGGCAGCCTCCATCGGTCGCTTGTCCCGGGTAATCACGGATTGGAGCCCATTCACAACCTGGGTTGCACAATAGAGTGGATCGTTTCCATTGTGAGGGAGTGCGGCATGCGCTCCACGGCCTTTTATGGTGATATGGAATTCATTGCAGGAGGCCATGATGGGCCCTGGCGTTACGGCAAAGGTACCCGAGGGAATCCCAGGCCAGTTATGCAGGGCAAAAATAGCGTCACACGGAAACTGCTCAAATAGCCCTTGATCGATCATGACTTGGGCGCCTTCCCCCCCCTCCTCGCCCGGCTGAAAGATAAGATGGATTTGCCCGGCAAAATTCCTGTCCCGCGCCAGCACCTCGGCCGCCCCCAGAAGCATTGCCACGTGACCATCATGGCCACAAGCGTGCATTTTGCCCTCATGTTGAGATCGGTGGAGGAAGTTATTGGCCTCCTGGAGCGGCAAGGCATCCATATCTGCGCGCAAGCCAATGGATCGTCCGGGCCGGTTTCCCCGAATCGTGCCGACCACTCCGGTGCCGGCCAGGCCACGATGCGTCTCGACTCCCCAGCCCATCAGTCGATCCACCACGATATTGGACGTGCGATGCTCCTCAAATCGAAGCTCGGGATGGGCATGAATGTCACGCCGCACCGCGATCATGGCATCGTTGATATCCTCCTCACGGACAGACAGAGGGCTGGGGTACAAATCGAGGTTGGTTGACCACATAGGAGAACTCTCAGGCAATCGCTTCTTCAGGTTGAACCGATGAGCTCGCGTTGGGGTAGATCACCTTGTAGTTCTCGAAGGCATAAGGCCCATACTTGATCGGCGGGAACGCCTTCCCGCTACGGTTCGGGATATGCTCGAAAGGGATGATCTCGGACTCGTAATCCGGCTGAAAGAAGAAAGGCAGTGAAATGCGCGACCCCGTCGTCATGACCCGATGCATGGTCGCCACATAGAGGTCCTTGGTCCAATATTGCAGCATGTCGCCAATATTGCAGATGTAGGCTCCGGGAATCACAGGCGCTTCGAACCATTTTCCGTTTCGGCTTAATACTTGCAGCCCAGGGCTGTCGGCCAGAAGAATGGTCAGGCATCCGTAATCCGTGTGGGCTCCGCAACTATGGTCGCCAATCTCGATGCTTTCCACTTTATCCCGCTGGGGTAGCTGCAGGGATATTGACTCTATCTCTCGATTGTCCGGGTAGTGCGCCGTACGGAATTGCCAGAACGAGCGTCCATGGAATGCTTTATAAAAGTACTGTTCGTCAACGCTCAGACTGATCGCAATCCCTCGCATCAAATCGAACCCCAGCTTGTTCATGTTCTCGATATAGCGGGTATTGGCCTCCCGATAACCCGGAAGTGCAGGCCATTGATTTGGCCCGTGCATCGGTTTGCCAGCCAATGTGTCTGGATGATCCGCGGGAATCTCCACGCTGAACTCCATCAGCTCGTAGGAGTTTCGCTTGCCATCCGCAAGTTCGGAGAGGGGCGGCGAATACCCTCTGAAACATGTGCTATTGCGCTCTAACGAATACTCCATTTTCTCATTCAGAGGCAGTGCAAAGAACCTCTGGGCGTACTCAAAGGTGTCTGTGATGACCTCTTCAGGCACGCCATGATTCGTGATGTAAAAAAACCCTACTTCCCTGCATGCGGCACCGAGTTGCTTAGCCACTTCGGCGCTGCCGATAGGGTCACCCGCACGTAATGGGCTGATATCAATAACCGGTATTGTGGTGTCATCCATTGCTCATCCTCTCAACAAGGGGCTGTTGTTTTGGGGCCGATCACAGCCCGTAGGATGAGCGAGCCAGGAGATCTCTTCAACCTGTATACCTTGCTAGGTTTAATCTCATCCGCCCCTCAATAGAATCTTACCGTCGAACCTGACAATCCCTATTTGCGCCACGCCTTTGACGCATTCCTGAAGGCCGGCCACTTCAAATCATGGTTTAACGGAGGAGCTGCTGTGGAAAATTCCGTACTTGAGAAACCGCTTGCCGAGACTGAACGAAAAGCGCTTTCTCCTCACCGATGGGCCGACTTATATGACTTGCTCAAGCCTTCATGTTTTACGCCTGAGCAACTAATCGACAAACGCGAGCAATTCGCCCGCACGGGCTATGTTCGACTGGAGGGCTTCCTGCAAGACCGGGCGCACGAAGTATTTAAAGAGGAAATGGAGGAAATGGAGCAGGTGGCGCTACGTCGTCAATTCCAGATGCCAGGGTTCTCCACTCCGCGGAGCCTCTCAGTTTTGGGTGGCAATCAGATTCGATCGCACTCCCCCCTTCTCTATTCGCTCTACCACCATTACGCCATCCGCACCTTGATTCAGGAAATCGTGGGCAGGTCGGTTTACACCTGCACACATCCGGGCGAATTCATGGTGGCCAACTATCTGCATAACAGCGGCGACACTCACGGTTGGCACCTGGACGACCCGGCCTTTGCCCTGATCATTTTCGCCGAAGCGCCTGCTGAAGGTGGAGGAGGTGAGGTTGAGTTCATCTCCAACTGGAAGGATCTTTGCGCACGCAAGGGCCGCAAGCCTACTGAAAGCATTCATGACCTGGTTGATTGGGCTGACGCCAACGGCTTGGTGGACAGGCAAGCGCACAGCGCCGGAGACGCTTATCTCTTGCGGGCAGATCACAACCTTCACCGTGTAACCCCCTTGACTCGCCAGGGGGAACGCCGGGCTGTCGTCAATATGGCCTATCAATCCGCCCCCGAGACGATTTACGGCGAAACGGCCGACCTGCTCTACGGTTACTGAGCCCCTCGCTGCCTTCTGCCCTCATAAGGAGATCGAATGAGTAGCTTCTCCGAAGAAATGTTATCGGATGCTGTATCGCGCGAAACGGCCAAGTCCTCCCGCCACCAGCGAATACCGAAACATAAACCTCAAGTTAGCTGGATTTGGTCCAGTTTCAATGGATTTAGCGTGCACCAGCTCTATGAAGTGCTGAAGCTTCGCCAAAGCATATTCATTGTGGAGCAACAGGTACCTTATCCGGATATTGACGATAAAGATAAGCACTGCCTGCACCTCATGGGTTGTGTGGGTCAGGAGGTCGTAGCTTACATGCGACTAGTGCCCCTTCATGTTTACGAAGAAGGCTATTACAGCTTTGGGCGGGTGGTTGTAAAGCAGTCCCTTCGCGGGACAGGGCTGGGACGCGATCTGGTAGCACAGGGCATTCAGTATCTCGACAAGATTCGGAGTGGACACCCCGTAAAAATCTCCTCTCAGCTCTACCTCAAGGAGTTCTATTCCGAATTCGGGTTTCAGGCAGTGGGTGAATCGTACATCGAGGATCTGATCCCGCACATCGCGATGATTAGAGCCGACTGAAGGAGATTCAAATGACTCAGCTTAATCTTGCAACTTCTCGCTTCTTTCTAAAACGGAAATCCCAGATCTTCTCGGCCATGACCCTGGTCGTGCCTGCGGCCATCCTCAGCCAGGGTCATCCCGAGTTCGTGATGCCCTTGGCGGTGTCGGCGGCAGGCTCTGTTCTTTGCATTTTCCTGCTGCCCAAGTATGTCCAGCTGCTGCTGAAGACTGAGGACAGGCTCAATCTCAAGTTTGCGATGCTGTCGCCTGCTCGTGCTGTTCGCATGGCGTTCCACGGACTGTGGGTTGTAGTCATCCTGAATTTGCTGACCTGGGCCTGGATGACGGGTATGCCGGATATCGCTATGCAAGGAGGCTTACTCCTCGCATCCACCGGAATTCATGGGCTGGCCGTTACACTCGCCTATCGAGGCCATGGCGATCGAAACAGCAACGTGCTTCTCGCTTTCACGCTGTCAGCCTGGTTGGCCGCGAGTGTCCTGGCCTCTCCCTTTGCGCTCTATCTTGTCGTCGCATTTTCCGCCTTGTTGGTGTGGCATATGATCTCGGGGATCTTTTCGGATTTGCGGTCAGCGTTCTACCCAAAGCGGGGCATTGGCGTCTTCTTTGGCACCTTTAATCCCGTCCACTCCACTCACCTCAAGATCATGCGGAAGGCGTTGGAGTCGCGGCAGCTCTCCAAGATATTTGTGCACCCGACCACCGTTCCCAAGCTCCATCGTACTGCATTGGCGAGTGGTGAGATCACGATCACCTATCAGGACGGGATGCGCGTTTATCACAAAACCGCCCTGGCTGACCCAAGTAAAAATTACTTCCCGACAGGAAATCGCTTCTACGAATATGAAGTTCGCAACGAACTTCTGAAAGCGAGCATCAGGGATGCTGGCCTGGAGGGGCGCGTGGAGGTGCTCGACCTCCCGGAGATTTACGACAAGGACGGTTTTTTCGGCATCGTTCGCCACCTGCAGAAAGTCCACAAAAACACTCCCGTACATGGCTTGCACGGCAGTGATGTTGGCGGCATCTGGGTGCGGCACATCTTCGATTTATGCGGGTGGATCTACCCTTTCCCTGTGCGTCGCGTAGACAACATTTCCGCAACAGCTATCCGTAACGGTGCGGTAGGCTGCACCTCGGAAACCGTCGAAGAATTCCTTCAGGTTGTACGGAGCGGCCAGGAATTCCGCTTCCCCTCTGGCTATGTATTCAGCCCCACCGGAAAATCCAACTTAGAGAATAGGACTGCAATATGACCGCATCTACTGACGTTATCGTTATTGGCGCGGGGCCCTATGGGCTTTCGACCGCTGCATTTCTCCGAGGTAAGGGAATTGCTCACAAAATCATTGGCAAGCCCATGCACACCTGGCGCAATCACATGCCCAAGGGCATGTTTCTGAAATCCGCCGGACTATCGGCCACGATGTTCGACCCTGGCGGCCTCTTTAGCCTCAAAAAATACTGCGAATACAACGGCATCGAGTTCCGTGATGAAGGCTTGCCCATTTCGCTGGAGCTGTTCGCCCAGTACGGGATGGCATTTCAGAAGGAGTTTGCCCCGGAAATCATCGAATCCTACGTCACCCAACTGTGCGAAATCGACGGTGGATTTGAAGTGCATCTGGAGGATGGCTCGATTCACCACGCCAAACAGGTAGTGTGCGCAGTGGGCATCGATTTCTTTCGTCACCTGCCTTTGCCCCTTAAATCCTTGCCCAAGGAGCTTTACTCGCACAGCGCCGAACATTTCGGCATGGAGAAGTTTGCCGGACAGAATGTAATCGTTATCGGCAGTGGTTCATCCGCCATCGATATAGCCGTCCTGCTGCATGAGCATGGCGCCCGGTCACATCTCGTTGCCCGACGGCCGGAACTCAGTTTTGGCACTGAAGAAGGGGATTCCCGCATATTGTTCGATCGCATCCTTGCGCCCATGTCGGGACTGGGTCCCGGCTGGATGAATTTGCTTTGCTGCGATGCTCCCTGGCTCTTCAGGTATCTGCCCGAAAGCCTGCGGTTAAAAACCGTGAAAAACTTCCTCGGTCCGTCCGGCGGCTGGTTCATCAAGAAACGTCTTGAACCCGTTCCGGTAAGCCTGGGACATCGATTAAAGGCTGCTTATGCAAAAGACGGACGGCCGCACCTTGTATTTACATTAGCGGACGGCCAGGAACGAGTACTAAAAGCCGATCATGTCATCGCCGCGACAGGATACAAACCGGACGTGAATCGCATCGGCTTTATTTCAAAGAATATCATTCGAAAACTCGACCAGGTCCATTCGACCCCTCGTCTCAACCGGCATTTCGAGTCCTCGGTCAAGGGTCTCTATTTTGCCGGACCTGCTATCGCTAACTCATTTGGCCCTGTCATGCGATTTGCAATCGGTGCGGGGTTTGCGGCGGACCAGATCAGCAAGCATCTCGCAACCCGGCCCAAAGCGAAACCCGTTAGTGCTACGGCAGCACCCCACATCGCCGGAAAGCAATATCAGACCTGAACCTGCCCTGTCCGGGCTTGAGGAGAATGCCATGACCTGGTTGACTGCGGCCGCACGCAGGATTTGGAACACCGGATGGCTGGTGCTCATGTACACCGCCGTCATTTGGGGCTGCAACGCAGTGGCTGCCAGGATCGCCGCCGGTGAAATTTCACCCATGTGCCTGGTGTTTCTGCGCTGGCTCATCGTCTGCTCGGTATTGGGTTATGCGATGCGCAAGGAGATTCAGCTTCATGCGGACCAATTACAAAGCCACTGGAAGCGGTTTATCGGCATGGGGTTTGCGGGCTTCACGGGCTTCAGCGCACTTTTCTACCTGGCGGCGTACAAGACCACAGCGGTCAATATCACCCTGCTACAGAGCTCCATGCCTCCCCTGATCATGATCGGGGCCTGGCTCCTCTTCAAGGATAAGATTACTACCGTAAGGCTGGTAGGCATGACAATGGCGCTCACCGGTGTCGTAGTGGTAGCCACCCGTGGTCATATCGAGACCTTGGCTAATCTTGAATTCAATATTGGGGATCTGGCTATCCTGGCCGCTTGCGTGCTCTATGCCGCCTACACACTATCCCTCAGAAACCGGCCAATAATGCCATCCTTGATGCTTTTTTTCGGGATGTCGGTCGCGGCCATGCTGACCTCACTCCCGCTCGCGATGGGGGAGGTGATAGTTGGAAAGGCGTACCAGCCAACCTTTACAGGATGGCTGGTACTCCTTTTTGTTGCCATAGGTCCCTCATTAACCGCGCAGCTCGCCTACATGCGGGGTGTGGAATTGCTGGGTCCCAGCAGAGCAAGCCTCTACCCTAGTCTGGTGCCGGCATTGGGCGCATTCTTTGCGGTAATCCTATTGGGTGAAGACTTTCATCCCTACCACGCGTTAGCGTTAGTGCTGGGATTGGGTGGCATCTACCTGTCCGAGTTAAAATCCAACCCGTTCAGACGATTTTTTAAACCAGCACTGGGCAACCAGCAAATCTAGTTCGCCATCAGGATGCCCATATTGATGGCCTTGATCACCGCTTGTTGCCGCGTCCGCACTTTGAATTTCTCGCGGACGTTGTTGATGTGAAAGTTCACCGTAGACTGGGAGCAATTCAGGATGGAACTGATCTCCCAGGAGGACTTTCCTTCTTTCACCCAAGTCAAGCACTCCGTCTCACGCGGGGTAAGTAAAGGGAAACCTTTGGCCTTCCGCATGTATTTCAATGAGGATTGAAATACATAATCACGAATCAGCGCCAGAGTGGGAATAGAGTGAGTCAGATGACGTTGGAAGTTGGCTTGTGACAGCACTTGAGTGATAAAGCTAATAACGCCGAACTCCCCCACCGACCCATGAATCGGGAACGAGACGCTCGCCGGCAGCGAATTGCATCGAATGAGATCCATGTCGTCGTACAGGGTAAGCCGTTGCGTTCCGTCTCGGCTGGTCGGAATCAGAATCACAGGGGTGGTACTGTCTGAATCTTTCAGCAATACAGGGTATATATCCCGCTCATAAATCTTTCGCCATCCCTCAGCGCAATTGCTTCGAACAAAGCCGGAATCCAGAGTCGCGTTCTTGTGGGGCAACAGAAAATAGACCACATGTTCATACCCATAGGCCGCCGCTACTCCGAACAGATTCCGGGACCACTCATCGACATCCGGGGCCTCAAGTAAGGCGCGCAAAGCCACGTTCAGAACCATAATGTTCTCCTAAAAAACACGTTGGAATTTCTTGTCCGACAAATGGACAAGGTGTGGCCCATGGGTGTACAAATTCTTGATTCCAAGCCCATCATTGTCAATTGATGAGCCTATGAAACAAGTCCGTTAACCGGATATTTAACAAATAATTCTTATAGGATGCCTTGCTGAAATTTACGGCACATATGGACATTCGTTCGGCGCCGAAGATATAGATGGATATGCCTGTGAAATAGTTATTCCCAGAGGCAATCTCGACTTCCTACGCCCATTGCGGAAGTGGTACTTTGCCATTTCTCAAGGGAGTGTAAAGAGGTCCAGAAAAACTCATCCGGAGGGCCCTCCGGATGATTCGGTATTTATTTTTCTTGGCTGATTAGTATTGTTTGTGGGCGATTCTAGGGGGCGGCTGTCGGTTTTACACCCATCAGAACTGATAGGTGCGGGAACTCGATAAATGCATTAGCCGAACTTCTCTTTGTGTTTCTTTGTGTTGCGGGGAATTTGCTTCTGTATGCGGTGGTCGAAAACGGTAGAATACTTGGGTGCCGCTTTCTTGACGGCACCGCCCCATCATCATTCACTCGCTAGCGGGAGGTCATCATGGATGTGAGCAGTATCGCCAGTCTGGTGACGACCATGGCAAACCAGAATACCAGGGATGCGCTAAACATTGCCGTGTTGAAAAAAGTGCTGGAAATCCAGGCCAGCAGCGCCGCGGCGTTGATCGAGGCGCTGCAACCGCCGGCGGCCGGCAACCCGCCATATCTCGGAAACACCATCGACACCACGGCCTGATTACGGCCAAGGTTGCCATGGCGGACGATGCCTCACACAACAGCGCCCGGAGGCCGGACCTGAGCCCCACTTTTCGGGTGTTCGACAGCATTGCCGAGATCACTCCTCAAGACTGGAATCGGCTGGCCGGACCGCAACCTTTTCTGCAACATGCCTTTCTCCGCGCGCTCGAACATTCGCAATGCGCAAGCATGGAAACCGGCTGGATGCCGCAGCACATGACCTTGTGGCTGGGGACTTACCTGGTTGCGGCAATGCCGATGTATGTAAAGCATCACTCTTATGGCGAGTATGTATTCGACTGGGGTTGGGCCGATGCATACGAGCGCAGCGGCCTTTCTTATTACCCAAAACTGTTGTCGGCAATACCTTTCACACCTGTGGCCGGGTCACGCCTGCTGGCTGAAAATGACGATTGCAGGAAGTTGTTGGTGGTCGCCGCGGTGAACTATGCTCGCAACGCGGGACTATCCTCGTTCCACTGCCTGTTTCCTGCTGAAAGCGAGCGTGCCATTTTTGAGGATGCGGGGTTGATGATCCGCGAGGGGGTACAGTTTCATTGGACCAATTCCGGCTATCGCAACTTCGAGGATTATCTGGCGGCGATGAGCCACGACAAACGCAAGAAAATCCATCAGGAGAGGCGCAAAATCCGTGAGAACGGCATAGTCTTCCGCCATTTGACCGGGGCAGATATTACCGAGCAGGACTGGTCGTTTTTTACAGACTGCTACATCAATACCTATCGCGAGCATCGCTCCATGCCCTACTTGACGCTGGAATTCTTCATCGAGTTGGGGCACAGGATGCCGGATAGCGTGCTGCTGATCTTGGCCAATGACGGCAATTCAGATATCGCCGCATCGCTGAATATCTTCGATAGCGAAACCCTCTACGGCCGTTATTGGGGATCGCAGCAGTATTTCCCCGGACTGCATTTCGAGACCTGTTATTACCAGACCATCGAGTTCTGCATCGCACGCGGCATCAAGACATTCGAGGGCGGCGCGCAAGGGGAGCACAAACTGGCGCGGGGGTTTTTACCCTCTAAAACCTATTCCGCGCACTGGCTGGCGCATCCCGGATTCTCCAATGCAATAGAGGAATTCCTGGCGCGCGAATCGCTGCATATGCGCGACTATATCGGCGAACTCAACGAGCACAATCCTTTCAAGTCCAAAAACTAACCGGTATATACCCTCCCTCTCTTTACTCCCCGTAAAAATATAGAGGGTGATCTTGCAAAAACTATACAGATCTGTATAGTCCTCACGTCGCCGCCCGCGCCACCAGCTCTACCGCTGAGCGACTATACCCAATCTGTATTTTACGCACATAGCCAACAAAGGAATCCCATGCCTCAAGTTTTGGATCATCAGCTCGCGGACTGGCGCAGCCACGCCCTGAAGCTGGAAAACGAAGTCAGGAAGGTCATCGTCGGGCAGGACAAGGCCATTCACCTGATGAACATCGCCATCTTCGCCCGCGGCCACGTGCTGCTGGAGGGTGGCGTCGGCGTGGGCAAGACGACGCTGCTGCAATCCAGCACGCGCGGTATCGGCGGCGCATACGAGCGCATCGAGGGTACCGTGGACCTGATGCCCAACGACCTCATCTATCACACCTATCTCGGCGCGGACGGCCGCCCGCAGATCGACGAAGGCCCGCTGCTGCGCGCAGGCGAAAAGCTGTCGGTGTTTTTCTTCAATGAAATCAATCGCGCCCGTCCGCAAGTGCATGCGCTGATGCTGCGCGTGATGGCCGAGCGTCACCTGCATGCCTTCAAGCGCGAATACCGCCTGCCGCACATGCTGGTCTTCGCCGACCGCAACCAGGTGGAAAAGAACGAGACCTTCGAGATTCCTTCCGCCGCGCGCGACCGCTTCATGATGGAGATTCCCATCGAGACTCCGACCGACCGCGAGCTGCGCAAAGCTCTAATGTTCGACGTGCGCTACCAACATGCAGAAGAGCTGACGCAGCAGGTGGAGCCGGGCATCCTGCAATTCGAACAGCTCAACGATTTTTCGCGCACCGTGCAGAACCACGTCCGGGCCAGCGACGCGATCAAGGATTACGCGCTGGATCTGTGGGAGGCTACGCAGCATCCCGAGAAATTCGGCGTCAAGATGGACAGCGTGGATGTGCATCGCCTGATTCACACCGGCGCCAGCCCGCGCGGCATGGGAATGCTGCTCAAGGCGGCGCGGGTGCACGCCTGGCTGAAGGAGCGGGACAGCCTGTATCCGGAAGACCTCCACGCCGTGTTCCACGAAGTCGTCGCGCACCGCCTGGTGTTTCATTCGATGTATGAAATGCGCCGCACCGCGCTGTCGCGAGAGCTGACCAGCCGCATCATCGACGCCGTCGCCGTACCGGCCAAGGCCTAGGGCGTGTTCACACCAATATGATTCCAGCCTACGCCAAGCCATTCACCTATACCGTCCCGTGGCGCTCCAGCAGCGTTCATTACGGCGGACACAAAGGCACGCAACGCGGGCTGGGGTTCGAATATCGCGGCAATGTGCCGCTGGTGGACTACCCCGATGCACGCCGCATGGACTTGCGCCAGTCGCTACGCGATCCTTACGGGCAGGTGCAAGTAAAGCTGTACAACCAGGACAACACCACACCGGTGTTCGCGGTGTGCGACCTATCGGGTTCGATGCAGTACCGCGGCATGCAGCGCAAGCTGGACATCGCCAAGGAAATCGCCGCCTCGGTGGCCTATTCGGCGCACGAGGCGAGTGACCTGTTCGGCTTTATCGGCTACCACAATCATGTGGAAGAGACGCTCACGCTGCAGCTCAGCCACCACGTGCACCAGGCTTTTGAGACCATCGAGCAGTTGAGCGATTTCAAGCGCTTGCACGTCGGGCCGCAAGGCATTCTGGAAGTGCCGCAATACCTTAGCCAGCATCGCGGGCTGGTGTTCTGGATTTCCGATTTTCACATGCCGATGGAGCTCATCGCCGAAGCGCTCAACATGATGTCGCTGCATCAGGTGGTTCCCGTGGTGCTGTGGGACGAACGCGAATACCGCGCGCTGCCCCGCTTCGGCTTCGGCAACCTGATCGACCCTGAAACCGGCCGCAATCGCGTCATCTTCTTCCGCGACGCCGTACGCGCGCAGTTCCAGGCTGCCTTCGCTGCCCGCCGCGAGGCGCTGGAAGATGTTTTCGAACGCTACGACAGCCCGGGGCATTTCATCGAGGGCAGCTTCGATGCCGACGCCTTGTCCCACTACTTTGAGCAATACATGAGCTTATGAACATACTCCTCAGGAAACTCATCCTCGTCGCCGGCCTCGCATTATTCGCGCATCACGCGGCGGCAGAACAGGTGGCGGCGCGCATTGTGAAGCTGCTCAATCCGATCCAGAGCACCGACATCCGCATCGGCGACATCATGGAGCGCAAGGTCGTGCTCGAAGCGCCCGCACCTTACCAGCTATCGCGCACCGCGCTGCCGATGAAGGGTTCGATCCGCGACGGCATCGAACTGGCCGACCTGCACATCGAAAAGCAGGAAAATGGCCAGGCCAACCGCTACGCCGTCACCTTGCGCTACCAGGTATTCGGTCATGCCAGCACCCCGACCGTGATGGCGCTGCCGGAGGAAACCTTCGCACTGACCGGCGGACCGCAAGGCCTGCCGCTGAAAATCCCGGCCTGGCGTTTCTGGTACTCGCCGCTCGCCGTGGCGGACATCACCACGGCCAAGGGCAATCTTCAACCGCAGTTCAAGCCCGCCGCTATCGATATTGGGACCCATCGCCTGCGGCTGTTCGGCTTCCTCGCCCTGCTGATCGTCAGCGGGCTGGCACTGGTGTATTACAACGCCGACTCCCGCTGGCTGCCGTTCATGAACGGTCCGTTCGCCCAAGCCTATCGCCGCATCAGGCGTTTGCCGGGCAAGGAGGGACAGGCATGGAAGCCGGCGCTGGCCGCATTGCATGACGCGTTCAACCGCGCGCATGGCAGCAACCTGTTCGCTGCGGATATCGGCACCTTCGTGGAAAAACATCCGCAGTTTGTCCGCGCACGAGGCGATATCGAGGCCTTCTTCGCGCAATCCGCAAAAGCGCTGTTCGCGGATGCGCCGCAAGACGTGCCGGTCTTCATGCAGCAGGTGACGGCCTTCAGCAAGCAATTTCGCGACTGCGAGCGAGGTGCAGCATGACATTGCTGCACCCCTGGGTGCTGTTACTGCTACCCCTCGCCTTCACGCCCTTCTGGCTCAAGAGCCGCCAGGGACAGATGTATTCCTGGCTGGACATGGTGCCGCGCGATCGCATTTCAGAAATCGCGGACACTACCATCCGCGCGATGACCGCGCTGCTGCTCGCAGCACTCGTGCTGGCGCTGGCGGCGCCGCAGGGGCCGGACATCAAGGTGCAAAAGGTCGGCAAGGGCGCGCAGACGGTGGTGGTGATCGACCGCAGCGTCAGCATGGAGAACCCCTTCGCGGGAGACTCCACCAGCGGCCGCACCGTCGAGATCAAGGCCAGAGCGGCGAGGCGTTTGATTACCGACTTCATCCATGCGCGGCCGGACGACATGATCGGCGTGGTGGCGTTTACCAATGCGGCGCTGCACGGCGTAAAAATCACCAGCAACCGCAATGCGGTGCTCGCGGCGGTCAATGCGGCCACCAGCGCGGGCATCAACCAGACCAACATCGGCGCGGGTATTACCGAGGGCGTTTCGCTGTTCGACGACATTCCGAACTCGGGTTCACGCGCGATCATTCTGCTGTCGGACGGCGCAGGAAAGATCAGTCCGCGCGTGAAGCAGAAGATCCACGAGCAGCTCACCAGCAAGAAACTCAACCTCTACTGGATCGTGTTGCGCGAGCCGGATGACATCAGCATCTTCGGCAATAACGAGGGCTACGTTTCAGTGCCGCCGGTCATCGAGCTGAACCAGTACTTCACGTCGCTCAAGATCAAGTACCGCGCCTACGAGGCGGACAATCCCACCGCACTGCAATCGGCGCTGCAGGACATCGACGCCCGCGAGAAAAACGTGATCCAGTATGCCGTCAACATGCCGGGCCACGACTACACGCGCGACCTGATCCTGCTGGCGCTGGGCCTCTGCTTGTTGTTATTCATCGTCAAGAATCTGAGGGTGCATTCATGGAAAACCGCCTGAAAACAAAAAACATCGTACTGGGCCTGCTGTTCGTCGCCGGGCTGGCCGGCATGGCCTACGAAACCAATCAAACGTGGCAGATCGAGCGCGTCAATGCTGCTTTGGCTGCCGGCAAGCTACTGGCAGACGACACTTATCCGTTCCAGAAAAAATTCGCCGCCGCTTACGACCAGGGCCAACGCCAGGACTACAAGCATGCGGTGCAGACCTACGGCCAGTTGCTGGAAATGGCGCCGGAAACACCCGAGCGTGCGCGCATCCAGTTCAATATCGCCAACAATCTGTTTCTCTCCGGGTTGGAACGCCGGCTGAACGACGACGGCACGCTCAAGGATGAAGCGCGCTATGCCTTCAATCAGGCACGCATGGGCTATGAGCAGGCGCTGCGCACCGACCCGGCGCTACGCGCAGCCAAGTTCAACCTGACCCTGCTGCACGGCGTGATGCCGGCGGGCACCAAGGGTGCGGCGAAGGAGCAATCCGGCATGGAACTCAGCAACCTGCCGATCGGATTGCCATGAGAAAAGTCCTCGATATTCTCCGTGCGCATCACGAGTCGGCGCTGTTTGCCGGGGCCGCGCTGCTGCTCGTGCTGGCACTGGTCAAACCGCAGATTCCATTGAAGCAGGAGGTACATAACTACTTGCTGGTCGCCGACGTGTCGCAAAGCATGAACGCGGAGGACGTGAAGCTGGGCGGGCAGAACGTCAGCCGCATGGCCTATACGCGCCATCTGATGAGGCGTGTAGTGGAGACTTCGCCGTGTGGCACGTATATCAGCCTGGGCGTGTTTGCGGCCGAGAATGTCGCGTTGCTGTTCATGCCGCTGGAAGTCTGCGCCAATTACGACGAGATCACCGAATCCATCGAACATCTGGAATGGCGCATGGCGTGGTCCGGCAACAGTCGGCTGAGCTTCGGCGTGAAGGCGGCGGCGAGCGTGTTCGATTCGCTGAATGCCCCGGCAAAGATGCTGTTTTTCAGCGACGGCGACGAAGCACCCAAGGTCAATGCCATCAACAAACTGGATCTTTCTGGCGTGCAAATCGGGCTGAACGTGGTGTTCGTCGGGGTCGGCGGCCATCAGCCGGTGGCGATACCGCGCTATAACGCGGCCAACAAGTGGGTGGGCTTCTGGAGTTCCGACGCCAAGGAAAACGGCGCGGTCGGTGCTTCCTATTCCGACACCAGCCGGGACGAGCCCGACCCTGAAGTGGCTTATGCGGAATACGACCGCTACTTGTCGCAACTGGATAGCACCTATCTGAAGTCGCTCGCGCAGGAAATCAAGGGCAGCTACATCGAAGGTCGAGACACCGAAGAGTTCTACAATTTTGTACAGTCGCAGAAACCGGCGGCAAGCTTCGTCACCGACTACTCGCTGCGCTGGGTGTATCTCAGTCTCTCCGGTCTGCTGATCCTGCTGACTTTCCTGCCCGATTTACTGGATTTCTGGCGCAACCGGAATCGCCGACCGGACGGGGAGTCGCCGCTCAAGGCCAGTTGAAGCTGGATTGACGCGCTGCGGACGACGGACCGGATTGCGTTTGCAGCCAGCGTTCCAACGTCGCCAGTACATGTTTTTTCTCCTCTTCCGTCAGTGGCCGCCCCGCGGGAATGCGATGCCATTTTTCCAGGCAGCCCCGACAGCAGCAGGCTGTGGCGTGCTGCGCGACGAATACGGGATGGCCGCGAAAAGGGGTTTGCTTGCCGTCGTTGGGAATCACGGCCGGGGCCAGCCGCCTGGCGATAAAATCCTCCGCATGCGATAACACGACCGGCAAGCCCTTGTTGCGCAGGTAATCGAGGTCTTTCCCGCGCAATTGAAATCCGCGGCGGAAGCTGGATTTTTCCAGGGCCGCGAAAAGATCGTCCAGGTCGCGCATGCTTAAGGGATGAGAATGCCGGCACCGGTAGTCTTGCGCGCTTCCATGTCGCGATGGGCGTGTGCGGCATCGGCCAGCGCATAGCGATGCCCGATGTCGATACGCACCTTGCCGCTCCGCACAATCCCGAACAATTCCTGCGACGTGGCTTCGAGGTCTTTGCGGCTGGCGGTATAGCTGAACAGCGATGGCCGGGTGAGGAACAGCGAGCCTTTTTGCGTCAGCAGGCCGATGTCGAACGGCGGAACGGGACCGGAAGCGTTGCCGAAACTGACCATCATTCCCAAGGGTTGCAGGCAATCGAGCGAACCCATGAAAGTATCCTTGCCTACCGAGTCGTAGACCACGCGCACGCCGATGTCGTTGGTGAGTTCACGCACGCGTTCGACGAAGTTTTCGGTGCGGTAGTTGATGCAATGATCCGCACCGTGCGCATGGGCCAGCGCGCATTTTTCGTCGGAGCCGGCAGTGCCTATCACGGTGGCGCCGAGCGCTTTCAGCCATTGGCAGGCGATCAGCCCGACTCCGCCGGAAGCGGCGTGGAACAGCACCACATCGCCCGGCTGGACCGCATATGTGCGACGTATCAGATACTGCACCGTCATGCCCTTCAGCATCATGGCAGCGGCCTGTTCGAACGAAATATCGTCGGGCAGCACGCATAGCCGGTTGGCGGGCATGTTGCGCACTTCGCAATACGATCCGACAGGGCCGCCGGCATAAGCCACGCGGTCGCCGGGCTTGAACCAGGTCACACCCTCGCCCACCGCTTCGACCACGCCGGCGCCCTCATTGCCTGCACCGGACGGCAAGGGCACCTTGTAGAGCCCGCTGCGCTGGTAAATGTCGATGAAATTGAGCCCAATGGCATGGTGCCGCACGCGGGCTTCACCGGGGCCGGGCGCTTCAACGGCAAGATTTTCGACCCGCAAAACCTCGGGGCCGCCAGTTTCGTGAAAACGTAGGGTGATGGTCATCAAGGCTCCTTTTTTCCAAATGCTGAAATTCCATTTCCCATGACTATACCGCTCCAATGCCTTGCATGATGCTGAGCTCTTCATGAGACTCGGGCAAGCTCCGCTTGTCAGTAAATTCCTATAAGTCTTTGCGGTTTTAGACGATGCCTTGGCGACAAGGCCGTAGTTAGTATTCGACTACTCACTCCTCTGGGATCGGCAATCAAGATGATAAAGAACAGGAAATATTGGCTATTGGAAATACTGGATATTGATAGGTTCATCCCTCACCTCACCATCGATTTCAGCGCAATCGATACAGGCAGACGCGGCACTCCAGAAATAAGCCAAAAGACCCTCAAAGCCTGTCGCCGATCCACGACCACAGGGCAGTAAAAAGCATGCAAGCTGATGTTTTAACTTGTTTTTTTATGTCTCGATAAGGAGACAAATCTTGAAAATCACACCCTTTAAGCCATATTTCGATTGTCGCAGCCTTGAAAAAGATGTCCTCATGCCTTGATAGCATCATTAATAATCAATTGCTTACAAAAGATTTTATGTGCCAACCCCCCCTTCTTTTGAGCTGGCACTCTTCTTGCCTAGTAATACAGGTCTATTCGGAGATTTCGTTGTGCAAAAACAATACTTATTAATTAGCGATAAAAACAATGGCTTAAATTCGTTATTTTTTTATAACCGCTTCACGGGATACATGGCTTTAGCGGGTTTTTTGTTGCTGTGGAGCCATATTGCGTTTGCCTTTGATTTCAATGATGTCGCCAAGCGCGCCGAGCAGTTGTCTGCGACGCCATTCAAGAAAGCCGACACCAGCCTGCCCAAGGACCTGGAAACCCTTGATTACGACAAATTCAGGGATATTCGCTTCAAACCCGATAAATCCCATTGGCGCAGTGCCAATCTGCCTTTCGAGCTGACTTTCTTCCATCAGGGCTGGCACTACAACCAGGCGGTCAAGATCAATGAGATCAATAGTCAGGGTGTGCAGGAAATCAAGCTGGACCCTGCCGATTTCGATTACGGCGCCAACAAATTCAACACCAAGGAATGGAAGGGCGTAGGGTTCTCCGGCTTCCGCGTTCACTTCCCGATCAATACCCCGCAATACAAGGATGAAGCTCTGGTATTCCTCGGCGCCAGCTATTTCCGCGCGCTGGGCAAAGGTCAGATATATGGACTATCGGCGCGGGGACTGGCCATCGACACTGCAATGAGCTCGGGCGAGGAGTTTCCCCGTTTCGTCGAATTCTGGCTGGAGCGGCCCAGCATGTTCAGCAAACACCTGGTGATCTATGGCCTGCTGGATTCGCCGCGTGCCGTCGGCGCCTATCGCTTCGTCATCACACCGGGTGGGGACACGACCATGGATGTCTACAGTCGCCTATTCATGCGCGACAACGTCGGCAAGCTGGGCATCGCGCCGCTGACCAGCATGTATTTCTTCGGCGAAAATAACAAGGCACCGGTAGATGACTTCCGGCCCGAAGTGCACGACTCGGACGGCTTGCAGGTACGCACCGGCAATGAAGAATGGATGTGGCGTCCGCTGGTCAATCCCAAGCGTCTGCTCACTACCTCGTTCTCGACCGTCAATCCGCGCGGCTTCGGCCTGATGCAGCGCGACCGCGATTTCAGTCATTACGAAGACCTGGAGGCGCGCTACGAAAAACGGCCCAGTGCCTGGATCGAGCCCAAGGGCGACTGGGGGCCGGGTCGTGTGGAACTGGTGCAGATTCCTTCACCGGATGAGACCAACGACAACATCGTCGCCTACTGGATTCCGGATACACCGCCCAAGCCTCGCGTTCCCTATAGCCTCGAATACCGCATCCAGTGGCAGAAGGATAATGAAACCCGGCCCCCTTCCTCCTGGGTAGTGCAAACACGGCGCGGCAACAGCTTCGTCAAGCATCCGGACGGCAGCATTGGATTCATCCTGGACTTCGATGGTCCGGGGCTGCGCAAAATGAGCACGGAAGCCAAGATGGAAGCCGTCGTGTCCATCGACGACAACGGCCAGCTCGTAGAAAACACGCTTTACCCCAATGTTGTCACCGGCACGTGGAGGCAATCCATCCGCGTGAAACGCGTGGACAACAACAAACCCATCGAACTGCGCAGCTATCTGCGCAGCAACAACACGGCGATCTCAGAGACATGGACCTACATACTTCCCCCCGATTGAGCGGGTCCGCATTAGCGGCCTGCGAACGCTACCTCGACCAGCTTCCGGTAGATACGGAGTTGCGCCAGTCGGTATTGCGCAAGGTTTCCGAATCCGAAGACGCGGTCGATCCATCATCAGCGCTGATCTGCCTGCACGAGGTGCTCGCCGGCGAAGGTTTCGACCTGGATAACCCTGCCTGGGCTTCGGTCAATCGCCGCCTGCAATTCGCATATGGCAATTCGCTCGCCGAAAACAGGGAGGCGACGCAGCACCACACCGCTGCTACGTCGCCGGAAACGCCCGAGCCTTCACTGGCTATCGCGCCGCCGATCAACCGGACGCCGATGGCACCGGTGTCCTGGCCGCCGAATCCCGTACGCGCAATGCTGGGCAAGCTGATGAGCTGGCTGCATCTGGGTGTTGCGCAACGTACCGGCAAAGTCACGCCCGACTCGCCCGATCCACGCGGTCATTGGCATCACATAGCCAGCGTGCGCCGCACGGTGCTGATTCTGCTGATCCTGGCTCAAACCGTCATGGCGACGTATTCCATGATGGCAGTGCTGCCCTATCACGGCGAAAAACCTTTGGAAATGGCGGTACTGTCGCTATTCGCAATACTTTGCGCCTGGGTCTCGGCCGGATTCTGGACCGCACTTATGGGTTATTACGTGCTGCAATTCGGCGGCGATCGCCATGCGATTTCAAAAAGCGCCGCCGACGATACGTCGATTGCGCCCGACGCCCGCACCGCGATCATCATGCCCATCTGCAACGAGCATGTGGCACGCGTCTTCGCCGGCCTGCGCGCGACTTACGAGTCGCTGGAAAAAACGGGAAATCTGCAGCACTTCGATTTCTACGTGCTGAGCGACAGCAACGATCCCGATACCCGCGTTGCCGAATCCGAAGCCTGGCTGGAGCTGTGTCGCAGCGTCGGCGGCTTCGGGCGTATCTTCTACCGCTGGCGCCAGCACCGAATCAAAAGAAAGAGCGGCAACGTCGCCGACTTCTGCCGCCGCTGGGGCAGCAACTATCGCTACATGGTGGTCCTGGACGCGGACAGCGTTATGACCGGCGACTGCTTGTCGCGGCTGACGCAATTGATGGAAGCCAACCCCAGTGCCGGCATCATCCAGACCGGCCCGCACGCTGCGGGGCGCGACACCTTCTACGCGCGGTTGCAGCAATTCGCGAGCCGGGTTTACGGCCCGCTCTTTCTCGCCGGCCTGCACTACTGGCAATTGGGCGAATCCCATTACTGGGGCCATAACGCCATTATCCGCGTCGAGCCTTTCATCAAGCATTGCGCACTCGGCCGCTTGCCAGGCCGGGGCTCGCTGTCCGGGGAAATCCTGTCGCACGATTTCGTCGAAGCAGCCTTGATGCGCCGCGCCGGCTGGGCCGTATGGATTGCCTACGACCTGCCCGGCAGTTATGAGGAAATGCCGCCCAACTTGCTGGATGAGTTGAATCGCGACCGCCGCTGGTGTCATGGCAACCTGATGAATTTCCGCCTGCTCTGGGCGCCCGGCTTCCATGCGGCCCACCGGGCGGTGTTTGTAACCGGAGTGATCGCTTACGTCTCAGCGTTGCTGTGGCTGGCATTCCTGCTGCTCTCTACCTGGCTGCTGGCGGATCACACCCTGGTCGAGCCGGAGTATTTCGTGCAGCCGCAACAGTTGTTCCCGATATGGCCGGAATGGCATCCGGAACGCGCCATGGCCTTGTTCGGCGTGACGGCCACCTGGCTGTTCCTGCCCAAGCTGCTGAGCGTCGCGCTCATCATCATGCGCGGCACACGCCAGTTCGGCGGGACGCTACGACTGCTGATCAGCATGCTTGCCGAATGGCTGTTTTCGATGCTGATGGCGCCAATACGCATGCTGTTTCATACGCAGTTCGTCCTGGCCGCCCTGACCGGCCTTAAAATCCAGTGGAAATCGCCGCCGCGCGAAGATGCCGCGACGCCGTGGGGCCTGGCGGCTCGCCACCACGGATGGCACACGCTGCTCGGCTTCGTCTGGGGAGCAGCCGTCTACTGGCTCAATCCGTCATTCCTGCTGTGGATGCTGCCCATTTTGGTGGCGCTGGTGTTTTCGATCCCGATTTCGGTTTACACCAGCAGCCCGGAATTCGGCCGCAAGCTGCGCAAACTCGGCTTCTTCCTCATTCCTGAAGAAGCCAACCCGCCGGCGGAATTGCGTAGCGTGCAAACGGAAATGGGCTATACGACAAAACAGCACGATTTCAGCGAGGCGGTCACCAACCCCAGTGTGAATGCCCTGATGTGCTCTTTCGGCACCGTCCGCATTCCGCAGCCCGAGCCCTTGCGTCGCAACCGGCAGCGCCTGGTGGATATGGCCCTGCGCAACGGGCCGGACGCGCTGAACATCCAGGAAAAAATGACCCTGCTCAACGATGTCCATGCCTTGTCGCATCTGCACTTCCAGGTGTGGTCCTCGCCTTCTGCCTATGCTGGCTGGTTCAGAACCGAAGTGCGCGTCCCGCGCGTCCAGTCCTTCGGCAGGGAGGAGTTCGTCAATCCGGCTTACGCCTGAGTGCACGGGAAGTAAAAAAAAGCGTGCGGTCATCGGACCGTGCGCCTTTTATCAGGATTCTTCGAGCCAGCACCGAATCCATCAGCCAAATAAAAAAGCCGGGCAAAGCCGGCTTTTTTATTGCCTGAAACCTGTAAGAGTTTAGGCTTGATTCAGAACAGGAACTGCGCGTTGATACTGGCCGAGTTGGCGTTGTAATCAAAGTCCTCGAAGTTCGAAGTCCGCTTGTCGCGCTGCAATATGCCGGTCACGATAATGTTGCGCGTAGCTTTCCAGTCTGCGGCAACCTGGAAGATTTGCAGCTTGTCCTGACGCAGCTCCGGGATGGCTACGATGGCACCGCGATAGTCGCGGTCGCTGTAATCGTAGCGTGCGCGGAAAGTGGTCTTGGGGCTGTATTCCCATACGGGCGCTATCGAGAAGGTTTCGGCGATGTAGTAGCTGTTTTCGTCTTCCTGATAGCTGTAGATGTTGCGTGACAACGATACATTCAGCGAGGTTTTCCCCGTGATTTCCCAGCGATAGAGGAAGCGGCCGGTCATGCCCGAGTAATCGCGGTCATCGAAGTGGTCATGCTCGCGTTTTACATAGGCCAGCTTGCCGTCGATGGTAGATTTTCCGGTAAGGCGCCAGAAAACATTGGCCTCGGTTTCACTCTGGTCAAAGCCGGTATCGAGCTGCTGAACCGGATCAAGCGCGCGTCCACGGTATTCGCCATCCGTCTCGCGCTGCAGCAGCGAGATCCAGTTTTGCGAGAGAGCCACCCACTTGCCCCCCAGCTCGAAACCGTCCTGCTGGTAATCGCCGATTTGCTCGAACTGCTTGCTGTTGCGGGCCCTTACGTCCAGCAGACCTGCCAACGCATGAAAACCTCCGCCGATATCACCGTCAACGGTGAACAAACGCACATTGCTGGTCTGCACGTTTTTCTCGGTTTCGCGGAATTCAGCGAAGCTGTTCTGTTCCTGCTTCTGCTCGGCCAGGAGGATACCGCTGATGCGCGGCGTCACATGATAGTGCCAGGCGGCGCTGTAATTGAAGGCGGTGTAGTCGAGAAAATCGTAGGTCTTGAAGCGGTTGTCCACCACCATCGCATCAACCACAAAACGCTGCTGAGAATACGGCTTGTCGATTCGTATCCCGGCGTTGGTTGTGTAGATGATGTCCGATTTCTGCGACCGGCCGAGAAATGGCTCGGGGCTTTCCGATCCAGAGAGCCTGAACAGATTGCTGTCATAACGCACCTGTCCGCCAACGATAAAATTCAGCGTGTCGGTATTTTCGATCTTGTCGAGCGGATCGGGCGCATAAACAGTACCGCCCGCGCCGGCAACAGCCGGCGCCAAGGATAAGAGAGAAGTCACAAGAACTTTACTGCAGGTGCCGGGATTCAAGGTCTTGTGAGACCTTCTTTTTAAATCGCCGGTGCTGTTCGAATTTACCATTCGTTATGCTCCCTTTTCTTAATACCTTACCCTTGAAGGGACCATAGCATAGCAAAAATCAAACATCAACTATTGCCACCCACCACAAGCAATTCTCTTGTTTTTTCAATGGCTTTAGCGCTATTTTCACCAGATTGCTCGAACATTGCTGCCAGCATGGCGCGGAACTCCTTGCCAACCTCTGGATGACGCAGTGCGAGCTTGACCGTCGCTTCAAGATAGCCGTTCTTGGAGCCGCAATCGTAGCGTATGCCCTCATAACGATAAGCGAGCACTTGCTCTTCGTTGAGCAGTGATGCAATGCCATCGGTTAGCTGGATTTCACCGCCGGAACCGGCCTGGATGTTCTCCAGGTAATGAAAAATCCGCGGCGTCAGCACATAGCGGCCGACCACTCCCAGCGTCGAGGGGGCATCTTCGGGCTTGGGCTTTTCGACGATTCCGGAAACCTGTTCGACCCTGTCATCCAGGGGGCGCGAGGCAACGATGCCGTAGCTGCGCGTCTGTTCACGCGGCACATCCTCGACGCCCAGCAGCGAGCAATTGTAATAATCGTATGCCTCCACCATCTGCTTCATGACCGGTGTCTTGCCATCGAGCAAGTCGTCGGCAAGCAATACCGCAAACGGCTCGTCCTGCACCACCGGCTTTGCCATCAGGACGGCATGGCCCAGTCCCAGGGCGCGGTTCTGGCGGATGTAGATGCAGTTGATGTTTTTGGGCACGATGCTGCGCACGACCTTGAGCAGTGCCTGCTTGCCGTTGAGCTCCAGTTCGTTTTCGAGCTCATAGGCCATATCGAAATGGTCCGAGATGGAGCGCTTGTTGCGCCCGGTGATGAAGATCATGTCGGTAATGCCGGCGGCGACGGCCTCTTCAACCGCATACTGGATCAAGGGCTTGTCCACGATGGGCAGCATTTCTTTGGGGCTGGCCTTGGTGGCAGGGAGAAAACGGGTGCCGAGACCGGCAACGGGGAAAACAGCTTTGGTAATTTTTGTCATGGTATCGATTTCTAACAAGTTGATAAAAACGAGGCAATCAAGCCACGCATTGTTTGCGTTCGCTCTGGAGATGAAGCATCTCCCACTGCCAGGCATGCTTGATGATGGTGTCGAGATCGGAATAAACAGGGTTCCATCCGAGCTCTTCGCGCGCCAGGGTGGCGTCTGCCACCAGCATGGCCGGATCGCCGGGGCGGCGCGGGCCTTCCTCGACCCGAACCACGCAGCCGGTTACCGTTTCTGCAGCATCGATGACTTCCTGCACGGTATAGCCGGATTCGTTGCCCAGGTTATAGCGGCGGCTCAATCCGGTGGCCATCAGGCGCTGCAACGCCAATAGATGTGCGGTACACAGATCGACCACGTGGATGTAGTCGCGCATGCAGGTGCCGTCCGGCGTGTCGTAATCGCGCCCGAAAACGGTGATCGATTCGCGGCGGCCGGAGAGGGCCTGGAGCACCAGCGGGATCAGGTGCGTCTCGGGGTCGTGGCGCTCGCCGAGCAAACCGGAGGGATCCGCACCTGCGGCATTGAAATAGCGCAGACAGACCGACTTGAGCCCGTAGGCGTTTTCATAATCCCCCAGGATCTGCTCGATCATCCATTTCGAGCGACCGTAAGGATTGAGAGGTTCCTTGGGATGCGCATGATCGATCGGGATATATACCGGCTCGCCGAAAATGGCGGCGGTCGAGGAGAAAATGAAATACTCCACCTCGTGCCGCACCATGGCATCCAGCAGGTTCAATGTATTGCTGACGTTGTTCAAATAGTACTTGTCCGGATGACGGACGGATTCGCCCACCTGGATATGCGAAGCGAAGTGCATGACCGCCTCGGGATGGTGAACACGGAATACCTCGTCCAGCCTGGCCTTGTCCGCCAAGTCACCTTTAACGAACTCACCCCCGAGCACGGCATCGCGGAATCCGGAAGACAGGTTGTCGTAGGTGACGACCTCATGTCCTTCTTCCAGCAGCATCTTGACCATGTGGGAACCGATATATCCTGCGCCGCCAACGACTAATATTTTCATACTTGATCCTTATGAGTTTTCAATGACCGGCTTGGGCGTGCCATCGGAGAGTTCCTTGATGTCTGCCTTGCGGTACTTGAGGCACTGCGCAAAAAAAACCAGCATGTCGAGCGTATACCGGCGCAGCAAACGCCGCGGTTCATGGCATAGCCGATAGAACCACTCCATCCGCATTTTCTGGATAAGTTCCGGCGCGCGCGGCTTGTTGCCTGCCCAGAAATCGAAGAGCGCACCCACGCCAGTAACGACACCGACGTCCAGCGCATCGCGGTGGTTGAGTATCCACTCTTCCTGCAACGGATTACCCAGCGCAACCAGCAGGACTTCGGCCTCGGAACCGTTGATGCGGGCAATGATTTCATCGCTGTCGCGCAGGCCGCTATAGCCATCGCAGTAGCCGACCACCACCTGCCCCAGCTCCTGCTCAACGTAATCGACGGCCTTTTTCACGATTTCCGGCTTCGCGCCCAGCATGAAAACGCGCAATGGGCGGGAGGATTCGCGGAAAAGGTAGGGAGTAAAATCCGTACCGTTCAGGTTGGCCTTGAACGCACGTCCGCGCATGAATTTGGCGACGATATCAAGGCCGACGCCATCGTTGACGATGAGCACGCTGTCGTTGTACATGCGCCCCAGAAGCGCTTTGCACTTGACGACAAAGTTGCTGTTGGCGAACAGCAGCGAGATTTTTTCGTGCTGCCGCAATACGGATAGAAGATGGATCGCCAGATCTTGCGGTGTTGCTTCGTGGACGGGAAAGCCAGCAATAGGAACAACCTTACCTAGGCTCAATTTCAATATTCCTTCCAAGTCAGCTATATCGTTACATGATGTAGCAATCCGCGTGCCATCAAAACAACATACTGATTTATAAGGAAAATAACCAGATTTATCTAATATCAAAAAAGAGGTTTCCGTCGCCTCACAACGACATCAACCCCATCCATCATGCTAAGTCACTGATTTATATTGATTCAGCCTGTCTCAGGATGCAGACAGAACCCATTTCCAATGATTTCTGTCCGCTGTTGTGGAGGTCTAAGGCCGCTTACTGGCCATAATGCATGGGGAGAAACTGCAGCTTGTCCCATGGGAAACCATTCAGCACGGCATAGTTGGGATGGCCGCCGAACAGCGTCGGGTAGGGATCGGATTGACCCAGCGCGGTATACGACACGGCATTCTGCGCGCGCAATGCCAATGCTCCCGAACGATCCCAGACCACAAAACCGTACTTCTGTGCCGCTTTGGCGATAATCTTGCCGGCCCTGCTCATCGGCAGCGCATCGACATTGACTGCGGGATCGAGCCGGAAGCGCAGTCCTTCCGGGATGCGATTGGCGGCATAAGAAAGATTGATTCCATCCGAGCGGTTGGCCGGCCAGGAGTAGATGCTCTTGTCTTCGGCATCGACCACCGAGAAGCCGATCGCATGCTTGATCTCGCCGCGCTGCAATTCCTCGGCGGTAATCTGTCCGCCGAGGAAAGGCAAACTCGTGGCCGTGGTGCCGTAATACTTGTAGAACACGCCATTGCTGGTCTTGGCATTCTGGATACGGCCACCCCAGCAGGCCATCCACTTTCCGTCGACTTTCTTCGCCTGCCAGAATTCCCACAATGTATCGGTCGAAGGCTGGTAGATGGTCATTTCGCCATCCGTGCCTTTGGATTGCACAGCATAGCCGGGTATGGGCACTGCCGCCCACTGCTCGGCCAGGCTGCTATCCGAATAGCCTTTTTTCTGGCAATCCCATTGCGTGACTTTTACCGTAGGCGCCCCGGACCCGGCAATGTAAACCGGGCTTGTATACTCCTTGGTATTGATAGTGACCGTGCCATAGTTGGCCGCCTTTTGCCGCAGGATTTCCTTTACAAAATTGGCCGAATTTGAATGCAGCGGCACCGTTGCAGGAATCGGCGTGTACCAGAAACTGGTGGGTGCAAATACGGCATCGGTAATGACGGTTTCCGCCGAAACAGCCAGCGGCACCGCCATCAGCGCGGATAGGAAAAGTTTTTTATTTGAGTTCAAGAGAGCCTCCTACGCGAAGTTTTGAAGAAAGCCTTTTACCGAGCGCAATCCACTTCTGCTCGTAGTAAAAGGTGGATAAATGCGCGCTGAGGAACAGCAGCGCAAATAACAGGGGACGCTTCGCATATTTCTCCAGATCGTCGCCGCTACCCAGCCATGTCGTCATCAGGAAGGGATGGATCACATACAGCGCGAAGGAGATGGTGGCAATGTAGAACAGAACCTTATGTTGCAGCAGTCCGGCCACCCGGGTCTGCGTATTGAACAACGTAGCCCCCACCAGGATGACAGCAAAATAGGGCCGCAGGTAACACAGGAAGCCACCGTCGGGATGGCAGGAAATCAACAGCAGGACAAACGAGACCGGAAAACTTGCATGGCTCAGGAATATCTTGAATGCACCGCTCAGTTTATCGTTGTAAATCAAGGCAAGCATGGCGCCGGCCAGGATTTCGTCGATGCGGAAATGCGTCATGATCGAGTAATGCACGCCATTCGTCGCACGGAATAAGGTAAACGCTATGAGCAAGGCAGGAATCAGCAATAACCCGCGCTTGTTGAACAGCCCGACCAAAATCGCTATACCGAGATAAAAATGGATTTCGACGCACAGCGACCATAAATGCGGCGTCGTATCGACGAATCGCTCGGGCGGATAATTGATATAGAACATGAAATGCGCGAGCCAGACCTCCAGCGTTACGGGAGAGATCAGGAACATCAGCGTCATGTAGAGCCACGCCAGCGGCAGGATGCGGAAGAACCGCCGGATCAGGAAATCCACCAGACCGTAGCGGGTCAGCAGGAAATGCGTCACCAGAAACCCCGACAGCACGAAGAAGAAAACCATGCCGAGTATGCCGGCGGCGATATTCAGCTTCCATGCATGCGGGCCAAGGGGTAATAAATGCGTCGCCAATACCAGCAAAATACTGATGCCGCGCCATCCGTCCAACACATTGAATCGATCTCTTTCCATGACGCTTCCTCTTTCATACATGGCCGCGCCTCCCAGCACGGCTTCTTATGCGGCTCTGGTGCCCAGCTTTTTCTGATACCAGTACTGCCCTGAGACTTTCTCCGGCGCTTCGATCAGGAACATCAGGTTCCAGCGTCGACACAGCTTCAAAATTCCAACAGGGATCAACACCGCGAACGAGAACCCCAGCGCCAGATGCGCGTACAAGTTCTCGATATGCAGCACCTTCTGCAGCAGCACCCGCACCCCGCTTCCCGCCAGCACGTGCATCAGGTAGATCGCCATCGACGAATAGCCGATGGTCAGCAGGTAGCGGTTGGGATAGCGTGCAAGCGCATGGGACAGCAGTACGACGAAGAGGATGGCGATCATCGCCAATACCAGCATGCCCGGCCCCATGTCTTCATGCGTCATGTGGAAATAGCCATGGAACAGCCATTGACTGAACACGAACAGGAAAAGAAACGGCAAGACGAGCATGTTGGCCCGCTCCAGGAACATCTGCTTGATTTCGTTGAACCAGACGCCGAAAGCAAAAAACACGAACCACGCATACAGATAATCGGAGTGGAAAAACTCCGGCAGGGATTGCTGGAACACAAACACCGCCGCAGAAAACAGCACGGCGGCAAGAAACAACCGCCGCTGCAATGCCGCATAGATGGGAATGGCCACCACCGTGATCATGAAAAGCGCGAACAGGAACCAGAATTGCGCGCGCGGTTCCAGCAGGTTGACCACGTCCTCGAAGAACACGACATCGTTGGTATAGCGCGAAAAAATCAGCTCCACGAATCCCTGCAAAAGCGACCAGAGGATGTAGGGATACAGGATGGTGTCGGCTTTGCTGGCGACCATTTCGGCGCCCCCGCGTTTCTTCAGTGAATTATGGAAAAACAATCCCGACAGGAAGAAAAACAAGGGCATATGAAACGTGTAGATGACGCTGTCCACGAGCTTGAACCACTGCTCGTCGAACTCGATGCCTGCGGAATAAACGCCGCGCGCGATGTGCCCGTAGACCACCAGCAGAATGCCGATGCCCTTGGCGTAATCCACCCAGGCATGTCGTTGAACCGTGTTCACGGCCCAGTCACCTTGCGTTTCGAACCCAGCCAGGCGAAATCCGCCCTGGCGAAGAATTTGCGTGCCGGATCCTCGATGAAGCGATAGCACAATTCAGCCACCAGAATATTCAGCAATGCAAAGGCCACGATCACCGGCGCGTCAAAACTGTCATTCAGGACGGGTACGTGATCCTGTATCCGCACGAACAGCGCCAGCGTGAAAAAATGCGCGAGATACAGCGAATAGGAAATATCCCCCAGCCGCGCGAAAGGCCGGATCGCAAAAATCGGCCGGATTTCACGCTCCCCGAGCACCGCTGCGGAAATCAGGGCGAACGCGGCCAGGCCCCAGATCGCGGTCCGTTCGAAAATCGAGTCGTGCATCTGGTTGACGAGCACCGCCACCCCGATCACCGCCAGCAGCACGGCAAGTTCCGTTTTCAGGCGCAGGCCCTTCATGTAAATCACCGCCACACCGCACCCGAGCAGGAATTCAAAGAGCAAAGGGCTGGTAATCACCTGCAACACCGGCGCCATCGGCTGGGCCAGCAAGCCGATGGCGACCAGCGCGACGAATACCGTGGCGATGAACCGCAGCCGTGCATAGGAGTGCAGCCCGAAAGCGAGCGCCGTCGCAAAGACCAGATAGAAGAACCATTCGAAGGTCAGCGTCCATGCCATCGGAATCACATACGCGGTATGCGCGTCGGCACTCATCGAGATCACCTGCTCGCTATAAGGCAGGAACAGCATGGACATCAGGAATTTCTCAAGGCTGATCTGGGTATCCACCGCCGTCCCGGCCAGCGAAGCGAGACCGAATGCCAGCGCCGTAAGCACCCAGTAAAGTGGCGCAATGCGCACGAGACGGCGCGCGAGAAACTGCTTTGCAGAGTATTCCCGCCCCTTGCCGGAAAGATCGGACTGCGTGATCATCATGATGAAGCCGCTGATCACAAAGAAAATATCGACGCCGGAACCGCCGAGCTCCAGCGCCCAATGCCCGACCTCGGCGCCCCGCTCGACCTGCGACGCGAGATAGTGATGACACACCACCATCGCCGCCGCCAATCCCCGCAAGATCTGGATTCCGATGAACATCGCGTGGCCTCAATCGCGCCGTGATCGCACCCAGTCTACCTGGCGACGCACAAGAAATTTCAGATACAGAGGAATCTTGCTCAGCGCATAAAACGGCGCGTATGCCAGGTTGGGCAATGAAAGTATCTTGCGGCCGAAGCGCGCCCAGGCAATGAAAACTGCTCCGCCTACCAGCGCCATGTCGATCAAGGGAAGAACCCACGGCCAGAGGTCGCCGGTCAGGAACCAGAGCACGCCGCCAAGAACGCACAATGCAGCGGTCAACAAGACCAGCAAGGCCAGCGGTGGCACGCAGAGGTCGAGCGTCAGCGCCAGCAGGCCGCCATTGCGGGTGCGCAGGCTTTGTTTCAAACGCGGCATGCCCTCCTGCGCCAGCATGCCGAGGTGTCCATGCTCCCAGCGCGTGCGCTGCGATTGCTCGCCTTCGGTATTCGCCGGAAACACGCTGGTGACTTTCGCGCCCGGGCAAAAAAGCGGGGCATAGCCTTCTGCCGCGAAATCGAGGCCGAGCTTGAGGTCTTCGACGATATGGCCGCTGGCCAGGTTGGCATGCTGGATGAGCTGCCAGGGGAATGCCATGCCGGTTCCCATCAGCTGGCAGGGCAAGCCCAGATGGTGATAGCCCAGTGGGCGCGCCCAGTTCTTGACCGCCCAGGCAAACTCCGCAATCTTGGTCTTGAGGCTGGCGCCGTCCGGCGAATGCATCAGGTACAACGCCTGCACCGGGCGGCAAACGGCGCGTGCCTGGCGCGCCAGCATGTCGAGCGCATAGCCGTGTACCACGCAGTCGGCATCGACCACGACCACCACTTCCGGTGGATGGGTGGCGAGGTGCCGCACGCCGAAATCGAGTGCATAGCCTTTGCCGCGCTTTTCCGGATCGTGGCGAACAATCACTTCCGCGCCGTTGGCGCGCGCAATGTCCGCGGTGTCGTCGTTGCAGTTGTCGGCGACGACCAGCACGCGATCGCCCGGTTGCAGCTGCATCTGGATGGCATTGAGCGGTCGCGCGATGCCGGAGGATTCGTTATGGGCGGGCATCAATACAGCGATTTTCGGACGGGCGCCGAACAGGATGCCCTTGCCTTTGAAAATCGGCAGCGCCAGCACCACTTGCAGGGCAAAGACAAAAGCCGGGACGAAGAGCACCAGGCACAGCAGCACGAAAACAATCTGCAGGATCAGCATCATACGAAGCGCTTCTTTTCTTCGAGGATTTGCTGCGGAGCGGGCGCCGCGGCGGCGTGGAACAGTCGCGACAGCTTGACCGCCTCGGTGTCGATGTCATGCCGCTCCAGTACGCGCTGATAGGCGGCATCGCCCATTTGCTCCAATGCTGCAAGCGGCAGTGCAAGGAATTCCTCCATCGCAGCAGCCAGGGCTTCGACGTCGCCCGCCGGGAAGAGCCAGCCGTGCTTGCCGGATTCGATCAGCTCGGGAATGCCGGCGACGTAGGTCGTGAGTACCGGCCGGCGCAGCGCCATCGCTTCCATCACCACCACCGGCAAGCCTTCGGCAAAGCTGGGCAGTACCAGCGCGCGGGCTGCCAGGATTTCCTTGCGCACCTGCTCGCTGCTGATCCAGCCGGTGATGCGGATATGTTTTTGCAGCTTGCGCTGCGCGATCAGCTGCTCGATTTCGTCCCGCATTTCGCCGTCGCCGGCGAGCACCAGTTCAATATCCACGCCTTTGCGCACCAGCTGGGCGACGGCTTCCACCAGCAGCAACTGCCCTTTCTGTTCGCACAGACGGCCGACGCACACCAGCCGCGGAGATGAAGGCGCCGGCACTGCCGCAACCTTGTGGAATGCCGGCTCCAGCCCGCAATGCACCACCTTGATTTTCGGCCAGTCGGCATAGTCCACCCAGCGGCTCAACTGGCTGCGACCATAGGAGCTGATGGCGACGACGAATGCCGCGCGCCGGACTTTCTCGCGCAGCTTGATGAATTCCGGCTTGTCGAATTCCTCCGGCCCGTGCACGGTGAAGCTGTAACCCGGCCCGCCCAGCAGGTTCGCCAGCATCACCACCTCGGCGGAGTTGGTGCCGAAATGCGCATGCACATGCTGTGCGCCGGAGGCTTCCAGCCAAGGCACGATGCGGCAGGCTTCCGCCAGGTAAATCAGGTGGTATGGCATGGGACGGTCAGCCCGCACACCCATGCGCAACGCCGCCCACAACGCGGCCGCAAAGCGCAGCGGATGCGTAGCCATCATGCGCAACGCCGCTACCAGCAGGCCACTGATGCCTTCCAGCAGCACATATTGCGTCTGGCCGCGCTCGCGCAGGTCATCCACGTCCACCAGGTCGCCGTCCCAGCCGCGCAGGGCGATGCGCTGGACATTGAAACCCTGCCGCTCAAGCGCAAGAATCTCGCGCCGGATGAAACTGTGGCTGACCTTGGGGTACTGATTGATGAAATAGGCAATATTGATTTTATTCATCTGAGATTCCTATCGAAGCCTCGAGTGCCGGCACGGGCACGCTATGCAATGCGGGCCGGATGATGCGGGCCGGCGCGCCGACGGCGGTGCAGCCGTCAGGCACATCGCACAGCACCACCGACATCGCGCCGATCTTGCAATCGTTGCCGATACGGATGCCGCCCAGCACCTGCGCATAGGCGCCGAACTCGACGTTGTTGCCGACTGTCGGCACCGGGCCGCCATCGATGCGGTTGCCGATGGTCACGCCCTGGCGCAGGGTGCAATTGGCGCCAAGGTGTGCATCGGGGTGTATGAAGATGCCGCCGAAATGCCACACTCGCAGGCCCGGACCAATCACCGCCGATTTCGGCAGGCTGGTCGCCAGCAGCGTCTCGACGACGCGGAAAAGAAGCCAGTACAGCATCGTAGCCAACCTCTTGCGCCCCCCCTCCGGCAGGCGGTCAATGCGCCGTCCGAAGCGGTACACCCACACCGCCCACAGCGACTGCTCCTTCAAAAAAGGGCGGGGGAAAGGATAGCGGCGCAGGTCGGCCTGCCAATCAGAATCGCGGCTCATCTCGTCGGTTGCTCTTGAGGAAATTGTGGTCTGGCTCATGCACGCTCCAGCCCGGCTCATAGTTTCGGGTGAGTGCCTGTGCGGCACGTGAACGCATGGCCATCGCGCAGGCAGCGCCGATGAAGAACCAGTAGTACCAGTTGAACGCCAGGTAATCGAGCATGTTGTCCGAGAAGGCGAAGAACAGGTATTCGACCAGCAGCGTCACGACAATGACTGTGCCCAGGCGGTTTTCCTTGATGCCCAGCAACAGCGTGAAGAACAGGCGGATATACATCCACGCGGCAGCCGCCACACCCACGACTCCGGTTTCGAAAAACCACTGTACATAAGTGCTGTGCGCCCCCCAGTGGGTGCCGCCTGCCAGGGGAAAGAAGATCGGCGAATAATGTTTAAAGGAGTTGAGGCCGTAGCCGAAGGCCGATTTCGAGATCGCCATCCACTCCATCGCGGTCTTCCACAGCAATTGCCGCCAGGCGAAGGAATTCAGCTCGGCATAGCGCCCGACCTCGTTACCCTGTCCCAGGTCCAGCAACCGGTCGCGCACGCTGGGCACCAGCAACGCCAAAAGTGGTGCCAGCACTAAATAAAGCAGATAACGTTGCTGGAAGAACACGCCGTACACCGCAAAAATCACGAACATTGCCGCCCACGCGCTGCGTGTCTGGGTCAGCAGCAGCAGCCCCATCATCACCGCCATGTAAAGCCATAACGCGCCGCGTTTGTAGTGCGCGGCATTGACGAAGGTTGTTTTCAGCCGGTAGAAGATCAGCGAAATACTGATCACCAGATAAAACGCCAGGATGTTGGGATGGCTGAACGTGCCGCGCAGGCGGAAGCTTTCCGAGAAGATCGAGCCGCCGCCGTAAGTGGCGACGACGAACAGCGCGTACAGCACCGGGATCACAGAGGACAGCAGGATGACGGTGATGGCGGACTCGAACTCTTCCTTGCTGCGCACCACATAGAACGCGATGATGAAGACCGCCATGTAGGACACCAGCCCCAGGAACACGCGAATGGCGTCCTTCATTTCCGGGGAGTAGAACATCGCGACGAACGCCACGGCCAGTACCGGTCCCCAGATCGACATCGCGCGCTTCGACAAGCCGGACGGCCGCTCGAAAATAAACATCAGCGCCAGCAGGATCATCAGCGCATTGATCAGGCCGCCGACCCCCATGCCGCCGCCGAAGCGGGTTGTTTCCAGAATGAGGTCGCCCGACGCGCGGAACAGCAGAATCAGGAAAAACAGCTTGCGCTTGTCGAATACCAGCAGCAGCCCCATGCCCAGCACGAAGGGCAACGCCGAAATCAGCGCGAGCTTGCCGTCCACCAGGTCGACGAAGCCGACGGTGCCCAGCCCGGCCAGCAGGCCGGTCATGACGACCGCCAGTCCGGCCAGCAAGGGTTTCGCGTTCGTCGAGTCCACGACTCAGGCCACCAGCCCTGAAGCCGTCAGCGTCAGGATGGGCTGCTTCTTCAGGTCCTTGATCATCCACGAACGCACCGTACGCCATTCGACGTGGCGTATGCCGTGGCGTGCCGCATGGCTGGCATAGCGCGCGCCCATCACCGGGTTGAGGCGATTGGAAATCGCCTTGCGGTAGGAAAGCTCGCGCTGCAGCTCCATCGATTCCGGCATCACCTTGGTCATGAAGCGGCGCATCTGCTCGTACTCTTCCGAGAAATCCGTTCGGCCGTGGAAGTTGATCAGGTTGACGCCGTGGTTGCAGAACGGCGCCGGGTCGAAGCCCTTGGTGTTGTTGATGATGGCGAGCGACTCGGTGAGGTAGCGCGAGATGCGCAGCGCCAGGTCGGTCTGGTCGACATACTTGGTCGCGCCGACATTGGAACCGTGCCAGCGGTACTTGATCAGGCTCTGGTTGATATTCATGCAGCGGCTGACCAGCGCCAATTGGCCGAACAGGAAGTAATCCTCGGCCAGGCCCGGCACGCTCATGCGCCTATCCAGCGGCATCGCGCCGATGAAATCCTCGCCGTATCTGGCGTCCATGCAGCGCAGCGCGTCGAGACGCATCGCCACCGTGGGGTGGGCGACCGGCGTGCGGAAAGGCGTCGCGGTGAGCACGCCGTTAATGCCGGTGGGCATGTCGAGCAGGCCGATCTTGCGGCCGGATGCGTCAATCACGTCGCCCAGCGAGCCGACCAGCACCAACTCAGGGTCCGCACCCATGGCTGCGGCCAGCACCTCCATGCGTTCCGGCAGCGAGATATCGTCGGCATCCTGGCGCAGCACGTATTTCGCGTCGCACATGTCCAGGCCGGCGTTCAGCAACCCGGCCAGGCCATTCGCCTGCGGCAGCGACCGCACGACAATGCGGCTGTCGCGCTCGGCGTAATTGTGGGCCAGCTCCAGGCTGCCATCGGTTGAGCCATGGTCCAGCACGAACACGCGCCAATCGCGGAAAGTTTGCAGGCAGATGCTGTCCAGTGCCTCTGCCAGGTAATCGACCCCATTCTTGACGGGGAGCAGCACATCAAACGTAGCCATGATTTTTATCCTTATCCTTTCTGCAGGGCGACCAGTTCGCTATTGGCCGTCCACGCGCTGACATAACTCGAATTCTTGCCGTAGCTGTTGTCCAGCACGGTGCTTGATTTATTCATGAGGCACGCCAGGATGTGGCCGTGCAGACGGTCGGTCACGATGTGGTTGTGCAATGAGAACAGCTTGACCGCGTCGTCGATCAGCTTGCCGGAATAGGCGGCCCAGCGACGCGACAGCAACTTGTTGGAATTCCAGCCGATGCCCAAGCGGTAGGTACTGCGCATCGCGCGGCGGAAGAAATCGATGTTGCGCTCGCGTTCGCCGACGACGATGGGCCAATCGGTCTTGGCGGCATATTCGATGTCGTTGCCATCGCCGGATGCGCGCTTCTCATCATCCATGCGGCTGATCAGCAGTGCGCCGGTCGTGGCCGTGTGCCTGGGCATGATGGGATAAAGCTGGTGCGCCATATCCGGCAGCAGGTGCACGTGGTCGGTAAAATCCTTCGCGATTTCGTAAGAGGCGTAATCGCGCACACAGAGATGCACGTCCGGATGGTTGCGGAACAGTCGCGCGGAACGTTTTCTTTCCTCGGCCGAGCTGAAATGTATGGTCTGCGGCAGCACGATGATGCGGTTCTCCGTGCGAGTGCTCACTACCTGTTCGCGCAACGCCTGCATGCCGTAGGCGGAATACAGGTCGCCGAAATTGCCGCCACCGTGGAACAGGATCACGTCGCCCTTTTCGATCCAGCCCGGGTTATACGAAAAGGCCGGGGCGCTGATGCGCGGCTTCAGCTGGTAGCGATCGAAGAACGCCAGCGTGCCATGCATGATCAGCAAATCGCCGATGTTACCGTGCACCGGATAATCGATGTAATGGAACGGCTTGCCGCCGACCAGATCGGCAATGATCTGGTGCTTGTCGGCCAGCGCCGTCATCATCACGGTATGGTTGAATTCGGGAATGTCGCTTTCCCGCAGTGTCTCGATGTTCAAATTTTTATCCATAACTGCGCCTCGTAAATAATCTCAATGCAGCCGTGCAATCCGCCATCGTCGGCAGCATGTCCGGCATGCGTTCCTTCAGCACGAAGGGGTAAAGTCCCAGCGTGACCGTGAGCCTGAGCACGGCGCCGAACAGCATCAGCATGCTCAGGTAGATGTGGATGTCCTGTTTGGGCAGGAACGGCAGCGCCATGAATACCGGCACCACCGAAATGAACTGCCGCACGAACACCAGTCCCGGACGCCCGCCGGCATTGAAGCGCTGCGCCAGCGTCCAGCTCGCGCCGGTGATCACGCACTCGAACAGCAGGATCGCGAACGGGACCGTCATCGACACGAAGGACTCGCCGTAAACCCACTTGATCAACCAGGGCGACAACGCCGCGCCCAGAGCTGCCAGCAGCAGCATCGGTACGAAAGTCACGCGGAAGGCGACGCGCACGTGGTGCGACAGCGCGACGACGTCCTTGCCGGCAAAGCGCGAATAGAGCGCCGTCGACACCGCCTCCTGCACCGCGCCGATCAGGCGCGAGGTGGTAAAGGCCAGCGCGTAGAAGCCATACTCCACAATCGTGCCGATGTTGAGCAGCGCGATCTTGTCAAAATTGACCAGAAACAGGCTCAGCAGCACCGTTCCATGGTGACTGGCGCCATAGCCCAGCATGCCTTTCCAGGTGGCGGGCGGATTGTCGGTTTCGGGCATCTGCCAGACCTTGTTGCGCCGCGCCCACAAAATGCCCAGCAGCGTCAGCGCAGCGGCCACGATCATCTGCGTGACCAGGATGGCCTTGAAATCCACGGTATCCATGATTGCCATCACCGCCAGCAGCAACACCAGGTTGCCGACCACCAGCAGGAAGCGCATCAGGTTGAAAAATTGCAGCCCGTCGTGCAACTGGCTCAAGGCGTAGAAATACCCCTGCCCCGCCGTCGCCGCCGTCAGCAGCAAGATCAGCGGCAACTGATCGTGCAGTTGTGCCTCGCGGGTGACATTCATGCCCAGCCACGCCAGCATCACCGACAGGCCGGCGACGAATGCCAGCGAGAACACCATCCACAGGCCGTAGTTGAACGGCCGGCCGGCGCCCTTGTGATAAATGAAGCTGTTGGCCAGCCCGAAGAGCGAGGCGTTGCCGGCCAGCGTCGCGATCAGCAGCGCGCCGGATAGCAGCCCCCGGCCTTCCGGGCCGAGAATACGAGCGGTAATGACCGAAGTGAAAAATCCGATCGCCGTGACGGCAACGGTGGTCATCAAAGTCCTGCTCGACGATTTCAACAGGGCGGCAAAAGCCATGAAAACTCTCTTTTATGGATACGAATTTGCCGGCAACTTGCAGCGCTGCGGCCGCCGCACCGACAACGGGGTTACAGAACGATGGCGGCCACCAGTTGCACATCGCTCACGATTAACTGATCGCCGACATTGGCGACATCGGACAGCGGCGTTTCATTGAGACGGGACACCAGCAGCGCACCCCGGGTCCTTGCGGCGACGACCTGCGCGTCGGAGGCCGCTATCGCAGGTGCGGTATCGACGATGACGATGTCGTAGACGTCCTGCACCAGATTGATCAGTTCGGCGAAGCTCTTGCGATTGAGCAGTTCCTGCGGATTGGGCGGAATGGTGCCCGCCCCCAGTACAGAAAGATTGGTGATGGACTCGACATCCGTGATGACGTCGATGCTCGCACGGCCGATCAGCACATCCGACAGCCCGCGCGTTTCGCGCAGGTTGAACAGCGAATGCTGCGTCGGGCGCCGCAGGTTGGCGTCGATCAGCAGGGTTTGCTCGCCCAGTTGCGAGAATACGATGGCGAGGTTGGCTGCGAGATTGCTGCAGCCTTCCCCGGCATTGGCCGAAATGACCGACAGCGCCTTGTTGCCGTGGTTGAACCAGCGCAGCATCAGCTGGCTGCGCAAGGCACGCAGCGCCTCCACTTGCGGCGAGAACGGCTCGTAGGCCGCGATCAGCTCCTTGCTGACTTCCCCCTTGTCCGGCGACAGGTAGGGATAGTCGAACTGGATCGCCAGCGCCTGCAGGATGTCGGCTTCCGTGACGAGGCGCAGCTTTCTTGCGGCATCGCCGAAACGCAGCCCTTCCTTCTTTTGCAGCTGCAGAATGCGTTCGGCTTCTTCCGCACTGATCTTGCCCAGATCCTGCAGGATCCGGCCGATCATCGTGTCGCGGTAATGACCTGTCGTCAGCGGCAAGCTATTGGGATTGAGAGGGCTTATGTTCATAATTTTTCCTCAGGTCGAAGGCAGGTATTTGCCGGTAGTCGGCCCCGGCAGCATTCGCATGCCTGTCACGGTCGGTCTTTCCTGTATCAGGGAAATAACGGGCACCCTCAGCAGATTGGCAACGTCGTTGCTGCTGCGTACGCGGCGGTCAAGCAATTCCATGATCAGGCCCAGCGCCGTACCCAGCAGCAGCCCCAGCACCATCGAAAGCGCGATGTTGAGGCCGACCTTGGGCGATGCCGGCATACCCGGCGGCAATGCGGGACTGAGCAGCGATACGTCGCTGTGATTGGACTGGCCTTCCATGCTGGTTTCGGTGAAGCGCTGCGCGGTGGTATCCATGGCTTTCGTCGCCATTTCCACATCCTTTTTCAGCACCGACAGCTCATCGCGCGTCCGGTTGACCTCCAGCACCTTGGCCTTCTGCATCGCCACCTGCGCACGCAAGTCGGCCTCGCGGCGTTCATGAATGCGCGCATTGCCGGAGATGCTGTTGGAAGCGCTGCCAATTTGGCGGGAGAGTTCTCCGCGAATCTTGCTCAGCTCGGCCTGGGCCGCGATGTATTGCGGATGGTTGGAGCCGAGGCGTTCGGACAGTTCGGCCAGCTTGGAGGCGGCCTTGCCTTCGTCGATGCGCAGGCTCTGCACGACCGGGTTTTGCGCCACGTCGGGAGAATCGATACCGGCGCCGGCCTGACGCGAGCGCGCTTCGATCGCCATCGATTGCGCCATCACCAGTTGTTGCGAAAGATCGTTGAGACGCGCCACTTCCACGTCCAGCTTTTCATCCGCGCTGGTGATGCCGTTTTTCTGCTGGTATTCCGACAGCTTGTTCTGCGCGCGCTCCAGATTGTCGCGCAGCGACTTGGCCTGCTTGCTGAAGTAATCCGCCGCATACTGCGCCGGCTCCACCTTCAACTGCGTACTCAGATCGCGATACGAACGGGCGAAGGCGTTGACGACATCCGCCGCCATGCGCGCCTCCTTGTCTTCGTAGGTAATACTGAGCACGCTACTGTCGGCGGACGGATCGACATCCAGGCGGCTCATCAAGCGATTGGCAATCCAGTCGCGAATGCTGCCGCGACCCTCGGTGGCGTCCTGGAAGGCCTCACGCATGGTTTCGTTGGCGGTGAGGTGCAAGTCGTCCACCACCTTCAGCGCGACGCTGCGGTTCTTGATAATGTCGATCTGCGTCTGCACGAAACCGGGCATCGTGGCCGCCAACAGCGGAGAACCCGTTACGGTGTCCACGCCGGTGTAGCTCAGCACGATCTGGGTCATTGCGCGGTAGTACTTGGGCATCAACAGGCTGACCGCGGTTGCGGTCAGCACGGTGATGAGGAAGGTCGCAAGCACGATCTTCAGGCGTGCGCGCAGCATCAGCAGGAGCAAGGTCAGGTTCATGATAATCCCCTAGAACAGGCTTTCCTGTACGTAGAGCACGTCATCCGGCTGGATAAGATCCGTCATCTTGGGACGTATCTCCTGATTACCGCCGTCCGCTGTGCGACGCAGCAGCTTGAGGCCGCGTTCCGTACCGCGTGCGGTCGGGCCGCCGCCTTGGGCCAGGGCCTGGATGACGGTCATGTTGCGCTCGATTCGATAGGCGCCCGGCTTCTGCGCTTCGCCATAGATGTAGAACACGGGCGCACGGTGCACGTAGACCTCATCCCCCGCAGCCACGATGACGTTGGAGTCAGGGCTGGCATTCAGGTAGATAGCGGCGAGATCGACTTCCTTGCGGAAGGGCTTGCCGTCACGCTGCCCGCTAAGGATGGCGACATCGGAAGCACCGGAGGAAAGGCCACCGGCCAGCGTCAGCACGTCGGTCAGGTACATCTTGGAATTCTCGATCGGGAAACGGCCCGGCTTGTTGACCATGCCCAGCACCGACACCTGGTTGCCCGGTGTCACGTACACCACGTCGCCGTTCTTCAGCATGAAGTTGGTCTTGCCGGTTTGATCGCTGAACAGCGTGACCAGATCGACTTCCTGGCGGAAAGTCTTGCCGTCGCGGCTGCCGGTGACCACGGCGGTACCGCCGCCAGCTTCAGGCACGACACCGCCGGCTTGCGCGATGATGTCGGCAAGACGCGCGCTGGAAGCTTCCAGCGGGAAGCGGCCAGGCTTGTTGACCAGCCCCATCACGGCAATCTGGCTGCCGCGAACCTCGGTCAACGCAATGTTCACCTGCGGCTGCTTAACAAACTTGCCATTCTTCAGCTTGTCGGCAATAAGCTTCTCGGCCGCGGCGGGTTGCAAACCGCCCACCTTGACCACGCCGATCAGCGGAAACGAAATGGTGCCGTCTTCGGCAACGCGCGTTTCCAGCGACAAGTCGGGATTCTGGAACACGGAAATGCGGAGAGCGTCGCCCGGCCCGATCAGATAACCGCCGGTCGGCGTGTCCGCCGCCATGGTTGCCGGCACAAAGGCCAGCATGCCCATCAGGGCAAACAGAGAAAATATTTTTTTAATCACGTTATCACCTCTTTCAATTTACCCGGCTTGACGGCCTGGGTCGGCCTGCTCAGGAAGTTGTGACCAGAGCAGGGTTATAGGCCTCGCGAAGGCGGGCCGATAGAAGATGCAGCAGCGTCAGCAGGAGCTTGTTACCCAAACGGGGCGCCTGCATCAGAATGCTGTTGAACGAGTCTCGCGTCAGCACTGCAAAATCCGTGGGGGCCGTGGCAATACAGGTAATGAAGCGCGGCATGCCGTCGATCATCGAAGTCTCGCCTACGGTAGAACCCGGCCGCAGTTCGGCAATCTTTTCGGTGCCGATGCCTGGTATCTGCACCCGCACCTCGGCCGAGCCGGTCAGTATCAGCAGCATGTAGTCGCCGCTGTCGCCTTCCCTCAGCAACGGGTAATGACGCGGCGCGGCATAGCAGTGCAGGTAGTGGCACAGCACCTTGATCTCATCCATGCCGAAATCATCGAACAAGCGAATCTCATGAATGATTTCGTAAATCTCATCCATATAGCTCTCGGCTCTGCCCAGATCGTTCAGGCCGCTATACATTTTGTTGGGTGCATCGTTCATCCGAATCGCGCCTGTATTCAGGTTGAGGTTGAAAATCTGTTCGTAGGACATTGCCGGGCTCCGTCAAAGCGACTGTTCATGTGAGGTCATCCTTCGCACGCCAGGTTGTGGAAAGTGCTGCGAGACGCGGCGTTTGCCGCATGAGCAGGATTAAAGTCATAAAAACAGTCATCAAATATCGCCTCTAGACTTTGACTGCATCGTAAGAATCGGATCCTTATTCAACAATAGGCCGAATAGACTACGAATCGACTGTCGCCAAAAGTATTTGAAGCAAAAGGGATTTTTTAATCCTAGCCCGGCGGGTAGGGGGATGGAATGGCCCGGATGGACTGCCGGAAATCTTCTATAGCTCGATTGTCTTCAAGCTGAGACAACACAAGTCAATATAAATCATGTAGTTACAAGCGGCTATAAGCTTCACGTCGTTTTTTGGAGACGGAAATCGTATGGCTCCGTTTCCGACATTTCAACACTTACCTTTAAACATCAACAACTTATGTCTATGGCACGCTAATTGCCTTAGCTATGCCAGCGACATTGCGTTTTCGCTTTCGTGAGGGTGCAAATGCTGAAACTCAATAGACATTTCGCGCAGCTCGACCTGGCAAACAAATTTAAACCAACCCCGCCCAGGGCAAGCTGATCCCTGACTTTCGTTTCAATCAACTTGCGAAGAAGAAATTATGTCTCTCAATACCAAACTGGATAACAGTGAAATGGTGCAATTTGTCGAACTGTTGCACGAATCACTCAAGGTACGTTCCCATTTCGAGTTCCTGCTGTGGTCGCAAGGCAACCTCCAGCAGTTCCTGCCGCATGACATCATGATCGCGGCCTGGGGCGACTTCTCTCTGGGACTGGTCTATTTCGACATCGTGTCGGCGATTCCGGGAATCCGCACCGGGCAGGTTCATAACACCAATATCACGCCGCTGCTGAAGCGCCTGTTCAACTATTGGAACGAACATTCCCGCGCTCCGTTCACCGTAACGATGAATAACGGGATTTTTGAAGAGAGCGAATTCGGGCACGACAATCTGGATGGCAACTTCAAGCACATGCATTCGGCACTGGTCCATGCCATCAAGGACGTACGCGGCAGTCACGATTGCCTTTACGTCCTGATGAGCTCGTCGACCATGGTTCCCAATTCCTCGCGCTCCATGCTGGAAGCCTTGCTGCCGTATATCGACAGTTCCCTGCGCCAGCTCGACCACCTGCCCGAGCAGATGCCGGCACCGCCAGTCGAGGCCGTATCGTTTTCGGATGAAGAGCAAGGCTCGCTCTCCGGCCGCGAACTGGAAATCATGGAATGGGTACGCAACGGCAAAACCAATTTCGAGATCGGCATGATCCTCGATATCAGCGCCTTTACCGTCAAGAACCATCTGCAACGGATATTCAGGAAGCTTGACGTCGTCAACCGCGCCCAGGCCGTCGCCAAACTCAGCAAGCTGGAACTCAATGAATCGATTTAGATCTGCACCTCGCTTTCGCAAGTCATTCGGCATTGCGATTGCACGCGACAACATTCTTTACATCACCGAGGCATTGCTCGACCCGCTGGTCGTGGTGTTCTCGGTGTGGATGGTCGCATCCATGTACGAAGGCGGCCTCAAGCCGCCTTATTTGATTCTGTCGGTCATCCTGTTTTCGCTGACTTTTCCCAGCAGCTCTAAAATCACCCTGACCGCAGGCGAAGTGGTAAGCAACACCTTCGTCAACTGGGTGTTCATTTCCGGACTGCTGGTCGCGTTCGGGCTGGCAACCGGCTACCTCTCCTATTTTCCGGCCATGGCGATCCTGAGCTGGCTGTGGATGACGCCGGTAATGATGCTGATGGCAATCTTCGCCTTGCGCATCGTCGCGCCGGTGCTGATCAAATTGCAGGGGCCGACCAAACGCACCATCATCGTCGGCATCAACGAGCAAGGCCTGGCACTGGCCGAACGGCTGGCGGACAACAACTACATCGCCGCCGAACTGCTCGGCTTCTTTGAAGATCGCAGCGAAGAGCGCATCCCGGTCAAGGACATGAAATACCCGACGCTGGGAAACATCGACGACATCGCGGCCTATGTGAAGGAACATCGCGTCAACATCATCTACCTGTCGCTGCATATGGCCAGCCAGCCGCGCATCGTGCAGCTGCTGGATGAATTGAAAGACACGACCGCATCGATCTATTTCGTGCCGGACATCTTCCTTTCCGACCTGATCCAGGGGCGCATTGGCCAGATCGACGACATCCCGGTCGTGGCGGTGTGCGAGACGCCGTTCATCGGTTTCAACGGCGTGCTCAAACGCCTGGCGGATATCGTGATCTCGACGATCATCCTCGCCATGATCAGCCCACTCCTGCTGGCCATCGCCATCGGCGTCAAAATGAGTTCGCCCGGCCCCGTCATCTTCAAGCAGCGCCGTTACGGGCTATATGGCGAAGAAATCTATGTGTACAAATTCCGCTCGATGAAGGTATGCGAGGATGGCGAACAAGTTACGCAAGCGACCAAGGAGGACCAGCGCATCACGCCTTTCGGCGCTTTCCTGCGCAAGACTTCGCTCGATGAACTGCCGCAATTCATCAATGTATTGCAAGGGCGCATGAGCATCGTCGGGCCGCGCCCGCATGCCGTGGCGCATAACGAGATGTATCGCAAGCTGATCACCGGCTACATGGTGCGGCACAAGGTCAAACCCGGCATTACCGGCTGGGCGCAGGTCAACGGACTACGCGGCGAAACCGAGACCTTGAACAAAATGAAGGCTCGGATCGATTACGACATCGACTATCTGCGCAACTGGAGCCTCAAGCTGGACATGTACATCATCCTCAAAACCGTACTCGTCGTATTCAAGGGACAGGATGGCGCCTATTAATCCTGTGATCGTGCGTCAACTTTCCCTCGCCGCGCTGCTTGTCCTGCTCGCCATGATATTCATCGGCGGCGAGCAGCCCGGGGCAGGCGCGCTCTTTCCTCCGCCATGGGACAAGGCTGTACATACCCTGGTATACGGCACGATCGGCGTCATGGTGGGCATGGCTTTCCCGCGCCTTTCGCTCACAGCCATCGTGCTGGTTGTGGTCGGCGTCGGCAGCCTGGACGAGATCCACCAGGCCTTCCTGCCGGGACGTGAGGCCGGCTTCGCCGACCTGTTCGCCGACCTGGTCGGCGGACTGATCTTCCTGCCCGTTTTGCTGCTTTTGCGCAGAAGCTTTTTAGCAGCCTATAGTTATTCATCCAGACGCTAAAAACACAAAAGGCCCTTACGGGCCTTTTGTTTTAAATTACTGCCTGTTTCAGATGTTGCGTCTACGATGCACGATGACCGCCATCAATCCCAGACTGGCCAGTATCATTCCAATGGAATTTGCGTCGTCTTTCCCTGTCACCATCAAGGAATATGGCCCTTGAAAGGTTGCGCCCGCAGACATGACATGGAGAGAGCCCTTGCGTGCATGCTGCTCATCGAAATAATCGAAGAACGTTTCCGACGCCTTGGTGAAATAAGTCACAATGCCCTTATCAGCCTGTGTCGGAAGTTTCGGTCCTTCCTGCATAAATGTATCTGCATTCAATGAGGTATAAGCGGCTATACCAATGGATGCGGCTACCAACGATGCCATCAGTTTCTTGCGAATCATACAGGCACTCCTTTACATGATTTTAAATTCGTTGTAGCCATTAAACCCGTATGAAATAATTAATCCAATAGTCCATACGGGCTAACTTTAACTAACCACCTACAACACCATGAATTAAATAGATATTTATAAATTAATTTTTCATATAAATAACACTCTATAAATTCCTCAAAATGGTGCCAAAATTTCTAGCGGTTAACCCTGCGCACCTCTTTTGTGCCCAAGACCTCTATCAGACGCTGGATTTGAGTTGACTTCGGCTGGAGCAATAGCGGGATTCCTAAAAATCAATGACTTGCAATTCTGGTACAACGATTGCTTGGCGGTTATCCATCCCGGCACACCAACGATGCGTGTGCGCAATCCCCTATTAAAGACAACGACGTCTATCGGCTCCCACACCGATAGACTTTTTTTTGGAAGGAGCGGTCATGCAACTTGTCAGGGCGTATCCAGAAACCACACATCTCCCCGCATCCCTTACCGAGGTGCAGCGTGCAATTGCGGTGGTAGTCGGACGCGCTTATGGATATTTCAGGGACACCATTATCGATAGTGCATTCCAGCCGATATACAGCGTCCCGCATCGACGCATCGTCGGACACGAAGGCTTGCTGCGCGCCACAACCGCGCAGGAATGCCTGCCGGTGTCGCCGCTCGACCTGCTGGAAAGCGCTGAAAACGAATCGCAATCGGTGTTCCTCGACCGCCTGTGCCGCACCATCCATATGCACAACTACCAGGTCGAAAAAACAGACAAGCTCTGGCTGTTTCTCAACGTCTCGGCCCAGGTCATCAATCGTCGCCGTGATCACGAACCGTTTTTTGCGGATCTGCTGGCCCATTACCAGGTTGCGCCCCGGCAGGTGGTTATCGAGATCGTGGAAGGCGTCATCCCCGACTTCGCCCTGCTTACCGAAGCGGTGCAGTTTTATCGCGACGCCGGCTGCGTAGTCGCCATCGATGATTTCGGCGCAGAGGCATCCGATCTGGAGCGCATCTGGCGTGTCAGTCCCGATATCGTCAAACTGGACCGCAAGATCATTGCCGCCGCGGAATCCAATCACAAGGCGCGAAGGGTGCTGAAAGCGACCGTTGCGCTGATTCATGAGGCCGGCAGCCTTGCCCTGCTGGAGGGCGTGGAGACCCCGACGCAGGCGATGATCGCGCTCGATAGCAATGCCGACCTGCTGCAGGGATACCACTTCGCCAGACCGGATCCGATACCGCTGCTGGAAGGCGACGGCGGCCTGAGCGATCTGGCAGGCCGCCATCCGCCGGCATTGCGCGATGGCATGCAGCATCAATCCCTGCAACCCTATATCCTGGAATTCAAATGTGCGCTGCTACGTCTTTCCAGCGGTCAGTCGCTGCGCGCAGCGTGTGCGACGCTGTTCGAACTGGCGCGCATCGACAACTGCTACATCACCGATGCCGATGGACGCCAGATCGGCACCACCCCGAGTACGGCGAAAGCCCGGCACACCACTCGCTTCATGCCGCTGGAAAATACCCGCGGCGCCAATTGGGCGCACAAGCCCTACCATTACCGCGCCATGTCGCAGCCGGGTGAGTTGCAGATCAGCCACCCCTACCTCTCCATCACCAGTTCGCGCCTGTGCGTAACGCTGTCCGCCACTTTCCAGATCGGCGGGCAAACGCGGGTGCTGTGCTGCGATGTGGAATGGCTGGAAGAAGGGGAGCGCCTGTGACAGGTACACCGGGAATCAAGCCCCAGGGCGGCATTGCCGTGAATCACTGACAAACCACGGATTTTTATCGGTTTTCCATTTTCCAAGTTAGTGCTACTCTGCCCGCCTCTGGAAAAATGGTACTGCCCGATGTCGCAATTTCTCACCGCCGCACTCTATAAATTCGTTTCGCTGCCGGATTACGCCGAACTGCAGCAGCCGCTGCTCGATTTCTGCCATGCGCACGGCATCAAGGGCACGCTGCTGCTGGCGGAAGAAGGCATCAACGGCACCGTCTCCGGGCTGCCGGAGAATATCCATGCCCTGCTCGCCCATCTGCGCAGCGACCCGCGCATGGCCAACCTGGAACACAAGGAATCCTGGGCCGCCGAAATGCCCTTCTACCGCATGAAGGTCCGCCTCAAGCAGGAAATCGTCAAACTGGGCGTACCGGGCGTGGACCCCAACAAAATGGCCGGCAAGTACGTGAAGCCCGAGGACTGGAATGCGCTGATCAGCGCCCCGGACGTGGTCGTCATCGACACGCGCAACGACTACGAAGTGGGTATCGGCACCTTCAAGGGCGCGGTGAATCCGCACACGCAGACCTTCACCGAACTGCCCAAGTGGGTGGAAGAAAACAAGGACGTGCTGGCCAAACCCAAGGTCGCCATGTTCTGCACCGGCGGCATCCGCTGCGAAAAATCCACCGCCTTCCTGCGCAGCCTGGGCTATGAGGAGGTCTACCACCTCGAAGGCGGCATCCTGAAATACCTGGAAACGGTGCCCGAGGAACAAAGCCTATGGGAAGGCGAGTGCTTCGTGTTCGACGAGCGCGTGTCGATCAGGCACGGCCTGAAACAAGGCGACTACGAACTCTGCCGCGCCTGCCGCCAGCCGGTCAGTGAAGAAGACAAGGCATCGCCGTTATATGCGCTGGGCGTCAGCTGCCCCCATTGCCATGGCACCAAAACCGAAGAGCAGCTCAAGAGCGCAGCGGAACGGCAGCGCCAGATCGAGCTGGCCAAAAAGCGCGGCACAAAACATATCGGCGCCGAATTCGGCCGCAAATCGAAACGCGATGTCGCAGGGCACTGATACCGCGCCCGTCCTTTACTCCTTCCGCCGCTGCCCCTACGCCATGCGCGCCCGCATGGCGCTGCTCGCCAGCGGCACAGCCTGTGAACTGCGCGAAGTCGCCCTGCGCGCCAAGCCGGCGGAAATGCTGGCGGTCTCGCCCAAGGGCACGGTGCCGGTGTTAGTGCTCCCGGATGGGACTGTGCTGGAAGAAAGCCTGGAAATCATGCTCTGGGCGTTGGAGTGTAACGATCCGGAAAATTGGCTGAGTCCGGAACAAGGATCGCGTGAAGACATGCTGCAACTGATCGCGCAATGCGATGGCGCATTCAAGTTTCATCTCGACCGCTACAAGTACTCCGACCGTTACGAAAACATCGACGCCCTGACGCACCGCGCAGCCGGCGCCGAATTCCTGCTCAAATTGAATATGAAAATTGCCGGGCATTCTTACTTGTATGGTCACCGGCCAACCCTGGCCGATATCGCCATCGCACCTTTCGTTCGCCAGTTCGCCCACACCGATCAAACGTGGTTCGACGCCCAACCCTGGCCGCAACTTCACCTGTGGCTGAACACTTTCCTGGACTCCAGGCTTTTCAATGAAGCCATGCGCAAATATGCCCCGTGGCAACCCGGGGCTCCTGTACAAATATTTACACTGCAATAGCGCTTCCGGCCTCTTCGGGCTGCAACCTTTGGCGCCTAAACTACTCAAAGAAGCACCCAACAACAAAGAGCCCATAGGCTCTAACCTCAGGAGCACACCACCATGTATAACAAACCCATTATCGCCACCGCCATCATCGCCCTCGCCCTCAGCGGCTGCGCCAACATGACCGAAACCCAGAAAGACACCGCCAAGGGCGCCGGCATCGGCGCGGCAGGCGGAGCCGTGCTCGGCGGCATTGCAGGCAAGGGCAAGGGCGCCGCCATCGGCGCTGCTGTCGGAGCAGGCGTCGGCGCACTCGCCGGCAATGTCTGGTCCAAGAAAATGCAGGCCCAGAAAGAACAAATGGAGACCGCTACCGCCGGTACCGGCGTTGAAGTCACCAAAACTGAAGACAATCGCCTGAAACTCGAAATCCCGAGCGATATTTCCTTCGACACCAACCGCGCCGACATCAAGCCGAATTTCCGCCCGATTCTCGACAAGTTCGCCGCCGGCCTGGTCAGCAACCCCGCCGCTACCGTGCAAATCATCGGCCACACCGACAGCACCGGCAGCGACGCTATCAACAACCCGCTTTCGGTTAATCGCGCCGCCAGCGCCCGCGACTACATTGTCGCAAGAGGCGTAGCCTCCAGCCGTGTCGCCATCGACGGCCGCGGCTCACGCGAACCCCTGGTGGAAAACGACACCGCCGCAAACCGTGCCAAGAACCGCCGCGTGGAAATTTTTGTAGCAGAGCCGGCCCCGGCGCAGCAGTAAGTATTTCGCTGGACAGTAAAACGCCCCCGGCACCTTCGATGCCGGGGGCGTTTTTGTTTTAATGAGTCAGTTACGGAAAACATCTGTAGCATCCACCGCTTTACTCAAAACGCATATCTCACTGTATCTAAAAAGAAATAGTTTTCAAAAACTTGAATTAGGATGCGGATAGTGCAATGCTTGCTGCGGGTCTTTTTGCCCTCATCCTTGAAATGCGTTAAAGGGGAAAGACCAGGACATGTTTGTCCATTTAGCTTCAGGACACACTAAAAATACCTATGCATATAAAAACAAAAGAAATTTACACTTTTAACCGCCCGATTCTTTCCTGTTTGATGGATTATTTTCCATCATTTAGGATGCCTACTTTACGTTAGAGCGCTATGTCTGCCAACACGAGTAAATGGGAAGAATTGCTCACGCCATCTATCGTGCGGGAGAAGCTCATTAACACGTCAATCTTCATCACTGCTTTTGAGGTTTTGAAACAGTCGATCGTGGACCGTCCCCGAACGTTCTTCGCCGAAGGCTATGACAAAGATGGGCCAATTGTCGGCGCAGAGTATGAGGCCGAGGTACTCTCAAGAAACAAGAGCCCTACGTATGCTTCCCTTGATTGGATCAAGCATCTTGGAGCAATCGATGATTCCGATATACAAGCTTTTGAACGTATCAAAAATACGCGTAACTCGTTGGCACATGAGCTCCACCGGATATTTTTGGAAGGAGCTGATTTCAATTTGGTCGAACGATTTGAAGAGCTTGTTGCGCTACTTAGGAAAATTGAGGTTTGGTGGGTTGTCAATTTTGAAATTCCAACCAACCAAGATTTTGATGAACAAGAAATCGACGAAGAAGGCATTGTTCCCGGGCCGGTGCTCATGCTCCAAATGATGCTAGAGGTTGTGTCCGGAAATGAGGAGTTACTAAATCACTATCGCAAAGGTGCTAGCAATGCAGAAGCCGCACGCTAACAATTCCGTCGCCGCTACGGCGGCCCCTCACGTCAAACGTTATCTGGACACTATCTAATAAGAAAACGATAACAGCGATGATCAAGAATCCTTTAGCCAGAGTACTGGCTTGCCTAGTTTTGCTGATATGGCCAGTTTATGAAATGGCTAGCATGTATTGGGGAATTATCTTGTTCTCTGTTGCGATTGCGCTGGCCGCCGTCATTTATCTGGTAGCACATGATTTTCTTTTTCGCATTTTTTCCTCTGAGAATGACGTAGGTCCATTGGTCGCCACAAGATCCACTCAAGACCTGATGGGTGGTGCAGCGTTATTTTTAGCATTGCTGCTTATTGCCATGAGCAATCGCATGCTGTTAATTACCTCAGAACCAATTACGGCAGCTGTCACGAAAAAGGTTATGTGGAAGTCGGCTAAACAATCCTGTGCCGAGATCAAACTCCAAGACAATTCCACCCATTGTGTTGATATGCCATGTTGGAATCGTACGTCTATTGGAGACTTTATAACTTTGACTCCGCAGGCAGGGCTATTTGGACTGAGGAAAATGGAAATCACGTGCCAAGTCACTAACATGGCAGTCAATTGATCATGCGCTCCCAAACTCTCCGCCTGAAAGAACTCACCCGCCTGCGCCAAAAACTTGAGCAGAATGGGATTCCCCGGCTGCAAATGTTCCTGATCGTGACGATATCCGGCGCGGCGGGTTTTATTGCCTCTTTCCTGATGCTCGATTCTGGGCTAACGGAAATGTGGCTGCGCTACACCTTTGCGGTGGGTGCGGCCAACCTGATGTTTCTTTTCCTGTTGTGGCTGTGGCTAAAAACTTCCGCTGAAGATTACACAGACATCCCGGACCTGTCCGGGATCACACCCTCCTCAAGCCGCAGCGGTGAGTCGGCTTATAGATACGATGGAAAAGGCGGCGATTTTGGCGGCGGTGGGGCGCAGGGTTCTTATGACGGACCTGCGCATTCGGTCTCTTTCGAACCCGCCGACAGTTCTTCCGCCATCGATGGCGATGTGCTGGGCGAAGCACTTGGTGGTGCGGCACAGGCCGAGGAGTTGGCGATACCGCTCATGGTTCTGGTGTTGCTGGGCGCAATGCTGTTTTCTTCTTTCTTTATCGTGTATTCCGCCCCCATGCTTTTTGCCGAGTTGCTGCTGGATGCTGCACTGGCCGCAGGCCTGTATCGCAGGTTAAGAAGACTCGAAACCCGGCATTGGCTCGAAACGGCAATTCGCCGCACAGCCTGGCCGTTCATCGTGACCACCATCATGATTGCCGCTGCCGGTTGGGGATGCAGATGTATGCGCCAGAAGCGCATTCGATTGGCGAGGTGATCGCGCATAACTCAGATACAAAGAGCGACTGAGAACCGTGAAAAATAGTTACCGAACAACTATTAACAACGCAGTCGATCCAGACACCCTTAAAAATCCTCGCATTCGTAAGGATTTATAAATCCATTAGCTCACCACTCAAATAATCCTCACAACCTTAAGGATTATTTGACAACCTCCACACCCATACCCAATAATCCTCGCAATCTAGAGGATTATTGGAGCCGCTCATGTTCGTCAAAATCGATTCGCCGACCCGTCTTGGGCAAGTGGTGCGTGCCGTGCGTAAGGCTCAGAAATTGCGGCAGGATGACGCGGCCGGCAGTGTAGGCGTCAGCGAGAACTTTCTCGGCAAGCTGGAGCGGGGCGGCGATACCGCTCAGTTGGGCAAGGCACTTCAGGTGCTCTCCGAACTGGGTATTGTGCTGTATGCGGATGTCACGGAGTCTGCCGGGCGACGCATCATTGAAACCCTGAAGAACAGCAAGAGCTGACATGGCCGCAAGAACACTGATCGCCAGCATCAACCGTCGCAAGGTAGGCGAGTTGCGCGAAGAGAACGGCATCTGGTCGTTTGCTTATGCCCCGGCATGGCTGGCCAGTGCAGACAGTTATGCCCTTGGCCCGGGGTTGCCATTGCAAACCGAGCCGCTGGCAGACGGGAGCACGCGCCGGCCGGTGCAATGGTATTTCGACAATCTGCTGCCGGAAGAGGAGCAACGCACCCTGCTGGCAAAAGATGCCAAAATCAATGATGCTGATGCATTCGGCCTGTTGGCCTATTACGGCGCGGAGTCTTCAGGTTCGCTGACGCTCATCGCCCCGGATGTATCTATTCCCGACGATGCGCCGTTAAGGCCACTGCCGGATGAGGCGCTGCAATCCCGCATCGCGCAATTGCCGCAACTGCCTTTGACGCACCTTGCCGCCAAGCGCATGTCATTGGCGGGTGCGCAGCATAAACTGGCAGTCACGATTGCGGATGGCTTGCTCTACGAACCCGTTGGCGCAACGGCATCCTCGCACATACTCAAACCCGACCATCCCGACCCGGATTATCCGCACTCGGTCATCAACGAGTTTTTCACGATGAAACTGGCCGGCCGGCTGGGATTACAGGTTCCGGCCGTTGATCGCCGCTATCTGCCAGCACCGATCTACCTGATTCAGCGTTTCGACCGCCTGCCGACGGAAGCAGGATGGCAACGTACGCATTGCATCGACGCCTGCCAATTGCTTGATCTCGACAAGGCGTATAAATACAACCAAGGCAGAGTGGAAAAGCTGGCAGAGCTGGCAAACCATTGCCGAAGCAAGCCTCAGGCACGGGTCAGGCTCTTCGAGTGGCTGGTTTTCAATGTGCTGACCGGTAATGGCGACGCGCATCTGAAAAACCTTTCATTTACGGTGAACCACGAAGGTATAGCGCTGGCGCCGCACTATGACCTTCTCAGCACGGCGGCGTATGAAACCCGGGCATTCGGGAAAGACTCATGGCCCGAAATGACGGAACTGGCCTGGCCTATACTCGGCGAACAGCGTTTCGGCAGGATACAAAGACCGCTTTTGCTTGAAGCCGGGAAAAGGCTGCAACTTGCCAAGCCCACCTGCGAACGCATCCTGAACCGGATGACTACCCGGATCGTCGATGAATCGCATGCGCTGCTAAGTGAAATCGAAGGCGAGAACAGCGAGCTCATGGAAGCTCAACCGCACGACATCGCAGCGACAATAGCCGGCGAGATGCGCTGCCTGCGGGCCATCATTGAAATCGTCATCCGGGAAATGGCGGGCCGATTGGCGCCGTGAGCAAGCCCCTCTTCGGCTCCCTGCTAGCGCGTGCGATAAACCCGGTAATCAGCACCGCCGTTTTCTTCAATGTATTCCTGACGCAGATCTGGTCGGGTGCTTTCGATGCGGTAATCTCTTCTGGAATCGGGGACGCTCAGCCGACTTCTCAAGGATGAGGTGCCGTAAGCGCGTTCCTTGGCTCCCAAGCGTCCTCGACTTTGGTCGATACTGCGGCGTTCTCGTAGTGGGCTCGACAGGTCGTTCAGGCTGCGGCTCCGCTTGCCTTCCAGATTCAGCCGGTCACGGGATAATTGATTGAGAGTGCGGGCATCGCCTTCCCGCTCGGTCTCCGGGTCGTACATTCCGCGGGTGGGATCGCGCGGTTCCGGTGTTTTTCTCGGCGCCCGGGGCTCATCCATTTCATCCTGGGAAGCCGGCTCGCCAGGCCCTTGCACTGTTTCTGTGGCGCCGGGGATCACCGGCACGATAATGATTTCCTTTGAAGAGCCAGCCGCCACCGCAGGCGTGCTGCAGAGGACCATCAGCGTAAACAACAATGTTGGGAATCGTACTCGCATCATCATGGGAGCCTCCTGCGGTAGAACATCTACTGCAGAATGAACGGAATGGTAGTAGGACAGCGGTACAGCAAAACCGTTGCCGGGATATTGCGCGAACCGGCAACCTGCAACGACATCCAACATTGCGTAGGGTGCAATAACCGAAGGGCATTGCACCGCATGGCATCTGCCTAACCAGACATCCGGTGCAATGCGCGAAGCTCATTGCACCCTACGGCTAGCTTTTCCATATACCCCACGCAGCCAGTAAATCCCCTTGTTGATGAGGACTCCTGCTCACTCACCTCCCCGGAGCAGCCTGGCCGCCCTGTTCTTTCGATTCCCGTTTTTTCTCCGGTGCGCGGTACATGCGGTTGGCGGGGTTGCCGGGGAGATCGGGTCGTTCAGTACTGTGCTCCTGGCGGACCTCTCCGCCGGCTTTTCCGCTTTCCCGTTCACTCCGTGATGGCGCCGGGGAGAGTTCGCGGCGTTCGGGCATCAACTCTCTCGACGGTGGCGCTGTTTCACGCTGGAGCTCGCGCTCCCTGCCAAGCACGGCGGCGGGACGTTCGGTTTGGCGCTCTTGCCGGACTTCTCCGCCGGTCCTTCCGCTTTCTCGTTCAATACGCGATGGAACTGGGGAGGGTTCCCGGCGATCGGGCATTACCTCTCTAGGCGACGGTGCAGTTTCGCGCTGGAGTTCGCGTTCCCTGCCGGGCACGGCACGTTGTTGCGGCATGGGCTGTTCGCGCTCCGGTGCGGCACGCGGGCGGTCGATGCTTTCCGGACGATCTCGCTCGGGTTCGCGCTGTATGCGTTGCGGGGCTTCTTCGCGATCATGGCGCGGCATAGCCTCCGGCACGGCGATGCGCGATTCTCTTGGTTCGGCAGCCTCGCGCGGTTGGCCGGATTGCCGGCTTTGTGCCGGGGCAGCAGGCTCCCTGGACTCTCTTAACGGCTTCATCTCTCGAGGTGATTCCTCTCTCGGCAAGCGGCTGTCGAAAACGGGCGGGGATTCGCGTCTTTCATTGAAGCGCGACGGGTCCGGCGGACGGGGGCGCTCTTCGCCGGCACGTTCGCCGAATTGCGGGCGGCCCGGTTCCTTCGTGGAGCGTTTGGGTACAGTGATATAGCGTTCCTGGGGTTTTGCCTTCGGGGTTGGTTGCGCGCCGTCGGCATCCGGTTTTACTACCCGGGTTTCCGCCTTGGGTGAACTGGCGCCCCACGGCACCTTGTGTTCGCGCGGCTGGCGGGTGGCGACGACGGGTTTGGTAAGTACGTTTTCCGGCGGGCGCACCTTGCCCGGCGAGCCAACCATTACGCTGGCCGGCTCGGGTTTGATGGGCAGTGCGCCGCGCACCGGTGTGCGTTTCTCCGTCTGCACGATGGGCGATGGCGAGGTTTGCACGTAGCCTTTGCCGAATTTTTCGCGCGGAACGGCGACGAGGGCATTGTTGACGCGCGTGTTGACGTAGGTGATGTTGGTGACGTTGACGATGGTGGTGTTCTTGATGACCACGTTATTGACCACACGCGGTCCGCCCCAGCCGCCCCAGTACGGACGGCCGATAAAATGCGAGCGTCCCCACCACGGCACCAAGGGTTCGCCCCAACTCAGCGCGACCCAGCCGATCGATCCGCCGATGGTGATCGAAACGCCGCTGCCGACACCATAGAACGCGACCAGCGCCGGGCAATACACCGCGCGCCGCACGACCGGCCCCGGCGCCCAGGCCCAGTAACCACTCACGTATACCCACCGGCCATAGTGATACGGCGCCCAGCCCCACGGTGCGTCGTCGACCCACGTCCATTGATAGTACGGGTCCCACACCCAGCGGCCGGTGCTGTAAGGCGCCCACCCGTGCATCATGCCATCCGGCACCCATACCGCGCCGTAGTTGTCTACGACGCGCCAGCGTCCATAGCGGTCGAGGTCCGCGGCACCGGCAATGTCAGACGAGAGGTAGCGCTCACTCGCCACATCGATCAGATCCTCGGTGCGATCGTAATTCCAGCGATCCCAGCCATCGAGCTCCGGTGCGACATAAGTTTCGGCACGGGCAACCGTCGTGCCTTCAACGACGATTTCTTCTGAAGGATAGATGCTCATCGGCTGTCCGCCGGCAGGCACCATGGTCGCTTGGCCGCCGCGCCGGGTAATGAAGTGCACGTCGCCGTTGACCTCAACGCGGTAATAGCCGGCGCGTTCGATGGTGAATACGGAATTCGGGGTGTTCAACTCGATGGCATAGCCTGACGGCAGCGAGCGCAAATCGAACGACACGCGGCCGGATGTGACCTTGATTTGCAGATAATCAGCGGTCTGGTTGACGATGCTGAGCTCCGAGTCGTCACTGGCCCGGATAAAGGCGCGGCTGCTGAGCTGCAATTCCAGTGTGCCCTCGCCATCGACATACAGCGCATCTCCGGCGGCAAGCGGCGTATTGAGCCGCGCGTCTGTCCAATCCTCCGCGCCGTAGCGCCAGAATCCGACATCGCCCTCGAGGTAACTGAGCCGCAGAGGACTCACCGCTGCGGGATCGTCTTCTTGCGCGAATGCGGGCGTCGCCATCATCGCGACGAGCATGAAAAGGAAAGTAACGAATGCACGTGCATGGGAAAACATGAGAATTCTCCTGCAGCCTGTAGGTATAAACCTAAAACGCTGCGGATGAGTGTTAGGTTTACGTAGGACATCAGGAAGCCCATTTTGTTGTGCGTAAACACCAAGCCCCTACCCGCTTTATTGCCCGTAATGCATCTCTGGCACCGTTTCGTAGGGCGGATGAGCGTTGCCCACGGTTAGGCGATCTATCAGGATGGGCTAGATATAAGCGTTCGTATAAGCAATCGCCCAAAAGCATCGCAGGAACTTTTCGAGTAAGCTTCAGGTTCTATGCATGAACTCCTGCACAATTTCACACATGGCTTCTGATCTCGTCATCGAGGTTTCCGACCTCACCAAGATTTTCGGCACGCTGACGGCCGTGGACGGTATCGATTTCGCCGTGCGACGCGGTGTGACGACCGCACTGCTGGGCGGCAACGGCGCGGGCAAGACGACCACCATCGCCATGCTGCTCGGGCTGCTGTTGCCTACCTCCGGCCGCATTCGCATCTTCGGCGAGGACATGCTGCACCATCGCTACAAGCTATTACACCGAATGAATTTCTCGTCGCCTTACGTCGATCTGCCCCACCGCCTCACCGTGCGGCAGAATCTCACAGTCTATGCGCACCTTTACCGGTTACGCGACGTAGCCCGGCGCATCCGCGAGCTTGCCGGAGAGCTCGACCTGTCGGAGGTGCTCGACCGCCCTTACGGCAAACTCTCCGCCGGCCAGAAAACCCGCGTCGCGCTTGCGAAATCCTTGCTCAATGCCCCGGAATTGCTGTTGCTGGACGAACCGACTGCATCGCTCGACCCGGACACCGCCGACTACGTGCGCGGCTATCTGGAAAACTATCAACGCACCAGCGGCGCGACCATCCTGCTGGCATCGCACAACATGTCCGAGGTGGAACGCCTGTGCTCCAACGTGGTAATGCTGAAACGCGGCAAGGTGGTCGATAGCGGCGCGCCTAACGAATTGATCGCGCGCTACGGCCGCACCACACTGGAAGAGGTATTCATCGACATCGCCCGCCGCCCCTACCAGGAAGCCGTCCTATGAGCGACATCACGCAACCGGACATCCCCTTCTCGCCGCGCCGCATCGGCGCGATGGTGCTACGCCATGTTTACTTGCTCAGCGCCTCATGGCCGCGCGTGCTGGAGCTGATCTACTGGCCCACGGTGCAAATGGTACTGTGGGGGTTCATCACCGTTTTTCTCGCACAAAACAGCAGCTACATCGCACAGGCGACCGGCGTGCTGCTTTCCGCCGTTCTGCTATGGGACGTGCTGTTCCGCGGCCAGCTCGGCATTGCGCTGGTGTTCATGGAAGAAATGTACTCGCGCAACCTCGGCCACCTCTTCGTCAGCCCGCTGCGGCCGTATGAAATGGTCTGTTCGCTGCTGCTGATGAGCCTGCTGCGCACCCTGATCGGCGTCGGAGGGGCCGCACTGGTGGCGATCCCGTTCTTCGATTACAACGTGTTCGAACTCGGCCTGCCGCTGATCGCCTTCTTCCTCAACCTCATCCTCATGAGCTGGGCCATCGGCCTCCTGGTTGCGGGCGTGGTGATGCGCTACGGCCTGGGCGCGGAAAGCATCGCCTGGGTGGCAATCTTCGCGCTGCAACCCCTGAGCGGCGTGTATTACCCGATTAGCGTGCTCCCGCACTGGTTGCAACCTGTTGCCTGGGTGCTGCCTTCCAGCCATGTATTCGAAGGCCTGCGCGAGCTGTTATTTCACCAGACCTTCAACGTCGGCATGCTGGTCACGGCGGCATGGATGAACGTGCTATATCTCGCCGGAGGAATCGCTGCTTTTCTGGCGTTTTTCCATGCAGCGAGGCAGAAAGGGTTGCTGCTGCACGTGGGCGAATAATCACGCCCCAGCTCATGTATCCGCCCTTTGACTCCCTCTCCCGCAAGGGGAGAGGGTTGGGGTGAGGGGTAATGCAGGCGAAGACGCCTGCGCTATAAAAAAGGAGACTGGAAATGTTCAACCGTCGTCTATCCCTAATTACTCTTGTTACAGCCCTGTGCGCCACCGGCACCGCCGCCAGCGCTCAAGACATCCTGCAACAAAAAAACATCTCCCTCACCCTCGCCAACGAAGCCGCCACCGCCGCGCTGCAATTCTGTTCAGCCAAAGGATGGAAGGTTTCGGTAGCCGTCGTCGACCGCGCCGGCCAACTCAAAACCCAGCTCCGCGCCGACGGCGCCGGCCCGCACACCCTGGACTCCAGCCGCCGCAAAGCCTACACCGCAGCTTCCCTGCGCGAAGGCACCAGCAAACTCCTCGAAATCGTCCAGAAGAACCCCGGCGCAGCCACGCTGCCAACGATAGACGGCTTGCTGATCCTGGGTGGCGGCCTGCCGATCCGCGTCGGCGATGAAGTGATTGGCGGTATCGGAATCGGTGGCGCGCCTGGTGGGCAGCTTGATGATCAATGCGCGGAAGTGGGCATTGCGAAAATCCGCGATCGGCTCAAGTTGTAGTGCAGTCGATACGACTGCATCAGGCTAAAAAAGCAAGGCTCGATCAAGTTATACTAACTCGATGCTTGAATTAGTATAACTCCTGTTGTTATACTAGTTAAACATAATTTCTAGTATAACTCATGGTCCTTTACGAAGAGCTAAGCTCAACAGCACAGACCGCGTATGCGCAGCTTCTGGACGTCGCATTGACGACAGAGCATATGCGCACTGTTGCCGACCTGTCGGGCTCATTCGCCTCCAAAACGGTCAAAGGCCATAAATACTGGTATTACCAATATACTGAGCCTTCAGGAAATTTAAGGCAGATATTTGTTGGGCCGGACAATGAAGCTGTTAGATCGCTTCTAAAAGAGAAGGCACAGCCGAGTGCCACAGAGAGCCTTATGCCCTTAGCCGCCAGCGCAGTCGCGTTAGGCTGCTCGGGTGTACTCTCTAGGCATTTGCGTGTAATACGCCGACTTTCAGAGTACGGTTTCTTCCGTGCAGGCGGCGTGCTGATCGGCACGCATGCATTCCTGACGTATGGGAATATGCTTGGCGTCCATTGGGGAGACTCTTCGCTCACCCAGGATATAGATTTCGCTCATGCAGGCAAAAACATTGCCCTGGCCTTGCCTTCCAATATAGAAGTAGAAACGCACGAAGCAATCCAATCCCTGCAAATGGGTTTGCTTCCGATCTCCACCCTGCACGGTAAATCCGGAGCAACTTATCTTGCGCCCCGCGACCCCGGTTTCCGGCTGGATTTTTTGACGACATTGCATCGAGGTGGCGAAGAGAAATATGAACACCCGCAACTCAATGTCACGCTCCAACCGCTAAAGTTTATGGAGTTTTCACTGATCCAGGTACAACAGGCTGTTGTGTTCAATGCAGATGGCGCTGTTGTAGTAAATATTCCTCACCCAGCACGGTACGCCCTGCACAAGCTCATCGTTTATGGTGCGAGAGAAGGCACCTTCGCATCCAAAGCGAGCAAGGATTTGGTACAGGCTGCATCGCTATTGCAATACTTCAAGGATCACAGAACCTGGGAAATCAAAGAAGCTTATGAAGATCTGTTGAGCCGAGGCAAAGGATGGGTATCTCGCTTGGAGCGTGGATTGGCCGCCATCGAGAAAGCCTATCCAATTATCGAGGCCCGCGAATGGTTGGCTTAATGATGAAGCTTTCCTAATGGCTAGATCAAAGAGCATCACAGTCTAACAATGACCATGCGCTACCCGCGCTTTGGTTAAAGTCCAGTTTACCCATGGATGGTACGGACGTGATTTTGGGAGTTTTTAAGTCAAGTAAGCAACATTCGGAAAACATGAAACCTCTCCTAACCGCTTTACTCATGTTGTTAACCCTACAAGCCCATGCCGCCGACTGGGAAGACAGTCCCGCCGTGGGCGAGCTTTTCAAGGCTGCCGGAGTGACGGGTACTTTCGTGCTCTACGATGTCAGCCGCCAGAAGTTAATCGGACACAACCAGGGTCGTGCCGAGACGCGGTTTATACCAGCCTCAACCTTCAAGATTCCCAATTCGCTGATCGGTCTTTCCACGGGCGCGGTTCAAAGCGTTGATGAAGTTCTGCCATACGGCGGCAAACCCCAGCGTTTCAAGTTCTGGGAAAAGGACATGGGATTGCGGGACGCCATCAGGATTTCCAATGTGCCGATCTATCAGGAGCTGGCCCGACGGATCGGGCTGGAGCGCATGCGCGAGAATGTGGCGAAACTGGATTACGGCAACATGGAAATCGGCGAGACGGTCGATAACTTCTGGCTGGTCGGCTCTCTCAAAATTAGCGCTGTCGAGCAAACCCGGTTTCTTGCCAGGCTGGCGCAGGAGGAGCTGCCTTATCCGCTGGAAATTCAAAATACTGTGCGAGAAATCATCCGCCTGGATCAAGGCGAAAACTGGACGCTATTCGCCAAAACCGGATGGGGTGGCAACACCATACCGGAAATCGGGTGGTGGGTCGGCTGGGTGGAAAAGGACGGCCGCGTTTACGCGTTTGCGTTGAATGTCGATGTTTATCAGGCATCCGATGCGGACAAACGAATCCCGCTGGGCAAGGCCAGCCTGAAAGCCTTGGGCATAGTGCCTTAACGCCAGGCCCGCCGCGCTTATGGCTGAGCCGTACGCTCCGGCTTGCGATCACCGGCCTCTTCCAAAAGCCTGACCTCCTGCTGCGGGAGCGGAATGACGATATTTCTGCTTTGGAAAGCCTCGACGATAGCCTTGTTCACCTCGCCTCTTGCCTGGATGTAATCCGGCACGCTGACCCACGGCTTGACGGCAATGGTGATCGAGAAAGGCGCGAGCGTGCTGACGGCGACAACGGGGCGCGGGTCTTTCAATGTGCGGGGATGCGCTTGCAGCAACTCGTTGACTACCGCCAGTGCCTTATCCAGATCGGTGCCATAAGCGACGTTGACCGCAATATCAAGCTGCCGTATCTCGCCGTAATTGTGCAATATCTCACCGACGATCTTTCGGTTGGGAATCACCAGCTGCGACAGGTCCGGGTGGCTGAGCACCGTTGAAAAAAGGCTGATGTTCTCGACCCGGCCTTCTTCACCGACGATGGAGATGTATTCCCCGACGCGGAACGGCTTGGTAAAGATGATCGTCAGCCCGGCCACGATATTGCTGAGCACACCCTGCATGGCCAGCGCGAGGCCTGCACCGGCCACACCCAGGCCGGCGATGAGGGGCAGCAACTCCACTCCGAGATTCTGGAGCGCCATGATCGTGAATAGCGCGAGTACCAGCACCCGCACGATGCGCACCAGCAACTCGCGCACCGGCGGCTCAAGATGGAATTTGTTGAACCCTCTATCGGCCGCTTTGCCAGCCCAGCGTCCGGCATAAATACCTGCCGCGATGATAGCGACCGCAACCAGCACCTTAGGGCCAAAACGAACTGCCAAATCAATGATCTCGCGCTGTACGTGACTCAGAGTATCAAGTTGATCATTCATAAAGTCTTTCATTGAAAAGGCATAGAATTAGTCAAATGCGGACTAATGTCAGTCCGATTGTACTAGATTTAGTTCCAGCGTCCGGCAGCCAACGTTAGGCGCCACAGAGAGCGAGGTGATCCATGTATTACATCGTTGAAACCAACAAATCATTCACCCAGGCGTCGACAGACCTTGCATCCGCAGTTAAGCACCATGGCTTCGGGGTACTGCATATCCACGATCTGGGAGCCACGCTTCGCAGCAAAGGCATTGCGTTTGATGAGGAGTGCCAGGTTTTTGAAGTCTGCAATCCGGGGCAGGCCGCAAAAGTTTTATCCGCCGACATGCGCCTCAATATGGCCCTGCCGTGCCGTATCTCGGTCTTCACCGAGCAAGGCAAAACGAAGATTGGCCTGATCAAGCCGGTGCAAATGCTTTCGGCGCTTTCTCAGGATCCAGCGTTGGTTGAAGTTGCCAAAGAGGTTGAGGAGAAGACGATGCAGATGGTTGATGAGGCGAAATGAAGCCTCTCTACCTGACAGCACCATGAGCACGGAGGCATTTGACGCGCTCGCCGGACACCAAATGCACCGGTTATGGCAAATCCAGGGCGTTTTCCTGATCCACCTGAGGAAGGGAAACCGATGAGTCACCAGCTGCGACGCGTTGTCCGGAGGTTGGGTATCTCAATCTCCTTGCTTACGGTTTCATTATGCAGTCACCATTCGAAGCGTATGTGATCTTCGAACTAATCGAAGACATTACAAAGCTGACGCTCATCGTCGCCTGCCTTTATTTCGTCCTTGGTGCGTATGTGCGCCACAACCAACCTGCATGGACCGAGCCGCTTGAAAAACGCCGTTTGACCACGCTATTGGTGCTTGTCCTCGCGGCATCCGCAATCAAACTGAGCGAAGACGTGCTCGGCGGAGAGTCAGGCCCGATCGACAGGACCATTTTGCTTTTCATCCATAACCACGTTCCGGATACGCTAAACGGGCTCCTCGAGGCGGTCGCGTTCACAGGATCATCAAGGGTTATTTTTCTGCTCGCGACCGTGACGACAATTGCACTTCTGTGGGCAAAGCGCCGCTTCGAGGCACTACTTGTCGCCGCGTCGGTGATCAGCAGTGTGCTGGTAATTTACGTTGTAAAAACGATAGTCGGCCGAGTTCGGCCAGCGCTGTGGGATACGGAGTGGTATTGGGGTTCCAGCTTTCCCAGCGGGCATACGCTGGCAGTCGCGGCATTCGCCACTGCCGCCGTTCTGTGCGTGAGTAGAATCAGGCCGGCTACGCACAACCTCGCGCTCTCGATAGCGGTTTTATGGATATCTCTTGTCGCCTTTTCGCGTCTGGCGCTTGGCGTACACTGGCCGACTGACGTATTGGTCGCGGCATGCATCGGAGCATTTCTGCCACTGGCGATGAGCGTTGTACTTGAGTTGCGTAACACCTGACGATGCCCCCAGCCGACTGCGGCGACTCCAGCAACTAGATTGACAGTCTAGTCCGCGACTCCGTTTAATAGACCAACCGTTCTATTTCGGAGCCGCACATGAAACTCTCCCCCACCCGCGAGGCCTTGCTCGAAGCTGCCTGCGTGCTGTTTTACCAGCGCGGCATTCATGCCACCAGTGTGGATGCGATTCTCGAAAAAGCCGGCGTGGCGCGGCAAAGCCTGTACTTCCATTTCACATCCAAGGACGGGCTGATCGCGGAATTTCTCAAGGTGCGTGACGAGCGCTGGCGTGGGGCGATGCAGCGGCATATCGCCTCGGCCGGCGGGCCGGGCGAAAAGCTGCTCGCGATCTTCGATTTTCTTGCGGCGTGGTTCGCCGAACCGGATTTTCACGGCTGCGCGTTCATCAATACCGCCGTCGAGTACGCCGACCCGCAGCATCCCTTTCACCAGCTTTCCGCGCACCACAAGGCGCTGGTGCGGGAAGAAATTCGTGTACTTTGCAGCGAAGCCGGATTGCATGACCCTGCAGCCCTGGCAAACCATCTCGCGCTGCTGATGGAGGGTGCCATCGTCACCGAGCAGGTCACGCCGGGCAGCAATGCAGCGCGCCAAGCCCGGCAAATCGCTGAAATTCTTATCAATCGTTCGAAAGGGGAAACGGGTGCACGCGTTCATTGAAAAATTCCGCGGCGACAATGCCGCACTTCCGGCCAAGGCATCCAGCCGGGCCATTCTGCTTGCCTGGCTGGGGGGCTTCATTGCGATTGCGGTCATCGCCGGTCTGTTCGAAGGCACGGCCTGGCCGCTGGTATTGGGCTCCTTCGGCGCGAGTTGCGTACTGGTTTTCGGATATCCCGACGTGCCGTTTTCACAACCGCGCAATGTCGTGATCGGCCATTTCCTCAGCTCGCTTTCCGGACTGGTGTTCCTCAGCCTGCTCGGGCCGCACTGGTGGAGCGTAGCGCTGGCCGTGGGCACCGCCATTGCGCTGATGATGATGACCCGCACCGTGCATCCGCCAGCGGGCTCGAATCCGGTCATCATTTACCTGTTGCAGCCGGGCTGGGGATTTCTGTTAATGCCGACGCTGCTAGGTGCATTCTTGCTGGTTCTGGTGACGCTGATTTACAACAATGCGACGCGCGAGACGCGCTATCCGAAGTATTGGTGACGACTCTAGCCCAAAGCGGGTATTGCGCTTAAAGGGGAATGCTGTGATGCTTTTAATCCGAAGTAACATAGGGCGGATGAGGAAACGTCATGGCTATCCCCAGCTGGTTTTATTGGGCGCTGCTCTCCGCAGTATTTGCGGCACTGACAGCGATTTTCGCTAAGGTCGGCATCCAGAATGTCGATTCCGACCTGGCGACGCTGATCCGCACAGCCTTCATTTTCGTGATCCTGGCAGGCTTCGTCTGGTTCGCGGGCAAATGGAGCAATCCTCTGACGCTTTCAGCCAAGACCTGGCTGTTTCTCGGCCTTTCCGCCATTGCGACCGGGGCTTCGTGGGTATGCTACTTTCGCGCGCTCAAGCTGGGCGATGCATCCAAAGTGGCGCCAGTGGATAAGCTGAGCCTGGTACTGGTCGCCATATTCGCCTTTACGTTTCTCGGCGAGCATCTTACCTTGAGAGATTGGGCAGGCATCGCGTTGGTGGCCTCTGGCGTGCTGTTGCTCGCCATCCAAGGTTGAGGTCGAATTGAAACCGCGTATAACCGTCATTACCCTGGGCGTCGACAACCTTGAAAGATCGCTGGCGTTCTATCGCGACGGACTGGGCTTGCCTACCGAAGGCATCATCGGCAGGGAGTTCGCGCATGGCGCGGTGGCGTTTTTCGATTTGCAATCCGGGATTAAACTGGCGATCTGGGCACGCGACGATCTCGCGCATGACTCCGGGCTCGCCAAAGCACCGTCAAGCCCGACCGAATTTTCGCTGGGCCACAACGTCGCCAGCAAGGCGGAGGTAGATACCGTAATGGCGCAAGCGCAACTGGCAGGCGCGGCCATAGTCAAACCGGCATCGGACACCTTCTGGGGCGGCTACGCCGGTTATTTCCAGGACCCGGACGGGCATCTATGGGAAGTTGTCTGGAACCCGCAGTTCAATATCGAATAATAAGCAGCACCGGAGACAGCAGTGAATAAAAAGCTTCGAACAATCCTGATCGGCCGGCCATTCAAAATCACCATCGGGCTGATCGTCGGCCTGACGGTCGCGTATTTTCTGCTTGGCTACTTTGCCGTTACCCCCATTGCCAAGCGCGTGCTGCCTTGGGTGGCGGAAAACAAGCTGGCGAGCCGCATGGCGGTGGACCAGGTGAAGTTCGATCCGCTGCGATTCATCCTGACGGTGGACAACCTGCGCCTGAGTCGCCCGGATGGCGGCACATTGGCGGGGTTCGAGCATTTGTATGTGGACCTGGAAGCGGACGGGCTCTTCCGCCGGGCCTGGCACCTGAAGGATATTCGCCTTTCCGCGCCGCATGGACACCTGGATATCGGCCCCGACGGCAAGCTCAACTGGGCCGACCTGATCGCCAAGATGAACGAGGATAAAGAACCGGACGACGACAGGATTCCACGTGTTCTGATCGACCATCTACTGATCGAGCGCGGCAATCTGGAATATACCGAACGCAATCGCCGCACACCTTTCAAGGCCGAACTAGCGCCGCTGGCGCTGGAACTCGATGGCTTTTCGACGCTGCCGCAGGATCGCGGCGATTACCTGATTTCTGCCAGGATGCCCGGTCAGGGCGCCACGCTGCGCTGGAAAGGGACGTTCGGCGCGAATCCGCTGGCTTCCACCGGCGCGGTGGATATCAAGGGCGTCAGGCTCGCGAAATTGATGGAAGTGGTACGCCGCGAGACGCTGCCGATCACCTTCACCGAAGGCGAGATGGGCACGCGCTTCAACTACCGCTTTGCGATGGTGGACGGTAAAGCGGAGCCGCATCCGCAAGCGAAGCTGAGCGACATCGCGGTCGAGATCGCACATCTGGCAGGCAAGCTTGGTTCAGAAAACAAAGTGACGCTGGCAGAAGCAAATGCGACATTAGCCGGCCTCGATCTCGCGTTGAATAAAGGCGAACACATCCACGTGCAAGGGCTGAATGCGGCCGCCAGGCAACTGACACTTACGCAGAATAGCGGGCACTTACTCAAACTCGATCAGGCGGCTGCCAACGGCATCGATTATGACCTCGCGCTCAATCAGCTCAACATTGCCGAGATCCTGCTGAAGCAGGGCGAGATCAACGCCACGCGCGCCAAAGACGGCAGCATCGATTGGCAGCATCTCATGCCAACCGGGCCGGAAGAAGCGGTTGCCGCACATGAAACACCGAAGACTGAGGCGCAACCTTTCCGGTTTGTCATTGCCCGCGTGCAACTACAGGGCTGGAAGGCGGCCTATGAAGATCAGACTTTCGTGCATCCGCTCCGCGCGGAGATTCAGGACATCAACCTCGGCCTCAATGTACAGGATGCGGAAAACGGCATTGCCGTTGCCGCACTCAGCTCGGAGCTGACGTTGCTGACGCTGCATTCCGCACTTTATCCGCAGCCTGTCGCGAGCCTGGCGAAGATCAGCCTCAAAGATGGCGCGGTCAGCCTGAAGGACAGCACGGTTAAATTGCCCGGCATCCGGCTTTCCGGGATGCAGACCCAGGTATTGGTAGATGCGAAGAAAAACATCAACTGGCTTGCCGTGCTGGAGTCGGTGCCGCTGCCTGCTGCCACTGCATCCACCGATAAAAACACGCCCCCGGGCTGGAAGGTCAACCTCGATACCCTCTCTTTGGATAATTCCACCGTGCATATCGAGGATAAAAGCACCGGCGCATCGGTAGCGCTGGACGTGCAGAGTGCCATGCTGGAAGTGCGCGATGCGTCGCTGGATTTCGCCAGGCCGGTGCCGATCAAGGCCAGCTTTCAACTCAAGCAGGGCGGCCGGTTCGAGGCCGCCGGCAAGATGGCCCTGGCGCCAATCAAGGGCGATTTGCAAGTCAAGCTGAGCGGGCTGCCGCTCAAGCCTTTCTCGCCCTACCTTTCCCGCTACACCCTGCTCAAACTTACGGACGGCCAGGCAGGTTTACGCGGCAAGTTGTCGCTCAAGTCTGAAAAAACCTTGAGCGGCCGGTTTGCGGGCGGCTTCAATATCGATAATCTTGCAATCAACGAAGAGGCCGACGACCGGCTATTCCTGGGCTGGCAAGCGGTTTCCAGCGATTCGCTGCGGCTTTCCCTCGCACCCGATAAGTTGCACATGGACGAACTGCGCATCGTGCACCCCGTCGGCAAAGTCATCATCTACGAAGACAAGACGATGAACGTGCAGCGCATCATGCGTCCGCAGCCGGCGGCAGGCATGCCCACCAGTCCCGCCGCGGCCAAGGATCCGAACGCGCCGGAAAAATTCCCGGTGACGATAGATCGTGTAAGTGTGGACAACGGCGATCTCGAATTCGCCGACCTGTCGCTCGTCCCGCAGTTCGGTACGCACATGCATACGCTGGGCGGCGTGATCAACGGCCTTTCCACCGATGCCGCCAGCACCGCGCAGGTCGAGCTCGACGGCAAGGTGGACGATTACGGCTCGGCGCGCATCCGCGGCTCTATCCAGCCTTTCCGCGCCACCGATTTCACGGATTTGAAGCTGACGTTCCGCAATCTCGAAATGAACCGGCTGACGCCGTATTCCGGCAAGTTCGCCGGGCGCAAGATCGATTCGGGCAAGATGTCGGTTGATCTCGAATACAAGATCAAGAATCGCCAGCTATCCGGCGAGAACAAGTTCGTCATCAACACCCTGAAGCTGGGCGAGCGCGTGGAAAGCCCGGATGCCGTCAGCCTGCCGCTGGATCTGGCGATTGCGCTGCTGGAAGACAGCAACGGCGTGATCGACCTCGATCTGCCGATTTCCGGCAGTCTGGACGACCCGCAATTCAGCTACGGCAAGATCATCTGGAAAGCCATCGTCAACGTGATCGGCAAGATCGCTACAGCACCCTTCCGCGCGCTGGGCAAGCTGCTGGGCATCAGTTCGGACAAGCTCGAGGCCGTGAATTTCGACCCGGGCTCCGCCGCGCTCGCCCCGCCGGAGCAGGAAAAACTCAAGGCCATCGCCGATGCGATGAGCAAACGACCGGCACTGGCGCTACGCATCGCCCCGGCGTTCGATCCTGTCGCCGACAAGGCCGCGCTGCAGGAAACGGCCACGCGCCGCGACGTGCTGCTTGAAATGGGCCTGACGCTCAAGGAGGGCGAGCCGCCGGGACCGCCGGACCTCAACAACGTCAAGGTGCAGACCGCGATCGAGAACCTGCTCAAGGATCGCAAGGGCGAAAAACGCAATCTGAAGGCGCTGGATGCGATGAAGGATTATTTCCGCAAATCCAAGCCTGAGGATATTCCCAAGTACGAAGCCATGCTGCAAGAGCTCAAGGCCACCGCGAAGGTCACGGAGGCCGATCTGGTAGCGCTTGCCCAGGCCCGGGCCGCAGCCATGCAGGCTTATCTGGTCGACAAGGGCGGCCTGGCAGGCGGACGCGTCAGCGTGACGGAACCGGGGAAAACCACAGGTAATGGCAAAACGGTTCCGGCAAAAATGGAACTGGGCGTCGGCAAGAGTTGAAGCTCAAGCGGTACTTTTCAGGCCGGCGGATGAACTGAATGCCTGAATTGGCATCCATTCGATAACCCACTCTTTCCTATTCATCATTGCGAGGTTTCCATGGTCGCTTGGCTTCCGGCATTCAAAACCATACTCCCTTATGTAACGCAGATCGTCTCACTGGCCTTGCCGGCGTTCACGGTCAAAAGCGATGCCGACGCTTCACAGGAAGTCGTCAGCCAGCAGATTACGGAATTGCAGAACGCAGCGACGCGCAATACCGAGGCCGTCAAGGTGCTGGCGGCGCAGTTGCAAAAGGCGATTGCCGACATCGAGCAAGGTGCGGCGCGTATCGAAAAGGAACTGCAGAAAACCCGGCAATTATGCATCGTGGCGATCACAGTTTCGGGCATCGCCATTCTGCTCGGGATCGCGGCACTGATCTCAGGCAGGTGATCGAACACTCCATAAACACTTGAAGGAGGCATCATGGCGACACAGATTTTCGTGAATCTACCGGTGAAGGATTTGCAGCGCTCCATCGCGTTTTTCACTGCACTCGGCTACACCTTCAACCTCAACTACACCAACGAAAATGCCACCTGCATGATCGTCGGCGACAACATTTTCGTCATGCTGCTGGTAGAGAAATTCTTCAAGACCTTCATCAGCAAGGAAATCTGCGACGCGCGAAAAAGTACGGAGGTCTTGCTAGCCCTGTCCTGCGATAACCGCGCCCAGGTGGACGAACAGCTCGCCAAGGCGGTTGCGGCTGGCGCAACCATCCCCCGCGAACCGCAGGATCTCGGCTTCATGTACTCCCAAGCATTCGAAGACCTCGACGGTCACATCTGGGAGCTGTTCTACATGGAGCCGCAAGCCTCAGGCTGATCGGCGTAGCTGCCAGCCAGCCCGAGTATTGAAGCAGGCTAGCGCCCGTCCGCCGGGCTGCCCCAGCCGCCGCCCAGCGCACGGATCAATCCTACCGAAGCCACGGAACGTTGGCCCATGCTCTGGCTTTGAGCCCGCTCGGCTGCAAGGCTGGTCCGCTGCGCATCGATGACTTCGAAGTAGCTGGCCGAGCCGTTGCTGTAGCGGACCTCCGCCAGGTGAGAGGCTTGTCTGGCAGAAGCGATGGCTTCGTCCTGGAACCCGATTTGCCTGTCCAGCGTGCGCAATGCGCTCAGGTTGTTTTCCACCTCCTGGAACCCCACCAGCACCTGCTGCCGGTAATTGGCCACCTGTGTTTCATAACCGGCATCGGCGCGCGCAAGGTTGGCCTTGTTACGGCCACCGTCGAAGATGGGCAGGCTCAATGCAGTGCCGAGCAGCGGGCCGAGCAGCCAGCTGCGGCTGGACCACTTGAACAGATCCGACAACTCGTTGGAGGCATAGCCGCCCGAACCCGTCAGCACCAGCTTGGGAAAGAAGGCTGCCTTGGCTACGCCGACGCGTGCGCTGGCCGCTGCCAGCTGGCGCTGCGCCTGCGCGATGTCGGGACGGCGCTCCAGCAATTCCGACGGCAGGCCGGCCGGCACGATCACCGTGGCGGATTGCAAAGGCGCGGGCGCCAGCGTGAATTGCGCGGGGGCCTTGCCCAGCAGGATCGCCAGCGCATGGTCCTGCTGCGCCCGTACGCGCCTCACGCTCTCCGCTTCCGCCTGCACGATGGAGAGCTCGGTCCTGGCCTTGGCAACGTCGAGTTCGCTGGTATCGCCCATGTCGTAGCGGACCTGGACCAGGCGCACTTCTTCCCGGCGCAACGCAATGGTTTTCTCCAGGATCGCCAGCTCGGAATCGAGCGAGCGTATGGAGAAATACTGTTGCGCCACGTCGGCCTGCAAAGCCAGCAAGACGGAACGGTAAGCGGCTTCCTGCGCTGCGGCGTCCAGCTTGGCGGCGCGGCTTTCGTCCGACAGACGGCCGATGAGATCGACCTCGTACGAGGCGTTGACTTGGGCGCGCCACTCCGTCGTGGGCGGCGTGGTGTTGTCCCGCAGGCGCGTCGGTCCGATGCCGCCATTGAGTTGGAAGCCACGGTTAGCGTCCACTACGCCGGCCGTCGCGCGCGCTTCCTTGACGCGCGCCAGCGCAATCGCCAGGCCGGGGTTGGCTTCGGTGGCCTGGTTGATCAGGCTGTCCAGTTCGCTGTCAGCATAAATTTTCCACCACTGTCCACGGTCCGACTGGTCGGCGGGCACGCCGGCTTTCCACGCACCCTCCAAGGCAGCGGCTTCGCGGTATTGTGCTGGCACATCAAGCGTCACCTGTTCCGGCGGCTTTACGGTGGTGCAACCGGCCAATACCAGCGTCGCCGTCAATGCGGTCATTTTCCAGTTCAGCAATGTCATGATCAGGTTCCCTTCTGCGACTCGGCAGCCAATGCGATGGCGCCCGGCGCGTCTATTGTTTTGGTTTCGTGCGTGCACTTCGCCACCATGGTGCGCAGCAGTACATAGAAGATCGGCGTCAGGAACAGGCCGAAGATGGTCACGCCTATCATCCCGGCGAACACTGCGATCCCCATCGCCTGGCGCATCTCGGAGCCGGCGCCGGTGGACAGTACCAGTGGCACCACGCCGGCGATGAAGGCGATGGAGGTCATCAGGATCGGACGCAAGCGCAGGCGGGAGGCTTCGATCGCCGCTTCGTAGATCTTGCGGCCTTCGAGTTCCAACTCACGGGCGAACTCGACGATGAGGATCGCGTTCTTGCAGGCCAGCCCCACCAGCACCACCAGGCTGATCTGCGTGAAGATGTTGTTGTCCCCATCCGTGAGCCACACGCCGAAGATCGCCGACAGCAGGCCCATGGGTACGATCAGCAGTACGGCCAGCGGCAGCGTCAGGCTTTCGTACTGCGCGGCGAGCACCAGGAACACCAGCAGCACCGACAGCGGCAGGATGACGAACAGCGTGTTGCCGGCGATCTTTTCCTGATAGGTCAGCTCGGTCCACTCGAAGCCGATGCCGCGTGGCAGGGTCTCCGCCGCGATGCGCTCGACAGCGGCCTGGGCCTCACCGGTGCTGTAGCCGGGCGCCGCGCCGCCATTGACGTCCGCCGACGGGAAGCCGTTGTAGCGCATGGCGCGATCCGGCCCGTAGCTTTGCGTCATCTTCAGCACGGACGACAGCGGCACCATTTCGCCCTTGTCGTTACGCGTCTTCAACAGGCCGATATCCTCGGCATGGGCGCGGAACTGCGCATCGGCCTGCACGCGCACCTGATAGGTACGGCCGAACTTGTTGAAGTCGTTGACGTAGAGCGAACCCAGGTAGATCTGCAATGTATCGAACACTTCGGGAATCGACACGCCGAGCTGCTGCGCATATGTGCGATCGACATCGGCATACAGCTGCGGCACGTTGATCTGGTAGCTGGAGAACATGCCGGTCAGCTCGGGCGTCTTCTGCGCCTTGGCCATGAAGGCTTGCAGCCCTTCATTGAGCGCTTCGTTGCCGAGCGCCGCGCGGTCCTGAATCTGCAGCTTGAAGCCGCCGATAGTGCCCAGCCCCTGGACCGGCGGCGGCGGGAATACCGCAATGAATGCGCCCTGGATAGCGGCGTATTTCTTGTTGAGCTGTTGCGCGATGGCGAAGCCGTTCAGCTCGGGCGACTTGCGTTCACTGAAAGGCTTCAGCGTGGCAAACACGATGCCGGAGTTGGGACTGTTGGTGAAGCCATTGATCGACAGGCCGGGGAAAGCCACGGCCGATTCCACGCCGGGATGCTTCAGGGCGATCTCGCTCATCTGACGGATGACATCCTCGGTACGGTCCAGCGAAGCCGCATCCGGCAATTGCGCGAAGCTCACCAGGTATTGCTTATCCTGCGCCGGGATGAAGCCGGCCGGCACCTTATGCAGCAGGAACATCGTCGCGCCGATCAGCAGCGCATACACGGCCAGCATCACGCTCTTGTGCCGCAGCACGGCCGTCACCCCGCCGCCGTAGTTTTCCGAGCCGCGATGGAAGACGCGATTGAAGCGCACAAAGAACCAGCCGAACAGGCCGTCGATGGTGCGCTGGAAGGCGTCCTTCTTCGCATCGTGCGGCTTCAGCAGCAATGCGGCCAGCGCAGGCGACAGCGTCAGTGAATTGAAGGCCGAAATCACCGTGGAGATGGCGATGGTCAGCGCGAACTGCTTGAAGAACTGCCCGGTCAGGCCGCTGACGAACGCCAGCGGCACGAATACGGCGCTCAAGGTCAGCGCAATCGCGACAATGGGGCCCGATACTTCGCGCATTGCGCGGTAGGTAGCCTCCTTCGCGCTCAGGCCGTGGGCGATGTTGCGCTCGACGTTTTCCACCACCACGATCGCGTCGTCGACCACGATGCCGATCGCCAGCACCAGCCCGAACAGGCTTAGGGTATTAATCGAAAATCCCAGCCCCATCATGATCGCGAACGTGCCGATCACCGACACCGGCACCGCCAGCAACGGGATGATGGACGCACGCCAGGTCTGCAGGAACACGATGACCACCAGCACCACCAGCGCGACCGCGATCAGCAGCGTCTCGATGACGGCATGGATGGACGAGCGCACGAATTGCGTCGGGTCGTACACGATGTGGTATTCCAGGCCTTCCGGCATGTCCTTCTGCAACTCGGCCATGGTCTTGCGCACGTTGTCGGAGATTTGCAACGCGTTGGACCCTGGCGCTTGGAAAATGGGAATGGCAACTGCAGATTTATTGTTGAGTAACGATCGCAGTGCGTACTCACTGGCGCCCAGTTCCACGCGTGCAACATCTTTGAGGCGCGTCACCACGCCGGAGTCGGAGGTGCGGATAACGATATTTTCAAATTCATATTCCGATACCAGCCGGCCGCGCGCATTGACGGAGATCTGGTAGTCCACGCCCGGCAAGGAAGGTGATGCGCCGATCACGCCGGCGGCGACATCCACATTCTGCTGGCGAATGGCATTCACCACGTCGTTGGCCGTGAGCCGGCGTTCCGCCACCTTGCGCGGATCCAGCCAGATGCGCATGGAATAATCGCCGGCGCCGAACAGCCGCACCTGACCCACGCCCTCGATGCGGCCCAGCCTGTCCTTGACGTTGAGCACCGCGTAATTGCGCAGATAGGTCATGTCATAGCGGTCGTTGGGCGAGAGCAGATGCACGACCATGGTCAGGTCGGGCGAGCTTTTCACGGTGGTGATGCCCAGCCGCTGCACTTCTTCCGGCAGCCGCGGCAGCGCCTGGTTGACGCGGTTCTGCACCAGCTGCTGCGCGAGGTCGGGCGAGGTGCCGAGCTTGAAGGTCACGGTCAGCGTCATCAGGCCGTCCGAGGTCGCCTGCGATGCCATGTAGAGCATGCCCTCGACGCCGTTGATCTGCTCCTCGATCGGCGCCGCGACCGTCTCGGCGATGGTCTGCGGGTTGGCGCCGGGGAACTGCGCCTTGACGATGACCGACGGCGGCACGACTTCCGGATACTCGGAGATCGGCAGGTTGAACATGGAGATGAGGCCGCCGACGAAGATGATCACCGACAGCACGCCCGCGAAAATCGGCCGGTCGACAAAGAATTTTGAAATGTTCATGTTTTTATTCCTGTTTTGCTGAGCGGGCTCAGATCTGCGTTTTCTTTGGCGGCTTGTCCAGTTGCGAAGTTTTCAGACCGGCCTGCGGCGGTGTCACGCCAGCCACGACCGGCGCGACCACGTCATTGGGGCGCACACGCTGCAGGCCATTGACGATGACGTTCTCGCCCGCCTGCAAACCGGAACGCACAACACGCTTGCCATCGATGACCGGTCCCAGCGTCACCGCGCGGTATGCCGCCTTGTTATCTGCGCCGACGACCATGACGTACTTCTTGTCCTGGTCCGTGCCGACCGCCTTGTCATCGATCAGCAAAGCCGACTTGCTGCCGCCTCCGCCGATACGCACCCGCGCATACATGCCGGGTGTCAGCAGATTGTCGGCATTGTTGACGACGGCGCGCACGCGGATCGTGCCGGATGCGGTATCCACGCGATTGTCGAATGCCTGCAACTGGCCGCGGTGGGGATAGCCATCCTCGTTGCTCAATCCGATTGCTACCGGAATGCGGGCAACGTTGGAATTGCCGGCGGCGCCGTGTGCCGCGTAGCGCTGGAAGGTCTGCTCGTCGATTTCGAAATTGATGTACATCGGCGAGACCGACACCAGCGTCGTCAACGACGGCGTATTGAGGCCGGTGCCGACGAGATTGCCGGTAGTGATCTCGGCACGCGAGACGCGGCCGCTGACAGGCGCGGTGATCGCCGTGTATTGCAGGTTGAGTCGTGCGGTCATGATCGCCGCCTCGGTGCCCTTGAGGCGCGCTTCCGCTTCCAGCACGGCGCTCGCGCGCTGGTCCAGCTCGCGCCTTGCCACTGCATGCTCGTCAGCCAGTCGGCGCGTACGCTCGAGCTCGGTTTGCGCCAGTTCCAGTGCCGCTTGCGCCTGCGCCTTTTCTGCTTCGGCACGCGCCAGTTCCGCCTCATACGGACGCGGATCGATGGTGAACAGCGGATCGCCCTTCCTCACCAGTTGGCCTTCGCGGAAATGTACCGCATCGATGGTGCCGGCCACGCGCGGTCGGATTTCCACGTATTCGATGGCTTCGACACGGCCGGAGAAATCGTCCCATTCGATCACGGAACGTTCGATTACCGGCGCTACCGTAACTGGCGTGGGTGCTGCGGCAACGGTCTGCGGCTTGGCGGCTTCGCTGTTGAGCGAAATACCGGCGACTGTGCCGATCAGCGCCAGGCCGATGGCTACGACGACAAGTTTGCGAGAAAAGAAGGGGGTAGCGGTTTCCATGATTGACTCCCTGCGATGGATACGAAAGTTGGATAAATGATTTATGCAGCGTCGGCCACAAACTGGCTGACGACCTGCACGACTTGATCGAAACCGGGATGCTCGGGTTGGGCCAATTTGCCTTGGGCGCCTTCGATGCGGCGCATTTGCACAGGCACGCCCGCGGCAATCAGTTTGGCGGCGTACTGCTCGGCCTCGTCGCGCAATGGATCCAGCTCTGCGCTGACGATGAGCGCCGGCGCCAGGCCGCCCAGGCGGCGCGAAGTGGCCGGTGCAGCATACGGATGCATGGCATCACTGGCGCATGGCAGGTAATCGCTCCAGGCTTTGCGGCACGGGCAGTCGTCGGCTTTCTGCATGGATCGGGTGGCCTGCTGCGGATCCAGCATGGGGCTGATCAACACCTGACCTCGCAGCTTGGCGTGGTCGACTCTGAGTCCGCGGTCGCGTGCCATCATGGCCACGACGGCTGCCAGATTGCCGCCGGCCTGATCCCCGGCGACGATGATGCGGGTGGCATCGGCACCGAGCTCAGGCGCATGCGCCGCAGTCCACAGCAGAGCCTCGAAAGCGAGTTCCACCGTCGCAGGAAAATGCAGTTTTGGAGCGAGCGGGTAATCCACGCAAACGATGACCGCCTCAGTGGCCAGCCTGCGGGCCAGGCCGGCCGCATCATCGACGCTACCGCAATTGAACAGACCTCCATGGAAATACAGCATCACCGGCAGCGGAACCGCGCGTTCGGCTTTGCCGTATACGCGCAGCCCCACTTTTTCGTCCGTCTGTTGCGAGGCAAACGCGGTGGTCCAGAATGGCATGCCTGTGCTGTCGGTAATGTTCAATGTCGGTTCCATGTGATGATTTAGCAGTGGACTTCACTCGTTCAGCGCAACCCGCCAGCGATGTACAGTGCCTCGCCGGTGATCCAGGCAGCATCGTCGGATGCCAGAAAGACGGCGGCCGGGGCAATATCCTGAACCTGGCCGATGCGACCCAATGGTGTCTGGCTTTCGATGGACTTACGGAACTCGCCCTCGGCGAAACCGACGCTATGCAGGCCTTCGGTTTCCACCATGCCGGGGTTGATGGCATTGACGCGGATTTTGCGCGAACCCAGTTCCTTGGAGAGGGAGCGCGTGACCGCATCGACAGCGGCCTTGGTCGCGCTATATACCGCGCCGGTTGCAGGAGCGAAGGTGCCGGAAACCAGCGAACTGATATTGACGATGCTGCCGCCCGCATCGGTGAAATGCTTGACGGCTTCCTGTGTGGTGAGGATCAGGCCCAGCACATTGAGGTTGAACTGCTTGTGGAAGTGTTCTTCGGTGACGTCTTCGAGCGGCGAGAATTCATAGATGCCGGCATTATTGACGAGGATGTCCACCTTGCCGTAGGCCTTGGTGGCTTGCGCGAACAGCTTTTCGATATCGGCCTTGTTGGCGACATTGGCCTGCACTGCAATCGCCGTGCCGCCAGCACTGACTATGTCGGCCACCACCTGCTCGGCACTGGCCTTGCTGGAGGAATAATTGACGACAACCGATGCGCCTTCTGCTGCATAAAGCTTGGCAATGGCGGCGCCTATGCCTTTGGATGCGCCCGTGACGACGGCAACTTTGTTTGCGAGTTTGTTAGCCATGATCTGTACTCCTTGAACAATGAGAGATGTTTGAAGCTGTGCAAACTATATCTATGCAATATATCAAGATAAATAAGGTAATATTAGAAATACTGTCCATTTAAACTGGACAATAAATATTGAGAGGAGGAACTATGGATCGCTTCGATGCCATGCTGGCTTTTACTCGAGTCGTGGAATTGGCGAGCTTCACCAAGGCAGCGCTGTCATTGAACCTGCCCAAGACCACTGTTTCGGCACAGGTGCAATCGCTCGAAGCTCGCTTGCGCGTAAAGCTGCTTAATCGCACGACACGGCATGTCAGCGTCACCACGGATGGCGCCGCCTACTATGAACGCGCTGTGCGCTTGCTGCAGGAATTGGAGGAAACGGAGTCGCTGGTCAGTCAGGCGACCGCCAGCCCGAAAGGACGCCTGCGGGTAGATGTACCCGGCTCCATCGGCAGGCGGATACTCGTCCCGGCCCTGGACGATTTTTTTCGGCGCTATCCCGAGATCGAGCTGGAAATCGGCTGCAACGACCGACCGGTCGATTTGCTGGAAGAAGGGGTGGATTGCGTGATACGCGGCGGGGAGCTGACGGACCTGTCACTGGTGGCCCGCCGCCTGGGCTCGCTCAAGTTCGTCACTTGCGCCAGCCCGGCTTACCTGGCGGAGTATGGAGTGCCTGAGAACCCGGCCGATATCGAGCGGCACCTGGGCGTGCACTACTTCTCATCCAAGACCGGTAAAATTTACGACTTCGACTTTACCAAGGATGGCGTCAAGACCGTCGTCCTTGGCCGGCATCGTTTGATGCTGAACGATGGGGATGCCTGCGTCGCTGCAGCGCTGGCCGGCGCCGGCATCACCCAGCTGCCGACCTTCATGGTGCAGGACCACATCGCCTCGGGCGAACTGGTGATTGTGCTGGGCACCTATCTGTCGGAAAACCTGCCTCTCTATGCGCTTTATCCGCAGAATCGCCACCTGTCATCCAAGGTGCGGGCATTCATCGACTGGGTGGCCGAGTTGTTCGATAGCAGTGACCTGGTGCAGACTCGCTCGACCTACCCGCAACGCGCATCCTGAGGCGCACGGCTATTTCCAGTATTGAACATCCAAGGCAAGCGTCTTGCGCCTTTTCAGGAATTTGACCAGCTTTTCCGGCGGCAAAGGGTGGCTGTAAAAATATCCCTGCACCTCGTCGCATCCATAATTTCGCAGGATCGCCAGCTGTTTGTCGCTTTCAACGCCCTCCGCGATCACACGCAGGTCCAACCCGTGCGCAAGCTGGATGATGGATCGGACAATCGCCGCATCGTCCCGGTCAACTTCAAGATTGCGGATGAATGACTGGTCGATCTTGAGCTTGTCTACCTTGAAGCGTTTCAGATAGGCGAGGCTGGAGTAACCGGTGCCGAAATCGTCGATAGACAGCCGGATATTGGTGGATTTGAGCTGCTCCACCATGCTCAGCGTGCGCTCCACATCCTGGATCAGGATCGATTCGGTAAGCTCCAGTTCCAGCCACTCCGGCGCGACCCGCGCCTTCTTCAGTGCCTGGGTGACGGTATCGACAATATCGCCGCGCCGGAACTGTATCGCCGACAGATTGACGGCGACCACCAGCGGCACGTAGCCGGCGTCCTGCCAGCTGCGGATCTGGCGGCACACCTCTTGGATCACCCATTCGCCGATCTGCACAATGAGCCCGCTTTCTTCCGCGACCGCGATGAACTTGCCCGGCAGCACCAATCCCGCCTCCGGACTGTTCCAGCGTATCAGCGCTTCGACGCCGACCATCTTCCCGGTATTGAGGTCGAGTTGCGGCTGGTAGTGCAGCACGAACTCATTATTTTTCAGTGCCTGATGCAGATCATTCTGCAAAAGCAGGCGTTCCATCGCCTGGACATTCATCTGCTCGGTATAAAACCGGTAGGCATTGCGCCCGCCGTCCTTGGCGTAATACATCGCCGTGTCCGCCACTTTCAGCAGGGTATCGAAATCGCCGCCATCGTCCGGATAGATGCCGATGCCGATACTGAACGAAGTATTCAACGTATGGCCGTGGATTTGAAACGGGTCGGCCAGACGGTCCAGAATCTTCTCTGCCACGATAGACACGATACCGAGATCCATCACGTCAGCAAGCAGGATGACGAATTCATCGCCGCCCAGCCGGCTGATCGTATCGGTATCGCGGATGCAGCTCTTGAGCCGTTCGGACACGCTAAGCAGCAGCTGGTCGCCCAATACATGGCCCAGTGTGTCATTGATATTCTTGAACTGATCCAGGTCGAGAAACAGCATCGCCACCCAGCATTCCGTGTTTCCACGCGCCGCCGAATGCTTTGCCTGATCGAAACGCTCCCGCAACAGCAGGCGGTTGGGCAGCTTGGTCAGCGGGTCATGATAGGCAAGGAATTGCAGTTGAGCCTCGATTGCCTTGCGCTCCGAGATATCGGAAAAAATAGCGATGTAATTCGTGAGGTTGCCATTCCGGTCACGCACGGTGCTGATGTCCAGCCATTTCGGGTAGATTTCACCGTTCTTGCGACGATCCAATATCTCGCCGCGCCAGATACCGTCGGTCTTGAGCTGGCGCCACAACTCGCGGTAGAAAGCCTGATCGTGACGACCGGAGGAAAGAATGCGCGGACTCCTGCCGATCACGTCTTCTTCGCTGTATCCGGTGATGTCGACGAAAGCCTGGTTGATCAGCACAATGTTGTTATTCTCATCGGTGATCATGACCGCTTCATTGCTGTTGGAGAGCACTTGGGCAAATAAATTGCTCTGCTCTATCGATCGCACCCTTTCGGTCATATCTCGCCCGAGCACCACCAGGGACCGGCGATTTCCTTGACTATCGAACAAAGGGGATTTTAGGACATCAAATACCATCTCGCCGCCATTAGGGAGACGCAAGGTCTCGCAAAACTGGCTGGGCTTGCCTGCCGCCCATGCCGCCTCATCGGAAACGCTGCAGGCGCGCAAGCTTTCACGGTAATTGGGCAGTACCAGTTCCGACAGTTCAATATTTGTCTTACCGATCCAAGGCAGACCGTCCAGGCCATAAAAATTGATCCCCGCCCGATTGACGACCTGCCAGCAGCCTTCAGCGTCCTTGATGGCAATGAAATCCGGCGAGGCGTTCAGCAGCGCGTAAAAACTTTCTTCGCATACACAGGTTTCCTTGAGAGCAAGGCTTCCGGTAAACCGGTAGCCACGGCCATATTCGGTCTTGATAAGCATATCCGCCTCGGGGCAGGCTTCGCGCAATCGGGATTTGATGGCGGAAATACAACGCGCGATACTTTCGTCGGAAGTAGGATTGCCATTCCAGACCACATCGATCAGCATCTCCTTGGTCACCAGTTTGCCGGCCTGCTCCACCAGCAGACAGAGCGCGGCCAGCTCCTTGGGCTGATAACTCAGCCTGACTGCACCTTCATCTTCACTTTCGTAAGATACCCCCAGGTCACTATCGATCCTGAACTTGCCGAAGGTTGCATGAAATCTTTTCTTGATCACAAGACCATACTCATTGAATTAAGGATTTGATCAGGATTTAAACCCGCTTTGGTATTAGCATGCCCCTTCAAACGCGATACTCATTATCCAAATCATGGAATAAAAATCTTTATTAAATCCTTATCAATATTCGTTTTATTTCATAGCCGGGTTTTCGGAGGCGGAACGCAATACCCAAGCGGAATATAGACATTCCATTTTTGACTTGTACCAAGACAACAACTACATTCCCGCATTCGCAATATGGGATATTGAAACTGAAATTCCAAGGGAAGAATGAAATGAAAAATAATCAGCCAGTTACCAATACCGAAGTTGCACTCAGCGAGCACGACACCATCGTCACGCAAACCGATCTCAAGGGCACCATCACCTACGCAAATCAGGACTTCATCCGTATCAGCGGATTCAGCGAGGAAGAGCTCATCGGCAAGAACCACAACCTCGTTCGCCATCCCGACATGCCTGTCGCTGCATTTGCCGACCTGTGGGATACGCTCAAACAAGGCAAGCCATGGAACGGCCTGGTCAAGAATCGCTGCAAGAACGGTGATTACTATTGGGTCAACGCCTACGTTTCGCCCATCGAGAAAAACGGCGCGGTCACGGGCTACACCTCGATGCGCACCAAACCCAGCCGCGACCAGATCGAAGCCGCTACCAACCTGTATCGCAGCCTGAACGCCGGCACCGCCAACTTCGCCCTCAAGGAAGGCAACGTCGTCCGCACCGGCATAACCGCAAAACTTAACCCCCTTGCATGGCTGGATAGCCTGAGCGCGCGGGCGCAATTGCTGACGCTCATCGGCGCTTTCCTACTGGGCTTGGCCGCATTATGCGGATTGAACCAGGCCGTGCTGCAGAAGGTACAAGTCGGCGGGCCCATCTACACCGCAATCGATTTGCAGAAGGAACTGATCGCCGACATTCTGCCGCCGCCCGCATATTTGGTCGAATCCTGGCAGGTCGCGCTGGAAATGGCGACCGCACCCGAGTCGGAGCTGGCCGCGCTGGCCGATAAAAGCCGGTCATTGCGTCATGAATACGAGTCGCGCCACAAATACTGGCTGGACAATCTTGAGACCGGCGCACTCAAAACCAAAATAGTGGATGAAGCGTGGAAACCTGGCGTGGAATTCCTCGACCTGCGCGATCGGCAATATATCCCCTCCTTGCTGGCCGGCAACCGCGAGGCTGCATTGGCCTTGCTGCCGGAAATGAAGGCGCGCTACGCCGAGCATCGCCATAAAATTGACGAGGTCGTCAAACTGGCAATCGTCGAGCACGATGCAACGGAAGTAGGCGCCAACAACGTCATCGCACAGGGCACGCTGCTGTTGATCGTCGTCGCCGTTGTCATTGCCTTGTTTATCGCCGTGCTGGGGCGCAGCGTTTACCGCAACCTGACGCGTGCCGGCGACCCGATCTATCTGGGCGAGATCATCCGTCACATCGCCGTCGGCAATCTGGCGATCTCTATCGACACACATAAGGAGAGCCGCGATAGCATGCTCCACATCGTCAAGCAGTTGCAGGCCCGGTTGCGCACACTGATCCGCATCGTTGCGGATGAGGCCAATCAGGTCGCTGTCCAGTCGCAGCAGATGGTCGCCGCTTCCGCTCAGGTTGACTCATCGGTACGCGTACAAAGCGAATCCGCCGCCACAGTCGCCTCGACCACCGAAGAGTTGACAACCAGTATTCATCAAGTCGCCGAGAACGCGCAGGAAGCTCTGACTATATCCAATGATTCCAGCGCTGCGTGCGAGAAAGGCGTGCAGGTAATCCAGAACGCCGTCCAGAGCATGGGACAAATTGCCGAAACCGTGCGCGAAGCCTCGCAAACAGTAATGTCTCTGGGCGCACAATCCGACCATATCTCATCGGTAGTGCATGTCATTCAGGATATTGCCGACCAGACGAACCTGCTTGCGCTCAATGCTGCCATCGAAGCCGCGCGTGCCGGCGAACAAGGTCGCGGCTTTGCCGTCGTAGCCGATGAAGTGCGTAAGCTGGCCGAGCGCACCTCGTCCGCCACGCACGAAATCGAAACGATGATCGGCTCCATCCAGAACGGCTTGCAGAACGCCGTGGCCAATATGGAGTCCGGCGTAAAGCAAGTGGACAGCGGTGTCTCCCTCGCCAGCGAAGCGGGAAAATCCATCAATCGCATCCGCGACGGAGCGTTGCGCGTATCACAAGTCGTAGCGGAAATTTCCGACGCTCTCGCCGAGCAGCGCATTGCTAGCGAAAGCATAGCCCAGCAAATCGAGAAAATCGCCCAAGGCACGGAAGAAAACAGCGCCAGCGCCCAGCAAACTTCGGCCGGTGCCGCCATGCTTGAAAAGGCTGCCTTGCAAATGCAGAACTCGGTCAGTCGCTTTGTTGTGTAACTAGCGGCAACCAATGAAAAGTCGGTCTGTCAGTAGACCCGACAGTAATCCTATTTAAAAAAAGGCCTGCAACGAATGAACATTGCAGGCCGTTTTGATTCAAGACGATCCTAGAGTATCGGCACAATCAGCAGCGCCACAATGTTGATGATCTTGATCAGCGGATTGATCGCCGGGCCAGCCGTATCCTTGTACGGGTCGCCCACCGTGTCGCCGGTGACCGCCGCCTTGTGCGCGTCGGAACCCTTGCCGCCGTGATGCCCGTCTTCGATATGCTTCTTGGCGTTATCCCATGCGCCACCGCCCACCGTCATCGAAATGGCGACGAACAAACCGGTGACGATGGTGCCGATCAGCAAGCCGCCCAATGCCTGCGCGCCGAGGAATTTGCCGACGAGGATCGGGGCGAGCACCGGCAGCAGCGAAGGTATGATCATTTCCTTGATGGCGGCCTTGGTCAGCATGTCCACCGCACGCGAGTAATCCGGCTTCTCGGTATGGTCCATGATGCCCGGCATTTCCTTGAACTGGCGGCGCACTTCCACCACTACCGACGATGCTGCGCGGCCCACCGCTTCCATCGCCATTGCACCGAACAGGTAAGGAATCATGCCGCCGATGAAGAGGCCGATGATTACCATGTGGTTGGAAAGATCGAACGTGGTCTCAATGCCTAGGTGCTCGCCCAGCGCGTGCGTAAAATCAGCGAACAATACCAACGCCGCAAGCCCGGCGGAACCGATAGCGTAACCCTTGGTGACGGCCTTGGTAGTGTTGCCGACGGCGTCCAGCGGGTCGGTGATATCGCGAATGGCCTTGGGCAAATGGGCCATTTCAGCAATGCCGCCGGCATTGTCGGTAATTGGGCCATACGCGTCGAGCGCAACGATGATGCCTGCCATCGACAGCATCGCGGTCGCGGCAACGGCGATGCCGTACAAACCTGCCAGATAATGCGCGCCCAGGATGCCGAGACAGATCACCATGACCGGCGCCGCGGTAGCCTTCATCGATATCCCCAAGCCGGCGATGATGTTGGTGGCATGGCCGGTGGTGGAAGAGCCTGCCACGTGCTTCACAGGCCCGTATTCGGTTGCGGTGTAGTACTCGGTAATTACTACCATGGCCGCCGTCACGGCCAGGCCTATCAACGCCGCGAGGTAGATGCTCATCGCCGAATACCCCAGGCCGCTATCCGCCATCATCCAGTTGGTCACCGGGTAGAAAGCGATGGCTGACAGCACTCCCGAAACGATCAGCCCGCGATAAAGCGCGTTCATGATCTTGCCGCCCTCGCGCGCCTTGACGAAGAAGGTGCCGATGATCGAAGCCACGATGGAAATACCGCCCAGCACCAGCGGATAGGTCAGCGCGTTTTCCGATCCCGGCATCAGCAGCGCACCGAGCAGCATGGTCGCAATGATGGTGACGGCGTAGGTCTCGAACAGGTCGGCGGCCATGCCGGCACAGTCGCCGACGTTGTCGCCCACATTGTCCGCGATCACCGCAGGATTGCGCGGGTCGTCCTCGGGAATGCCGGCTTCGACCTTGCCCACCAGGTCGGCGCCGACGTCGGCACCCTTGGTGAAGATCCCGCCGCCGAGGCGGGCGAAGATGGAAATCAGCGAACTGCCAAAAGCCAGGCCCACCAGCGGACCCGTATTGACCGCCTCGCCGTCAGGCGTCGTCAGAACAAGAAACAGGTAGTACCCCGCCACACCGAGCAGGCCGAGACCCACCACCAGCATGCCGGTGATGGCCCCCCCGCGGAAGGCCACGTTCAGCGCTGCATTGATGCCGTTATGTGCTGCCTGCGCGGTTCGAAGATTGGAGCGGACCGAGATGTTCATGCCGATATAACCGGCAGCCGCAGAAAGTATCGCGCCGATCGCAAAACCGATCGCCGTCAGACTCCCCAATGCCACCCAGATGATCACGAACAACAGCAACCCCACCAGCCCGATGGTGCCGTACTGCCGGTTAAGGTAAGCGGAAGCGCCCTCCTGAATGGCCGAAGCGATTTCCATCATTCGCGCATTTCCCGCAGGTTGCGCCAATACCCACATAATCGTCACGCCGCCGTAGATGATTGCGAGTACAGCACATGCCAAAGCAAACATGATACTTTCCGACATCAACATCTCCTCCTTCGATGACAAGGCCGAGTCATGGGTCAGCCCAAACCCTCTTCTTAGATCACGTCCAAACTACCTTTCCTGAATCGAACATAAAAAACGCCGTCGAAAGACGGCGGCAATGCACTTACAAACTGAATTCCGGCAGCCGCCGTTCGACAGCCACGTTTTTGAGCGACACGTAAACCGGCAGGCCGCCCTCATACTTCGGATAATCCTCGCCCTGAATCAACGGGCGCAGGTAGCGCTTGCACTGCTCGGTAATGCCGAAGCCGTCCTTGCTGATGAAGTCGAGCGGCATGAATTTCTCGACGTTGGCGACGTCCTTCAGCTCGGCGTGGCCAATCTTGTATTTATATGGATCGTTGGACACGCGAATGATCGCCGGCATCACCGAGTTCTTGCCCTTGAGCGCCAGGTCGACCGCCGCCTTGCCCAGCTCGTAAGCCTGCTTGACGTCGGTTTTTGAAGCGATGTGCCGCGCGGCGCGTTGCAGGTAATCCGCCACGGCCCAGTGATAGCGATGCCCCAAGGCATTCTTGATCATGTTGGCAACGATAGGCGCCGCGCCGCCCAGCTGCGCGTGGCCGAACACGTCCTTGATGCCCTGCTCGGCGATGAACTTGCCGTCGGGATAATGGCAGCCCTCGGACACGACTATGGTGCAATGCCCGTGCTTCTTCACCTTTTTGTCCACTTGCGCGAGGAATTTTTCGGGGTCGAATTCGATTTCCGGGAAAAGAATCACCACCGGGAAGCCGTAGTCCTCGACCAATCCGCCCGCGGCAGCGATCCAGCCGGCATGGCGGCCCATCACTTCGATGACGAAGATCTTGGTGGAGGTTTTGCACATCGAACGCACGTCGAAGCTGGCTTCCAGCGTGGAAACGGCGATGTACTTCGCGACCGAGCCGAAGCCCGGGCAATTGTCGGTAATGGGCAGATCGTTGTCCACGGTCTTGGGCACATGGATGGCCTGAACCGGATAGCCCATGGTTTCGGAAAGCTGGGAAATCTTGTAGCAGGTATCGGCCGAATCTCCGCCGCCGTTGTAGAAAAAATATCCGATATCGTGCGCGCGGAAAACTTCGATCAATCGTTCATATTCGCGTCGGTTGGTTTCCAGGCTCTTGAGCTTGTAGCGGCAGGAGCCGAAGGCACCGGAAGGCGTGGAACGCAAGGCAGCGATAGCCTCGTCGGATTCCTTGCTGGTGTCGATAAGGTCTTCGGTAAGGGCACCGATGATGCCATTGCGGCCGGCATAGACCTTGCCGATCCTGTCAGAATGCTTGCGCGCGGTTTCGATGACGCCACAGGCGGACGCATTGATAACGGCCGTCACGCCGCCGGATTGCGCGTAAAACGCGTTTTTGATTTTCTTCGACATTTGGAGCCTGTTTCAGCAGGTTTCATATATCGCGCCGTTTGTCTGCGGGATGCAGTGCAAGGCGCGGGCTGCGCAGTGTAGTCATTCTCCACAAGCAGGACGCAACACCGCAATGCGTCCCGCAGACAAACGGCCCTTCGGGTTGAGCCAGGGCGCGGCGTCTGCCGCGTTGCAGCGCTTGCGAATGGAATAACCATTCGCTGCGCACTGCTCCTTGCATCCATCCGCGCCCTGGCTCAACGCGATGTAGAAACCTGCTGAAATAGGCTCCTAAACCCCTCCATGCGCATTAAACAACCCCGCGCAGAATCCAGCAGGGAAAGTCAGAGACCGCTTGGGTGTTGCAGGAAACACCCCCAATGGGGATGGGCTAGCTTAACGCAAAATGGGGTGAGGAGGAAGCATGCAAAAGAAGGGGCTTAAAACAAAACGCCCGGCATAAGCCAGGCGTTTCCACTTGCAACAATATTGCTCAGAACGCCGGCTTGTCTTCGGCGCTGTTGTAACGATCAACACCGGAGAGAATCTCCTGGCGCGCAGCTTCGATACCTTCCCAGCCATCGACCTTCACCCACTTGCCCTTGTCGAGATCCTTATAGTGCTCGAAGAAGTGGCAAATCATGGTCAGGCGCCATGCGGAAACGTCGTTGTAGTCCTTGAAGTGGCTGTAGAGGCCACACACCTTGTCCACCGGCACGGCCAACACCTTGGCGTCGGGACCGGCTTCGTCCGTCATCTTCAGCATGCCGAGCGGGCGGCAGCGCACCACCACGCCCGGGATCAGCGGCACCGGGGTAATCACCAGCACGTCCACCGGATCACCGTCTTCGGACAGCGTATGCGGGATGTAGCCGTAGTTGCACGGATACTGCATGGAAGTGCCCATGAAACGATCGACGAAAATCGCGCCGGTTTCCTTGTCCACTTCGTACTTGACCGGATCGCCTTGCATCGGGATTTCGATAATGACATTGAAATCGTTGGGTACGTCCTTGCCGGTCGGCACATTCATGAATGCCATGTCGAATTCTGCCCTTCGGAAAAAAGTCCGTAATTATAAAGGATTTAGGCTTTCTCTTCCTTAGTCCGTGTGGCTATTAGACTGGCCGCGATGGATACCGCCAGGATCACCGCGACCAACGACAAGGACAGCAGCACCGGCACATGGAAGAAATCCGCGATCAGCAGCTTGATCCCGACGAACACCAGCACGACTGCCACACCGTACTTGAGCAGGTGGAAACGGTCGGCGATATCCGCCAGCAGGAAGTACAGCGCGCGCAAACCAAGAATCGCAAAGATATTGGAAGTGAACACGATAAATGGATCCGTCGTGACCGCGAAGATCGCCGGGATCGAATCCACCGCGAAAATAACGTCGGAAATCTCCACCATCACCAGCACTGCGAACAGCGGCGTGAAGTAACGGAGACCGTCCTTCATCACCGTGAAATACTCGCCGTGGTACTCGTTGGTCATGCGCAGGTGCGTACGCATCCACTTAAGTACCGGATTCTTGGCTATATCGGGCTTGTGCTCGGCAAACAACACCATCTTGATGCCGGTCACCACCAGGAATGCGCCGAAGACATAGAGGATCCACGAAAACTGGCTTACCAGCCACACCCCGGCCAGGATCATCACCGCGCGCAGCACAATCGCACCCAGCACGCCATACAGCAGCACACGCCGCTGGTATTCGGCCGGTACCGCAAAAAAGCCGAACAGCATCAGGAACACGAACAGGTTATCGACCGACAGCGATTTCTCGATCAGGTAGCCGGTGAAGAACTCCATCGCCTTGGTATTGGCAATCTCGCGCCCCATGCTGCCATCGAGATACCACCACAGCAGGGCATTGAACACCATGGCCAATGTGAACCAGCCCAGCGACCAGGCCGCGGCCTCTTTCACGCTCACCTTGCGCGGCTTGTTGCCGCCCAGGGCGAACATGTCCAGCACCAGCATGGCGATGACGAAGACGACGAAGGCGCCCCACATCCAGCCTTGTGCGACTGTTTCCACCATGCGTTTAGCCTGCCGCCTTCAATGCAGCAATACGCTCCTCAAGCGGCGGATGCGTCATGAACAGGCGCTTGAGGCCACCGGCCACATGACCGCTAATGCCGAAGGCCGCCATCTTGTCCGGTAGCGGCTCGGCGTGCACGCGGCCAAGACGTTCCAGCGCGGAGATCATCTTCTGGCGACCGGCCAAGCTGGCGCCACCACGGTCAGCACGAAATTCCCGCTGACGCGAGAACCACATCACGATGATGGAAGCCAGGATACCCAGCACCATTTCAGCAATGATCATGGTCACAAAAAATGCCGGCCCGGTTCCGCGTTCCGTCTTGAACACGATCTTGTCGACGAGATAGCCGATCACGCGCGACAGGAACATGACAAAAGTATTCACCACGCCCTGGATCAGCGCCAGCGTCACCATATCGCCGTTGGCGACGTGCGAGACTTCGTGCCCCAGCACCGCCTCGGCTTCCTCACGCGTCATGGATTGCAGCAGCCCGGTGGAAACCGCGACCAGCGCGTTGTTCTTGTTCATGCCGGTGGCGAAAGCGTTGACGTCGGGCGAGTTGTAGATCGCCACTTCCGGCATGCCGATACCGGCTTGCTGCGCCTGACGGCGCACCGTCTCCACCAGCCAGCGCTCGCCCTCGTTGCGCGGCGTTTCGATGACTTCCGCGCCGACGGAACGCTTGGCGGTCCATTTTGAAATGGCCAGCGAAATGAAGGAACCGCCCATGCCCATCACCGCGGCAAAAATCAGCAAGGAGCCGAGATTCAGCCCCTGCGCAGTGAGGTAGGGTTCAACACCCAGGATACGCATCGTGATGGATAGCACCAGCACGATAGCGAAGTTGGTAGCAAGAAACAGGAACATGCGTTTCATGATGAATTTCCTTTAAGTGATAAATACCGCGGTTTAGCCGCCCGCACCGTGCTTTTTATGTTCGCCCAGCTTGTCCATGATGGCGAACATCAAACCGGAAAATACGAAAGTGACATGAATCCCCACCTTCCACGACAACTGGTGATCGTCGAAACTGTTGACGTTGACGAAGGCCTTGAGCAGTTCGATCCCGGAAATGGCGATGATGGAACCGATCAGCTTCATCTTGAGATCGGCGAAATCCACATGCCCCATCCAGTCCGGCCTGTCCTCGTGATCGCCGGTATGAATCTTGGACACGAAATTTTCGTAGCCGGCAAAAATAATGATCATCAGCAGATTGGCAACCAGCACCAAGTCGACCAGCGACAGAACACCGACGACGATGCTGCCTTCATTGCTCAGCAGCATGTGAATCAAGTGCACAAATTCCACACCGAAGTACCACAGCAACACAACTACAGCGCCGACCAGCCCGAGATAAAACGGCGCGAGCAGCCAACGGCTGCCGAACAGCAATCTTTCAAGTAAGTTCTCTATCTTTTCCATAGTGTTTCTCCCAAGTTGGCGCTTTTTTGGATATCTGCAATTCTATCTGCATCTCGTTATCACAAAAATTCGAATATACTTTAATTAATATTCGAAAAATACGAACATTTAACCGCGATGAACTACAAGCATCTCTATTACTTCTGGACCGTCGCCAAGGCTGGCAGCATTGCTCGCGCGAGCGAGCAACTGCATCTCACGCCGCAGACCATCAGCGGCCAATTAAGTCTGTTCGAAAGCGTTCTTGGTGAAACCCTGTTCGACCGCTCTCGCCGCCGCTTTGCGCTGACAGATGCCGGACGCACGGTACTGGGCTATGCCGAAGAGATTTTTTCTTTGGGAAAAGAGCTGGAAGAAGTGCTGCACCACCGCCCCGGCGGGCGGCCGCTGCAATTTCGCGTGGGCGTTTCCGACGCGGTGCCCAAGGCGCTGGCCTACAAGCTGATCGAACCCGCACTGCGCGCCACGGAGAACTCGCGCATCGTGTGCCGCGAAGGGAAAGTGGCCGGCCTGATGGCGGAGCTGGCAATACATCAACTGGATATCGTTATCGCCGACAGCCCGATGCCGCCGAGGATAGACGTGAAGGCCTTCAACCACCTGCTGGGCGAATGCGGCCTGACATTCTTTGCAACGCCGGCATTAGCCGGACAATATGCGGGCGCGTTTCCGCAGCGCCTTGACGGCGCCCCGCTGCTGTTGCCCGGAGACGATGTCGCCGTGCGGCCCAAACTGATCCGCTGGTTCGACCAGAATCGCATTCGTCCGCGCATCGCCGGCGAATTCGACGACAGCGCGCTGATGGCCGCATTCGGCCAGGCGGGGGCCGGAATATTTTCCGCGCCGAGCGCGATTGCGGAGCAGATTCGGGAACAGTACGGCGTAGTGAAAATCGGCGCCACGGATGAAGTCACCGAAGGCTTTTACGCCATCTCGGTGGAGCGCCGCCTGTCCCACCCGGCCGTTATCGCCATCAGCGAAGCGGCACGGCAGGAGCTGTTTCTTTAGTCAGCCGTATTGGTCAAGGACTCGAACTTGCCAGTAGTCGCATCATAAGCCACCAACTCGCCGTGCTCGATATCGAACAACCAGCCGTGCAGCATCAGCTTTCCCTGTTCAACGCGCTCCTTGATCCAGGGAAAGGTCAGCAGGTTTTCCAGCGAGACCAGGATGGATGCTTGTTCGCAGGCACAAACCTGCTCTTGCGGGGTCGCTTGCGGCAATTCTGCGCGCACGCGCTCTTTGGCGCGGCTGGCGATGTTGACCCAGTTGCCGATGAACTCGCCCTTGGATTCAGGCGTGCCGTCCTGCATCAGCGCCTGAATACCGCCGCACTGGCGGTGTCCAAGCACGATGATGTGCTCGACCTCGAGCGAACGCACGCCGAACTCCAGCGCGGTACTGACGCCATGCAGACCAGCGCCTTTTTCGTATGGAGGCACCAGGTTGGCCACATTGCGCACGACGAAAAGGTCGCCCGGCTGGCAATCGGTGAGGATAGCCGGATCGACGCGCGAGTCAGAACAGGAAATCACCATCGTCCCCGGCCGTTGCCCTTGCTTCAGCTGGCGGAACAACGCCTTGTTCTGGCCGAAGTAGTTTTCCTGGAAGCGCCTGAAACCGGCGATGAATTTCTTGATGTCATCCATGTGTACTCTCCAATTCTTTTCTGCAAGACTCGACGATTCCTTTCGGAATCAGCTTGAGCGCGGCGTAAACAAGTGCCGGCACAATGACAAGATCATCGAGATGTCCCACCACCGGAATGAAATCCGGGATGAGATCGAACGGCAGCAGTATGTAGCCTACGGCCAGTCCGAGCAGTATTTTTGCCAAAAATGGCGTTTCGGGATGTTTCAATACCAGTCGATAGACGGCGAACTCTTTTTTTATCTTTGCCGCCGTGTCGCGTAACACGCCCATCGCGGTCAAGTGTCCAGATCGTGGCCGGTCAACTGCCTCAGCGCTTCGCGATACTTTTCGCCGGTTCTGGCGGCCACATCCGGGGGCAACTCCGGACCGGGGGCTTTCTTGTTCCAGCCAGAAGCCTCCAGCCAGTCACGCACGTATTGCTTGTCGAAACTGGGCGGATTGCTGCCGACCTGGTATTGGTCGGCGGGCCAGAATCGTGAGGAGTCAGGCGTCAGCGCCTCGTCGATCAGATACAACTCGCCGGAGGCATCCAAACCGAACTCGAACTTGGTATCGGCGATGATGATGCCCTTGGTCAACGCGTACTCCGCAGCGGCTTGATACAGACGGATCGCCACGTCGCGCACCTTGGCTGCCAACTCGGCACCCATCAGCTCGGAGGCTCTTTCAAACGTGATGTTCTCGTCGTGAGCGCCTACTTCGGCCTTGGTCGATGGCGTGAATATCGGTTGCGGCAGCCTGGAGGCTTCCTGCAGGCCAGCCGGCAAGGGAATGCCGCAAACCGTTCCGGATTGCTTGTATTCCTTCCAGCCTCCGCCAACGAGATAGCCGCGCACAACCGCCTCGATAGGCAGCGGTTTCAGCTTTTTGACGACGATGGCGCGGCCGGCGACCTGCGCTTTTTCCGCCGTGTCGCTCACTACGCTGGCTGGATCGATGCCAGTAAGGTGATTGGGAATAATGCCGCTCAGGCGGTCGAACCAGAAATTCGCCACTTGCGTCAGCACGGCGCCTTTGCCGGGAATAGCCGTCGGCAGCACCACGTCGAAGGCGGACAGGCGATCGGTAGTCACGATCAGCATCTTGTCGGCGTCGATATCGTAGATGTCGCGCACCTTGCCCTGATTGATCAGCGGCAGGCTCTTGATGCTGGATTGCAGTAAGGGTTGTGTCATTGCGTTCCCTAAGGGATAACTTTGAAAAGACTCGAATTATCGCCTTTCAGAGGACGCATGAAAAGCTGCGTTTCATTCTCAATACGAAATTAGGGATGCCCGATCGGTTATACTTCGCTTTTTCGCAATACCCCTACTTTTGAAGAGGAACCATGTCCACGACTCCCGCCTGCCCGCAATGCACGCTTGAAAACACCTACCCCGACGGCACCAACTATGTCTGCGCAGATTGCGGCTACGAATGGCCAATGACCGAAACCGTCAGCACCGAAGAGGACGATGGTCTGGTCATCAAGGATGCCAATGGCAACGTGCTGAAAGACGGCGATTCGGTCGTGCTGATCAAGGATCTCAAGGTAAAGGGTTCCTCAACCACGCTGAAGCAAGGCACCAAGGTCAAGAGCATCCGCCTGGTCGGCGGCGACCACGGCGTGGATTGCAAGATGGACGCCGGCAACTTCATGCTGAAGGCCGAGTTTCTCAGGAAGGTTTAACTTCCCGCGTTTGATTCCGGACTTTTGCAAACACAGTCCGGAATGACCCTCAGTCAGACTGACTACTTCGTCAGCGCCAAAAATAGCTGCGGCAATTTCTCTGGCAGCTTCTGCACGTTGTCGATCACCGCATACTGGTTGCCGAAGATGTCGGCCACGTACTCGTCCGCCTTGGGGTCGAGGTTGATGCAGTAGGTATAGATGCCCTGTCGGTCGAGTTCCTGCACTGCCTTGTGCGCATCTTCGATCAGCAAGCGCGCATCATGCACGTCCACATCGGCCGGTTCGCCGTCGGTCAGGATCAGCATCAGCTTCTTGTCTGCCTGACGCCGTTCCAGCGTATGGGCCGCGTGGCGCATGGCGGCGCCCATGCGGGTGGAATAGCCGGCCTGCATCGCTGCCAGACGGCCTTTGACGGCATCGTCCCAGGTTTCGCCGTAGCCTTTGATATGCAGGTAGCGCACCTCATGCCGGGTGCTGGAATGAAAACCGGCGATGGCGAAACTGTCGCCCAGTTGTTCGATGGCCCATCCCAGCAGCGTCACGGCCTCGCGGCTCAGTTGCAGGATGGTTTGCACGCTCGCGTCCACCGTTTCGTTCAGCGACTGGGACAAATCCAGCAGCAACATGACCGCAATATCGCGGCCGTCGTTGCGGTGGCTCATGTTGATGCGCGGGTCGGGCGCGGCGCCGCTTTTGTAATCGATCAACGAACGTACGGCGACGTCCAGATCCAGTTCGCTGCCTTCTTCCTGATAGCGAATACGTACCTTGTTCTGCTGCTTGAGCAAATCGAGGATGCGTTGCAGGCGCTTGGCGAGCACGGCATGCTTTTCCAGAATGCGATCGATGTCGCCCGCGTTGCCGGAGGGATGCAAGCTCTCATAGACGCTGGCCCAGTCAGGACGGTAGCTCTGGCTGTTGCAGTCCCACTCGTCGTAGTGACGCGGCGGCAAGCCGTCGGCGGCTTCATCCACCGCTGTCCGGCGACTCTGCTCGAACTGTTCCTCATCGTCGCTATTCTCAAAGTAGCGCCACATGTGACGATTGTCGTCGCGATAGTCCACTTCGGTGTTTTCGAAAAAAACGTTGGGCAGCTGGTCGCTCTGACGGCGGGTGCGAGCACCGAAGGCAATGGCGAGGTCGGCGATGGCTTGCGTGCCGGGGTCGCCGGCGGCCATCAGGGTGTGGAAACGCGCAACGCATTCGATCACATCGGGATTGCGGTAGCCATGCGCGGCATCGAGAATCGCGCGCGACAGCATCGCCAAGCGGTGACGCACGGCTGATACGCGCTCGGGGTCGCAAGCGTCTTCAATCGGCACCGGATGCAAGGCGGCGAAAATACGCCGCAGACCAGGGTACTTGCGCATCGCCAAACACTCCACGCGGCTGTCTTCCAGGCATTCGATGGTCATGCGCTGGAACGGGCTGTAATTATCGGCGAAAATCGGCGTCGTCCAGCGGCGATGGGCGGCCATATGCGCCAGCGCAGCGCGGTAGCGATCCAGCCCGGTGACGCCCCGGTCGTCGTCGTACACGTCGGGCAAGCGGATACCGAGCGCGTCGTAGTACGGCACGGGTTTGCGCAACTCATCGAAAGCGGTGGAATACGGCACCAGATGATCGCTGTCGCGCCAGAGCCCGCGCAGGTAGAGATCGAGCTGGCGCTCATGATCGGCCAACAGCGTGCCGTGGCGTTCGCGCTGCAACATCGCCCGGCTGTCCGCCGATTGCAGGCTGAAATAATCGCGCTGGCGCTCGGGGTGCGTGCGGTAGTTGCGGATGCCGTATTCCACCCAGTTTTTCATGCCGCCCAGCGACAGCTGACTCGCTAGTAGCGGAGCCTTGGCGAAGAAATCCGGCAAGCCGGGGCTGGGGATGGTGGCCTGATTACCGTGGATGGAACTGGAGGTGCGCTGCATCAAATCGATCACCAGCGCCAGATATGTCTCGATTTCAGGCTGCGAATGCAAACGACGCGCAACGGCCAGCAGGGATTGCAGGAAAGGTGCGATGGCGTTGCCGTTGGGCGACTTGAACATCGTGCGTATCGCACCCGAAATCGCCGGCAATGCCGACTCGCCAAGCACGACGGCGACCGAAGGCCATTCCTCTAGAAAAATCAGGATAGGTTCGGGACCTCGTCCCATACGGCCCAGAAAGTGCGCTTCTTCGAGATATGCCTGCACGCCGTCTGGCGTCAGCACCTTGAGCGCATCTTCCATGCAGGCGGCGAAGACCTCGCGCACCTGCGGAAAACCGTTGTTGAGTTTCGCCCAACAGGTTTGCAGTTCCCCCTCGAATACAGGCGGTGCTTGGGTTGCCATGAATCGGAGGCCTTAAAGTAAGTGCTTACGCAAACACCGCATCGATGGCGTGATCCAACGTAACGCGAATATCAACATCATCGGTGATCGGCCGCGCCAGCGCCATGCGACAGGCATCCAGTGGCGCAACGCCATCGTTGATGAGTGTTGCCGCGTACACCAGCAGGCGGGTAGAAATCCCCTCCACCAGACCGTGGCCCTTGAGATTGCGTGCGGCGACGCCTATCTGCACCAGCTTGCCGGCAGTCTCGGCATCCAGGCCGGTTTCTTTCGCCAGAATCTCCGCTTCCAATGCGACCGGCGGGTAATCGAAATCAAAGCCGGTAAAGCGCTGGCGGGTGGATTGCTTCAGATCCTTCATCAAGCTTTGATAACCGGGATTGTAGGAAATCACCAACTGGAAATCTGGATGCGCCTGCACCAGCTCGCCTTTTTTATCCAGTGGCAGCGTGCGGCGATGGTCAGTCAAAGGATGGATGACAACCGTCGTATCCTGACGCGCCTCGACCACTTCGTCCAGATAGCAGATCGCGCCGTAACGCGCTGCCAGCGTCAACGGACCATCCAGCCAACGCGTGCCGCCGGCATCCAGCAGGTAACGGCCCACCAGGTCCGACGCGGTCATGTCCTCATTACAGGCCACGGTAATCAGCGGCTTGCCCAACTTCCATGCCATGTGCTCGACAAAACGCGACTTGCCGCACCCGGTCGGGCCTTTCAGCATCACCGGCAGGCGGTTGCGATAAGCGGCCTGGTAAAGCTCAACCTCATTACTCTGCGGCTGATAATAGGGCTCGTCCTTGATGCGGTACTGATCGATATCGAAAGTCTGGCTCATGGTTGCTCGCTCGTTATGAAAAAGCCCCTGCCGACGAAGTCGCAGGGGCTGGTTTGCTTCTCCACATCCCGGTTCGGGATGATTTCAATTCAAGACAAGGCGCAGGGGGCGCAGACAGTACGTTTAGTACGGCAAGCCCCCTGCAACGCAGTATTGGATTGAAAGCGCCCGAAACTACTTGTGGACGCCGAGTTTTTCGCGCCATCCGGGGAAGAGCTTGTCCGCATCCTTCGGGAAGGACTCGAACGCACGGGCGAATTCGCGGTGCTCCTTGGCGAACTCGATTGGGTCGGCACCGGCCTTCCAGCATTCGTACGACTGACGCAGGGAAACCGCGCCGGCCGCCGGGCTGTCGATGTGGCCGTAAGAACCGCCGCCGGCAGTGTTGATGACGTTGCCGTGGCCCAGGTTCTCGAAGAAACCGGGCAGGCGCAGCGCATTCATGCCGCCGGAAATAATCGGCGTGGTCGGCTTCATTCCGTACCATTTCTGGAAATAAACCGGGCCTTGGCACTCGTCGCGCTCGATCATGTAAGCGATGATCTTGTCGTCGCCTTCGCCTTCCATCTTGCCATAGCCCATGGTGCCGACGTGGATGCCGGAAGCGCCTTGCAGACGGCTCATCTTGGCCAGCACGAAAGCGGTATAGCCGCGCTTGGCAGAGGGGCTGGTCACAGCGCCGTGACCGGCACGGTGGTAATGCAGGTATTGGTTCGGGTACTGGCGACGCGCGGTGGTGATCATGCCGGGACCGCCGACATAGCCGTCCACCAGGAAAGCAACCTTGTCCGCATCCGGACCGAATTCTTCAAGAATATAGTCGGCGCGGGCGCACATTTCATAATGGTCATCCGCCGTGATGTTGGCGGAGAACAACTTGGCCTGGCCAGTTTCGTCCTGCGCGCGCTTCATCGCATCGACCACCAGCGGGATCACCTTTTTCAGCGGACAGAAAGTCTGGTTGCCTTGCGGTTCGTCGTTCTTGATGAAATCGCCGCCCAGCCAGAACTGGTAAGCTGCATGGGCAAAAGGCTCCGGACGCAGACCCAGCTTGGGCTTGATGATGGTGCCGGCGATGTAGCCGCCGTCCTTGACCGGACGGCCGAGGATGCGCCACAGGTCGCTGATGTCCTTGGAGGGGCCGTCGAACAGTTGGATCGCGCGTTCCGGCACATAAAAGTCGATCATCTTGGCATGTTCGATGTCGCCCATGCCCTGGTTGTTGCCGATAGCCAGCGTCAGGAAGGAAACGATCATCATGCGACCGTCAGTGATATTGCGGTCGAACAGCTCCAGCGGATACGCAATGCGCATGTCATCCGTGGCTTCGTCGATGTAATAGACCAGTGCGTCCACGCCCTTGGTGAAGTCGTCGGTGGTGGAAACCTCGACGTTGGTGCCGGTGGAAGATTCGGCAGCAAAGTGCGCAGCCGCTTCCAGATAACCGTGGCCTGACTTGGGTTTCATCTTGTAAGCGACCAGGACGTGCTTGCCGCCCTTGATGAGCTCTTCTTCCTTGAGACTGAGATCGGAATAACGTGCCGACTGATCCATCATTTCCCCCTTGCTAGTTGTGACCACATATTGAAAGTGGATTGACTATAGTCGACGCGAAATATAATTAAAAATTAATAGTTATTATAATTAGTATAAAATTAATTTATACATGTTACGCCTGACCCTACGCCAACTGGAAGTCTTCGAGGCGGTGGCCCACCACCTCAGCTATTCGCGCGCCTCGGAGACGCTCCACCTGACCCAGCCGGCGGTTTCCATCCAGATCAAGCAACTGGAGGAAGCCGTCGGAATACCGCTGTTCGAGCAGTTAGGGAAAAAAATCTACCTCACGGAAGCTGGAGAGGAGTTACGCCGCTACAGCCGCAATATCGTGCAGCAACTGGCAGAGGCCGAAACGGTGTTTGAAGAGATGAAAGGCATGCGGCGCGGCAAGCTGGCAATTTCCGTGGCCAGCACGGCCGGATATTTCATGCCGTTCGTGCTGGCGCAATTTAACAAACGCTTCCCGGAAGTCGCAATCACGCTCAACGTCAGCAACCGCGAGGTTTTGCTTCAGGAACTGGCCCAGAACGCGATGGACTTCGCCATCATGGGACGCCCGCCGGACGGTCAGGGACTGGACTTCACGTCCTTCCTGGACAACCCGCTGGTCGTGATCGCTCCGCCGGATCATCCATTGGCAAAAGAACAAAACATTCCCCTGACGCGCATCCAGCAGGAGACGTTCATCGCCCGCGAACAGGGCTCAGGCACGCGCAGTGCGACGGAACGGTTTTTTGCGGAAAAAGGTATCCGGCTCACGACCGGCACCGAGATGAGCAAGAACGAGTCGATCAAGCAGGCCGTGCAGGCCGGCATGGGGCTCAGCATCCTGTCGCTCAATACTGTGATGCTGGAACTGGAAGCGAAACGGCTTGCGGTGCTGGACGTCGAATCCTTCCCCATTCAGCGCCACTGGTACCTGGTACACCGCACAGGCAAGCGCCTGCCGGGCGTGGCACAGGTGTTCAAGGAGTTCATGCTGAACGAGGCTGCCGGCCTCCTGAAGTCGGAAGCCGGTTACGTGTAAAAAACTACGCGCCGTACCAGCGGCGCAACAGTGCCAAATCGACGAATCCACGCCCATCGGCATCCCCCTCCAGCACCTGGAAAGGCGCATCGGGCTCGCCCAAGTCGCTCAGCACGGCCAACGCACCGTCAAATTGCTCATGGGCGGTGTAGCCGTTGACGGTCACAACAGTCTTCACGCCTGCTCCACGACTTGCACGCAACCCATTGTGCGAATCCTCGAAGGCAAGACATTGCTCCGGACTCAGATTCATTGCCTTCAACGCCCAATCGTAAATGTCCGGTGCCGGCTTCTTGTCGGGAACGATGTCCCCGGCGGCGATGACCTCGAACCATGACTCGGCATCCTCGGCGAGGCTGTGTTTCAGGAGCTCCGTGACATTCTGCGGTGTCGTGGTCGTCACTACAGCCAACCTCATACCAGCCTGACGTGCCTCATCCAGCAAGCGGCGAATGCCCGGACGAACGGGAATCACACCACCGGCAAGCATTGCGGTGAAATGCCGCGTCTTGGCCTGATGCAGTTGCGCCACCAGCGCATCGAAACCCGCAGGCTTCACATAATCGGTCAGAAAGTGCTCCATAAAGTAACGAATCCGCTCTTTGCCCCCAGTCACCGCCAGCAGCTTGCCGTAGAGCTCGGCATCCCAGCTCCAATCAAGGCCGAACTCCTCAAAGGCCCGGTTAAAAGCCGGCCGATGACCGTCGCGCTCGGTATCCGCCAACGTACCGTCCACGTCGAACAATAATGCTTCCAGTGCCATACCTGATGTCCATTTCCACTCAAACAAAAGGCGGCCGGGGCCGCCTTTGAAATCGATTTTAAATCGCGTTTACTTGACGATAGCCGCCAGTTCGCCCTTCTTGTAGCGTTCCGCCATCCTGTCGCAAGAGAGTGCCTTGATCCTGCCGGCTTGCCCGGCGGAGCCGAAGGCTTCGAAGCGTGCTTTGCAGATGTCCGCCATCGCCTTGGTCGAGACGAGCAGGAATTTGCGTGGGTCGAAGTCCTTGACGTTGGCCTGGTCGTACAGGTACTGGCGCACCGCACCGGTGGAAGCCAGAC